>VOFJ01002743.1_pt1 | contig 394925 bp, 604 predicted proteins | sample 5384081 | NCBI WGS metagenome assembly VOFJ01 (sample SAMN12384729, study PRJNA508395) | human gut metagenome | isolation source: healthy gut I | host: Homo sapiens | reverse complement strand
GATATCACAGAAACCAAAAGTTTTCAAAAGTTTCATTGGGCAGCATCTCGAGTTCAATGCTAATCCCAGCTTTGGATCCATGACTGCCTGCTCCCTCCTGAAAACCAGCATGTCCCTGCACGTAGTATGAAACTCATGGTAGTACCACAAACCCTCAGTACAAAAACATTTGAGGCCCACCACCGCATCAAAGAGTCTCTGGGCCACTCTTCAGCGTGGAAAGTCTCATGCAAAGTCACCCCTCAAAAAGAATGTTTTATAGTTAAACTGAACTTCGTTAAGAATGTTGCTGCAAGTCATAGTCAGAAATGTGGTCCTCTGGCCCTACTGAAACTGTGAATGTTTTTTATCTATTCATTTTTGTTGGGGTCCATCATAATTTATATCAGCTGGCAGCGTTAATCAAATCATGAAATAGAGTTTTTATCAACCCAAAGCGGCGCTGCCTCCTGAGTGCGGCGCCGCCCAGTACGGGTTTAAAGTTCATAATCATCAATGAAGCGAAATGGTTTGATCGTCTTTGCTCCACCTTATTTAGCTTGTCAAGCAACGGTACAATCTGACTGTAGTCACTTGAACTGAGTGAAGATAGCGAAACTTCATCGTAACCCGTGTTATCACATAATGCTCTGCATTGTTTATTTATAGTTTCGGGAGATTTTTTCACGGACGGGACGGTAAATCATACCTGCCTGACAGAAACGGCAGCCCTCTTATACAGCCACGGAAAATTTCCTGAACCGCTCTGTCATGAACTATCTCAACGAGCGGAACTACAAAATTATCAGGATAGGACGACTTGTCCATATCAAGCATAATACGCTTGTGGATCTTAGCGGGAGCATCTCCTTTTGGAGTGAATGACTTGATTGTGCCGTCCTCGTTATATGTTACATCATAGAGTGCAGGAACATATACACCCTCAATTTTAGATGAGAGTTCAAGAAACTCCTGTTTTGATTTACCCTCAGCTCTGCACTTTCTGAAAAGCTCAATAACCTCAAGGTCAACCTCTTCACCCTCACCGATGAAGAAAATATCGACAAAATCTGCAATCGGCTCGGGGTTGCAGGCACACGGTCCGCCTGCAACTACTATGTTTTTAAGTTCTTTTCTGTCACAGCTTTTAATCGGCACCCCCGAAAGCCTGAGCATATTGAGCATATTTGTAAAGCTGAGTTCATACTGGAGAGTAAAACCGATAAAGTCAAAATCGGACACGGGATCTCCGCTTTCAAGCGCATAAAGCGGAATATTGTGTTTTATCATCTCTTCTTCCATATCAACCCATGGGGCAAAAAACTCTTTCGCACCAAATGTACGGCACAGCGTTCATAAGGCTGTAAAGAATTTTCATTCCGAGATGGGACATACCTACTTCATAGGTATCGGGAAAGCAGAAGGCAAATCTGCAATCTACTTTCTTTTTATCCTTGATTACTTCGTTGAGTTCACCGCCGACATATCTTCCCGGCTTTTGAACTTTCAGAAGTAATTTTTCAACTTTGCTGACCATAGAAATCCTCCGTCAGTAGTACCTGTTGTTTTTACATAAAAGTGACGCAATGAGATATGCACACACAAACAACAGCGAAAAAATTATATTTTTGAATTTAGCAAAACCATAAAGCCGAGTACCGTCAGCGGAAAAAAATTATAACAGCAGTTATATTTATGATTCTTTCGGCTGATTTTTCCGAGAATTTTTCTGCACAGAATAACATACATAAGCTGTCCGCCGTCAAGCGACATAACCGGCAGCATATTAAAAAGTCCCGTGCAAAGGTTCGCCATGGCAATCGGCAATAAAAAAACTCACTATTACATAAGTATAACAGATAAAACAGAATAAAACAAATGAAATTGACTAAAGGTCCGAAAAAAAAAATTATAAAAATGTTCTGACGGGTTGTGTTTAACTGTCTTGAAGAGTTGGTAATCTTGATTTCAAACAGCGAAATTTTGATTTTATCAGGCGGAGATTTGCAAATGAGCATTGCAAAAAAGATGACCGCACTCATGAATAATCACAGCCATAACGCAACATAGAAATCCTAAAAATATATTCAGTATCACACATATTGCTCCAAGACAAACGAGTGAATACGAAACCGTAAAATCAATGTTCAGCAGACGAAACTTCATCGCTTGTTGCAGTAAACAGGTTTGATAAATCTATTTTATTATCTCCCGTATCAAAAACAAACGGATTTTTCAAGGTTTGAATAGTACCATTCCCGTGTTGCGGCATAGACCTCACCGCCGAATAAATTAAGCAAAAAAAGCCGCAAGAGCTATAATAATACAACACACAAGCTGAATCGTTATCACAAGCTGTTTCGGAGACTTTTTCTTTTCATCACTATTTTCAGCCGATAAAGAGTTCACATCCTCCTCATCTGAATCAAGCTCCTCTGATACCTTCGGGTATTCCGAATATGAAACAGATTTCCAGTCATCGTCATATGTAATGGTATTTCTGTTATCATTATTTTCTGTCAAAAAAAATCACCTCAATGCAATATATGCAATGAGGTGAACAAATTTAACTGCGTCATTCAATCTTTTGGTCAAGGCTTTTGAAATCGCCTTTTTGTAAGGTTGACAAAAAATGCAATTGCAAGCATTAACGAGAAAAATTCCGCAATCGGGAAAGCATACCATACGGCTGTATAATCAAACACCATAGAAAGCACCCACGCAATTCGGAAGAATGAGTACAAGCTGACGGCAGAATGACATAATAAGACTGCGCAGTCCCTTTCCGACCGCCTGAAAAAGTGTTGTAAAGATAATGCCGGCAGCAGCAGGAATAAAGCAAAGGCTTATGATTCTGAATGCAGGGACACCGATATCCATAATATCCTGTGTGCCACCAAACATAGCAATAAGCTGTTCGGGGATTGTCCACATAAGAATTGTGCCGACCGCCATAATAATTACGCCAATGATGATGCCGCGCTTTAAAGCGGAATACATTCTCTTTTTCTTTCTTGCACCGTAGTTATAACCGATAATCGGCATTACGCCCTGATTGAGTCCGAAACAAGGCATAAATACAAAGCTCTGTAATTTATAATATATACCGAGAACAGTAACGGCAGCCTCCGAAACAGCAAGAATTGCATTGAGTCCGATAATCATAACGGAACCTATTGACTGCATAATTACAGACGGAAAGCCTACAACATAAATAGATTTCAATGGTGGAACCATTCAATTTGAAATGTTTGAACGAAACTTTAACTTCGTTATTCTTAAAGAAAAAAAAATGCAAAGGCAGAAAACCATACCGCAGAATTGACCGAATACAGTAGCAATTGCCGCACCGAGAACGCCCATTTCAGGGAAAATTCCTATACCGAAAATCAGGAGCGGGTCAAAAATAATATTTACAATTGCACCGAAAAGCTGGGATAACATCGGGAATATCATATTGCCTGTTGCCTGAAGCGTTTTTTCAACCATAATCTGTACAATTGAAAAGAACGAGAAGCAAAGTACAACCGTCAGATACTGGATTCCGTAATTTACAATAGCCTCATTCTGCGTGTACATTGCCATAAACGGGCGAACCGCAAAAAGTCCGAGCAATAAAAATATTACATAATTAAAAATACAGGTTACAAGACCGTGAGTTGCTCCGTCGTTTGCCTGAACAAAATTTTTTTCTCACCTAATTTTCTTGAAACAAACGAGTTTACACCGACTTGCCGTACCGGCTGCAAACGCAATCAAAAGCATTTGCAGAGGATACGCAAGCGAAGTTGCGGTCAGTCCGTCTGCGTCATAGTTGCCGATAAAAATACTGTCAACAACATTATACATTGCCTGAATTGTCATTGAAAAAATTGCAGGCAGACTCATTGTTAGAATTAGCCTTGTCATTGGCATAGTTCCCATTTTGTTTTCATGGGGCTTTACTGAATTTTCCATATTTCCCATACTGATTCCTTTCTTATTCGCATACATATAGTTAGTTGATCTTTCGTATCTTCCTGTAAATCCAAAATGCAACAAGCATTACAGCCGTACCAAGCAACACACCGAAAAAGTCAATCCACATATCGCTTACCTGTCCCGATCTTCCCTCAACCCCAAGTTGGATTGTTTCATCAATAAAACAGGTAAACAATCCGATTGAAACAGTGTAGGGTATGAATTTTATCGGTTTGATTCGGTCAAATGAATACGCACATGAACAGAGCAAATGCTCCCAGAACGGTATATTACGTAAAATGAGCAAGCTTTCTGATTATGTGGTCCGAAAGATTCGGCTCAATTCCGAATAATTTTAAAATTACTGTGACAAAATCAAGGACGCTTTCACTCTCTTGTGCCGACTCAACTGACGGCATTGAAGAATGAATAAACGCAAATGCAATCACTAATGCGGTCAAAACAAACATAATTATTCTAAATCGCATTGAACAGGAATTCGTTTTCATCAAATCACTCCTAAATATATTTTACAGATTATTCAGTCAATGTCAACTTTTGAATAATTATTTATCATAATGTATAAATAAATCAAATTTTAAGGCTTTATTATGGAAGATTTTATCTTGCTCAAATATTGAAAAAAACTTTTAAATCTGTTATACTTATTAGGTATTGGCAAAATATAATTTCTAAGGAGCAAATATGTGGTATTTAATAGTATTTTTTTATTTCAATGGTTCCGATAGTAGAAATCAGAGGTGCTGTGCCCTGTTGCGGTTGCAAATGACTTAAATCTTTTTTTGGACATATGTAATCTGCATTTTAGGCAATATGCTCCCGGTTCCGATTATCTACCTCTTTGCAAGAAAGGTTCTTGTTTGGGGTTCTGATAAGAAGTTTATCGGCAGATTCTTTTCTTTCTGTCTTGAAAAAGGCGAAAAAAGGCGGCAGAAAACTTGAGGCAAAAAGCAGGCAACGGAATGTTTGTTGCACTTATGCTTTTCGTAGGCATCCCTCTTCCCGGCACAGGCGCATGGACCGGAACACTTGCGGCAAGTATTCTTGACCTCGGATTTAAGAAAAGCGTTATAGCCGTTATGTGCGGTGTTGTTATCGCAGGTATTATAATGGGTATCGGTTCGGTACTTGTTGCAAACGGAATCAACTTTATTTTTGCTCCGTAAATAATTTTGGGCAGCATATCGCTGCCCTTATTTTTTGGTGAATTTATAAAATGGAAAAGAAAAAATATATATGATGCAATTATCAATCGGCGGCGGTGCATCGGGACTTATGTGTGCAATCACAGCAAAGGAACATGACCGTTCAAAGAAAATTGCAATAATCGAAAAAAATGACAGATTAGGCAAAAAAAGCTGATGTCAACAGGCAACGGCAGATGTAATCTGACAAATCACTGTATATCTCCCGATAAATATGTCGGTTCTTTCAAAAAGCAGAGTAAAAAAAAAAAATTTTTGAAAGATTCAGCGGTGATGAGATGGCGAATATTTTTAAAAAACTTCGGTCTTTTTAAGTTTTTACGATAACGAGGGCAGATATTACCCGATAAGCAAACACGCCGCATCTGTTCTGGATGTTCTGCGCTTACAGGTTGAAACACTCGGAATAGATGTTTTCACAAAACAGAATGTCAATTCTATAAAAAAAGTTTCAAACGGTTTTAAAATTTCGTCTGATGACAGCGAAAAAAAAAGTACGATTTCATATGTAACAAGCTTGTGATTGCAAACGGTTCAAAAGCCGCACCTAAAGCTTGGCGGAAACGCAAGTGCAATTGATTATCTTAAAAATTTCGGTCATAAGGTTGTTTCGTTCTCCCCCCTGCTTTATGCCCTGTTAAGGTTAAAAGCGATGTTCTGAAAACATTAAAAGGTCTGAGAGTTACGGGCAAGGCACAGTTATACGGTGAACATGGTCGATTAATCAAGGAAGAAACACGCGAAATTCAATTTACCGAGAATTCGCTGTCGGGAATTTGCGTATTCAATCTTTCATTGTTTGCTAAACCGAACGACAAAATAGTGCTTGATTTATTGCCCGATTATTCGGAAAATGAGCTGATTAAAATAATCAGACAACATATATCATTGTTTTCTGATTTGCCGTGCGAACAGCTTTTGACAGGAATTTTTCAGAAGAGAATCGGACAGGCAATTCTGAAAATCAGCCGAGTTGATTTGTCAAAGATTTGTTCCAAGCTTTCAAAAGATGAAGTATCGGGAATTTGCAAAACAATAAAATCGATGTCATTTTTACAGTAAGCGGAAAAGAAGATTTCTCACACGCACAATGTGCTTTGGGCGGTGTTTTTAGGCAAAGAGATTGACGAAAATACTATGATGAGTAAAATTGTAAAAAAATCTCTTTTTATATGCGGTGAGGCAATTGACCTTTGCGGTGAATGCGGAGGGTTTAATCTTCATTTTGCATTTGCCGGAGGAATTATTGCAGGAGAAAATTTATGATCAGAGTGAACAATATACATTTAAGCCTTGACTACGATGATAAATCGGTTCGCAAGGCAGTTGCCCAACAGCTGAGGATTGAAGAAAAATCCATAAAAAGCTGTAAGATTTTTTCGCAGATCGGTTGACGCAAGAAAAAAAAGGATAATATCTACTTTCTTACAACCGTTGACGCTGAACTTAATATCAACGAGGAAAAAGGTATGTAAAAAATGCGGTAACGCTCAAATTGCGAGAAAGTATGAATATAATCAGATGAAATTTGGCAATGCGCCCTCCCCCCCTGTTATTGTCGGAGCAGGTCCGGCTGGATTGTTTGCGGCACTTATTCTGGCAAGAAGCGGTGCAAAGCCAATTCTTATTGAAAGAGGCCGTGATGTTGACAGGCGAACTGCCGATGTGAACAGGTTCTGGACAAGCGGTCAGCTTGACGCAACTTCAAATGTTCAGTTTGGCGAAGGCGGTGCGGGAACATTTTCTGACGGCAAACTGAATTCAGGTACAAAAGATATAAGACAACGCAAGAGTGCTTGAAGAATTTGTGAGCCACGGCGCACCTGATGAAATTCTCTATAACGCAAAGCCGCATATCGGAACGGATATGCTAAAAGGCACAATAAAAAATATCCGCAACGAGATTATTGAACTCGGCGGAATGGTTATGTTTGAAACAAAGCTTGTTTCAATGGCTTTTAGTGATAACAAGCTGAAAGCTATAACCGTTGAAACGGCTAACGGCGATGAAATTATAGAAACAAGCAATGTTATTCTTGCAATCGGTCACAGTGCAAAGGGATACTTTTGAAATGCTTTATGATTTAAAATTGCCGATTGAGGCAAAGCCTTTCTCGGTAGGAGCAAGGATTGAACATCTTCGTCAAAAAGTTGACAAGGCACAATACGGCAGGTTTGCGGGCGATAAAAAACTCGGCTCGGCAAATTATAAGCTGAGTACACACCTTGATAACGGACGGGGTGTGTATACATTTTGTATGTGTCCGGGAGGCAAGGTTGTCAATGCGTCAAGCGAAGAAAACAGACTTTGCACCAATGGTATGAGTGAATTTGCTCGAGATGCCGAAAACTCAAATTCAGCGTTACTTGTAGGAATAAACCCGGATGATTATGAATCCGACCATCCGCTTGCCGGAATGTATTTGCAGAGAAAGCTTGAATCAAAAGCATTCGTTGCCGGCGGTGAAAATTATAATGCACCTATACAAAGAGTTGACGATTTTCTTAATAACAGAAAATCCACACATCTCGGTGATGTAAAGCCAAGTATCGGTCCGAATTATGAATTTTCAAATCTGAACGAAATTTTGCCTGAATATGTCTGCACTTCTATGGCTCAGGGCATTGTGAAAATGGGCAGAATGTTACACGGATTTAATGACGGTGACGCTGTTTTGACGGGCGTTGAGAGCAAAGCTCTTCCCCTCGTCAGAATAATGAGAAAAACAGATACACTCGAAAGTGTACTTATTGAAGGACTGTATCCGTGCGGTGAAGGTGCAGGCTATGCAGGCGGAATTATCTCCGCCGCAGTTGACGGCATTAAATGTGCCGAAAAAATTATAGAAAAATCGAATAAATAAACCTCCGAAATCAATCGGATTGTGAAACGCCCCCCCTAAAAGGTCAGAGCAAAAATCTGACTTTTAGGGGGGCACTCGTTTTTTACAGGCGGTTTATTTTGTATTGTGATTTAAACAAATAACAGTACCGCCCCGACAGTAAAAATCAAAACAGCAAAATGCGCTTGATTGTGCGGGGCGGCTCTTAGATAAAACTTATTAAATTTTTACTTGGAGTATTTACTCCACTGTCCGTTTGAGTAAATCATATTTACATCGGGGATTTTTAAGTCACCTGTCTGTGTTGAACCGTTATTGAATATAGCATAATCTGCACCATTCGGAAGTTCAAATCTGTATGTGTTATTACCTATACTTTCCATAGCCATGCCGGGCCAGCTCATATAAGTCGAATCTTTTGAACTCCATACATAGACATTTACTGTTGACCAGTTTTCCGTATTATTGAAATAAACATAATTCTTCGTCTGAATTGAAGTCGGTTCGGTTGTTGGCTCTGTGACATTTGTTGTAGGCTGGGTGGGTGCAACATTTTTTTCTGTGTAAGTACCGCAGTATGAGTCTTCAACAATAAGCTTAACGATATAAGCCTGAATCATAGTTGCGTCTTTTTACAGAAATAACAGAATCCTTGTTTACATCTGCCGCAATGAGAGCCTCATCGCTTAAAGTCGATATGCAAGCAATGTATCTTTTTGAACCTCAGTTGAATCACAGACTGTAATTGTTCCGTTTAAATCAACATCACCGATAAGAATTCTGTTTGAAGGCTCTGTTACCGGCTGAGTTGTAGACGGCTGTGTTGTAGCATGCTGTGATGTGGTAGGCTGAGTTGCGATTGTAGTAGGACGGACTGTCGTGGAAGGAGCTGTTGTCGGCTGAGTGGGTTTTACAGTCGAATAGTTCTGCCAAGAACCGTTGCTGTAAATTTTATTACCGTCTGCAATCCTGAGGTCATCTGTCTGACTGTCACCGTTGTTGAAGATTACATATTTTTGCACCGTCAGGCACTTCAATATCAAAAATATTATTACCCTTGTCGGTCATTTTCTTGCCCGGCCACGATGTCATTTCTTTATTATCATCACTCCAGAAATATGCATTGACCTTAGACCACTTGGTTGATGAGTTATCATAAGCAACAACCTTTACGGCATTCGGGTCTACCTTTTGTGTATGTATATGTTTCCGGATCGGATGTTGTCTTGCCGTCGCTTGCTTTTACTGTTACTGTGGTTACAGTATCGTAAGCAAGGTTTGTACCGATTGTAATTTGCTGACCGTTTGTGTAGTTTACAAATGCACCGTCATCAATTGAATACTGAGCATTTTTTGCATTCTTGCAATTGAGCGTAAGTGTGAGCTCATCTGTATTGTAGTTTGTTGAACCAGGATTTACTGACGCTGAAGGTCCTTCGGGTTCGGCATCATAGACTACTGCTATACCTGATGAACCTATTGTACCTGAAATGGTGCTTGATGTAATTGTAAATGTATTGCCTGAAACAGCGTCCGTATATGTACCGGGTTTTGCGTAACCGCCGCCGTTTTCTACCGATACCTCGCCGCTTCCGCTGCCTTTTACGATAACAGCACCGCCGTCTTTACGGGTAATTACAGAACAACCGTCTGACACGGTGTAGTAATCGGCTTTGCCGTCCATTGCATTATGGAACTTATTAATTTGGGCAACCTCACTGCTGGTGAAATGAGTTGAGCCTTTTTTTCTCCCATTTTGATACTTTCTTTGTTAGTTGAAGAAGGACGGGAAAAATAAAGAGCAGTAACTTTATTACGGCTTGCCGCAACCGCATATGCACGGTCAATAACATTCTGACTCATTTCATTTGAAAAGCCCCAGTCTTTGTTGTTTGACCATGTATCATGGCTTTCACCCCAATAAAGAAGCTTATCGTTTGAAATGCCTTTTTCACTCCAGTTTCCGCTTGAAGTAGGAGCTTTGCCCGAATTAAACGAATCACGGAGTTCTTTACCGTAGTTACTGTCTGTGACAGAAATATAATCGGTATACTCTTTCATAATGTCTTCATTGCCTGTCGAACGGTCATCGGGACCACCGAGAATTTCGCCGTAGTTATAAAGGCCGTACTGTGTTACCGATTTCCAGAAATCGTCGCCCTCACTCGGAACGCCAATGTGTTTTGCAGCGTCCCAACGAAGTCCGTCAACACCTACCGACTTGAGTTCCTGAACATAGTTGCAGACTTTTTGCTGAACATATGGATTTTCGGTTGCAATGTCCGGCATACCAATCGAGCCGTGTGTTACCTGCCAACGGTTTTTCCAGTCAATACCTCCGCCGAAGGTATGCCAATACTCGGATGGCTTTAAAATCGTTGTCTATGTTGTTGTGATCGCCTCTCAAATGGTTAGCGACAACATCGACAATAATCTTAATCCCGTACTTTTCTGCCTCATCACAAAGCGACTGAAGTTCAGCCTTTGTGCCGACACCATTTGTTCCGATACTGAATGAAATTGGCTGATATAACCAATACCAAGTACCTGTTCCGTTTGGCTGTGCCGGAGAAGTCTGTATACTTGTAAATCCGGCTTTTTGCAATTTTAGGCAATTCAGCCTTAATATCGTTATAAGTCCAGTCAAAACAATGTAAAATTACACCGTCCTGAATATTATCTTTGAGTTTGTACTTATTAGCCGATACGGTTGGCGAGCTTTCTGCCGCCTGAACACCGAGTGAACCGGATACAAAGGCAGATAGACTTGCCGACAGGATGCTCACGCTCAATATTGCGCTGAGTATTTTTTGATTTTGTTTTCAAATTTTTACACACCTTTCAAATTAATTTCAAAACTCTACTACGTGTCGAATTAGTCGACTGAAACTAATCAAATTAAATCAATTTCAATAGATTTCAGCATAAAGCAAAGTACAATAAAGAGCAGCATAAATGCAATTGCATTTTTTAAATTAATTGCAAATGTGCATAACATTTGTACAAATTGCTAAAATTCGACAATAATATTAAAGCACCCATAAAAGGTGCCTTAATATGCGACTGTGTCTGTAAGCCGGGTTTTGTCGTGAACAGCCATCTATCTTGGCAGACCGTTACCGAATCTGCTCGATGCCACCTCCTAAGGACACGCCGAGCAAGCGTATAATGTCCTACCACGGTGCTGCTTCAAATAGGGTTTAACGGCAGAGCAGTTCTCCTGCCCTCCGGTGAGCTCTTACCTCACCTTTCCATCCTTACCATATAATGGCGGTAATTTTCTGTTGCACTATCCCTGGAGTCGCCTCCGGCGGCCGTTAGCCGTTATTATTGCTCTGTGAAGCCCGGACTTTCCTCGCACAGTACCTTTCGGCAGCTGCTCGCAGCTGTTCAACACACTCGCACATTTATTTTATACCTTTTTGTTTTGTACAAAAAGTCAAATGAATTTTGTGATTTTTACTTGATATAACGGCTTTTTAGGGGTATAATGAAAGGGAATTAATTATAAGGAGTTACCGATATGGATATCAGAAAAAGAATCACTCAAAAAACACTATGGGTGGAACGGTAAGATTGAAGTTGTTTCAAGAGTTCCGATTAACTCGGCTGAAGCCCTCTCTCTTGCCTATACTCCGGGTGTTGCAGAACCGTGTCTTGAAATTCAGAAGGACTATGACAAGTCTTTTGAACTCACAAGAAGAAACAACCTTGTTGCCGTTGTAACCGACGGTACAGCTGTTCTCGGTCTTGGTGACATAGGTCCTGAGGCAGGTATGCCTGTTATGGAGGGCAAATGTGCGCTTTTTAAGGAATTCGGCGATGTTGACGCATTTCCTATTTGCGTAAGAAGTAAGGATGTTGACGAAATTGTAAACGCAATTTACCTTATCAGCGGTTCATTCGGCGGAATCAATCTTGAGGATATTGCCGCTCCGAGATGCTTTTTGAAATTGAAAAGAAGCTCAAAGAGAAGTGCGATATTCCGATTTTCCACGATGACCAGCACGGTACTGCCGTTATTGTTGCCGCAGGTCTTATCAACTCACTCAAGCTTGTTCACAAAAAGCTTGACGAAATCAAGGTTGTTATGAACGGTGCAGGTGCGGCAGGTATTGCAATTGCAAAGCACCTTCTTAATATGGGTGTAAAGGACATTACACTTTGCGACAGTAAGGGTATTATCTGCAAGGGTGATCCGAGACTTAACGCTGTTAAAACAGGAAATGGCTGAAATTACTAACCTTTCTCACCTTGAGGGCTCGCTTGCAGATGCAATGAAAGGCGCTGATGTATTTCTCGGAATTTCTGCCGCAGGTTGCGTAAGCGAAGAAATGGTTAAGTCAATGGCTAAGATCCTATTCTTTTTGCTATGGCTAATCCGACTCCCGAGATTATGCCTGACATTGCTAAAAAAGGCAGGTGCGGCTGTTGTCGGTACAGGCAGAAGTGACTTTCCTAACCAGATTAACAATGTACTTGCTTTTCCGGGTATTTTCAGAGGTGCTCTCGACTGCCGTGCAAGCGATATTAACGAAGAAATGAAAGTTGCCGCATCTTTTTGCAATTGCTTCACTCGTGAGCGATGAAGAGCTTAATGCAGATTATATTCTTCCCGAGGCATTTGACAAGAGAATCGGCAAAACTGTTGCTGAGGCTGTTAAGAAGGCTGCAATTGAATCAGGCGTTGCAAGAATCTGATAAAGATTTGCAAATAAAATATTTTAAGAGAAAGAAAAAAGGAAAACAATGAAAAAGACAGTTACTTTATTGGTACTGATTTCAATGCTGTTCTCTACTGTTTTTCTGTTCACCGGATGCGGTGATTCATCGGTTAAGGAAATTAAGACTGCCGATGATATCAAAGGAGCGTCCGTAGGTGTTCAGAATGGTACAACAGGCGATACTTTTGTATCTGACTATGAGGCTGACGGCACCAAGGTTATGCGTTACAGCAAGGGTGCCGACGCTATCGTAGCTCTTACACAGAATAAAATCGACTGTGTTGTAATTGACAGTGAACCGGCAAAGGAATTTGTAAAAGCAAATGCAGGACTAAAAATTCTTGATGAACCTTTTGCAGAAGAGCAGTATGCAATCTGCATTTCAAAGGAAAATCATGAACTCACCGAAAAAATCGACAAAGCTCTTGCAGAGCTTAAAGACGAGGGCGTTCTGGACAAAATCAAAAGCTATTACATAGAGGGTAATACCGATACCGTACCCTACGAATCACCTAAGGATATCAAGTATGACGGTGAACTTCATATGGCTACGAACGCTGCTTTTCCACCGTATGAATATGTTGAGGGCGGTGAAATTGTCGGTCTTGATCCGATGATGGCTACAGCAATCTGTGACAAGCTCGGTAAAAAACTTGTTATTGATGATATGGAATTTGATTCTGTTATCACTGCTGTTCAGACCGGCAAAGACGATTTCGGTATGGCGGGTATGACTGACACACCGGAAAGAAGAAAAAATATCGACTTTTCAACTTCATATGCAAACACAACTCAGGTTATTATCGTAAACGACAGTGCATCGGGCAGTTTGTTCGGCAATCTCGGTGAAAGCTTTAAAAACACATTCATCACAGATAACAGATGGCAGCAGCTTTTAAGCGGTTTGCTTGTAACCCTTGAAATTACATTGTTTGAAGGTATTATCGGTGTTATTATCGGTTTTGTCATTGCTCTTGTAAGAGCTACTCACGATATTCAGCTTGACAAGAGAAAATGCAGGAGCTTCGGTGATTGTGTTCTGAAATTCTTTAATGCGATTTGCAATATCTACATTACTGTTATCAGAGGCACACCTGTTGTAGTTCAGTTGATGATTATGTATTACATTATTCTTGCATCTGTAAGAAACGGTATCTTTGCCGCAATCATTGCATTTGGTATGAACTCTGCCGCTTATGTTGCAGAAATTGTTCGTTCGGGTATTATGGCTGTTGACATTGGTCAGACTGAGGCAAGCCGTTCACTCGGTTTTAACAACAGACAGACAATGACAATGGTCGTTCTTCCGCAGGCAATTAAAAATGTTCTTCCTGCACTCGGCAATGAAATTATTACACTTCTCAAAGAAACTTCGGTTGCAGGTTATGTTGCACTTGCAGATATCACATATATTGGTAATATGATTCGTTCAAGAACTTACGAGGCATTCTTCCCGCTTATTACGGTTGCATTGATTTACCTTGTAATTGTACTTGTGCTTTCGTACATCCTCAGAAGATTTGAAAGGAGATTGAAAAAGAGTGAAAGATAACGCATTAATCTCCGTAAGAGGACTTGAAAAATCATTCGGTAAGGATATTCAGGTTCTTAAAGGTATTGATATTGACATTTTTAAAGGCGATGTAGTTGTTGTTCTCGGTCCGTCAGGCTCGGGTAAATCAACTTTTCTCCGTTGCCTTAACAGACTTGAAGAACCGACGGGTGGTCACATTTTCTTTGAGGGTACCGATATTACGGATCCAAAGGTTAATATAAATGTTCACCGTCAAAAAATGGGAATGGTGTTCCAGCAGTTTAACCTTTTCCCCCACAAGACTGTTATTGACAACCTTACAATGGCTCCTGTCAAGCTTCTTGGCAAGAGCAAAGATGAGGCTAAAAAAGACGCTATGGATCTTTTGGAGCGTGTAGGACTTGCCGAAAAGGCAAACGCATATCCGAACCAGCTTTCAGGCGGTCAGAAACAGCGTATTGCAATTGTAAGAGCACTTGCTATGAATCCCGATGTTCTCCTTTTGACGAGCCGACATCTGCACTTGACCCCGAAATGGTCGGCGAAGTTCTTGATGTTATGAAAGAACTTGCCAAGGCAGGTATGACAATGGTTGTTGTTACTCACGAAATCGGCTTTGCAAAGGAAGTTGCAACCGATGTTGTATTTATTGACGACGGTGTTATCAAAGAAAAGAACAATCCGCAGGAGTTCTTCAATAATCCGCAGGACGACCGTTTAAAGGAATTTTTATCAAAGGTTCTTTAATTTTAAACAAAAAATCAGAGGATTTCAGTTTTCGCTGAAATCCTCCTTTTAATTACTTATTTATTTTTGATTACCGTAAATATATTCTTTGGCTTTTGATATGAGTATTGATTTTTTGTTTGGAACATTTGCATCTACTACAAGCATTAGCAGATAATCGAGAATATTTCCGACATCTCTTCCCTCTTTTACGCCAAGGTTTAAAAACATCTTTACCGTTGATATCAAGCTGACTCAGCTTAAAACATTCGTTATCTTTGATTATTTCATTAAAATGTGTTTTAGCCGTTTCAAGATATCCGAGTTTTTCTTCTCGCTGATATTCAGACTGGGCAGATATATCGGCGTATTCGACCTCTAACAACTGCTTTGTAAGATCTGTACCGAGTACATTCATAACCTTTTTCATAAGCTTTTTTACTGCCGTTAAAACGGACATCATGATATTCAATCAGCAGAAGAGTTTTGTTAATAAAATCAGACGGTAATCTTAGTCTGTGCAGAATTCTGTCTGCAATTTTTTTTTTTACTTTCAAGCTGATGTCCCTGAAAATGCGATTGACCGCTGTTGTCGGTGGTTTTAACAGAAGGCTTGCCGATGTCATGCAGAAGCATTGTCATACGAAGTATGGAATTCGGTTCAATTGTGCCGAGTGCAGTCAGTGTATGTTGCCATAAATCATACGAATGATGAATGTTGTTCTGAATTGAAATTAAACATAACGGTAATTTCAGGGATAATAACAGCAATCGTTTCTCGGTAAGCGTCAAGAATTTTTACGGCATCCTTACCGCAGATGAGCTTTAGAAATTCCGAAATCACACGCTCTGTTGCAATGTTTTTTAGCAAGTCTGCATTTTTAAATATAGACTTTGATGTGTTCTCTTCAATTGAAAATCCGTAAACAGAGGCAAAGCGTAATGCCCGCAAGATTCGCAGAGCATCCTCGTTAAAGCGTGTATCGGGATTTCCGACACAACGGATAATTTTATCTTTAAGGTCATTTTTACCGCCGTATGGATCGACAAGACCGTATTCAGCGTTATATGCCATTGCATTTACCGTAAAGTCACGGCGTTGCAAATCTTCGTTTATGTTTCGTGTAAAGCTTACGCTGTCCGGATGACGGTTATCGGAATAATCACCATCAATACGGTAGGTTGTGATTTCATAGACTTCACCGCCGCATACAACGGAAATTGTGCCCGTGTTTGATACCTGTATCAAAAGTATGATAAGCCTCAAAGCATTTTTTTTGTCTGTTCGGGCAAAGCGTTTGTACAAATATCTGTATCATGCGGAGTCAAACCGAGACGATAATCACGAACACAACCGCCCACTATAAAAGCCTCATAGCCTTGATTATTCAGTTGTCTGATTAATTTTTCAGCGTTTTTGTTTATTTGCATTTCTTTTTGCAGTCAGTTTAAGATGACTTTCCTTTTTTTGAATTTTTCTATATAGTGCTGTGCTATATTGTAGAGTATATTAAATACAACAAATGTGCCTACAGCAAAAAATCACAAGCAATATGATGTTTTCAAATGTAAGCGGTGCAAGTGAGAACAATCCGCCGAAGAAAAATTGAACCGATTATTATTCCCGCGGAACATCCGATGACCATAACGGCTCTGAGCGGATTGAACGGGATTGATAATCTGATTACAAGCAGCATACATGAAAATGCAGTAAGATATACGCAGAGAGTTGAAAACTGTGCCTGTGGCATATCTGTCATATACTTTAAAATTGCTAGTAATATTGTATCTGCCGAAATACAAAAAGCTGTTGGGAGTGATCTTGCTATTATATTTACGGTGAAATTACCTTTTTACTATATCTTTATTCGGTTGAAGTGCAAGAACAAATGATGGCAATCCAACCGTTAATGCACCGACAAGCGTAAGCTGTATCGGTTCAAAGGGATATCCTGTGCGGAAGAATATGAAGAAAATTGAGAGTATAACCGAATAAATCGTCTTAACAAGATAGAGTGCAGAGCTTCGTTCAAGGTTATTGATTGTTCGTCTGCCCTCTGCCACAACGCTCGGCATTGCGCCAAAGTCATTATTGACAAGTACAAGCTGTGACACATTTCGTGCGGCATCACTGCCCGACGCCATAGCTACGGAGCAATCCGCCTCTTTCAGTGCGAGAACATCATTTACGCCGTCACCTGTCATAGCAACCGAATGTCCGTGCTTTTTAAGGGCAACCACAAGCTTTTTCTTTTGAGCCGGAGTTACTCTGCCAAACACATTACAACGCTCTGCCGCATCTTCAAGCTCTTTATCTGTTGTCACGGTTGACATATCGATTGCATTTTCTGCACCCTCAATTCCTGTATCAATTGCAATATTTTTAACAGTTTTAACGCTGTCGCCTGAAATGACCTTTAAGGTGACACCCTGTTCCTTAAAATATTTTACCGTTTCATTTACATTATCACGAAGTTTATCCTTGATAAGAATGAGTGCAAGCGGCTTTAAATCATCAGGCAATGAGTCTTTGTCCGGTTCACTATCGCTTTCGGCAAGAACAAGGATTCTGACGGTTTGATTTATCTTTTTCAATCTCAGAATACACCTCGGAATACTTTTCTCTGCTTTTTAAAATACATTCAGTCGCACCGACTATGTAGGTCTTGCCGTTTTCAAATGTACCGCCCGACCATTTTGTTTCGGACGAAAAATCGCAGAATTTACTGCTGCACTCATACGGTGAAACGGAATCCGAATAGTCACGCAGTGCATACAAAGTTGCATTCAGTTCATCGGACGCTTTTACAATTGAAGAAAGTGCTTTCTTGATTTTATTTTCATCAGCCCCAAACGGAATAACACCTGTTACCGTCATTTCGTCTGTTGTAAGCGTTCCCGTTTTATCAAGACAAAGCACATCAACTCTTGCAAGTGTTTCAATGCAATACATTTCTTGTACAAGAACCTTTTTGATGAAAGCCTGATAATTGATACTGCAAGAACAGAACTTGTAAGAAGAATCATTCCCTTTGGAATCATACCGACAAGCGACGCAACAGTGCTGATTACAGCAGACTGCAATGTTGCATCTGGCAGGGTGAATTGTCGAATAAAAAATGCAATACCAATCGGAAAAAGTACAAATGTACAGATTTTGATAATAAAATTGAATGACTCCAAAATCTGAGAATTTACTTTTTTAATATATTTGGCTTCGTTATTTATTTATCTTTGCGGCATAGCAATCGGCTCCGACCTTTACAGCCTGAGCATAGCATTTTCCTGCCGCAATAAAACTGCCCGAGAGCAGTTCATCTCCGACATTTTTTTTCAATGAGATTTGATTCGCCTGTAAGCAAACTTTCGTTGACTCTGCAGTTGCCGTCGCATACAATGCAGTCGGCAGGAATCTGGCTTCCTCTTGAAAGCACAAGAATATCATCAAGAACAATCTCATCTTTGCTTATTTCTGTAATTTTACCGTTTCTGAGAACATTGATTTTTTTCTCAGACAAAATAGTCAGCTTGTCAACGCTTATTTTGGAACGAATTTCCTGAACTATACCTATAATTATATTTGCGATAACAACACCGATAAAAAGCATATTCTTGTGTGAACCCACAAAAATCAATGCCGCAAGCAAAATTACATTTATAAGATTGAAAAGCGTAAAAATGTTATCACAAAATATTCTTTTTGATTGATTTGGTTTTAATATTAGTTGAAATATTTTTACCTTTCCTTCATCTATACGCTTTTGAACTTCGGAATCGGTAAGACCGACAAGGTTAGAATTTGTGTTTTCCATATATACCTCATAATAAGAAAATGATATAATTTCAGAAAATAATTTACAATGCACGGCTGTTTATCGCCTTTTCGGAAAATCCTCTGCCAGTAACATTTTTAATATTTTCATCAACGCACTAATCTATATTATAAATGCAAATCATAATAAAGGCAACGGAAAGAAGGTGAATTTTTTGCGAAAATTTAAAAGAAATTATATCAGTTGCCCTGATTTTCACATTATTATTTACTGTTTCGACTTTTTTCGCCTTATGCCGCTGATGATAAAAATGAGGTTTACATTGGCGGTGAGGCTTTCGGAGTTAAATTTTATGCTAACGGAGCAATGATAATCAAGCTTGAAAGCTACTACGACGGTGAAAAATATGTTTGCCCCGCAAAAGACGGCGGACTTAAAGTAAACGATATTATAAAGAAAGTAAATAATACAAAAAATCAGCACAAATGAAGAATTAAAGTCTGAAATTGAAAAATCAAACGGCAATGAAATTACTGTTGAAATTGATAGAAACGGCAAAACCGAAAACAAAACCGTTTTGCCGATTAAAAATACCGTGGGAGTATATCTCCTCGGTGCGTGGGTTCGTGACAGCTGTGCAGGCATCGGAACTATGACCTATTATGATGACAGCAATAATTATTTTGCCGCACTCGGTCATGGAATATGCGACTGTGACACGGCTGCTTTGTTACCGTTAAAATCGGGAGAAGCGGTTCGGGCTGAAATCAGCGGCATTGAAAAAAGCGTCTGCGGTAAAGCCGGCAGTTTCTGCGGATATTTTACCGATGTAAAGTTTGGTAATTTGAGCGTCAACTCCCCTTTAGGAATTTTCGGAGATTTAACGAGTGAAAATTATAAAAAGAAGCAAGAAAATATCTGATTGCAAATGACGATGAGGTAAAAACAGGAAAAGCTGTTATGGTAACAACGCCAGTCGGAGATACGCCGCAGGAATATGATATTGAAATCAAAAGAATATGCAACCGTGATATGACATCAAATGAAAATTTTGTCATAAAAATAACCGACAGCAGATTGCTCGAAAATTGCGGCGGTATTGTACAGGGTATGAGCGGCAGTCCGATAGTTCAAAACGGTAAAATTATTGGTGCTGTTACCCATGTTTTTCTGAATAATCCCAAAGAGGGTTACGGTGTGTTTGCACAATATATGGCAAATCGCTACAATAATCAACACTAAATATATGATGGTTTGTTCATTTTTTGATTTAGTAACGCAAAATATAAAACTTTTTTCTCAATTTTTCAAAAAAGTTTTGTGGAAGGTATTGCCAACTTTACCATTTTGTGGTAATATTAGTACAACAAAAATTACTGGGGAAATCACAATGAACAACAAAATAAAACTAATCGTAACCGATGACGCTTCCGAATTTACGCAGGAAAATCTTAATATCTTTACAAAGTAAGAATATTTCCGTTATTTTCTGTGCAAAAGACGGAGAAGAATTGTGCGATAAAATTAAAAGAGAAAGCCCTGACGTTGTACTGATGGATTCATTTATGACAAGGCTTGACGCAATCGGTGTTATGAGAAGCATTACACGGGAAAGCACGAAAGTGCCTGTGTTTATGGTATATTCGTCATTCCACAGCACTGTTCTTGAGCGTGAAATTATGAATTCGGGCGCATCGTATTTTGTGTTGAAGCCGTATAACATTTCCGAATTAAGCACCATTATCAGCGATTTGTCGGATTTGAGCAAGAAAAACAATATTGGCAGAGGCAGAGTTATCGACGCTTTCGGAATTGAAATGAAAGTGACCGATATTCTCCATGAAATAGGAGTTCCGGCTCACATCAAAGGCTATCACTATCTGCGTGATTCAATCATTATGTCTGTTGAGCATCCTGAAATTATCAATGCCGTGACAAAACAGCTCTATCCGTCGGTTTGCCAAAAAGTACGAAACAACTTCTTCACGGGTTGAAAGAGCTATAAGACACGCAATTGAGGTTGCATGGGATCGAGGTGACATTGATGTTTTGAACTCATATTTCGGATATACAATTCACAACGACAGAGGTAAGCCCACAAACAGCGAATTTATTGCCATGATTTCTGACAAATTAAGACTGCAGATTAAAAATGCAGGCTAAAAAAGAGCCGCTCGTTAAGAGTGGCTCTTAATATATTATTTAGTTTTGCCAATATCGTGTCTGTAATGAGCGCCTTCAAAGGAAATTTTTTTCTACTGCTGCATATGCCTTTTCAAGTGCCTCATCAAGTGTATCCGCTGTCGCAGTAACACCGAGAACTCGACCGCCGTTTGTATAGAACTTTCCGTTTTCGTACTTTGTGCCGGCATGATAAACAATTGCGCCATCGACACCGCCGTTATCATTAAGACCGAACATCTCTATACCCTTTTTATATGAAACAGGATATCCGCCGCTTGCCATAACAACACAAGCCGCAGCACCGTTGTCCCATTCAATGTCAAGGTCGGAAAGCTTTTCGTCAATAACAGCCTCACAGATATCTACAAGGTCAGTTTTAAGTCTTGGAAGAACAACCTGAGCCTCAGGATCGCCGAAACGGGCATTGTATTCAATAACCTTTGGACCGTTCGGTGTAATCATAAGTCCAAAGTACAGACAGCCCTTAAAAAGGTCTGCCCTCTTTATTCATCGCCTCAATCGTAGGGATAAAGATTGTATCCATACATTCTTTGGCAATCTCGTCTGTATAATACGGGTTCGGGCTGATTGTGCCCATACCGCCTGTGTTAAGACCTTCGTCATTATCAAAAGCACGTTTGTGGTCTTTTGAGCTGACCATAGGTTTTACGCACTTACCATCTGTAAATGCAAGAACAGAAACCTCGGGACCTGTAAGAAACTCTTCGATAACGATATTGTTACCTGAGTCGCCAAACTTCTTGTCCTCCATAAATTTCTTTGACTGCTTCAATTGCCTCATCAACAGATTGAGCAATAATTACACCCTTGCCGAGTGCAAGACCGTCAGCCTTTACAACAACGGGAGCGGTATTTTCGTTCTTTATATAGTCAATTGCTTTCTGAGCGTCATTGAATACTTCATACTTTGCAGGAGGTATGCCGTATTTCTTCATAAGATTTTTTGAGAAAACCTTTGACGCCTCAATAATAGCGGCATTTGCATTAGGACCGAATGCTCTGATTCCAGCCTCCTGCATAGCGTCAACCATGCCGTCAGCAAGCGGATCATCAGGAGCTACAAAAACGAGATCAATTGCATTGTCCTTTGCAAACTTAACCATATTTTCTTTATCCATAACTCCGATATTAACAAGCTCGGCATCTCTTGAAATACCGCCGTTGCCGGGAGCGCAATAAAGCTTTGTGCATTTAGGACTTTCAAGAAGCTTTTTAATTAAAGCGTGTTCTCTGCCGCCCGAACCAATCATTAAAATTTTCATAACCGCACCTCTATCAGTGATGGAAAAGACGAATACCCGTAAATGACATTGTCATATTGTACTTATTGCAGGTTTCAATAACATTATCATCACGAATTGAACCGCCAGGCTGTGCAACAAACTTAACGCCTGAACGCTTTGCTCTTTCAATGTTGTCACCGAATGGGAAGAATGCGTCAGAACCGAGTGAAACACCGTCAAATGTTGCAAGCCAAGCCTTTTTCTCTTCCTTTGTAAGAGGTTCGGGCTTAGTTTTGAAGAACTGCTGCCATATACCGTCAGCAAGCACATCCTCATAATCATCAGAGATGTAAACATCAATAGTGTTATCTCTGTCAGGACGGCGGATGTTGTCAACAAACGGAAGGTTCATAACCTTCGGATGCTGTCTGAGATACCAGATATCAGCCTTATTGCCTGCAAGTCTTGTGCAGTGAATTCTCGACTGCTGACCTGCGCCTACACCGATTGCCTGACCGCCCTTTGCGTAGCAAACAGAATTAGACTGAGTATATTTAAGAGTAATAAGAGCAACAAGAAGGTCACGCTTAGCATCCTCTGTAAAATTCTTATTATCTGTTACAATGTTCTGAAGGAGCATTTCTTCGTCAATTTTGAGTTCATTTCTGCCCTGTTCAAATGTAATGCCGAAAACATCCTTATGCTCGATAGGAGCAGGAACATAGTTCGGGTCGATTTTACGACATTATAGTTGCCTTTCTTTTTTTTTGACTTGAGGACTTCAAGAGCCTCGGGAGTATAGTCAGGAGCAATAATACCGTCAGAAACCTCTCTCTTGAGGAGGATTGCAGTCTGAACATCGCAAGTATCGGAAAGAGCCACCCAGTCACCGTATGACGACATTCTGTCTGCACCTCTTGCCATTGCATATGCGCTTGCAATCGGAGAAAGCTCAAGGTCATCTACAAAGTAGATTTTCTTGAGTGTGTCAGAAAGCTCAGTTGCAACTGCCGCACCGGCAGGACTTTTACATCTTGAATGATGCAGCCGCAGGAAGACCTGTTGCCGCTTTGAGTTCCTTTACGAGCTGCCATGAGTTAAATGCATCAAGAAAGTTGATGTAACCGGGTTTGCCGTTGAGAACCTCAACAGGAAGATCTTTGCCGTCCTGCATGAAAAATTCTCGAAGGCTTCTGATTCGGGTTACAGCCGTATTTTAAAAAAGCAAGTTCGTTCATTGGATTCATCCTTTCCGAAAAATAAATTAGTTGTTTTTATTGATAATTCTTGACTCTGCCTTATTTGAAGCAATGTCAATATAGCGTACAAAAAGTGAAACCTTGTTATCCTCATTGAGAGAATTCCAGATTTTCTCGGCAAATGTGTCAATATCATCGTTACCGATTTCTACGAGTGTAGGTTCACCCTCAAAGCTCGGAAGCGGATTGCCGTCACTCATATATGTGTGAATGAATCTGCCAAGACCGTTTATCGGCTTGTCATATGTAAATGTGTATCTTTCGCAGCAATCGGGATTGCCGTCTGCACTTTTGAGAATTGACATTGCATAGTTCATCTTGCCGTTTTCACACTCAACGATACCTGAAATTCGAGGAGTGTAGTTAGGACCGTCAGGCTCAAATTCTCTTGTTGTGAGTGACTGTTCAAATGTCTGACCTTCATTCATAAGATCATAAACAGTATCTGTCTGGTCACCGTTAGTAACGATAGTTTTGTTGCCGAGAACTCTTACGGGAGAATAGATGATAAGTGACGGATCAACAAGCTTTGACGGATCAAAAGCCTGAGTTTTGATGCCGTCCTCGGTTTCTGCAAACACTCTGTTTCTGCTGTTTTTCGCTTCTGCCCATAATGAAGTATGCAATAACAGCCTTTGAGCCGTCTGCGCTTTTGCCGATTACAATGCCTCTGCCCGGATATGAAGTTGAAGCAATGTCATTGTAAAGTGATACAGGTTTCATATTTTTCCTCCGTTAGTCAAGAATTTCGGTTTTATTGTCTTTTTACTATAAATTTTATCTTCGCAGAAAAGCGAAACCGCCCTTGGAAGAATCTTCCATTCAGCCTGTTCCATAACTCTTTTCTGAAGAATTTCGGGTGTGTCACCGTTCTGAATTTCAACGGCTTTCTGAATGATAATGGGACCGCCGTCGCACACTTCGTTTACAAAATGTGCGGTAGCACCCGTTACCTTGACGCCTCTGTTAAGAGCCTCCTCATGAACTCTGAGTCCGTAATAGCCCTCGCCGCAGAATGACGGAATAAGCGACGGATGGATATTGATTATTCTGTTTTCAAAAGCAGAAATAAACTGCTTTCCGAGAATAGTCATAAATCCCGCAAGAACAACAAGGTCAACATCCTTGGATTTCAAAAGCTCGGTTACAGCAGAATCATACTCATCAAATTCGGCATAGTCTTTTCTCCTGATAACCTCAGTTGCAATCGAATTGTTTTTTGCTCTTTCAAGTGCATAAGCGTTTGGATTTGAGGACACAACAAGAGAGATTTTTTCCGTTTTTAATCTCTCCCCTGTTCTGAGCGTCAATAAGTGCCTGAAGATTTGTGCCGCCCCCCGACACAAGAACTGCAATATTTTTCATTATTCAAACACTACTCCGTCATTACCGCTGATTACTTCACCGAGTACAACAGCGTCTTCACCGTTAGCCGCAAGGACCTCAAGAGCCTTGTCTGCATCTTCCTTGGCAACGGCGATTATCATACCTACACCCATATTGAATGTGTTGAACATATCGTGCTCGGGGATATTACCTACTCTCTGCATAAGCTTGAAAATAGGAAGAACAGGAATATTTTCCTTTTTTGATTTTGGCTGAAAAGACCGTCTGTAAGCATACGGGGGAATGTTTTCATAGAAACCGCCGCCCGTGATGTGTGATACAGCCTTTACATCAACCTTATCCATAAGAGCGAGAAGAGGTTTTACATAAATTTTTGTTGGAGTGAGCAATGTTTCACCGAGAGTTTTGTCAAGCTCAGGATACTCGGCATTGATTGTTTCCTCGTTGATATCAAAGATTTTTCTGACAAGCGAAAAACCGTTTGAGTGAACACCCGAAGAACGGAGTCCTAAAAGTACATCACCCTCGCAAAGCTTTGAACCGTCAATCATCTTTGGCTTGTCTGCAATACCAACGCTGAAACCTGCAACATCATATTCATCAATAGGCATAAGACCCGGATGCTCTGCAGTTTCACCGCCGATAAGAGCACAACCGGACTGAACACAGCCTTCTGCAATGCCTGATACAATTTCAGCTACCTTTTCGGGATAGTTCTTGCCGATTGCGATATAATCGAGGAAGAAAAGAGGTTTTGCTCCACAGCAAATTACATCGTTTACGCACATTGCAACTGCGTCAATACCGATTGTGTCATGCTTGTCAAGAAGAAAAGCAAGCTTGATTTTTGTGCCTACACCGTCAGTACCGCTGACAAGTACAGGCTCTTCCATATCTTTGAAATCAGGGGCAAAAAGTCCGCCGAAAACCGCCGATGCCTGAAATAACACCGTCAATTTTTGTGCGTGCCACATGCTTTTTCATAAGCTCTACAGACTTATAGCCTGCTGTTACATCAACACCTGCCGCTTTGTAGCTTTCGGAAAAGCTGTTGTTCATTGTAATCACTCCGTCACTTTCTGTTAATTTTTTTTAGCGTATTTATCTACAAAGATTGTTCTCGGAATTTCAGCGTCATAGCTGCCCGTGAAACAACCGTCACAGAATTCTATATTTGCACCCTCAGCAATTTTTCTGAGACTGTTTATACTGAGATAACCAAGTGAATCTGCACCGATATATTCACAGATTTCACTTGTTGTCAACTTGTTTGCAATAAGACTTTCTTTATCGTGAATGTCCACACCAAAGTAGCACGGACATACAAACGGAGGTGAGCTGATGAGCATATGCACCTCGGCAGCTCCTGCCTCACGCATAAGACGAACAATATGCTTTGATGTTTCACCTCTGACGATTGAGTCGTCAATAATAACAACTCTCTTGCCTTTAACATTAGCCTTCAAAGCGGTAAGTCTTGTTCTGAGAAGTCTTTTCTTTTTATCTTTACCTGAACCTACTGTTCTGCCGATATATTTATTTTTTTGACAAAACCTGTGCTGAACGGGATACCCGAAGCCTTTGCATAACCCTGTGCGGCAATAAGTCCCGAATCGGGAACACCGCACACCATATCTGCCTCAATCGGGAACTCGTCATAAAGAAGTTCACCGGCTTTGAATCTTGCATTATGTACGCAGACACCGTTGATTACGCTGTCCGGTCTTGCGATATAAACATATTCAAAAGGCAGAAAGATGTTTTATCGGGCAAAAGCTTTAATTTGTAGCTGTGAAAGCCTTCTTCGTCAACTACTACCATTTCACCCGGCTCAACATCACGGACAAATTCACCGCCGAGACTGTCGATAACACAGCTTTCGGAAGTGAAAATCCAGCTGTTTTTGAGTTTGCCGATACAGAGCGGACGAAATCCGTGCATATCACGAAAGCCGATAAGACGGCTCGGTGCGCAAATTACAGTTGAGTAAGCACCCTTGAGCTTTCTCATTGAAGAAAGAACAGCATCTTCAAGCGTGTCTGTTACACATCTTTCGGTTGCAATAACATAAGCCATAATTTCAGCATTAGAATTGGACTGAAAAACAGCGCCGCCTGTTTCAAGCTCCTGTCTTATTTCATTGAAGTTTGTAATTGAGCCGTTGTTTGCAATACCGATTGAACCCTGAATATATCGCATAACAAGTGGCTGGTTAGATGCACGGTCGAGTGATTCCGATGAAGTGTAACGGACATGACCGACTGCAATCTTACCGTTTGGAAGTTTTTCAAGTGCTTTGGGCGTAAAAATCTCGGACACCATACCGAGTTCCTTGACAGTTGTAAATTCACCGTCTTTATTCACGGTGATACCTGCACTCTGCTGTCCCCTGTGCTGAAGGCTGTAGAGTGCGTCATTTGGCGGCGGCAACAACATCGATATCGTCATCATTACGGTAAATACCAAACACACCGCACTCGTCATTTACTTTGTCAAGTTTTGTGTCAATATCTACATAGTTCTTAATCAAAGCTCTGCCACCTTAGCCTGCATTGCCCTATCTTTTTTCGGCTACGCCTTTTTTCCATATCAGCTTTCATATTTTCAAGCTTCTCTGCAAGAGAATCGTCGGAAAGTGCGAGCATTTCAACGGCAAGAATTGCAGCGTTAGCCGCACCGTCAACTGCTACTGTTGCAACCGGAATTCCTGTAGGCATCATAACTGTTGCGAGAAGAGCATCCATACCGTCAAGCTGAGCCGACTTACATGGGATTCCTATCACAGGAAGGGTTGTTTTTGCCGCAAGAACACCTGCGAGATGTGCCGCCATACCTGCTGCGGCAATGATTACACCAAAACCGTTCTTTTTAGCCTCTGCCGAAAACTTAATTGCCGCATCGGGGAGTACGGTGTGCGCTCATTACATGAACCTCATACTCTACGCCAAATTCTTTGAGTTTACTGACAGCCTTTGATACTACGGGGAAATCACTGTCGGAGCCAATAATAATTGCAACCTTTTTCATAATTACTCATAGCCTTTCCGCCCACTTGATAAATTGCCGCAAAAACCGTGCCGAGGGCAGACAAAGTCAGGACAAATATGCCAATTTATGCTTTGAATCGACATAAATAAAGCATTACTAATTAATTATATAAAAAAAATCGGTTAAAATTCAATAGTCAGGCGAAATTATTTTTAAAATACCGCCAAAAAGCAAAAAGTGACTGTGCAAAGCATAGCCACTTCATGATATTAATTAATCTCGGAAACATCTTTTCCCTGTTCGATTTTCATGCCGTTATCGGGATCTGTAGCATTAAGATACGGTCTTTCATTGGAAATTACGCCCTCGGTTGTAACTCCCGCCTCTGCAGCCTTTTTTCATACCTGGAAAAAGAAATTCCATCTTTTCATTATCGAATTTTTCATCGAGCTATTCTTCAAAGCTGTTTGACGCAGGCACTCCCTCTGTTCTCTGAGTCCATCTTGCCGTAGCTGTTACGGACATAAAGCCGTTGAATGCCATGAATACAATCAGAAATGTTGTAATAATTGCACCTGCTCTTTTAGGGATTTTTTCAATAAGCTTTGCTGTCCACGGATACAGATAACGCACCCAGACAAGACCGAGGAATCCCCAGATAAGGGCATACATAAGATTAGTTCTGCCGTCAAGGTTAAACGGAGTGTCACTGTAGTCCCATGAAACCGTGCCGAACATCTGCTCCTGCAACCACGAACAGAAATACTCAAAACCTGCTCCGACAAAAAGCACTTATCACAAAAACAAGCGTATCATTAAGCTTGTAAAGCTTATACAAAGCGGCAGTAAGAAAACACGCACCGCCGCCGTAAACAGGAATAAACGGACCGTAAACCATACCGACACGCATTTCAAAATGTCCGTCAACGCAGAACGCCCATATTGTTTCAAGAATTGTGCCGATGAAAGAACCGATCACAAACAGATAAAAAAGCTTCGTAAAACAGAATCCGTAAGCAAACGGCTTGTCCTCTTTGCTTTCAAAGGTTTGTGTATATTCTTTCATATTATCCTGCTTAATCTCCTCAATTTTAGCATTAATTTGCTTTACATAAGCCATATGAGTGAGATCGGGATAAGCGTGTGCAAGTCTTTTTTCTTAAAATATTTTCTGTAAAAAGTCGGTTATAGTTTTCTTCAAGTTCCTGAATTTCAACCTCTGTTGCACCTTTATCCATAAGCTCAGAAGAATTTTTAAGCTTTGCAATTCTTCTGAGCAGACGGATTGTTGTTATCATTGAAAAAACGTAATCAATTACAATAATTCCGCAGAAGCAAAGAACAAGAATAAGACTTACCCAGAAAGGAATTGCTTCAACGGCTGTGCGAAGCACCGGAATTATCAATCCGACAAGCAGCATACCGAGCAATCCGAGGAAAAGTGCATAAGGAAAAAGTTATATAATTGCCTATGCTGAATTTCGACGAAGAAAAAAATCCCATGGCTTGAATTTGAGAGTTTTTTCTACAAGCACACCGACCACAACCATAAGTGCAGATAATATCAGAGTTGAACCGATGAATAAAATCAGCTTGCTGTTTTCAAACGGTTTTAGTGCCGTATAACAAATAACCGCCGAAAATCCGTACATAGGGCAAAACGGTGATGTCAAAAAACCGTTGTTACTGAATTTTTTCTCAAGAAGAAGCGAACGGAAACTGCTCGCCACCCAGCCAAAAAACGAGAAAATTACAAAGTACCACAACAGGTCGAGTAAAAATTGCATTTCCTATCCCCCACAATTTTATGCAACAAATCGGACACAGAATTCTGTGCCCGAAAAAAAATTGTCGTAAATTTCACATTCTTTATGCCTTTGGCACATCATCTTTCCAGAGTTCTTTAATTGCGGTAACATTACCCGCAAGTCTCTGAATATCTGAAGGAATGATAATCTTTGTAGCCTTGCCGTCAGCGGCTTTACCGAATGCCTCAAGTGATTTAAGCTGAATAATTCTATCGGTAGGAGAAGCCTCATTGAGCATTTTAAGTGCGTCGGCATTAGCTTTCTGAACTGTGAGAATAGCCTCAGCTTCACCCTGTGCCTCACGGATTTTCTGCTCCTTAACAGCATCGGCTTTAAGAATTGCAGATTCCTTCATACCCTCTGCAACGAGAATCTGACTGCGTTTTTCACCCTCTGCATCAAGAATTCTTGCACGGCGCTCACGCTCTGCCTTCATCTGCTTTTCCATCGCATCCTGAATTTCACGGGGCGGAAGAATGTTTTTAAGCTCGACACGGATTACCTTAATACCCCATCGTCGGTTGCCTCGTCAAGAATCACTCTGATTTTACCGTTGATTGTATCACGGGATGTGAGCGTGTTATCAAGCTCAAGATCACCGATGATATTACGCAATGTTGTTGCAGTAAGATTTTCAATAGCGCTGAGCGGTCTTTCTACACCGTAAGTATAAAGCTTTGGATCGGTAATTTCAAAATACACAACCGTGTCAATCTGCATGGTGACATTATCTCTTGTGATCACGGGTTGTGGAGGGAAGTCGATCACTTGCTCTTTTAGTGAAACTTTCTTTGAGATTTTGTCGATAAACGGAATTTTTACATGCAAGCCTGTTGACCATGTTACATGATATGTTCCGAGTCTTTCAATTACATATGCGTGTGCCTGCGGCACTACCTTGACATTGCTTACAATTACTATAAGCAAAATTAAAAGGATGATACCTAAAATAATAAGTCCTAACATTATTTACCTCTCATTCTGTTACGGGTTCTACTATGAGCTTTACGCCCTCGATTGCAAGAACCTTAATTTTTGTTCCTTTTAAAAAGCGGTGCTTTGTCGGACTTTACAGTCCATGTTTCCGCACCGACCTTTGCCTGTGCTGTTTCGTCAATATCCGGTTAAATCTGTGAGCATAAAACCGACTTGACCGATGTGGCGGTCTGCGTTTGTTCCCATTGTTTTATTACGCTTTTTAAAGTGTTTTTACAAGCGGTCGTGTCACAATCAGCGAAACAAGTGACACAACAAGGAACACTGCTGACTGGATTGTTATGTCGCTTGTGAATATAGTAGTTACTGCGGCACAAACTGAGCCGAGAACAAACCATATTGATACAAGCTGTGTTGTAAAGCCTTTTCATAGCAACATAAATATTGCAAAGCCTATCCACACTATCGGCATATATTGCTCCATAGAGCTGTCACCCTCCTTTTTCGCATAATTTTAACACAATATTATACATTAGTCAAACTATTTTATTGCTATTTTATGCGTTTTCTATCGGACATTTTCATCATTTAAAACAGTCTGTCATATATTATGTTTTGAGATTTACTTGTATTCTATTCAAGCATTAAAAAGGAGGCTCTTTCGAGCCTCCTTACCGCAAATGTTCTACCCTACCTTATTGTAAAAGTGTCTTAGTAAGTTAATTGATGTTATATATTTTTGCGTAGTAAGCCTTGACAAAGGCATCAACCATGTTGACAATTAGGCAAACTGCAATTAAATACTCAAAAAATGCAATAAAGTCATTAAATGTAGCTGTGCTAAGACCACCATTTTGACCTAAAAGGCTAATAACAGGTTTTATAGCAATGGTAAGCACACCTGCTATCATTCCTGCAGGAAACGATCTTCCATTGTGAACTATCTCCTCAATTTTCGGCAATTTTTTCTCTAACAAATACTTTACATAGATAAAATAAGAAAAAGAACATATATTGCAATCTTAAATATAGCATATATCGCATTAAAAACAGTAAACTCAAACGCAAAAAAAAACACGAAAGCAAAAAAATATTATAGAAACATAAAAAGTAAGTTATAGCACTATTTAGTATTACACTCCATTTTGTTTTGTAATGATACACAAATACCGTTACAATTTGACATAATACAAGACAAAATTCCTGCAGTTATAAGAAATGGTACTACACGGTCATCAAAAAAATGAAAAGCCTTCAAGTGGGTGAGCTTGCATTGTAAAAATTTGAAGTGTTATAACCGATACCATTAAAAAGTTGTATGCAAAATAGCTTAACATTTTAAATATTAAGTCAGAAATTCGCATTGATAAATATCTGAGATTCACAAATGTTTTAATTTTGCTATAGCTATATGTTTTAATATCAATATTCATAATCATCGATGCTACCTTTTAATACCAAGATTTTATATGTTCTCTTTCTGTTTTTCCGTTCCATTCGATTCCATCAACTAGTAAGGAAACTCTTTCGAGCCTCCTTACCGCAAATGTTCTACCCTATCTTATTGTAAAAAGTGTCTTAGTAAGTTAATTGATGTTATATATTTTTTTGCATAATATGCCTTAACTAAAGCGTCTATTATATTAATGATTAAGCAGACAGCACCAATATATTCAGTTAAGTGCAATCAAATCATTAAATATCACAGAACTTATAACACCATTTTGACCTAAGAGGCTAATAACAGGTTTTATAGCGATGGTAAGAGCAACTGCTATCATTCCTGCAGGGAACGGTTTTCCATTGTAAACTATTTCCTCGATTTTTGGCAACCTTTTCTCAAACAAATACTTTACATAGATAAAATAACAAAGAACATATATTGCAATCTTAAATATAACATATATCACATTAAATGCCGTAATCTTAAACTCAATAAAACATGAAAGTAAAAGCATGGTAATTGAAACATAAAAGAATGTCACTCCCCTGTTTAGTATCACACTCCATTTAGTTTTATAGTGATAGATAAATACGGTTACAATTGACATAATGCAAGACAAAATTCCTGCAGTAATAAGAAATGGTACTACACGATCATCAAAAACCGAGAAACCTTCAAATGGGTTAACTTGCATCATAAATATCTGAAAGGTGATAATTAATACCATTAAAAAGTTTGTATGCAAAATAGCTTAACATTTTAAATATTAAGTCAGAAATTCGCATTGATAAATATCTGAGATTCACAAATGTTTTAATTTTGCTATAGCTATATGTTTTAATATCAATATTCATAATCATCTATGCTACCTTTTAATACCAAGATTTTATATGTTCTCTTCCTGTTTTTCCATTCCATTCAATTTCATCAACTAGTATGGAAACTCTTTCGAGCCTCCTTACCGCAAATGTTCTACCCAATATCAAAAAATCAAGCGAACAACAATGTTATACAATATGTGCAAAATATCAAAAAAACTAATTTCAATTGCAGAAAAATAGATATTTTTAAATTCTTTCTTACAATTATTTCGACACCTCTATATTTTACAATCTGGCGATATTTTTTTTTAAAGTTAAAAGCAGAAAGCATAAACTAAAAAGCACACAGAAAATAAAAATCCAAAAGTTAATTGCATAACTGTCAACAAAAAACATACCTAATATATATAATCGAATAAAACTCCTATACAGGAAAATACATAATTAGGAACGGTGTAACAAAAAATAGTTTTTTCACTAAAATACTTTTCAAAAGGTGGAGCGATTGAAATATTGGTTGCATCAAATGCTTCTCTAGAATCATACATTCGTTTTAAACCTATAATGATTTGATATATTGCAAAAATAACTATTGAGTATATGTACTGTAACTCTTCACTTTCATAAAATTCGGCGACAGACAAATAAATATAATTTTGCAAATGCGAATCAGCCAGTATCCACAAAGACAATATTTGAGTTATACAATACCACAAGATTAAGCTCATATAACACAACGGTCTTTTGCTTTGGTCATATTTTAACACATCATATTTTACAGTAAAAAATATGAGCAAAAAACTAATCAAAAGTAACAATATTGTTAAAGCAATGCCAAACGCATCTGCTGTTTTAATAGATTTATAGCATGGTAACATAAAGCTCAAAATACTAAAAATGTATAAATGAAAGCCCACCAGTAATAATATTAACAACCATATTAACAACTGTAATCAAATAAGAAATCAAAAAAAGCAAAAGAGAAAGTAGATATACTTTCTTTTTTTTTTACACACCACACCACTTTCTTTCATTTTCACTACTCCATTTATCACTCCAATATGTCGATAAGGAAATTGTTACTAAAGAAGCTACCAGTGAACATACCATACTTTCTCGCATAATTTTAACACAATATTATATATTAGTCAAACTATTTTATTGCTATTTTATGCGTTAACTGATTATTTTGTATCTATATTCCGTTTTATCCTTACACAATTTCATGTAAAGAGGGCATAAAAAATACCGACAAATATTAGCATAGAACACCATTACTTGTCGGTAATAATTTTAATATCACATTCCTTGTTCAAAAACATAGAGGTACAAATCTTCAAGGGTTGGGGTTGCAATTGTTATTTTATGATTTTCAGGGGGATTATCTGTGACTAATCTTACTACGATTTTATCATCATTATGATAGAGATTTGAAACTCGATAATTATCCTGAAAATATTTTAATTCTTCTTTTTCGATTTCCACCTCAACTACCTTATTTACAATTTCACTTACGAGATTTTGGCAGGTATCGTGCGACACGAGTTTTCCTTGATTTAGAAGTATAATCTCCTTAGCAATAAACTCAATATCGGACACTACATGGGTAGAAATAAGTACGATTTTGTCTTCTGCAATTTCACTTATAAAATTGCGGATACGGATTCTCTCCTTTGGATCAAGTCCGGCGGTAGGTTCATCAAGCAAAAAGAATCTCAGGGTTGCCGAGCATAGCCTGTGCAAGGAGGACACGCTGTTTCATACCTCCCGAAAATTCACCGATTTTCTTATGGCTGACTTTTTCAAGATTAACTGTTTTTAAAAAGCTTGTCAGTCTGCATTTTGGCTTCTTTTTTGTTAATACCTTTGAGTGATGCCATATAAAGTATAAACGCTCGTGCGGACATATTTTCGTAATAGCCCTGTTGCTGTGGCATAAATCCAATCTTTTGTCTGAACTTTTTACCTAATTTCAAAATTTCTTTGCCGTCACAAAGGATTTCTCCCGATGTTCTCTGAACATTGTCGGTAATCAAACTCATAAGCGTGCTTTTACCCGCACCGTTTGCTCCCAGCAAGCCGTAAATGCCATCTGTCAGAGTAATACTGAAGCTATTGAGAGCACAGTAATTACCGTAATTTTTCGTAAGATTTTTCATTTCAAGAGTCATTTAATCACCGCCTTTTTCTGCACATACTGTATTTCGTGATTTTCACCGCAACAAATCCCATTATCAGCATTAAAGCTATTGGAATTAGAAATGTAAATCCACTTGATTCCACAACAAGTTTCATCAATGCTACAGGAACAGTTGCAGAAAAATATGCAAAAATCTGAACTCCTGCCACATAGATAAGTGACGGAATAATCATAACAGCAGATGCAACAACTATGCTGACTTCAAACTTTGTTTTTTTGCCGATACAAGACAAACAACATATGTAATCGCCAAAATCAACAACAACCGCACTGCGTACACAAAAATCATAAACATCAATATGCTGCAATTAAAAGGCAAGCCGTTCAAAAACTCCAGACTTTTTACCGGTGCCGTAATTTCTGACAGCGTATATTTTGAGCAGACTTCGATAAATTCAAACACAGATGCACAAATCCACACAATTGTCGCAATCAATGAAACACAGAGGATTTTCTTTCTGAGCAATTTTTTTTCTTCCGCCACTTGTTGAATTTAACAAATCTGAAATGAGCTGTCTTTTTTTTCAAATGAGAAAACTCCTGACATTATAATTATGATGCAGAAAACCGATAACAGAGCGAAATTTTGTTGTCTGTCATATCCGCTGCTGCCAAGCAAATATTCAAATCCGGTGGGATTTACAAGCCAAGCATCTTCCCCGTTCTTTTTCGCATCTTCAACATATGAAATTCTTTCATTTATAATTTTCAATGCCTTCACGCTTACTGTCATACGCATCGTATTTTTTGGCTGACATTGTAATATTTATCTTCGGAAATTTTTCCGTTTTTGTAATCCTCATACGCATTGGCAAGTTCTTCATCAACAGCATTAATCTCATTTTCAAGATCTGCCACATATTTGTAAACATCGTCATTAAGTTCACCGCTGTGAGTTTCATAAAACTCGTTAACTATGCTATCTTTTTCGCTGATATTAAGTGTTCTTAAATTCAATGAATTAAACAGCGCAAGAACAAAAGCAAGCAAAACTATTATGCCTTTTTTTGCATGAAGAGTATTTTGTACAACTCAGTACCTGTAGCGCCGAGTTTTTCAACGCATTTCCAATATACTGTGCGAATTTTTGAAGAAAATCGCAGTAAGACACTTTCAATTTTGCCTGGAGTTTTATTAGGATATTTCTTGCCTGCACCGATAATTGAAAAAAATTGCAAACAAGAGCGTGAATATTATTGCGGAAATAATTAACAAATGAAAACAGGTTCACAAGTATGACAAAAGAGTTGATGTTGTAATACTTTACAATTGCTTCTGTCGGATTGATGAATGTAAACAAATTCATATACTTTAAAATTGCCAAATTGCTTTGTGACGGTAAAAAAGTATATAAAAGAAATTCTGCCGCAAATATTATTCCGCACACGCCGAATGCAAGATTTGTGTTTTGCATTATCACAACGATGAACAGCATCATATACACGGGCACTAATTGTGCAAGAACATTTATCAGAACATATACAAACAGAAATTGTATTTCGCTCATCGGAAATACAAAATTTTGAAACATCTCTATAGACTGTACATTTCTGAACAAATCCGATACTCCGCCGTATATTGAAAAAGAAGTCACAAACAGGGCAAAATACATAACGAAACAAAGTATTGTTGTGCTGATTGCAAGTATTCCGCACCGTTTTACAGCAAGGTTAAATCTTCCGTTTGGTGTTGCATACACCATGCTCCAAAAGCCCCTCGTTTTCGTTCTTCAACAAAGGCAAGAACAACAATTATATTCAGTGCAAGTATTATGTAATGAATCAAGTCATAGTTCAATACTGTTGTAACGGAAAAATCGCTTCCTACTTTAAGCGACAGATTTTCAAGCGGTTTATAAGCCTCCGCAGTCAATTGTATATTTTGAGAAGAAAGTGAATTGTCCTGAGAGAAAATGCTTATCGAATTCATCTGCTGAGCCTTGCTTTCTACGCTCTTAATATAATCGGAATATCCGTTTACGTACTCAGCTCTTTTGACAATATTATTGAGAGCATAATCTTTGTTTGTCAGTTCCTGAGCGTTATAGCTCTCCTTATGCTTATCAAACTCAGACGCAATTTCAGGATATTGATTGCGAATTTCTTTTTCCTGATCCTGCCAAACCTCGACATACATATCATAATCGTCTTTTTTTGCTTTCGTTAAAAGATAAAAAGTTGCTCAATCACACTGACATACTCATACTGTCGTGAAAATCTTATCTTCAATTTGATCTGCAGGCAAGTCACGGATTTCGGACATCAGATTTTTTTTCTTCCGAACAAACCGCACTGAGTTGAACACCATTGTATTCGGCATTTCTGTATTGATCGTTTATGTAAAAACCTATGCAAACTGCAAGTAATACAAAAAACGATATAATTATTTTTTTTGTTAATCAGTACTCTTTTAATTTCCATAGCGTAAAATTCTCATTGGTTTAAAAACAATTCCGTCTTATAAGGAGTTTGAGTATATAACGGTTACTTAACTTAAAAAACACATTAAATTTAGAAGTAACTGTTTTCTGTTTTTATGATGTATAACATTTGCAGATATGATTTTTGTCGCAAATACACCATTTACTTACTGCATTTATATATAGTTAATGTTTATATTTTAACTATATTATATCTTATGTTATCTTTTTTTTAGCAATAAATATCCTAATTCTACACTACAAATTTTCGCGGTAAATTTTGTGCATATTGCTATGTTTTGTTAAATTATACACAAGTTTCGATAATTATAATGTTTATGACATAAATAGATGAATTACAAAAAGCAAAAACCGCCAACAGTGATATATATTTTAAAAAAAACATTTGTATTTTTTAGCAAATTGTATTGCAATAAGCAAAATATTAAAGTACAATAAGTATAAGCAATAAAGAAAGTTTAAACTACATTACTAAGGAGGTAATCTATGAAAAAACTTACTTTATCAATATTGATATTTTTATTATCCATATCATTTGTTGCATGCAGCTCGGCTAATACGCCCTCGCAAGGTTCTTCTGCTTCGGAAAGTACTGACAGTAATTCAAGCAATAATGCTTCAAGTAACAATAGCAGTTCTTCAAACAACAATTTTAATTCAGGGGAAAATACTACACTTAACGATACTTCATTTAAGATTGGCGTAGATGATCAACCGTTTAATTTATCACGAGCAGGTATGAGCGCTTCAAATGAATCAGGAGATTATATGTTCTATCTAAATACACTCTACTTTCATGATAACGCCGCTAACACTACTGTAATAGCTTGTAACAAACCTGACTGCGATCATATAACTAATGTTGACGATGGAGAAAGCGATTGTAACGCATTTTTCCCTCAGGATAAATATTATTACGACAAAGGTTTTTCATATTACAACGACAGCATCTATTTGCTTGGAAAGAGCAGTAAGGATGCAAAATCAGTTTCACTCTACAAAATAAGCAAAGATGAAGTACAAGAGAAGAAGTTGCAAAATTAATCAGTGTATCTGATTTGAACAGTATTACTGTTTTTGCTGTACATAAAGGTTATGCGTTTTGGTCGTTAAACACAGACAAAAGCGCACAACTGCTCGCTATAAACATTGATAAGCCTACTGAAGTTAAAAAAATTTTTTTGAAGGCAACGAACTTGCGGCAGGCATTCACAGCTTAATCGGTTCAGGTGATTATTTATACTTTTCAAATTCGTATTCGGAAGATAAGAACTATTCCCTATGAAAATTGGGCAGGGTATATTAATCAGCTTGACATCAATACTTTAAAAACTAAAAAGTTGATGGACATGCCCGATGATTACACTGTTGCAAACGGAAAAATCTATTACCTTGAATCAAACGCTTTATATTGCTATACAATTGATAGCGATTCAAGCGTTAAGATTGCAGACAGTCCCGAAAATTCACAACTTATAATAAGAGATACGGACTACCTCTATCTTACTAACTGGGATAACGAAAAAGTTTCATCGGATAATTACAAAGTTTTTGTAATGTCCACCAACGGCAATATTATTGATACTATTCCTATTCCCGACTGCGAATTTTTCCGAGGCGGACTTCATAATTTGTATATAGAAACAACAGACCGCAAAGTAAAGTATTTGGAAAAATCACAAATTCAAAAGGGAACCCATAATTGGAATACCGCATACTCAGTTTCTGAAACCGGTCAAGTTACCCTTAATGAATGAGTATATAAAATTCATTACTAAAAATACAAAAACACCGACAAGTTTAGTTACTGCTTGTAGGTGTTTTTATGTTTATGAAGTTTTAATTCTGTCAAATTTAAAAAGCACGGTTATAATACTAATCAAAAATATTATTGTCAGCCACAGTGACGCTGTAAATGTTCTAGAGAACAGATTTACAAGCATTTGATTTCCTGTTAGACTTTGAGAGTTTAGTGTTTGTGCATTATCGACAAGCACATTCAGGTAATTTGAAATGTCGAAAATGTTATCATTCGGTATATATTTTGAGGGGATAAAAATGCTGAAATCACAAATATTAAACACAATCAAAAGCACGGCAGGTATTCCTGCAAAAACAAGCACAAGTGCAACATATTTTAGCGGAATATTTTTTAGCGATTTCAGAAAGTAGTTTAATTTGAGATTTTCTTTTATCTCCTCAAAAAATTTTCTACTGAACCTATACCACAACTTCAATGCAATAATGCTAAATCCGATAAATATTGCAAGGTATAAAATATATGTTCAAATGACGAGAGCGTTTGATTTTTCCCATTTAGATTAACCGAATAATACTGCGGCAAATCCATTTGCTCAACAATTGCTCCCGTATATACCGAGTTATCGTAAACAATCATATCAACCGTTCTGTCACCATAATTTTCGGCTGTTGTATATGGAACATACACCCTCTGTTTGTCATCAGCAGAAAACTTATTTATTAAGCTTTCGTTTTCGCATATCACACCGCAAATTGTATATTGATTTCCGTCAATGCAAATCTTTTTACCGACTGCATCTGTTGTAAAAAACAGTTTGAGAGCAAGAGAACTTCCAATTATTGCAACCTTATCTCTGTTATCTATGTTTTTGGACGAAATATTTTCGCCGTTAATTTCGGTCTTATAATCCGAAAACCAGTTTTCATTCACAAGTACCGTAGTTACGGTTTCTTCCTTAACTTTTGTTTCTTTACCCTCGGAACAAAAAGCTATGCCTTTGTCAGTAATCCGTTCAAACAGCTTTTCAAGTTCAGAAACCGTTTTTGGAGCAGTTTCGGAATTTTTATCATAAGTTAATTGAGTAACATCAGGTAATTGCCCTTTTGCATTTTCAATAATTATAATATTCGCAATAAAAACGCTCACAGTCAGCAACAGCAGTAACAGAAACGAAACAATTTTTCTCTTTGCTCACACTGTTTCCTCCTCAATATAAACACTTGAACCGTTTTCTATACTCTTGGTTGTTTTATATACAACTTGACTGTCACCAAAAAGTGAGTCCGATGTCACCTCGCAATACAGCTCGTCACTGTTACATATATCCACCGAAACCTCTTCAACTGTTGCATCACCGTTTTCGGTTTTATTTATAACAAATACTATTCCCGTATTGCCTGCCCCATCCACCGATGAAACAGGCAAAAGATAATGTGTTTTCATATCATTTGAACCTGCGGTATCGTCAATTACACCTGTTTGAACCGAAACCACTTTGACCTTTGGAAGAAGCATATTATTTGATTGTTTTTGAAAAATATGTAAGTAATGCAATCACAATAAAAAATACAATTGAAAATTTCAGCACTACGCTCTTTAGCTTATCTTTTTTCATAAAAGCCTCTCTCCTATCCCTTATCAGTTCCGACAAAAGGCGAATCAATATCCCTGTGTCCGTAAAGATAAATAAGCAATGCAGGAATCATAAATATAACTCCGCAGGCAAATATTATGCCGTAATCCGAACTACCGACATCAGTAAGCGTTACGGAAAGCGGATACATACCCTCATTATCAAAATAAATCAGCGGTTGTTCAACTACATTCCAATTATCAATAAAGCAGAGCAACGCAAGTGTTATGAGTCCGCCCTTAATCTGCGGAAGAATAATATTAGTAAATATTTTCAAATATGACGCACCGTCAACTCTTGCCGCCTCAATTGCGGAATCGGGAATGTATTTTTATACTTTGCCTCAAAAGACAAATTCGAATGCAGAAAAAGTTCCGGGTAAAATTACCGCAAGAAAATTATTCAGCAAATTCATATTTTCAAGAATCATATAATCAGGCACAAGAGTTACCTGCAACGGCAGAATGAGCAAAATTATGTATATGAAAAACAGCTTGTCCCTGAACGGGAATTTCAATTTTGCAAAAGCAAAAGCCGCCAATGATGATACTGCAACCTGACCGATTACTGTCGGAAAAGTACAAATAACCGAATTCCAGAACTTCAACAAATATTCGGGTTTTCTGAAAAGAGTCTGATAAAACTGCTCCAAAGTTGCCATATTCGGAATCATATTGAGTTCTTTATATTTTCCGTCAGAAAAATTGAGCATCTCGCTTACCTGTGAACCTGTCATAAATGAACAAGCAAGCATATAAATGACAGGAAACAAAAAACAGCACAGTTACAGCAATCAGCAAAATATATTTTAGTATTTTCATAACCGTATCTTTCATAACAAACCTCTCAAGAATAGCTGTGTTTCCTTTCAAAGCAGAAGAAAATAAATAAACAGCACAATAATTATAAACAGCGATAAGACAATTGATGCCGCCGACAATCTTGGATAGTTAAGATTGTAATAATTGTTGTTGATGAAGTTCTGCAAAAAATACACATTGGTGTTTGGATAATCACCAAACAAAGCAAATACCTCACGGAAAATTTTAAATGAATAAATAAGCTCCATCAGAAAAACAAAAAATGTAGTTGGCGCAATCATAGGTATAGTAATTTTAGTTACAAGCTGATGTGATTTTGCACCGTCAAGCCTTGCGCTTTCGTAGAGAGATTGCGAAACATTGGCAATGCCTGCCGTAAAAAGAATCACACAAAATCCGCAGTACTTCCACACATAAATAAAAACGATCATCACCATAGACCATTCCGAATTAAAAAAATTCAACAGTATTAAATCCAAGTGAATTAAGTAATCCGTTGATTGCACCGTAATCATCAAAAACTAATTGCCACACGCAAATCAGAGATGCAATCGGAACTACAACAGGAATAATAAGCAATGCACTTCTGAAAAAGGAAGATATTTTATTAAAAGAATTAAGAAACAACGCTATCAAAAACGAAATCACCATTAACAACGGTATCGCCGTAACTGTAAATATACCCGTGTTTTTAAGTGCAAGCAAAAATGTATTATTTTGAAAAAGCTGTATGTAATTTTCTATGCCCACAAAAAGTATCGCCGACATACAGGCTTTTGGTAAAACAAATTATGTACGGCACAATATAGAACACCGCTATGCCTAAAAAAGACGGTAATATAAACAGGTATGCTGCTATATGTTCTTTTTTGTTTTCTTGTTAATTTAGATTTTCTCATAATTTATTCCTACTCAGTCAAATAAATTTCCGTAGCAGCCGAGAGCTGACGAATAAATTTCTCCTTTGATATACCTTTATTTATATAATCATCAACTATGTCACCGATAACATTGTCATTATAATATGAATGTGTCACATCTCGATACAAGGTGCAAGCGTTTACATTATCGGCAAATGTCAATATATGCTTTCATAAAATCGTTGTCAATCCCGATGATTTTATTGTTATCATCCGTTCTTGAGCCGGCAACAAGCTTAGCATTATCGTAAACAGATATATTCACAGGAAAACTCAAACTTCCTGATGCTGTTGCACCAATTTCTTGAATTTCATCACTAAGAGTATATTTTATAAACGCAAGTGCTTGCTCCTTTAGTTGTGTATTATTATTAATTGCATATCCAACCTGTATGTGTGCGGAATTAACATCTTTGTTTTTTTTGTCAATCCACGAAAAACTACAGGTGTTTCATTTATAGATTGATAATAAGAATAACTTCCTGCCATCAACGGAAATGACCGATTTATATACAATCCGTCAAACAATTCATTTGTATTGTTTTTTTGAGAAATCGTCAACATCTGCATCATTACATCTAAATTATCTTTAAATTCATCGGTATCAAAATACACAGCTTTATTTTCAAAATCAACATAGCTGTTTAAAAATCTGCAAAAGAGTTGCATAGGATAATCAAACCACAAAAAAAATCCGACAACTCATTAGATACAAATGAATAGCCTTCATCATTTAAAAAATAATTTTCAAATACATCTGAAAAATTACTGTATGTCAAAGAAAAGCCGTTATTTTCTTTGATATCGAAATTTTTCAATCTTTCTTCTGTAGATACCAATACATCAACTCCATAAAACAGCGGTACAATATATAAACCGTTATCATAAACTCCTGCGTTGAGTATGTTAACGTTATAATCATCAAGATTTATTGCATTTGAAGAATTATCATCTTTTAACAAATCATAAATATTCATTAATGAACGGCTTTCAATTAATTTTTCAAAAGGCAATTTTTGACTAAGTGAAATAATATCAGGTCCACTTCCTGCCATAATTTCAGTTGATATCTGCGTTGCCATTTCTTGTTCAGAATCAAATTTAACTATCTCAACTTGGAAAGACGGATTATTACTGTTTATGCAGTATTTTATTGTATTTTTCTATAATCCAAGACAGAGAGTCTTCATCATTTAATGTGTAATAAACAAGATGATTTTGTTCGCTGTTATTTTTTATTGCACAACTTGAAAATGAAGTAATTATTATAACACTTAAAAAGTATAGCTGGTATGACTTTAATAGATTCATGCGGTTTAAATAAAAAAGCGTGTGAACATAATTGCATTTTATCCTTAGTCTATTCCGTTAAATAAATTTCCGTAGCAGCCGAGAGCTGACGAATAAATTTATCTTTTGAAATATCTCCTTTTAAATATTTATCAACTATATCACCAATTACTGACGAGTTGTAATAGGTGGTTTTTAAATTTTTATAATTATATAAGGTACACCCGCTTATATCATCAATTATACCCAAATAATATTTCCAAAATATTGAATCCACATTTTCTGAAAATTCTTTTTTCTTCTTCATCAAATTCTCCGTCTTCGTTGTAATCCCACTCCTCGGCAGTTTCAACTTTAACAGCATAGTCAAAAGCTTTATTATTCACCGGCAACGATATTTCATTTGTGCCTGAAAATCCCTTATCGCTCCTACTTCCGCACCAATATTCTTGAACATCCTCGCTTAAACAATATTCAATAAATCTTAATGCCTTATCTTTTTTTTATCTGAATTTTGATTTATAGCTATTCCGCACTCAACATAAGCTGTTATTTTGTTCTCATAGCTAAAATTTGGCAAAATAGCAGGAGTTTTGTTTTGTAAAAAAATATTGTAATAAGCTGTTTTTATACCTTCTATTGTACCGCCAAAAAGTAACCTAGGAGTAGACAATATACAACCATTGTTTTCTGAATTATATAAATCATAATATACATTCTCGTTGGTGTTATCATTATTTATCAACTTCTTAATATAATCTATATTTTCCAAAAAGCTATTGGTGTCAAAGTTTGTTGTTTTATTATCAAAATTTACATAGCTATCTATAAATGAATACAAAAGGCTATAGTTATCACTTTTCATTTCCAAAAAGCGAACAGGAAACTTTTTCTTGTGAAAGTTGTTTAGATAATTCTTTATAGGAAAAATCAGAAAAATTTAAATCATATTCTTTTTAATTTTTCTTGAGTAGAAATAAATATATTGGGACAATAGAAAAAAGGCACAAAATACCGTTTTCTGTTAACTATTCCCGATTCCATTACTTTTGTGTTATAATCATTAAAGTCGATATTAGAACCATATGTATTTATAAGCTCGTCAACATCCGCAAATGCGTGATTTTCAATAAGTTTTTCAAATGGCAATGGTTGATCTAACGAAATAATATCCGGTCCATCACCTGACATAATTTCCGTTGCCATTATTGTGTACATTTCTTCTAACGAATCATACTCTACAATTTCTATTTGATAGGACTCATCGTAATGCTTTGTACAATATTTATTATACCTTTCAATAATATCGCAAATAACATCCTCATTATATGCACAATATGTAAGCTTTGAGGAATTGCTTGAAGCTGTGCTTTCACCACATCCGCTGAAAGCACACACTGTAATAATAAATTGTAATGTTAAAATTATCACAATTTTATTTTTCATAATGATTCACCTTGTGATTATATATCTTAACATAATTCTAAATTATTAATCTGTAGTCTATCTGAATTTTTATTATTTAAATCAACAATAACGCTCTACTTGTTAATTCATACGGATAAGTAGCGAAATTAATATGCACTGAGTTACATTCACTTCATTAATAATTGAAAGTAACATATAAACCCTTTGCAGGGTCGGAAACTACTACAGTATCACCCTTAACTTTAGTTATAACTACATAATGCAATAAGGAATCGTCAATTATCACGTGTGCAATTGCAGGCAGAGGTATTTTTAGGCGTTAACACACTTTTATCCGCTTCAACAACTTTTTTTGCTAAAAACCAAAATGCTCAATTACCTTTACTAGTCCATGTGCATTGGTACCTTGGCGGTCAGTACCTGCAATATCACTGAATTTTTGCTATTGTAACTTTTAAACCGTGTTTTCTAAAAATTGCGGCCAAGCAAGCCAGACCGCAATCTGTTTCATCGTTTTGCAGTATACACTTAAATATATTCATAATGGTTTTTAATTTATAAATTACTACTCATCAAGATAAATCTGAGTTTTACTTTGTACTTCTTTAATAAACTGTTCTTTTGTAATATCTCCTGAAACATATTGAGAAACAATATCATCTATAATCGAGTAATTAAAATAATCATTTCTAAATCCACACCTATTTATTCCTTCTAAAACATCAGAATAATTATTAATAAATTCATTATATTCGCTATATTTTTCTATTCCATAACCTTCTAAATCTATTTCATCAATTAACTTTTTCTGAGCAGTTTTATTAACTGGAAGGCCAATCTCGGAATTACATTGAACATTTTCGCTCAACATATACTTTACAAACTCAAATGCCTCTTCCTTTTTATTGGAATTATTATTGATTAAAAAACCTTTATCAATATATGCAGAAAATGTATTTTTGCTGTCCGAGAGATTATTCATTATTAATGGTGTTTGCTCATTAGACTTCAAGTAATAATAAATATAACCTAAACCATTTGGCTCCGAACCTGTAATCTGATAAAGAGATGCGAACATTGTATTTCCCTGTAGTATTGAATCTAATGGATCACGATTATTTGAGGTATCGTTTTGATCTGCCGGTAAAATAAGATCACTTAACACATCTATATTGTTCAAAAACTCATCCGATTTTAATGTATCTGTTCGACTGAAAAAATCAATATTTGAATCAATTAATGCATACAGTTCTTCATTAATATAATAAAAGACGCTAATATCTTTAGATTCATTGCCTTTGCTCAAACATTCTGATAACATATTCTCTGCGTTTTCATATGTAATTGAATCGTTTAAATTAATCTTATATTTATCACACGCTTCGGCGGTTGTGATTAGAATATCAGGAATATATGATATTGGCATAAAAAAAAGCGTTTACCATTGTAAACTCCTGAATCCAATATATTTTCATAATAATTATTAAAATCAATAGCACTGTCAGAAATGTCGGCTTTAATTAACTCATTATAATCTGCAAACACATCAAGTGCCATCATTTTTTCTATATTTGATACTCCGTTATAATTTGAATCATACAGAACTATATCCAGGCCTTTTCCTGCCATAAGTTCTGCGGATAACTTGCTGTTCAACGTTTCATTATCCTGAAAATCAACTACATTGATTTTTGCAGATGTCGTTGAATCGTTATATTCTTCTATAAGCCTTATTATTGGATGTTCATTCACAACATATATTGTCAATAAATCTTTGCTATTGTCTTGTTTATTTGTGGTATTACAACCGAACAAAGTCAATAACATAAAAATACATATACCCATGGAAATAATTGTTTTAATTATTTTATTCATTGTAAGCCTCGCTAACATATAATTATCTATCACATCTAAATATATAAAAAAGCAGCACATTAAAGGATATGATTAATTTATTTCTTAATAAACTTTAACTGTAAGTGTTCCCTGATACGTGTTGCATTTGCATTCATTGGAATACTGTTTAACTGTTTTAATTAATTTGCCATTGCAGTCATTATAATATTTAACATAAATATAATGACCTCCATACAATACCTTTTGCAGGATCGGAAACAACTACTATATCACCCTTAACTTTAGTTATAACTACATAATGCAATAAGGAATCGTCAATCACTACATGTGCAATAACAGGTATAGGTAATTTAGAGGTTAATGATTCCTTATCAGCTTCAACAACCTTTTGCTGAAAGCCAAAATGCTCAATTACCTTTACTAGTCCGTGTACATTGGTACCTTGGCGGTCAGTGCCTGCAATATCCCTAATTTTTGCATAACACTATTCATCTAAATAAATTTCAGTTTTTGATTTGAGCTCTTTAATAAATTTATTTTCATCTATTTCATCGGATAAAAATTTATCTACAATATCACCTATAACCTCTGTATTATAATAATTATACAATCCATAAAGTCTATAGCTTTTTATGTTATCAACGTAATCCTTTGCATACATAAAATTAGCTTCTGAAATATTTGCAGTGTTATTAATATACTTTACCTCTTTTGCTTTATCAAATAATTTACTGTAAGATTCATTGTTGACGGGATATTCCCAGCCACTTCCGTAAGAGGTTGTCGGTAGATATTCCTCTATATTCGCTCCGCAAAAAGCACTCTGCACCTTTTCCGATAACGCATACTCAATAAACTCAAGAGCTTTTTTCTTTGTTGTCGGAATTATTGCTAATAAAAATTGCATCGGTTATAACACCCGTGGACTCACCGTCTTTATTCGGTGTATTCAAAAATTATGGGCTCGTCATTATCATTTTCAATGTCTGCAATTTCATCATATAACGCAAATAATTCAATCTGACCGTTCGATGATAACATTGGCACTATGTTATCTTCATTTTTCTCATTACTGCTGTATAGTTCTTTTTAGTGAGGTGACAGACTTTCTAAAGTCATCGCTATCGAAATCATATTTTTGAGAATAGAAGTCAACATTTTCATCTATTAAATTAAGAAAAACATTTTTTATAATCCTCAACGCCGGAAAACAGAGCTTGATTATTATCATCATTATTAATATTTCCGCTCAATTCTTTGATGTTACCGTATGTTAAATTCGGTTGTTCGTTGTATAAATATTTTGATAATTTACTTGATGAGGAGAGTAAAATCTGAGGCTCAAATGTTACAGGAATAAAATATCTTTTTCCATCGTAAATACCCGCATCAAGAATATTAGAATTATAATCGGATAATTTCAATTTATCCTTGTCTTCGCTATTAGAAATAATATCGTCAATATTTGCAAATACACCCTGTTTAATAAGTTTTTCTGTTGATGATGATAATAGAGATAATTCACCAGATGTAATAATATCAGGACCTTTCCCTGCCATAAGCTCAGTTGTAAGTTGACTTGTCATTTTTTCAATATTATCAAACTCAACAATATTGATTCTATTTTGAACATTCTCACATTTTTCATTATATTGATATATTAAAATAGAAACTGGTGATACATACGGCTCATAATGATAATAAGTAATTGTATTCTCCTCTTTTTTTCTGCTTCACATCCGACGCAGGTTAAAACAGAAAATATTAATACGACTGCTAATAAAATACTTACAAATTTTTTTCATCAGCTTACTCCTCTGTATAATAATAATTTACTTTAAACAAAAAGTTTATTGATACAACTATGTCAAAATTTACGGATAACATGTTAAAAGTATATAGTAAATGATGTTGCTATTTAATTATTATCCAAGAAATACAACACTTGAATTTCCTGAACCTGATATTTTCCAGGGCCGTATTTATGACTATTTGCGTATGCTATTGCGGCCTTTGTGTGCGCACTTACTTTATCACACTTATAAGTATAAGACTTTTTTATAGAACCCATATAATTGTTACAACCAAGTACCAAAATGCAACCGCCATTTATATCTTCTGTACTTACTGGTTTAATAAAATTTGAAGTTTTGACATATTCATTTAGATTTATTTTTTTCATTGAAATTTCTCCTTTCACAATCATTCCTATATACTTTAACATACTTTCTAAAACAAAAAAATGTTTGAAACATTGCATAAGAACTCATTTATCGGTACAGAACACATATTTGTAAAATTGCCTTCATAAAATGAAACATATTTTTCATTAATATCAACTAGTAGTGCATAATGATATCCATTCGCTTTTGCTTTATTTAATAAGCATATTGCTGGTAAATTAACTTCCGTGATTTCAGATATGCTTTCAATTTGATATGACTCATCGTAATGCTTTGTACAATATTTATTGTACTTTTCAATAATATCGCAAATAGCATCCTCATAGTATGCACAATATGTAAGCTTTGAGGAATTGCTTGAAGCTGTACTTTCACCACATCCGCTGAAAAGCAAACACAGTAATAATAAATTGTAATGTTAAAATTATCGCAATTTTATTTTTCATAATGCTTCACCTTGTGATTATATATATATCTTAACATAATTCTAAATTATTAATCTGTAGTCTATCTGAATTTTTATTATTTAAATCAACAATAATGCCCTACTTGTTAATTCATACGGATAAGTAGCGAAATTAATATGCACTGAGTTAAATTCACTTCATTAATAATGGAAAGTAACATATGAACCCTTTGCAGCATTAATAGCCTGATTCTTATGGGTGTTGTAACTGCCACATTTATTTTTTCATGATTTTACCTCCGTAATCGGAATAAATTCTAATTTAACCTCAAACAACCAGTCATAGCATTTTTATTTTAAACAACAAACTGCTCTTACCACCTTTTTCTAAGTTCACAGAGATTTTAGACATAAAAAGACTAGAAAAAATAACGCCCACATTTTCTGTGAGCGTTATGGTTGCAATATTGATTTCAGATACAAAATGCGGCATAGAGAGGAACTGTTTTTTTATTGTCCTCAAAGCCAAAGTTTTTGGCAGAAAGCTTGATAGCATAAGCGGGCCTGTAGGTGTCCATATAGACTTTTAAGCTCTTGGCTCTGGTGTTGTCGGCAGACTTGACCTCAATGGGAATGAGCTGCCCGTCACGCTGAATGATAAAATCAATTTCAGCTCCACGCTCGGACTCCCAATAGTAGGTGTGGTAGCCGTTAATAGTAAGCTGCACATTGACATAGTTCTCCGCCATACCGCCTTTGAAGTCGTTGATTTCCTCCACCATATAGAGAATGTCATTGGCGGCCAGATCCTTTTTGGCGCAAAGCAGTCCTAAGTCAGACACATAAATCTTGAACGCATCAATATCACGGTAGTTTTCAAGGGGCTTTTTGATTTGCTCGACCTTGTAGACCTGTGACACGATACCAGACAGGCAGAGCCATTCGATCGCATTTTCAAATTCGGAAGCCCGTCCTCCTTTCTTAATCAGCTTATATTGGAAACGGGTATTCTTCTTTGAGAGCTGAACGGTTATATTGTCGTAGGCAAGTCTGGTTTTCTTGATTTCATTCAAGTTGTTATACTTGCTCATATCGTTGAGATAGCTTGCAAGTATCGTATCCTGCGTATGGCGAACAAGGATATAATCCCTGGTTTCAGCGAATTGCATCACGCACTCCGGCATACCGCCGACCACAAGATACTGACGGTAAAGCTGCATGGCCGCATCGTGCAGGGCAGACGGCAGCGGCGTATCGGTCTGGAAGCACTTTTTGATTCTCTCCACCAAATCGTCTTCCCCGAGCGCCAATAGAAATTCCTCCATATCCATGGGATAAAGCGTTTTCATATCGACCTTTCCTACGGGGAAAGAGAATTTTGCCCGGTTGACCGCAACGCCGAGTAAGCTGCCTGCGACGATAATGTGATAATCTGGAGCGTTCTCGCAGAAGTATTTGAGCGAGGTCAAAGCCCTTTCGCAGAGCTGCACCTCATCAAAGACTATCAGCGTTTTTTCCTTTACGATAGTCTGACCTGCGATATGGGACAGAATCGGTATCAGATAATCGGGGCTGATGTTTTCCTCAAAGGTTTCGTTCAGCTTTGGATTGGTTTCAAAGTTGAAGTATGCCACATTTTCATAGTGGGTGCGCCCGAACTCCAGAATGGAATAGGTCTTTCCGACCTGTCTTGCGCCCTGTAAAATAAGGGGCTTGCGGTGTTCGTTTTCTTTCCACGCTTCCAAGAAGCCCATAATCTTTCTATACATAAGCAGTCCTCCTTAAAGGTACTGAACATAGTATAGCAGATATTCGTGTAAAAATCAATGAAATTTCCTTGAGTTTTCGCACTAATTAACACGATTATTTTCTCTAACCTCTCACGATACGACACGAGCACCGCAATTTCTGCATTTTATACTTCTCCGAACTTGGTCGTCATCAACTTGTAAAGCTCGGTATTGCGTGGGAACTTGTTTACAAATGGTACAAGAGAGCTGCCAACTTTGAGAATCCCCCTGTCCTGCACCGACATTCGTGATATAGCTCATCTGAAGGTCGGAGATATTAAGGAGCTTGGTTGAGCATGAAGCTTGCGAAGTCCACCGTTTTTGTCACCCATTCTTGCAACACGAAAATGGGTTTACAAGAATTTTAGGCATAAAAAAAAAGAGCCCTATGGCTCAGATGTTAAAATATTAGAAACATCCTCATAGATTAAAAATCAAGGACCGCCCAAGAAAAATAGGCGGTCCTTGATTTTAGAGAGATTTTATTTTTAAAAGGGAGTTAGAAATTAGCTTATTTTATTTGTTTATACCAAAAATATATTTTGTAGTTTGTGTATAGTTTTCGTTTGCTTTTAATATTGTCGTAGGAAAATTCTTGTGATTTACAGCATCGGGAAAGCCCTGGGTTTCAAGACAAAACGCTGGATTTTCTCCGTATGTTGCTGAATCCTTTCCCATATTGGACAAAAACATCGACATAATTTGCTGTATATACATGAACGCCTTTCTGAGAAGTATAGCATTTTAATGTGATTCCGCTATCAATACCCTCAGCTTCGGCCGCAAGCACAAATTCTTCATCAGAATGATTCAGCACAAACATATGATCAATACCGTTTGCAAAACCAATCTGCTCGTTTTTTCTGTCAATACCATTTCCAATTAGCTTGGGTTCGGTAAAATCAAACGATGTATTCTTAACGGGAGTTATCTCTCCTGTGGGATTGAGGTTTGAATTTATCGGTATGAAGAAATTTGCATTTATTTTCAGCTTGTGATTTTCTGTAACTTTACCGCTTTTATGTCCGTTAAGATTGAAATATGAATGATTGGTCAGATTACATATTGTGTCTTTGTCGGAAACTGCCGACCATTTTATCGTAAGTACATTTTCATCATCAAATGTGTAGCGTACAAAGACTTTCATATTTCCGGGATAGCCCTCATCACCGTCGGGACTATCAAGCATAAATAGAACTGCATTTGGAACTTTATCATCAACTACCGCAAGCCACACTTTGCGGCTAAAGCTGTTAAATCCGCCATGTAGATGGTTACTCCCATTGTTTACAGGGAGCTGATAATCTTCTCCGTTAAGAGTAAACTTGCCGTATGCAATTCTTCCGCAACATCTTCCGACAGTAGCACCGAAGTATGTTCCGTCAAATTCATAACCGTCAATGTGCTCATAGCCGAGAACTACATCTCTAATACTACCGTTTTTGTCGGGAACTTTTATCGAAACGACACTTGCGCCTAAATCACATAATGTCACGCTTGCTCCGCTGTTATTTTCTATTGTATAAAGATGAGTGTTTTCACCTTTGGATGTAGGTTCAAAATTCACTACCCTTACCTTTGACATTTTAGCACTTCCTTTACTACAGCGTCTTTATAAATTTATCAAAAGCCTTTTTGTCCTTCAGGAGTTCTTTTGAATACACCTGCATCCAAAAGAACATTAAGAGAACACCTTTCCTATCTCATTTTGAATTATTGAATCAATATTATTTTCATTGATTTCATCATACTGCGAAACAAATTCATTTACCCATTCGGAATGTTTGCTGATTTTCGAATTTCACTTACATCCTTGTGATTAAGAATTGCATCCTTTAAAATAGCTATTTCATCTTTAAGCCTTGAGGGCAATACTGCAAGTCCCATAACTTCAATAAGGCCGATATTTTCTTTTTTTAATATGATGCAAATTCGCATGAGGATGAAATACTCCCAGAGGATGCTCTTCACTTGTAATATTATTTCTGAGAACGAGGTCAATAACAAATTTTCCATCCTTTGTAAAAGCAATCGGAGTGATAGTGTTGTGAATTTCACCGTCTGTTTCGGCAAAAATGCCAACATTTGCGTCCGTGTACGCTCTCCAACTCTTTAGAATATGAGAAGATAATGAAATAATGCTGTCCTTGTTTTTACCTGTCAATCTTACAACTGACATAGGCCACTTTCTTTTTACAATTCCGCACTCCACATCATTAAAGCCGTTAACAGTAAACTTTCTTTCAACCTCTACCCTATTAAGTGCAAAGCTGTATCTGCCACCCTGAAAATGTTCATGTGTAAGTATTGAACCGCCTACAATCGGCAAATCAGCATTCGAACCGATTATATAATGCGGAAACTGTGAAATAAAATCAAACAGTTTTCTGAATGTAGAATCATTGATTACCATTGGTGTATGCTCACCGTTAAATACAATACAATGTTCATTGTAATAAACATACGGAGAATATTGCATAAACCAGTTATCTCCGTCAATGGTGAGCGGAATAATTCTGTGATTATCTCTTGCAGGATGATTTACTCTTCCGGCATATCCTTCATTTTCCTTACAAAGCAAACATTTCGGATAGCCCGACTGTTTTTGAAGTTTTGCCGCTGCAATAGCTTTCGGATCTTTTTCAGGCTTTGAAAGATTTACCGTGATATCAATATCACCGTATTCGGTTGATGTTTTCCACTTTAAGTCTTTCTTAATACGATATCTTCTTATATAATCGGTATCGCAGCTGAATTTATAGTAGCTATCGGTTGCAAGTTTAGGAGAACAGCTATAATTCTGCCAAAATTCTCTTATTACTTCTGACGGTCGCTTAACAAGTGAAGCCATAAGTTTCACATCAAATAAGTCGCGATATGTTACTGTATTTTCGGGAATGATTCCTTTTTTCGTATGCATAATCAAGAAGTCCCGACAAAATTTCTTCAAGAGTATCCTCGTTATCTGCTGTAAGGCAAGTACAACTGTCATCGGGTTCATCCATATGGAACAACGACAAAAGCCTATTTTGCGTGTAGATTATATCCTCTTTTTCAATAAGCCCTGTATTGATTCCGTATGAAACAAGTCTTAATATTAATCCGTAAACGCTGTTCTTCATAAATACCGCCTCACTTACTATAGCCGTTGGGATGTGTTGAATGCCATTTCCACGCTGTTTTAATAATTGTTCCCCAGATCATCATACTCAGGTTTCCAGCCAAGTACAGTTTTCGCCTTATCGCTTGACGCAATCAATATAGCAGGATCGCCGCTTCTTCTGCTTTCTTCAACAACCTTAATATCTTTCTGTGTAATCTCTTTGGCTTTTTCAATTACCTCACGAACAGAAAAACCTACACCGTTGCCAAGATTGAATATATCACTTTTACCGCCCTTCATAAGATATTCAACTGCAAGAATATGAGCCTGTGCAAGGTCAGTGACATGGATATAATCACGAATACAAGTTCCGTCAGATGTGGGATAATCAGTACCAAAAAATACTTATGTGGTCACGGGTACCCTGTGCCGCTTGAAGAATAATCGGAATAAGGTGGGTTTCAGGATTATGTGCCTCACCGATTTTTCCGCTGATATGTGCTCCGCATGCATTGAAATATCTGAGAGAAACATATCTTAAACCATGTGCTTTTTCAACCCAATAGAACATTCTCTCCATGGATTTTTTTTTTGTTTCTCCGTAGCAGTTTGTCGGATTTGTCGGATCGGTTTCAAGAATAGGAGTTCTCTCAGGCTCACCGTATGTTGCCGCTGTTGATGAAAATACAATCTTATCAATTCCGTGAGCAACCATTGACTGAAGCAAAACCTTTGTGCCGTTGAGGTTATTATCATAATATTTGAGAGGGTTGGTCATACTTTCACCGACAAGTGAATTGGCTGCAAAATGAATTACAGCATCAATACCTTTTTCTTTATCAAAAACGCTGTCAATTTCACTTCTGTTTCTGAGATCACCTTTATAAAATTTTGCTTTGGGATGAACCGCCTCGATATGACCTGTTTCAAGGTTATCGAATACAACAACCTCATTACCGCTTTCAATAAGTCTGTAAACTGTATGCGAACCGATATATCCGGCACCGCCTAAAACAAGAATTTTCATTTTGTCCTCCTTAATAAAAACAAAACCTACATAATTACATTACTTTTATTCCGCCGTATTTTCTCACTTTGAGAACATGGCATGAGTTTTCTCCGAAAATTTTATTTATAAATTCTTTGTAATTACTTACAAAATCATTTTTGACAAACGCCTGAATTGTACCTGCAAATCCACCGCCGTGAACACGGCACACGCCGTAATTGCGAAGAAGGCTTTCGCTGAGTGCAAGGGCTACCGAGATGTTCTGATGTTGAATATCTCTTGTTGTATATACATTCTGAAGATACTTAAACGATGAATTACCGGATTTTCTGATTGCGTCAAGGAATTCAACAAACTTACCGTTTTCAAGTGACGAAACGGCATTTTTAACGTTATGCTCCTCATTAAAGAAATGAATTGCACGAAGTACCGGTCTGTCGCCAACAGCCTCACGAATTTCGTCAAGGCGAATATAAAATTCGTTTGAATCACAATCTCTCAGATAATCTTCTCCGAGAAAATTTGCAACCTTTTTCATTTCCGAGGGAATCATAGCATAATCATCTGTAAGATCAACATGATCGCCCTTTGTGTCAACAATACAAAGACTGTAATCATATTTTTCAAATTCGGTAGGTACTTTCTTAACAATTGGCTTTGTCGGATCTTTAAAGTCAATGTTAACCATTCCTCCCACTGAACAAGCCATTTGATCCATAAGTCCGCACGGCTTTTTTGAAAAATACATTTTCAGCATACTGAGAAATCTGAGCAATCTCAACTGAATTTATTTTCATATCATTATATAAGCCGGAAATAATAGTTCCGACAACTACCTCAAAAAGCTGCTGACGATGAAAGTCCTGCACCAACAAGTACATCACTTGTTGCATAAGCATTGAATCCACCAATTTTGTATCCATGATCCTTAAGTCCACGAAGAACACCTCTGATGAGGCTGACCGTTGTGCCTGCCTCATCATCATTAACTTCGAGGTCATTTATATTGAGAGTAATCATATCATAACCGTCAGAAACAAATCTTACAACATCATTGTTATTCTTGGCCGACACAGCAATAGTATCAAGATTAATGGATGTTGCAAGCACCATTCCGTGCTGGTGATCTGTATGATTACCGCAAACCTCACTTCTGCCGGGAGCACTGAATATTGCTACTTTATCAGGGCAAAAAAATTGTTTCATACTGCTCAATTGCATGAACATATCTTTTTTTTTTCTGATAATCAATCATTGATGAATCTATATATATATCAGTGAAAAAGATTATCAAATTCGCCGTTTGTAATTTTTTCAATTGCTGTTTTAGTATCAATCATTTTATTTACCTGCCTTTTCCGCAACTGTAGGAAGGAACATAGAAGGCTCTGTGTTACCGCTTTCATCAAGCTGTTGTGTCATATCAATCTTGCCTTCTCTTCTTGCACCGATTGTGTTTATAACCTTCTTCATCATACCGTCATTGAGTTTATATTTCTTTCTGTAAACAACATAAGCAATAAGCATACAAACCGCAGGAACAATGCACATAAGTGTACTGATTGATGCTACTGTTGCAAATGACTGTTCCTGACCCGGAATATACTGTGTGCTTCCAAGTGCCGCACCAATACCGAGTGCTGTAAGAGCTGCTGTGAATTTTACGATAAGCGTCTGGAGTGAGAATACAACGCCTTCATTTCTTGTTCCAAGCTTAAATTCACCGTAATCAACAACATCTGCAAGGAATACTGTTGCGCAACCAAGTTCAAGACCTGTACCAAGTTTTACAATAACCCCTGAGATTGACGTAAGCACAACATTGTGCGGAGCAAAAATACCTACGAGCAAAAAGCATTACAAGACCAAATGCCGGTAAAAGACACGCAAGAAGGAACGAAGTTTTTTCTTGAAAGAAATTTTGTAACCTTAGGGCAATACGATAAGGCCTACAACCTCTGCGATTGATGCGCTGATCATAAATGATGACATCATTCCTGCGTTGCCGCAAACATATTTGAAATAATATGTAGCAACACCCATAATGCACTGAATTCCGATGTTGTAAAGGAAGATAAGAGTTACCGCCCAACGAAGTTGATCATTCTTGCCGATGATTGAGAAAATATCTTTAAACTTAACTTTCTTTTCCGGAACAGAATCATCTCTCTTTTTTCGGAAGATTGATTACTGTAATACCGATTGTAAGAATAAATACAATTGCAATTATGATTGCAAATCTGTGATAACCTGCCTGATTTGTTGTGCCGCCGCTGAGAGCCTCAATAATCTGAACACCAAAGCCTGCAATAACAAGTGACTGTCCGATACTTGCAAAGATTCTCGGAAGTACCGAAACTTTTTCTCTCTCCTCAGGATTTGAAGTGAGGTTAGGAATAATTGACCAATAAGGAATATCCATAATTGTGTAAGTCATACCCCAGAGTATGTAAGCTGCTGTTGCAAATACGCAAAGTCCAACGCCATCGAGGTGGAAGTCTGTGAATAAAACAACAAATACAATTGAATTAACCAGCGTACCTATTACAAGCCATGGAATAAATTTACCCCATCTGCTGCCGTGTGTTATCAACAATCATACCCATAAACAAATCATTAAAGGCATCCCATAACTTTGCAACAAAGAACATTACGCCGATAAATACCGGGTTAACCTTGATGATGTCTGTGAAATAAATCATTGAAAATGTGGCAATCATACCATAAATCATATCTTTGCCGAGGGCACCTAAAGCAAAGGTGTATTTGATTCTACCCGGGATTTTGCCATCAAGTCTTGGTTGTGATGATGTCTGTTTCATAATTTTTCCTCCTTTTAATTTTAAATGAAACGCCGTGACAACCTGCACAAAAAAGATTTCGTTATTATTTAATAATAATGTTTCTTTTGTTTTTATGTTAACTAAATTATATGTTTTGTTTCGTAAACTGTCAATAGTTTTTGGTAAACATTTTTTGCTTTCTCTGTTTTTCACTAAACACGACTTGATTTTTTAGTAATATTTCACTATAATGGTAGTGAGGTGATTCAATTGGCTACAATCAGAGATGTTGCCAAAAAAAGGCAAATGTATCAGTAGCTACTGTTTCAAGAGTGCTTAATAATGACACTACCCTCAGCACCTCGCTTGAAACGAAGCAAAAAATATTTGCAGCAGCTAAAGAACTTAATTATGTAAAGAAAAAAAAAGGGTCACATCAGCACCTTCATGTCGCATTGGAATTCTACAATGGTTCTCTTCTAAACAGGAAATTGAAGATAATTATTACTTTTTGATGAGACAGGGTATCGAGGACTACTGTTCAAAAAAATAATATAAGTATTGTACGAACATTTAAAACAGACAATGACTATCAGAATGTACTTTCTGATGTTGATGGCATAATCTGCCTCGGAAAGTTTAGTAAACAAGAAATAAAATTACTGCATTCATTGAATAATAAAATTGTTTTTCTTGATATGACCGTTGAGAATATTGAAATCACATCCGTATCACTCGACTTTCGTCAGGCAGTGTCCGATGCAATTAAATATCTATATGATTTAGGCCATAGAACAGTTGGCTTTATCGGAGGCATTGAACAGCTTGAGGACGGAACGATATTTCCTGATAAACGACTCAACACTTTCACAGACATTTGCGATGAACTAAACATTAAATATGATGGGTTTATTATTCAGGACAAATTTTCAACATCATCCGGTTATAAAATGATGTCAGAAATGATCAGCAAAGGGAATCTCCCCACAGCTATTTTTGCGGCAAGTGATCATATTGCAATCGGTGCAATGAGAGCTCTGCAAGAAAACGGTTACAAAATTCCTGAGGATATTTCTGTTATGGGATTTGATAACACGGAGCTTTCGGGATATACAAACCCTCCGCTCACTACGGTGAACGCCCCTGTATATGAAATGGGCATTTACGGCATTAGGTTTATTTTAAATATGATGAAATCTACAAGCACCGATTATTTTTCTCCTATGCGTGTCTATCTGCCTTGTCCAATAAAAGTTCGCAACTCATGTTGCAAAACCTAAAAGTTTATAATTATTATCGTTATCATACGATTGTATGCTATAATAAATTATAATTATAACTCCACAAATAATAGATTAAGTCGGAAGATTATAATTCCGTTAATGAATTATAATAACTAAAAATTCATTTTGCACCCCTACTCAAAAAGCTATAGTTTTAAAAGTAGTCTGCCCCCCTAACTGAGTTACGCAACCTGCGTGATGGATTTGGAGCTTATGGGAATAAGCTGAGTACAGCACATCTGACACGAAAATTTAAGGAGCTGTGAAGAAATGAAGTTTAAGACTTCGTTCTTCGCAGCTCCTTTGTTTTTTTGAAATAATAATGCAATTGTTAAAAAAGCATACTTCCCCCTGAATATTGTTCAAAGCGAACACTTGTTTCACCCTACTCGATTAGCCCCAACATAACCGTTGAAAAATCGGGCAACAAAAATTTTGCATTTTACAAATCTATTGCCCGACCTGAATTTTAAATTTTAAACTGTCAATTTTTATTTTGCTAAAAGCTTAAAATCCCATAATAACTACACCAAGCACTACGAGGACGATACCTGTGGCACGGTTTAGGGTTTTGGGCTTAGCTTTGTTTGCAAAGACGGCGGCAATTCTCGCCCATATAAGGGTGAACGCTATGCAGAGAATGAACACAAACCAATCGGGCGTGCCACCAATCATAAAGTGCGAAGCTGCGCCTGTCAGGGCGGTGAATGTCATAATGAATACGCTTGTGCCGACAGCGGTTTTCAATTCATAATTCAGTACGGTCGTCAAAATCAAAAAGCATCATCATTCCTCCGCCCGCACCTATAAATCCGCAGATAAAGCCGATTAACATTCCGCAGATTACAGACTGGATTGCCCTCTTTTTTTGCCGATACACCGAGCATAGCTTCTTTAGTTGTCATAACGGGACGGACGATAAATTTTATGCCGAGCAAAAATGTCATAAACACGGAAAATCCGCCCATTGTAGCTGATGGAACAATGCTTGCGACATAACTGCCGACAATCGTAAACGCAAGCACACTCGCCATCATAATCAAGCCGTTTCTGACATCGAGATTTTTTATTTTTATGGTATGTATAAGCCGAAACTGCACTCGCCAAAACATCGGACGAAAGTGCGATTCCGACTGCCATATACGGATCCATATTAAGAAAAGTTATGAGCATCGGACTTATTACAGCCGCCGCACTCATTCCTGCAAAACCTGTTCCGAGACCTGCGCCCATTCCTGCAAAAAAATGTAACTAAAATTGTAATAAATATATCCATTTAATTTCCTCCATAGAACAATGTAACTAAATTAAGATTATTTTAATTTTGCCGTTTCATAAACAAAAGCCGTGAAATCAGCATTATTACCGCAGTTCCGACAAGTATCTGCAACGGGTACAAAAAAAGTACGCTTTCACTCGGAATAATCATACTCAAAATTGTCAATGCTCCGGCAGGCGGAATATACATTTTTGTGAAGTGAACAATTACAAGCATTACCGCCGTGGCTGTCCAATGCGGCAACTGTCAACGGCAATCCGAGAGTCATATTCAGCACATATCTTGAAACCGCTCCGACAAATGCACAGACTGTTATCACCAAAACCGTCTTTACCGGCTTGTTGCGAGCCTTATTTTTCGGACGGGAAAATTCCGTAAACGCCACAAGCAACGGCGGTGCAATTGCAAATTTAAAGCCCGACCAAATTGCGAAGAATCCCACAACGGCAACACAGATTGTTCTTACGGCTGTGTCAATCACATCGCTCTTTGCATGCAGGTTTACAGACTGAAAATCCTCTTTATCTCTTATTTTAACTTTCAAAAGAAATCTACGGAATAATACAACCGCAATTGTCAGCAAAAAATGCGGCAATCGGGTATATAAAAGCTCTCGGTCTGCATCATAACGGGCAACACAATTGCCGAAATCATCGGTGCAAATGTTGTTCCCGAAAGCATAAAGAGAATTTGTGCAAATACAAATGCAATCAATATTTCAAGATAAAGCCCGACTTTTATGTATCGGACTGTCAGCACACCCGCAACAGCGCAAATCGCAATTAACGCAATCATTCGGCTGTCATTGACTTTCCAACCTTGCTTTTGTGTAACCATATAGCCAATTGCAAGTGCCGTTATTTCAGGAAAGATTATCTCCCCTCACCCAATATTTCCGCAACAAAAGTCATTATACCGACAAGTATAAGCGTTAATACATACGGTAATGCGTTTTTAAGTGCTTTTGTCAAATTCAGTTTCCTCATTTTTTATACTTCTACCCACTTTTCAATTCAAACTAACAGCACTATTGTATCATAAATCTGTCAGCATTAACAGACAAAATTTATTCACAGATTTTTTTCCTTTAACAGCGTATCTGTCATTATGCGTGGATATGCAGGTCTTGCAAAAGACGCTGTACATATTGAAGGTTCAGTATATGATAAAAACGGCGCAGAAATTAACGGCGTTTTTTAAGTCACCTACGGTTTAGGTATCAAAATATAAATAATTTGTACAGCAAAGCCTCCTGCAACTGCTTAAATTTTACACATTACAGGATAATGGGTGTTGCACAATAACATTTATAATTTTTTGGTTATTTAGTGTCGGATACTTTCTGACCGCATTCCGATTTGCCCGAGCGGATACACCATTACCGTGATGTATGACGGCTATTCAGTTGTTTACAAATAGGCTTAACGCTATTTGCTTAACTATTATACTAAACAAATTCCGTAAAGCCAAGTGGCTTTCGAGAAAATATTTACTTTTTTTTGCTTTGGTTGTCTTGACAACGCTTAACTTATTATGCTATACTCTATTTTAAAATAACGAGAGGAGCATTTTTATGGCTATCGGTGAAAGAATTCGCTTTTTCAGGAATTTAAGAGGTATGACTCAAAAATATCTTGGTATGCAGGTTGGTTTTCCGGAGAAAACTGCGGATATTCGTATGGCGCAGTATGAATCCGGCTCAAGAACGCCGAAAGCAGATCTGACTAACAGCCTTGCAGCAGAAGTGTTCGGAGTATCAACAAGTGCGTTAACCGTACCCGATATTGACAGCTATAACGGCTTAATGCATACCTTGTTTACCCTTGAAGATTTATACGGTCTCAAAATCACTGAGCTTGACGGAGAAGTATGTCTGCACTTGGACAAGGGAATGGGTACAAATTACATTACTATGTTTGAAATGTTCACTGCTTGGAAAGAACAGGCTGAAAAGCTGAAAAACGGCGAAATTACAAAGAGGAATACGATAATTGGCGCTACAATTATCCGAAAAATATTAAAGTGTGAGGCATATAGCTATGTTATATAAATTAAATAAAAATACAAACCGTAATAATTACTCAAAGGTCAAAAAGAGTCACACTATCAGATATTGGTTGGAAAGAAAAAAGATCTTGAAAACCTTATTTCTAATAATATTCAAGATTTCATTTCTTCAAATGACCTTATGGCTATTTTTTTACTGAAAGAGCTCGACAAGAAGAACCCGATATACTTGCCATTGATAAGAAAGGCGATTTATACATATTTGAACTCAAGCGCTGGTCTGGAAAACAAGAAAATATATTACAAGTACTCCGATATGGGCAATTGTTCGGAAAAAGTACTTACGATGAATTGAATTGTTTATATCAAAAAATATCAGCATAACGAAAAAGCTAATCTTGCACTTGATCATTCTTCCTATTTTTACGGAGACACTTCTAAGATTCTGCCTGACGACAACTTTAACAAGAAGCAACATTTTCTTATTGTTACGAATGGAGTAGATCAAGCAACAATAGAATCAATCATCTATTGGAAAAATAATGGGTTGAATATAGATGCTATTGTATATTGGGTATTCGAGATTTCAGGTGAATACTACATTGAATTTAACATGTATTCTCAAACAGAAGACTTTTTGGAGTATGAAAACAATTGTTACGTACTTAACACAAATAAACAAAGCAACCCTCATTACACAAAAAAAGAAATGATTGACGAACATAAAGCAGCAGCTTACTATCCCGGATGGAGAGAAAAATTCAAAAATTCCAAAAAAAGGAGATATCGTATTTTTTTTATATGAATGCGGAGTTGGTATAAGAGCGTATGGGTATGCAAATGGAATACTAAACAAAAAATCATGCGATGGATACGACGATTACGAATACAATATGATTTTAGATAATTTTGTTGAATTGTCTAAACCTATTTCAGCTTCACAAATGAAAGATATTACCGACAGTAGTTTTAATTTTAGGCAAACTATGTTTTCAATTTCTGAAGAAGCCGCAAAAAAGATAATAAACTATGTGCGAAACAACAATTGATTGTATAAAACAAAGAGGCATTACCGACTGCAAAAAGTCAGTAATGCCTTTTATAATAGTTATTAAGATAATTGTACACGCAAACCACAGGGAACGCACAATAAATGCGTTTTGCAGTCTGCTATCATTTTGCTATCAAAACGGGAATTTGAGAGCTGAAAATCCTGTATTTATGCGGGTTTACGCCACTCTTGATATTATTCCCACTCGCTCCCCATAAATCAATCTTAAACAGATTTGTATGGGTGATTTAGCAAGCAGTCTCCACGTTATTTGTATTATCGGTAAAGCATACGCTATCCGATTTTTGTTGCCATATCGTTGCCACGACAACAAGCATATTATAAGCCTTTTTGTTCCCAAAATCAAGATTTTTTAATAGTATTCACGAAGGTCAAAATATCGGTTCTTTCAGTACCTAATGCTTTTTCAGTTATATCTATCGCAGGCTGAAAAATACTTAAATTCCCTTCAAAATGATTAAATTCATTTATCAATGTCTTTTTTGAAGTAAGTCTAACCCTTTTTCTAATACTATCTACATCATTTCCTGGAAACGCTTGACTAATAATAGAACCCAGTTGGTCATACCTACTTGTATCAATTGTATATTTTTCTACTAATGTTTTCTCAACCAACAAGCGTAAGAATAAATACACAAAAGAATGTTTAAGCGTTTTATCTAAAAGCGGATATTTAATGGGATTAACTATAGAAACACCGTCAACGGTTCTGGAGAGAATATCAGGAACATCTACTACCAAAGAACTTGGTAGCTTTACATTGCCGTCATTTCCAAATAGGCGAAAATAAATTTTAGCAATATCCACTGCTTCTGTTTTATATCCGTGCATTAGTTGCGTTAATTGCTCTATACTACTTTCATCATCAATAATAGTAGCATATCCTCGCATAAATGGAATCATAGATATTAAATATAACTCTGTTGACTGTATTTCGTTAAAGATTTTGTGTCTAAAAGTATTCAACAGTTCCTTTAGGTTAATTAACATATTCTGTTCGTTGTTAGAAAGTGGAATAAATCCATTATCTTCGCCTTCAGTATTATTCAAAAGATATAAATTAAAGGAGTGCTTATATTGACTTTCTAATAATCTGAGAAGGTCTAAATTATGCGTAAGCACTATGCGAGGCTTGTTTTCTAACATTTTTACTAAAGCAAAAAACAACTTTGTTTTTATATATTGAATCAAAACTGGAAATTGGGTCATCTAATACAATAAGTTGCTTTTCAGAATTCTTTGCTTTTAAGAACTCAAAGCATAAAGAGAGAAAAATTTTGTTCGCCTGTACTAAGGGGTAATTCATCTCTTTCCAAGCCCAAAAATTCTTTTTCTTCAAGCAGAATTTTCAAGTTTTTGTTTGAATCTCGTACAACGGCTATTTTTTTTTTTGTCCATACTATTTGACAAAATTTCTTCAATGTATATAAAATCCTCTTCCGTAATATCGGGCTTTTCAGAAATTATCTTTTCATATTCGGCGTATTTATCTTTTAATTCACTTATATCAATATCGTTTTTCAAAAGCAAATTAAGCTTTATATTAAAAAAGTTTATATATTGTTTAATATCATCTTGAAGAACTTTAATATATTCAAAATCGCCATTTTCCAATGCTTTCAACACATTTTCTCTAATTGAATACGGGTCATTTGATGATGTGAGCGCAATAATATCTTCTATAAACGAACGCAATTGTTTGGTTAATGAATCTATCACAAACTGTCTGTGCTGAGTTTTTTCCTCCTTTAACTTCTCTGAGTCTATCCCATCGGCATCACAAACTATGCATTTTGTTTTATGAGAAAAGTGGGTTAAAATATCAATAGCCACACTATCTTCTTCTATTTCCTGAGCATTATGCACCTTGGTAATATCTGGCTCAGTTATTAATAGAACTTTATGAAGAATGGATTTTTTGTCAGAATACCCGTTTACAAAGTAAACAAATTTTTCTTCAGAAAAGGTTGTCGGCAATTTTTCATCCGACAGAGATGATATCACATCTAAAAACTCTTTAATTGCCGTTTTAGAACCTTTGGAATTTTTGTTTGCTAAATCTTTTACAATTGCTGATAATTTGGCGTTTTCTACACTTGTTATCAATGGATTGGAAACAGTAGAAATTTTAAAAGTATCTTTTAATTGAGATATAACCTTCAAAAGAACTTCTTGATATTTTTCAGACGTAAACTGCTGCAATTCGAACTCTTTTCGTATATTATCCCCAAGTAAAAAGTCTTTTGCTGTTCCTGAAATTATATTTCTATTGTTTTGGTCATTTATAACGTGAAAAAGTTCCTTTCCATCTTCGTAAACAATCGAATCATATTCACAAGAGATAGCGGTTCCTTCTTCTCCGCTAAAAACTTTAGCCAAGCTAGTTTTACCCGTACCATTAGGTCCATATACAACAGCTATTCCTGCATTTGAAAAAAGAAATGGTGTTGTTTTTTTAACAAATGTACGATAATCTGATGCGAAAATAAGCCCATTTTCTATTTTATTAAATAATACATTAGAGAATGCCATTGTATCACCTCATACAATTTATATTTTAATACAGTTTTCGTACCACTCGTGAGGAGGCAAAGCCGAGTTAAACGCTTCTTCAAACATTGGGTACAATTCTTTATATGTTTTGCCGTTTGTTACGATTTTCTTTAATTCGGATGTTTGTAGCGGAATGATTTTCATTCCGTTTACAGATTTAGAATAGTCCTGAGTATCGTAAAACGGCATTGACTTTCTTCCTCTAAAATCAGCTATTACATTTATATCAAGATAATTAGTTGCAAAAACACAATAGGAATTCAAGTTGCCTGTGCGTATTAAATGTCTGCCTAAGTGTCTTGAGACAGGTTCCATTTCCATTCTACGCTGATTTGTACTATCGGCAAGCGTTGCTTCGAGCAACAAAGTGTGTTCAGGATAGCTCTCTGTTTCGGAATATTCATAAACAATATCAGCTTCTCCGCCTGCGGCGTGTGTTTTCGGAAGTAAATCAGCGTCAAGAGAAAGCTTCATATAATCGAGAATTTTTCCGTGCCTTTCGCTTGCTTTATACCAAAGAATACCTAACACATATTCAAAAATAGTCGGAACATCTGCGTTGTCAGTAACCATACTTCTGATTTCGGTGTCATTTCTTTCTTCCAAAGCAATCAAGCAAGGACAACAACTTATCATCTGTAAATTTAGTGTCAATAAGGTGTTGTAACCTATGATAACGATTATCTTCCAATGCTGCACGAGCTGCGTCAATGGTTGTGACATTTATTCCGAGTTCTTCGTTAATACCTTCGATAATTGTATCGTCACTAACAACAAGACAATCAGAGATATCTTCCATATTGCAGTTTTCGTGTAACAGTTCCGATGGGGTAAACATATCTGAATATAGTTGCTGTATAACAGATTTAAAGAAGTGCTGTGGGACAATGTCTAATTTTACTGTATCATCTTCAAACAACACTATATCGGTAGTTTTAATGTAACGACGATTTAAATCAAGGTAATCCGAAAGTGTAGCTTTGGCTTTAAACAGGTGTACTGTTTTGAAAAATGCCTTCTTAAACTCGCTTTCGCTTGTTACAAAATCAAAAACCGTATTTTTCAAATGTGCCGAAGGAAATTTTCTAATGGCAGTTTCAGAGGTAGTGTCAAATAAATAACTGCGCCACCATTTGCCGATTTTTATATCTTTTGTTGCAGAGTAAACTGACGGTAAGTTGTCAATATCACCATTCATAAAAACATCAAATAATGCATTGTATAATTTAAAATATGGCTTGTCATATTGACGGCTTTTTTTCTATTCAATCCGATTTCACACACTAAATCTTCTGTAACATCATTTTTTCGAGTAAATATTCCAATGCTACGATATAGTTCGGCATATTCATTAAGCGGTTTATGATAATATCATCAATCGAAGTGCGATTACTGCGTAAGTTTGCAATTCCTCCAACAATTTCAGTTGTTTCTTTTGCGCCTATACAAAGTGGCAATAAATAGGTATATTCGTCAAGTGTTAAATAGTCGAATGTACTTAACAAACGAACCAACACCATAAAAGGTCTTACAGTTTGCCCTTCTATCTCATAATATGTTTTTTTAATAATAACTGCTTCAAGTAAATAAAACTGTCTTTTTGCAATTTGGAATTGATTATCAGAGCTGAAATTATTTTCCGTGCTGATACGCAGCAAAAAAGCTTTACCCGCATTGCTCAGTTTCCTTTTTATCATCAATCAAGCCTATGTCAACTAAACCCGATGTTTTTTCACGGGCGTCTTTTGGCTTATTGCCGGCATTACCTTCAACAAATCCTTTATCGTGCATAAAGTCATAATAACGAGCTTGCAGTTCGTTATTTCCAGACCAATCTGCATTTTGGTTTTCATCAAGAGCCCAAAACTCATTCAAAAGAGCAAGCTGTTCTTCTATGGTTTTATTAAAGTTTTTTTGTTCTAAAGCTCGTTGTGCCTAAGCTCCAGCAAAAAAGCTTTTATACGGAATATTCATAGCAGCTCCTCCTCAATAATTCACAATCAGCACTTCTTCGCTGACAGAAACTCTATCTTTCGTTTGATAATTTGAATTTGAATAGCTATAATTTAGCGGAATAGTACGATATTTATCGTTATGTTTATCAAGGCCATTCAATTAAAATATGGTTTTCCTTGCCTTTGCTTCTAAGAACATTGGAAAGTGCAAAGCGTATATTCTTTTCGGAAAGCGTATCTAAAAACACTAATAAATCACGCTCAGAATTTTCATCCCAACCACCTTGCTCATTGTATGTAGCGCAAGTGATAAGGTACGGAGGGTCAACATAGACAAAATCGTTACTGTCCAACTGTGAAATATCAAACTCTCTAAAATCCTTACAAGTGAATATACAGTTTTGCGTTTGAATTTTATCTATAAACGCAGATAATTTATCTTCCATTTTCTTGTTGAAATCACGCTTGCCGACAGGAAGATTAAACTCTCCCTTGCTGTTAAAGCGTATTTGATTGTTAAACGCATAAACGATAATAACATAGAGCATTACATAGTAATAATAATCTTCATTTTGAATTGCGTTGAAATCATCACGCAATTTCATAAAATGCTCTTTGTTATATTGACCTACACCTTTACTACTTTCACAACCCGTAATAATCGTATCCGTTTTTTACTTACAAGGGATAACTGATATTTATCAATTATCTGATAAATCCATTCAAATGTAGCTTCTTTGTCTAAGTTCTTAAAGGTGTTATATAAGTAAAGCAAATGTTCGTTTAAGTCGTTATATATAACAGTGTTCGCTTCAACATTTATTCCAACATTGCAGCCACCGCAAAACAAATCGACAAACACATCAATATCTTTAGGGAAATGCGGCAATATTTGAGGAAGCAGCTTAAACTTTCCTCCTGTATAGTTAAGAGGGGACTGAATCATATTATTGTTCCTCACTAAAACAAGTACATAAAAACAGTCTTTCAGCGTTGTTGGCAATATTTGATTTACCTGCTGAAAAAGCCTTGTAGCTTTCAGAGAAAACTTTTACTGTGCCTTTGCTCTGCAAAATTCGCATAATATCTTCATCTGCGATTTTAGCGTTTGAGCGCCCATTTCCTTTAGTAGCCATATTGTTATATGAAAAACAATATGTATTTTGCGTTAATGTTCTTTATTAAATCCTCAAATGCTTCCGTAGCACTTTGAGTACAATATTTGCTTTTCATTTTATCTCTGTTCATTTTCTTTGCAACACCGAAAACATCCGGCTTTTCCCAACGGGCAACATTTTCAAGCAAATGATAAGCATCGCAATACTGACGAGAATTATATGGCGGGTCTATATAAACTAAATCAGCATAAATTTCTTTAACCAATTCATTTGCGTCTTTATTAAAACACTTGTTATCGGCATTGTTATGAACCTCCGCCAAAGGTACGAACAGCTCAAGTGAAGCGTCAAAGTCTGCACCTTTACGGTATGCGTCATAATGACCGCAGGTCTTTGCAATTTTATCCATAGCATAGAGCAATGATGTGATAAGAATTGCTCGTTCTCTATCGTTGATATTACCATCACGATAGTTCTCTTCAATATCTTCTCTTATAAAGCCGATTTTAGAGCAATCATTATAACTAAAAAAATATGTGTTTGCAAAATTTTCGGTCATATAGTTATCTTCGTATTCGGAGATAGAATTATATTTGATGATATAATCAATGATTGTCTGCGGATTATATTCCTGCGAGCTAAACCACGCATAATTGCAAATATAATTACTATACATTAAATCGTTTGTAGTTATCGCCTTATCCAAAAAAGCAGAAGAAACCGCACCTGTTCCTGCAAAAATATCAGCAACAGATTTAATATCGGAACATTCTTCGCTTACTACTTTTGTAATGAACGGCAAAAAGCTTATACTTGTTACCTAAATATCTGCGATTATTTATCAATGATGTTTTATATAATTTTTTCTCGTCTACCATCATCATTGGCCTCTCTTTACTATCAAATCAATCGTATATAGCAAGTTAAAACTTAAAGTCCCTCAAATAACTCGGAAAGGGATACACCTAATCCGTTTGCGATTTTTTTTCAATATTTTTTAATGCTATATTGCGTTTGCCAAGCTCAACACTTGTGCAAAATAAGTGCGGTCCATACCAATCTTTAAAGCAAATTTTTCTTGGCTTAGACCTGTTTCATTGCGCAACTCTCTAATTCTGTTACCAACTTTTTTTTTCAGTAATCATAATGCTCTCCCTACCGATGAAGCTATCCGATATTACAATAATTCATTTTATATTATACAAGCAAACGGACTATAAGGCAACAGCTTTTTAAGCAACAATCCGTATTTTTTTGGATTAAGTACTGAAAAACAAAAAAACGCCGAGCGCAACTCGTTTAAAGAATCACACTCGGCGCAATTTTTATGCGTAAATTAAATCCGCATTTACAATTTCCGCTGCACGATTACGGATACTGTTCATACGCTGTACCCACAGCATTTGATTTTCAGCTTTGAGCTCCTCAGTTACATTTTCTTTTTCGGCTAAGTCTTTTACCAGCCGAGAAAACATATTTTCCGCTTGTTCATTAACATCTGCAAGATAACTGTTCAGCTTGCAAGAGGTCAGCAGGTTGGCGTAAAAAATACGCTTATGCTGCTTGATATAACGAAGATGCCGCTGTCCCCAAATGCCGACAGGTTTCTGTTTTTCTTCGGGAAGTGATAGGCAGGGGATATAATAATCGCCCTGCTTTTCATACCAAAGACCGTTCTTTTCATCGTAAATTTTGTTTTCCATTGTGTTTTCCTACCTTTCATCTTTATAATTTCTAAAGTGTGAATTACGCTTTTTTAGACTGTGTGATTTCCTTTGCCTGCTCCAGCATAGCGTCAATCTGTTTATGCCCAAAGACCTTATGCAAGAGCCTGTAATCTTGCAGTTCCGCTTTCTGTAAAGCGTTGATATTTTCTAAATTCTTTGCTCTTTCGGATAGTCTGATATTATCTTGATACAAACTTTGATTTGCCTGCCGCCATTGTTCCAAAGTGTTTTTCATCTCAAAATATTTGACCACTACACCTTGTACCAACTCTTTCAATGCGTTGATTATTGGCTGTGCGATTTTTTGGTCTTGTATGCCTTTGCGCCCATCAGAGCAGGAGGCTCTGGAAGCTGATATTGAGGGTCATTTTCAAAGTTTTCTTTCACATTTTCAAGAGATTTTTCGCAGTCAATCAGATTATCTATCCGAGCATTTACAAGCTCTAATTCGTCCTCTCTTTTGCCTATTTCAACTCCCAAGTCCGCTACTTCTTTTTCTCGCTCCTGCTTTTTGTAATCAAGAACAGAGAGATGTTTTTCGTGCATACCTTTGTGTTCCCACTCGATTCCGTAACGTTCCATCACAGCAGCAAGCTGTTCTTTTTCAGACTGCACCCATTGATTCCACTCGGTATCTCCACGAGTTCCGCCCTTGAAACCTTGTGCGGCGAGAGCCTGTTTCAGCGACACACGGGTATCAAGTCCTCGCTTACTGCCCGTTGTAAACGGTACAAAATCAATGTGCAGATGGGGTGTTGCTTCGTCCATATGAAGATGTGCCGAAAACACTTTCAACTGCGAAGATTACGCTCTTGAAATTCACGGTAATACTCATCTAAAAAATCTGCCTTGCAAGCTGTCCGTTCTCGCTTTCGGCATTCATATTTTCTTGACCGCCTATCTGTAAAATCAATTCGTGAAATGGTTTTTCTTGCTTTGAATTACGGATTTTTTCATAGTAATTTGCAATTTTTCTGTCGGCTCTCGTTTGCTTATCGTTGTATCTTTTGAGAGCTTCATCGAATAAATCGTGATAAATTTTCTTTATCGGCTCGTTACAGTAATCAATGTTCAAATGCGTTCTGCCACCGTCAACATTTTCCGCCTTGAACTTTCGGCTGTTGTGGTTGACCGAGCCTTTACCGACCATTGCGCTTATCGTTCTTTGCATTTATATACCTCCAATCTCATAACCTTGCTCGTCCTCGGTTCTGTTACTCTTGTCAAGAGTAACGCAAAAGCACTTTTGACAGGCAAGCCCATCAAAAATGCAACCTGCCAGCAGGTTTTGCGCTCTCCGAGGGGCAAAGAGCCGCCTTTGAAAAGGCACTCTCTGCACACTCTGCTAAACTTTCATATTGTTCACTACCCACCGAAAAAGAACATTGCAAGATTGCAGTTGTCCCTAACCTTTGCAATGTTGCAACCTTAAAAAGTTGCCCGCTTCTTTTTCTTCGGGAAGTTCCCAATACCATCCGCTGCCTTCTTTTTATCGACTTGACGCCGAGAGACTTTTTTTTCGCCTCGTCAAGCACTCTTTTTTGAGATGCCTGCGTTCTGCGCTTTCTTCAATAAAATCTGCTGCGGATATTTTCCGTCGGAAAGACAATCGGTTATTAAATTTTCTGCTTGTTCCGACTTCTTTTCACGGCTGATACCGCTGAGCAAATCGTCTATCGAAATATCATAATGACCGAGCCAGCGAAAACCGTTTTCTGCACTCAGTTCAAATGCGATAGGTTTTCCTTCGGGCGCAAGTGATGACTTCTGATGAGCCACAACTCGAATTTCAGGTTTATCTTTTTACTCTGCCGACAACAAGCACGCTTCGGGCGCAAGCCTGAAAGTCAATAGAGCCAAGTCCTCGGTAAGTTGACTTGTTGCCTTGCGCTTTGTTCAAGTGTCCGACCAAGATAATTGCACAGCAATATTTTTCTGCTATTCTGCCAAGCTGAGCGAGAATGTTTCTAACCTCATTCGCTCTGTTCATATCAACCTTTGCGCCGACATACGCCTGCATAGGGTCTAAAATAATTACCCTTGCTCCTGTTTCGGCAATCGCCTGTTCCACTCGTTCGTCAAGCATTGTAAGCGCCGCTTCCGATTCGTCAATTACTTTGATTTGAGAGCAATCGGCATTGCCGGAAAGCAAACGAGGCTTAATCGTATCGCCGAGCCCGTCCTCTGCCGTTTGGTAGATGATTTTTTATCGGCTCACGCTCGGTGTCGTCGCAGGGGAGTTTTTGCCCCTCGACAACAATGCCGCTAACTGTAATATTAAAGTTGTTTTACCTTCGCCGCCGTCTCCGTGTATAATCGTCAGTTTTCCAAAGGGAATATAGGGATACCACAACCATTTCACTTCCTCAACGGGAACCTCGTCCATATTGATGATTTTAAGTTCTGCCATCTGCAACGCCCCCTTTCAAAAATATTTCATTGATTTCTGCGGAAACATCGGGTATAATATTTGTAGTATATTTTTGAATTGACTGCTCCGTATCTGCGCCAACAGATACATAAGGGGCGGTCATTTCTTTTTTATTCGTCATTTGCAACATCTCCTTTCATTCCGTCCATTGTGACGGCTATCAGTTCAATGATATTTAATAAATCATCGCTGACATCATTACCGGCTTCAATGCGTTGCAATTCTGCAAGCATTTCTGCCATTTGATTTTTGAGAGCTTTATACACTCTCGGATTGCCCTGCACAACCACATCACGCTCCATACAGCGACGGTAACAGTATCCTTGCTTGGAAAGACCCGAAAGAGCAACTGCTCGGTTGATTTCCGCATTTTTTTCTTCGGGCGATACTCGAAACCCCACTGTGATGTTTCTAAAACGGTTGTGTCTATCTACATTTTTTGCTGACATTTTAATTCCCTCTTTCTAAATCTAATTTATCTGCCATTTCCGTCTGCTTTGACGGGAACAAGTGAGCGTAGTTATAAGTTATATCAATGCTTTCGTGACCTACACGGTCTGCAATTGCCGTTGCCGAAAAACCTAAGTCAATAAGGTGGCTGACGTGGCTGTGTCGAATATCGTGTATTCTGATACGCTTTACGCCCGCTTCCTTTGAACCTCGATTCATTTCGTTGTGAAGATAACTTTTTGTTATGATAAACATTCTGTCATTTTCACCTACATCATAGAGCATTTTCAAATAATCCTGCATTTCTTCAGCAAGAAACTTAGGGATAGTAATTGTCCTATTGCTCTTTTCTGTTTTCGGCGTGGTAATTAAATCTCTGCCGTTTAAGCGCTGATATGATTTATTAATGGTTACTGTCCTTTTTTTTTCAAAATCATAATCAGCAGGCGTAAGCGCCAACAACTCTCCCTCACGAATACCTGTCCAATAGAGCATTTCAAAAGCGTAATAGGAAATGGGCTTGTCCATCATAGCTTCGGCAAATTTGAGATATTCCTCTTTTGTCCAAAACAGCATTTCACGGTTTTTCTTTTTTACCCATACTGCCTGCCTTTTTACACGGATTTTCACGCAGATTGTAATACTTAGCAGCGTGGTTAAAAATGGCGCTGAGCTGATTATGAATTGTTTTAAGGTAAACGGGAGAGTATGGCTTTGCCGTTTTCGTCCTTATAATTGATAAGCTCGTTTTGCCAAGTGATAATCTGCTGGGCAGTAATATTACACATTTTCAGCTTGCCGAAATATGGGATTAGCTTTGTGCGAATAATATGCTCTTTCGTTTCCCAAGTGTTTTCCTTGATACGAGCCTGCATATCTTCCTTATAATGCTCTACAAAGCTCTTAAAGGTCATATCGAGGTCAGCGCTTATTTTATTAAGCTGTTCTCGCTCCCAAGCCTGCGCTTCTCGCTTTGTCTTAAATCCACGCTTTTGGGATTGCTTTCGTTCACCCGTCCAATCGGTATAGCGGTAAATTACTCGCCAAGTATTTGTTTTTTCTTCTTTATAAACAGCCATTTATATCACATCCTTTCTTTTATCGACTGTACCGTAACAAACTCTTTCTAAAAAATACTGTTTGTTTACTCGACCTGAAATCGTGATAAATCCCTGCGACTTCAGCTCGTCATTAAGCTTTTGGACTATTTTATAAGCGTAAGACTTGGAAACGCCCAACTCGTCCGCTACATCCTGAACTTTCATAAAAGTTGTACTCATAGCAATCCCTCCTTTCAATTTAATTTTTTTGATGTTTTGTTTATTTAGTGTCGGAGAACTTTCTGACCGCATTCCGATTTGCCCGAGCGGATGTACCATTACCGTGATACACGACGGTTATTCAGTTTTGCACCAACCAAACTGAATTTGTTTAAGTTTGTAATTCATATTATACTAAGCAAATTTGCTATTGTCAAGTGGTTTTCAAGAAAATCTTAAACTTTTTTGCTTTATTTATCTTGACAATCACTAACTGTATATGCTATGATAAATTTATCATCATAGATTGGAGAAGATTTTATGGCAATCGGTGAAAGAATACGCTTTTTAGAAATTTAAGAGGTATGACTCAAAAATATCTCGGTATGCAGGTCGGCTTTCCCGAAAAGACTGCCGATATTCGTATGGCGCAGTATGAGTCAGGTTCAAGAACACCCAAAGCTGATTTGACAAACAATCTTGCAGAAGTGTTCGGCATATCTACACAAGCTCTTACTGTTCCTGACATTGACAGCGACCTCGGACTGATACATACTTTGTTTACGCTTGAAGACCTTTACGGTATGAGAGCCGAGAATGTAAACGGCGAAGTACATTTATGCTTTAATGAAAACAAGCCGACAGCAAGTAAGTCTGTTCTTTGCAATGCTTGCCGCTTGGGTAGAGCAAGCCGAAAAATACAGAAACGGCGAAATCACCAAAGAGCAGTATGACGAATGGCGTTATACATATCCTAAACTCGATACAACACAGACTTGGGCGAAAGTACCGTCGCAGGAACTCAGCGATGCAATGGTAGATGCATTCAAAGACAAACTAAAAGATATATAAACAACGCAACAAAAAAAGAGCTATCAGACTTCAAAAATCTGATAGCTCTTTTGCTTATTTTATCAATAATTCAAATAATGTTGCCATTTTGTTGCCACAGAGGGGCTTCAAAAGGCCTAAAAACCGCTTAACTACGGGATTTCTTCAACCTTGAAAATCATTCCCACTCTACTGTTCCGGGGGTTTACTTGTTATATCATAGACTACTCTGTTGACATGTTCTACTTCGTTGATGATACGGTTGGAGACTCTGCCTAGGATTTCGTAGGGGATTTTTGCCCAGTCGGCTGTCATAAAGTCATCGGTTGTAACGGCACGGATGGCGATGAGTTCGTCATATGTTCTTGCGTCACCCATAACGCCTACGGTTTTAACACATGGGAGAACTGCGAAGAACTGGCTCATTTTATCTGCGTAACCGCACTTATCCATTTCATCACGAAGAATTGCATCGGCTTCCTGAAGAATACGAACCTTTTCGGCTGTAACTTCACCGATTACACGCACACCGAGTCCCGGACCCGGGAACGGCTGACGCCATACGAGGTCGTGCGGAAGTCCAAGCTTCTCACCTACTACTCTTACCTCATCCTTGAAAAGGTCTTTAAGCGGTTCAATTACACCTGCAAAGTCAATATCTTCCGGGATACCAACCTGGTTATGATGTGTTTTTGATTTTTGCGGCATCGCCTTTACCGCTTTCGATACGGTCGGGATAAATTGTACCCTGTGCAAAATAACCCTCGCCGTAGCTTTCACGGATTTTGTTCCAGAACACCTTATAAAATTCTGTACCTATAATGTGGCGCTTTTCTTCGGGTTCTTCAACACCTTTAAGCTTTGCAAGGAACTCTTCCTGACAATTAATGCGGACAAAGTTCATATCAAAAAGCTTTGTAAAGGTCTGCTCTACAAAGTCGCCCTCGTCTTTTCTCATAAGTCCCTGGTCCACGAAAACGCAGGTAAGTTGTTTACCAACTGCCTTACTGAGAAGTGCTGCGGCAACAGATGAATCTACACCGCCCGAAAGTCCGAGAACTACACCCTTGTCACCAATCTGCTCTTTAAGCTGTGCAACAGTTGTGTCGATGAAGCTTTCCATTTTCCACTCACCCTTACATTTGCAAACATCGTAAAGGAATGAACGGAGCATATCTTTACCGTTATCTGTATGGTTAACTTCAGGATGGAACTGAACACCGTAAAACTTTTTTTTTTCAGGACATGACATTGCGGCTACGGGACATACATCCGTTGTAGCTGTAATGCTGAATCCTTCGGGAGCTTCATTGATATAGTCACGGTGACTTCATCCATGAAATTCCTTCACTCTTTACGGATTTAAAGAGTATATCATTGTTATTATATCTTGTAACTGTCTTGCCGTACTCACTTGATGAATTGTCTGTAGCCGAAACAACATTGCCTCCGAGCGTGTAAGCCATAAGCTGACAACCGTAGCAAATGCCGAGAATCGGGATTCCGAGTTCAAAAATTTCAGGAGTATAGTGCGGTGATGACTCGTCATAAACGCTGTTAGGACCGCCTGTGAAGATAATACCTTTTGGGTTAATGTCTTTGATTTTCTGAATATCAACGGTATAAGGAAGAATTTCGCAATACACATTGCACTCACGAACTCTTCTTTGCAATCAGCTGATTGTACTGACCGCCGAAATCAAGAACAATGACAGTTTCTTTTGTAGCATTGCTCATAGTAAAATTCCTTTCAAATTTAAAGAATACCGCACAGAGTTTGTGCGGTATTCAATTAATATTTTAATTATCTGTAAATAATATCGTTTCTGGAAGGACCGTTTGAAACCATTGTAATCGGCACACCGATAGCCTTTTCGGCAAATTCAATGTATTCACGGCATTCCTTAGGAAGCTTGTCATATTCTGTAATACCTGAAATTGAACACTTTCAGCCCTTGAGCTTTTTGAGGATAGGTTTGCATCTTTTAAGCTTTGTTGTTGACGGAAGTAGTCAATTTCCTTGCCGTCAAGCTCATAACCTACACAAACAGGGATTTCATCAAGATATCCGAGAACATCAAGAACCGTGAACGCAACCTGTGTTGCACCCTGAACCATACAACCGTAGCGTGTTGCAACGAGGTCAAGCCAACCCATTCTTCTCGGTCTGCCTGTTGTTGCACCGAATTCTCCGCCGTCACCGCCTCTTCTGCGAAGTTCGTCAGCCTCATCGCCGAAGATTTCAGAAACAAATTCACCTGCGCCTACCGCACTTGAATAAGCCTTGACAACTGTGATGATTTCTTTGATTTCATACGGAGGAATACCTGCACCTACAGCACCGTAACCTGCGATTGTATTGGATGAAGTAACCATAGGATAAATACCGAAGTCAGTATCCTTGAGTGAACCAAGCTGTCCTTCAAGAAGAATATTCTTTCCGTCTTTGAGCGCATTATGAACAAAAGTGAATGCGTCACCGACATAAGGAGCAAGAAGTTCCTTATATTCCATTAGCTTGTCAAAAAACTTCCTGTTCTGTGATTTCGGGCTTGTTGTAGAGGTTTTTCAGAGTTGCATTCTTGATTTCAAGAGCCTGTCTGATTTTTCTCTCTAAGTGAATCGGGATCATCATAAAGTTCATTAATCTGGAAACCGATTTTTGAATACTTGTCAGAATAGAACGGAGCAATACCGCTCTTTGTTGAACCGAAAGAATTTTTGCCGAGACGCTCTTCCTCATAGCAGTCAAATGCTACATGGTAAGGCATAACAATTTGTGCTCTGTCAGAAATAATAATGTTTGGCTCGGGAACTCCGCGGTCTTTGAGGGTGAGCCATTTCCTTAACGAAGTTTTCAACGCTGAAAGCAACACCGTTGCCGATTATATTGGTGATATTCTGATGGAAAACACCCGAAGGAAGCTGGTGAAGAGCAAATTTTCCGTAATCGTTGACAATTGTATGTCCAGCGTTTGCACCGCCTTGAAAACGAATTACGATGTCGCTGTCGTTTGCGAGAACATCGGTAATTTTGCCCTTGCCCTCGTCGCCCCAGTTGGCGCCTACAATTGCTTTTTACCATTTTACAAAACTCCTTTTTACAGACGCATGGTCTGCTATAAATAAAATATATACTTGAACCAAAGGTTCGATTAAATCAGTTTACTTAAACATTAATTTCAGGCTTGTCAGACTCAACATCTGCGTACTTTTCAAGAACAGGCTTGATGCACTCGTTGAGGAAGTCCTCTGTCTGCTCTTTTGCTCTGCCTGTGTAGTTTTCCGGCTTGAGAATCTTTTCAAGTTCTTCAAGAGTAACGCCGAATGCCCTCATCTGCGGCAATTCTCTCGAGAAGGTCATTCTCGCCGCCTTCAACCTTGACCACCCTTGACGCAGCCATTGAATGCTCACGGATTTTCTCGTGAAGCTGCTGTCTGTCGGCACCACGCTTTTTAACTGCATCCATCATAATATTCTCTGTTGCCATGAACGGAAGTTCTTTTCTGAGTCTTTGTTCAATTACCTTTGGATAAACGACAAGACCGTCTGCAACATTTGCATAAAGTGAAAGAATACCGTCAACTGCGAGGAATGCCTCCGGAATGCTGAGACGCTTGTTGGCTGAGTCATCAAGTGTTCTTTCAAACCACTGTGTGGCAGTTGTAAAGTAACCGTTGAGAACATCAACCATAACATATCTTGAAAGTGAACCTATACGCTCACTTCTCATTGGGTTACGCTTGTAAGCCATAGCCGATGAACCGATCTGATTCTTTTTTTCAAACGGCTCTTCAACCTCTTTGAGGTGCTGAAGAAGTCTGATATCATTTGAGAATTTAGCGGCTGACTGAGCAATTCCCGCAAGAACATTGAGGAACTGTGAATCAAGCTTTCTTGAATATGTCTGACCTGATACAGGGAAACAAGCCTTGTAGCCCATTTTTTCTGCAATCTTACGGTCAAGCATTTTGCACTTTTCGTGATCTCCGTCAAAGAGTTCAAGGAAACTTGCCTGTGTACCTGTTGTACCCTTTGAACCGAGAAGCTTAGCCTTTGAAAGCTGATACTCAACATCTTCAAGATCCATAAGGAGCTCCTGAAGCCAGAGAGTCGCTCTCTTACCTACTGTTGTAGGCTGTGCAGGCTGAAAATGAGTGAATGCAAGGGTTGGAAGAGCCTTGTATTCATCGGCAAACTTTGAAAGGTTGCGGATAACGGTGATAAGCTTATTTCTGATAAGCTTGAGTCCTTCTGTCATAATGATGATATCTGTGTTATCACCGACATAGCAGGAGGTTGCTCCGAGATGAATAATGCCCTTTGCGGTTCGGACACTGAACACCGTAAGCATATACATGTGACATTACATCGTGACGAACAATTTTTCTCTCTTTCCTGTGCAACTTCATAGTTGATATCATCAGCATGAGCCTTGAGTTCGTCAATCTGCTCCTGTGTAATTGGGAGTCCGAGTTCTTTTTCCGATTCTGCAAGAGCAATCCAGAGCTTTCTCCATGTTCTGAATTTTTTATCCGGCGAGAAAATGTATTTCATTTCCTTGCTTGCATAACGGGCTGACAAGGGTGATTCATAAGTATCTTTTACCATTATTTACATCCTTTCAATTAGTTGTCCTTTTTATTGTTTTCATCGAAGTTCATTCCGCCACGCTCTTTGCCCTTAAAGGTTTCTTTTGTGATAGGTGCGGGGTAATTACCCGTAAAGCAACCGTCACAAAAGCCTACTGGAGCGTTGTGAATCATCTCACGAAGTGACTCAACAGGGAGGTATCCGAGGGAATCAGCCTTGCTGAGCTTTGTGATTTCTTTCGATTGTATGGTTGCAGGCAATAAGTTCTCCTCTTGACGGAATGTCCGTACCGTAATAACACGGCCACATAAACGGAGGTGAACTGATACGCATATGTACCTCTTTTGCGCCTGCCTCTTTGAGCATTGTAACAATTCGGTCAACAGTTGTACCACGCACAATGCTGTCATCAATAATAACAACTCTCTTGCCTTTGATTTTGTCGGCAATCGGGTTGAGTTTAATTTTTACGCTTTTCATTCGTTCCTTCTGACTTGGCTTTATGAAGGTTCTGCCGATGTAGCTGTTCTTCACAATAGCCTTTTCATAAGGAATTCCGGATTCTTCGCTGTAACCGATTGCGGCATCAATTCCCGATTCGGGAACACCGACAACCATATCAGCCTCAACAGGGTATTTCCTTGCAAGAATTCGTCCCGCCTGCTTTCTTGCCTCGTAAACGCTTACTCCGTCAATAAAGGAGTCTGAACGGGCAAAATAAATATACTCAAAAATGCAAAAAGTGCCTTTTTCTTGTCACCAAAGTCGGGTTTCATACTGCGGACACCGTTTTGGTCTACAATTACGATTTCGCCCGGTTCAACATCACGGACAAATTCTGCACCGCAGGCATCAAGAGCCGCACTTTCACTTGCAAAAACATAGGAATCGTTGTACTTGCCCATACAAAGCGGTCTGAATCCGTGAGGATCACGAGCCGCAATAAGCTTTCTCGGGCTCATAACAAGGGAGCGAATAAGCTCCCTCAATTACCTGCATCGTTCTTGCAACGGCATCTTCAACAGAATGACATTTAAGTCTTTCACGGGCAATTACATAGCAGATAACCTCGCTGTCGATTGTTGTCTGAAAGATTGCGCCGCGCTGTTCAAGACTTCTGCGGATTTCAAGTGCATTGGTAAGGTTGCCGTTATGGGCAATTGAAAGCGTACCCTTTACATAACGCATAACAAGCGGTTGTGCATTTTCCAGCACAGAACCGCCTGCAGTCGAGTAACGGACATGCGAAACCGCCATTTGTCCGTTGAGAGAATCAAGAATTTTGTTGTTAAAGACCTCGGTAACAAGGCCCATATCTTTGTGATAATCAATTACACCTTCGTCAGATACAGCGATGCCGCAGCTTTCCTGTCCTCTGTGTTGGAGAGCAAGCAAGCCGTTATAACAAGCGTATGCAGGGTTAATTGTGCCGTCGCTGAATATGCCGAATACTCCGCACTCTTCGTGCAGACCTTCTTTTGCAAAATTATCGAAAGAAAATTCCAAGGTGCCACCATCCGATTAATCAAAATAACTATCCAAAGTTTAATTCACATATCTTAATTCAAAAATTCACAATGTAGTTATTATGCAAGACCTACACGCTTCATCATTTCGGCATAAGCCTCTTCAACACCGCCCATGTCACGACGGAAACGGTCTTTGTCGAGTTTCTCCTGAGTATCCATATCCCAGAAACGGCATGTATCGGGAGAAATTTCGTCAGCAAGGAGAATCTTGCCCTTATATCTGCCGAACTCAATCTTGAAGTCGATAAGATCAACCTTGCACTGCTTGAAGAATTCAATCATAATCTCATTAATCTTGAAAGCCATTTCTGTGATTGTGTCGATTTCTTCCTTTGTAGCAAAGCCTGCTGCGATGATGTGATATTCATTTACCATAGGATCGCCGAGTTCATCGTTCTTATAGCAGAATTCAAGAACAGGAGTCTTCATCGGAGTGCCTTCGGGAAGACCGAGACGCTTTGAAAGACTGCCGGCAGCTTTATTTCTTAAAATTACCTCGAGAGGAACAATTTCAACCTTCTTGAGGACTGTATCTCTGTCGTTAAGCTCTTCAACAAAGTCTGTTGCAATGCCATGCTTTTCAAGAAGCTTGAACATAAAGTTTGACATACGGTTGTTTACAACACCCTTGCCAACGATTGTGCCCTTTTTTCTCGCCGTTGAATGCAGTTGCGTCATCCTTGTAGGAAACGATGCAAAAGATCGGGATCTTCTGTAGAAAATACCTTTTTAGCTTTTCCTTCGTAAAGTAATTCTTTCTTTTCCATAATCAAATCCTCCATAAAGATGCGGCTTTGCGCCGTAATTAAAAAAACAATACAAGATACATTATAATATATAAATCAAAAATAAGCAACCGTATGAGAATTAAAAATAAAAAAAATTGACGAATTTTTTAAAAAAATTGCCTGTATCAAAAAATTATGAAACAAAAATAATCTTAAACAGGGCATTTTTGCAAAAGGAAAAGGAACAATACGGCGTGTATTGCTCCTTTGAAATTAAAATCTGACTGTATTCTGTTTATTTCTGAATATAAAAAAAGAATTATAGGTCTTAAAAGTCCGAAGGTAAGAACATTTACTACTGTGAGAACATCCGAATATCTGATGTTAAGATTTTTGAATATTTTATCGGCGATAATTACATCTATCACAAATGAGGCAATGACACAAGCTAACAGGGTAATCAAGCCAATGATACCGATTTCCAGTTCAAAGCAGAAAAACAGAACGGCAACGGTTGCGATTGAAAGGTTCAGCACACCTTCAATTATGCCTAAAAAGCCCTATTCCCTGCAATTTTACCGAAGAGATATTTATTATAAAACGGAATCAAGCTGTACCGCTGTGCTTATAGTACAAGTTCTTGCACATACCCATTGCCGCAATACTCTCAAAAACATAGCTTACTGCAAAATAAATAATCAGCACGGCAATTACTGCTATAAAGAACACATACATAGCCGAAAGCATTCCCATTAAAAGCATAACGCTTATTCCGCCCATAATTATCGCCCTCCGAAATATTCCGAAATATACTAAAAAGGACACTAACTCTATGAGTTAATGTCCTTTTTGGTGCCGATGGCCGGAGTCGAACCGGCACGGTATCGCTACCGGCGGATTTTGAGTCCGCTACGTCTACCAATTCCATCACACCGGCAAATGCAAAATATATTATACAATACAAATCAGGAAAAAATCAAAGTTATATTTTTAAAATTTTTTTGCCTTAATTACTACGCTGTAAATAGAGGCGAATCAATTTATGTGAAAATACAAACGGTTTTTTTTCTTCTTTGGCGTCGATTTTGGGTGAATTTAATACTGTATTTTAAAGTTACTTTTGTCGGGTTATACCATTTTAATCATGCAAAAATACTTTATACAGATGTTTTAATCCTTGAAAATAATATGCCTCTATGTTAGAATAGCTTTGAGGATGTGATAATTTGATAAATAACCAGTTTTCAGGTAATAATATGCCGTTTTACGGCAATAACCTTAATTATAACCGCAATTTCAAAAAGAGTTCCAGTATGATAATCTCAAGCAAAGATCAAGCGGTTTAGGTTTTTTTGTATTTGCGTATTCGCTTACAATGACAGTAAGCGCAATGATAGTTGTAGAAGTTTTCAAGGCTTTTGGTTCGGCAAAATATATTTATTCTGACAATTATTCAATACTGACTTACTTTATGGATAATATTTATTTCCGTATTTGCCGTTGTTGTTCCTGCATTTTTTTTATATAAAGCTTTCAAGAAACAGTTTAAATGATATTATCAGCACAAAATATGTAAAACAAAAAGTATGATACCCATTCTGTTTCTCGGAATGGGGGGTGCGATGATTGCAAATGTTGCCACGAGCGTTATCGCAGACAACTTCTCGCTTTTCGGAATTGAAAACACATCTTCGGGATTGACAATCGGAGATTCAAGTGTTTTGAGTATTGTTCTGAACATAATTTCAACAGCAATCGTCCCCGCTTTTTGCCGAAGAATTTGCTTTCAGAGGAATAGTTATGGGTTCTCTGAGAAAGTTCGGTGATACAACAGCAGTTATAGGCTCTGCAATTTTGTTCGGTGCAATGCATCAGAATATATCACAAATTCCGTTTGCGTTTATTCTCGGACTTATTTTTGCGTATGTCGATTGCAAATTCAATTCCATTCTTCCGTCAATTGCAATCCATTTTCTTAATAACCTATATGCTGTTTCCATGAGCATTTTAAGAGATGCAAACATTGTTTCCGATTATGTGGCAACAATAATCAGTTACAGCCTGATTATTTTCTTCTGTATTGCAGGCTTTGTTTCATATATCGTACTTGCCAAAAATGATAAGAACTTTTTTAAAATGTCTGATAAGAAAGACGGAATTGTAAGTGAACTTAGCTTAAAAGAGAAAAATGACTGCATTTCTTGTGAATCCCGGTATCATACTTTCACTTGTACTTTTTCTGATAACTACAATCACAAATTTAGGATTAATTAACAATGGATAAAACTTTATACTATATGCAAAAGGCTATTGAACAGGCTGAGATTGCCGCTGCGGAAAACGAAAGTCCCGTCGGTGCGGTAATTGTCAGAAATGATGAAATTGTTGCCACAGGAAGAAATCGCCGTGAACAGGGTAAGAACGCTCTTCTTCATGCAGAAACCGACGCAATATACAATGCCTGTCAAAAAGCTTGGCGGTTGGAGATTGTGGAACTGTGAAATTTATGTAACACTTGAGCCTTGCCCTATGTGTGCCGGTGCAATAATCAACGCTCATATTCCAAAGGTATATTTCGGTGCTTACGACTTAAAAAACGGCGCTTGCGGTACAATTACGAATCTGTTCCAAATGCCGTTCAATTTCAAGCCTGAATCAGTCGGCGGTATTATGCAGGAGGAGTGTTCAAAACTTCTCACCGACTTTTTTAAAAACTTACGCAATAAAAAATCATAGAAAAAAATCCCGCCTTTGTAAGCGGGATTTTTTATTTGCTGTTATAATCAAAGCAACAAGATTATATTAATTTTCATCTCTTAAAATCTTACTTGCCGCAAGCATTACACCGAGCTTACCGCTGTGGAAGTTAAGACTTCCCTGCATCCATACTGCATACGGTTCACGCAACGGTGCGTCTGCAGAAAGTTCAATAGATGAACCGAGAGTAAATGCGCCTGCCGCCATAACTACCTGACTTTCGTAACCCGGCATATCCGACGGAATCGGAGATACAAAACTGTCAACAGCCGAAACCACTCTGAACACCCTCGCAAAAACGGCATACCTTTTCTGCATTACCGAGCATGATAAGCTGAATGATATCTCCTCTTGCATCATTGTACTTTGGGCTTGTTTCATAACCGAGAATTTCAAAAAGTGCCGATGCAAATACTGCAGTTTTAAGTGCTTCCCCCGTAACATGAGGAGCATGGTACGCACCCATAAAAAGTTCTCTGTTTGCGTTAAGGGTAGCACCGATTTCTTTGCCTGTACCGGGAGTGGTAAGTCTGTAGGCACACATCTCTACAAGTTCTTTCTTACCTGCAATATATCCGCCTGTAGGAGCAATACCGCCGCCCGGATTCTTGATAAGAGAGCCTGCCATCATATCAACACCAACCGACAAAGGTTCAACCTTGTCAATGAATTCACCGTAACAGTTATCGAGCATAATAATACTTTCGGGCGAATTGGCTTTTGAAATTTCACAAAGCTTTTTGATTTCTCTCCATGTGAGCGTAGGTCTCGTGCTGTAGCCTCTTGAACGCTGTATGTAAACCATTTTTAGGCTTTTTTTTCTGCAATGTCGCTTGCGATTTTGTCATAGTCAAGTGTGCCGTCAGGATTAAGCTCGGTCATTTCAAATTTTATTGAAAAGTCCTTGAGTGAACCGGGATAGTCACCCTCAATGCCTATAGCGGAACGGATTGTATCATACGGCATTCCTGTTATGGAAAGCATTGTATCTCCAGGTCTTAAAACGCCGAAAAGTGCAACTGTAAGGGCATGAGTACCGCTTACGAAATTATGACGGACAAGTGCGTCTTCTGCATCAAAAACATAGGCATAGACCTTGTCAAGAGCATCTCTGCCTGCATCGTCGTATCCGTAGCCTGTAGAACCCCAAAGGTGGCTTTCACGAACATCTGCAAGCTGAAAAGCCTTTATCATCTTCTGCTGGTTGTATTCCTGAAATATCATCAATCTCCGCAAGCTTGTCCTTGCAAAGCTCCATTGCCTTTTCGGATGCTTTTTTATAACTCTTTCATCTATATCAAAAAAACTCAAATATATCACCTTTCAAAATAATATTCCTGCCATAATCCGCACTGTTCAAAACCGAGATTATTATAAAACGACTGATTTGCATTCTTGGCTCTGTGAAGATACACGGTCTTGTTCTCGGCAATCAGTCTGTTGGATATGTACTTTACAACAGTTGAACCGTAGCCGTGCTTTCTGTAGTCGGGATGACACGATACCGCACCCAACACGGCGCCGTTACTGCTTTCGGCAACGGTCATAGCCATTGCAACAAGTTTTGTGCCGTCATAAACACCGTACATTCTCGTTGCATTATGACGAAGCTTGTGATTCACATCAACATAAAAATCATCAAACGGCGGCGGAACAAAATTTTCATCGGCACAGCTTACGATGAGATTATAAACCTCTTTAATATCGGGAACATCAAAAATTTATACTTTCGTCAACATTTTCAAACGGTTCTGATTTTTTCAGAATAACACCCGAAACGGATTTACTGCCGTATAAATTAAGGTTAAAATCTCCGCTGCATATTGCACTTGAAGCACCCGCAACACGCATAAATGACGAAACTTCTTCAAGATTTGTTTTATCTGTGAGAAATAAAATGAAGTTTGTTCCGCATCGGGAAATTGCACCTGTACACTCATCTGTTTTATCGTCAATTATCGTCCAGTAGTCAACGAAAGCAAGCGATGAATCGTAACTGTTGTACTGAGAAATTATTCTGCACGCAAACGGATCTTCTGCCGACAGGTTCATAATTACATTTATATAATTTTCATTGGCGGTTACTATCATTCAGACCGTCTTTCCTTTCGCTAAATTTCCGCCCGCAATATAATCGGACAATATTTTTGCAAGTTTTAAAACGCTTTCGCAATCATCAAGGTTTGCCGCAGTTGAAGGAGCGTGAATATACCTTGACGGAAGTGATACCGCAAGAGTTCTCACTCCGCCTCTGCTCTGATGAATTGCACCCGAATCATTACCGCCTGCAACTGCTCTCTTATACTGAACAGATATGTTATTCTTTTTCGGCAAGTTCAAAAGCGGCACTTATCATTTCTTTATCATAAACTGTCGCCCTATCCATAACGGTAACCGTTGCGCCTTTTGACAAATTGCACACCTGATGAGATGCATCAACCTCTGCAACATCAGCGGCAGTTGTGCTTTCAATAACAAGAGCAAAATCAGGATTAACCGTAAAAGCCGCAGGTCTTGCACCACGCAGTCCCACTTCTTCCTGAACAACAAATGTGAAATACATATCATATTCGGGTTCGGATTTTATAAGATTAATAAGCACATAGCAGCCGAAACGGTCGTCAAGTGCCTTTGTAACAACAGTTTTGCTGTTAATCTTAAAATCGCCCTCAAAATTAATGCCGTCACCGTAGTTTACATATTTAAGCGCATCTTCCCTGCTTTCGGCACCGATATCAATGTACATATCATTCATTTTCGAACAGCAGTTTTTTCATCACCGTTTGTAAGATGAATCGGTTTCACACCGATTACACCGTTAAGACCGTTTCTGCCAACACATACACGCTTACCGGGAAGAACTCTTCTGTCAATTCCGCCGACCTCGTCAAATTTAAGGTAACCGTCAGATGTTATATCCGTTACCATAAGACCTACTTCATGCATATGTGCCGACACCTTACGTTTGCTTTTTGCAGACTTTTTTCCCTTTTTAAACACAATAAGGTTGCCGAGATTATCTGTTTTAATATCATCGGCACAGTCTTTAATCTCGTTAATTATAAGATTGCGAACATTCCCCTCATCACCCGAAATACCGTTGCAAAGGCAAAGCTGTTCAAGCAATTTTATGTCAATCATTGAAAGCACCTCCGCATTTAATGTATTCGGCAATAAGCTTTGCCGTATTGTCAACATCAGCTACAGAAATAACTTCCATTCTGTGTATGCATATATCGCTGTGGGATTGATACAACAACAGTTTTTACACCTTTTCCGCTGATTGAAATATGGTCGGCATTTGTACCTGTTCTGCCTGCTATCGGTTCAAGCTGATACGGTATATTTTTATTTTTTTGCAACGCTTTCAAGCGATTTGCTCATTTCTTTGTTGAGAATTGAAGAAATGCAAATCATTGGTCCTTTGTCGAGTTCAACCGAAGAATAGAACCCTGAAACATCCGGCTGAGATGCAAAGCTTACATCAACAACAATTGACTCGTCTGCTTCAACTGTAAAAGCACCTGTTTTAGCACCTGTGCCAAATGTTTCTTCCTGAGAGCTTAAAAGGAGAATTACTTTATAATCTGTTTCATTGTCTTTCAATAACTCTGCACACTTAACAAGTGATGCAACACCGCATCTGTTATCAAGGCAAGGCGCAACAATTCTGCCGTTCAAAAGATTTGCTGGTTTTGAGGCAAATGTCAGCATATCACCGAATGAAATGAGTTTATTAACTTCATCATACGGCAGACCGAAATCAACCCAGATTTTGTCAGTTGGCATAGCCTTGTCCTCTTTTCCGTCGGAAAGATGAGGAGGCATACAGCATACAACACCTGTTATATCAGGATTGTTCTGCAGACAAAGCAGAGTATCAGCAAGAGTTCTTGCGTCAATTCCTCCGCACGGAGAAGCTTTTACAAATCCGTTTTCATTTATTTCGGTAACCATAAATCCTATGCGGTCAATGTGAGCGTCCAGTAATATGGTTTTATCTGAATTTTTGTTACCGCAAACAGCCATAAGGCTGCCGTTTGATATCTTTATGTCATCCGTGTAGTCCGATAAAAACTTTTCGGCAACAGACAAAGCGGGTTCTTCCCTGCCCGACACACCCATTGCACAACAGAGTTCAAAAAATAAGTTCTTTTGTGTTCATTGTATATCTTACTTCAAAGCGTTCACAATTGACTTGAAGTGATTACCTCTCTTTCTTCAAAATTCTTGTAAAGTCCGAAGCTTGCACTTGCGGGTGAAAGCGAAACAATATCTCCCTTTGTTGAACGCTCACGGGCAACAGCTACAGCCTCTTCCATATTTGTTACATTGACGATTTCAATTTCATCTGCATCATAGTTTGAAGCCTCTTTAACGGCTTTTTCAATTTTCGGGGCAGTATCACCGAGAAGAATAAGGAGTTTTACTTTATCGTTGATTACGGGGCCAAGCGGCTCATAAGGAATATGCTTATCATATCCGCCTGCAATAATGCAGATTTTTCGGCTGTAAAGCGAAAGTGTGCCGAGTGCAGTTCTTGTAGGACTTGATGCAATTGAATCGTTGTAATACTTAACACCGTCAACCTCTCTTACAAACTCTGCACGGTGAGCAACACCGCCAAAAGTCTTTGCAACGGCTACCATTGTTTCTGCATCAACAAGTCCCCATACGGCTGAAATAGCGGCAAGATAATTTTCTACATTATGCATACCCGGGAATTTTGATGTCATGAATGTTCATAATACGGGTAATTTTTCCGTAGTCATTATAGCAGATTGTATCGCCGTCAAGGAAAGCACCGTTTGAAACATTTTCCTTTACGGAGAACTTTGCAAGCTGACCTCTTACGCTGTCGGAAAAGCCGTTTGTAATCTCATTATCAAGGTTGAGAACAGCCTTTGAAAAAGCATTCTGATGAAGAATGATATTTTTCTTTTGAATCAATGTACTCCTGCATATCCTTGTGTATATCAAGATGGTTAGGAGCAAGGTTTGTTACCACGGCAATATCCGGACTCTTTCTCATAGAGATAAGCTGAAAACTTGAAAGCTCAACTACTGCACAGTCATCATCATTCACGCTTTCAATCTCAGGAAGAAGCGGCTTGCCGATATTACCTCCGAGGTGTACATTAAAACCTGCCGCCTTTAAAAATTCCGAAATAATCGTTGTTGTGGTTGTTTTGCCGTCAGAACCTGTCACAGCAATAATTCCTGCACGGGCAAAGGTCGAAGAAAACTTCCATTTCGGATGTAAGAACAACGCCCTTGTTACGAAGTGCAAAAAGCTCATCCTTATAAAAAGGTGTGCCGGGACTTCTGAAAACGATATCGGCATCAATCTCGGAAAGATAATTTTCACCGAGTAAAAGTTCTGCACCGTACTCTTTAGCCTTAATACCGTTCTGTCCCAAATCTTCAAAATTCTTCTTATCGCAAGCAGTAACTTTTGCACCCTTTTCAACAAAAAGTTTTATAAGCGGAAGATTGCTTGTACCGATTCCGATAAAAGTAACTTTTTTCCCTTTTATACTGTCAAAAAAAATTTATCAGCCATAGCATTCATTGTAAAATCCCTCTGCAATTAGTATTTTATGCCATTTCAGTGACTTTATGCCATACCATACAATTATACATTTTAACGGAAATAATTTCAACCGTAATACACTGATATTGCAATAATATTTTCAAAATGTTAAAATACGGTAGGTGATGTTATGCTGTACGATTTTATAATTATCAATAAAAAAGACAAAACTCCGCTTTACAGGCAGATTTATATGTCGGTCAGAAAATCAATTGAAACGGGAAGTCTGAAAAAAGGAACAAAGCTTCCGTCAATAAGGCGATTAAGTACCGACCTTGACGTTTCAAAAAAACTACTGTCAACGGAGCGTATGAACAGTTGTGTGCAGAAGGATATATATCAAACAGGCCACGAAGCGGATATTATGTTGAGGCACAGTTCAGCGGTACACCGTCAAAAAGCGATAAAATGTCTTCAAATACCAACAAAACAAAAAGATACTATGAATATGATTTCAGCAGTAAAAGCATTGATGACGGTATAATCAACATAAACGAATGGAAAAAATATGTTAAAGAGGTTTTAAATCAAAACTATCTGCTCACTTCCTACGGTGAAGAACAGGGTGAAGAAATTCTGAGAAATGCTCTGCAAAAATACAGCCTCGGCACACGGAGTGTAAACACCTCATACGAAAATATTATCGTCGGAGCAGGCACTCAGACGCTTTTGCACATACTCTGTTCACTTCTCGGCAATAATAAAAAAATCGCACTTGCGGATTACAGCTACATTCAGAGTGAATATGTGTTCAACAGTCACGGTTATGACATCAAATATTTTCGATGCGATAAATACGGAGCCTGTATTGATTCACTTGAAGAAATCAAGCCCGATATAATTCTTATAAATCCTAATTTTACCGTAAACAGCAACATTACAATGCCTGTTACACGCAGACTTGAGATAATTAAATGGGCAAAAGAAAACAATGCTTTGATTATTGAGGACGATTACAACGGTGAGCTTCGATACAGTACGCACCCTATGCCGTGCGTACAGAATTATGATGCCGAAAACACGGTTTATCTCGGCTCTTTTTCAAAAAATACTTCTTCCCTCTGTCAGAATCAGTTATATGGTTCTTCCGCAAAAACTCACCGATGAATACAACAAAATTAAAAAAAATACACAAATCAGACAGCGTCAAAAAACAGAACAAATTGCCCTTGCAAAGTATATTAATAACGGCAAGCTTGATGTTCATCTGAGAAAAGCAAGAAGAATTTATCTTGAAAAAAAGCAACCTTATGCTTTCAAACATAAAGAAATATTTCGGACCCTCCGTTAAAATTGTGTTTAACGAAACTTCGCTTTATGTTTCGCTGATTTTTAAGGATAAAACGATTGACGATTCTGTTATAAAGAAAATTGACGACGCATTAATTAAAACTATGCAGTTCAACAAAGCCGAAAATATGATTGTGTTAAGCTTTTCGGGAATAAAAGATGTAAAAATTGAAAGCGGAATAAAATTACTTTATGAAACAATTTCAAAATAGCGTAACAAAACGGGACTGAAATCAGCCCCGTTTTTCTGTATAATCAGTTTTCACAACCGCATTTAAAAGAAGATGTATGAGAAGAGTCACGGTCGCCACGGTGTATTGCGTTCGGCGGGAAAAAGAATGAGTCTGTAGGAAAATCAATTTTACTGAAAACTTCGCACGGATCATCGGGCGCTGACGGACATTCCTTGCGGGGAACACAAAAATCATAGGACGGAATCATAATCTGTACATCTCTTTCAAGCCTTGTAATCGTAAAAATACCGATTGTAACAAGCACTCGCTGTGTTTCAGGCTGTGCAGGTTCTCCGTCAAGGTAATCAATAACACAACTTGGAAATGTTCTGCAAACAGTTATCGGATTCGCATTATTGTAATCCTGTAGATTTGCAGACAATGCCATTGGATTTGAAATTTGAACCGTTGCTCTCGGCAAGCAATAGGGATATTTGCACGGACAATCCGAATCTGATGTATCGCAAACAACATCCTTGTCACTGGAGAATGACTTTACGCAGCCTTCACCGCCGTAAAGCAGAACTCTTTTGCCGTACATTGCAAGACCTGTGACAGTTTCGGGAATCGCACCTGCGGCTGTATAGGCTTCAACGGTAACGGCGGCAAAATAGTACATCATATCAACCGAATAAAAGCCACGATGGAACGCAACAGGCTCAACCTCTACCGTAGATGTAATTATGCGCACATTACTTATCTTTACGGAACAAGCCCCATCAATAATTTTCTGGTTTGCTTCGGTAAACATAACAGGAAGATTTGAAAGGCAATCTTTTTGCTCCGCAACTGTCATAGATTCGTGAAACATTGATACAAACAGGTTCACAACCGTTAGTTTGCTCGCCGCCTTCGGTGCATGCATTTTCCGAGGAACAGAAAGGTACATCTGACATAAAAATAACCTCCGTAAAAGTATTGACAGTTCAATTAATGCACTGTAACAATACATTTTATGGAGGTTTTGATTTTTGGTGATTAACAGCCGAAAATTAACCGTAAAACGGGGCAAGTGTTTTCTGAATGTTATTAAACAGATTAATCGGACTGCTGTTTGAATAGTTTGAAAGTGCTATATAAATTTGATTTTCGTCTTTTGTGTAAAAGCGAGAGCAGCATTATACTTGTCGATTTTTCCTGTGTGAGAAATCATATTGCTGTCTTTTGACACAACAAAGCCGTAACCGTAGTTACCCTTGTACGGCGTTGTCATTTCTTTAAAAAGATTTTTCCGAAATGAGCTTGTTTGTACAAAGAGCGTCAACCCATTTGAGTAAATCGGGAACATTGGAAATTAAACCAGTTGCAGAATATCCTACTCCGGGATACAATGTCCACGCATTATCGTAAATATCCTGATATCCGACAGCGAGCTTATCTGTGCCCTCAAAGCCTGTGTTCATCATTCCCAACGGTTTAAGGATATTCTCTTTAATATATTTTTTTCGTACGAGGTTTTGCTGACCTGTTCGATGATATCACCGAGAAGAAAATATGCACTGTTTGAGTACATATACTTCTCATCGGGTTCAAAATTAAGTTTCTGATCAAGTATCCAGTCCATTACCGCTTTTTTTATTTTTCTTTGCGGAATTTTCGGCTGAAACCTTATATTCAATCTGAGATTCGTTGTATGCATAAGTATTTGTATCGCCGTCTTTGTTGATGTAATCCTTTATGCCCGCTGTCATTGTAAGCAGGTTTTTAACGGTGATTTTTTTGCCGTATTTATATGACGGAAAATATTTGTCGATTGTATCATCAAGTGAAAGCTTTCCCTCCTCAACAAGCTGCATAACCGCAACAGCAGTAAACTGCTTTGTGAGCGAAGCAATTCTAAAGCATGTGTCCGTAGAATTTTTTGTGTGCCTGTCCTTATCGGAAAATCCGTTAGTGCCGATATACTCAAGAGCATTTCCGATTTTGACATAAACCGTTCCCCTGAATTTGTTATCGGTTATTATTGCGTCAAGATTTTCGGAAATATCGGAAGATTTTCTTTTGAGTTCGGAATAGTTCCATGGGGTTCTTGTGTCTGCTCATCGGAGGTTGCCGCCTTTGTTACAGGCTGTGAAGCAACCACGGCAGTTGTTTTCTCGGTAGCAGATACAGAAGACTGCGTGTCTTTTTCCGCAACCTGTAAGGCACACAGAAAAAAGCTGTCAACGCAGAAATTGCAAGACACAGAACCTTTTTTGATGATATAAGCACTTTAATCACCTCAGATTTTTTTCATATTACTGCAATAGTTCGCCATAAGAGTTTTTGTACCGGCTTTGTCAAAGGCAATTTCAAGCATAGTATCATTGCCCATTTTCTCAGCTTTCATTACCATGCCCTTGCCGAACACCTTGTGCTGAACACAATCTCCTACATTGAATACAACACCGCTCTTAACAGGAGGTTTTGTAAATCCAAATGATTTATTCGGTGAATACGAGCTACCCGATGATTTGCCGACGGAAACTTTTTCACCTGTTCCCGATGCAAACCCGGAAGACGCCTGTGTGAACATCTGCTTTCTTCCGCCGCTGTATTCAAGAAGATTATCGGGAATCTCGTTTAAGAATCTTGAGCCCTTATTATAGCTTGTTGATCCGAACAGCATTCTCGAATTTGTTTTTGTGAAATAGAGAATCTCCTTTGCTCTTGTAATTCCTACATAAGCAAGTCGCCTTTCCTCGTTGAGTTCATCGGGATTCATCATTGTTGCAACGGACGGAAACATTTCTTCTTCCATGCCTGCGATGAACACAACAGGAAATTCAAGTCCCTTTGCCGAATGTAATGTCATCATTACGCAGGTATCTGCATCTGCATCGTAGTTATCAATATCGGTCTGGAGAGAAATTTCTTCAAGAAATGCAGAGAGGTCTGCCTCATCGCCGTAGTCCTCTTCAAACTTGACGATATTTGAAGAAAGTTCTTCAATGTTTTCAATACGAACTTCAGGGTTGTCCTTTTCGGTTTTAAGATACTGTTCGTATGATGTGTGTTCAATCACAAGGTTATATAATTCTGCAAGGGAATATTCGCCGCTCTGCTCGGCTTCAATAAGTCCGTCAATAAGTGCAACAAAAGCTTTGAGCTTTGCAGAGGCACGGGGAAAGCTGCGGATAGTTTTCCGCCTCCTTGATTACATCGTAAATGCTTTCGCCGAGTCCTGCGGCAATGTCTGCGGCATGGGAAACGGTTGTCGCACCTATTCCCCTCTTAGGAACATTGATAATTCTTGAAAGTCTGACATCATCATGAGGATTATTTATAACCTGAAGATATGCAACCATATCACGAATTTCTTCACGGTCATAGAATCTGTGACCGCCGATTACACGGTGCGGAACACCGCTTCGTGACAAAGCCTGCTCAATTGCGTTTGACTGGGCATTCATTCTGTAAAGAATTGCATAGTCGGAATATTTTCTTCCGTCGGCTACACCGTCAAGAATAGTCTGAGCAATGAAATTAGCCTCGTCACGCTCATTCTCGGCTGTATGTACCTTAATTTTCTCGCCCTGACCGTTTTCGGTCCACAAAGTTTTACCCTTACGCATTGTGTTATTAGAGATGACCTCGTTAGCGGCATTGAGGATATTCTGTGTACTTCTGTAATTCTGTTCAAGGCGAATCATCTTTTTGCGTTCTTAAATGTATTTTCAAAAAAGAAAGAATATTTTCGATTGTAGCACCACGGAATTTGTAGATACTCTGGTCATCATCACCGACAACGCAGATGTTTCCGTATTTGCTTGCAAGCAAGCTTACAAACTTATACTGCACCTTGTTAGTATCCTGATACTCATCGACCATGATGTACTTGAACTGATTTCTGTAATAGTCAAGTATATCGGGTGCTGTTTCAAAAAGCTTTACGGTATTGCAAAGCATATCGTCAAAATCCATTGCGTCAGCTGTTTTAAGCTTTGTCTGATAGATTTCATAAACCTTTGCAATCTGTGCTTTTCTGCTGTCAAATTCGGCCTCCTTACGCATTTCTTCGGGAGTAAGCATTTTATCCTTAGCCTTTGAAATTTCGGAGAGGATTGATTTTACAGGCAAAGTTTTTTCGGCAATATTGAGTTGCTTTAAAATATCCTTGACGAGTTTTTTCTGATCGTCAGTCCCGTAAACCGTGAAATGACTTGTATAACCGATTCTGTCGCCGTATCTGCGAAGGATTCTTGCACAGGTTGAATGAAAGGTAGCCGCCCAGATGTCGGCACCGCCCTCGGGAACAGCCGCACAGATTCGTTCTTTAAGCTCTCCTGCGGCTTTATTGGTAAAAAGTAATGGCAAGTATCTGCCATGGTTTACAAAGCTCACACTGCAAAATGTAGGCTATTCTGTTAACAAGAACAGTTGTTTTGCCCGAACCGGCACCTGCAAGTATGAGCAAAGGTCCTTCTGTGCTGAAAACAGCCTGTTTCTGCATATCATTCATATGTGAAAATTTTTTTTTTTGAATCTCAGTCTGTACCATTTTTAACCTGCCTTAAAATATTGCAAAAAAAGGGGCGAACGATGTTCGCCCTCAGTAAATTTTAAATGAATTATTTAATGCTGTCATTAAACATTGTAAGCATATCAGATGCCTTTTCGCCGATAATCATTGTAACAAAGTTACCGTCTTTTTGTAACCTTACAATTTTTTCACCATATCAAGCTCTTCTGCCGAATAGGAAGCATTCTGCTGGAAGATTGAATTATAGCGGTTTGTAAGAGCAGTTTCAACTCTTGAAGCGGCATCCGAATCAGTTGCCTCAACAAGAACTACCTCTGTATTTTTGCTGTCTGTATCAGACTTACCGACCTCAGCGGCAAACTGCTTGATATCGTCGGCATTGATATTGTAATATTTGTACATATCATCCTTTGTTTCATACTTTGTTGCATCTACACTGTACTCGGAATTCATCTTATCCATAAGATCAGCAAGATTAACTTCCTTTGCACCGCAACCTGCAAATATCGAAAGGCAAAGAACAAGAGCAACTGCAAGCGAAATTACTTTTTTCATAAAATTACCTCCAAATTTTTTAAAAAAGAAAATGCGCCGAACTTAAAAAAAGTACGGCGCCAAACTGGTCGAGGTGACAAGATTTCGAACTTGCGACCCCATCGTCCCGAACGATGTGCGCTACCAAACTGCGCTACACCTCGAAATAAAAGAGCCCCGAATAACTTCGGGGCTGTGGCTGTGGAATAGGGATTCGAACCCCAACAAACAGAGTCAGAGTCTGTCGTGCTACCGTTACACTATTCCACAAGATGTAATTGCTACCGAACTTGCAACGATATGAATTATAAGACATATCGTTCAAAAAGTCAATACTTTTTTTTAAAATTTTTTCAAAAAAGTTTTCAGACCTTCAAAACAGCCGACAGCAACAGGATTTTTGACGAAAATATTTTAAAATTATTTTCGTCTGATCCTTATATCTCTGCCCAAAAAATCAAGCTGACGGGCATTTCCGCAGATTCTTGAAACAAATCTGTCAGTATAATTCTCCTGCAAATCTCTTATTGTCAGATTTGTATTTATAATTACGGGCTTGTTTGACAACATCCTTGAGTTAAAAATGTTGTAAAGCTGTGATACGGGAAAATTGAGAATGAAATTCCGTTCCAAGGTCATCTATAATAAGTAAGTCGCATTCAACAAGCATATCGAATGTTGAATCATCTTCCTTGTTTGAAAAATATATTTTTTCAAGCTTTGAAACAAGTTGCGGAGCAGACGCATAAATTACACCGTGACCCCTCTTTATTGCCTCGTTTGCAATTGCAAGCGACAGATGAGTTTTACCGAGTCCGGTTGCGCCTTTCATAAGTATACTTTCCGAATGCGAGTTAAAGTTATCTGCATAATTCTGACAATATCTTAAAACTCTGCTCATATGGTCGTAAGGAGATACCTTAAGCTTCGGATCAACAGTCTTGTCATAATATTCAAGATTAAAGCTCTCAAATGTAGAAAGTGACAGCGGAGCGTTTCTGTTAAGCTCGGCACTATGCACAGGCTATGAGAGCAGACTTCATGCATGAACATCTGACAGTTTTGCCGTTTATGTCACAATAGCCCTTGTCATTACATTTCTTACCAAAAATAATCGGGTTCAAAATAATTTTCGGGATAACCGTTATCTGTAAGGATTTTCCTGACCTCTGCCTGCATTGCAAGATTCTGATCACGAAGCTTTGAAACGGCATCCTTCACATCTCCGCCCGCAAGAACTGCTCGGGCTGTTTTGATTCCGCCCACGGAAATCTGTTTTTCAAGTTCTTTCACACGGGGGAATTTTTTATAAACCTCTTCTTTTCTTCTTTCCGCTGCCTTTTCGGCGTTAAGTCTGCGTTCATGTAATGTGTCCGAAGCAGCCTTATAAACACTGTTGCTGTATCCCATACCAACCTCTTAATTAAAAATTATCAAGTGAATTAAATTTGTCGAGTTCATTAATATCATAAGATGACGACTGTTTCTGCGACGGCTTTGACGCTGATTTTTCATACTTATGAAGTTCGTCAAGCGTGTGAAGATTGCTTGCATTCCAACGCTTTAAGATTCCGTCAATGTAGCGAAGATTCATTGTTCCCTTTGTGATCAACGCATCTTTCATACGCCTCTCTGAGCATTTCGGGCGAAAACTTCCACTCGCTTACCCACTTGTCACCGTATTCAAGCTGTTTTTTTTGTAGGAGAACCGACATTTTTAAGTCCGAATGCTTTTGAAACAATTGAAAAGTTTGCCGTTGTTTTTTGAATCTGCTTAATCTTGTTATCAGCCGCCTCGAGCGAATAAACACCGTCATTTGCCCATTGAATACCGATATTTTCAATCGTTCTTATATTGCCCTTATCAATGCTTGCACAATAATGTATAAGCATAAAGATAACATCAAGCGGAAGTCCGCAGGTGTCCTTGAGCATAAGCAAAGTTGCAATATCTGAATTTGAAAGAACCTTTCCGAGTGTTGTCTGCGTTTCTTCAACAAGCATTTTTAATTCTTCATCAACCGCAAGTCTTTGTGCCGTAAATACAAAATCAGGCTTTTGCGGTCTTGTAGCCGTAAAATGTTTTTGCGGTTCTTCTTCTGTGCTTTCCTTTGGTGACTGTCCTGTTTCCTGTTTTACAGGCTCTTGAACCGCTTGAACAGGCTGTGGCACTGTCTGTTGTGGCTGTAAAACAGTCTGAACAGGTTGCGGTGTCTGTTCCGTTTGAACAGAAGTCTGCGGTGCAGGAACAAATTCCTCGTTATTTTTTACAGGAGTAAAGGTATTTTCAATTCGATTAAACACACCCATACTTACCCAATAGTCAAGCGCCTCGGGAATATCGGTTACATTGACACCTGTTGCCTTTGAAATTTCAGTGTCGTCAACGGAACGACCGGCATTACGAAGGACAAACAAAAGGACTTTAAGCTTTACGCCGTCAGAAAATTTTAATCCTTCATCGACTACTTTGGAGGGAACTGCAAAAATTGAGTTCCATGCTCCCAAATCTATATTAATTGACATTATATCCTACTTTCTGTGATTTGCTTTTTGTAAATGTCTGTTACAATATTTATAATAGTTCCATTCTATCAGAGCTGTGGAACATCCGCACTTGGATTTTAATTAAAACAACGCTCTGCTTTCATAACAGGGAGCAAAGTTTGTAACAAAGTGCAATCTATATTTAAATTATAACATAGATTTTCAATTTTAAAAACAAAAAAAAATAAAATTATCTGGATTTTTTTTCTGTTTCTGTGATAATATGATTTCAAATTATGAAAAGAGGTATTACAATGAAATATTCATATTTCCCTACGGGAGTTTGCTCCAGACAGATTAATCTTGAACTTGATGGCAACGGCAAAATTACAAGCTGTGAGTTTGTGGGCGGCTGTTCAGGCAACACTCAGGGCATTTGTATGCTTGTTAAAGGTATGGACGCAAAAAGATGCTGTTGACAGATTAAAAGGCATTGACTGCCGTGGCAGAGGCACATCCTGCCCCGATCAGCTTTCAAAGGCTCTTGTTGAAGCATTAAAACTTATCTAAATCGTTTTTGCGTATAAGTTTAATTATTATTCCGATAAGGAATTTTACTACTGCATAAGAAAATGCAGTTACAAACAAGGTAATCACACTCATTATTGTTATGATAATGAACAAACACAACATAAAAACATCCTTACAGATTTTTAATTTCATTATATCTGCAAGGATGTTATTTTTTTTGGTTTATTATGTAGTACAGAGCAAAAAATTATTTAGAAAGGAAGTAATCCATCATTGTGAAACCTTTTTCAATATAGTTGCCTGTCTTTTTTTAGCCTCTTCTTCACAGAATTTGCTTACGCCGCTGTCAACTTCGTTTTTGCTGTCATAGATAAGATACGGAACAGGATTTGAAGTGTGTGTGCGAATAGAAAGAGGTGTGGGATGATCGGGACATACGAGTACGGCAAAATCATCAAATGTTCTGAGAAAATCGGTTACAGGCTTGAGAATATGCTCATCAATAAGTTCAATAGCCTTTACTTTATTTTCAATCTCTCCTCTGTGACCGCATTCATCGGGAGCTTCAACATGGATATATACAAAATCCGGCACCGTTTTTTGAATTCATCAATGGCGGCTTTGCACTTTCCGTCAAAGTTTGTGTCAATATAGCCTGTTGCACCTTCAACATCAACGCTTTTTCATGCCGGCACAAATTGCGATGCCTTTGAGAAGGTCAACAGCAGAAATCATACTGCCCTTTTTGCCGAACTTGCCGAAGAAGCTGTCAAGAGCGGGTTTTGTACCCTCGCCCCAGAGCCAAATTGAGTTGGCGGGACGAAGTCCTTTTTCAACTCTTGCCTTGTTTACAGGATGATCTTTGAGCAAATCATAGCTTTTCTTCATCAAATCATAGAGAGCGGCAGTATCGTCACCCTTTGGAATGTATTCTTTAATCACACGACCTGAGATATCGTGAGGAGGTGTGAGTTCGCCCGGATGAGGATTGCCGTTTTTCCATACAAGACAATGACGGTATGCAACACCCGAATAGAACTTAAAAATATCGTTGCCAAGCTTTTCCTCAACATAGTTGATAAGCTCTTCCTTGCCTCTTCTGTTGAAATGTCGCCTGCACAATAGTCAACCATAGACTTGTCCTCGTAGTTTTCTTCATCGGACAGAGTTACAAGGTTACATCTTAATGTTACATCGGTGTCTTTAAGGTCAATACCGATACTTGCCGCCTCAAGCGGAGAACGACCGCTGTAGTAAACAGCAGGCTCATAACCGAGAACCGAAAGGTTTGCAACATCGCTGCCGGGTTTGAGTCCTTCGGCAACGGTTTTAACCATTCCGACCTCGCCCTTTGAGGCAAGGTAATCCATACAAGGCTTAACAGCCTTTGCCATAGGAGTTGAATTATCAAGCTGTGCGTTTGGCTCATCAGCCATACCGTCACAGAGCATTACTAAATACTTCATACTAATTCATAGCCTTTCCGTATAATATGAAATTTATTTCTGAAGTGTGCCAAGACTTGCACACTTTAAATATGCGTTGATAAAGCCGTCAAGATCGCCGTCCATAACAGCCTGAATGTTACACCTGTTTCAAAGCCTGTTCTGTGGTCTTTTACCATTGTATACGGCATAAATACATAGCTTCGGATCTGTGAACCCCAGGTGATTTCCTTTTGAACACCCTTGATGTCCTCAATCTTTTCAAGATGCTCACGCTCTTTGATTTCAACGAGCTTTGAAATAAGCATATTCATAGCAACATCACGGTTCTGATACTGACTGCGCTCAACCTGACTGGCAACAACGATACCAGTAGGAATATGAGTAAGACGAACAGCAGATGAAGTCTTGTTGACCTTCTGACCGCCTGCACCGCTGGCACGGTAAACATCCATTTTAATATCTTCGGGCGGAATGTGAACCTCTGTATCTTTTGCAATTTCCGGCATAACCTCAAGAGATGAGAAGCTTGTGTGTCTTCTGCCTGCCGAGTCAAACGGAGATACACGAACAAGACGGTGAACGCCTGCCTCGCTCTTTAAGTAGCCGTAAGCATTTTCACCTTCAACAAGAAGCACGGCACTTTTAAGTCCTGCCTCATCGCCGTCAAGGTAGTCAACTTCTTTAACCTTAAAGCCGTGAGCCTCTGCCCAACGTGTGTACATTCTGTAAAGCATTTCAGCCCAGTCCTGAGCCTCTGTTCCGCCCGAACCTGCGTGAAATGTAAGAATTGCGTTATTTTTATCATATTCGCCTGTGAGCAAAGTCTGCAAACGCTGTTTTTCAAGATTTTCCTTGACAGCCTCAACTTCGTTTTCTGCCTCTTCAAGAAGAGATTCGTCCTCTTCCTCATTTGCAAGTTCAATCAAAGCGTGAGTATCCTCGTATTTGGCAACAAGACCTTCGTAAGCCTCAACCTTGCCCTTTAAAGAGCCCGTACGCTGTAAAACCTTTTGTGATTTTTCCACATCGTCCCAAAATCCCGGCTCGGTTGCTTTGAGTTCAAGCTGTTGAATCTCCGAGAGCATGCCCTTCATACCGAGTGCATCGGACAAATCGTCTATTTCAGGCTTGAGAGCCTCTGAAGCTTTAAAAAAGTAATTCCTCAAACTGTACCATAAACATGTACCTTTCTGAATATAGTTTATCCTTTCACAATTTAATATTATAGCAAAAACATCCACAAAAAAAGTAAAGAAAAACAGCTATTTTATTCATAAGTAAACTTATACACAAAAACAAGTTGCATTTGTCAATACTATTTGTTATAATTAAAGTGTAAAGGTACACTGTATCGTGTATCCTTTGGAGGTTTATAATGGAATTTACAGAATACAAATGTCCGGTATGTGACAAACAGTTCAAAAAGGGTGACGATATTGTAGTCTGCCCTGAATGCGGAGCACCGCATCACAGAAAATGTTATGAAAAAGAAGGTCATTGTCATTTTGCAGACAAACACGGTGCTGATTTTTCTTTTGAAAAAGAACAGCTTGAAGAGGCCGAACAACAGGCAGAGCAGGACGCTAAAGACGGTGTAGTTCTTTGCAAGCGCTGCGGAGCGGAAAATCCGAAAAAATGTTCTATTGCTGTAGCTGCGGCGCACCGCTTTACGGTGATGACAAAAACAATCCGAACTTTCAGCAGAATCAGAATAACGGTCAGCCAAACCCGAATTTCAATCAGAATCAGGGTATGCCGCCGTTCGGTGTTCCTTTGGTCAGGCAAATCCGCAAATGGCTGCCGCTTTTGATCCTATGGCAGGAATGAAGAGCGACGAACCGCTTGTTGACGATATCACTGCAGGTGAAGCCGCAAAATTCATTGGTAAGAACACCCCTTATTATCTGAGGGTTTTCAGCTTTATCAATAAGTTTAAAAAAGAGCAGATTCAATTTTTCCGCATTTATTTTATCGGGAATATATTTTCTGTACCGAAAAATGTACGGCTTAGGCGTATTGTTCTCAGCTCTCGTACTCGGTTCAATGGTAGGTTCTGCTTATATTTCATCGCTTCCAGCATGGAAATCTATATACACAGGCATAGTACAGGCTCAGCAATCCGGACAGGTGCTTTCGCTTAGTAATTCTTTCGGACTTTCACCGACTGAGTTTTTACTGTTTCTCTCTCCTCTGCTTGCAAATGCGGTTTCACTTATAGTAATGGTTATCAGCGGTTTAATTGCAAATAAATGTTACTACAATCACTCTGTTAAGAAAATTAAAAAGATAAAAAGTACAACAAATAAAGAGCTTTTGAATGAGGCACTCGAAACAAAAGGCGGAGTAAATCTCCCGATTGCTATTTCTGTAGCTTTTGCTTTCCTTGTTGTCAATTATCTGCCGATGTTCTTAATGTAAACGACAGAAACACCATAATAAAAATGTATAGAAACATAATAAGTAAAAAGTTTAATGAGAAAGAAGGAATATTATGCGTATAACAAAGGCGGTTATCCCTGCGGCGGGACTCGGTACAAGAGTTCTTCCCGCAACAAAAAATATGCCGAAAAGAAATGTATCCTATCGTTGACAAGCCAACTATTCAGTTCATAGTTGAGGAGGCTGTTGCGGCAGGAATTACAGATATTCTCATCATCACAAACCGTGGCAAAGGACTTATGGAGGATCATTTTGACGCTTCTCCCGAACTTGAAAGTTTGCTTGAAAAGAGCGGCAAAACAGAATTTCTTGAAACAGTCAGAAATATTTCAAACCTTGCAAACATTTCTTTTTTATCAGACAGAAAGAAATGAAAGGTCTTGGACATGCCGTTCTCAAAGCAAAATCTTTTGTTGGCAATGAACCTTTTGCCGTTATGTACGGTGACGGCGTTATTACAGGCAAGGTTCCTGCAATCAAACAGCTCATCGATCATTACGGTGAATACGGTGAAGGAGTTGTAGGTGTTAAAAAGGTTGATGCCAAAGACATTCACAAGTACGGTTCGCTCAAAGTTGAACATATGCACGACAATATTTTTGCCTGTACGGACATGAAGGAAAAGCCGCAGACTCCCGAAGAAGTTCTTTCACTTTATTCGATTCTTGACAGATGCGTGCTCCCGGCTGAAATTTTTTGAAATTCTCGAAAATACAAAGCCCGGAATTGGCGGAGAAATTCAGCTTACAGACGCAATGAGAGAGATTGCAATAACACAAGGAATGACAGCCGTTGAGTTTGAGGGCAAGAGATACGATATGGGCAATAAATTCGGAATCTTGCAGGCTCAGATAGAAATTGGGCTTGAACACCCTGAAACAAAAGATTTATTGAAGGATTACATAAAAAATCTTGCAAAAACTTTGTAAAAAGGTATTGCAATTTTCAGAAAAAGTGCAGTATACTGTGCTACAGTTAAATATTGGATTCAAAAAAACAAGGAGGATTTCACATCATATCAGTGCGAAATCCTCTTTTTTTGCTTTTAAGAACTATTTTAATTCTTTGTTATTCAATTGTTATTTCATAAGGGCAACAGTTTTCATATATATAGTATGATTTGAATCCGGCTTTAAAAGCAAGCTCTATCCCCTTTTCAATATCTCTGCCGACATCATTTATATTGTGTGCGTCACTTCCGAGGGTTATGTACTTGCCTCCAAGGTCGTGATAGCATTTAATTTCATCAAATGCAGGTAGAGTTTCACCGAGTCCCTTGAACAGTCCCGAAACATTAATTTCAAGAGCCTTATCCTTTTTAATAAGTGTTTCGTAGATAAGGTCAATCTTATCTCTGTACGGTGAAAGACTCGGAATAACACCCGTGTCACGCTTAATATATCTCAACGGATATGTAAGGTGTGCAAGAGTACAAAAGCTGTCAAAAGAGGCGGTTTCGAGAAGTTCATCAAAGTACATATCGAGAATTATATGTGCATCTTCTTTTTTTTTGAAATCCATATAATAAAAATCCGGTCTGTTTCTCAGGTTATGCACGGATGCGATTATTATGTCAAAATCGCCAAAACAAAGTGCTTTTTTTTGTACATTCGTCATTGTGCATCGGCTCACCGAGTTCAATGCCTCTCAGTATTTTGATTTTACCCTTGTATCTATCTTGCATAATCGAAGTTTCTTCATAATTCGATTTAGGAATTAATTTGCTGAAATCTCCGTACTCACTTTCAGAGCCGAGCAAAATCTCGGGAGCTTCGCAGTGGTCGGTGATTGCAAGTGCAAAAAGTCCCTTATTACAGGCACTGTTGCACATTTCTTCAACTGTATTTTCAGCATCAAAAGAGTTGCTTGAATGGGTATGAATATCACATATTTTCATTAGTAAAACACCTCACAAAAAAGATGATAACATATGAAAAAATTTTTTTTTTCAATATTGCACTTTACTTTATTAAAAATTAGTTATATAATATGCACAAATAAAGAAAAGCAGTTTTATGCAGAATTCCAACGAAAATCTGCATAAACAGGAGGTAAAAAATGAAGGCAGTTATCACAGTAATCGGTAAAGACAGCGTTGGAATCCTTGCAAAAGTTTCAGAGGCCTGTTCAAAGGCTGATGTTAATATCGTGGAAGTAACACAGAGTGTTCTTCAGGATATGTTTGCTATGATTATGCTTGTTGAAATTGACAAATCCAACATCGGATTTGAGCAGCTCCGTACAAACCTCAAAGCAGTCGGAGAATCAACAAATACAAAGGTTCATGTTATGCACGAGGACATCTTTAACAGCATGCACAGAATTTGATCAGTGCTACCGAATTGAAAGGATATACATAATATGTTAGAAACAAGAGATATACTTGAAACCATAAATATGATAGACAATGAAAACCTTGATGTAAGAACAATTACAATGGGTATTTCATTGCTTGACTGCATTGACGAGGACATTGATAAGGCTTGCACAAAGGTTTATGACAAAATCTGTCGAAATGCAAAAGACCTTGTTAAAACAGGTGAAGACATCCAGAAGGAATTTGGTATTCCGATTATACATAAAAAGAATTTCAGTTACCCCTATCGGTATGGTAGCCGCTCCGTGCCAGAGCAAGAATGTTGTCAAGTTTGCCCACACTCTTGACAAAGCCGCAAAGGAACTCGGCGTAAACTTTCATCGGCGGTTATTCCGCTCTTGTTCAGAAGGGTTTTGCAAGCGGTGACTACGCTCTTATTGAGAGTATTCCACAGGCCTTGAGCGAAACCGATTTCGTTTGTTCATCCGTAAATATCGGTTCTACAAAAGCCGGCATCAATATGGATGCTGTTAAGATGATGGGTAAGGTCGTTAAGCAGGCTGCAGAAGTTACAGCCGACAGAAACTGCATCGGTGCTGCAAAGCTCGTTGTATTCTGTAACGCTCCCGAAGACAACCCATTTATGGCGGGTGCTTTTCACGGTGTCGGTGAAGCCGATACTGTTATCAATGTCGGTGTATCGGGTCCCGGCGTTGTAAGAGCCGCTCTTGCAAAAAGACGGTGCCGGAAAAGACATCACGGAAATTGCAGATATGGTTAAGAAAACTGCATTCAAAATCACCCGTATGGGACAGCTTGTTGCAAGAGAAGCAAGCAAGCGACTTTGTGTTCCCTTTGGTATTGTTGACCTTTCACTTTGCCCCGACACCTGCTGTCGGCGACAGTGTTGCATATATTCTTGAGGAGATGGGACTTGAAGTGTGCGGATGCCACGGTACAACCGCTGCACTTGCACTTTTAATGACGCTGTTAAAAAAGGCGGCGTTATGGCTTCTTCCCATGTCGGCGGTCTGAGCGGTGCTTTTATCCCCGTTTCCGAGGATGCAGGTATGATTCATGCCGCTACTGAAGGTTACCTTGATATTACAAAACTTGAATCAATGACAGCCGTATGTTCGGTTGGTCTTGACATGATTGTAGTACCCGGTGACATCACTCCCGAGGTTATCTCTGCAATCATTGCAGATGAGGCTGCAATTGGTATGGTAAATACCAAAACAACTGCGGTAAGACTTATTCCGGCTATCGGAAAAAGTGCAGGCGAAGAACTTAATTTCGGCGGACTGCTCGGCAGAGGTCCCGTTATGCCTGTAAGGAAAGGTTCACCGGAGGCATTTATTAAGCGTGGCGGAAGAATTTCCGGCTCCGCTTCAGGCGCTTAAAAACTAATTTTTCACGGGGGTGGTTTTATGGAGAATATGATTAAAAAAAATCGTTGATGCCGACAACGAAGCCAAAAGCCATGGAAAAGGATACTCTTGAAGAAAAAGAGGAGCTTTCCAAAACTATTGAAGCCGAAACGAAGAAGATTTATGACGACTTCATGGCAAAAAGCTGAAGAGGTTGTGAAACGCAACGACATTCAGGAAACAAAGAAAGCCGAACAGCAATGGGAGGAAATTCAGGGCAAACACAATTCAGTGCATATCAAGCTTGACTCTGATTTTAAACTCAACTGTGACAAGTGGGTTGACGAAATCGTCAAAAGAACGGTTGCACAGTAACATTCCATTTACTGTTTACAAGGAGGTGTATGCGGATAATGTCAAAAACTTCGTTTGCAGTTCTGACAAAAGCAAGGTCAAAGTTCGGCAACAGACTTACCGAAAAGGATTACCAGAGTTTGCTTGCATGCCCAGAGCGTCGGAGAGATTATGTCGTATCTTAAAAATAATACGCATTACTCCAAGGCTCTGACGGATGTCAGTGAGCGTGAAATTCACAGAGGACGGCTTGAGGCTCTTTTGAGGCAAAACCTTTTCTATGAATTTGACTCTTTGTGCAGATACGATTCGAGCGTAAGCTCGGGTTTGTCATCGTACATTATCTCGACATTAGAGGTTGAGCAGATTATAAGATTCCTTATCCTGCTCAGTTCAAACTCGACTGACAAGTTCATCTATCAATTCCCGGGGTATATTTCAAAGCATACGGAAATAGATGTTAACAAGCTTGCCAACGCAAAAAATTATGAAGAGTTTCTGAACGCCACACAGTCCTCCCAATTCTACGATATTCTCAAGCAATTTTCTCCTGATGAGAAAAAAAATCGACTTCCAATATCGGACATTGAGAACAAGCTGTATAACTTGGTGTTCGGAAAACTGACAAAACTGATTAAAGCTACAACAAAAGGGACAGGAAAAGCACGAGCTTATCAATTTTTTCTTTTTTACGATTAACGATTATAATATTTTCTCGAGAATTCTGAGATTGAAAAAGTATTATAAGCTTTCTCCCGATGATATCAAAGCAAACCTCTTGCTTAATTACACAAATCTCAGCGAAAAGACCATTGACATGATGTGTAAAGGCGGAATCTTCGGGCGAGATATTCTCAATTATGCAGAATACGCATAACGGAAGATTGATTGATAAAATCGGATATGTTTATGCAAGCGATATTTCACCGAGAGTAAAATACAGGCTTGCAAGGAAAAAATATGCACTTTTCCAACAACCCTTCGGTTGTAATGATTTCATATGTTTTTGTTGCAGAAACAGAGCTGATGAATATTGTCACTCTGATTGAGGGCACAAGATATGAACTTGACAATAAAATTACACAGTCATTGCTCATTAAATGATTATTTGACTGTCAAGAAGAGGTGATTATAATTTGGCTGTTTCAACCATGCAGGCCGTAAGCATTATCGGACTTACAAGGGATATTGATAATGTAATATCGGTACTTGGTGAATCAGGTGTGTTCCATCCCGATGATGTCTCATCTTTCTACAGTAACACAAAGGATTTTTACACATCTGCAATCAAAAAACATCTATGCTGAACCTCTTAACACTCTTAAAAGCAACATTAAGCCTTACAAAACGCAAGTTTAATCTTGTTGATGTAAGTGACTTTAATCCGACCTTTAAAGAAATTGAGCTGTTTACAAATCAGATAAACAGCGACATTGAAGTTCTTGCAGATGACAGGCTGTTTGTTGAAGAGCAGTTGATGCAGGCAAAGGAAAATCTTGTTGAAACAACACACTTTGTCGGACTTGGGGTTGAAATTGAAAAGCTTTTAACCTTAAAGTATATCAGTTCACGCTTTGGCAGATTGCCTAAGGAAAGCTTTGAAAAGCTTTCAGCCTATAAAGATAATCCTTATGTGGATTTTATTGTCTGTTCCGAGGATAAATCACATTATTGGGGCGTTTATTTTGCTCCGATTGACAAAACCGAGGAAATTGACAGAATCTTTTCAGGATTGTACTTTGAAAAATGTGATGTTCTCGGAGTTAATGACACACCGAGAATTCATCTGAAAAAACTTGAGAGCCTTATTCCCCATCTTGAGGAAAAGCTTAAAGAAGCTCAGAAGCGAGTTGACGATTATGTTGACAAGTATGAGGTTAGAATCTGTAAATATCTTTCTAAGCTTGAAGAGCTTAATCTTTATGCCAAAATCCGCACAAAAGCATTGCAATACAGCAAAAGCTTTATCATTGTAGGTTGGGTTCCTACAGAGGATGCTAAGCCTCTCAGACGCAGACTCAAAAAAATTGCCAGCGTCAATGTAGATTTTTCAGACGGCAAGACGGAGATTGCAAAATCGCCGCCTGTCAAGCTCAAAAACTGTTTCCTAGCAAAACCGTTTGAATTTTACACGGAGATGTACGGTGTTCCGAAATATAACGAAATTGATCCGTCACTCTTTATCGCTATCACTTATGTCATTATATTCGGCATAATGTTTGCTGACCTCGGTCAGGGCATTTGTGTATCAATTGTCGGTGCGCTTATGTGGAAACTCAGGAAAATGAAAATCGGTAAGATTCTTGTGCCGTGCGGAATTTCTTCTGCGATATTCGGCTGTGTGTTCGGAAGTGTGTTCGGATTTGAGCATGTGCTCGATCCTCTTTACAAAGCACTCTTCGGACTTGATGAAAAACCGATTGAAGTAATGTCATCAGGCTCAATTGTAATGATTCTTCTTGCGGCTGTTGTTGCAATAGGTATTTCGCTTGTTGTGGTTGCTATGGGACTTAATATTTACAGTTCCTTCAAGCAGGGAGATGTGGGAAGAGCCTTGTTCGGATCAAGCGGTTGTGCAGGTCTTGTATTCTACTGTTCAATTATTTTCGGTGTTGCAGGACAGCTCGTATTGGGTCTGCAGGTATTTTCCCTTGCATACATTCTTTGCCTTATCGTTCTCCCCTATCTGCTCATCTTCTTTGGTGAGCCTCTCGGACTTCTTATTACCGGTGAAAAAGACTGGCAGCCCGAAAGCTGGGGCGGATATATTCTTGAGCATGCTATCGAGTCAATCGAATTTTTTGCTTGAGTATGTTACAAACACGGTAAGCTTTTTAAGAGTCGGTGCATTCGTTCTTGTACACGCAGGTATGATGACGGTTGTTTTCGTACTTGCCCAAACAGCTCCCGCAGTAGCATACTGGCCCGTAGTTGTTTTTGGTAATGTTTTTTGTAATGGTTCTTGAGGCGCTTCTTGTTGCAATTCAGGTATTAAGACTTGAATATTACGAGATGTTCAGCCGTTTCTATTCCGGTGAAGGCAGACCTTACGAACCTGTTAAATTAAATATTGATTGATAATTTTTGGAGGTATTATTATGTTATTCAATTTAATTATGTTAGCTGTTCCGGTAGTATTCCTTTGTGCGTTCTGCAATTCTTGCAGTAAAGGCTTTTGAACACGGCAAGAACAGAAAGAAAACAGTTCTTACTCAGATTTGCTCATTCGCTGCTGTATTTGCATTCTGCATGGTATGCCCTATCGTAGCAAGTGCTGCTACAGGTGATGCCGCTGCAGCTACATCGGGTATGGCTGACGGTCTTGCATATATCGGTGCCGCTCTTGCAACAGGTCTTTCATGTATCGGCGGCGGTATTGCCGTTGGTAACGCTGCTCCTGCCGCTATCGGTGCTACAAGTGAAGATCCTAAGGCATTCGGTAAAGCAATCATCTTCGTTGTACTTGGTGAAGGTATCGCTATTTACGGTATGCTCGTTTCAATTCTTCTTATCTTTGCAAGATAATTTAAGCGATTTAAGTTTCGTTAAGGATTGATTATTATGAAATTTTTTCTTATAAGTGATAATGTCGATACCAAAATGGGTATGAGATTTGCAGGTATTGAAGGCGTAGTTGTTCATCAGGAGGATGAGGTACGCAGTGAGCTTGAAAAGGCTGTGAACAGGGATGATATTGCAGTTATTCTTATTACGGAAACACTTGTTTCGCTCTGTCCCGACCTTATTTATGACCTCAAGCTTAACCGCAAACAGCCGCTTATTGTTGAAATTCCCGACCGTCACGGTAACGGAAGAACCAAGGACAGTATTACAAAATATGTTCAGGACGCAATCGGCGTAAAGCTGTAATTATCACATATCTGAATTTATTCAGGGAGGTTATTTTTAATGGAAAACTCCAAAAACAAAACAGATAACTTTCTGAAAGCCATTAAAAAATATGCTGATGAACAAAGAAGTGCCATGCAGACAGAGGTTGCTCAGCTTAAAGAAGAAAAAGCTGAAAGAGGCAACCGAAAAAGGCAGACATGACAGCGAAAAAATATATCAAGGACAAACTTGAAGAATCAAGAAACAGACAGACTGGTATTCTCGCAAAGAAAATTCAGGAAGGTCAGAAAAAACTGTTTCTCGAGAGAGCTGAAATGACTGAAAGCGTATTTAAAAAGGCTGAAGAAAAAGCTTGTTGAATACACAAAAAAATCAGATTACTCAAACAGCCTTGTAAAAAGTGCAAAGGAAGTTGCTAAGCTTTTTGCAGACAACGACTGTGTTGTTTATGTCAACGAAAGAGATATGAAGAACTCAGACAAAAAATCAAGGCAGTTTTTGCAGGAAGCACCGAGGTTGTTGCCGACAAATCAATTAAAATCGGCGGAATCAAAGGCTTTTTGCAAGGCAATGAATATTGTTGCCGATGAAACTCTTGACAGCAAGCTCTATGCACAGAAAGAATGGTTTATTGAAAATTCCGGACTGAGTGTGCTTTTAATCTTGCTGACTGTTAATTTCTTTTGAAAGAGATGGTAATAATATGGAAAACAACAATGTTATATATGGAATAAACGGACCTGTTGTTACCGTAAAAAAACCGACAGCTTTGAGATGATGGAAATGGTTCATGTAGGCAAGCAAAAAGCTTGTCGGTGAAATCATCGGTATTACAGACGACATCACAACTATTCAGGTTTATGAGGAAACAACAGGACTTAAACCGGGCGACCCCGTTGAGGGTACCGGTGCTCCTATGAATGTTCTTCTCGGCCCCGGTATTATTGATAACATCTTTGACGGTATCGAAAGACCGCTGAAGGCTATTGAAGAAGAAGCAGGTGCGTTTATTAACCGTGGTTCTTCGGTTTCTGCTCTTGATGACAAGAAGCTGTGGAATGTTACAATGAAGGTTAAAGTCGGTGACAAGCTTGAGGGCGGTCAGATTTACGCTACTCTCCCCGAAACTCCTATCATTGAACACAGACTTATGGTTCCGCCTGAGCTTTCGGGTGAAGTAGTAAAGGTTAATCCCAACGGCGACTACAAGCTCTTTGATACAGTTGTTGTAATCAAGGATGACGAAGGTGTTGAGCACAACCTTACCCTTTTGTCAGCAGTGGCCAATCAGAACTTCCCGTCCTGTTAAGGAAAGACTTACATCATCTGTTCCGCTTATCACGGGTCAGAGAGTTATTGATACTCTCTTCCCTATCGCAAAGGGCGGTACAGCAGCTATTCCGGGCGGTTTCGGTACAGGTAAAACAATGACGCAGCACCAGCTTGCCAAGTGGTGCGACGCCGATATCATCATCTATGTCGGTTGCGGTGAGCGTGGTAACGAGATGAGCCAGGTTCTTGAGGAATTCTCAGAGCTTATTGACCCAAAGTCACAGCGTCCTATGACCGACAGAACCGTACTTATCGCCAACACATCAAATATGCCTGTTGCGGCTCGTGAGGCTTCAATTTACACAGGTATTACTCTTGGCGAATATTACAGAGATATGGGTTACCATGTTGCCATGATGGCTGACTCAACATCCCGCTGGGCAGAGGCTCTCCGTGAAATGTCCGGCCGTCTTGAAGAAATGCCTGCCGAAGAAGGTTTCCCTGCGTACCTTCCTTCAAGACTTGCCGAGTTCTATGAGCGTGGCGGTCGTGCCGAGGTTCTCAGCGGCGGCGAAGGTTCTGTAACGCTTATCGGTGCGGTTTCTCCGCAGGGTTCAGACTTCTCTGAGCCTGTAACACAGAACACAAAGCGTTTTACAAGATGTTTCTGGGCTCTTGATAAGGCTCTTGCTTATTCAAGACATTATCCCGCAATTAACTGGATGGACAGCTACAGCGAGTATTTTAACGACCTTGATCCGTGGTTCAGAGAAAATCTCGGTGAGGATTTTATTGAATACAGAAACAGAATAAGCGCACTTTTACAGGAAGAAAGTTCACTTATGGAAATCGTAAAGCTTATCGGTTCGGATGTACTCCCCGATGACCAGAAGCTTGTAATTGAAACAGCAAGAGTAATTCGTGTCGGTTTCTTACAACAAAAAACGCTTTCCATGCCGATGATACTTATGTTCCGCTTGAAAAGCAAAAAGCTTATGATGAAAACCATACTTCATCTTCATGCCAAAGCTAAGGATATAGTTGCTCAGAATATTCCGCTTTCCAAGATTCTTAACCTTGGTCTGTTTGATAAGCTTACAAAGATGAAGTATGATATTCCTAACAGCAAGCCTGAAATGTTTGACGATTACATTAAGGAAATTGACGAAAAGCTTGCTGCAATTTCTTAATAAGGAGGGAACGCAATAATGATTATAGATTATGTAGGCGTTAAAGAAATTAACGGCTCTCTTATAGTTATGGACGGTGTTAAGGGCGTTTCCAACGAGGAAATTGTTGACATTCGTCTTGATAACGGTACAATGCGTCAGGGTCGTGTCGTTCAGATTGAGGGCGAAAGAATAGTTGTTCAGGTTTTTTTGAGGGCACAAGAAGAATCAGCCTTAAAAAACACAAGAACAAGACTTACAGGTCATCCCATGGAGATGCCTCTTTCCCCTGAAATTATCGGCCGTGTACTTGACGGTGCGGGCAAACCTATTGACGGACTCGGAGAATATTTTCCCTGTTAAAAGGCTAATATCAACGGTACTCCTATCAACCCTGTTTCCCGTGTGTATCCTAAAAACTACATCAACACTGGTATTTCAACCATTGATACGCTTATGACTGTTATCAGAGGTCAGAAGCTGCCTATCTTCTCAGGCTCAGGAATGAAGCATAATGACCTTGCCGTTCAGATTGTAAGACAGGCTAAAATCAGCGGTGCAAACAGCTCTAACTTCGGTGTTGTATTTGCCGCAATGGGTGTTCAAAAAAGATGTTGCAGAATACTTTAAGAAGAGCTTTGAAAGAAAGCGGCGTACTTTCAAGAGTTGTAATGCTTTTGAACCTTTCAAATGATCCTATCATTGAAAGAACTCTTACACCGAGATGTGCTCTTACAATTGCTGAATATCTTGCATTTGAGCTTGATATGCACATTCTCGTTATTATGACCGATATGACATCTTATGCCGAGGCTCTTCGTGAGTTCTCGTCATCAAAAGGTGAAATATTCCGGGCAGAAAGGGTTACCCCGGCTATCTTTATTCTGACCTTGCATCACTTTATGAGCGTGCAGGTATGATTAAAGGTCACAACGGTTCTGTTACACAGATTCCGATTTTGACAATGCCTAACGACGATATTACTCATCCTATCCCCGACCTTACAGGTTACATTACAGAGGGACAGATTGTTCTTGACCGTTCACTTCAGGGACAGGGACTGTATCCGCCTGTTAATGTTCTTCCTTCCCTTTCCCGTCTTATGAAGGACGGTATCGGTGAGGGTTATACAAGAGCCGATCACCAGCCTCTTGCAAACCAGCTTTTTGCTTCTTATGCAAAGGTAATTGACGCAAGATCGCTTGCATCTGTTATCGGTGAAGAGGAGCTTTCTCCTACTGATAAGAAGTACATTGAGTTTGGCAGATTGTTTGAATCAAAGTTCGTTAATCAGGGCTTTAATGAAAACAGAAGTATTGAACAGAGTCTTGACCTTGGTTGGGAATTGGCTTTCAACATTGCCGAGAGCAGAACTTGACCGTGTTGACGATGCTTTTACTTGATCAGTACTATAAGGGTGACAAATAATCGTTTGAAGAAAGGAGTGTGAGCATTTATGGCAGTACAGACAGTACCTACCAAGGGTAATCTTATGAATACTAAGAAATCCCTTGCACTCGCCAAAAACGGCTATGAACTGTTGGACAGAAAGCGTAACATTCTCATCAGGGAAATGATGACGCTTATCGACCATGCAAACGCAATCCAGCAGAAAATTGATGACGCTTATGCAGAGGCTTACACAGCACTTCAAACGGCAAATGTTACCAACGGCTTTTGTGAAGATATTTCTAACGCTATTCCCTATGAGAACGGCTTGAAGCTTGATTCAAGAAGTGTTATGGGTGTTGAAATTCCGATTCTCACTATTGAGAAACGAGAGGACCATAACTACCTACACTACGGTCTGCGCACAACAAATTCGGCAATTGATAAGGTTTATACGAAATTTACCGAAGTTAAAAATCTTACAGTTGAGCTTGCCGAGATTGAGAACAGCGTTTACCGCCTTGCCGATTCAATCAAGAAGACTCAGAAGAGAGCAAACGCTCTCAAGAACATTATGATTCCCCGTTTTGAGGAAACAGTTAAGTTCATTTCTGACGCACTTGACGAAAAGGATCGTGAGGAATTCAGCCGACTCAAGGTAATCAAGAAGAAAAAAAGCAAAAAAAGATGCTGCTTTGAAAAAAGCTAAAGAATTAAGTGCTGAAAGCGCATAAATTATCAGCCCGACCGTAATTGGTCGGGCTGTTTTAATGTGTCAACATAATAAAACGGCTTGGCATTTTTATTGAGCCAATCCGTTTTGTTTTAGATGTTGTGAATAAGCTGTTGTTTCTTTTTTGTTCGGTATTTTATAAATACCGAAACAATACATTCTGCAAAAACAACTATTGCAATCCCTGAAATAAGGTAGGCAAACATACCAAATGATGCCTTTGCCATAACAATTCCAAGTATGTCCGTTCCCTGTTTTATTGGTACGCTTATGCTGTTGATTGATTGATACGCCCAACACCATGCGATAATACCGTTGATAATGTTGGATACAGCAAGCGCAGTAATAACAGTACCGTATATTTTCATTTTCTTTATGTTGTGATGAAATATAAATACAAACAAAAGCTGTGCTAACAAGAGAATAAAAAAATACAATCGAATTTCTTATAACAGGTATTTGGGTCAGTAAAGACGAAAGTGCCAAAAAAAAAAAAAAGAACAGTTAAAAATATTTCACTTATTTTCATATTCCACTTCACTTTCGGTCAAGTTTTCTTCCGTGCATTTTCTCTTTTTGTCTTTGTACCCTTTACTTTGAAGATAATTAGGTATCCTGCAAGAAGTGCAAGGAATGTTGTCTGAGTATAGAACAAGGCGTAATCTCCGCTTGAAAAGCCCTTGCCGTGCTTTACGGGCTTGTCCTCTGGCTTTTCTGTGGGGAATAGGCTCAATGCCGTCATAATTGCCCGAAATCACCGCCTCATCGGGCGAAGACGCCGCAGATACACTTACGCAAAAGGCTGATGAAAAAGTCATCAGAACAGCCATTAACAATGTGATTATAAATTTAGTCTTTTCTCATAATATTTCCCTTTGTGAAAATTAAGATTTAAAATAACTACAGTTAATTGTATCACAAGAGAAATATATATGCAACTGCTCTTTATTCTTCTGTCCAAACCTCTTTTTGCCATATTGAAAGCTGCCCAAGCTTTTTGACCATCCTACATAGAATGCGGAATGAGTGATGATTTCTGCAATTTCTTCCTTTGTAATGCCGTTGTTTTTGGCTGACATAAGATGATACTTAAAAGAAGAAGAATCTACAAGTCCCTGTGACATAAGTGCAACAACTGTAACAAGTGAACGGTCTCGAAGTGAAAGTTTGTCTTCCCTACTCCACACTTCGCCGAAAAGCACATCGTCATTAATTTCTGCAAAAATTTCGGTGCAAACTCACCGAGTTTATCTCTTCCTGCTGTCTGTTTTACCATTGATATTAACTCCTAAAATTCGTTTATAATAGTTATTTTTAAATTATTTAAATCAAAGCGACTGCATCTTCTGCAATCTGTTCGGGTGTGAGGCGGTTTTCTTTGAGGACATCGGCAGGATTATATCTGTCAAGGAATTCCTTTTTAAGACCAAAATTGATAACCTTAACATCTGACGGACCGTAGAAACGGGCAATCTTCTCACCAAAACCACCGTCAAGCACTCCGTCTTCAAGTGTCACAACAACATCATGGTCTTTCTTGAGGCTTTCAAGAAGTTCTGTGTCAACGCCTGTAATGTAGTAAGGATTGATAAGAGTAGGTGCTGTGCCTGTTTTTTCTTCAATAAGCTTTGCAGCCTGTTCGCCCATTCCATAAAATGAACCGAGTGCGATTACGGCAATCTTACCGCCCTGCTGAGCAACTTCATATTTATTAAGTTCTGCCAAAATTCTTTGTGCAAGGCTTGCCTGTTGAAACAAGTTCTGCAACAGGAACACGAATTGCAACAGGGTAATCTGTTTGCTCAATGCTCCAGTCAAGAACTGCAAGGTAATCTTCCTTAGTTGTCGGAGCGATATAAACAAGGTTAGGAATGTTTGAAATCATGGGAATATCAAAAATTCCGATGTGTGTAACATCTGTCATACCGTTTACCGACGCAGTCTGAACAAGGATTGTTGCAGGGTTTGAGTCAATGCACAAGTCCTGTGAAAGCTGATCGTAGGTTCTCTGGATAAATGAGCTGTAAACATTGAATACGGGCTTGCCACCGTTCTTTGCGATAGCAGATGCCATTGCAACAGCTGTCTGTTCTGCGATACCTACATCAAGGAACTGTCTGCCGAATGCTTTTCTCTCATCAGGAGTAAAGTCGTAAAGTGCCGGAGTGACGGCTGTAATCGCCACAACTGACTTGTCAGACTTCATCTTATTTCTAAGATAATCTGTTGTAATTGAGCTGTAGTCCTCCTCATCAGGAAAATTAACAGTAGTTTTGCCTGTTTCAATATCAAACGGCATACACCAATGCCAGCTTTCTTTGTCAGTTTCAGCAGGCTTATAACCTTTACCTTTAAGAGTGTTAATATGAACGACAACAGGATGATCAATGTCTTTTACAGACTTAAAAGCCTTGATAAGCTCTTCGATATTGTTGCCGTCCTTGACATATACATAATCAAGCCCCATTGACTTGAAAAGGTTACATTCAGCCTTGCCGTCTGTATCACGAAGAAGTTTGAGATTTTTATAAAGTCCACCGTGATTTTCTGCAATCGACATTTGGTTATCATTTGCTATAATAATCAGATTAGAATCCATTTCACCGGCAACATTAAAACCTTCAAGAGCCTCACCGCCGCTGATTGAGCCGTCACCGATGAGTGCAATAACATTACCCTTGCCGTTTGTTACATCTCTGCCCCTTGCAAGTCCGCAGGCAAGGGCTGACAGAGGTTGATGTATGACCGACAGTAAACATATCGTGTTCGCTCTCTATGGGGCTTGTATAACCTGTTACATCATCGTAATGCTCCTGTGCAATATATGCCTCTTTTCTGCCTGTGAGGATTTTATGCGGATATGACTGGTGTGATACATCAAACACAAACTTGTCCTGTGGTGAATCAAATACATAATGAAGGGCAATTGTTGCCTCTACAATACCGAAATTCGGGCCGAAGTGACCGCCGTGAACACTTGCACGATGAAGTAAAGCGTCACGCATCTCCCGATGCAAGAGCGTTAAGTTCATCAATACTGAGTTTCTTAACATCCTGCGGTCCGTTTATTTTTTCAATATACATCGTAATCAGAGCTCCTTATCATATAAATTTTAAATATAAATCAGAGATATCTCTCTTTAGCTATATTATATAACCTCAAGCTAACTTTAGGTCAAGAGTATTTTTAAAAAATTTATCTTTTGCATTATTTTTTTATGTATATCGTTGCAACGCAATAGCATAACCCTCGACAGGTAACTATAATTGAAACAGGCACTTACATAAAATTGCAAGTGCCTGTTTCATGGCTGAGCCGGCGGGATTCTAGACAACCTGTCCTGTGTTATGTTCATCTTCTCAGCAATGTACTTCTGCTTAATTCCTAACTCATAAATTCGTTCGTTAAAAATGTCGAGAATGTTATGTCTTATCATTTATGTCACCGCCTTTCTTAATTTCTAAGATTGTAACTATAATACGCCCTTAACTTTTAAGATTGTCAAGCATTTTTTTAAAATAATTTTCTTAGAAATTAAGAATTATATCTTGACAATCTTGACATCTGAAAATACAATATATTTATAATGATAATTCAGATAAGGAGATAACCCAATGTCAAGAGAATATATTGCCTCAGTCTTAAAAAGATTGAGAGCGGAACAAGGTATGACCGCTGATGAAGTCGGTGAAATCATTGGGAAAGAGTGGAAAGACCGTGAGCGGGTTGGGAAAATGCCAGAAGTCAACCTGATGCCGATTTACTTCTAAAGTTGTGTGTGAAATCTATAAGGTTGAAAATATCTTAGATACATTTTCCGAAATTAAGAGGAATGTCAAACCAATAGAAAGCAAAGATGATACACAAAAAAGCTATTGCATAATTACAATTTGCTTAATGATAGCGGAAAAGAAAAATTGCTTGAATATTCAGAAGATTTAATCGGCAACGCAAAATACACAACTCCCGATTTTTCAGACATAAAAGAAAAACACGCCTGATTTCTAGCGTGTTGGGAATATTATTTATATTAAATTTTGAATACATATTCGGGGTGATGATGTGAATTTTAGAGATGCGGCTATACGCAGTTCTGAATTATATTATGATTATCTGCGTATGAATAAAGGTTCTTTGATAAAGTACAGCGTTGAGCGTGTTTCAAAATACGATCCTTACTACAGACTTTACACAAACGCACCTTTATCTGATGTTGATATGATTGCAGATAAAAATAAGTTCTAACATATTTTCCAGAGAAGAATATCAAATTGTAGAAACTAACCGTAAAGAAAAATATTTAAGAATAATTCCAGACAGGACTCTTGAAAAATATCTCAGTTCATCTGAAACAAACGATATAGAGCTTATTATTGATTTAAAATTTCTTGTAAAGAATGTCGGCTCTTTTTATCAAAGGTATGGTAATTGTATTAGTTTTCCTACAAGTACAAATAATATACCCTATGTTGAAGACAGCAAACTTGAAGATAAGCCCTCCAAAGAACAATCAAAAGCTGTAGAAGGTGTTCTTGCTTCTCCTATTTCCTATGTATGGGGTGCTCCCGGTACCGGTAAAACTCGTTTTGTACTTGCTCGTTGTGTACTGTCATATTTAAAAGCAGACAAAGATGCTAAAATTCTTATTGTAGCTCCCACAAATAACGCTGTTGAACAAACCCTTTGGGGTATTCTTCCGGTTCTTCAACAATCAGGAATCAAAGCATTGGTTCTGTGTTTAGAATAGGTTCACCGACAAACGAGTTTTATGACGAATATCCGATTTGTTGTGAAGTAAGTGAAGCTGAAAGAGTTGTTAAAATACTTGATAATAAAATTCAAGATATTGATGCTGAAATTTTTGAAACACAAAAAACAATTAGACTATTCAGAGAATATCAAAATGCACTTAAATTTGAAAATCAACTTGATGAATGTTCAAAAGTTGTTCCTATTTATTTTTTCTAAAATGAATGCACAAAAAGGACAAAATACTTTCTTATGAACGAGAAGTTACAAACAATGAAGATAAAATAACATATTCTCAATCATTGTTACCGTCTTTTGATGATGAAAAAAGTAATTGTACTTCCAATATTTCAAAGTTCACAAAACTTGTGAATAAATACAGCAACGGTTTTCGTAAGTCTTTGTTTAAAAATAAACTTGCAAAATATACAAGTTTACTTAAAAACTCAATTGATAATCTCAATAATATTGAAAAATAAAATCAAAGATACTAATAATCTTATTGAAAATTTAAAAAACGAGAATATCAAACTTGCAAAACTGCAATCGGAATGTAGAAACAATTTTTCTGTTTTCTTAAATAAAGCTATTCAGAAAACCTCATTTTGGCCACATCTGAATAAATTTGTATCAAATATTACATTTGATAATTTCTCAACTATTTCTGAAAACTTTAACGATGAAATAAACAAAGGCAGAAATTCCTTAGAAAACAGGAAACAACGGTACACAAATGTCACCCATCTTACCGAAGATGAATTACTTGATAAATTAAAATGTCTTACTCATGATAAAGATGATAGCATAAGTCAAAGGAGTAAAGCATTGGAAAACACCACAAGTTCAAGAATGGGAAAGGCAAGTGTAATTGCAGCTACCATTGACGCTTGTATCAGCCGTATTCCGCCTGATGACAGTTTTAAACCAAGTCACATATTTCTTGATGAGGCAGGTTACTGCAGTCTTATAAAAGGGTGCATGATCTTGCTGAGTTATCATTGTCCCCTGACAATGCTCGGTGATCATATGCAGTTACCGCCAATCTGTGAAATGAATGATGATGAATTTAGCGGTGAAAATGAACTTGTTGCAATGTATGCTCAGTCAGCTCTATATTTAGAGGACTATAATTTGCAACCTAATGACTTAGTTTTGCGCTATTTAAAAAATGAAGAACCAACATTTAATTTTATCAACAAATTTAATTTAAACCACACTTTTCGTTTTGGCTCAAAATGAGCCAAGGTTCTTGCTGATAATGTGTACACACCTTCGTTTCACGGTTCAGATGATACACCAACAGAAATATTTTACATAAACTCTCCGAAGTTAGAGCGTCCAAAACAAAGGTATAGTTCAACAGAGGTAGACAGTATAGTATCTTATGTTTATGAAATCAAAGAAGAAGATATTCCATACGGAATATTTACACCATATAAAGACCAGAAAAAAGCATTGAATAATGCATTTTTCGGTAAAAAGAAGAAGTATTAACTATACACGGATCACAAGGCAGAGAGTGGGACATAGTTATTCTAAGCGTTGTTGACACTACAAACAAATGGTTCACTAATTCAAAGTGTACAAAAAAGTAACGGTCTAAAGGTAATAAATACTGCTGTAAGCAGAGCAAAGAAAAAAAAAGCTTGTGATAGTCTGTGATGCTAATTACTGGAAAACTCAGCAGGAACAGCTGATAGGAAAACTTATATCTATCGGAAAAAGAAATTCAAATAAATTAAAAAATCCCCGTACTGCTGGAACAGTACGAGGAAAATTGAAAGGGTGTCGGCATTTTTACTTGTTGGTACAAGAGCCGATACCACATTACAGGAGATGATAATATTATGGCAAAAGCCAAGAAGATTTTAAATGTTTTCGCCTACTCAAATTCCAAAAATAAATCCGACCGCAATTGAAAATCAGAAAAGCAAGCGTAATTTATTTATTTCGTGTTGGATTTTAAATCAAAACATCAAGTTTTAACGCAAAAAATCAAGTTTTAACACAAAAATGTTTTTCAAAAAACAACAAACAAGCCGATAAATACTGAATAAGGCTTGTTTGCTGGCTTTTTTTATTTGGCTGAGCCGGCGGGATTCGAACCCACGGGTGACGGAGTCAAAGTCCGTTGCCTTACCGCTTGGCGACGGCTCAGTATATATTCTACTTTTATTGATTATTAAAAAACAAGCCGCCAAAGAATTTCTTCAGCGGCTGTTGGTGACCCATTGGAGATTCGAACTCCAGACACCTTGATTAAAAGTCAAGTGCTCTGCCAACTGAGCTAATGGGTCAAATGGGGTGGAATGCCGGATTCGAACCGGCGGTCTCCAGTGCCACAAACTGGCGCGTTAACCAACTACGCTAATCCCACCATAAGTGGCGCGCCAAAAGGGACTCGAACCCCTGACCTACTGCTTAGAAGGCAGTTGCTCTATCCAGCTGAGCTATTGGCGCATTAGTTGCTGACCTCAGTCAGCCTTTATATTATACCCATATACGGCATATTTGTCAACACTTTTTTTGAATTTTTTTCATATTTAATTTTTAAAAAGTTTTTTTCGAACAAAATCCGCCAAATTACGGCTTTCCGTATTTCTGAGCAAGTGCAAGATTCCTATAATCGGGTTCAGACGAAACCTCTCTTATAAGCTTTACAAACTTAGGAAGTTGATACCGCTGATCTTCACTAAGCAATTCAATTTCTATTGTTGCCCTGTCATTCCAGAACGGATAAACATCAAGTTCGTAGTATGTGTTGTTATCAACAATGCAATATCTGTCTTTACTGATGACGCCTGTAACATACTGCCTTTGAGCAAGGTACGAGTCATATTGTTCTTTTGAAATATAATTTTCAATTTCAATCCGCTTAATATCCGATATTTTGATTTTTTACAGTTTTGATATATACAGCCTTGTCACCCTCCCCTTTTTGCGGATTCTGAAATATCCTTCCTCGGGAGTAGTGAGGTATGCCTGTGTAATAGGAATTCTGCGACAGGTTTTTATGCTGTTCAAAAATTCAATATCAGGATATTCAATCAAAAATTTTCTTTCAATTTCAAGTGGTTTCGGAATTCCGAGAAATGCGACAACCTCCTTGAGAAGTCTTTTTCAGCTTAGTATCAAAGTCGGTCGAATTATCAATAATTCTCAGATGCGGTGTGCCTGTCCACACAGCCATAACATCTGTGTCAACTTCTCTTGCTTTTTCAAGACTTTCTTCTCTGCGAAAAATATTGGTTTCTTTTCCGTAATACTCTTCTGCACCGTCTGCGGAAGTCACAAGATGAAATACTGCGTCATAAGAATTTCGTATTACATCTTCATTCAAATTGTGGATACCTGCATACTTTGCAAACTCATCTTCCGTAACATATGCTCTGCTGTCAAGCAATCCTCTGTCAAAAAGCAAAACTGCCTTTTCACAATCCATATTTTTGGCAATTTGCGTTTTTTCATTCTCCTCTCAGCAAGCTGAATTTCAAACAGTTCTCTGTGAAATTCATAAGAGCCTACATTTTCGGGGTTTTGCCCTCACTAAACAATCTGCTTGCAACCTCACCGATTGTAATTGTAGGAATATTAAGCTTTTTAAGCTCTTCGCTGATATATTTTAATGCGGAAGTCTTGCCACCGCAAGGTCCTCCTGTCAATACTATTTTTTTTACAACTTCAGCCATAAAATCACCCATGTAACTTATTAAATTAAGTATATATCCCAACAGCAATTTTTTTTATTCTGTAGAAGAACATTGTTGTTTGTTTTGCCCTTTAAAAAGATAATATCGGCAAAATGAAAGTTTCTTATGCAGTAAAATTCATATTATACATTAAAAAGCGTATAAATTATCATAAAAACGGTGAAATATGCTGTTATAACATTGACAAGTTGCGTGTTAAAGTGCTAAAATATGTGTATGACCAATGAGGTTTTTCTTATATTGAAAGGAAGTATTTATGATGGAAAAGCAGAATATTGACTGGGCAAACATTGGCTTCGGTTATATGCCCATCGGTGAAAGATTTGTAGCTAATTATAAAGACGGTAAGTGGGACAACGGCAGTATGACAGCCGACACCACAATTACTATCAGCGAATGTGCAGGCGTTTTGCAGTATGCTCAGACTTGCTTTGAGGGTATGAAAGCGTACACTACCTGTGACGGCAGAATTGTTGTGTTCAGACCTGACCTTAACGGACAGAGAATGGAGGACAGCTGTAAGCGTCTTGAGATGCCTGTATTTCCAAAAGAAAAAGTTTGTTGAGGCTGTTTGCAATGTTGTTAAGGCAAATGCAGATTATGTTCCTCCGTACGGCACAGGCGCAACACTTTATATTCGCCCGTATATGTTCGGCAGCGGTCCTGTAATCGGTGTTAAAGCCGTCGGCAGAATATCAGTTCAGAGTATTTACTACTCCTGTAGGTCCTTACTTCAAGGGCGGTGCAAAGCCTATTACAATTAAGGTTTTCAGACTTTGACAGAGCTGCTCCTCACGGAACAGGTCATATCAAAGCAGGTCTTAACTATGCAATGAGCCTTCACGCTATTGTTACCGCTCATGCAGAAGGTTTTGACGAAAATATGTATCTTGACGCCGCTACAAGAACTAAGGTTGAAGAAACAGGCGGTGCTAACTTTATTTTTGTAACAAAGGACAACAAGGTTGTTACTCCAAAGTCTAACAGCATTCTTCCCTCAATTACCCGCCGTTCACTTATGTATGTTGCTGAGCATTATCTTGGTCTTGAGGTTGAAGAAAGAGAAGTTTACTTTGATGAAGTTAAGGACTTTGCAGAATGCGGTCTTTGCGGTACAGCAGCAGTAATCTCACCAGTAGGAAAGATTAACGACCACGGCAAGGAAATTTGTTTCCCGAGCGGTATGGATGAAATGGGTCCGATTACAAAGAAGCTTTACGATACACTTACAGGTATTCAGATGGGCAGAATCGAAGCTCCCGAAGGCTGGATTAAGGAAATCAAGTAATCAATTTTATACATATAACAAGACGGTCTGCGAGAACAGACCGTCTTTTTATTTGCAGTATTTAATTATATTGTTGTAGGCAACATCCACGGCACACTCATCTGTATTACAATGCAACACATAAAATTTTGTATGCCGAATAAGATTATCGAGATTTGAGAGCAAAGACATTCCATCTGACTTATTCACAAATTTGACAGTCGATTTGTAGAGCCTTTGTACAATCTCATTTGTGTCGGGAATTGTAACAAAATTATCGTCTGAGCGTTCTATGAATATTATAGCGCCTACGGGAACGGTTTCGTTATTAGCAATTCCGCTTCCGCCGTCAAACGGAGTTCCGCAGCATAGCGGGACTTCGTTTTTAATTTTCACAACAGGCTTATCGTCATTGAGAATATGAGCTTTTGAGCCGAATCTTTTCAGCCACATCTTTGTATGAGTAGATTTGCCGACACCTGAATCGGCGGAAAATAAATACACGCTTTTCCGTCAAAAACAAGTGCTGAGGAATGCACAAGCATAGCGCCACGGTGAATTATTTTGCGGTTAAAAATTGACGCCGTTGCAAATTCTTCGGCTTCATCAATGGTTGAACCTTCAACCATACGGCTCAACAGGGAATTTAAGTATGAGTCTGACGGTATGGCAGAAAAATCTGCACTTCTCTCCCCTTCATACAAAAAACGGTTCGCACAATTTTTTTTTAAGTAATCAAATTTTGGTTCAATTTCAACGATAAAATCAGCTATTAAGTATTTTGGCAAAGCGTCCTCCGAAATAAAACAGACTCACAAAAAGTGAGCCTGTTTTTTATTGGTTAGTTTAAATGAACGATAAACTTCTGAATTTCCGTTGCGTCAACTACCGTGATGTCACCGTCGTTGTTATAATCGGCAAGATGTTTTTGTTCTGCCGAAAGTTCAACAATACCGACAACATACTTCTGCACAAGAGTTGCATCTAAAACATTAATCCCGGCCCATCCATATTAACATCACCGACATCATAAGCAGAAATGCCCTCAAACGGAATATTGTTAGCCTTTGCATATTCCTCGGCATAAGAACCGTAACTGCCCTTGATTGTTACATTCGGAGAGGTTCTGAAAGCGTTAGAAGCAATAGAAGTCACGGATGTAGGAATAAACACCTCTGACAGTGATGCACATTCAGCAAAAGCACTCTTACCAATCGCACTTGTACCGGCAGGTAAATATACCTTGTCTAAAGAAGTACAATTGTAGAACATCTGATCGGTAATTTTACTCGGCACACAGTTAAAGGTAACAGATTTCAAACTTGTGCAATTCTGAAACACGGCAGCACCAAAATCTCTCACCCAGATAGGAATTGAAATTGATTCAAGCGAAGTACAACCGTAAAAAAGAATCAGTACCGATTCTTCTAAGATATCTTGCTTCGTTAAGACTGATCGATGTTATTGCGGTCTTTCCCACAAAGGCAAAATCAGAAATTTCCCCGATACAGACCAGCTTTGAAGCTTAAGCGGAAGAACAATATCGGTCTTATCACCTTTATATCCGGTTACGTTCGCATTACCGTCAGAAACAGAATATACAAAGCCGTCGGTTTCATATGAAGCCGCAGAAATTTGAAATGTAGAAATAATAATAAAAAAATACAGATAATAACAATCCGGAAAAGCGTTTTAGGGATTTTAAACAATATGTATTTTTCATATCATTACCCCAATCGTCACCATCACTCTTAGTAGCCTCAGGAGTATCATCAAGACTACCGGTCAAAATTATATCCTCGAATTTAAATTTTACTAATTCAAATTCAGGAGAAGAATACTCTTTTTTCATAAATAACTCCTTCCTAAATTTTATGTGTGCAACAGTATTGTCTGTTGCACACAATAAATTTAAAATTAAACTGTTGCGTTCGCAATATCATAGAGTGTAAAGTAGATAGGATCACCAAGTTCAACAACAGTTTCATTTGATTCATTAACATATACTTAATATAAGTGTAAACTCTATAAACACAATTTGCATTAGCTTCGGTATTATTGAAACGAGCAAAATACTGAAGTCTGTTCTTATTATTAAGTCTGTTATTATTGATTTGTTTTGTGAGCGACTCAATACTTGATTCACCAGTCAAAATTTTACTTTTAGCATCTTCAGCTGCCATGGAAAGGTCAGCAGTGTACTTATCAGCGTAGTACTTCATATCAGTATTGTAACCTACACCAATGGAATCTTTTTTCTAACTCTAACTTCTGCATCACAATACCAGTCTGAACCTTACTGCTGTTAGGATCAAATACATTGAGCTGTTTGCCATTATAGAAGAAGTTAAGTACAAAGTCAGCGTAAAGCTTGTCTTCACCGTTACCCTTAATGAAATCTTCAGTTTTATCAAGTGTAGTCATACTATCAGCGTCAAATCCGTTGAAGCTGTCAGCATTACCAGCTGTCCACTGATTTCTTGTTACTTCCATAAACTGAGTTGAAGTAGAAACTTCCTTAACAGATGCAACTGGAGTTGAGCTTTCTCCATAAACAGGAACTATCCAATAGTTGTCATATGATACATAGCTGAATCCACCGTCGATGTTGTATGCTTTAATGACAAGATTATTACATCCCGGATCGGAGTAGATTGCCCAATACATAAACTGAAGTGTTTTACCTTTATCTGTATATGTTTTCGGAGCAGTGATATCATAAGTATAAGTTCCGTCAGAATTTTTTTGTATAGAACACTGAATTATAAGGTAATTCAGATGAACCATTTTTTGTGAAAAGTTCAAAATTACCGTTTTCGTTATTAGAAGAAGTAGGTTCATTAGTATCCTTATCACGGAAAACATTAAGGTGGATTGTTCTGTCTGACTGAGTTGAATTAACAACAGCTGATGCTATTGACTTACTATCTGATGAATCGAAAGCGGTATTGCTATCAGGAGTCTCATTCCAAGTAAGATTCTTTGTAAAGTTTGACTCATATACGGTGCAAGAGAAAGGATAAAGCTATTTGTAAGAGTTACCTTTACAGAATGTGATTCCACACCTTCAACATTAGTAGCATTCTCATCAAATGTGTATGATGAAGTGTTTTCGGGATCAACATAACCTGCCTTGTTGTAATACTTTTGATTACCCATTCTGTCAGTATAAGAGAACTGAACCTTATACGGTACTTTAATAGAAGTAATGTCAGAATAGAAATTATAATATACTGTTCCCGCATCAGCAGCAGTAAGAGTGCTTGCATACTTATTATAGTATTCATTAAACGAGAACGTATATTCTGATGTAGTTACAAGACCTTCTGTTCTGTCTCCGCTAACATTTGTTGTAAAACCAGTAGTAGGATTAAAAGCAGTTATATCTGTTGTGTTTTCAGCAGAATAGTAACCATTGAAATTATAAAGGTTCTTTGTTGTTGTGTAAAGAGTAACAGTTACAGTAAGACCTGTTTGCGCTGCTAATTCAGCAATCTTAGTCTTTATCGATTGAAGCTGTGCCGGCAATCCTGCCTGAATCATAAAGAGATTTACCCTCGTTGTTTTTAACAACAACCCGAATTTCGGGAGTGGCTTTACCTCCGCCTGCATTTGTTCCGTTGTACAATGAATGGTGGAAGGTCATTGAACCGCCCGGGGTTTTGATATAACGAGCAACAAGCGTTACATCTGAATTTCGTGTAACTGCACCTGTCAAACTACTCATATCTGAAGGATTGATTGCCTTGTAATCACCATCAATAAGACGGTACCAACCAACAAATGTGTATGCTGCAGTTGAAGTTGCATTAACTTCAAACTTATAATCCTGAGTATTATCAGCAAAAGTTTCAAGTTTTCTTACTCTATCCGCTGGATCGGTAAAGTATGCACTTGCTCCTGTTGTCGTACCGACAATTGATGAAGCATCTTCATCAGCAAATGTATCTTCATGGAAACCGCCTACTTTGTAGTCATCAAAGAGTATTTGCATACTGAATCTTGGATTTCACCGGTGATTTTCTGTTTACTCTGAGAATAGTACCAACGACCGTCAAGACGATTGCCATAATCGTCACCGCCTTTGATAGCTGCCTCAAAGTTAATCTGAGCATAAACACCTTTATAATCATTATATAAGGTTTTAAATGTTGCCCAATAAGAATCTCTATCTGTCTTGCCGGGGAGGAAGTCAGTAGGAGTTGATTCAGAACCAATGGCAGTTTCCATTTGCTCATCGGACTTGCCAAGGGCATACAAGAGAGCTGATGAAGGAATAGTAGCCACTCTATCGCCAGCCTTGTTATAAATGCTCCAAGCAGTTGCATATTTACCGATGTAGTTATTCTGGTAACCATCCGAAATAATTGACAGGTAATTATCCTTACTGGTTACACTCTGAGTGTCCTTATAGTCAAGCTTCTCTGTACCAATTTTATTGCCAAAAATATCTGTCGGATAATTCTGGTAGTCAAGGAATACTTCCCAACCGGCAGCATCAGCTTTTAGAAGCAGCAAATGTATCAGCCGGTTCATTATCGAATTCATTATACTTAAAACGATAAATAATGTTATCAGCAGCAGCACCGCTCTCAGCTATCTTAACAAAATCATCGTAGTCGTATGTCTGTGCATTATCACTTTTTTGATTTTTACCGTTATAATCTCTATGAACATCGTCCCAAACATAGTTATTAAGCGTCATACCTGTAATTTTTTCTGTGGTATCACCATTGACTATAAATTTAGGAATCTGAGTAAAGATAGAACCGTTGTAGTCAACCATTGGTTGTCCGGGGTAATAGCCTAATGCTTCTAATGTTGTAGTACCACTACCATAATATACATAACATGAAGGAGTATTGCCCCAAATTTGTTTTGCAGAATCGTAGTTCTCGATGTAGAAATATACGCAGTTATCATCATTTTTGAGGAAATACACAGGAGTGATTTCAAGCTTTGAACCATAAATCTCTTGATTTACTTCAAAAGTATAAGTATATACATCACTACTATGATTTTTTACCTTCAGTCTGTGAAAGAACTCCACCAAAGATACCGTTTACGCTGAATCCCTTAACATAGTAATCACTGCCATTGTGACCTGCAAAGGTTGCGTCAGGGTTAATTGTGGTTGTAACGGTTACTGTTGAGCCATAAGGAACTTTCTTAGCAGTAACAGCACGATTTTTACCATCAATCTTGTATGAATCAGATGCAGTAATTATTTTATCATCAGGAGTTGTTATTGAAAGAGTTGTATCACCTAAAACAGCGGTAGTTTTTTTATCACCAGTATTAGTAAAGCCCGCACGAATTGTACCGTCTTTACCTGTAATATTTACGGTTGTATCAGAAGCACTATCTTTGGTAGCTTTTTACCGTATATGTTTTAGCAGTCGGGTCGTAGATGATTTTTATATCTCCGATATATTCAGAATTTTCACCTACAATGCTCATTTTACCGAATAAATATTTAACCGATCCCACATAATAGTCCGGTTTTTTTAGCGTCGACAAGTCCTAAGCCTTCAGGATTATCTGAATTTACAGCTTCGAGACCTGTATTTGGCTCCATATTAACATAGGAATCATCCTTTGAAAAAGCAAAATACAGTTCTTTATAATGTTTTTCATTAAGAGTTACTATATATTTTTCCGTCTTTTTTCATAAACATTGTACTTTCCGTATTCCGGATTATTATATCCCTGCTGTCCTTCCCAATTTCTTGGGTCGTTCTTGCTACCATACAAAAAGTACATATCATTCACGATTGTACCTGAATCTTCTACTTTAAAGTTAGCGACTACGGTTGTGTTGCTGTTGACTGTAATTGTATACGGATTAGCTGTTGAAGAAGCTGATACACCGTTTACAATCCAACCGGAAAGAGCGTAGCCATCCTTTGGTTTTGCAGTGAATGTTACTGTATCGCCCTCGGTTACTGTTGCAGGGGAAGTGAGTGGAGTTGTTCCGTTCGTTGCAGAAATAGTACCGTATGTTTCCGTCGCTTGAACTGAATGTTACTGTGTATGTTTCTGCGGTATGGAATTTTACATATACATTGGTATCTGCATTTACTGTTACCGTATAAGTCTTATTAGTTCCTGCAGATTCAATTTTTTTAGTACATTCAGCATCGTTGTACCAACCCTCTACTGCGTAGCCTTTGTTTGGGTTTGCTGTAAAGGTTACCTTTGTGCCACTATTTACAGTAGAACCTGAGCTAGATACGCCTGTGGCACTAAAGAGTACCATTGACACCATTCACACCATAAGTTACAGTGTATTTTGTTGGGGCTATTGTAGAAACATCATAATTATTACCGCCCTTAACAGTAACCCAAAGATCACTATTGTATTGACCATCATATTTTTTTTTTTCAGTACCATTATTAAAAATAATAAGGTTCCAGTTACTAATAGTGTTTATGAATGGATAATCATGCCATTCATGGTCATTAATAGTAAAAGTTTCCTTAGAATCCCAGTTATTATAGCCATATGCATTAGTATTATTTGGAGCTCCATATGCCCAAAGTGAAAAGCTATATGAACTAACATTGTCCGCAAGCTTAACATGGATAGCATACTTATCAGACGAATCAGAAGTAGCAGTAACCTTTACTGTATTCGTAACTGAACTATAATTCGCAGCAGAAGCGGTAACTTTAAATGTATAATCATCTGCTGTAACAGGGGTGAATTTATAGGTGTTTCCATTAGGAGTACCTGTTACTGTTGCACCGCTTGTTTGCTCAAATTTATAAGTTACATCGGTATCATTTAAACCGGTTGCTCTATCATTTAAAGAAGCAGTAAGTGTAACTTCTGTACCTACTTGAACCGGTGAGGAACTTGCTGTAAGTGATACGCTTTGTGCTACAGGGGTCAGCGAAGATTCAGAGCCAGCTGTATAATACAACCGCATATCGTTATTAGTAGTATCAAGCCAAATAGTTACTTTGTCATTAGATGGATCAGAAGGATCACTAAATTTTATAAGTCTTTTTTCCGGCGTGTCATCATTAGTAACAAGCGTTAAATAATTTTGACTATTCTTATTATTTTGAAAACTGTGACCTGCTTTATCGTCAGAAGTCAAATATTTACCTTTACTAGAACGGATATAGAAGTACCTGTCATAATTACCATATATGCCTTCAGGTATCTGTCCGGAAAGTGAAGCAACCGTTTCTTCTGTATCATAATAATAAAGACCTTTCTGTTCAGATGACTCGGTAAACTTATATTCAGTGGTATCCGCATTCCATTTGGTTTTAAATCTACCTGCAATGTAGTAGTCGGTAGATGTCGAACCACCGCCTGAACCGCCTGAATAGATTGTCCAAGTTCCTTTCATATCTCCATTATTAAGTGACCAACAGTTCTTATCGCCCTTATCAGCTATTGTTGTATCAGCACTTGAGTAAATATTACCTCCATAACCGAATATTTTGGTTTTGGTTAGGTTCGGGTTCGACCTTTACCGCCTGACCAACGGTGAAACATAATCGGCAAAGCCACGGGATTTTGCAGTTAATTTACAAAAAAACAACGAGAATTCAGCCGAAAATTGTATCCTTAACCTGTTTCAGTCAAAATGTGAACACTAACCCATATTCTTTATAGTAGATTATACCATTTTAGATTGATTTTTTCAATTAGGTTGCAATAATTTTATTGTGTTTGTTTAATGTGATAGTTTTGTGTTTGTTTTTTACATTCAGTTTTGCCGTTTTGACAAGATATTTTTTTATGTTATGCACAAGTTATGGTGCGTTTTTTGTAGAATTCGTCTATATATCGGTGTTTTTAATTATTCCGATTAAGAAATTGTTATGACGTGTGTTACAAATTTGATAATGTTATTTGCTGAAAGTTCAATATTTGAATGTTGTACAGTAACATTATAAAAATCAGTTTGACGGAAATTTTCTGCCTTTGCGTGACGGCAGTCCAACGGACACAGCTACCGGTAACCGTGCATAGTTTAATATACAAATAAAAAAATGCCCGACTGCGGTGTCGGGCATTTTGTTTGAGATTATATGATTTTTGATTATTTATCCTTACTTAAAAGCATACGGTCGTTTTCAAGCTTTGAACCGCTTGCTTTTTTTTTCAAACATCTCGAGGAGGTGTTCAACCGTAAGATTTTTCTTTTCTTCACCTGAGATATCGAGGATAATTTTGCCGTCACTCATCATAATAAGACGGTTGCCGTGAGTAATTGCGTCATGCATATTATGAGTTACCATAAGCGCCGTAAGGTTGTTTTCGGCAATGATTTTGTCGGAAAGCTCAAGCACCTTTGCGGCTGTTTTTTTCGGGTCAAGGGCGGCTGTATGCTCGTCAAGCAGGAGAAGCTTGGGCTTTTTTTGATTGTTGCCATAAGGAGTGTTATTGCCTGACGCTGACCGCCTGAGAGAAGTCCTACTTTTGATGACATTCTGTCCTCAAGTCCGAGGTCGAACTCTGCAAGCATCTGACGGTAACGGATTCTTTCGTCAGCCTTTACACCCCATGAACGTCCTCTTTTTTTGCCTCGTCTTGCGGCAATTGCGAGGTTTTCTATAATTTCCATATCGGCTACCGTACCTGTCATCGGGTCCTGAAATACTCTGCCGAGGTACGGCGCTCTTTTTTATGCTCGGGCAATGCGGAAATATCCTTGTCGTCAATAAGAATCTGACCGCAGTCAACAGGCCACACGCCTGCAATTGCGTTGAGTGTTGTTGACTTGCCTGCACCGTTACCGCCGATTACCGTACAAAAATCGCCGTCATTGAGGGTGAGATTAACTCCGCAGAGTGCCTGCTTTTCGTTTACTGTGCCTTTATTAAAGGTTTTCCATACATTCTTGATTTCAAGCATTCTTAACCCTCCTTCTGTGCGTTTTTAGCATTCATTTTTGCAACTTTCTTGAATGAAGTCTTTCTCTTTTTTTTCTGGAGATACGGAACTGCAAGGAAGATTGCAACGATAATTGCCGTGAAGAGCTTTTTTGTATCGTCTGTCGGCATCTTGAGCCAGAGTACGATACCCATTGCGATATAATAAAGGATACCGCCGACAATTACAAAGACCATTCTGATGATGAAATTCATGTTGCTTGCGGAAAATTGCCTCACCGAGAACTTCACCGATGATTACAGCGGCAAGACCGATTACGATTGCGCCTCTGCCCATGTTGATATCAGCAAAGCCCTGATACTGAGCAAAAAGTGAACCCGAAAGTGCAACGAGTCCGTTTGAAAGTGCAAGAGCAATTACCTTTGTAAAATTGATGTTAATGCCCTGTGCCTTGCTCATTGCAGGGTTTGAACCTGTTGAACGGATTGTTGAACCTTGTTCCGTGCCGAAATACCAATACATTGCGGCAATTACAACGGCACAAATTCCAAGACCTACGAGAATTGCCATATTTATATTACTTGCAGAAACAACAAGCGTATAGTTTCTGTAGCTGATTGGGAGGTTTGATTTTCCCATAATATTCAGGTTAATTGAATAAAGAGCAATCTGTGTGAGGATACCTGCGAGAATGTCGGGGATTCCGAGAAGCGTGTGAAGAAGTCCCGTTACAAGACCTGCCGCAAGACCTGCAAGGATTGCTACGATGATTGTTGCCCAAACGGGACAGCCGTTGATGAGCATAACTGCGGTTACTGCACCGCCTGTTGCAAATGAACCGTCAACGCTGAGGTCGGCAAAGTTCAAAAGCTTAAAGGTGAGAAATACACCGAGTCCCATAAGTCCCCAGATTATACCCTGAGCAATATTACCAGGAAGTGCGGATAAAAAGCTCATTGGATTAAGAGAACCGAAGTAGTTTGCTAAAAAATCCATAAAAACCACCTATACATAAAATATCGGGGTGTCGCTTGCACGGCACCCCTGCCAATATTATTTTTCCGAATATGAATTATTCTGCTTTGATTTCTGTGTAACCGTCGGGAACTTTGATTCCGTATGTGTCACAACGATCTTTGATATATTCTTTTTTTGTTGTTACATTCGGAGCAGCCTCAACCTTCATCTTTGTGATGTCCTCGCCATTTACAAGAATGTTGTAAGCCATTTCGCCTGTTTTTCTGCCGAGTTCATCATAGCTGATTGAAAGTGTTGCAACACCGCAGCCCTTTGCAGATGCCTTCTTCGCCGGCAACAATAGGAGTCTTTGCAGCTGTGGCAACATTGTCGATGATACCTGTGTTAGATGCCGCTGTGTTATCTGTCGGGATGTAAAGAACATCGCTCTCGTCACAGGCAGTCTTTGCAACTGCGGCAACATCGTTTGAATCTGCAAATGAATATGATTTTACAGTATAGCCTGCATCCTTGAAATAAGGAGTGATTGTATCGCACTGATACTTTGAGTTAGCCTCAGCCGAGCAGTAGAGAATTCCGACATTCTTTGCATCGGGGCAAAGCTCCTTGAGCATTGCCGCCTGCTGATCAAGCGGAGCAAGGTCAGTTGTACCCGAAACATTCATACCCGAAACGCCGTTCCAATCAGACTTGTCGAGCGCTGTGCCGTAGTCTGTGATTGAAGTACCGAGAATCGGAATATTCGGTGTTGCCGTGTATGCTGCCTGAAGTGCAGCAGTACCGTTGCCGAGAATAAGGTCATAGTTTGAAGAAACAAACTGGTTACAGATTGTGGCGCAGGTTGCGGAATCGCCCTGAGCGTTCTGCTCGTCAAACTTTACATTGTCTGCACCGAGTTTCTCAGTAAGATAATCTTTAAAGCCTTTTGTTGCGGCATCAAGAGCCTCATGCTGAACAAGCTGACAGATACCGATATTGTAAACCTTACCGTCCGTGCCTGAATTATCTGCCTTTGAGCTCTCTGCAGAACCGCCGCATCCTGCAAATGCGAGTGACATAGAAGCCGCCGCAAGAGCAACTGCGACAATTTTTTTATTTTTGCTTTTTTCATTTTAATTTCCTCCTAAGCTTTCAGCACTTTCACGCTGTAAAAGCATCATATACTTCTGCACTTTTATGCAATAAAGTGTTTTAACAACATAAATTATAATACAAAAAAAACGAAATTTTCAATAGCTTTCACTAATTTTTTATTACAAATAACTGAAATAAAAAGTTTGTTTTTGGTTATTTTGCCACCACATTTTCGTCACCAAGCTGATATTTGAGTTCTTTTATCATTACAGGATTGATATCAACCCACATTGACGAGGGGGGGGCTTGACCTTTCTTTTTAGTGTCGGTAAGATAGAAAATAACAGGCGTTCTGCCGTCAAAAATGTCAAGAACACGCTTTGCACGGTTGTATTTGTCGGTATTGAGGTCATCAATACGCAAATACAGTGCAGAAGGCTTTTGTGTATCATTTTTCACGGCTTGCATATGATAATTTTGCGAAAAATGTTCTGTGTTTTTTATTACAACAGGGTTATTTTTGCAATCCTCGTTTGTACGGGCAGACGCTATGGAATCGCAGATGATTTTCGGCTCTTCGTTTTCTTTTAAATTAACAGTTCCCACGGAACAGCAACGCACTGCCTGCACCGAGAAGGGCTGAATATTTTTCATATACATTCGGGAAAATCACGATTTCAAGCATTCCGTATCTGTCCTCGGCATTGACAAAAGCCATAATCCTGTTATTTTTTGTAAGCTGGGTTTTCAGCTTTGCAACTATGCAGACAAGGCTGACTTTTTTTTTCCGTCAAAATACATACCGCTGTCATTATTGATTATATCGCCCGTTTTGTCGGCATGGATTGCTTTTGAAAAAGTTGTGTATTCATCGAGCGGATGACCGCTAAGATACATTCCCGCAATTTCGTTTTCCATATGCAAAAGTTCAGAAACGGGAAATTCGGGCAAATCGGGAATTTTAGGCTTTGATGATTGAGCATCAACTTCTGCGTCATCAAAAACGACATCTGACCGCCCGCATTTCTTCTGCTTTCATACTCAACATCATCAAGAACGGTTTTACTGATTGCGAGCAATTGTCTGCGATTTGCTCCGAGTCCTCGTCAAATGCACCGCATTTTATCAGACTTTCAATTGCTCTGCTGTTCATATTTCTGCCGTAGAGCCTTTTTGCAGAAATCAAAGAAATCTTCATAAGGATTGTTTATGCGCTCCGAGATGATTTCATCTATGAAATTTCTGCCGAGATTTTTAACGGCAAGAAGTCCGTAACGGATATCGTTTCCGCTGACCGTAAAATGAAGATTGCTTTCGTTGACATTAGGTGGCAACACACGGATTCCGAGCCGTTTGCACTCGGTAATGTATGAGGCAAGTTTATTTTGATTATCAAGAACACTTGAAAGCAGAGCCGCCATATATTCACGGGGATAGTGGCATTTGAGCCATGCAGTTTTGTAGGAAATGTTGGCATATGCCGCAGCATGGGATTTGTTAAATGCGTAGTGTGCAAAGCTTTCCATTTCATCGTAAACGGAAATTGCCGTTTTTTCATCAACCCCACGGCGAATGCATCCTTCAACTATGATATTTCCGTCATCATCAGTAAGGCCGTGAATGAATATTTCACGCTCCGACTCCATTACGGCAAGTTTTTTCTTGCTCATTGCACGGCGCACTATGTCCGCTCTGCCGAGACTGTAGCCTGCAAGCGTTCTGAAAATCTGCATAACCTGTTCCTGATAAATTATGCAACCGCTTGTAACTCCGAGAATTTCCTTTAAAAGCGGATGTTTGTAACGAATATGCGACGGATTGTGACGACAGTCAATATAAACGGGAATGCTGTCCATAGGTCCGGGACGATAGAGTGCCGTAACGGCTATAAGGTCCTCAATTCGCTCCGGTTTTAGCTGAGTGAGAACATTTTTTCATTCCTTGGCTTTCAAACTGAAACACACCCTCCGTGTACCCTTTTGAAAACATTTCAAAAACTTTTTATCGTTTTCATCGACCATATCGGGATTATAGTCGGGATTTTTATGTTTTATCTGCTTTTCTGCATCATTGATTACGGTTAAGTTTCTGAGTCCGAGGAGGTCCATTTTTAAAAGGCCGAGTTCTTCAAGTGCCGTCATGGTGAACTGTGTTACAACATTATCGTCATTTTTTGACAGCGGAACATAGTCGCTGACGGGCTTATCGGTGATTACAACACCTGCGGCGTGCATTGTTGCGTGACGGGGCATTCCCTCAATGCTCATTGCTACATCAAGCAGTTTTTTATCTGCGGATCGTTATTGCAGCGACTTCTCAGATCGGGACTCAGTTTCAGTGCCTCCCCGATTGTCATATCATGTTCCATAGGAACAAGCTTTGCAACAGAATCTACTGTCGCATACGGAATTTCAAGCACCCTTCCGACATCTCGGATTGCACCTCTTGCCGCCATTGTACCGAACGAAATTATCTGTGCAACATGATCTTCGCCGTATTTACGCACGACATAGTCGATAACCTCTCCCCTGCGTTCCTTACAAAAAATCGACATCAAAATCGGGCATACTGACTCTTTCGGGATTGAGAAATCTTTCAAAAAGAAGATTGTACTTTATCGGATCGATTGCGGTTATGCCTATGCAGTAGGCACAAAGTGAGCCTGCACCCGAGCCTCTGCCGGGTCCGACAGGAATTTGACATGATTTTGCGTAGCTTACAAAGTCATTTACAATGAGGTAGTAATCTACAAAACCCATTTGCGACACCGTGTTGATTTCATATTCAAGTCGGTCAATCAGAGCTTGGTCGGGATTCTCGCCATAGTGTTTATAAAGCCCCTCATAGCATTTTCTTCTGAAATAATGCAGATGATTTTCGTTATTAGGAACATCAAATCTCGGAAGCTTGCGTACACCGAATTCAAAATCCACATTGCACATATCGGCAATTTTCTGTGTATTGTCGATTGCTTCGGGGTAACTTGCAAACACCTCACGCATTTCATCTTCTGTTTTAAGATAAAATTCCGAAGTTTTGAACTCCATTCTGTCGCTGTCATTGACTGTTCGGTTGGTCTGAATACAGAGAAGAATATTGTGAACCGTGCTGTCCTGTTTTTTCGATATAGTGACAATCGTTTGTTGCAACAATGTCAACACCGATTTCACGGGCAAGCTTTATAAGGCTTGGAATTATCCTTTTCTGTTCCTCAATTCCGTGGTCTTGAAGCTCTATAAAAAAGTTCTCACTCCCGAATATATCACGGTAAAATTCTGCCTTTGACTTTGCACCGGCATAATCACCGTCAAGGAGCTTTTGAGGAATTTCACCCGCCAGACAGGCAGAGAGGCAGACTAAGCCCTCATGATACTCGGCAAGGAGTTCATCATCAATTCTCGGCTTTGTATAGAATCCCTCCGTAAAACCCTTTGACACAAGCTTGATAAGATTCTGATAGCCTGTATGATTTTTTGCAGAGCAGAACCATATGATAGTATTTTCCGTAGGATGTGGTCTTGTCAAAACGGCTTTGCGGTGCAACATACACTTCACAGCCGATTATCGGCTTTATACCCTGTTTTTTGCATTCCTTAAAAATCGACTGCACCGTACATTACACCGTGGTCGGTGATTGCGAGTGCAGTCATTCCTTTTTCTTTTTGCGGCTTTTTGCAAGTCTGCTCAGACGGCAGGCACCGTCAAGCAGACTGTATTCTGTATGAAGATGTAAATGTGTAAATGCCATTTTACTCACCTGTTGCTTTTTGCCTTTATTTCACCGTCTGAAAAACGGAGTGTAAATTCATCTCCGCTTTTCAGCATTTTGGCGGAATTTACCGTCTTACCGTCTTTTTTCGGCAATCGAATAACCTCTTGAAAGAATTTTAACGGGGTTGAGTCCTTCAAGTTTTGCGGCTGTCTTTGTGATGTCGGCAGCCTTTTTATTTTATTGTTTCCTGAACAAAATGCTGTATTTTCGTTTTGCAAAGTTCAAGAGTTTTTTCATATTCAAAAATTCTCTGTTGTGGTGATACAACGGACAGTCTGGTTTTTAATTCTGTAAGAGCATTATATTCCTGTCTTAATTTCAATGTTGCCATTGACGAAACATACTGCTTTTGCGATTTATAGTAATCAACAAGCTCCGCAGTATCGGGAACTGCAAGCTCTGCCGCCGCAGACGGAGTCGGCGCTCTGAGATCGGATACAAAGTCACAGATTGTAAAATCAGTTTCATGACCGACAGCGGAAATTACCGGAATTTTACAGTTGTAGATTGCATAAGCAAGGTTTTCATCATTGAATGCCCACAAATCTTCAATTGAACCGCCGCCCCTGCCGATTATGATAACATCACAGGCGTTGTATTTATCAAGTTTCTGTACGGCGTCAATAAGTTGAGCGGGAGCATTCTCGCCCTGAACAAGTACGGGACACATAATTATGTCGGCAGACGGAAATCTTCTTGAAAGAATGTTGCGGATATCCTGAACTGCCGCACCTGTGGGAGAAGTAATTACACCGATTGAATTCGGAAACGGCGGAATTTTCTTCTTATGTTCGGGAGCAAAAAGTCCTTTTTCGGCAAGTGACTTTTTTAAGTTGTTCATATGCAAGCGAAAGCGCACCTATGCCGTCGGGCTGCATATCTTCAATATAAAGCTGATACTGACCTGTGGGTTCATAGACTGCAACTCTGCCACGGCAGATTACTTTCATTCCGTCGGTCGGTCTGAACTTTAAATTACGGGCATTGCCGGCAAACATTACGGCTCTTATAACAGATTTTTCGTCTTTGATTGAAAGGTAGATGTGTCCGCTTCTGTAGTGGTCGGTTAGGTTTGAAATTTCACCCGTAACAAAGACAAAATTCAGCCTTGCGTCATTTTCAATAATTGACTTTATATAGAAATTCAGTTGTGAAACACTTAAAACTCGTGGTTTGTTAAACTCGGGTGTGTACATCGTTATACTTCCTGTATCCTAAATATGCAATTCCTGCCGAGTTATCTGCCGAAAACTGCGGTGGTGCGAATATTGCATTATATTTTTTCTTCAAAAGAATTTTTGATTATCCGATTTGACATTACTCCGCCTGCAAAGAGCAATGGAAGTTCTCCGTATTTTTCAAGCAGTCGCTTGGTCATTTCGGATAAGGTCTGTTCAATATATTTAAGACAGAATGCCGAAACATATTCGGAAGATTTGCCCTCGTCAATCAGCTTTTTGGAAAGATTTTCAACTCCGCTGAGACAACAATCACAACCTTTGAGGGTTGGTTTTTACCTTGATTTTTTCGATATTTTTAAGGGCAAGCTGTTCAAGCTGTGGACCGCACGGAAATTTCAGTCCGAGCATAAGCCCTGTGCGGTCAATTGCCTGTCCCGCATTAAGGTCGAGTGTGTGTGCCGCAAGTTCAACGGAAAAGCCCGTGCCGAATCCTTTGGCAAATACTGCCTCGGTTGTACCTCCGCTGACATGGAAAGCGATAAACTGCTTATCAAACAAATCTGTTCTCTGCGAGCCGAACAATGCCGCCGAGATATGTCCCTCCTGATGCGAAAATGTGTAAAGAGGGATTTTCATTGCGGAAGATAAAATTTTTGCCGTGTTCTCTCCAACAGTGAAACACGGCATATATGAGCCGTCAACAGGTCTTGGACGGCTTGACGCCGCAATTGCGGCTATTTTGCTTGTATCAACATCTTTCAAAAGTTCTTCAATAAGCGTGTGTAGCTGTGCTGTGTGGTGAAACACAGCGTCACTCTGACGAAGTCCGAGCTGACCTTCTTTTTACGGGAAGAAGTTTTTTCTGCTGAACCATTTCGCCCGTTTTGCTGTCGTAAAGGGCGGTTGATGTTGTGTAATTTGAAGTGTCAATTCCGAGAAAAAAGGCTCATATCACTTCTCCGACTTTCCCGAAAATTCACGGGAATATGTGCCGAGAATACCGTTTACAAATTTGCTCTCGTCGATTGTATATTTCTTGGCAAGTTCAACAGCCTCGTTGATTGAAACGCTCTGCGGAACATTGTCGAGATACTTCATCTCATAGATTGCAAGGCGAAGAATAGCAAGCGACGGCTTTGAAAATTCTTGAAAGAGTCCAGCCCTTTTTCAGGTGGCTTGCAATGATTTCGTCAATCTCCCCTCATGCTTGTCCTCAATGCCGGAAACTACAGCCTGAGCATATGCGCAAACACCGCCTACAAACATTTCCGAATTATCATCTATTGTTTCTTCAAGAGGCTCATCGTCAAAAGACTTTGAGAACAAAAAGCATAAAAGCCTGCTCTCTAGACTCACTTCTTGTGAGATTAACCTCTTCTTCAAAGATGTCACTTGTTTCAGCGTCATTTACTTCAATTTCATTTAATTCATTGTTAATTTCGTTATTCATAATAAACCCAACTTTTCGTTAAATTACAATATCACTAAAATCATATCATTAAGATTTAAATCAGAGTAACTCCCTAATTTACTTACAAGATTATACCATAACTGAAAATGAATGTAAACAATAATTAACAAAGATGTCCGTTAAAAATCATTTACTTTTTTAACTTTTCTCGCAACCGAATGAGGTTGATTTTTATGCACAAAAAAAGCAGAGGACACTATGCCCTCTGCAAATTTTATGCCCCTATTACCGATATATCGTCATAATCAACCTCATAATGAGTAACCACGGCATCGTCAATAATCAGAACAGATGTATCGTCAAGCTGAGATTTCGGAACAATTACCGACACACCTTGATCGCTTATATAGCAAAGACATTCTGAAAATCCTTTGGCTTTGACAATACTTTCAATGCTGTCCTGAATTGTAAAGGTTTTGAGAAGCTCTTCAACATTCTTTTCAGCCTCGCTTTTGTCGGCATCGGACGAGCTTTCAAGATTGAAAATTTCTTTTTGCATCATCAATTATTTTATCCTGAGTTGCCTGCCGCTTTGTCCTTTCGGCCGAAAAATAGCTTTTGCTCTCGTTTGAAAGTGCCGCTGTCTGCTGTACCTCATCATCCGACGCCGAAGCGGTTGCACTGACATATGATGCCGCACCGAGTTCTTTGGCGCTCTGAGGAGTTTTTGCCCCGAAAGCTGCCAGTTTATGTACACAGCCGCTGAAAGTGCAAGCACAAGTGATGCAAAAACGATATATTTTTTCTTAGATTTCATATTACTCCCGACCTTTATTCTGATAATTTTGTAATACATACTTTTGCTGTTGAAATATCAAGCGCTTTTGTGACTGCATCGGTGACACGCTCAACCACAACAGGATCATCACCGCCTTCACACACTACAAGCACTCCTCTTATCAATGGTTCAATTTCCTTTGTTTTTTGGTGGTGCTGTTGTCAAGATAAACATATTCAACGGAATTTTCCATTGTGAGCAAAACTTCCGTCTTGCCTGCTCCCTCAATTTTTGAAATCACCGTCTGCAAATCATTTTCTATTTTTGTGTGCTGTATGTTTTTACGGAAAATTCATCTCCTTTTCCTGATGTCAAAGAACCGAAATCAACCCAGTTTGAAAGAAATATTAAACCAATACCGATAAGACCGACAACGATTATGATATTTCTTATTTTTTTTTTTACTGTCGAGCATTGATTTCAGCTTTGAACTTGTTTTTTCTTCCATAATTCACTCCGTCATAATGTTTGGTGTAATTCCGAAATTGTCATAAACAATTGACGATACAAGATTTGTGTACCGAACAAATTCTTTGTCTATATATATGCTGATTGACGCTATGATTATGCCGTTGTTTTCAACTCTGCTCAAAATTATGTCACACGATTTGATTGTTATATTATTCTGCAAAAGAAGATTTTTTAATGCAGTTTCAAGATTTATCTCCGTCTGCTTTATAACGGCATTGCTGTATGCCTCATCATCAGTTGATATTTCTTTTGCAGAATTTTTGATTTTCTTCAACATTAGTATTAAATGATGACACGGCATTTTTTATGGGAACAACCATACAGCAGATAATAAAAAGCGCCTAAAACAAGGCTGATGATTTTCTTTGTACTGCCGTCTGTAACAAAGGTCTGAACAAGCGAGCATATTAACGCAGACGGCACACATTACAACAACAACCGTAAAAAGTCCGCTCATGATGAACCTCCGCCAAGCATAATTACCGCCGCCGTTGAAAGAATGTAAATTGACATAATGCACAGCAAAAAACGGCTATGAGAGTTGAAAACACAGACGATATGTTTTCAAGCAGTTTTGCCGGACCGTTTAGATTGAGAACCTCTGCCGTTGATTTGCCGATCCAAAGGGTGAACATCCACATTACTCCCTGCAAAATCACTGGCATAAACACAATTGTAACGGACAGAATCACTATTATTCCTATTCCCGATTTCAAAAAGTCCGATACTTCCCTGAACTACCTTTTGTAGGCATCCGAAAGTGCCGAACCGACTATCGGAATAAATGAATTGAGAGTAAACCTTACAGCACGGGTTGAAACATTGTCAACCGAAACGCTTATAAGCTGTCTGAATGTCAGCACGGCTGTGAAGATTGTCATAGCAAAACCCAAAAGCCACTTTACGCTCTTTGAAATCATTGACGCATAAAACCGCTGAGATTTACGGACGGCGATACTGATGATGTTATTGACAGACCGAGAAACATATTGAGCAGAGGAACGATTATTTTTGATGAAAGCTGTGACACACCCTCCCCTGCCCCTATCATTACGGCATAGTATGATGCCGAACCTGCCACAGAACCCGAGCTTGCCATAATTACAGCCATAACAGGAACATAGGCAAGCATTATATTTGATGCGGTGCAGATTACCGAACCCGTTGATGCGATTACTCCGACAGCGGGGACTACTGCGGCACAGGTTACACAGAGCGTTGCGGTTATATTCAGCGAGTTTGAAATATCACAGGAGAGCGAACCGTTGTAGGCGCTGATTACGGAACAGAGCAAAAGCAAGGCGGTTATATTGACAAGACCTTTGAGCGGTGAAGAAATGTTGCCGAGTGCAAGCGAGAGAATTTCGCCCATTACATTTTCAAAAGACAGGTTGGCAAGCTTTGAAAAAATCCCCCAAATCAACGCCCATATTCTGAAGACTTTGCTTTATATCGTCGGACAGCGAATCAAAAACATTTGACATATCATAAGTCATTTCACCTTCTTCAGCGTTTGCACAGACACATGAAAGGGCGATAAGCACAAACACGACAGTAATTATTACAACACTTTTTTTTCACTTCTTCACCTCAATTGCCTGCAAGTGACAACACGGTTTTTAAAATATCCGAATAAAGCGGAAGTGCCGTTACAGTGACCATAATTTTTCCCGCAAGCGAAACATTTGACGCAAGCGACTGACTGCCCGAATCCTTGCAGGTATTCACGGCGAACTCGGTGACAAGGCATATTCCGATTGATTTCAGCAGAATTACTATGTAGTCAATGCTTATTCCCGATGACGCTATGATTTGATTGATTGTTGTAACGATAGCCGAAACCTGAGTAAGCACGCCGATTAAAATAATAACGGAACAGCTTATACCGAGCATTACGGAGATTTCCGCATTTTTGGGTTTGAGCATTACGCAGATTATTACGGTCACAACGGCAAGCACGGAAATTGACAGAATATTCATATCAAAAACCGAAAAGCTGTTTTATTGTGTTGAACAGAGTGCTGATTTGCGTTATTATCAGCGTCAACACAACTATAAGTCCGGCAAGCGAGGTCAGCATTGCCTCCTCCTCTCTACCGCTTCGTATGAGAAGTTGGGTAAGAACCGCAACAATTATGCCGACAGCGGCAATTTTGAAAAATAAGCTCAACATCCATTACTACCTCTAAATCATCATAAGGGCGATTGCACTTCCTGCAAAAAAATCCCATTGTTTTATATAGCTTTGATTTTTTTGTTATGGCATCAAGGGCTGATGAAAGCTGCTTTGAAAATGACACCTCGTAGAGTTCAAGATGTTTTAACTGCCCCTCTGTATCCGTTTTTCCGAGCTGACCTCCGAAATCGTTCAGCATTGAAATATCAGATTTTGAAAGCGGTATTTCAGAAGATAATTGTTTTACCCCCCTTTCAAGCCACAATTCGTCAAAAGGTCTGTCACATTCTGAAAAAAGCAATAAATCAAGGTTTGAATTTTCTGCACAGGAATTAACCAGAGTGAAGATATCATCACCGCTGTAGCGAAGATTTGTTGCAAGCAATGATATAAATTCCGTGAATGATTTCAGAAAATCTCTGCGTTTGTATAACCTACCCGACAAAACAAAACCTATCATTGTACCCGTACAGACAACAAGCAAACATCCTATGAGTTTAAACGGCAAAGTTGTCACCTACCTGCGATATTTTCACAATTTCACCTGCGTGGGTTCGATTTGACAGAAACACAAGCGTTTGAAATGCTCCTGTTTTCATGAGAGAAAACCATGTTTTGCTTTCTGTTTCAGTTCGTATTCATTTGCACAATGCGTTGATGAAATTATCCGAACTCCGCAGTTGACCGACTTTTCTACGGCATAGATATCTTCTTTTGAGCCTATTTCATCGCAGATAACAATTTCGGGTGCCATACTGCGGATTGCGTGAAGCATTGCCTCGCTCTTGTTGTATGAATCATAGACATCGCACATTCCGATATCATTCTGAAATTTACCCGATGCCGTGCCTGCAAGCTCTCCTCTTTCATCAATCAGGGCAACATTCTTCTTGCCCTTGGTTGACAGAAGTCTTGCAAGGTCACGAAGTACGGTTGTTTTTCCGCTGCAAGGTGCTCCGCATATGAGAACACCTCCCGAAACGGCAATTATCTTATTATAAAGAGAATCCGCACAACCCTTATGCTCCCTTGCTATGCGGACATTGATTGAGGTTATGTCACGGATATTCACAATTTTTCCGTTGTTTACGACCGCTGTTCCGCAGATTCCTGCCCTGTGACCGCCGTACATTGTGACAAAGCCGTTTACAATTTCGTTCTGTCTGTTATACACGGAGTAGTTGCAAATGTTGTTGAAAGTATCGACAATATCGGCCTTTGACACAACAAGCATTGCACCGTCAAGGATTGTATTGCTAAGTCCACCGTTTTGCGTTAAGTAGTATGTATTGTCGGGACAAACAAGTGCAAGCGGTCGTGAAAGCCGCAATCTGATTTCCTGAACCGAATCGGCTAATTTAGGTGCAAGCGGTAAAAGTCTGCGTGAAATATTCTTGCAAAGGCAGTTGAGGGCCGCCGTAAATCTCTTTTCGTTTTGTTCAGCAAGCATATTTTAAATTCCTCCCAAAAGAGTTTGTACAATAAATACTATGCAGACAAGCACAGTCATATGTCAAAAGGGCAAAAAAAAATCCCCCGACATAAATCGGAGGATTGAAAATTTTTTTATTTGTTTTTAATTTCACTAAAGATAGCCTTATATTCTTCATCGGTGTAATCACCTGTAAAATTCATATTGCCGTCAGTAATTTCAACATTTATATACGGGTTTGAAACCGTCTTTCCGTTAATAACAAACCGAACAGCAGAACCGATATTATTTTTTTAGTGTAGGCTGCAAACTTATCAAGTTCCGTCAGCTGTAAGCTTCATATTTAACACCATACCGTTAATATCATCAAGCAAACACACATACTCGATTTGAGAGGACTCAATAATAACTTTATTTTCATCTTCATTATCACGGATTTCTACATTGGTCGGATTATAAATTTTCGGCAATTCAGCATTTGATGTCTGAGCTGTTTCATTAACCGAGGTTGAAACCTGAACAGTTGTATTTTCAGCAGAAGTATCGTTACTTTTTACATTTCCGCTGCAAGCAGATAATGCAACAGCAAGTAAAGCTACGACAGCTAAAATCAAATATTTTTTCATTTTAAGTACCCCTTTCGTTATAATTATATAACAACATAAACAGTGTCAAGTATTTATTGTAACTATTCCATTGACAGCATTTCTTTTAATTTTTCTTCGGAAATTATTGTAACGCCTAAGGTTTGGGCTTTTGTTAGTTTACTGCCGGCATCTTCGCCTGCCAAGACATATGAAGTCTTTTTTTTGAAACGGGATGAACTTGTTTTGCCGCCGTTCTGTTCAATGAGTTTTGAGGCTTCACTTCTTGTCATTGTGGGAAGTGTGCCTGTGAGGACAAAGGTTTTGCCTTCAAAAAAGACCTCCAGTGTTTTTCGGCTGAGAGGGTTTCATTTTCAGACCGAGTGATTTAAGGTCTGCAATAAGCTCCTTTGTACCGTCAAGTGAAAAATAATTTTCAAGGCTTTCCGCCATAACAGCACCGAAACCGTCTATTTTTTCAAAGTCCTCAGCCTTTGCGCTCATAATATCGTCAATTGTTGCAAAGTTTTCGCAGATTATCTTTGCGGCTTTAAGACCTATGTTACGGATTCCGAGAGCAAAAACAAGCCTGAAAAGTTCGTTTTCTTTTTTTGATTTTTCTATTGAAGAAATAAGATTCTGAGCAGATTTTTCAGCCTTGCGTTCAAGGCTTGAAATATCTTCTGCTTTAAGTCTGTAGAGGTCGGCAGGAGATTTTACAAGTCCTTCGTCTGAAAAAGCTGTTCAAGAATTGCAGGACCGAGTCCGTCAATATCCATTGCGTCACGGCTTACAAAGTGAATAAGATGTCTTGTCAGCTGTGCCGGACAATCTGTGTTTGTGCAACGGATTGCCGCCTCGCTCTCATCGTGTGTAACAGGGTTACCGCAAGACGGGCATACGGACGGAAATTCAAACGGCACGGCATTTTCAGCGTGTTCCTTAACTGACAGAACTTCGGGAATAATCTCGCCTGCTTTTCTGATTATAACCGTATCGCCTACGCAAATGCCTTTTTCATCTATAAAATCTTTATTGTGGAGTGTGGCACGGCTTACTGTTGTTCCGGCAAGAAGTACGGGTTCAAAGTTGCCTACAGGAGTAAGCACACCTGTTCTGCCGACATTGATTTCGATATTGAGAAGTTTAGTAGGCTTCTCCTCCGGCGGATACTTAAAGGCCACCGCCCATTTGGGATATTTTGCGGTACTGCCGAGAAGTCGGCGGCTTGCAAAGCTATCAACCTTGACAACAGCGCCGTCAATTGCATAATCAAGCTCTCCACGCATATTTGCTATGCGCTCAATTTCCTCAATCACCTCGTCAACATTATCGTAAACGCTGTAAAATGCAGTCGGAAAACCGAGTTCCGTAAGATAGTCAAGCCCCTGAATATGGCTTTCAATCGTCATCCCTCTGATTTGCTGAATATTGAACACGAATATATCAAGACTTCTCTGAGCGGTTATTTTTGCATTTTTCTGACGAAGTGAACCTGCGGCGGCATTTCGTGGATTTTTCTTAAAGGTTTTTTCCTCGTTTTCTTCCTGTCTGCGAGTGAGTGCGTCAAACGAATTGAACGACATATACACCTCACCACGAACCTCGAGATATTCGGGTGCATTCGGAATACGCTTTGGCAGACTTTTTAATTGTCATAAGATTTTCGGTTACATCTTCACCTACAGAGCCGTCGCCACGGGTTGAACCTCTTACAAAAAAACACCGTTTTCAATATTCGCATGATACGGAAAGACCGTCAAATTTAGGTTCAACAACATAGCGTACATTCGGCACGGTTTCTCGCACTCTTGCGTCAAATTCACGAAGCTCTTCGTGTGAAAAACTATCGTGAAGGCTTTCCATTACAACCTCATGAGTAACGGGAGAAAACTTTTCTCCTGCATTACCGCCGACACGGTTTGTCGGTGACATAGGAGATTTGAGTGACGGAAATTCCTTTTCAATATTCTCAAGTTCACGCATGAGCATATCGTAATCGTAGTCGGAGATTTCCGGATCATCCTGATTGTAGTAAAGGTTGTTGTGGTATTCAAGCTGTTTTGTAAGCTCTTTGGCACGATTCTGAGCTGTTATAAAATCCATTTTGGTTTCCCCATATCATAAATTTATCGGTAAAATAAGTATCTGCACCTGTGCTTAAAATATTACCTGTTATTAACCTGTGAAGTTCCTTTTTCACGGAGGAAGGTTGATTCAAGGTCTGCAAGGTGTGAAGCTTTACGGCAAGCGGATACTTGTCATAAGCCTGACTGATTGTGTTGCTGTTTTTGTCACCAAATTCACCCATATGCCAACGAATTGCCATAGCCTCATCAATTTTAAGGTGCATTTTGCGTTCAATGAGAAAAACAGACTTTTTTCACCGTGGCCGTAGGGAAACTGGTCTTCAATTGCATAATACGGAACTTTTTCCCCACTGACCTGTTTTTTCATTCTTAACATTTCTGCTTGAAACCTTATAGAACTGAGCCTTGCACAAATCGTGAAGAAGTCCGCAGATTGCAAAACTTTCAATATTGTCTGTTTCTTCATCATAGTGCTTTTCCATCATTGTATTGAACACGCTGACGGAGTGCATTACAAGACCGTTTTCACAGGCACAATGATATTTTGAACTTGCAGGGGCGGTAAAAAAAATCGGTTCTTTTGAGCCATTCCAGAAGCTCGTCAGCACCCTGTCTTGTGATATATTTGTTGTAGATTTCAATAAATTCTTCCTGCGGCGTCATATTAATCCTCCTCATATTATTGTATTTTTAAAAAGGCAACAGCAGATAATCTGCCGTTGCCCTGCATTAAAAGTTTAAAAAAGATTTACTTTGCTGAAGTTGTAGCTGTTTCCGTAGCCGCCTCGGTTACTGCTGCTGTAGTTTTTGCCGAATCGTCATCCTTTGTATAGAGAATGTCATTGAGCTTGAGTCCGTTGCTCTCTACGGAATAAGCAACATCCATTTCAACTTCATCTGTGTAATAGTACTTGATGATGATTGTGCCGTCCTTGATTAAGTAAGTACCGTCAACATTGAGTGCATCTGACTGGTTGATTTCAACAGTACCGTCATCATTGAACTTGTATGTCATCTTAGCGTAACCGTTATCATAAGTCCATGAACCTGTGATTTTCTTGTCAGCCTTGAAGTCCTTATCAACCTTCAATTCAGGCTTAACCTCTGAACCTGACTTGAGTTTCACCTTGTTGGCAGCAGTTGAAGTTGAAAGCTCAAGAGTTCTGCCGGAGAACATATTACCCGAAACAGCGTAGTTACAGCTTGTTTCATTGCCGTTAAGCGTCATGGCAAGTGTCTGATTACCCGAATCATCTGTTGAAACCGTGTATGTACCGTTCCAAACCATTGAACCGATTCTGTAATTGAGAGTATTGTCACCGTTAAATGTGTAGTAAACATCAACCTTTGACGCCTCGTCGGATGATGCTGAATTGCCTGTTACATCAACAGATTCAATCCATGTTCCTACAATGCTTGTATCAAAAAATCCTTTGATTACGAAAAGAGTAGCTGCCGCAACCGCAACAATTACGATACCTATAATGATAGGAAGCTGAATAATACTCTTTTTCTTTGGCTGCGGAGCAGTCACGCCGTTTTCGTTTACAGGTTCTGTTTCAGCAAAAGACATTTCTTCGCTTTCTGTGGGCTCATCTGCAACGAATGTTGTATTTTCTGTTATTTCTGCTGTTGTATCTGTGTTGGTATTCTCTGCCTCATTTTCAGAAGTAAGAATTTCTTTATTCTCGTCCAACTGTGATACCTCCTTAAATTTTGTCATCGCTTTCTATCATACTATAAATATGAAAGAAAATCAACTGTTTTTTATGCCGTTAAAATGTAATGAAAATTATTTAAAATACATATAAAGTTCGCATTTAAGCGTTCCGTTATAAAGTTTGCGGCGTTTGTCAGCCTTTCTGCCGAAGATTTTTTCAAAATCGTCATCGGGGCTTATAACGGTGTAGCTTTTACCCTTCATTCTTTTAAAATGTTCACCCATAACTGCATACAGCTTTTCAGCCGATTTTACATCAAGTAATCGTTCACCATATGGCGGATTTGTGATGATTGTCTGAAAACCGTCCTCAAGTTCAAAATCTTTAATATCACGGTTTGCAAATGTTATTCTGTTGGCAACTCCTGCAATTTCTGCGTTTTTTTTTTTTTGCGATTGCAAGGGCTGAATCATCTATATCGTAACCTGTTGCCCTAAATGTTGCGTCGTGTCTTATTTTCTGTCTTGCATTTTCTCTTGCTGTTTCAAAAACATCTTTCGGAACACAATTCCAATGTTCACAGGCAAAATAACGGTTAAGTCCCGGAGCAATGTTAAGTGCTTTCATAGCCGCCTCAATGAGAATTGTGCCGCTGCCGCACATAGGATCGGTTACAAAGTGATTTGCCCTTACTCTTGAAAGGTCAACCATAGCGGCGGCAAGTGTTTCTTTTATAGGAGCATCATTTGAATCGGCACGATATCCACGCTTGTGAAGTCCTGCGCCCGAAGTGTCAAGCATAATACTTACCTTGTTGCGAAGAATGAGAAAACTGAATCTGATGCGGAGCACCTGTTTCATCAAACCACGGAGCATATATTTTTTTTGTGAAAGGCGGTCTGCGACTGCCTTTTTAACGATTTTTCTGACAATCGGGAACGCTCATAAGGTCGGAATCAAGACATCTTCCCTTTACGGGAAAAAAAAGCCTCGGAAATTCCGATATAATCCTCCCACGGGATAGCCTTTACGCCCTCAAACAAATTATCAAAGGTGTGAACCTCAAATTCCGCAAGAAGAATGAGTATTCGCTCCGCATAACGGGAATTTATATTTGCAAGTGCAAGTGTTGACCAATCGCCTGTAAAGGTAACTCTGCCGTTTTCGGCATTGACATTTTCAACACCGAGATATCTCAGCTCATTTGCACAAAGACCTTCAAGACCGAAAATGCATGGAGCGGAAAATTTCATATTCATATTTATCTCCTGTTTTATTGATACACAAATTCTATTAAGACTGAAAGACAAAAAAAACAGGGTATCGGAATAACCGATACCCCTTGCTTTTAAAAAATTAATCGGTTGTCGGCTCGAGCACACCATAGTTGCCGTCTGCACGCTTGTAAACAACATTGATTTCATCTGTCTCGGAATTGATAAACATAAAGAAGTTATGGTTTACCATATTCATTTCAAGAATAGCTCTTCATCAACCGAAATCGGCTTTACAAGAACATGTTTTTTACGAACTACGCTGTATTCATCGTCCTCCGGTTCACCAGTCTGAGCAGCTTCCGTGATTAAATCTTCAATACCGGCGGATTTAATTTTCTTTTTTCAAGCCTCGTTTTATTCTTACGAATCTGACGCATAAGAATGTCGCAAACCTTGTCAAGAGCGTCATTCATTTCGGGCATTGTGCTTTCGGCACGATAAATCATACCGTTGTCACGGATTGTAATTTCAACAGTCTGACGGTTCTTTTCAAGGGTGACAACTACATTGACAGAAGCATCCTCCGAGAAAATACGATTAAACTTTGAAAGCTTTTTTCTCGCATCTTTCCTTAAAGTTATCTCTGAGGTTGACTTTTCTTGCTGTGTAGGTGATTTTCATAAAATCTGCCTCCCTTATATAATTTTTTTTTATTTTCTGCCGTTGCCGTTGCCTCTGCGGCTGTAGCCACGGCTTTCTCCGCCACGCTTAAGATCGGACATCTTATCCTCGCTTGTCTGCTTGAATTTTGACATCATATCCTCAAACGAAGAAGGAGCATTTCTGCGTGAACTCTGCCACTCGTAATCACCCGGTGAAGTTGCGGGCGGAGCAGGCTTGTATGGCTCTCTGCTTCTGTGATTCTGTCTTTGAGGTCTGTCAGAGCGTTTTTCTCTGCTGTTGCTGTTCTTTCGGGAGAGCCTGTTTCATTGACAGACTGATTTTTCCGTCATTAAGAGCAAGCACCTTAACCTTTACTTCTTGTCCTACTTTTTACATAATCACTGATTTCATTGATGAAGGTAGGTGCAACCTCCGAGATATGTACCATACCGGTTTTTGAATCCGGCAAATCAACAAATGCGCCGAATTTTGTAATACCTGATACTTTGCCTTCCAGAATCATTCCGACTTCAATAGCCATAAAAATTTATTACCCCTTAAAATTATTTCTACCCTTTTTTATTCTCCGGCAACATTAATGAAAATTTCTTTCACCGTCACCGACATAGCCTAATTCATCCTTAGCTATTTTTTCAATATATTTTTTAAGATCGTCACCCTTGTAATTCTGAACCTTTTTTCAGATACTGCGACTGAATCTCAACCACGCTGATTTGCTGCTGCAAATCCGTAAGTTCTGCCTTTTTCTCGGCAATCTGAACATTCTGATTGATAATTGTAATTACGGCATAAAAAACAAAACCGATAATTGCGAGATAAATCAGAATATATCTTCCTTTTTTACGCTTTTTCGGAGTTATCTCCTTTATTGCGCCGTCTTCTGTCTGCCGAGAAGCCGCAGTGCTTTCTTTTACTTTCTTTGTGCTTTTTTTTCATCTTCAAAACTATCTGCTTTCTCTGCTGAATTATTATTATCGTTTCTAAATATACCTTTATTCTTACCCTCATTATACAATATGTTGTTGCTGTTTTTCAATAGCTTTTTCAGATTTTTTTTAATTTTTTGCGAAATTTTCACACAGACACTCTCCGTAAAACGAATCATCGGACAATATACAAGCGATAAAAGTCTGCCGAGGGTTAATCGACAAATAACAAAACCGAGAAATGAACCGACCGTTACAAACACTCTGAAAAATCCCAGCATATATGCAACGGAAAAAATGAACAGATTAAGTGATACAATAAAAACATAAAGAAAGTCTGTAACAAAAACCGACGCTTTTCCTTTGCAAAGCGTCATTCTGATTATTTTAAATATATCATACAGCAATCCTGCCGCCGCTCCGAATACAAGTGAACAGAGAAATGCGGTTGACTGCTGTGCAAAAAGTCAGCTCCAAGATTACACCTACTTAAAGAGTTTTGAAAGTTTGGATTTTGACGCACCGTTGCCGAGGTATTGCATTGCGTTAATTTTTCCGTCAATTGAAACATCTCCCGTTTCAAGGTTTAACTTATCAATGTGCAGATTTTCCCCTTTGATTACAAGGCACCCGCAGGAGGTTTTTACCGACACCGTTGTTTCCTCGTTGAAGCCCGACACATCCTCCGTGCCTGTCATAACAAGCTTCCCCCCTGTTATCAAGCATAACCGTATGATTCTTAGCCTTTGGCATTTCCTGCATAAAAAAACCTCCGTATAAATTATTTGTCAGTAATTTATACGGAGAAAAAAATAAAATTATTCTTCTTTTTTTGAGATTTTATGTATAACAACATAGTGCATCAGATTGCCATCAACAATAACATGAGCAATAGCAAGAAGAGGGAATTCAGAGAAGAACGCCTCCTGATTGCCTTTTACACCCTTTGCCGTAAAACCAAGCACCACAATCAGTTATATCACATTGTTTAACACAACAATATTTCATAGTTTAATACCTCAACTTACGATTTATTTATATTTATTAAGTTGATAATTATTCCTACTAGTAAACCTGATGAATGTCGTGGTATACACATATTCTCCTCGTGTGTAGATTATTTTAACGAATTTAAAAATTGGCATACCGAAATAATGGAACAATAAAGTCATTATTACGAAAGAGCCATTGGGTATATTTATCTGTGTGTAAAACTTCATTACAATAATCCCAATGTAAGTAATTACAGATAATATTGCCAATATTAAATTAATTGTCTTATTCATAATCTACTCACCTAATTTCATCCAAAGTAATATTTTGTGTTTTAATTTTGGTAAAAAATCAGACTGCCGCCTCATACATTGTTGCCGCATCTTCCTTGCGAACAACTTCTTTTACCTCTGTAACATTAACCCTTACACTTTTTTGAACCGAGTGTGATTTCGATTACATCACCGACTTTTACATCATAGGACGCACGGGCAACCTTGTCATTAACTGTGATTTTGCCTGCGTCACACGCCTCATTTGCAACTGTTCTGCGTTTGATGAGTCGGGATACTTTTAAATATTTATCAAGTCGCATATTATAAACCCTTCCGATTTTTAATAAAAAATTTTTAACAAAAAAGGGTAATGATACAGCGTACCATTTACCCGAAATATAAAACAAGATTACTTGTTTACTACATCCTTAAAGCCCTTGCCTGCCTTGAATGCAGGAACCTTTGAAGCAGGAATTTCGATTGATTTACCTGTTCTTGGGTCACAACCTGTTCTTGCATTTCTCTGACGCTGTTCAAATGTGCCGAAACCTGCGATCTGAATCTTTTCGCCTTCAGCTACTGTATTGATGATTGTGTCAATTGTTGAAGAAACTGCCTTTTCTGCATCCTTCTTTGAAAGTCCGCTCTGCTCGGCAACTGCAGCAATAAGTCCTGTTTTGTTCATAATAATAAACCTCCAATTAATAATTCTTAGATAATTTAACTTCATCCCAAAGGGAATCGAGTACAGATAACGGTGCCGTTTTCATATCTATTCCACGCTCGTTTGCAAGCTTTTCAACAGACGAAAAACGGTCGGTGAATTTGTCACAGGCGTCGTAGAGTGCGTGTTCGCTGTCAATGTTCAAAAAAATCTTGCAACATTTAACTGCTGAGAAAAAGCACATCACCGAGTTCTTCACGCTGATTATCAACATCATTGTTTTCAACAGCGGCTTTAAGCTCTTCACATTCTTCAAAAAAAGCTTATCAAGCGCACCGTTTACATTTTCCCAGTCAAAGCCGACCTTAGCGGCCTTCTGCTGGATTTTTGTACTGCGCATGAGTGACGGAAGTGCCTTTGACACGCTGAGAATTGCCTGTGTCTGAGTTTTCTGGGATTTTGTTTTCATCTTAATGGCGTCCCAGTTTTTGAGAACCTTTTCGGTAGTGTCAGCGTTGACATCGCCGAAAACATGGGGATGACGGATAATGAGCTTTTTGCAGATTCCGTCACAAACATCATTTATATCAAATGTTCCCTGTTCACTTTCGATTTCCGCATGCAGAGCAACCTGCAGAAGAACATCACCGAGTTCTTCTTTAAGCAAATCGAGGTCGTCGGTATCAATTGCCTCAACAGCCTCATAGGTTTCCTCAATAAAATTTTGAGCGGATTGACTTGTGAGTCTGTTCTCTGTCCCACGGACAACCGTCGGGTGCACGAAGGATTTTTACTATCTCAACAAGGTCATTAAAATTATAATTTTCTTTTTTCTGTAAAGTTCATTCGTGACATCTCCGATAATCTTATTAGACAATGCAAATTATATCTGAGAAGCGGAAACAACCGCAACAGATATATATTTTACCTAATTAATCCTAATTTTTTCAAGTGTTTTTGCAATTTTCTCACCTTTCGGCAAAAATTTCAGTTCTGTTGCCGTAAAAGCACGCAATATCAACAACACAGCAATATAAACGATAACCGCAACAAAGATTGCAACTGCAATCGAAACTGCGATTGACATTCTTGCAGAGCCGATAATGCTTTCCATAAGGTGATATGCGCCGAATGCCGAAGCGGCACTTGCGATCGCACCGATAAGCGGTTTTACTGTTGTACCGAATAAATCAGGCTTGATTTTTGAATACTTGATGAGCAGATACATACCTACGAGTGTCATAATTGCATAGGTAATCATTGAACCGACAGTTGCACCCTGAACATTGATTTCCGGAACGCTTACAAACATCCATGTAATGCCGATCTTGACAGCCATACAAACTGTGTATAGCTTCATCGGGAGGTCAACCCCTGCCGATACCCTGGAGCATACTGCATACAGGAGTTGACGCCGCACCGAATATTGTTGTCACACCCATGATGAGGAGAATTCTTCCGCCGACATCTGTAATAAGCGGATCGTTATACACAAGTCCCATAATCGGGAACGAAAGTGCCATCATACCGAGAGCCATTGGGAATGTAAAAAGCATTGTAAGACGGATAACAGTTTCGATTGACTTTTTGAGTTCGTCCTTGTTGCCCTTTGTCCATGCACTTGTTACATTCGGCATAGCACTTGAACCGAACACCTGTGTTACGGCTGTTACAAGCTGAAGAAAAGTGAGGGCGGCTGAGTAGCAACCCCAAAGGCTGGTGTGTGTTATTGTCTTTGTGTCGGCATAGAACATATCGGCTGTAAAATACTGACTGTACTGTGCCTGCAGAGCCTGCGGATTAGTTTCAATCATATTGAGGAGTACACGCTGAACAATTACCTGGTCAATAAGCGAACCTACGCTCATAATGAGTGAACCCATTGCAACAGGAATGGCTGTTTTAAGAATCTTGTTAAAAGTTTCTCTTTTTTGAACGAGCCTCTACGGAATTACGGTAGTATTCTTCCGGAATTCCGTCACCCTGAATTTTAAATTTGAGAATATAGAACACAAATGATGCGGCGCTTCCGAGGGTGATACCCATAATTGCACCGGCAACCGAGAATGAAACGATTGTCTGATAAGCCTCGGTTTGATTTGCGATGTAAAGTCCGAAAACTGTGCCTGACTCAGCATAAGAATTCATGCCGAGGTGCGCAATGATGTAAGCGAGGAATGCACCGATAAAGAGCTTGATTGTTGCCTCGATAATTTCCGAAACGGCAGTCGGGAACATGTTGCGCTGACCTTCGTAGTATCCTCTGTAAATTGAAACGAGGCAACCGAATAATACCGTCGGAGAAAGGCAGAGCATACCGAGCAATGAATACGGTGACTCAATAATCTGAACATAGATAAAGCTTGCACCGACTAGAATTGCAAATGAAAGAATGCCGACAATAACGAAGAAAGGAATTGAAACCCTATGAATTTGTTTTACATCGTTAAATCGTTTTTGTGCCGTACTTTCAGATACAAGTCTTGAAATTGCTATCGGCAGACCGCCCGTTGCAACCGTGAAAATTACGACAAAAATTTCGTAGGCATTACTGTAAAGGCCCAGACCGAAAGATGCAAAATTGACGGTTTCCGTTCCGCCTGCAACAGCCTGTTCAAAAGAAACACCGGAGAAAATACCTGTAAGAATAACCTTGTCAAGAAGTCCGAAAACCTTGACAATTACCATACTTAAAGTAAGAATTGCCGCACCTTTGACAAAGGTTTGAGAAGCGTCCTTCTCAGCGTTTGCAACGGCATTGTATTTTTTAGTTTTTAATTTAGACAAAAATAATCACCCATTAATAAAAAATCAAAGTTCAAAATCCTCATCAGTATCGTCAATCTTGATACCGCAGATGTTGCAGAATACAGAATTTTTAGGAATAACAGCATTGCATTCGGGACATCTTCTCTGATCTTTTGCCACGGCAATATGTTCATTTACAACATCAAGATTATCTTTCAAATCGGAAATTTCCGAAACGATAAGCTTAATCTGCTGTGAATTGTCTGTTCCGTGAACCTCAGATTTGTATGTAAGAGCACCGAGTTCACGAAGCTTTTTGTTGATATCGCCTCTGATTTCAGCGGCAGTAATCTTGTGCTTTGAAACATCATAAACTGTTGACGCTTTCTGCGAAACAGCAGACGCACAGGCTTTTGCATTGACAACTACATCGTCAAAAATTTCATCAAATTTTCCCCATATTAATCCGACCTTTCTTAAAAAATTATCTCATCAGAAAAACAAATTATGAACAAGAATCCTGTTTTGTTCAATATATGACAATTTCACTTCCGTATGCAATCACATATGTCGTATTATAACACCGTTGACAGCATTAATCAACTGTGTTATTGACCATAAAACTGCATTATCCCGGACTTTCTTTGAATAAGTTCATCAAAACGGTCAATGTATTCGTACGGATATTTAAAATTGAATATTCTTTCGAGATAATCGGGATTGTTGCGTTTCAGTTTTGTAACACCGCCCGAACCGCAGGCAAGGATTGTATGGGTTTCGTCCATAACATAAACATTGTACAGGCTTTCAAAGCCTTTTTTTTTTTTTGACCAGCCGACATTTTCAAGATTACCGACCATTCTACTCTGACGATACATATAGTACGGAATGTACTCGTTTTGTCCGAGAATATTCTGCGTGTATGCAAGCATTTCTCTTGCATCTCTCGCCTGTTGCAAATCAAGCGTTACTCCCTCGGTTGTAAAGCCGTGACGCTCTTTTTCATGCACAGCGTGTGAACCGTGATACATTCCGCATTCAGCCTGACGATTGAATCAAGTGAATTTTTAAAGCTTTCGGGGGGGTATCTGTCGGCAAACCCGCAATCAGGTCTGTATTGATATTATCAAAGCCGCATTTTCTTGCAAGCTCAAAAGCGTCAAAAAACTGCTGAGCAGTATGCTTTCTTCCGATAGTTTTCAGCACCTCATCGTTTACAGTCTGCGGATTTATGCTGATTCGGTCAACTTTATTTTCTTTTAAAAGCAAAAAGTTTTGCAATGTCAATTGTATCGGGGCGACCTGCCTCGACAGTAAATTCACGGCAGGTTGACATATCAAAGCTATTGTTTACTGTTCCAAGCACCGTGTCAAGCTGTTCGGCACTCAGAGTAGTGGGAGTGCCGCCGCCGAAATATACGGTTTCAAGCCTTAAACCAAGCTTGTTTTTGCAATTTCGGCTGTCTGTTTAATTTCTTCGCATAATATAGCTTTGTGTACGGTTCAATCAGCTTTTCAGCCCTTTCGATTGACGCCATTACAAATGAGCAATAACTGCACCTTGACGGACAAAAAAGGGATTCCGACATAAAGACTGAACGATTCGGGTTTTGAAAGTTCAAGAATGTTTTCGTTCGTTATGCTCGGTTTCCCTTGACAATGCTATTTTTTCGTTGCTGACAAAAAGTCTTTCTCAAACTTTTTTTACAGCCTGTTCTTCACTTGATCCTTCGGCAAGTCGTCTTAAAAGCTTTACAGGACGAACTCCCGTAAGTATTCCCCACGGCTGTGTAAGTCCCGTAAAATCACAAAGGAGTTTGTACAAAAGCTGTGCCGAAACAAGCTCGTTGTCATCATCCGTAAGCTTTTTCACGGCTGTTTCTGACTTATTAAAAGAGCCGATATTCACCGTAATTGTGATTTTATCCGAAACCTCCGTATAGATATACGGAGGCTGTGGTTCTGAAAAATCTCTTATTACCGTTATTATTTTTCATTTGGAAAGAAAAAGCCTTGTAAGATTTTCAAGTTCAAAATGAAAATTGTGATTTTTTACATATAAATTCATATTAAAGAATCCTCATCAGCGGATTGTATTTTCTCTCGTGGTCAAGGGTTGTTGTCGGTCCGTGTCCCGGAATCACACGGTAATCACCCTCAAGATTTTTAAGCTTTCTGATTGACTTTGCCATGTCGGCATCGTCACCTGTGGGAAGGTCTGTTCTGCCGTATGATTCGCAGAAAAGAGTATCTCCCGAAATAATCGTGTCATCAAAAATATATGAACCGCAACCGCTTGTATGTCCCGGCGTGGTGATATATTTGATTTCAGTGTTGCCGAGCATAAAATTGTCACCGTCTTTAAGCAGAATATCGGCTGAGAACGGTTTGAGTGAAAGTCTGTGCTTTTCGGTAAGATTGAGTGCAGGATTGCTGAGAAATTCGTTATTCTTCTCGCCCGTAACAATTTTTGCGTCAAACTTTTCCGCAAGCTGTTTTGCATAGCTTATGTGATCGTAGTGACCATGTGTAAGAATTACATATTCAAGCTTTCCGCCGTTTTTCTCAATTTCAGAATTGAGTTCTTCATTCGGTGCGCCCGGATCGGTTACAGCCATTTTGCCTGTTTTTCTGTCTGTAAGCAAACAACAGTTTGTCATAAGAACCGTAACATTAAAAATTTTTTTACATCTATCATATTTTCAAATCCTTTGTGTTGATTTCAATAGTAACGGGACCGTCATTCACAAGCGAAACCTTCATATCGGCACCGAAAATCCCCTTTTCAACACGCTCAATTCCGTTATCGTGCATTTTTTTGCAGAAATATTCGTAGAGCGGATCGGCTGTGTCAGGTCTTGCGGCAGCCATAAAATTAGGGCGTCTGCCGTGTGAACAGTCGGCGCAGAGGGTAAAGTTTGAAATTACAAGCACCGAACCGTTTACATCGGCAAGAGCAAGATTCATTTTATCATTTTCATCCGTAAAGATTCTCAGACCTGCAATTTTTGCGGCAAGTGCGTCCGCCTCTTTTTCGGTGTCACCGTTTTCAACTCCGAGAAGAATAAGAAAACCCGTACCTATTTCGCCCACGGTTTTTGAATCAACCTCAACCTTGGCCTCGGTAACTCTTTGTAAAATTGCTTTCATAAATTATAACCTCAATTACAGTCTTTTTTACTTCGATTGTTCCGTTGATGTCGGAAAGCTTTGAAATTACACCACGGAGGTGATTTCTGCCCATTACATCAATTGTTGCGGTAACTACGGCAGTGCCGTTGCCGGCCTCTCTTGAATTAAGCGAATGTATAAAAATGTGCATATCCGAAAGCTTGATTGTAACATCTGCAAGAAGTCCTGTTCTGTCGGTTGCGGTAATCTGGAGCGTACTTCTGAACGCCTCTCCTACCTCGTCCTCCCAGTAACAGCTTACCCATCTTTCGGGTTCTTCACTTTTACTGATATCTTTCGGCACATTTGTGCAATGCCTTTTATGAATTGAAACGCCGTAGCCCCTTGTAATATAGCCGATAATATCGTCACCCGGCAGAGGATTGCAGCACTTTGAGAATTTTACAAGAACATCGTCTGCTCCCTCAATTACAACGCCTGCGGATGCCTTCGGTCGCTTTACGGGTGCTTGCGGAACATCAATTTCTTCAATATCTGACGCATATGCTTTCTGATATTCTTCTTTGAGCCTTGGCATTATCTTCCAAAACTGAATACCGCCGTAGCCTACTGCGGCATAGAAATCATCCATGGAATTATACTGCTTTTTAATCATCAGTTTCTGGAGAAACTCGGGATATTCTTCTTCGGAAAGATTGATACCGTGGCGCTTGAACTCCTTGTCAAGCATCTGCCTGCCTTCGGCAATATTTTCATCACGCTTTTCATGCTTATACCATGAGCGGATTTTTGATTTTGCAGATGCGGTTTTACAGATATCAACCCATCCCCTGTTTGGGTGTTCCTCTTTTTGGGTGATAATTTCGCAGATATCGCCTGTTTTAAGCTTATAGTCAATCGGAACGATCTTTCCGTTGATTTTAGCACCGACCATTCTGTGACCTACCTGTGTGTGAATAAGATAAGCCATATCAATCGGAGTTGAACCCTGCGGAAGATTGAACACATCGCCTCTCGGGCTGAACACATAAACATCGTTTTCCGTAAAATCGTTTCTGATATTCTTTGCGATGTCGGTAACATCTTCTGCCTCAAGCTGATCAAGAATCATATCCTTGACCTTTTTGATGTTCTCCTCCATTTTGTCATTATTTTTTTGCCGCCTGCGCCCATTCCAAGCTTATACTTCCAATGGGCGGCGATTCCGTATTCGGCGGTGTAATGCATTTCCCATGTTCTTATCTGAATTTCAAAAGGAATTGCGTTTTTGTCGAGAGTACGGTTGTATGGAGCGACTGGTACATATTCGGCTTAGGCATTGATATATAGTCCTTAAAGCGGTTAGGGATTTAGGCTTAAATATATCATGCACTACACCGAGAACATTGTAGCAATCGGATACTGTGTCAACTATTACACGCACGGCAAAAATATCAAAAATCTGATCCATTGTTTTGCCCTGCATATATGTTTTGCGGTAAATACTGTTAATACTCTTTACCCGACCGCTGATATACACACCGGGGATTGTACCCTCGGTTTTTGCGAGAATCTGATTCTTAATAGATTCAATAAACTTGTCACGACCCTCTTCGGTCATAAGAAGATCATCTTCGATTTCCTTATAGCCGATTGGATCAAGGTACTGAAGAGAACGATCCTCAAGCTCATCTTTTATGGTTTTAATACCGAGCCGATGAGCAATCGGAGCAAACACCTGCATATTTTCAAGTGATTTATCTCTCCTTTTTTTTGTTCCGGCATACAATTCATTGTACGCATATTATGAAGCCTGTCGGCAAGCTTGATGATGATAACCCGGATATCATCCGCCATGGCGATGAGCATTTTTTTCTTATATTTTCAGCCTGTTGCTGTTCACGGGTTGAGTACGGAATTTTTGAAATTTTTGTAACGCCGTCAATCAGCTTGGCAACATCCGCACCGAAAAAGCTTTGTAACCTCTTCAAGTGTGACTCCTGTGTCCTCTACTGTGTCATGAAGCAATGCACCGCAGACGGAATCGGTATCCATACCGAGCTCTGCAACAATACAGGCTACTGAAACGGGATGAAGAATGTACGGAATTCCCGATACTCTGCGCTGGTCACCATGAGCTTTTTTCGGCAAATTTATATGCCTTTTCGATTTTATCCATATCATAAGTGTTGGCAGCAGATGCGGAAAGAATCTTTTTCAGTTCCGTAAAATCCTGATAGTGTGCAACATTTGAAAATTTACCCATCAGAATACCTCCCTTAATTTCTTGATAATCGGGGCTGATTCGAGGTCAACCCTGCCGTTTACGGGCAGGACTGAAATTTTTGAGGTTTTCATTCCCTCTGAAATTTCGGATAAGCCTGAGCTCTCTCATGGCCTCAAGTATCACTTTAATTTTACCAAAAGACAGCCTGTTGTCAAGATGTGAGCCAAAGTTGCGGTTTCAAAAGCATAACCGCCGTTGCTTTTCAGATATCTGTAAAGCAGTGCAAAATCATTTCTGTCGGGCATTAAATCCGAAAGCTGTGAGCGGTCAAGCTGTTTCCCTCTGCAAAAATCCTCGTAGTTTGTACGGCTGTCAAGGAGCTTTTCGGTATCGCAGTCCGATGATTTTATATCTTTGACAATTACGGAAACAGACACATTTCCGTTGAACTCATTGCGGTCAAGATTTACTGCAAGATCAAGTGTTTCACCGATTTTATACGGAAATTCTTCGGTTGATGTAAAGAATTTCATCGCAGTAATCTGTATGTTATTGCGGGACAGAGTGAGTCTTAAATGTCTGTTTGCCGAAAGCGGAGTAATGTTCTTCAATGTCATATTGTACAAACCGAAAACAGGTGTCGGATTGCCGGCACCGTAGGGCTGCATAAGCGACAGAGAATCAATCAAATCAAGGTTTATGTATGCCGGATTGAGCTTGCACTCAATGTTGATTTTATCATACGGCATCTTGCCGAAATTGTCGGCAAATTCGTTTATTTTCCTGCGAAAAGCAGGGATATTCTCAGAATCAAGAGAAAGCCCGACAGCCATAGGATGACCGCCTCTGTGTGTGAGAAGATCCGAACAGGCAAAAACAGCGTCACAAAGAGGAAATCCCTCAACACTTCTGCCCGAGCCCTTTGCAATATCACCGAGCTTTGAAATGACGATTGCCGGCTTGCCGTAAGCCTCTTTGACTTTGGCGGCAATAAGTCCGATTACGCCCTGATGCCAGTTTTCACCGTCAATTACTATGATTTTATCATTGACAAGCGACGGTTTTCTGCGGATTATTCCGTCAATTTTTTCAAGAATATCACGCTCAATCTCTTGCCTTTCGGAGTTGTCAACGCAGAGCTGCGATGAAATTTCAGCCGCCTCATCATAATCTTCCGTAAGAAGAAGCGACACAGATTTTTTCGGACAAACCGAGTCGTCCTACTGCATTTATTCTAGGAACAATTGTAAATGACACATTTGTTGAAGATACGGTTTTGCCCGTAAGACCGGAATTTTTGATAAGTGCCTGCAGTCCGGGACGATCGGTATTTGTAATGCTTTCAAGTCCGTGTTTGACAAATACTCGGTTTTCATCCTTCAACTCAACAACATCACCGATTGTGCCGATGCTCAAAAGGTCGGAATAGTTGTCAAGCAAGGTGGTTGTATCGCAGTATTCGCCTTCAAGCGCCATAATCAGCTTGAAGGCAACGCCCACCCCGAAAGATTTTTGAATCTGCTTTTACAATCCTCTCTGTGCAAGTCAACTACGGCACAAGCCTTTGGCAACTCGCCTGAGGGCATATGGTGGTCTGTAACAACGGTATCAATTCCGAGCGAGCTTGCGTATGCAACCTCCTGTTGCTGCCGCAATTCCGTTATCAACCGTAATTATGAGTTTTATTCCACGCTCATTGAGTTTGTCAACAGCGTTTTTGTTCATTCCGTAGCCCTCGGTTTCACGGGACGGAATATAGTACATTGCGTTTGCGTCAATTGTTTCAAGGTAAGAATATAAAAAAGTGCTGTTGAGGTGACACCGTCGGCATCATAATCACCGTAAACACAAATCGGTTCACCGCAATCAAGCGCCTTGTTAATGCGTTCAACAGCCTTATCCATATCTTTTTATTTCAAACGGATCGGCAATGAAAGAATCATTGTAAAGAAAGCCTTCAATTTCATCTTTCGTTGTAATATTCCGTATCTGAAGCAGCATTGCAACAATTGCAGGCAGCTCATAGCGGGACTGAATCTCCCCCGCCTTAGTTTTATCAAGTTTTGCAACCGACCACAGCTTCAAAATGCCGCTCCCTTTCGTTTGTATAGTTTAATAAATTATTCACCAAAGAATCCGTTATTGCTTAATTCGTTCCATTTAAGATACATATCTTTGTAGTTATCCTTAATAAATTCACGAATAATTCTTACTTCCCTTTCAGAGAGGATTCCCCTGTCTTTCAACAGTTGTGTCACTGTTACTTTTTAACAAAAAAAACTTAGCTGAACCAGATTCAGTAAGTTTCTTATCACTTGCATGTACATGCATAGCCTCAATTATACAATGTGCGGTATAATAGAAATAGTAACCGCATACTTTAAATTCATAATATTTAGGCACGGCTACACCTCCATATATTTTTTATTTTTATTATAATAATCAAATACAATCCGAATTTCTATATCATCCATACTTGTTTCAATTACTTCCTGATTATAATCAAATACGAGTGCTTTATTAAGGCGATTCAAATTTAAAACCCTGATGTAATCTCCTGATTTTGTAAACGCATAACCGTTTATAATCAAATCAGCATTGTCAGCAATTGTCTTAAAATCAATCATAACTGATTCTCACCTTCTCTATCTGTTTTAAAAATTCATCAGGATCAATATACAGATTTTCAAGAATCGGCACTAAATCTATATATTCCTCTTCTTCGGGAAGCCCTTTATATTTTGCTGTCACTGCAATATAACCGTTTTCCCATTCAAGTAGTTTTGTATATCTTTCGAGTTTTGATGAAGTTCTGAATCTGATAACATAGCCGTTAAAGCTGAATAGTGTATAATTTCCGTTACTGCTTAATATTGCTTCATTCGTCATATTCGTTACTCCTTTCAAAATCAGTTATTATACTTTTCAAGCATTGATTCTGCGTGTTTAAGTGCGGCATCGGTTATATCAACACCGCCGATTATTCGTGCAAGTTCGCCTGCTCTGCCGTTATGGTCAAGGAGGGTTACATTTGTAAATGTTCTTCCTTTTTTTCAACCTGTTTGCGGATAAGATAGTGATAATCCGCAAGAGCTGCAATTTGTGCCTGGTGTGTCACGCAGAGAACCTGACTGCTTTTGCTGACTTCACGCAGTTTTAAGCCGACTTTTTCTGCCGCTGAACCCGAAATACCTGTGTCAACCTCATCAAAAATGAGGGTATCAACCGTATCCGTGCTTGCAAGAACTGTTTTGATTGCAAGCATCATTCTTGAAAGCTCACCGCCAGATGCGATTTTTGCAACAGGGCGAGGTGTTTCACCCGGGTTTGCGGAGATGAGCAGTTCCATTTTATCCGTACCCTTTGAATTTGGTTCGCACTTTTCAAAGTACGGAACAAGCTCAACATTCGGCATATTCAAAAAATGCCATTTCGGATTTTACTTTTGTTGCAAAGGTTTTTGCGGTTTTTCTGCGGAGAGTACCGAGTTTTTCGGCAGCCGCAAGCATTTTTTCTTCGCTTTCTCTGCATTTTTCCGCAAGCTCGTCACGGTTGCGGTCATAGTTCATAAGTTCGTCAAGTCTTGCCTGATATTTTTCGGCAAGGTCCGAAAGCTCGTCTGACGGACAATTATATTTTTCCTTGTAAGACGATTGATAAGGTCAAGCCTTTCTTCAACTTCTTCAAGCCTTTCCGGATCGGATTCAAGCGAATCAATGGCGTCGGAAATGCTGTCGCAACAATCCTTTAAATTGTAATATGCATCCGTAAGCGTATTTGCAATTTCTTCATATTCAGCATTATATGATGACGCTTTTTGAAGGGCAGTTGATGCAGAATCAACCGATTCAAGACCACCGCCATAGTTTTCGTCACCGTCAAGAGCCATTTTTGCATCATTGAGCAGAGAAAAGATTTTCTCAAAGCTCATAAGCGCTGTTCTTTCGCTCTCAAGCTCCTGTTCTTCTCCCTGCTTAACATCGGATTCTGTGAGTTCATTCACCTGAGATGAAAGTAAATCAATTTCTTTCAATCTTTCACTTTCGTCCGAATCGGCTGAATTTAATTTCTTTTTGAGAATTTTATATTCATCATAACATTTTTATAATCAGCCAAAAGCTTTTTCGCAACCGCCGAAACGGGTCAATATAATCAATATGAGTTTCGGGAGAGAAAAGTTCGTAGCTTTCGTGCTGACCGTGAATGTTTATAAGGTGCTTTGAAAGTTCTTTGAGCATTGAAACCGTTGCAGGCTTGCCGTTGATTTTACAACTGCTCTTGCCGTTTCTGTTGAGAGTTCTCTGCAAAATGAGTGTTCCCTCGTCATCGGAAAAGCCGAGTTCATCAAGCTTTTCAACAATGCTTTGGTTAATATCGTCAAATTGGGCACTTACAAAGGCTGAATCAGCCTCGGTGCGAATAATTTCCTTTGATGTCCGCTGTCCCATAATTGCATTGATTGCGTCAATTATTATACTTTTACCTGCACCTGTTTCACCTGTGAGGACATTAAGACCGTTTTCAAAATCTATTGAAGTTTTTTCAATCACGGCAATGTTTTCTATATATAAAGTTCTGAGCATTTCAATCAGTCCTGTCAAATAAGCTTTTTGAGTTCTTCGGTAAGTGACACCGCAAGATCGGCTGTTCGGCAGGCAATGAAGATTGTATCGTCACCTGCAATTGTTCCGACAACAGACGGATAGTCGGCTGAATCGAGTGCGGCACAAACTGCCTGTGCCATACCGCTGAGGGTTTTTATTACAACAAGATTCTGTGCTACATCTATTGAATTTACCGAAGTGCTGAAAAGATTTGAAAAATTGGTACGGATATCGGTTGAACTGCGAGATGCAGAAACATAGCGATATTTTCCGTCACTTCCGAGAGTTTTAACAAGGCGTAAATCCTTGATATCTCTTGAAATTGTAGCCTGCGTTGCCTTGAAACCTTCCTCACGAAGTCGGGTAAGCAATTCGTCCTGTGTTTCAATGGGATGTTCGGCTATAATATCAAGAATTCGTGCGTGTCGCCCTGTTTTCATCAAAAATCCCTCTCTTTCAGTTTTTCATTGAGCAGTTTATAAAAAATTGCGGTTATGAAGTAACGCAAGTTTAAGCTTTAAATCGGATTTGCGGATTACGTAACCCTGTCGGTTGCAAGAACAGGAACATTTTTTTCACCGTCAATTGTCAGCACACAACAGCATTCTTCGGGGATTTTCACATGAACCGAAAGCTCCGATTCTCCGCTGAAAAGTACGGAACGGGAAAATAATGAATGGGGACAAACGGGAGTCATAAGAATACATTCCATTTTAGGTGCGATGATAGGTCCGCCTGCCGACAATGAATAAGCGGTTGAGCCTGTCGGAGTTGCAAAAAGCAGACCGTCCGCCCTGTATTTTGAAATTTCGTCACCGTCAAGCGTCAGGTGCAAATCAATTGTTTTTGAAAGCTGACCTCTTGCGACAACGGCATCGTTCACTGCAAGATAGTGCTTTGAGCCGTCCTCTTTTACGACCTCAACATCAAGCAAAATTCTCTCCTCTGTTGTGTAATCGCCCGTAATAAGCCGTTCAAGCTGTTCATATTCGTGCGGTTCAACATCTGCGGCAAAACCGAGTCTGCCGACATTCACACCCGATAAGCTGTTTATCGGCTTTTGCGGCATATTTTGCGGCATGGATAATCGTTCCGTCACCGCCTACTGTAATCGCCATATCGCAGTATTCAAAAAGCTCCGTAATATTTTTTTGAATAATGAATGTGGATTCCTTTAAAATACTGACTGCATTCCTCAATCATAGCAATTTCTGCATTTTTATCAAGAAGAAAAAGAGAAATCTTTTTTGCATATTTAATTGCCCTTTCTTTTGAAAGATTGACCACTAATGCAAATTTCATAAAAGCACCTGCTCATTTTTTGTCAAGAGCGGCATGTGAATTTTCAACAAGCTGCTCGGGTGTTACATCTGTGTATGACTTTGGATCATCACTCTTGCGAAGATGGATAAGGTATTCTATATTGCCTTCGGGACCTTTGATTGGCGAATAGTCGAGATTAAGCACATCAAAGCCGTTTTCAAGGCAGAAATCAAATATTTTTCTGACAACCTCAACATGAACAGCAGGATCACGAACTACGCCCTTTTTGCCCACCTTTTCCCTGCCTGCCTCAAACTGCGGTTTGATTAGGCAGACCGCCTGTGCGTTTTCGCTCATAAGCTGTCTTGCAACAGGCAGAATCAGCTTTAATGAAATAAACGAAACATCAACCGAGAAAAAGTCAATTTCATCAGGGACCTGCTCCCTTGTAACCTTTCTCATATTGGTGCGTTCAAGATTGACAACACGGGGATCGTTGCGAAGCTTCCAACAAGCTGACCGTAACCGACATCAATTGAATACACCTTTTTTTGCACCGTTTTGGAGCATACAGTCGGTAAAGCCGCCCGTTGACGCACCGATATCCATTGTTATCTTATCTTTTAAATCAAAGTCAAAATTGTCTATGGCCTTTTCAAGCTTTAAACCGCCACGGCTGACATATTTCTGTGTGTTGCCCCTTACTTCAATTTTAACATTTTCATCATAAGAAGTTCCGCACTTGTCGGCTTTCTGATTGTCAACATAAAACCTGTCCCGACATTATAATCGCCTTAGCCTTTTCACGGCTGTCGGTAAAGCCCTTTTCATATACAAGAATATCAAGTCTTTTTTTTTCATTCTAATTCTTTTCCTTTAAATTTTTGGTAATGGTGTTCACCATTCCGTCATCATCGAGTTTCAGTTCATGAAGAGCCTCGCTGACAGACATCTGCTTGACAAATTTGTCATTAATAGCCTTTATATGATAATCTCCGCAGAACTGTGTGCAACAGAGTAAATCGGAGAAATTTCTCGCAATACCGCCGTTTTTGATGCCCTCTTCAAAAAACCATACATTATCGAAATCTGCCGCAAAATCAACGGCATTTTCGTCAATCGGTTTAATTCTGCAAAGTTTTAATATGCAAATCTCAACGCCCTGTTTTGCAAGGGTTTCCTTGGCTTTGCAGGCATAAGAGAAAAAGTCTGCCGTAGGTTATGAGAAGATTTTTTACAATTCGGATTTCCGTAAACATCGTATGAAAAGATTTTCTTCACCGAAATCATCGGGTCTGTAAAGCTCTCCGCCACGGGGATAACGCACAACAGCGAGGCTGTCGCAAATGTAAATTGAGGTTGAAAGAGATTTTCTCATACCGTCAAAATATGCCGGAGAAAAAATTGTTGTGTTCGGAATGGTGTTGAGTATCGAAACATCAAACACACCCTGATGAGTTTCACCGTCATCACCAACAATTCCCGCACGGTCAACCCCGATTACGAGGTGAAGCTTTCCGAGCGCCGCATCATGCAAAAAGCTGGTCATAGGCTCTCTGGAGAAATGTTGAATACACGGCAAAAACAGGTCGCATGCCCTTTGCGGCAAGTCCGCATCCAAAAGTTACTGCGTGTTCTTCAGCAATACCGACATCAAAAAATCTTTCCTTAAAAAGCCTTGAAAATTCGGTAAGTCCCGTTCCTCCCGACATTGCGGCTGTAATTGCGCAAATCTTTTTTATCGTCCTCGGCAAATTCGCACATAGTCTTTTCCGAACTCAGCCGAAAATCCCTTTGTGACTTGAAAGCGGTTCACCCGAATCAATATCGAACCTGCCTATTCCATGAAATCCGCCCGGATTGTCCTCGGCAGGCTGATAGCCTTTGCCTTTTTTTGGTAACAACATGAACAAGAACGGGAGAATTCACCTTTTTTTGCACACTCAAACGCATTTTCAAGCTCATCAATGTTGTGTCCGTCAATAGGTCCGAGATAGGTAAAACCGAAGCAGTCAAAAAGAGTGTTTTTTTTGTACACAAGATTTTTAAGTTTAGACTTTCCTCCCTGAAGAAATCTTTTCAGAGGTTTTCCGATAAGCGGAATGTGTAAAAGAATTTTTTTCCGTAATTTTCTTTGACTCGCATATACCACGGCTGAATTCTTACCGTTGTAAGGTAGCGTGACAATGCGCCTACATTCGGTGAAATGGACATTTTGTTATCATTGAGAACAACAATAAAGTTCTTGTTGAATCTGCCTGAGTTGTTCATTTTCCCTCAAAAGCAAGTCCACCCGTAAATGAACCGTCACCAATCACGGCAACGGTGTAGCTTTGGTCCCCCATAAGGTGTTTTGCTCTTGCAATTCCGTATGCGGCTGATATTGATGTACTGCTGTGGCCTGTGTTAAAATCGTCGTATTTGCTCTCGGCACGCTTCGGAAAGCCTGAAATTCCGCCTTTTTTGCGGATTGTGTCAAACTGCTCGTAGCGTCCCGTCAACAGCTTGTGGGTATATGCCTGATGTCCGACATCCCATACAATGCTGTCTTTTGGCAGATTAAAGCTACGCTCAAGAGCAACGGTAAGTTCAACAACACCGAGGTTCGGTGAAAGATGTCCTCCGTTTACAGACACGGTTTCAACGAGCTTTTCCCTTATTTCGGTACACAGCTTTTCAAGCTGTTCGTCATTAAGCTTTTTTGACATCATGCGGTGATTTAATTTTAGAAAGCAGTTCATACTCACCCATAATTCATTTCCTATCCGTATAATCAAAATTACTTAACAGAGTTATTTATTTCTCTTTGCAAGCTTGTAAGCAAATTCTTCAAGCTCTGTTGTATCACCGTCAAAGCCCTGCAGCGCATCGACGGCCTTTTTGGTAAGTTCATCAACAAGTTCTCTGCACTTTTCAATTCCGAGAAGTGAAACATATGTTGATTTGCTGTTTTCTGCGTCACTGCCAACGGGCTTGCCGAGTTCCTCATCGGATGAGGTTACATCAAGAATATCGTCCTGAATTTGGAATGCAATGCCGATGCACTCGCCAAATTCAGAGGCGGCTTTGATTTGCTTATCGTTTGCGCCTGCACTTATACAGCCAAGCTCGCAGGCTGCTTTTTATAAGACAAGCTGTTTTTTGTAGTCCATTTCACGGAGGACTTCAATCGGAGCGTTCGTATTTTCACTCATAAGGTCAATCACCTGACCACCTATCATTCCTGTCGCACCGGCATATTTTTTGAAAGTACGGAAACACCTCTGCAGCAAGCAGGAGTTCCGCAGATTTTTACTGTCTTTTCGTTTGTAAGGGTTTCAAAGGCAAGCGTTAAAAGTGCGTCGCCGGCAAGCAAAGCGATATCTTCGCCGAATACCTTGTGATTTGACGGCTTGCCTCTTCTGAGGTCATCGTTATCCATACACGGCAAATCATCGTGAATAAGAGAATATGTGTGAATCATTTCAACTGCACAGGCAAATGCCGCTGCAGACTCTTCACTTCCGCCGCAAAGGCTGTTAAACGAGAACACAAGATACGGACGGACACGCTTTCCGCCTGCCTCAAGGCTGTAAGCCATTGCGTCAATCAGCTTTTTTCACGGCAATCCGTACTCGGCAGACAGCTCTTTAAAGCGTTTTCAATATTTTTTGCATAATCTTTAGTCATTGTCATCACCCTTTGAAAACCTTGAAATTCTCTCGTTTATATCAATAATTTTACCCTTGCATTGTTCAAGCTGTTTCATACAATAAGCAAGGAGTTCACACGCTTTTGCGTACTCCTCCATTGTCTGTTCGAGAGTAAGTTCACCGCTCTCCATGTTTGAAACCGTTTTTTCAAGCAGTTCATTTGCCTGCTCAAAAGTTAAATTTTTATTTTCCATTGGTTTTTACCTCTGTACCTGCATATTCAAGCAGTCTTTGCATACGGTGATTTGCACCGCTTCGGCTGATTGGGGTTGAAAGATTCTGTCCCAAATCACGAAGTGACATATCGGGATTTTCAAGCCTTAAATATGCGATTTCACGCAAGTCCTCGGGCAAAGAATCGATTCCGACTGTCTTTTTATATGTTCGATTGCACTGAGCTGTTTTGCAGACGCCGTTGCGATTTTTCCGATATTCGCAACCTCGCCGTTAATTCTGCGGTTCACATTGTTGCGAACCTGCTTTATTGCCTTTGTACCCATAATTTCCATTGATCTTATCGGTGAGCCTATGTAGGTAAGCAAGTCACAAATCTGCTCGCTCTCCTTAAAATAGACAATGTAACTGCCGCTGCGGACAACCGTTTTTTGGAATAAGGGTACATTCGGTTATTTCGGAAAGAATCTTGCACAAATCCTGAGAAAGATTTTTGTGTGGAACACAGAATTCAAGGTGATAGCTTTTCATGGGATCGGATACCGAACCGCAGCTAAGAAAAACGCCGCGCAAAAACGCTTGCGAAAGTTCTTCACTTGAAAGATTTGCCCTGTTAACACGCAAAGTAATCTGACCGTCCGTATGACCGAAATCTTCAAAAATACGCTTACAATCGTTTCCGTCAACCACAATTATTTTGTAAAGATGGCTGTCGCTTGATTTTGTTCGCAAAGCCGATTGTTTTTCAATTATCGGCATATATAAATTCTGCAAAAGAAAAATATAAGACGATTTCCCGCATAATTGCTTTCTGTTGTGAAGGTTATTTTGTTCGGAGAAAAATTTCTGCTGAATAAAAGCATTCCGTAAAGCTCCGCTTTGAGAGCCTCACGGTCAAAAACTGTTCAACCGAACAAATTTCTTTTTTTACATCCGAGGAAAATGACATTTCTGCACCTTACCTGTCAATATCTCTGTGCTGAATAACACACCTATAGCCTTTTTCACGAAAGTGGTCGTTCAGCTGCATTGCGATTGTAACACTTCTGTGCTTGCCGCCCGTACAACCTATGCCGACAACAAGCTCGCTTTTGCCCTCTTTGAGATAGAGCGGAACAGAAAAAAATCGAGCATACTCAAAAGTCGCTTTAAAAAATTCGGTTGTTTCTTCACTTTCAAGAACATAGTCACGCACATCTTTGTCAAGTCCTGTAAGATGTTTGAGTTCGGGAATGTAAAAAAGGATTAGGCAGACAACGCACATCCATAATGAGATCTGCCTCAAGCGGAATTCCGTATTTGAAACCGAACGACATAAATGTCAGCGTAATGCTTTGTGAAGTGTCTTCCATGAACATTGACATAATTCGCTCTCGGAGCTGTTTGTTTGACATATATGTATGTAGTGTCAATGTTATAATCGGCTGTTCTTTTAATAGGCAAAAGAAGCTCCCTTTCAAGCTCAACGGCAGACAGTACCGAACCGTCCTTGAGTTTTTCCGAAAGAGGATGTCTTCTTCTTGTTTCCTTATAACGAACAACGAGCCTGTCCGTCATTGCGTCAAAGAACAATACCTTTACATTTTCGTAATGCATTTTGAAGTGTTCAATCTGGGAACACATTTCCTCAAATTTTTCGTTACCTCTTACATCGACAACAACCGCAACCCTCTTCATTGAATCATCTTCAGATTTGAGGCAAAGCCGATAGAGTGTTGACAACAGACTTGACGGAAGATTGTCAACACAATAATAACCGATGTCTTCAAGCACATGAAGAGCGCCTGTTTTGCCTGCACCCGACATTCCTGTAATGATTACAAATTCCATAAAATTACACCTTTTTGCTTTATAGAAAAATAAGTTCACATTCAAGCTTATAGCCTGTTTCATTTTCAACAGTTTTCTGAATTTCCGACACAAGCTGTTTTACATCGTCAGCAGTAGCCTTTGATTTGTTGATGATAAATCCTGCGTGCTTTTCGCTGACCTGAGCACCGCCGACTGTTTTGCCCTTGAGTCCGCATTGCTCAATGAGCGCACCTGCAAATGCACCCTCGGGTCTTTTGAACAAACTGCCTGCGCTCGGATATTCAAGCGGCTGTTTTGTTGAACGGCGATTCATATAATCGTTCATTCTGTTCTGAATTTCTTCGGGATCATCTTTTTTAAGTTTGAATACCGCACCTGTGATTATGCAACCGTTTTTGCGGTAAACGCTGGTTCTGTATCCAAACTCAAGATTTTCCGCCTCTGTTCTGCCGATATCGCCGTTCTGTGTGATGTGAGAAACGCTGTATACAACATCTTTCATTTCACCGCCGTATGCACCTGCGTTCATAAACAAAGCACCGCCGACTGTTCCCGGAATTCCCCATGCAAATTCAAGTCCCGAAAGTCCGCATTTTTGGGCAAACTTACACAGACTTCCCAAAGCCGCACCTGCGCCGCAATAGATTGTTGTATCGTCAATTAATGAAATATTCCTGAAATCACCATCAAGACGGAGAACCGTGCCGTGGATTCCCTCATCCGGAACCAGAACATTACTGCCGTTGCCGAGAAGAATATACTTCTCCTTGCAGACATCGCATTCCTTTAAAATTTTCATCAGCTGAGAAAGATTTGTCACCTTTATGTAAACATCTGCTTTTCCGCCGATTTTAAATGAAGTGTGTCTGCTCATCGGTTCAAATCGTCTTGCGTCACAATCAAGCTTTTGAGCACAATTATATATAATATCGGTAGTGTCCATTCAATTACCCTCCGTTGTTAGTTTAGAATATGAAATTTCTGTTCCCTGTATTCCGTTACAAAGCGGAATTATTCCCATATGTATCAACAATAACCTTTGGTGACGGCGGAAGATCCTCAACAGCCATTCCGAGATTTTTGAGAAGAGTTCTCTTGCGGCATTGTAGCCCATCTTCTTCTGACGGTCATTCATCGCTGCAACCTCGATGATAACGGCAAGGTTACGGCCGGGCTTTACCGGAATTGTAAGAGTAGGCACTTCGACACCGAGAATCTTCATGTATTCGTTGTCAAGTCCCATTCTGTCATAAACCTTTGCGCTGTCCCATTGTTCAAGGTTGATTACCATATCAATCTTTTCCTGCAGCTTGATAGCACCCATACCGAAAAGTTTTCTGGCATTGATAATTCCGATACCTCGAAGCTCAATGAAGTGACGGATATTTTCGGGCGACTGGCCATAGAGTGTTGTCTGGGCAGTTCTTCTGATTTCTACGGCATCATCGGCAACAAGACGGTGACCACGCTTAATAAGCTCAATTGCGGTTTCACTCTTACCGACACCGCTGTCGCCCGTAAGCAGACAGCCTTCGCCGTACACTTCAACAAGAACGCCGTGACGGGTGATTCTCGGAGCAAGCTCTTTTGTTAAGATATTGTACAAGTGATGCAGTAAGATCCGATGTACTCTGCGGGGTGCTGAAAATAGACACCTTGTGCAGCTTTGCACTTTCGAGAATTGCGTTTGACGGTTCAATATCACGGCAGATTATTACAGCCGGAGGACCAAAGCTAAAAATAGAGTCAATAACCATTTTCTGAGCCTCCGGACCGTATCTGCCGAGATATGAGAACTCTGTATTACCGAGAACCTGAATTCGCTTGTTGTCAAAGAATTCAAGATAACCCGTAAGCTCAAGTCCCGGTCTGTTGATTTCAACAGTCGATATGTTAGTTTCCTTGTAATTTTCAGCAACATAAACTTCGGTGAGGTTCAATGCTTCTGCAATTTGCGACAGCGGAACAGAAAATTCAACAGACATAAATCATCGTCCTATCCTAAATATTTATTACCTTTCACAAATCAGAGCAACCGCTCTGCCGCCTAACAGGCAGATGTATGCTCTCAGGCTATATACTTATTGCCTATTATACACCATAACGCAGTTTTGATAAAGTCTTTTTGTGAATTATTTTTCAATTTTTAATAAAATTTTCTCATTTTTCTGTTACTGTTTTAACAATGTCTGCTTTTAATTCTTTATCGGAACTAATATAACAAATACTCAAATAGCCATTGTTTTTACCCTTAAAATTATTGAATATGGATAAAGATGTTACGGAAAGGTTGTTATTATTATTCTTCAACAGAACAATGTGTTCTTTAACTTTATTCAGTGCGTTTTTATCTTTTGAAAAAAGTTGCAAAGTTTTTTTGTATCCGAAAGGGCAGTATAGGTCAAAGGTGAAATTGCGGTTTCTTTTGAAATATAGTCAATATCGGTTTTGAGAGTTTTTTCTCCGAGATTTGAGTCGAGAAGATACAATTCAAGCTTTGAAAGCGTCAGCGCAGGGATATAGGCTTTCTTTGCCGATATTACGGCTTTTTCAAGGCTGTCAGCCTCAACCGAAACACCTCGCACATCCTCGCTGTTCTCAAGCAGATAGAAATTATACACGGCTTTGCCCGATTTGTTTTCTGCAGTAATCGTCTGAACAAGCGAAGAAGTATCAATTCGGTTTGAATTTGAGCAGCCGCCTAAAATCAGAACAATTGCCATAATCGGCAGTAAAAATAATTTTTTATTCATAAAGCTTTCTCCGATATACAAAAAAGATAGATTATAGGAATCAGAAGTGCGGAAATAAAATTGAGTACAGTCAGAAAAATATTGTTCAGCAATAATTCTTTTACAGCATTATAACTATCTGTACAAACAAACAAAACAAACATTATAAGCGCAATTATAGAAACAAAAACAAGCGTTCTTTTTGAAGATGTGTTTACAATGCAGTTTGAAACGCTGATGAGTACAGCCGTTACAAAAACAAAAAATACAGGCAGTTACTGCGGCAAGGTAAAAGCTGTCAAAGCCTTTCATATCACCAAAATATGCGGTTTTTGACAATAGCTGAACAGAAAACGGTTGCTGTGCAGAATATGAACCGATAACAAAATCGGCAAAAAACAAAGTCAACATTAATGTGCCGAATATAATAAGAGTTGTAATTACAGGTTGTTTTATTGACAGATTTTTGGTGCTTGTGGAATTGAATCCAAATATAACAGGCAGAAACGCAAAGATTAAACAGTCTGCAACATTGCTCCGAATATTTGAAAAATCGGATGTAACAAAGGTGCTGTTCGGTGCAAATTCAAAAGATTTTATATTTCCGAAAAATATCACGGCAAAAGCAATTATGAGAAACGCAAACACAAAAAAATGCTGACTCTTGAAAGCGGATTTATCCCCTTTGATGCACCGTAAACACAAATGCAAAGTATCAGAAAGGCAATCACCTTTTGTGTCGACATCGGGATTAACTCCCGAAACAAACATATCGCAGAATCTAATCAGAAAAAGAAACGGTTATCACGGTGAAATACATACAATAATATGAAGAAACAAAGAAAAAGCCCGTTTTGCGATGTGTTTTTTTGCAAAGGCTGAAAAATCAAGTCTTGTTCTGTGCTTTATTGAATAAAAAGGAACAAAGCACAACAGCGTGAAAAATATTCCGAATCCGATTGACGCAAGACTTGAAAAAATATTGTCGCTCTGCAAAAAGCTCCGCCCCATTAACAATATCGGAAGTACAGAACATACAAACAGCGAAAGCATAAGTCTTTTTTGACGGAAAAGTTACATTCGATTGCATTACATCTCCTCCGTTTCGGGGAATTTCTGAACCTTGATTGTGTGCTTTGAAAGCCTTTTCCAATCTGCTCTGACAAAGACATCACGCATACTCCGCCACGAGAACGGTGCAAGCGATGACATATACGGCACGCCGACTGATGTTTTGGAACACATATTGACAAGCACTCCGCAGGTGAGCAGAACTATTCCCCACAAGCCGAACATTCCGCCTGCGATAACGCAGAAACATCTCAACACCATAATAGGCGGATAGAGTGCGAATGTGTGACATAACTGCAAATTGCCGCAGTTGCAACAACCATAAGAGTTGACGAGCTGATTATGCCTGCGCTGACGGCACTTTCACCGATTACAAGCGCTCCGACAATGCTGACAGCGTGTCCGAGCGGCTTTGGAATACGCAGTCCGGCCTCTCTCATGACTTCATAGATAAAGGTTATGAGAATAACTTCAAGTGTTTCGGGTAAGGGTGTTTGCGACAAAGAATCGGATGTTTTCACAAGCAATCCGGTCGGAAAATATTCGGGATGAAACTGTGCAAAAAGCCGTGTATATTCCCGGCAAAAAATACGGCTATGAGGAACGAAATATACTTTAAAATCCGTATGAATGCCGCATAATACGGGCGGTTTGAATAATCATCAACGCTTTGAAATTCTTCTGCAAAAAGGTGCGGAATGATTATCACCGACGGTGTTCCGTCAATCAGAATTGCCACTCTGCCCTCCGACAGCTTTCCGCAGACCGTATCCGGTCTTTCGGAAATCCCGACACCCGAAAAAAGTGATTTTGAATTGTTGTCTTCAAGATAACTGCTTAAATATCCCGACGCAAGAATCATTTTCAGGTTGCAGTTTTCAAGCCGTTCTCTGATTGCTTTAAGAATTTGCTTTGACACGCTGTTTTGAAGATAACAAATCATCATCTGCGTGTTTGAACTGTATCCGCTTGTTACGGTTTCAAAAACAAGGTCAGGACTTTTGATTCTTCGCCTTATTAAAGTCATATTAATTCTCAGCGGTTCTGTAAAACCTTCTCTGCAGCCTCTCTGCACTACCTCACTTTCGGGTTCCGAAACACTTCTGAATGAAAAGCCCTGTGCTCCGATTGCAAGCATACGACTGCAACCGTCAACAACAAGCAGGGCAAAACCTGATGTTGAAAAGCTGATTGCCTCGTCAATTGTCGTGAACTCGACAATTTCACTTGATGTCAGCACGGTATTTTTTATAAGGTCAAAAACCTTATCGGGGGATTGGCAGTCAAAAAAATAATAATCGAGCAGAGGATTGATTACCGACAAAGCAAGCGTGTCCTTTCCGCACATTCCCTCAATTGTGATTATTGCGGATTTTATACTGCATTGTCCCTTTAGATTCATTTCACGAACCGTAAAGTCTGCCGAATTTTTGAACATTTTCTTCAGAGTTGAAATATTTTCTTTTAATGAATTATACATTTAATCACCGTCTTAATATATCTGCTTTTTATTTTGCGGTATATCGGCTCAAATTATGCAAATATTAGTAACGGTGATGTTATGTTAATTTCAATAATCAGAACAATTTTGCTCTATGCCTTTGTCATTCTGGCAGTCAGGTTAATGGGAAAGCGACAGATGAGCGATATGCAGCCGAGCGAGCTTGTAATCACAATGATAGTGTCGGATATCGCATCAATTCCTATGCAGAACACATCTCAACCGCTGTTGAGCGGAGTTATTCCCGTTGCAATTCTCGTTGCACTTGAAATTACCGCAAGCATTATTATATGATGAAGTGGAGCGGTTTCAGAAGTCTTGTGTGCGGAAAACCCGTTATAGTAATTAAAGACGGAAGGATTCTGCAATCGGCTATGAAAAAGTTGCGGCTTACTACAGAAGATTTGAGTGTCAGATTAAGACAACAGGGTATTTTTTCAATCGAGGATGTTCAATACTGCATTGTTGAAACAAACGGTGAGGTGAGCGTTCTTGAAAAGCCTGAGAAGAGAAAGCCTTCTGCCGAGGATTTTGGGTTAAAAATTAAGGACAATAAAATTGAAACCGTAGTTGTCAGCTACGGAAAAATTCTTGAAAATTCGCTTAATTTATGTGAAAAAGGAAAAAAGGGTTATGTTAAAAATATTCTGCAAAAGAAAAATATTAAGCAGAGCAATGTTTTTCTTATGACTCTTGACGCACTCGGAAATTACAACATTATAAAGAAGGAATAACAATATGAAAAGAATTTACATTGCACTTTCACTTGTTCTGGCGGCACTATGCTTTGCATCTGTTGAAACAGGATTTATTTCGGGCAAAACTGATTCATTCATTGCAAAAATTGAATGTGCCGACAGACTGATGAGCAGACTTGAATTTGAAGATGCACTCAAAATATGTGAAGAAACCGAGAAAGAATGGTATGACAATGCCAAATTGATTGACACCATGCTCATTCACGATTATGTTGACAATATCGGATTAAGCATTTCGAGAATGACCGCATTTGCACAAAAACAGAACCGTGATATGTACTTTGCCGAAAGCGTTCAGGCAAAAAAAAGAACTCGCCTCCATTAAAGAAAGCGAGTTTCCGTTAGTTGAAAATATTTTGTAATTCTTACACAGAATTATTCTTTTTAATTTTGGAATTGATAAATTCGACCAGTCGGAATATGAGGAAAACGGCGGCATTGACTATTACAACGCTAGCACCTGTCGGGGTATCGCATGAATATGACACGCACATACCGATAAAAAAGCAACAGAGTGAAAGCACACCCGAACAGAGAATTACCGACTTGAATTTTTTGCAAACTCTCATGGAAGAAAGCGCAGGGAAAATTATAAGTGCGGAAATGAGCAGAGTACCCATAATTCTCATACCGATTACAATTGTGAGAGCCGTAAGGAGTGCAATTACCGTGTTATAAACGCCTGTTTTAAGACCGGTTGCCCTTGAAAATGTTTCGTCAAAGGTTACGGCAAAAATCTTGTTGTAGAACAAGATAAATATTACAATTACGACAAGTGCAAGGATTCCGCACATAACTGCGTCGGCTGTTGTAGTGGCAAGAATACTGCCGAAAAGGTATGAGTTGAGGTCGGTATTTACGCCCGATACACTGACAAATACAACACCTATGGCAAGCGCCGTACTTGAAATTATTGCGATTGCCGCATCGCCGTTGATTTTACTGTTCTCGGAAAGTCTTAACAGCAGGAATGCCGCAATAATGATTACAGGAACAGCAACTTCAAGCGGTGCAAGATTTAGTGCCGCCGCAACTGCAAGCGCACCAAAGCCCACATGAGATAATCCGTCACCGATCATTGAATACCGTTTTAGAACGAGCGTTACACCGAGCAGTGCCGCACACAAAAAGAAACAAGCGTGCCGACAATGAATGCTCTGACTATAAAATTGTATGAAAACATTTCAAAAAATCATATCAAACATTTTTAGCACCTCCGTGAACTCTGTGCTGACATTCATCACACGGGCAATCGCTGAGAATAAAGCGTTTGCCGGCATCCGAATGCAGATACTGATGTGCCGTACCGTAGAAATACCAATTCTTTGCAAGGTGCAGAATTTTTTGAGGCATTGCTCACGGCTGAATTCACATCGTGAGAAACCATAATAATCGTGATTCCGCTTTCATTCAACTTTTTGATGAGAGCGTACATATCAGCCATTGCCATCGGATCAAGTCCCGTTACAGGCTCGTCAAGAATAATCAGTTTGTGAGTTGCACACAATGCACGGGCGAGCATAACACGCTGTCGCTGACCGCCCGAAAGCTCTCTGAAACATTTTTTGCGTAAATCATAAATACCCGTGAGCTTCATATTCTCGGCGGCTGCTTTTTTCTGCTCCTTTGAATAGAAAAAGGTGTGTTTTTTATTAAGACAGCCCGAAAGCACCACCTCTTGCACCGACGCAGGAAAGTCACGCTGAATATCGCTTGACTGCGGAAGGTAGCCGATTTCATTCTGTTTTAGTCCGTCACTATAGGTAATCGAACCGCTCAATGGCTTTAAAAGTCCGAGAAGTGCTTTCATGAGAGTAGTTTTGCCCGAACCGTTTTCACCGACTATGCAGATATAATCCTTTTCTTTTATATCAACCGAAATATCATTGACAACGGTTTTGCCTTCATAACCGAGCGAGGCATTTTCAATTTTAATAAGCGACATCAGTATAACGCCTCCTTTAATGCTTCAAGATTTTGTTCCATAACAGAAATATAAGTTGCGCCGTTCTCAAAATCATCCTTTGTGACATTGTGACATGAAGAAAACTGCATCGTCTTTGCAGAAGAATCTTCAGAAATAATCCGAGCAATTTTGCCGCTTGAAAGCTCAAGATAGAATACAACGGGTATATCGTGTTCTCTTGTAAAATCAATCAGATGAGAAACAACGGCTGTACTCGGCTCGGTTTCATGACTGCGACCCGGGAATGCACATTCATATCCAAGGTAGTAGTCGCTTACACAATACAGAAACGGAAATCTGTCGCCGAAAACAAGCGTATCACGCTTTTTGTTATTTGCAACTTCGGTAAATTTCTTATCAAGGCTGTCAAGCTGTGAAATGTAATTTGTTTTTCTGTCATTGTAATATTTAGAATTTTTACTGTCAACTGACATTAACTCATCTGCGATTGAGGCAGACATACGCTCTGCATTTCTGATTGAAGTCCAGACATGCTCGTCATATCCTCCCCCTTCCTCGTGATCGTGACCTTCGTCATCATCATCCATATCTTCATGACTGTCATGTTCATGGTCATGATCCATAGATTGTTCATGCCTGAGAGGAACATACTCCATCATCTTCATCACTTTTACATCTTTGTTTTCAATTGACGAAAGAACTCCGTCAACCCATTCGTCGCTTTCACCGCCGTTGCAGATAAAAATATCGCAATTTTCAATTGCTGTAATATCTGACGGTTTGGGTTCATAACTGTGCGGATCGCTTCCGGGCGAAAGCAACAGGCGAATATCAACTTTATCGCCTGCAGGCTGTCTTACAAAATCATAGTAAGGAAAAATCGTTGTTACAACGCTGATTTTACCGTCAGATTTCCTGACATCTTCAGTTCTGTCACAAGCGGAAATTAATAACAAGCCGCAAATTATCACGGCAGAAAGAAAAATTGAAACAAGTTTTTTCATATATCACTCCAAATAACGCTTAAAAAGTCTTAATACACAAAAGAAGGATTGCATAAAAACATCTTTATGCAACCCCTTTATAATTATTTGCAGAATCGGATAAATTTATCCGAAAGCTGTTTTATGCAGCTTTAGCGGCAAGCTTCTTTGCCTTTTTATGACGCTGCCACATAACCCAAAGCGGACCTGCGATACAGATTGAAGAATAACAACCTGATATGATACCGATAATCATCGGAAGAGCAAAGCCCTGAACAGATGTGATATTGAACGCACAGGCAACAGCATAAACAACAAGAATAGCCGAAAGTGTTGTTACAGAAGTCATAATTGTTCTCTTAATACACTTTGTGCAGCTGAGGTTGAATATCTTGCCAACATCTGTTTTGCTTCCAACAAGCTTCTTTTCCTCACGAACACGGTCATAGATAACAATTGTATCGTTAAGCGAATAACCGAGAATCATAAGAACAACTGCGATGAAGCTTGCGTCAATCGGCATCTGGAAGATTACATACATAAAGTAAATCATTGCAACATCGTGGAAGAGGGCTACGAGAGCCATAACACCTGCCGAAAGACCGCCGATTTTCTTAAATCTGATTGTTACATAAAGAACCATAAGCACGGCTGCAATTGCAACAGCAGTAAGGCACTTGAGAAGGAAGCTGAAACCCATTGAAGCATCAACTGAATTTGATTCAAGACATTTGAAGTTATTGTCCGGATACTTCTTCTGAAGGTCTGATTCAAGGTTCTTCTGAATATCGGTTTTCATTGAATCATTACCCGAGAACTGAACAGTTACAGTTGTGCCGCTGTCACCCATAAGATCCTGGGCATATGTAGTAGTGATTCTGTCCTCTGTTGTTTCAACCTGAATAAAATCAGTAAGTTCAGACTGATTGATTTCACCGCTGTAGCTGAATTTAAGTGTGGCACCGCCAGAGAACTGAATGTCAAGCTGTGTACCGAAAATAAAGTTACATACGATACCGATAATAATAATTGCAAGAGAAATTCCGAAAGAAAATCTTTTTGTGACCTACAAAGTCAATAATCTTGTGGCCTCTGTTATACTTTTCGGCAAATTCCTCATCTGTAAGGGGGGCATTTGAAACTGCCTTTGTCTGAGTTTTATCAGTCATTCTTAGCACCTCCAAACAACCATTTTTTACGCAGGAACTTAAAGCCTGCAACACTTCTGAGCATAATTCTTGTACAGAATACACCCATGATAAAGTTAGCGATTACGCCTACAAGAAGTGTGTAACCGAATGAGTAGATAGTACCTGTTGTAGACTCACCGAAGATGATTGAGAGAATATTTGCAGGACCAAATACAAGCATAAGGATAATTGATACGATAATAACGGTCATATTACCGTCAACGATAGCGGAAAGTGAATTCTTTGTACCCCTTTCAAGAGCACCGTCAAGAGTTCTGCCCGCTTTAAGTTCTTCTTTTGATACGCTCGGCAGTAATAACATTACAGTCAACGCCCATACCGATTGAAAGGATAAGACCCGCAATACCTGGGAGCGTCATTGTGAATGAAGAGAATACAGGGAAGTAACCTGATACAGCCGCAAATGGCAAGACCCATCTGACCGAGAAGTGAGATAACTGCAACAAAACCGGGCAAGCGGTAGAAGAGAATCATAATGATTGCAATAATGATAAATGCGATAACACCCGCATATGCCATTGCAACAAGTGAGTTCTCACCGAGGGTTGCGCTGATTGTGCCGTAGTTTGATGTTTCAAGCTGGAACGGAAGAGCACCTGCATTAATTTTTTGATGCAAGGTCCTGAGCCTCTTTAGCTGTAAAGTCACCTGAAATAACAGCGTTGCCGTCTGTAATTTCAGCCTCAACCTTAGGAGCTGAAAGCATAATATCATCCATCCAGATTGAAACCTGCTGGTTTAGATATTCTTTAGTGATGTCAGCAAAACGCTCCTTACCGTTCTTGTCACCGCTGCTCTTCAGCTTAAGCTGAACTACATAGGAATTTTTTACCTGTGGTCTTGTCTGTTGTCATACCTGCTGTTGCACTTTCAACATAAGAACCGTCCATAAGGATTGTCTTAGCTGCGTGTCGCCCGAAGGAGTTTTGTAAACATACTCGCCGTTTGAATCAACATCTGTTGTTTCATGACCGTCTCCGGGACGGAAAGTAAGCTGTGCTGTTGAAGAAATCTCTTCGATTGCCTCAATTGCGTTCTGGTCGGAATCTTCCTTCCATGGGAAACGAACAATGATTCTGTCGCTTTTTTTTTTTTGCATCCGCATAAAGCTCATAATCTGTGATACCCTGAGATACCATTCTTAATTCAATGATTGACTTTGCAGACTCAAGCTGCTCGTCAGTTGCGTCAACATCTCCTGCCGGTTTGAATGTTGCTTCAACACCGCCACGGATGTCAATTCCCCATCGTATATCGCTGATGCCCTTTAATACTGTTGTTTTGTTATCGCCGGTGTAGTAGGAAATACCAAAAATCGCAGTAAACGAAAAAGGCAAGTATCAGCAAAGCTACGACAAAGAATACAGGCTTTGGAACTCTTTTCATGCCTTTGAAACCTCCGTTAAATTAAAATAATTGGCTGTGATTTTATTTTGCTCAAAAGTCAAAATAACTCTGTCACGAACATCCAATCACAGACCGTAACAGAGTTATTATAGAATTTTTTTTTAGGAAAATGTCAATGGATACGGAAATATTTAATAAAAAAAAGAATTGAATTTATCAAAAAATACATTCTAATGTCATAAACTGCATACAAAATTCTTCCAAAATCCAATCGACAAACCAAATTTTCAAATGATGATTACTTGTTCAGAATCTTTTCGCAAGCCGCAAGCCTTGCACAGATACAAAAAACATCCATAGCAACTTCAAGCTCGTGGTTCGGAGGGAAGGTCGGTGCAATTCTGATGTTGGAATCCTTTGGATCAATTCCGAGCGGATATGTTGCACCTGCACCTGTAAGAACAACTCCTGCCTCCTTACAGAGAGCGACTGTTCTCTTTGCCGTGCCTTCAAAAACATCAACGCTTACAAAGTAACCGCCGTGCGGCTTTTTCCATGATGCGATATCAGAAGGCGCAAGTTCTTTGTCGAGAGTATCAAGAACAATCTCGAATTTTGGTTTAAGGACAGACTTGTGCTTTTCCATATGTTTAAGCACGCCGTCATAGTCCTTGAAGAATCTTACATGACGGAGCATATTAAGCTTATCATAGCTGATGATTTCGTAGTTATATTTTTCACGGAGAACCTTGAGGTTGTTCTCAGATGCAGCCATTGCGGCTACGCCTGCACCGGGGAAAGTAATCTTTGATGTTGAGCAGAAAAGAATCGGGAGGTCTTCATTACCTGTCTTTTTGCATTCATCCATAATGTTGAGCAAAACATCAGGTGTGTCGCTGATTTCATGGATGCAGTAGGCATTATCCCACATAATTCTGAAATCCTTAGCGGCAGGCTTTAAAGCGGCGAAGCGCTTAACAACCTCATCGCTGTATGTGGTGCCGGCAGGGTTTGAATATTTCGGAACGCACCAAATGCCCTTGATTGAGTCATCCTCAGAAACGAGTCTTTCAACCATATCCATATCGGGACCGTTGTCGTCCATCGGAATCGGAATAAGCTCAAAGCCGTAATACTGAGTAATGCCGAAATGACGGTCATAACCCGGTACCGGACAGAGGAATTTTCTGTTCTTTACTTCATACCATGGTTTGCAGCCCTCAACAGCGGGAGCTGTCATAAAGCATGAAATTGTATCAAACATCATATTAAGGCTTGAAGAACCGCCTACAATAACATTCTCTGCATCTACACCGAGAATATCCGCAAAAAGCTTTCTGCACTCTGTAATACCGTTGAGAAGTCCGTAGTTACGGCAATCCATCTTATCCTCACCGATAAAATCGGATTTGCTGTTGATTGTATCGAGCATAGGTAAGGAAAAAAATCAAGCTGTTCTTTGCTGGGCTTACCTCTTGCCATATTGAGGTTAAGTCCCATACCTTTAATCTCCTCAAATCTCTTTACGAGATTGCCATACTCTTTTCAAGTTCCTGCTTACTCAGTTCAAGATAACCCATTTTGAATAACTCCTTAAAATATTATTGCAAATGCAATTTAAATTTCTAATATATTTTACTCTATTCGCCCAAGAAATGCAAGATGTTTTTTGCAATCTTGCATTTTTATTTTCACAAAAAGAACAGACCTGCAACAGTCATTTTTGGTGAAAGTTTGCAAGTCTGTGATTTTGTGTTATTTTTATCGAGAATGTGTAGTTTTGTGCCAAAGCACAAAATTGGGATTAATAATACTGGTAGTAGTAATAACCTTTCTTTCTTCTCTTTGAATCATAAGTACAACCTACCTCAATCAGACCGAGTACGGTTGAATCGGCAAGCTTTACGCTGTCAAGAAGGTGCTGAAGGTCACCATGAGTTGTTGAGCGTTCACGAACAACTACAACAAAGCCGGCAATCATATCCTTGAGAAGCAGAGCGTCGGCAACCACACCGATAGGAGGCGTATCAAAAATTACATAATCATAATCTCTGACAAACTGCTCATAAAGTTCCTGAAATCTGGTACTGCACATAAGCTCAGAGGGGTTTGGCGCAACCGTACCTGCCGGAAGAATGTCAAGATTCGGAAGAACATCATGCTTAACAGCCTCATCAATTTCAATCATTTTACCGATTACATTGGTAAGTCCCTTTTTATTGTCAAGCTTAAAAATGTTGTGAACATTAGGACGGCGAAGGTCGCAGTCGATAAGGAGAACTCTTTTTTCCATTTTCGAAAAGGAAATTGCAAGATTTGCGGAAACGGTGCTCTTTGCCCTCACCCTTTGAGTAACTGGTTACGGCAAAGCACTTTTTTTCTTTTGCGGAAAGCGAGAACATAATATTAGTTCTTGCGGCCTTATACGACTCAACAATTGCAAACTTGCTCTTATCGGAAAGAGAAAAAAAATTCTGTCCGTTATTTTTTTATCGTCTTTCTTTTTTAAATAATTTAAAATCAGAAGCCATAGTTCCTCCTTAACCCTGGTTCTCAAAGTCGGGAATTTCGGCAAATATAGGAATACCGTAGATATCCTGAATATCGTCCTCAGACTTGATTGTTGTGTCGATAAGTTCAATAAGAATAGAAATAAGGCAGGAAGCAATTAATCCGATTGCCGCGCCTATAAGCATATTCTTTGTGTTACTCGGTGCATACGGAGCCGAAGGAACCTTCGCCTGACGAAGTGTTCCAATCTGACCGTAGCTGAATTTTGAATTATAAACCTCAGCCGCCTTTTCGGCAAGCTGATTAGCAACATTGGCACACTTCTGTGCGTCTGTACCGTCCACTGTAATTGTGATAAAGAAAGTACCGTCGGTTACATCAACATTAACCGTGCAGCCGTCATAGAGTGCTGTCATCTCATCGGAATTTTTAAAGAGTGTAACGCAGATTTCAGCAAGATTTGCAGAGGCGGAAATATCAGCAGGATATATCTTCTGGTTCTCCTCATTGGTTGTCTTTTTAGTTGTATCATCGGCAGCCTTTGAAGGTGTCGTACTCTTGGTGTCGGCATTGGCATTTGCTCGCTGTGACGAACTGTAGTTCTTTACATAAATCATGGTAGATGTGCTGTACATCGGTGCAATTACAAAGCGTGAATACATAAAGAACAGCAGTCCCATTACAACAGTAGCAAGAATAATAAACTTGATTCTTTGCAAAAAAAGGACGCCGACAATTCGCTGAATGGTTACATTCTTTGCCATTTATATAGCCCCTTTAATTCATATTAAGTATTAAGAAAACATACCGTAAAGCAAAAAGGTGTTTTTACGGCACTGATTTACATATTCATATTTTATTATATCTTATGTATTCTCAGCAATAATTCTATCATAGAATATTGATTGAAATAATTTCTTTAATATTATACAAATTTTTTCATTATCGGATTCTTTAACAGCAAAAATAAAAGGAAGCCGTAAAGACTTCCTTTATCATAGTTTATTAAGTTACGGTTATCAGCCTACAACATTAAGGAGTACGCCGGCTGCAACTGCTGAACCGATTACACCTGCAACATTCGGGCCCATAGCGTGCATGAGGGAGGAAGTTGCCGGGATTTTCAGCCTGGCCAACCTTCTGAGATACACGGGCAGCCATCGGAACGGCGGATACGCCTGCTGAACCGATAAGCGGGTTAACCTTACCGCCTGTTGCCTTGTACATAATCTTACCGAAAAGTACACCGAATGCAGTACCCATACAGAACGCAAGAAGACCGAGAACGATAATCTTGATTGTGTCAAGAGTAAGGAAGTTCTGACCAGATGCGGTTGCACCTACAGTTGTACCGAGGAAGATTGTGATAATATTCATAAGCTCGTTCTGAGCTGTTTTGCTGAGTCTTTCAACAACGCCAGACTCCTTAAAGAGGTTACCGAGCATAAGCATACCAACGAGCGGAGCTGCGTCGGGAAGGAAGATTGCGATGATAATAACAACAATTACCGGGAACATAATCTTCTCAAGCTTTGAAACAGGACGGGAAGCTGCTCCATAACTACGGAACGCTCTTTTTTGGTTGTGAGCGCCTTCATAATAGGCGGCTGAATAATCGGCACAAGAGCCATATATGAATATGCGGCAATTGCGATTGAACCGAGAAGATGCGGAGCAAGCTTTGTTGTTACATAAATAGCCGTAGGACCGTCGGCACCGCCGATGATACCGATAGCACCTGCCTCTGCCTCTGTAAAGCCGAGGAAAATAGCACCTGTAAATGTTAAAAAGATACCAATCTGTGCGGCAGCACCGAGAATAAGGCTCTTCGGGTTAGAGATGAGCGGACCGAAGTCAGTCATACAACCGATGCCGAGGAAGATAAGAGGCGGATAAATGCCGAGCTTAACACCCTGATAGAGGTAATAAAGAAGTCCGCCGTATGTCGGATTTTCAATATAAGTTACTCCGTCAATCACCGTTTTGGCGTGTCCCGACACCGCAACATTCTGTGCGGTACATTGAGCCTCTGTCAAAAGCTGTGTTGTAGGCGGAGCCATAATGCTCGGATAAAGATTAACAAGCAGCATGCCGAATGCGATCGGAACGAGCAGCAGCGGCTCATACTGCTTTTTGATTGCAAGGTAAAGCAAAACGATTGAAATACCAATCATTACATAGTTCTGCCAGTTAAGAGTTAACAGACCCGAGTCTTCAAAGATACCGACAACGGCATCTACAAAGCCTTGTAAAATTTCCATTAGATAACATCCTTTCCCTTAAAACTTTGCCTTAAAACGGGCGGGTATTATCAAGTACACCGGCTTTTTGCCCATGCGGAACGACCGCCGTCTGATGACTTTTTAATACTCTTGATTCTTGCTTTTTCGGAAGAGCCGTACATTGTGGCAACTGCTGCGGAAATTACGGCAACAACCTCATCGGAAACACCGTCTGTCTGAGCAGGAGCAACAGGAGCGGCAACAACAGGAGCAGGAGTTTCTGCTACGGTTTCAGCCTTTTTCTCTTTGCTCTTTTTGCCGGCATCTTGAGCTTTCTGAATGATTGCGCCGTAAATCTTGATTATGAAAATCAAGAGAATCAGCATTGCGAATACAACAACAAAACCTGTAAGAACAACTTTTTTGCAGAGGCAATACCTTTTTCGGCAAGGGAAAGCTCCTCTTTAGCCAATAAAGCTACATCGGAAAGATTCATAAAACAACCCCCATATTTGTCATTTGCATATAGGAATATTATACTTTATTCCCGAAACATTTTCAATAACAAATATGGGGCGAATAATTTTTGGCGATATTACCAATTTATTTATTTGTGAGCCTGTTAATTTGTGAATTAAAGCTTTGCAATTTTATCGTTATTTGTCGTTACAGAATTATACATATTAATCCGTTACAGCCGTCATTGATAATTTTTTCAACAGTCTCCCCTATCCGCCTTCTGGCATCGGCAGGCATTCTGTACAGCTTGTTGTGAAGTCCCTCATTAACGAGTTCGTGAACTGATTTTCCGAATATGTTACTTCTCCCAGATTTTTTCCGGATTTTCGTCAAATTCTCTGAGAAGATAAGACACAAGCTCTTCGGACTGCTGTTCCGAACCGACAATCGGAGTTACCTCCGTCTGCGTAAAAATCTTCATCATATGAATTGACGGTGCGCTTGCTCTCAGCTTGATACCGTATTTTCCGCTCTGCTTAATAATCTGCGGTTCGTCAAGGGTAAGTTCGTCAATTGTCGGCATAACAATTCCGTAGCCCGTTTCCTGAACCTGTTCATAAGCCTGTGCAATCTTGTCGAATTCTTTTTGTTTTTGCGAAAGAGTTTTTATGCAGTTCAGAAGTTCATACTCCTCGGTTATCTCAAGCCCTGTTTCTTCCGAGATAACCTTGTAGAAAAGTTCGCTTTCGATAGATACGGCCATCTCCGCATATCCTTTTCCGAGGTCAAGACTCGTAACCTTTGCAGATGTGATATACTCGCATTGCTCAATATCTGAGATTATCTGCTGAATTTGCCTGATTTTCTCAATTTTAGCGGCATTTTTTCTTTATTGAATCAAATACAACCGATTTCAGCCAATGGTCTTTATCGAGCTTTACAACCCATTTCGGAATGTCAACCTTGATTTCTCGGATTGGAAATTCAAACAAAAGCTGTGCAAGTATCCTTTTGATTTCGGTTTCGTCAAGCTCCATACAGCTAACGGGAATTACGGGAACCTTGTACTCGGCGGTCATTTCGTTTGACAGGTGAATTGTTTCATCTGCCGTAGGGTCAACTGAATTGAGAAGTATAATGAACGGTTTATTGATTGCCTTCAGCTCATTAATTACTCTTTTTTTCACTTTCAATATAATCTTCTCTCGGAATATCGCTGATTGTTCCGTCAGTAGTGATAACAAGACCGATTGTTGAATGGTCGGTAATTACCTTTTTAGTGCCTATTTCTGCGGCGTCATCAAAAAGGAATCGCCTCGTTTGACCACGGAGTTTTTACCATTCTCGGTTCGTCCTCTTCGCTGTAACCGATTGCACTGTTTACAATATAGCCTACGCAGTCAATCATTCTCACATTGAAGGTTGTGTTGCCGCCGAGATTGATTTCAACGGATTCCTCGGGAATAAATTTGGGTTCTGTGGTCATTATGGTTCTTCCTGCCGCAGATTGAGGAAGCTCGTCAACGGTACGCCTGTAAACTGCCTCGTCACGGATATTGGGCAGGACAAGCGAATCCATAAACCTTTTTTATAAATGTAGATTTTCCCGTTCTGACGGGACCGACTACTCCGATATAAACATCGCCGTCGGTTCTTCGGGAAATATCCTGATAAACATTTCTCTCTTCCATTTTTTATACCTCCCTATATTCTCGGAATCAACAGCATTTTAGGTGCATCGAGCACCTGATTTTCAGCCGAATTTTCCGAAAGCAGCAAATCAAGCTTTGTGTTGTGGGATTTAGCAATATCCCAGAGCTTTTCTCCCTTGTCGGCAAAGTATAATGTCAGCGCACACAATTTTCGGGAGGTATAGGTTTATCCTCAAAAACATTTACATTTTTTACGGTGTTCACTCTGTTTTCCGAAAAAACAGCACCGCAGATTTTCAGCTCACAACGAATTTCTATGACATCATCCTCGGCAAGTCTGTAGCTTATACTTGCTGTCCTTGTACCGAAAATTTTGGCACAGGTGCAGTCTGTCTGCGGAATAATATGCTCATAATCGGCTGAACGCTCAATAAACACAGGAATATCTTCCCCGTTAAGCGCCAATATGCATATGTTGATTTTTCCACTTATAACCATACCTCTGTCATCGTGTGAAGCCTCGGCAGTTATTTGTTCTGTGAAAATATCGAGAATTCGTGAGATTTTTCCGTCATCAATCTTAACGGACATTTTTTCCATATGAGGTTCATTAATCGGAACAACCTCGCCCGTAATTTTTAATTGTTCAAACTCCGGCAACGAGGAAAATTCTGTTGAGTAGGCGTCACATACAATTTCCTCCTCACGGGTTATATAGCCCTCCTCCGTAACGCAGAGTTTTACTTCAAGTATCACCGACGGCTTTTCGGAAAGCATATCATTTTTCAGTCTGATGTCATACGACATAACATCGCAGGAAACACAGTTGATTGTGTTTTCGTCAATTCCGTCACAATCTAAAATTTTGTTGAACGGCAACAGATAGTCAAGCTTTTCAACTTCTCCGCTCTCTGCGTTTGAAAGGTACAAAAGCTTGAGATTAAGTTCACCGTTGAGCATAAGCTTTCCCGTTACAGCCTTAGCGTCAATCACTCCGACGCTTACATCGCTGCGGAGAACGGATTCAATCTGCGGTTTTTCGCCTACCGAAATTTCTTCGCAAACAGAAAACTGCTCCTGGCAGAACGATTTAAGATCGGCACAGGTAACGGTCTTTCGGTCGGTTTCGATATTATCGGAAGGCGTGAAAATGCTCGTCTGAGTTTTCGAAAATACCTTTGCATACAATGAAAACGCTCCGTGCATAACAAGTCTGCGGGGACTTAATGCCCTGCAGTTTATGTATTCCGGCTTGGTTTTTGTGATGATAACCGGATTGTCGGGAGCGTCTTTTACCGAAAAGTTCTGTGAAAAATTCACGCTTTGTTCGCAACAGCGCACGCTTTTCTTTATGCTTTCCACATACATCACATTCACCGTACAAAATCCGTCAATCTGAAGCTGACCTCCCGAAAGGGTTCTGCTCTGAATTTTGGGTGTGAGTGTACATTTCAGAATTTTTTCTATATCCGGACAATAATCGGGCAGAGTGAGGTCAACATCTGCAAGCTGTTCGGCAACCGTGTCAAGCACAGCCGACGGCGTGCAAAACGAGCGGTTTTCCTGATTAAACTCCATATTTTTCTCTCCTTTATGTTTTATAGTTCAATTATATTAAGGAGTGCGGAAAAATATTACCCGTAAGATTAATCATAATTTTATTTTAAAAAATAAGATGTGCAAAGTTTTTTGTAACTATGCACATCTTTGGCCTCGAATTTTTTGTAAACTATTACCAATATCAAGATTTTGGAACAGTGTCCAAACATATGACTATTATTCCGGCTTGGTCTCCTTTTTGATTCCGTAAATTTTTCTCAAAATTGCCGATATGAATTTTGGTTTCTCAATAAGTACAACTTTCATAATTACCTCCGAACACAACAAATACTGACAACTACGAGTGCGCCTGCCGCAATGACGAGTACCCATTCACTCGGCAGAAGTGATGCACACAGCAGTCCCAGTCCAAAGCATACTGCAGATTTTATTCTCTGTGTGTAACAATTCACTGTATCACCCTATATCAGAATATACACAAAAAATCAAATTATGTGCAAAAGCGGTTGAATTATTTTTTTAAAATTGATATAAGATAAACTGAGAAAACAATTACGGAGAATTTTACAGACTATGAGAACACTTGAAATTAAAAAGAATGACGCAAATCAGCGACTCGATAAATTTTTACAGAAAAGATTCAAAACTCTGCCAAAGTCGCTTATGTACAAATATATAAGAAAAAAGTGTATTAAGGTAAACGGCAAAAAGTGTGATATTCAGACCATGCTCAAAGAGGGCGATGTGCTTACCTTTTTATATTAAGGACGAATTTTTTTGAGGCATCGGAGCAAAAAAGCTATGAGTTCATGAAAGCACCGAAAACCTTTGACATTGTTTATGAGGATGAAAACCTTATACTTATAGATAAAAAGCCGGGTATAATCGTACACCCCGACAAGAATTATCACTTTGATTCACTTGTTGCAAGAGTTCAGCACTACCTGTATGACAAAGGTGAATATAATCCCGATGAAGAAAAAGCCTTTGCGCCTGCACTTGTAAACAGAATTGACAGAAACACGGGCGGAATTGTTATTGCGGCTAAAAAATGCCGACAGCCTGAGAATCCTAAACGCAAAAATGAAAACAAGAGAGCTTGAAAAATACTATCTCTGCCTTTTATACGGAAAGCCAAAAAAAAGGACAGCGACACGCTTCACGGCTATATGACCAAGAATGAAAGTAAAAACAAGGTTACTGTTTTCAAAAATGAGGTTGAGGGTTCAAAAGAAATCAAGACAAAATATGAAATTCTTGACTTCAACGGCAAATTCAGCCTTGCCGAAGTTGAACTGCTGACGGGCAGAACTCATCAGATAAGAGCGCATATGGCATCAATCGGACATCCGCTTGTGGGCGATACAAAAATACGGCAAAAGGCAAAAAAGCACCCGACAGCATTAAGTATCAGGCGCTTTACAGCTATAAGCTGAAATTCAATTTTGAAACCGATGCAGGCATTCTTAATTACCTTAACGGCAAGGAATTTAATGTAAACGATGTATGGTTTGCAAAAAACGGAAAGATAAATCTAGATAGATAAAGGCGGTCAATAACCGTCTTTTTTTGCTTTGCAAAAAACAAAAATAGTATTCTTATTTTATACACATAAATGCACTCATTGTGCCTCTGTGACCTAATTGGTGGCACGGTGACTCCATAAGAGGTCGCTGTTGCAATTGGTGCAGACATCCGAAACTGTTATGTTTTCATTCTTTACACCTGAAGCAGTAAGAATCTGACGGTTGGTTTCAAGGAGATCGACCATATATTTTCCGTTTCCTTTTTCAAAAACGAACTTTGAGCTGTCAAGGTCTGCAAGATTCAGAAAATGTTCTGCACATGGGTAGTCAACCTCATAGCAACAAACTGAAATTGCTGGACCGATTGCAGCTTTGATATCGGCAGGGTTTGTACCGTAAAGCTCAGTCATTTTCTCAACAACCTTTTCCCCTATTCTGCTGACAGTTCCCCTCCATCCGGCATGGGCAAGTCCGATTGCCTTATTCTTTGTATCAACAAAAAACAGTGGTGTGCAGTCGGCATAGTAGGTTACGAGGGTTACTCCCTTTTCATTTGTAATCAAGGCGTCAACGCTCTCCATATCACGGGGCTTGTAGATACCTATGCCCTTTTCGGCAGATGTTACCGCTCTTACAACCGTGTGGTGATCCTGTGCCGAGGCTACAAGACTTTCATAGTCAAAGCCTGCACTTTTGCAGAATCTTTTGTAATTTTCGGTTACGCTGTCGGGATTGTCACCTCTGTTGAATGCCATATTCATTGATGTAAATTCACCCGTTGACACACCGCCGAGTCGGGTTGTGAATGCGTGATTGATGAAATTAATTTCTGATAAAGAATTATATGTAAGATACGGAACCGTATCAATGTTGTTGAGCTTCATTGTTTTTGAAAAAAAATTTCATAAGTGTTCCTTCCATATTTTATAATAAGATTATTTTTAACCGATTAATTGCTTTGTCAATATTTTCCGACAAAATATTATGCTTGAAACACGGCTGAGTTAATGATATACTATATTCATCCAGAGGTGTTGATTATGAAAAAAAAGTTTGTTTGGCAAGAATATTCCTGTCAACTGTTCATATTGCGAATACAACGGAATTGAAAATGATATTATTATGTTCTGCAAAAAGTCAAAGCAGGTCAAGGACGGAAAATGCAGATCGTTCAAGTATGACCCGTTGTTGCGTATGCCGAATGTCACGGTTTTTAAGACAGATTTTTCGGCTAAGGATTTTAAACTTTAATCCGCTGTATTTTTTATTATACAGGAATGAATTTTGTTAATATTCCTTTTCAGAATTAAATTACACATTCAAAAGAAAAAAGCTTTACCGTTTTTTGGTAAAAGCTTTTTAGTTTTGCAGTCTTTATAAATTTACGCCATCTGAAAATCACGAATATAGCTTGTGATAGCCTTTTCAATGATTTCCTTTGCCTTGTCAACACCGTCAGTTTCGGTTACCGAAGTAACCTTATCAGCCTCAAGTGTTTTGTAAACCTGGAAAAAGTGCTGAATTTCTTCAAAATAGTGTTTTGGAAGTTCGCTGATGTCGCTGTAGCAATTGTAGTTTGGATCGTTAACGGGAACTGCAATAATTTTTTCGTCACAGCTAAATGTCGTTATCAACCATATTGAGAACGCCGATAGGCTTGCATTCAACGAGCGTCATCGGCTGAATTGTTTCACTGCACAAAACAAGAACATCAAGCGGATCGCCGTCATCTGCAAAGGTTCTCGGAATAAAGCCGTAGTTTGCAGGATAGTGAGTTGATGTAAAAAGCACACGGTCAAGCTTGAGCATACCTGTTTCTTTGTCAAGCTCATACTTGTTTTTGCCGCCCTTTGAAATTTCGATTACTGCATAAAACTTGTCCTTTGTAATTCTCTTCGGAGAAATGTCGTGCCAAATGTTCATAATTTCTGTCACCCTTCTTAACCTTATTTTTTTTATATCCTGTAATACCCTGTGAATCATTACGCTGTAATTTAATTATAAGAAACCTGTCAAACTTTGTCAAGGAATTTTTTGTAATTTCAATCAAAATAATTCAAAATAAATAATTTTCGGTCATAATCACTCAAAGATTATGACCGAGTTTGATTATTTAAGTGTTTTTAAATTTTAAGTGTTGTCATAAACCTCTCGCCTGTGACCTATAGACAAAGCAAGAATAACAAGTTCTTCGTCTTCTATAAGGCAGAGCAGTCTGTAATCTCCGATACGATACCGCCATTGACCTTTGCGATTTGCCGTGAGAGCTTTTCCCTTTACTCTGGGGTTTTCACAACCCGATAAATTCTTTTCAATCCACGCTTTAATCATCTTCATGGTATATCTGTCGAGTTTTTTAAATTCTTTTTTCAAATCTCGGAGTGGTTCTTACAACATAACTCATATGTCAAGTTCCTTCCAAAAATCAGAGATTGGTCTGCTTTCTTCACCGCTCTTTTTTTGTATTCATCATAAGCGTCATCAAAAACGGCAAGGTCATATTCTTCTTCGATTTTTTTCAAACAAAGCCTGTTTAAAAGCCTCTCCGAGTGATATTGAGTGCAACCGAGCATAGCTGTCTGCTATTTTCTTTTCCTGTTCTGTTAATCTGATTGAGAATGCCCATAATACCGACCTCCTTGTATAGTACATTGTACTACATTATTATTTCTTTTTGTCAATGAATTTTATTCGATAAAAGTAAAAGAACACGGCAAAATCAATCTGCCGTGTTCAATGTTATTAAATTTACTTTCTCACATTTTCAACAATAACTTTTACAAACTGAATTATAAATGTCGGGATGAATGCAAGGAGGGCTATAAAGCCTGCCTGTGCGCCTGTGAGTGCGGTAACGCTGAAAAGCGGCTGCATAAACGGAACAAACAATACAAATGCGAGCAGTAATGTTCCGATAAAGAAAGCACCTATGCTTGCCGTATTTGAAAAAAGTCCGAGTTTAAAGATTGAATGTGTACTTCTGCAATTAAAGCCGTGGAACAGTCTTGCAAACGTGAGTGTTGCAAATGCCATTGTGCTTGCAACGGCAGGACTTGTCTGAAGTCCGATATAGAATGAAATGAGCGTTACAACGGCAATCAAAGCACCCTGTCCGGAGCATAAGAGCAGAAAAAGCTTTTTGTAAGGATTCCCTGTTTCGGATCACGGGGTTTCTGTCTGAGCAAATCTTTTTCGGGCTTTTCCATACCGATTGCAATTGCGGGAAGTGAGTCTGTAAGAAGGTTGATAAACAGAAGGTGAACCGCCTCAAACGGTACTGGCAGAGCCATGATTGAACAGAACAACACGGCAAAAAAATGCCTGCCATATTACCCGAAAGTAAGAAAAGAATTGCATTTTTAATGTTGCGGTAAACATTTCTGCCGTTTGCAACCGCCTTGATAATTGTAGCAAAGTTATCATCCTGAAGAATCATAGATGCGGCGTCTTTTGAAACTTCTGTACCTGTGATACCCATTGCAACACCGATATCCGCTTTTTTGAGAGCGGGTGCATCGTTTACACCATCACCTGTCATGGAAACAATGTTGCCTTTTCTTTTGCCAAGCCTCAACGATTCTGATTTTGTTTTCCGGAGAAACTCGTGCATAAAAACAGAAATTTTCTCAATTTTTTCGTCAAGCTCCTTATCGCTCATTGCGTCAAGCTCAAGACCTGTAACTGCGATGTCGCCGTCATTGAAAATACCAATCTGCTTTGCGATTGCACTTGCTGTGATTTTGTGGTCGCCCGTAATCATAATAGGCTTGATTCCTGCACGGATTGCATCGGCAACAGCCTGTTTTGACTCCTCTCTCGGAGGATCTATCATTGAAACAAGTCCGATGAATGTATAATCCTTCTCCGTGTCAACCGTGAGAGCCTCATCAGATTCCTTATATGCAAAGGTGAGAACACGGAGTCCCTGTTCGGAATATTCACGGTTAACTCTTGAAATCTCAGCCTTATCTTCATCTGTAATCGGACGAATACCGTCTTTTGTTGCGATACTTACACAACGGTCAAGAATCGAATCAAGCGCACCCTTTGTGAGAATATGATTTACACCGTGCATTTTGTACTTTGTGCTCATCATCTTTCTGTCGGAATCAAACGGAACTTCCTCAACCCTTGTAAGAACATCCCTAAGTACATTTTCGTCAAGTCCGATATGCTGAAATGTTTCAAGCAAAGCGTACTCGGTCGGGTCGCCTATTCCCTTTCCGTCAACGATACTTGAATCGTTGTTTAGAACCATATCGTAAAGGAGATGACGGTGGCTTTCAATATTAAGGTCAAGCTGATCCTCAAGAATACTTTCGCCGTTCACATAGATTTTCTGAACAGTCATTTTGTTTTTGTGTGAGCGTACCCGTCTTATCGGAGCAGATTACAGACACACAGCCGAGGCTTTCAACAGCTTTCAAATCCTTGATAACGGCATTTTCTTTTGCCATTTTTTGCGTACCCATTGCCTGAACAATTGTAACGATTGAGCCGAGTGCCTCAGGGATTGCGGCTACTGCAAGTGCAACGGCAAACATAAGAGAGTTAAGAACCGACATTCCGTTGAACATACTCAAGCCGAAAACTACTACACAGATTGCCATAATAATAACGGCAAGTCTGCTCGAAAATTTATCAAGGCTGAGCTGGAGGGGAGTTTTCTTGCTCTTTGCCTGATTCATAAGTGTAGCAATTTTACCGATTTCTGTGTTCATGCCTGTTTCCGTAACAACGACAATTGCTCTTCCGTATGTTACAAGGCTTCCCGAAAAGACCATATCAGTGCGGTCGGCAAGCGGAACTTCCTTTTCAATTGTCTCCACACTTTTGTCAATATTTGTAGATTCACCCGTGAGCGAGCTTTCATTTACCTGTAAAGAATAGTTATTTATTATTCTACCGTCTGCAACAACAAGGTCGCCTGCCTCAAGCACAACAATGTCGCCGGGAACGATGTTTTCTGAATCAATTTCAATTTTTCTTCCGTCACGGATTACCTTTGCCGAGGGTGACGAAAGCGATTTAAGGCTTTCAAGTGACTTTTCTGCCTTGACATGCTGAACCGTGCCGAGAATAGCATTGAGTGTGATTACCGCAAAATTACGATTGTGCTTTCAACACTTCCCGAAAACATTGAAACGATTGCCGCAATTATAAGGATTATTACCATAAGGTCGGCAAACTGACTTAAAAAACACCTGAAAAACAGATTTCTTTTTTTGCTTTCTTCAAGCACATTTTTTCCGTGTTTTTCAAGAAGGCTGTCAGCCTGTTGTGACGAAAGTCCTTCGCTTGTGACACCGAGCTTGTCAAGAGTTTCGCTCTCGGTCAACTGATACCAATTTTTCATAATTTTTCTCCTCCGTTCGGATTGCAGAATACAGACAGACTGAAAAAGGCAAATAAAAAAGACCTTTATTGCAAGGTGCAACTCACCCTACAATAAAAGTCTTGTCCTTTAAGATATAACCGATACCGAAAACGGTATGTACTGACGATTAATATCACAGATTATCTGCGAACTACTCCCCTTTATCTGCAACCATTCTATCAAATTTATTCCTCATTGTCAACAGAATTTTCCGAAATTTTGTTGATATCATCATTTTCGGCAACAATTTCATCTGTGACAAGGTGTCTTTTTGCGTTTTTTGGGTTTACTGCAGGTTGCAAATATTATGCCCAAAAATGCAAAGAAAAGCACCGCTGCATGAAAAGACTGCGGAAAAATACGGGCGTTCAAGAGCATATGCAACAATTGTTGCAACAATGAAAAGCACTGCAGCAACAAGCATTAATATAAAAGCGGTTTTATAAAGACCGTTCATTTTTCTTTTCATAATCAGTCACCAAGATTGTTTGCAATGTTTGCAAAATCTTCAAGTTTAAGCTGTTCCGCCCTTGCATTCAGAGGAACGGAGGAATTTTCGAGAATTGCGTTGACCTCTGCCTTTGGCAAAGAAAGTCCGGATGCAAGAGAATTTGAAAGTGTTTTTCTTCGCTGTGAAAAGGCGGCTTTTACAACCTTAAAAAACTTCTTTTCGTCATCAACCTTCACGGGCGGTTCTTTGAGAATGTTAAGTCTTAAAACAGCCGAATCAAACCTTTGGAGCAGGCATAAACGAGCCGGCACTAACCGAAAACAGCATTTCGGGTTCTGCGTAATAGTTGACCGATACCGTTACCGCACCGCTTGCACGAGAACCCACCTCAGCACAAATTCGCTGAGCCGCCTCTTTTTGAACCATAACCGTGATTGCACAAATCGGCAGTCTGTCCTCAAGCAATTTCATAATTACGGGAGATGTGATGTAGTACGGAAGATTTGCGCACACAACAACATCCATACCCTGAAATTCTTCTTCAATCAGCTTGTGCAAGTCAATTTTAAGAATATCATCGTTTACAACTTTAACATTGTCGTGTTCGGAGAGTGTTTCTTCAAGAACGGGAAGAAGTCGCTTGTCAAGCTCAACCGCTACAACCTTGTCGGCAAGTGAGCAAAGCTCTGTTGTGAGAACCCCTATTCCGGGACCGACTTCAATTACGCCTACTCCCTCTCCTGCGCCCGAAAGCTCTGCCATTCTCGGACAAACTGACGGGTTTATAAGAAAATTCTGACCGAGTGACTTTGAAAAAGTAAAGCCGTGTCTTGAAAGTATATCTTTGATTGTACCTATATCTGATAATTTTTTCATCTTAATATGCGAAGCCCTTTCGGATATTTATTTTTCAGTCTTGAATTTGACGCTTTGCCAAAGCCTGTTGTGATTCCGTTTACGCAGATAGCCGTATAGCCTTTGACATCCTGTGACACGGCAATTTCCTCACCGTGAAGATACGCTGCAATTTCTTTACTGTTCACATCAAAATCAACTGCGGATTTACAGTTTTCCTTTTTTAGCTGCCGTAAATGCGCTGTGATGCGGTTCGATTCTGTTCTTGACAATTTCGCCGAGAATAACTCCCGCACGGAGAATCTGCAAGCCTTTTACATCAAAATTATAATTCTGTGGAAGAACTATAATTTTATCCTTTATAACCTCAATATTTTCACCGAACGGTCTGTCGATAAAAATACTGTCATAAAAATCAAAAATTCTTTTCGAGTCAGTTTTATTATTCTTTTTAGGAATATTATAATTAGAATACGGCTCGCCCTTTTTGTGAAGCTTGGCAGCAAAATGTCCTTCTCCGCCGTCCATCGGGAAAATTCTTCTCGCATAATCAAGCGTAGGTCTGCCGAATGTTACGCCCGAATCAACAAGTTCAAAATCGGGATTTTCTGCAAGGAACCGAGAAATTACGCCCTCGTTTTCTTCCTTTGAAAAAGTACAGGTTGAATAAACCATATATCCGCCGTTTTTCAGGGCATCCTTTGCACTGTTAAGAATCAAAAGCTGACGGGCGGCACAACTCTTTACATGCTCAATGCTCCATTCACGCTCCGCATCATTCTTGCGGAACATTCCCTCACCGCTGCAGGGTGCGTCAACGAGAATCCTGTCAAAACGGTTTTCAAGCCTTTTGCAAAGTTCATCGGGACGGCAGTTTGATACAACTGCGTTTGAAATACCCATTCGTTCAATATTCGATAAAAGGAATATTCGCTCTGCTTCTTACAATTTCATTGCTCCACAAAAAGTCCTGTTCCGTTAAGTTTAGCGCCGATTTGCGTACTTTTTCCGCCCGGAGCGGCACACAAATCAAGGACATAATCGCCCTCATGAACATCAAGCATTGTAACTGCCGAAGTTGCAGACGGTTCCTGAACATAGAACGCTCCTGCATGGTGCAGAGGATTGTTGCCGATTGACTTAACATCGGACGGAATATAGAAGCCCTCATCGCAAAACGGAGTTTTTTTCAGTTCAAAATCAAGAAGTGAACAAAGCTTTTCGGGCAAACATTTTAAGGTGTTGACACGAAGTCCCTTTATGAAATCGTCACTGTTGTAAAATTTTAAAAATTCGTCAAATTCATCACCCAGAAGTGATTTCATTCGCAATAAAAAATCATTCATGAATAAACAAGCCTTTTCGGGTTAATAATAGTTTTGTAAAGGAGGTGTTGAAATGAATTTCAATCAGAATCGGAACAACAATCAGAACAAGAACGAGCAGAACAGCCAGAATAAGAATCAGAACAACAATCAGAATAAAAAATCAGCAGAACAGCCAAAACAAAAGTCAGAACAATTGCAGATGATTACATTCTGAAGTTCTCCCGAGCCGTGTCTTTTTTTGATACGGCTTTTTTTTCTTTATAGGAATTAATAGCCGTATTCTTCGCCGATGATAATAACCTTGATTCTGTCAATATGTCTTTGCTGAGCGGATACCACATAGTTACAGCAGATTCTTGTGTCACCATGACAACCGTCACAGAGCTCGGGATTTTCTTTTCTCAATGAAACACATTCGCCTGTTTTTCCGCAAAGGGGTTTCAATGCCAAGTCTGATTGTATTCTGCGGAGCAGCAATTGTTTTAACTCTCTTGATTGCCTCGTCAATATTCTTTACAATTTTGTTGATACCACATACAACGATAACGCTTTTCGGACCATAAAGAAGTGCGGCAACACGGTTTGAGTTGCCGTCAACATTATAAAGCTCTCCGTTTTCGGTAAGAGCGTTTGTACTCATAAAAAATGTGTCTGCCCTGAAAGTCTGACGGTAAACCTCTTCAACCTCGGGACGAGTCATTCCGGGTGCGGAACGGTCAAGAAAATTGTAATCGGGTGAATTAATCATCTGATAAATTCCCGTTTCGTCAAGAGTTTTTGAACCTCCGCATGAAATTGTTTCGCCCTTTTTTTAATGAGTGTTTTTACAAGTGCCTGAGCCTCTTCCCTGTTTTCGCAAAAAATAAGGTTTCATCTTGTTGCGTTCAAGATTTTTCATAACTTTCTCAACTTTTGCTCTCATTTCATCAGTCATAATAATTTCTCCGTTTCATAATTTCACAAAGTAATAAGCAAGTTTTTGCATTAAAAATAGTTCTTTAAAAGAACAATATCTGCCACTACGCTTGACATTCTGCCTACGGTTACAATCTGCTCACACATAATAATTGTAATATCATACACTTGCCAACATTTTTTTCACCAAAAATCATATGTAATCATTATACAATACAAATTGAATTTTGAAAAGAAAATTATTTGTCAACGGCACGGGTTTTGCGAATAAAATGATAAGAGACTAAATTTAGGAGAGATTTTATGCCGTCAGTTTATCTTTCACCGTCATTGCAGGAGTACAACCCTTATATTGACGGAGGAAATGAAGAATATTATATGAATCTTATTGCAGACGCCATGGAGCCTTATTTGAGGGCAAGCGGAATAGATTTTAGGCGAAACGATCCCGATATGACGCTGAGTCAGGCAATTGCAGATTCAAACAAGGGCAATCACGATTTGCACCTTGCAATTCACAGCAATGCCGCTCCCGAGGGTTCGGCAGGCAGATACACGGGTGCAGATATTTATTACTATCCGACAAGCAGTAACGGCAAGCGTTTTGCTGAAATTCTGCAAAAAGAATTACAAGGATATTTACCCCGAACCGAACGATGTTGACATAATCCCCACTACCTCAACTTGCAGAAGTCAGGCGAACAAAATCACCGTCGGCATTGATTGAGGTTGCATATCACGATAAACCCGAAGAAGCTCAATGGATTAGGGACAACATTAATGCAATCGGCAGAAATCTTGCAAAATCAGTTGCCGAGTATTTTAATATGCCGTTTGTCGAGCCGTAATTTAATTTTGACAAAGAATAAAGGTCAACACGATTATGTGCTGACCTTTTTGTTATTCATCAAAATATGCGTTTAAAAATAATCAGATCTTTCGCTCATATTGTTTCTTTCATTACATTTCAATTAGATGTTCACAACATTCGGAACACATATTTCTTTTAATATTAACTGTTTGCCCAACCGCCAAATTTCAATTTGTTTTTATACAACTTCAATATCATTCATCTCAATACTGCCCCAGGCTTTTTGCCAGGTGTTTTGGTATTTATCGGGTTTTCTCCTTCTGAAAGTCAGACCGTCTGCAACCTCTAAGGTTTCAAAGGGGGCGGCATCGTTCTTTCGGCTGTAGAAAACATAGCGTGTATAGTATCCGCCACGGACAATTTTTGATATGTCTATTTTCAATTTTGCCGTGTGGGTTTCGCCCTTTTTTCCCGAATAGAAATTTTCAACCACAAATGCGGTAACGGGATATCTTCGGTAATCGCTCACTTCAATACGCAGGCAAAGATTTTCAATATCAGTCTTGTTTTTCCATGTGAGTTCAAGCAGAATCTGCTCGTCATCATAGAAAATATTATCCTCTTTGCCGTTATATCCGGCAAATTGCAGACATAGGTCATTTCTGTCGGCATGATGCTTGTGTTCGTTTCCGACATATTCAATGGCACGGAAATTTTCGTTTGCACTTCCGAGATAGATTTTTACAGCGTCTTCAACATCGCCGTCAAAAACAATTTTGCCGTGGTCAAGAACTATGCATCTGTCGCAAAGGTCACGAATAGTATTCATATTGTGTGAAACATAGAGGACAGTTCTGTTCTCCTCAGTTGCAAAAAAGGTCACGCATTTTCCCGATACACTTTTTCTGAAAGTGCATATCTCCGACAGCAAGCACCTCGTCCATAATCATGATTTCTGCATCAAGGTGTGCCGCAACAGCAAACGCAAGCTTTACGAACATACCCGATGAATAACGCTTTACGGGCGTGTCAATGAACTTTTCGCACTCTGAAAATTCAATAATACTGTCTATTTTTGAAGTGACCTCTTTCTTTGTCATTCCGAGGATTGCACCGTTAAGGTAGATGTTTTCCCTGCCGGTAAGCTCAGCATGAAAGCCTGTTCCGACCTCAAGCATACTGGCAATTCGTCCCCTGAAACGCACTCTACCGTCTGTCGGAGATGTAATTCTGCATAAAACCTTTAACAGAGTTGACTTGCCTGCACCGTTAGCGCCTATAATTCCTATGCGTTCTCCACGGTTTACCTCAAGGTTCACACCGTCAAGTGCTAAAAATGTGTCGCCTTTTTTGTGTATTGTTTGGCACCGATTCTCTGATTCGGATCTTCTTTACCTCTTTTTTTTTTTTGCATACCAACTCTGCAAATCATGACGGAGAGTTCCCGAACCGATTGCACCGAGTCGGTATTCTTTTGAAAGATTTTCAATTTTAATTACGCAATTTTCATTCATTTCAGTCATGACATCATACCGTATCTATAAAATTCTTTTCTACCCTATTAAAGACGATTATTCCGAACAGAAGAACGACTGCCGTAACAGCAAAGCTCAATATGAGATATTGCCACGGAAATGTTCCGCTGCCTAAGAACCCGTAACGGAATGTTTCAATTAGCGGAGCAACAGGGTTTAAGAGTGCAAGCGGACGGAATGAATCCGACACCTGAGAAACAGGATAAACAACAGGAGTAATATACATCCACAATGTTACTCCGAATGAAACAAGCACACCGAGGTCACGGTATTTTGTTGTTACAGACGAAACAATCAGTCCGCAGCCTGTGCCTAAAAGTGCCGAAGAAAGCAGAATCAAAGGCATAAGCAATGCGCATAAATTCGGGTGAACATTTGAACCCGTAATCATATATATAAGAACAAGTATAAAGAACATTACAAAGTTGATCAAAAAACCGATTGTGTTGTAAATTATGTTTGCGCACGGCATTACAAGCCTTGGAAAATACACCTTGCCAAACAGCCTTGCGTTGCCGATAAAGGTTGATGAACTGCCGTTAAGACAGCTTGAAAAAAACGACCACAAAATATTGCCTGCCATAAAAAACAGGAATTGAGGCATTCCGTCAGTTGAGATATTGGCAATCATACCGAAAATTACGGTAAAAACAAATGTTGAAAGGAACGGCTTTATTATTATCCACAACGGGCCAAGTACGGTTTGCTTGTAGGAATTTTTAAAATCACGCTTTACGAACAGCATAACAAGGTCACGGTACTTTCGGACATCACCGAGATTAAGCTCAAACAATCTGCGTTTTGAAGTAATATCGGTTATTTCATTATTTTTCAAGCCACCATTCCCCTTTTGTCGGTATTTCACATACAAAAAATTTTAACACATTTATATTTTTTGTGTCAATTCAGGTTGATTTGCAGACATAATAATGATAAAATAAATTAAGTTTATTTATGAAAGGAATTTGAAAATGACAAAAATTAAAAAGATTTCGGCAATTATGGTTGCCGCAGTTATTCTCTGCACATGCTTTTTAATCAGCGGTTGCGGCGGTGACACAGAGAGCAGTTCTTCTGAAAAAGCAACTTCTGCAGTTTCAAACGAAGAAACAACATCCGCAAGCACAGACACAACCAACTACAAATCAAGCTACACAGCTATTATTGATGTTAAAGACTACGGTAAAATTGAAGTTGAGCTTTATGAGGAGCTTGCTCCGATTACAGTCAAGAACTTTGTTGACCTTGCAAAAGACGGCTTTTATGACGGTCTTACTTTCCACAGAATCATTACCGGCTTTATCATTCAGGGCGGTGATCCCCTTGGCAACGGTACAGGCGGAAGTGATAAGACAATCAAGGGCGAATTTGCTCAGAACGGTGTTGAAAACAACCTTTCACATACAAGAGGCGTTATCTCAATGGCTCGTTCAAATGAACCCGACAGTGCAATCTCACAGTTCTTTATTGTTCAGGCTGACAGCACATATCTTGACGGTCAGTACGCTGCATTCGGCAAGGTAACAAAGGGTATGGATATTGTTGATAAAATCTGCGAGGACACACCTGTTACAGATTCAAACGGTACTGTTGAAAAGAAAAAAATCAGCCTGTTATCAACTCAATTAAGATTGAGGAAAAATAATGAACGGTATAACTGTTCTTGTTGATGCGGATGCCTGCCCTGTTGTAAAAATCGGTTGAAAGGATTGCACAAAATCACAATGTTCCCGTTGTGCTTTTATGTGACACAAACCATGTTCTAAAGTCAGATTACAGCGAGATAAAAATTATCGGTGCAGGTGCAGACGCAGTTGATTTGGCGCTTGTCAACCTTTGTAGTAAAAGGGCGACATTGCGGTAACTCAGGATTACGGAGTTGCGGCACTTGTGCTTCGAAAGGGTGCGTACTGTATTCATCAATCGGGAAAAATTTTCTCGGATGATAACATAGGCGGTCTGCTTATGGACAGACACCTTGCCAAAAGGCGGGAATGTCAAACGGCAAGCATCACATTAAAGGACCGAAAAAAGCGTACAAAACAAGATGACGAAAACTTTGAAAAGAGCTTTGAATCTTTGCTTGTAAAAGTGTTAAATAATTCTAATCAGGAATAATAATTATTTTTCTGCATATACTTGAAATGCACAGAAATGTGTGCTGCAATAAACATAGGCAAAATGATGTAAATAGTCCATTGGGCAAAACGAAACCCTCGAAGCTACCGACTTCGAGGGTTTCTTCATAGGTTGGCTGTTGAAGTTACTATCTATCCAACCACTTGCAAATGTAATTAGGCAATACACTTGCTCCAACAGATAGGAAAAAGGATATAAGCAACTCCAAGAAAGTCGCCTTCTTCCTGACGGAAAGAGTCAACAGCACAATCAGCATATCACATCTGTTGAGATATATTTCAGCCAACCTTTACAAACAGAACACCCCGAAGATTAAGTTCTTCGGGGGTGTTTTATGTTTTACCGTAAGAATTTTTTGCAGTCGCATACTCGGGCAAAATATGATATAAACGATTCAAACTATCTTCCCGACCGCACCTAACAGCTATTAACTTTTCACTCCTCACTTCCAACGGTATCCGTTGGTTCGGTTGATTTGACTTTTTTCTGATAGGTGTCAATGTTGAAAATACCAAGATTCTGTTTCCATTTCAGGATTCGCTTTACGGATGCGTCAACCTGAGCTTCGGAAATTTCACCGTTTTGAACAGCCTCAAGAACTGCGGGATATTGGGTATCGACAGATGAACAACAGAGCAAATCGTTACCGCATTTTGCCGCTGTGACTGCCGCCGCTTCATCCCCCGTAAAATCCGTGATTGCGTCCATGATCAGGTCATCGGTCATAATTACACCGTCAAATTTGAATTCATTTCTGAGAATATCATGCACCTTTTGTGAAAGTGAGGCAGGATATTCGCTGTCCATGCAATTAACTATGTTGTGTGAAACAAGAATACAGTCGGCACCGGACTCAATTCCCTGATAAAACGGTTTAAAATCTGTATTTTCAAATTCCGAATAGTCACGGTCATCGTATGCAATTCCCGTGTGTGTGTCGCTGTTATTGCCGTAACCGGGAAAATGCTTCAGAACCGTGCCGAGCTTTTTTTGATTTACTTGTTTCAACAACAGTTCGCACATATCTGTTTTCCATATCAACATCCACGCTGAAAGAACGGTCATACATAAAGCCGTATTCATCCGAGGTCATATCGCACACGGGAGCCAGATTCACATTGATTCCGAGTGAAAGAAGCAAATCCGCTTTTTCTTCTGCATCCCGCTTGACAGCATCCCAACCGCCGTCTGCATAAGTATCTTTTGGAGAAAGAAACGCAGTTTCACGGAGGTTTGGGTTACTGCTGACACGCACAACCGTTCCGCCCTCCTCATCAACGCCGATTAAAAGCGGAATATCCGCCTCGTTCTGATAGCTGTGAATATCGTCAACAACTTCATCTTTGGTTTTACCGTCAAAATCTCTGCCAAACAGGATGTAACCGCCGATATTGTACTCGCTGACCTGTTGCACAGCGTCTTCATCGGGACAGCGTACAAAAAAACATCTGCCCCACCTTTTCTTCAAGCGTCATATCGGATATGAATTTATCAAGCTTTCGGTCATTAATTTCTTCGGCTGACATTGTTGTCGGCTGAACAGTCGTCTGCTCTGCAGGCTGTGATTTTTCGGACTGACTGCTGTTTTCGGCACAAGCCGTCATTACAAAAACCATGCATAATGTAAGCAAAGCAGATGAAGTTATTTTTAATTTTCTGTTAAATATTTTCATAAACGCCTTACGCTTTCTGCATTTTTTAGTCAGCGCACTGCTTGTGACATATACAAGGCACCTTACCGTTACACCGTTTGCCGTGGTACATGATACTGTGGTTTTGCCCGTTTTGTTGGCTGTAATTTTTCCGCTGTTTTCATCAACAGACGCAACAGTCGGATCTGTTGACGAATAGGTTGTTGAACAGGTCGCCTCACCGTCTGCTACAGAAAGATTCAGCAAGCTTGAATTACCCTCTGAAAGTGAAATTTTATTTTTGCCAAAGCTAACCGCCATTGCAAGAAACTTTACATTCACATTCACATTTTTTGTTTTACCGTCAGATGTCGAAATCGTGATAACCGTATCGCCTATGCCCGTGGCAACAATATTGCCGTTTTCATCAACAGAGGGCAACTGACGGGTTACTGCTTGAATAGCTGACATCTATATCTCCCCTCAACTCCGTAATTTCGCTGTTAAGGGTGTAACTTTCAAAAAGTCCCATAGAAATGTCACTTTTCGGCAAAACAAGTTCAGACTTTGCTCTGTACTGTTTCGTTAAGCTTTTCGGCAACGATGGGACCGTATATCTTCATATTGGCATATGCAAGAGGGTGAATCCCATCGCCTTTTTTTTGGTTGTTGCATTATATCTAAAATACTGTGTTGTAATTTCCTCATTATCACCGGTAAGCTCTGTTTCTTCCGAAAGGTCAACATAGGGAATTTCCCACTTATCAAGTATATTTTTTCATTAAAGACCAATACTGTGACTGTTTTATTCTTGTTGAGCAATTGTGACAGAGTACGAACAGCTTAATTGAGTCTTTATAATTCTTGTCAAGAAAATAGCAAATACTTTCCAACGCACCTGCTGTGGTGTATTCATTGTATTTTCCCGATTTATTATTTATATCGGTCATTGCACCCATTTCAACATTTTTTGAACAGGTCATTAAAACCGCCGTCAAGCAGAATAACATCGTAACTGCCTTTCATTTCACGAACACGCTCAAGGATACTTCTGTGGTCTGTGCCGAAATAAAATCCTTTCTTATTGCAAGAGTTGTGCCGGGAGTGGCCTTGTTGGTCATTGTCATATTATATTTTTCGGCAACATAATTGCAGAAAGAATATGTTGAATTTCCCATTGTGTTCGTACCCGAACCGTAGGCAACGCTGTCGCCGTCACAATACATAGTTCTGCCCGAAAGGTAGTCGGGAGCAGAATACATAGCCTTTGCACACGGAAAAAGCTGTGCGTAAAATTCGTTCCCGACAGCCTGCAAAATAAGATTAACATCATTTTCTGTGATTTTGCCGTCATCGTCAACATCGGCAGCCGTCAGTTCTTCCTCGGTCGGAACAGTGTCGATAAGGCTTTTGGCAAGCTTTGCATCAGCTGCCTCAACAGTTCCGTTGTTATTAACATCGCCGTAAATCACATTGCCCAACGAAAGAAAGTTTAGCGAATTATCATTGCAATATTTTTCTGCGACAGTCCCCGAATAGCCTTCAAGAGTGAATAATGAATCGGTTGAATACTGCTGAGTGCTTATTGTCTGCTTACTGTAGGTGTCAAAAACGCCCTTTTTGGTTGAACAGCTTACCGCAAACGAATCATCGCAAATCTTCGTTACGGACATTGGAATGCTCACGGATTTAAGATTTTTACAATTCATAAACGCACCGTAGCCTACAGTTTTCAAACCAAAATTCAGGTTGATTTTTTTCAAGGCTTTCACAACCGTAAAAAGCCCACCATTTGATATTTTTTTACTGTGTCGGGAATTGTCACTTCCTTGATTTTGCCTGAATAAAAAGCCGTCCTGCCGATTGAGGTTACAGGCTTTGAATCAATGCTGTCGGGAACAGTCACAACCGCATCCTTGCCCGTATAACCGCAGATTTCGGCTGTGTTATCGTCAAGAATTCTGTATTTAAAGTTTTTTGTATGTGTGTTCATCGGTTGCGGCAAAAACGGTTGTACCGACACCTACAACTGATGAAACTATTATTACCGTTGAAAGTAAAAATGATAAAGGTTTTTTTTGAAATTTCTCATTAAATAGCTCCCATAAATCATTATTCCTATATTTTACTACAAAATGCAACATTTTGTAAATAGGCAAACAACCTAGAATTACCAAAAATAAAAAAACAGAGGAACAACATCGAAAGCAATTCAAAGAATGCTCCGGTTAATCCTCTGTATCCTTTATATATTTTTAAAAAATCAGCCTGCAAGCACAAGCGGAAGAACATCGTTACGGTCAATGTGAAGAACAACCGAAACCTCGTCACAAACCATTTTTTCAGCTTCTTTAAGAAAACGCTCGTCAGTAATGTGAAGTCGTCTGCCCTTTTTTGAGCTGGAGCTTACTGTGGAAGTGCATTCTCCTGATAAGCTCAACAAGCTTCATACAATCGCCGCCCGAAATAATTTCCTTGATTTTTTCACATCTTTCGGCTTTGTTGTCAATCCATATTTCATTATCGGTTTTCTGTGACAAAATATCTTTAATTTCATCCGAAGAAAGGACAACACGCATTCTTGACACAAGCATTTCATTCTGAGTCGGAACAAAAAGCGTTGAAGAATCCGAGCAAACAGGTTTTAAAACATAGTATTCAATAGAATCCTTTCCGATTTTTTTTCGTTGTAATTTCGGTAATCTCACAAACTCCGTTTGAGCCGTAAAGAACAACCTCACCAATACTGTACATACTCTCACCATCCGTATAATCGCATCATCTTAAATCTCAGATAAGCACTGAGTTCTTACAATATTATTGTACCACATTTTGCATAATTTTGTTATAGGCAAAATTACCGAATTTGACAATTTTTTCACTGTGGGAAATTAGAGCATATTCTACCAAAATCCGTTAAAATAGAATTGGTTTAAATCCGAAACAAGGTACAAAATACGCTCTGCGGATATTGTACGAAAAGGCTCTTGGAAATGCAAGGCATTTTAATTGGAGGCGTCGAGGAATTTATGCCTATTGACAAACACATTTAGATAATTTAAAAGGTCAAAAATGTTATTGTTCGGTATATATTTTAAGTTGATAAAAATGTCTAAATCACAGATATTAAATACAATTAAAGGCACGGCGGGTGTTACTGCAACAAAACAAGCGACAGTTTAATTTCTGTCGCTTGTTATTACACTTTATTCTGTTTTTACGGGTTGCCACATAACTATTGACATTGAGCCATAAATGTCAATTCATCAGCAAAAGTCGTTTTGTAACGGTTACGGATTGTAGGCTGACCAGTTACCGTTTGAATAAATCTTGCCGACATTCACCGTGAGATCAGCAGTTTGGTTTGCACCATTGTTGCTGAAAATCACATTTGTTGCACCTGTCGGCACGGCTATACGGTAGACACCGTCACCGACACTTTCCATTGCTTTTCCAGGCCATTTACCTGCCATATCGGTTGCGGTGCTGTTCCAGAAGTATGCATAGGTGTAGCCTTTTGCATAGACATAAACAGTTGTGGGAGCTGTTGTCGGTTCAACGCTGTAATTTGTCCAATTACCGTTTGAATAAATCTTGCCGACATTCACCATGAGATCAGCAGTTTGGTTTTCACCCTTATTACTGAACACAACATTTGTTGCACCTGTCGGCACGGCTATACGGTAGACACCATCACCGACACTTTCCATTGCTTTTCCCGGCCATTCACCTGCCATATCGGTTGCATCACTGTTCCAGAAGTATGCATGGGTATAGCCCTTTGCATAAACATATGACTTGCCGACTGTTGTCGGTTCGGTTGTGGGAGCAACCGTTGGGGGCTGTGTTGTAGGTACTGTCGGTTCTGTTCCGGGAGCTGTTGTGACCTCTGTTGACGGTTCCGTAACAGGCTCTGTTGCAGGAGTTTCCGTTGTTGGTTCGGTTGCGGGGACTGTCGGCAACTGACTCGGATCAACATATGTACCGCAGTAACCGCAATTTTCAAACTTTACAACATAGCATTGAATCAGGGTTGCGTCCTTGATTGAGATCGTGTTATCCCCTGTCAACATCTGCCGCAACGAGGGAATTGTTTGTAAGATTTTCAAACCTTACAATATGCTTTTGAACGAGTGTTGCATCGCTGACATCTATTCTTCTGTCAAGGGTTGTATCACCCATAAGAATCATATTATCGGGTATATCCGTGTTGTAATACTCGAACATATAAGTATTGTTGAAGTCGTTGTAATCGTTTGCCTTTGAGATTACCCTGACTGAAACAAAGCCTGTGTCATCAACATATGGCTTATCAAGCGGAACAGTTATCGTGACGGGGGTATTCTTTGAAACAAAAAAGGAATGTTCTGTGTGAAGTAAACCTCGTTTGTGTTTCTGTTATAAACCTCAAGAGTTGCAGGAGAGTCATAGCTGAATCTGTTGTACACAACAGCCTTGATGAAGTTTTCATCACCGTCAATATACTGTTCTGCACTGACCGCCATATCGGTATAACCGAGGGTGATATCATATGATGAAGTGTACTTTGCCTTGCTGTCTGTTGACGGTAATTGTTATACAACGGTTTACAATCTGTTCGGGTGCTGTGAACGGAACGCTGAACTTCTCGCTTGCACCTGCAGAGAGTGATTTATCTGTTGTTGTATATGTACCGAGTACAGTACCGTCATAGTTCTTTACCGTAAAGGTGAGGTTGCCTGTCGGTTCAAAGCTGTTGTTTGTTACAAATACATCTGCTTTTGGCTTCCTTGCCTGCGTTGATTTCGCTGTAGTCAACGCTTGCATCTGTAATTACAGGTTTTGAAACAGAGTCGGCAATTGTTGTAACAAGCTTTGACTCTGTGTTCATATCGTCATCAATTACCTTCGAATCATAATATGTGAATGTAAGCTTGCCGTTAATGTACTCCGGCTCAACATTTTCAATGTAGTTGTCGGATGAAACAAGTGTTACGGGATTTGACCATGTACCGTTTGCCGTGTCAAGATAGAGGGCATTGATTTTGTTCCTGCTCTCTGTGTAAACGATTGCACAGTTGCCGTTTTTTTCATCGTTTACTATTTCAACACCGTTTGCAGCCGAACCTGATATGTTGCAAATCTCCATTTTTGCCTGAGACTGAACATCATACTGCATGAGAGTTCCGTTTTCGTACCAAACTACAACGGATTTGTTAAGAACTTCGCCTGTTGAGAGTGCAGTTTCAACATTTTCTGCAATTACATTTGTTTCGCCTGTGGCTGTGTTGCAGACACAGATTGTCTTATCGTCTGTTGTCGAAAGGTCGCCGTCTTTGTCACAGGTGTAAACAACATATTTTGACTTTGAGCTTTCGATAATATCACAGTTGATTACCGTATCAACATTCTGTGCAACAGCCTGTGGCTGTGACCATGTTCCGTTAGCAAGACTGCTCATCATAATTGAGTTGGAGCAGTCATTAAAGAACGGATTGTTTGAAGAACTGTTCATCCAAATTGCTGTGGGAACACCGTTGATGTCTTTAAGAACAGGGTTTGCATCGTATGTACTGTTGTTTGAACGATGCGTGTAAAGTTTTCAAACTTGTTAGACCAAAAAACTGAACTTTGCAGAATATACATCAATGTTCTTTACTGTATCGGTAATTGAAGAATCTTCCAAAAGCTCTGTGTTACTCTGGGCATAAACAAGATAAATCTGATCTCCGCTTACTGCAAGTGAGTACGATATATCGGCATTTTTGTTGTCATCAAGCTTTGATGCTTTTGACCACTTGCCAGTTGTTGAATCGTAAACGCTGTAGTAAAGTGCGAGTGCATTTGCCGAATTTGTTGCATTTTCGTCAACACTCTGGTAAACCATTACCGCCTTGTCACCGCAGGTTGCAATCTGTGGCTTTGATGCGGAGTATGCATTGTCAAGCAATGCCGTATTGCCGTTGCCGGACTCTATCTCGTCATTCCAACCCGAATTGTAGGACAGCAATTTATCATTTATGTTGTATTTGTCGGCATCATATGCCGCTGCAACAAGCTCGGAATATGCTTTGGCTTTTTTATTTTTGCATCTCGGTCGTAAATAGTCGTGCTACCCGACACAATAGGGAATTTTTCGGAATAGAACAACAGCTTGACATACAAACCAACTTCACCGCTCAATTCAACGGTTCTCATTTCAAATGTTTTCCAGATGTCAATGCTAAAGCCTAATTCCGCACTACCGTAAATTCCGGCTGAAAGGCAGTTGACACCAATGCCTGCCTCCAAATCAACTCCGAGGTCGATTTTTAAATCCAAGTAGTCAAAGCCATAGGTGTTGTCCTCGTTGTTATATGCAAAAAGATGCCTCTGCACCTACACCAAGGCTAAATCCTACTTTCATATTGACAGGAATCCAAGCTATAAAGAATTGACTTTCATATTCACATGCAACAGACACACCGATAAACAGCTTACTCTTTGCAAGCTCTAATCCGCCGTCATCTCTTACATTAAATTCAAGAGCACCCATAAGTGAGAAATCAAAGGACGGGTTCTTATCGAACTTAATTCCCTTAGCCTTGCTTGCGAGAAGATCTTTGTATTCACTTCTGCATTTTTCGACTACTTCGGTGAATGCTGTGTGTCCTTTAAGGCTCTCATAGTCCGTATTATCGCTTGAATCATCCTTTTTGGTCGGATCTTTCTTTTTTTTTGATATTTCCGTTTTCAAGTTCCTTTTCAATGTCAAAGTTGACACCAACGGTAACTGTACTCTCAGATCTGTTATATTCATAAGAAAGTCCGAGTTTATCTGTGAACTCAAAATCGAACGATACACCGTTGAGCCAATCAAAAGAAGAATCGCTGAAGAACAGTGAACCCTTTTCGGGAAGTTTTACCGAGATATCGTCAGTAAACACTCTTAAGGAATTGATATTGAGTTTGGTCTTTTCAACTTTGCCTGATTTTAATGTTACATACATATATACAGAGTCGCCATCTGTGAAGTCCGAGGCTGTATAAGTATTTGTATAGATATATTCAGATGAATTTACTTTTCTGCTGTTTGCAGTTAATGCTTTGTCATTCTGAACAATATCAATTTTGGAAACCTCGCCATAGATTTTTGATGAGAATGTTATATTTGCGACACTGCCGTCTTTATTCTTAGCATTTGTTCTGATTGTTGCCTTTGAATTCAGAGCGTCTTTGCCGTCAACATTGACATTGACTACGGCAAATTCACCAACACGGTAAAGCTTAACATTTGTGTGACTGCCGAACTGAACTCCCTCAAAGTACATATCCGTATATGAGTAGTAGCCGTCAGCAGTAACTTTTAAGTAAGCCGAGTCGAGGTCTTTTTTCTGTCCTCTTCCTTGATGATAACTCTTCCTTCGCCGTCGGTTTTATATATAAGGTCGGAGTTAAGTTCGACGGTTGCACCCGATATCGGGTTGCCGTCCTTGTCCTGAACATAGAATACATACGCTCCGCCCTCCTCGGGAAACTTTTCAAAATACTTTTCGAGGAAGTAATCTACATCGTGAAGCGAAACCTTTGCGTTTGCACCCATTGACGAAAACATCGTCAATTATGTTGTCAATGTACTTGTACGAACCGCCAAGCTTTGCATAGCAATGGTAAACAAACTTTTCATTCGGATTAAGTGTTGTTCTCTGCTTGTCCATTTCATATGAAGTGCCGTTTGCATCAACATATTCATCACAGTAGGACTCGTTGAGTTTTTCCCATTTAAAGCTCTCAAGAGCAAAGTCGCCCTTGTTTTCAACAATGATATTGTAGAACACCTTACTGCCGTAGTTATGATCTGCCGCCTCAATTTCAACATCAATAGTTGACGCATTGTGAACCTCAATCGGATTATCGGCTACGAATTTTGCGGAAATCGGTTCGTTGAAGTAAGAAAGCATTCCGAGGAAGTCGGCAGAAATATCATATGTACCCGCCTTGTCGCCTCTGAGAATCCACTTAATTGTTTTCTGAGTCTGTCCCTTGATTTCATCAATATAGACAGAAGCCTTTGGTTCTGACGAATTTGTCTTTACAACGCTGAGGCCGTCCAGGAACATTAAGTGTAACCGTGTTGTCAAGCAAGCTGAAATCACTTGACGCGTGGTTGATGATGTGAAGAGATACGCTGAAGAATTCTTTGAGATATGAGAACTCAACAGGAACATCAAGGTAAACGATTGTTGGATCTTCAGCTTTTGTCAAGCTTGAATTTGAACTGCCAATTACACAAGGAGTAAGCTTTCTTGTGCCTGATGATGTTTTCACATAAATCGGGTCCGATTTTGCGGTTTTACCGTTCCAATAGATTACCGAATGAATCGGTTCACGCTCATAAACGAGAGTTACATTGATTTTTACAACATTTCTGTTTTCGGCGGCATTGATGTCGATGCCTGCCGCAACAATTTCATCAAATGTCATTTTGTGAATTTCAAATTCACCCGTAACAATCGGTTCGTTGACAAGAACGAGTGTTACACAAGTTTCCTTGCCTGTAACAGAAATATTCTGCTTAACGGGGAGGTAATCTTTTTTTGTATGAAGATAACAATGTGAGTACCAATCGGAGCTTCAAACACGGCAAGACCGTTTGAATCGGTAAATGCGTGCTGCTGTTCTTCCTCACCGAGATCGATATAAGCGTCTGTGTTTGGAAGAACATTGCCCTTTTCGTCTTTAAACAATACATTGACTGTGCCGACAAGCTCTCTGCTTGTAACTGTAATTTCCTTTGTCAGCTTGGCTGTGTTGCCGTCATTGTCAGTTACGCTGACAGTAACTTTGTACTTGCCTGTCTTATCGAAAATATGGAGTGTTTTGCCCCTTTCGTTCTTTACAACGGCTGTGCCGTCACCAAAGTCAAAGCTGTAACTTACAATTTCGGTATCATCTGTTGAGCCTGTTGCGTCAAACATATACTCACTGCCCACTACAACTGTTGACTGACAATCGAGTACGGGAACGGGAGCAATTATGCCCGACACCTTAACAAGTTTGCTATCGGCACTTGATGAGTTTTTAGCCTTGTCAAAAGTCTCAATCTTGTAGTAGATTACGCTCTTGTCGGAAACGGCAATTTCATTATCGTTGTAGGTGTATGAATTCTTTCCGCTTTCAGCCATTACGGAATCGTAAAGCACATATGACTTGTCATTTGCACGCTTTCTATATATATAGAAGTGAGAAAGATCATCTGCATCACAAGACCATGTAAGGTTGAAGATATTATCGTCTTTTTCAACAAGCTTTACATCCTTGATTTCGGGAGCATCCTTGTCAATTGTGTAGGTTGCGGTTTTTTCATCAGCCTGATTGCCCGATGAATCGCTTGCCGTAACCTTGATTGTAACCTCTGTGCCGCTGTTAAGCTCATCAAGAGGGAGAGCAACCGTTGCGGTACAGTTATTCTTTGAGTTACCTGCAATTTCTTTGATTGTCTGATATGAACTGAAAAGTCCGTTTGTTTTATACTCAATTTTCAGGTTGCTGAGTTTTGCATTATCCGATGCGGCAACCGTGACGGAGTTGTTGTTATTACCTATTCTTGTGCCGTCAACAGGTGAGAGATCATAGATAACAGGCTTTTCGGTATCGTCCTTGACTTTGCATGATACAACCTCCGACTGTTTGCCGACATTGCCCGCAAGGTCAACAGCCTCAACCTTGTAGTAGTAGGTAGCACTGAAATCTACATTTTCATCATATGTATTGACAGTCTTTACATTGTTTTTCAAAAGGGTAAATTCACCGTCAGCGCTGTTGCTCTTGTACACTCTGTAATAAGCAAAGCTGTTGTCGTCTGTAATCGCATTCCACGAAATGTTTACGAATGACGAACCTCCCTCTGTTTCACCCGATGATGCCGTAACACCTGTGGGCTGAATCGGAGCTGTTCTGTCAACAACATATTCGTAGCAGGTAAGGTCTTTATCCTCGGTCACATTGCCGTAGCTGTCATAAACCTTTGCCCTTACAAAAAACAGAACCTTCCTCATAGTTTTTGAGGTCAAGTTTGCAGTCGAATGTGCATTTTGCAGACTCGCCTGTTGCCTTTATTTCGGAAACCGTTTTCCAGCTTTCCTTATCTGTTGAAGTCTGGATTTCGATTGATTTTACTCTGTAATCATCTTCTGCTGTGAATCTGAGGTTGATTTCGGATTTGAAATAACCCGGATCGGGAGTAATTTTTGTTACCTTTGGACAAATTGTATCCTTCAAAGTTGTAACTGTGATTTCTTCCGAAGGAGTGCCTCGGTTTGAACGCTTGTCATAGCCGATTACACGGTAAACATAATCGTGTTCGGGAGTAAGACCGCTGAGGTTTACACCGAGGTTTGTGCTTGTTCTTGAAACGCTCTTCCATGCTCCGTCAGATTGTTCGCATTCAACAACAAAGTATGAAATATCATCGTCCGAAACATCGCTCCAAGAAAGTGTTGCCGTTGTGCCGTCAACTGCAATACACTTGACATTCTTGACCTGTTCGGGACCTTGATTGTCGCACATATATCTCTGTTTTGGAGAATAGGTGAAGTTTCCGACAGCGTCATAAATTTTTGCAACAACATACACAACGCCGTTCGGCATTACTGTCGTGTCGATGTTCTGCGAGTAAGAACTGCCGTTATGCTCGTCAATAAGAGTCCAGCTTTCAAGAGGAGCTTCGGGATCGGTTGAGTAGTAAAGCGCTGTTTTTGCAACGCCCACATTATCGTTGCCGACTACCGAGAACGGCTGATTGCCGTAGATGTAGTTATTTGATGCAGGAGTCATCTTGATAAACTGCGGAGGGATTGTATCATTAATCAATCCTGCCGAAACGATGTCATATCTAAGACTTTCCTGACCGTAAGCGTCCGTACCTACGATATAGTAATAATAAGTTACATTTTCTTTAACTTTTTTTTATCATTATAGCTTGTTGTGTCACGATTTCTGATTTCGCTCAAAAGTTCAAAATCTGTTTCGTCTTCTGCACGCTTATAAATTCTGTAGATTGCTGTGTCGTATTCTACGGAAATCTGCCACGAAAGCGAGATGTAGGTTTCCATAGGAGTTATGGTAACCTCGTCAATAGGTGCAGGGTGAGTTCTGTCAACATTCACCTTGATGTCTTTGTAGCTCTGACCGCCGTCCTTGTCTGTGAATACGAAACGGAGAGAATATTCGCCCGTTACAACATTTTGAAGCGACCAATAGCCTACATAGTCAACACCGTTTGACTGAACATTTGCATTGCAAGCAGACTTCCACTCCTTGCCGTCACGGCTGAACTGAAATTCGCCCTTACCGCCTGTTTTTGAAAGGCTGCTTTCCATTGTTGCGGTAAGCTTGATTTTGTTAAGTCCGCCGATATCGGTTTTATTGTTCGGGAGGGTAATGCTCTTTACGGAAGTGCAGGCAGGAGTTACGCTGACTGTTTTTTCCTCTGAGATGACACCCTCTTTGTCAACGGCAACAACACCGTAAACATACTCTTCACCGCTCTTAAGGTTGATGTCGGTGTAGGTCTGATCTGTTGTTTCATCATACTTTGCACCGTTTTTTTATAGATTATGTAGTGATCAATAGCGTCATAGCCGTTCGGCTTTTTCCACGAAATTGTCACACTGTTGCTCGAAACAGCCGACGCCTTGAGGTCAACAACATAATAATTGTCACGAATAAACTTGATGTCAACATTGCTCATGCTCTTAGCATACTCATGACCGTATGTACCCTCGTAGCAATATACGGTGAGGTCTTTGTAACCTGAGAAAGCTGTTGAATCAATGCTATTTAATCCCTTACCAAGCACTAATTGTTTAAGATTGGTGTTGTAATAAAATGAATTTGAAGCAATTCTTTCAACGTCATTTCCAATATTTACATTTTCAAGTGAAGTACAATAATCAAATGCATTTGAACCGATTGTTTTAACACCTGACAATTTTACTGTTTCAAGTGAAGTACAATGCGGGAATGCATACATATTGATAGAAGCGTCCGTACCTGACAAATCAAGTTCTGTAATGGCAATGTTACAAAATGACCAATATCCAATACTTGTCAGGGCATCCCCTGTAAATTTTACAGTATTTAATTGTCTGTTTTCGTAAAAAGCATAATCTGCAATTGATTTTAATCCTCTGCCGAATTTAACGCTTTTCAAACTGCTTGCTACATACGAGCCCCTGTAACCGTTTGTATTAGCAGAAAAAGCACCGTATCCGATACTTTCCAAACTATCGGGAAATTCAATGCTTTCAAGTGATTTACATACTGTAAAAAGCATAGTCACCAATAGTCTTAACCGAATTCTTTGAAAAATCGAGTTTGTTAAGTGACTGACAACTATAGAACGCATAGTTGCCGATTGATTTTTACTGCATTACCAAAATCAACCGTTGTCAATACAGGACATTTGTAAAATGCGTAGTCGCATATTGTTTTTTTGTACGGTATCGCTGTCCTCAAAAATAACCGTTTTAAGTGATTTACATTCTCCGAATGCACTCGCACCGATTGTCTTAACATTCTTTCCGATTGTTACTTTTGTAAGGTTTGGGGAGAGAACTGTCAAACGCAGAATTGGCAATAGTTGTAACCGTGTCGGGAACCGCAAACTCACCCGAACGATTTTTGGGATACAACACAAGTGTTGTCATATCCTTGTTGTAAAGAACACCGTCAACAACTGTGTAATTTTTGTTGTCTTCCGAAACGGTAATCCTATCAATTGAGAATGTACCATCAAATGCTGTTGTAGATATTGAAGTACAACCGCTTCCGATTGATACATTTTTTAGTGATGAACAATTTGAAAATGTATTATCATTAAGCTTTGTTACCTTATTTGGAATATCAATATTTTTTAAAAAGCAACACAACTTTGAAATGCGCCGCTTTCAATGGTTGTCAGATTTTCTGATAGTTCAACGGAAGTAAGTTTTCTGCAATTATAAAATGCATTCTGACCGATTGTTTTTACACCTGATAATTTGACTGTTTCAAGCGAATTGCAGTTATAGAAAGCCTCTCTATCTATAGAGGTGTCCGTACCCGACAAATCAAGTTCTGTAATGGCAATGTTACAAAAACTTTCACTACCAATACTTGTCAGAGCAACACCTGTAAATTTCACAGTATTTAATGCTCTGTTTTCGTAAAAAGCATAATCTGCAATTGATTTTAATCCGCTGCCAAACTTCACACTTTTAAGGTTACTTGCAAAATATGAACCGGTAGTTCCGTAATCGTAACATGAAAACGCACAACGACCGATACTTTCAAGGCTATCGGGAAATTCAATGCTTTCAAGTGATTTATCAATCATAAAAGCAAAACTTCCAATTGAAGTTACCGCATTACCGAAATCAACATTTGACAATGCCTGACAATTATAAAATGCATAGAGACCAATTACTTTTTTTTAATTGTGCTGTCCTTAAATACAACATCGGTCAATGCACTGCAACTGCTAAATGCATAAGCACCTACACTTTCAACATTTGCTCCGATTGTAATTTTTGTAAGATTAGGACAACTGCTAAAAAAGCTCGATCGGCAAATTGAAGTAACCGTATCGGGGATAACAAATTCTCCCGATTTGCTCTTAGGATACAAAATAATTGATGTCTTTTTCCTTATTGAGCAATGCACCGTCAACGCTTGAATATTTTTCATTGTCCGCTGACACAGTTATTTTTTCAAGTTTTGTTGCATTATTGAATGCAGTTGCCGAAATTGTTGTACAGCTCTTACCGATTGACACACTCTTGAGCGAACTACAATTTTCAAATGTATTATTATCTATTTTTGTTACATTGTCGGGAATTTCAATACTCTGTAAATTACCGCAATTATAAAAAAGCGTATGCACCTATTGTTTCCAATTCTGAACAAAGTTTAATATCATCAAGTACTGTACAATCACGAAAAGCATAGCTTCCAATTGACTTTATGCCTGATTTTAAATTTACAGTTTTTAATTTATTATAATTATTAAAAGCGTTATCACCGATGCTTACATTATCACCTGATAAATTAAGTTCTTCAAGCGCAAGATTGTCATAAAAAGCATATGAACCGATTGAAGTAAGATTATCACCTGTAAATTCAAGTTTTGAGATCTTTCTATCGTCATAGAATGCATAGTTGCCAATTGTTTTTAAACCTGTACCAAATTTTACACTTTCAAGATTACTTTCCTTATATGTTCCGCCCGTTCTGTCTGTATAAGGTGAAAAAAAGCAAACTGACCTATGCTTGTAAGACTGTCAGGAAACTCTAAGCTTTTAATTTTACTGCAAATAGTAAATGCATAATCCCCGATTGAAGTTACTGCATTACCGAAGTCAACCTCTGTCAGAGAACCACAGTAATAGAATGCACGCTCACAGATTTTTTTTATTTGCAGTATCACTGTCCTTGAATACTACAGTAGCAAGCAAATTACATTGATTAAACGCATACGGGTTTACTGTTTCAACACCGGAACCGATAGTAATCTTTGTAAGCTTGTTACAATTTTCAAAAGCAGCTTTTTCAATTGAAGTTACTGTGTCTGGAATAACATATTCGCCTGATAAGCTTTTGGGATAACAAACAACGGCTGTTTTTTCTTTGTTATAAAGCACACCGTCAACACTCGTGTAACTTTCGTTATCTTCTGAAACATCAAATTTTACAAGATTGACATTCCTTGTGAAAGCAGACGCTGTAACAGAAGTACAACCCTTTCCGATTGTAACTGATTCAAGTCCTGTGCAATCTATAAAAGAACCGTCAGCTATTGTTGGCACACTGTCAGAAAATATGACTGTTTTTAAAGATGTACAGCTACAAAAAAAGCACTTCCCTCAATAGTTGTCAGAGTATCCGACATTTCAAGATTTACAAGTTCATCACAACCGTAAAATGCACCTGACTCAATTGTATTTACACCAGACAACTTTACTGTTCTAAGCGAATTGCAGTTAGAGAAAGCAGACGTGCCGATAGAAGCATTTGCACCTGACAAATCAAGTTCTGTAATGTCAGTATTATAAAATGACCGATATCCAATACTTTGTCAGAGCATCTCCTGTAAATTTCACAGTATTTAATGCTCTGTTTTCATAAAAAAGCATAACTTTCAATTGATTTTAATCCGCCGCCGAATTTAACGCTTTTCAAACTGCTTGCTACATATGAGCCGTAATAACCGTCCGTATAAGCAGAAAAAAGCACCATATCCGACACTTTCCAAACTATCAGGGAATTCTATACTTTCGAGTGACTTACATACTGTAAAAGCATAGTCACCAATAGTCTTAACCGAACTCTTTGAAAAATCGAGTTCGTTAAGTGACTGACAACTATAGAATGCATAGTTGCCGATTGATTCTACATACTGTCCGAAAACTACGGAGGTGATTGACTTTTCACGGAAAGCGCTGTCGGCTATCGAGGTTACTTTCTTATTGTCAATTCTGTCCGGAATGACGACATCTGCGTCGCTGCCGATGTAGCTCAGAATCTGAACCTTTGAATACTCATCAATCAGCGTGTAGGTGAAATCGTCGGTTGTGTAGGTTTCCTGTGCGCTTGCGCCTGTTTCCGAAGAAAACATTTCAGCCGCTTTTACATATGCCGTGTGAAAAACCTCACTCGGCAGGATTGTAAACACGCTGAAAAACAGTCATAAACACAAGAACAAAAGAAACCGCTCTTTTGATTACTCTCTTCATGTACTTCTCTCCTAATTTTTTGTTTTTCGTAATGCCCCTTGTTCTGCCTAAATCAAGCCTTAAATTCCGTGTTCAAGCTTTATGCGCACAACAGGACAGCTTGAAACGCACATAAAAAAAGCTTTGCATGAAAAATATGTTGTTGATTTACGGCAGTAAAAGTCATGAGATATTGCATACTTATGCTTTATATACAAAGCACTAAACCATTCCGCAAAAGAATACAATATTTCATCAGACATTACACATACAACTTAATCATAACAATTCAACACGCTAAAGTCAATGAATCTGCACATAAAATCTTAACCAATTTTTTCACGCTATTTAACAACATAAAGGCCGACAATATTACCAATCGACAATCTTATAACAAATGATGTACATCTTTATATTTTTCACTGTATAACTGCATTCTACAAGATAAATGACGCATAACAAACAAGATTTCAGCAAAATATTTTTGATTCGGACAAAAATAATCCGCCTCCGATCGAAATCAAAGGCGGAAAATGATTATTTATGAATTTTTTTTAAATTGAAAACTTGCTTGAATCATATTGATACAGGCTGTGTTATAAAGCCTTCGCAAAGCAAATGCTTGCCGAAAAGTGAAATGACCGACAACAAGCGTCGGTCATTTTTCGGGGTATATTGGGTTATAGAAGGAATATATCAATATGAATGAACGAAATAAGCATTGAATACAGACAGAAGAAAGAACTTTTCACGACTAATTTCAAAACTCCAAAACAAATTACCTAAAAACGAATCTGTTTCAATGCTTATTCCGTGGGCATCAACTTTAGCTTTATTGTACAACAAAAGAGTTTTAAATTCAATTGCATTTGCAACGGAATTAAATCTTTGATGTAAAATATCCTTTGAATTTTTATCTAATTGTTACAAAAATAACAATCTCAACCTTTACAGAACAAAATTCGCCATCTTTTAGGTGTAATTATTGAAGCTATAAATATATATTTATATCCTTTTATTATTGCGTTTATGTCAATTTATTATGATATTATCCAAGAATTTCGTCAGAAAGTTGTTCAAGCTGAGGAATATTTTCTTCTTTCATAGCAGAACGGATTGTCACAACAGTAGGACAAATTTCAACATTTTTCATTTCTTCAAGATATGTTCTCATTGTCTTTGCTGCCGAAGGAGCCCAAGAGCCGTTTTCAACCATAGCAACCTTTCTGTTCTTGTAGCCCTTGATTTTAAGGTGGTGCAGGAAATCGTTCATTATCGGGAACACGCCGCCGTCATAGCTCGGTGCGATAACAACCATTCTGCTGAAACGGAATGCGTCCTCAATATCCTCGGCAAAAAGGTCTGTGCGTGAAAGGTCAGCAATCGAAACCTTTTTGTCGGTTTTTGATTTGATGATTTCACAAAAAGCTTTTCGGCTGCCTTGGCTGTGTTGCCGTGAACCGAACAATATGCAATAAACACACCGTCGGTTTCAGGCTCATACTTGCTCCATGTATCGTAAAGACCGATGTACCAACCAAGATTTTCGTCAAGTACAGGACCGTGAAGCGGGCAGATTTTCCGAATATCAAGCTTTGCGGCTTTTTTGAGAAGATTCTGAACCTGAACACCGTACTTACCGCAGATATTGAAGTAATATCTTCTTGCCTCGCAAGCCCAATCGTCCTCCTGAGCGTCAAGTGCGCCGAATGTGCCGAAGCCGTCCGCAGAGAAAAAGAACCTTTTCTGCACTTTCATATGAAACCATAACCTCAGGCCAATGAACCATGGGAGCCATTATGAATGTAAGCTTGTGCGAACCGAGTTCAAGTTCGTCACCCTCTTTGACTGTAACGGTTTTTATCGGCAAAATCAAAATCCGGAAAAAACTGTGGGAGCATTGAAAAAGTCTTTGCATTACCAACAAGCTTCATTGACGGATATTTCTCGGAAACAACCTTAATATTTGACGCATGGTCGGGTTCAAGGTGGCTGATTACAAGATAATCGGGAGTTCTGCCGTTAAGCTCTCTGTCAAGATTTTCAAGCCATTCGTCAGTTTTTCTCTTGTCAACAGTATCCATAATTGCAACCTTTTCGTCAACAATAAGATATGAGTTGTAAGAAATTCCGTTGGGAACAAGATACTGACTTTCAAAAAGGTCGATTGTCTTGTCATCAACGCCAATGTATTTTATAGAATCGGAAATTTTAACCTGCATTGTATTCTCTCCTTTATAAATCTGTGTCCGTATTTATCGGAAATTTTTGTTAAGTCAATTATACTATGTTATCAAGTTGAAATCAAGATGATTAGGATAATTTAAAGACTATGCAAATTTTGTTCATGTGTCTGATTGTATATGAAATTATTTTGCTATTGATTTAAAAGAAAAGCGATGATATAATATTGTTAAAGAAAAATACAAACGGGTTGTTATTATGGAAGTAAAATATTCAAAAGCTGCACTCAAGTTCCTTGCAAAATCCGATAAAGCAACAGTTAATCGTATCAGAATTGGAATTGAGGGGTTAAAAATTAATCCTCCTAAAGGTGATATAAAATTAATGCAGGGATTTGATGACGGCAGACAACGATTAAGAATCGGTAAATACCGTATTATTTTTAAAAAGGTTACTTGACGGTACTTATGAAATAATATATATTATGGATATAGGTTCTCGTGGAGATATTTATAAATGAAAGGAGTTGCCGTATATGAGTACGAAAACAGCTGAAATTGCTAAAATGATTGATATGCTTCCCGACAGTGACAAGGAACTTGCCTACGAATTGATTAAGAAACTCGTACTTGCTTGGGATCCTGACTACACAAAAGTTACCGAACAGGAGTATATAAAGATATTACAGAAGCGGAAAACGGTGACTTTGTTTCCGAAGACGATATTGATTGGGATAATCTTTCAAGATATGCAAACTAAATAATTGCATTAATTTAGCGGTGGCATTGACCACCGCTTTTTATTTTAGTTTTTAATATTTTGAGTGTATGACATTTACCCACCAAAAGCATGATTTTCCACTTTCAATTTTCAATTAACAAAACAGTCCCTTTCAATGCATTTGCAAATTGAAAGGGACTGTTTGTATAAATATTAAAAAGTATTAGATTTCAGATTACAAAATTACTTTCTGTTGTTTCTGTTAAAGCCGCCTCTGCGGTCATTGTGAGGTCTGCGTGGACGAGCTGCTCTTTCTGCGTCAATGTCGTTTTCGGGAACAAGACCGTCAACATCAATAAGAACCTGACGGCGAGAGAGGTTGAGTCTGCCCTTATCGTCAATTTCCATTACCTTAACACGGATAATGTCGCCTACATTAACAACATCTGTTACATTTCTCTGTACGCTTAACATCAAGCTGAGAAATGTGAACAAGACCTTCCTTACCCGGAGCGATTTCAACGAAAGCACCGAAGTCCATAATACGGGTAACCTTACCGAGGTACATTGCACCCGGCTCAGGATCAACAGCGATTGTGTTGATGATTTCGATTGCACGCTTACACTTGTCGGAATCAATACCCGAAACAAATACCTGTCCGAGTTCGCCGTCTTCCTCAATGTCAACCTTAACTTCGCATTCAGCCTGAATTTCCTTGATAACCTTACCGCTCTTACCGATAACCTCGCTGATTTTGTCAGCAGGAATTGTTGTTGTGAACATCTTGGGAGCGTACTTTGAAAGCTCTTCTCTCGGCTCTGCAATAGCCTTGAGCATTACTTCATCAAGAATGTAGTTACGAGCCTTGTGAGTCTTGGCAAGAGCCTCTTTAACCATTTCGGGAGTAAGACCGCTGATTTTGAGGTCCATCTGAATAGCTGTGATACCGTCATATTTGTGTACCTGCTACCTTAAAGTCCATATCACCGAAGAAGTCCTCAAGACCCTGAATATCAACCATTGTCATCCAACGGTCGCCCTCTGTGATAAGACCGCATGAGATGCCTGCAACAGGAGCCTTAATCGGAACACCTGCGTCCATAAGAGCAAGAGTTGAACCGCAGATTGAACCCTGTGAAGTTGAACCGTTTGAAGAAAGAACTTCCGAAACAAGGCGAAGTGCATACGGGAATTCTTCTACCGAAGGAATTACAGGAACGAGAGCTCTTTCTGCAAGAGCACCGTGACCGATTTCTCTTCTGCCCGGACCACGGCTTGGCTTTGTTTCGCCGACTGAGTAGCTTGGGAAGTTGTAGTGGTGGATATATCTCTTTTTCTGTTTCACCGTCAATGCCGTCAAGGAGCTGTTTGTCGGAAACAGGACCGAGTGTTGCGATTGTGAGAACCTGAGTCTGTCCTCTTGTGAACATACCCGAACCGTGAACTCTCGGAATTACGCCAACCTCTGATGCGAGAGGACGGATATCGTCCATTCCTCTGCCGTCAACACGCTTCTGCTCATCGAGTAACCAACGGCGAACAATGAACTTCTGTGTCTTATAAAGGCACTCGTCAATGAGAGCTTCGCTTTCTGGATAAATCTCGTCAAATTTTGCGTGAACTGCCTCATAGATAGGCTTGAGTCTTTCGTCACGAATTCTCTTATCATCTGTATCAAGAGCAACCTTAACATCTTCTTCTGCAAATGCCTTGATTGCCTCAAACATATCATGGTCGGGTTCAAGACTTGCAAACTCAAACTTAGGCTTGCCGATTTCAGCCTTGATTTCCTCAATAAAGCTGATAATCTTCTGGTTAGCCTCGTGACCTGCCATAATAGCGTTGTACATATCGTCATCAGATACGCAGTTTGCACCTGCCTCGATCATAGCAATTCTTGTGCTTGTTGAGGCAACTGTTGTTGCCATCTGAGAAATCTTTCTCTGCTCCTCTGTCGGGTTAATGATGTACTCACCGTCAATCATACCTACAGAACAACCCGAGATAGGTCCGTTCCACGGAACATCAGAAATTGAAATTGCGATTGAAGCACCGATCATGGCAACAATTTCAGGCTGACAGTCGGGATCAACGCTCATAACCGTACAAACGATTGAAACATCGTTTCTCATGCTCTTGTCAAAAAAAGAGGACGGATAGGACGGTCGATTACACGGCTTGTGAGGATAGCCTTTTCCGAAGGTCTGCCCTCTCTCTTGAGGTAAGAACCGGGGATTTTGCCTACTGCGTACATCTTTTCTTCATAGTCAACCGAAAGCGGGAAGAAATCAACGCCCTCTCTTGGCTTTTCTGATGCTGTAACAGCAACATGAACTGTTGTGTCGCCGTAGTGAACAAGACACGCACCGTTTGCAAGCTGTGTCATCTTGCCTGTTTCAACCTTTAAAGGTCTGCCGGCAAATTCTGTTTCAAATACTCTGTATTTGTCGAATGTCATAAGTCGATTCATTTTAGTAAAATCCTTTCCGAAACATAAGTTTCACATTTTAAATAAAGTTCAAATTTATTCAAACGGGATTTTACGCCGATTTAGCAATAAAACCATTAAACAAAACTGACAAACACACAAAAGCATATGTTATTTAATCGTTTTACCGCTAAAAAACAGCAAATAAAAATCCCGCAGAAAATCGAATTTAGGGCAAGCTTTCGCTTGCCCTTGTGTACTTAAAAAATTACTTACGGATACCGAGTCTTGCAATGATAGAACGATATCTCTCAATGTCTACCTTTGTGAGGTAAGCGAGAAGGCTTCTTCTCTGACCAACCATCTTGAGAAGACCTCTTCTGCTGTGGTGATCCTTCTTGTGAACCTTGAGGTGCTCGGTAAGGTCATTGATTCTCTTTGTAAGAAGAGCAATCTGAACCTCCGGAGAACCTGTGTCGCCTTCGTGAGTTGCGTACTCAGCCATGATAGCCTGCTTTTCTTCCTTTTAAGCATTAAAAATTCCACCTTTCAAAAATAGTCGCCAACATCTCAGGGCAGGGCTGTGAAAAATCCGACAAACGGCATACTCCCTGTTCCGAGACACGGTCATCTGTTTTATATTATCACAATCACAGTCAAAAAGTAAAGTGTTTTTTACAAAATCTTCTTTGCTTTTTTCATTGTAGAGCATATCTATATATTCACAAATTTTCTTCTGATCTTCTTTAGACATTGAGCGATATCTTGCAATGATTGCTCTTTCGGAAAGAGTCAGTACATTGAACGTCATGTCACACCGTCGGCAACTCTTCTTTCAAAATAATCTCTGTTGTCAAGAATTGCGTTATAATCGATACCGAACATTTTAACGATTTTTCCGAGAAGCTCGTGGCTTGGTTCAGAAACTCCCGTTTCATATTTTGTATAAGTTGTTCTGTTTATCTTTAATGCGTCCGCAACCTGCTGTTGGGGTAAGTCCGCACTGAATTCTGTAATAACGCATTCCTGAGTCCTACCGAAGCGTCGATATTACTGCACTTTCTTTTGGGCATCTTCTGCACATCCTATCACATAAAAGTATTTCCGCTTTGCACACTGCGATTCAATTATAATACTTTTAAATAAAATATTCCACAAATGTGATAACACTTCACTAAACAAAAATCGGCATGATTTTTTTGTGCATTATTTTGTATTCATAAATATTTTTTTTTTTGATGAATTATACCTGCATCTATTATTATTGATTCGTAAAACTTTTATGCCTCTCTTCCGGTTTTTGTAAACCTCTTTTTTCTAATTTGGTATTGAAATCTTTAAATTTTTGATGTATAATCAGGTAGCAGAAGTTAGTGTGTATGTTTTTATGCAATTTCTGCGTTCTGTATTTTTGCTTTATTACAGCCGAACAACCGATAAATTAAATGCTGGAGTAGCGCAGTTGGTAGCGCAACTGATTCGTAATCAGTAGGTCGAGGGTTCAAGTCCCTTCTTCAGCTCCATAACAAAAACCGCATCAGAAAGCCGTTTTCAGGCTATTTGGTGCGGTTTTTATTTGTTTATTTTTTTACCGTAAAACATTGCGAAATATCGCATAATATTGCTTAAATATTAGTCAAATGTCAGTCAAAAAGCAGCAATCACATCAATCACACATATATACCTAACACATTATGCATATAAAACTAAAAGCACCCTGCATTCTGCAAAGTGCTTTAATAATTACTCTTTTCGTATTCGTTTTAGCCGGATTTTTAATCATTCTGCCGTTGACGAAGATGTAATCATCATCGGAGTTTGCGTTTTCGACTGCTTCGGTTTCACGCTGAACTTCTTCTTCCGTAAGGACATACTGCACATTATCACCTGTGAAGTAGCCGACAGACTCCTGCACACCTTTTGCGATTACGGATACTATTATATAGGTTGCAATCATCGGGTAGAAAATTACCGAGAGAGCAACTGCAACAACAAGCATTGCGCCCTTTGTATAGATTACTGCGAGGAATACTGCGAATGAAACTATTACGACAAGCACAAGTGCTACAATATTTCTGAGAATTTTACCGAAAATCAACAGGAGTGAATTTTTTATAAATGTCACGGAGTCTGAGGTCATAGGTAATTGTTAGCATGGGTACATAGAACAGCATAATCAGCATTGCAATTGAGAACACTATATATATGGTAAAGACAGAGCCGTAGACTATGTCTGTCTGAGCAAGTGTTCCGTAATAGAGAATTGCAAAAAACGAACATGCTACTATGAGGTAGGCGACAAATCCGTTGAAGATTGATTTTTTCAGATTTTCACGAAATGCCTGTACAAAAGTTTTGAAAACATTTACATCCTCTTTTTTTTTCAACCGAAATTTTGCGGATTACCATTACAAGTCCGGAATAGAACGGCATTGCGGGAATTATACCCAAGCTCCATAATATTACATTGTTGAATCCGGACAGAAAGCTTATGAGAATGAATATTCCGGAAAATACAGCAAAACGGAATTGAGTACATCAATCCCGCAAATAACAGCTTAGGAAATCGGGTGAAGAATCGTGCAAGTGATGATTGATTGAAATTTTTCATAATTGCTAAATTAACCTTCTTAAAAAACAAATTTGACATAATCTTAGCACAAAACGCTTGTCATTTTCAATAGAATGACCATATTTGACAGGTTACAATATTGTAACTTTAATGTTACTTTAATATTTCTTATTTGACAAATAAGTCAAAAAACTCAGAAAATATGCGGTTGTTTTTTGTTTGATTTTTGAAATTACATTTGGTCAATACCTTCGTTTTGACTAATCACAGAGAAATTTTTTTAAAAAAAATCTATTGTATTTTCATAAATAGTGTGTTATGATTGTGGCAATAGAGAGAACACAGAATGTTGTTCTCTCGCCAATATCCGGGTTTAGCGGATAAATATTTTTAATTAAGGTGAAAGCTATGAAAAAATCAACACTCAAAAGAGCTGCAGCTCTTGCAGTTGCAGGTATGATGACTGCTACTGCTCTTGCAGGCTGCGGCGGTTCTTCATCATCAGGTTCATCAAAAGATGATTCAAAAAATGCAGCAGGCAACGCAAAAAACGGTAAAGTTTACTATCTTAACTTTAAGCCTGAGCAGGACAAGGATTGGCAGGCTCTTGCTAAGAAGTACACGGACGAAACAGGTGTTGAGGTAACTGTTAAGACAGCTGCCGAGGGTACTTATGAGTCAACACTTACAGCAGAGATGGACAAGGACAACGCTCCTACACTCTTCCAGGTTAACGGTCCTGTAGGTCTTGCTAACTGGAAAGACTATTGTGCAGACCTCAGCTCATCAGAAATTTATAATCAGCTTACTTCAAAGGATTATGCGCTTGAAGAAGACGGCAAGGTTTACGGTATTGCTTATGTAATTGAAACATACGGCATTATCTACAACAAGACTCTTCTCCAGAAGTATTGCGATTCTGACTTTGCTTCGGTTAAGAAAATTGAGGGACATCAACAGCTTTGAGAAGTTAAAGACTGTTGCCGATGAAATCCAGAAGAATAAGGATAAGCTCGGCGTTAAGGGTGCGTTCACATCAGCAGGTATGGATTCTTCATCTGACTGGAGATTCAAAACTCACCTTGCTAACCTTCCTATCTACTTTGAGTACAAGGATAAGGGCATCAAATCAACAGACGCTATCGAGGGTAAATACCTTTGAAAACTATAAGAACATTTGGGATCTCTACATCACAGATTCAACATGTGATCCTGCAGACCTCGCGCAAGCAAGAAGGGTACAGACGCTGAAACTGAGTTCACATCAGGCGAAGCAGTATTCTTCCAGAACGGTAGCTGGGAATATTCAATAGTTACCAAGGCAGGTATGAAGGACGACGAACTCGGCATGCTCCCGATTTACATCGGCGCAGGCGATGAAGCTAATCAGGGTCTTTGCACAGGTTCAGAGAACTACTGGTGTGTAAACAACAAGGCAAGTGCTGACGATCAGTGGCAGCTACTCTTGAATTCTTGAACTGGTGTGTAACAAACAAAACAGGTACATCTGCTCTTGCTGACGATATGGGATTTGTAATTCCTTTCAAGAATGCTAAGGAAGCAACCAATGTATTTGTTAAGATTGATAACGAGCTCACAGCAGCAGGCAAAACTCCGGTAAGCTGGAACTTCACAACAATGCCAAGTGAAGATTGGAAAAACGGTGTTGGCACAGCTCTTACACAGTATGCAGCAGGTACAGGTGACTGGGACGCTGTTAAGACTGCATTTGTACAGGGTTGGAAAACAGAATATGCAAAGGCTAACGGCTGATTGTAAAATTTCTGTTTTAATTTAACAGGTTCGGTAGGGGGCGGCATTCCGCCCCCTTCTTATGAACGGAAAGGCAAAATATTATGTTTAGAAAACCTAAAAAAGAAAAATTTATTTTCTGATATTTGTTCTTCCCACTCTGGCTGCTTTCCTTATAGGTTTTGTATATCCGTTCTTTAACGGCATTTACCTTTCATTCTGTAAATTCAGAACAACAAGCGACGCAGTATTCATTGGGTTCGGAAACTATGTCAAAAAGCCTTTCAGAATGAGGGCTTTTTACATTCATTCTGGTTTACGGTACTGTTTGTTATAGTATCGGTTATACTCATTAACCTCATTGCGTTTTTGTGGCGTATGCACTCACGCTCGGAATCAGGGGCTCAAATGTATTCAGAACTGTTTTCTTTGTTTCCTAACCTTGTAGGCGGTATCATTCTCGGCTACATCTGGCAGTACATTTTTAACGGTATTCTTCAGTATTACGGAACAAACCTTGCGCTTAACGCAAACTTCGGCTTCTGGGGACTTGTAATTCTTATGTGCTGGCAACAGGCAGGTTATATGATGATTATTTACATTGCCGGTTTCCAGAGCGTACCTCATGATCTTTATGAGGCGGCTAAAATTGACGGCGCAGGCAAAAAACAGTTGCTTACAAATGTAACATTGCCAATGCGATGATGCCTTCCATCACAATCTGCACATTCCTTACACTTACAAACTCATTTAAGCTGTTCGACCAGAACCTCGCCCTCACAGGCGGTGCTCCGGGTATTGTATCACAGGGAAGCGGTACAATGGTTTATCAGACGGAAATGATGGCTCTCAATATTTACAATACATTCTAGGCAAACCAGAATTCTCGTGGCGTAGGTCAGGCTGAGGGCGTTATCTTCTTCGTAATTGTTGTTATCATTGCCCTTATTCAGCTTTACTTCACAAGAAGAAAGGAGGTTCAGCAGTAATGGCAAAAGTTGCAGCAAAGGCTAAGGATAGGCCTGTAAAGAAAAAACAAAACCGTAGGAATGAAAATTTTAACAATCCTCTTCTCTATTGTGTCAGTATTCTATGTTGCTCCCGTTTTCATTGTACTGATGAACTCCTTTAAGAGCAATGCGGCAATCAGCCGTGCAATCTTTGAATTTCCGAATGCAGACAGTTTTCAGGGCTTTCAAAAGCTATATGACAGGTATGTTCCACGGCAACTATCCGTTCTGGAAGTCAATTGTATGGAGCTTCTTCATTACAATCGGCGGTGTTGTGCTTATTCTTTTCTGCACATCAATGTGTGCGTGGTACTTGCAGCGTTCAAATTCTCGTATATGCAAAATCATCTACTATTTCTGCATTTTCTCAATGGTTATTCCTTTCCAGATGGTAATGTTTACCCTCTCAAAGACAGCCGACAGTCTCAAGCTTACAACTCCGTGGGGTATTTTGATTATATACCTCGGGTTCGGAGCAGGACTTGCGGTATTTATGTTCTCGGGATTTGTTAAATCAATTCCTGTTGAAATTGAGGAAGCCGCAGATGTTGACGGAGCAGGTCCTTTGAGAACATTCTTCGGTATTGTTCTTCCGATTATGAAACCTACTTTTATTTCGGTTGCAATACTTGAAACAATGTGGATTTCGAACGACTACCTTCTCCCCTATCTTATTCTTGATATGGATTTACAAAACTATTCCGATTCACATTCAGTATCTTAACGGCAGTTACGGTCATACGGACACAAGTGCTATTATGGCGCTTATCGTTCTGAGCATCGTTCCGATTATTATTTTCTACTTTGCATGTCAGAAATACATCATCGAGGGTGTTGTTTCAGGTGCTGTAAAAGGTTAATCTTTCTTTTTCATTTTATTTTTTTTCAAAAAGACGGCTGTGTACATTATGCTACACAGCCGTTTTTTTCTCTTGTGTTTTTTTTCTCTTGTGTTTTTTTCTCTTGTGTTTTTTTTTCTCTTGTGTTTTTTCTCTCGTGTTTTTTCTCTCGTGTAGACAGTTTGTATAATGCCAAACAAATTATCTACACGAACAGGGTACGGCGGCTCGCCGTGCGGGCGGATAATATCCGCCTCTACATTTAAACGCAACTTCTATATATACAAAAACAATCGGGCGACAATGATTTGCATTTTGCAAACTGTATGCCCGACCACAATTTTACATTTTCAATTTTCAACTTTCAATTTTAAAAAAAACTTCCGCTCGGGCATGATATGTTTTTGATATTACAAACTATCTACACGAATTGGGTACGGCGGCTCGCCGCGTAGGATTGTTCTTTAATAGAATTATACTGCATACAAAAAATCGGGCAATCGCGATGACTGCCCGACATGCGGAAATTTTATGCGTTAACTTTTACCGTAAAAATCAGATTGACTGAAGAACAGGCTCACCGTTTTCGGCTGTAAGGTGCATTGCAGTAACACCGCCTGCACCTGCCTCAATCATTGCGTTTGCAATTTTCTCCTCAACCTCTCTGCGAATTGTGTTTCTGAGGTCACGAGCACCGCTTGCACCGTTGCATGACTTTTTCTGCAAGGAGCTGACAAACCTTTTCGTCAAATGTGAATTTGATGTGCTTTTCCTCAAGAGTCGGTACATACTCAGAGAGCATAAGGTCTGCAATCTTTACAAAATCGTCCTTTTTTAAGGCTGTTGAATACGATAACCTCATCAACTCTTGCGATAAATTCAGGACGGAGGAACTCGGAAAGTGCCTTCATAACCTTTTCTTTTGAGGCATCTTCTTCAGTCTTGCCAAAGCCTAATGCGCTGTCCTTTGATGCAGAACCGGCATTTGATGTCATAATGATAACGGTATTTTCAAAGTTTACTGTTCTGCCGTGAGCGTCTGTAACTCTGCCCTCGTCAAGAATTTGAAGCAAAATATTGAGAACATCGGGATGAGCCTTTTCAATTTCATCAAAGAGGAGAACCGAATAAGGTCTGCGGCGAACTTTCTCCGTTACCTGTCCTGCCTCATCGTAACCGACATATCCGGGCGGTGAACCGATAATTTTAGAAACCGAATGTTTCTCCATAAATTCACTCATATCAAGTCTGATGAGAGTTTCGGGGGTATCGAAAAGTTCCTTGCTGAGAACCTTTACAAGCTCTGTTTTGCCGACGCCTGTAGGGCCTACAAAGATGAACGATGCAGGTCTGCGGCGAGGTGAAATCTGAACTCTGCTTCTTCTGATTGCAGATGCAAGAGCCTTTACAGCCTCGTCCTGACCGATAATTTTCTTTTTTAAGCTCGTTCTCAAGGTCGGCAAGCTTTGAAAGCTCGTTTTCCTTGATTCTTGATGCGGGGATGCCTGTCCAGAGTTCGATTACCTTGGCGATATCCTCCTCTGTAACCTTTGAAACGAGAGTTTCGGGATCAATTTCTTTAAGGTCGCTGTCAATTCTTGCAAGGCTTGTGTTGACCTCGGCAAGCTGTTCATAGTTTACCTCATCGGCATTTGTAAGAGCGTCCTTTCTGACAAGAAGCTTCTGTCTTTCGTCCTCAAGCTTATCGTGACGCTCCATGTTTTTATTGCGGAGAGCGGCACAGGCACAGCTTTCATCAAGAAGATCGATTGCTTTGTCGGGAAGAAAACGGTCTGTTATGTATCTTTCGGAAAGGACAACCGTCTTGCGAACGATATCATCGTCAACAATTACACGGTGATGTGCCTCATAATAGCCTTTTACGCCTGCGATAACATCAATTGACTGAGCAATTGTAGGCTCACCGACCTTTACGGGCTGAAATCTTCTTTCAAGAGCAGAATCCTTTTCGATATATTTTCTGTATTCGTTGAATGTTGTAGCACCGATGACCTGAACCTCGCCCCTTGAAAGAGCCGGCTTGAGGATATTTGCGGCATTCATTGTACCCTCGTTGTCACCTGTGCCGACAAGGCTGTGAACCTCATCAATAAAGAGAATTATGTTGCCGTTCTCCTTGATTTCGGAAACAAGTCCTTTGATTCTGCTTTCAAACTGGCCTCTGAACTGAGTACCTGCAACAAGTGAGGTGAGGTCAAGAAGCTGAATTTCCTTGTTTTTAAGTCTTTGAGGAACATTTCCTGCGGCAATGCGGAGAGCAAGCCCCTCTGCAATAGCGGTTTTACCGACACCGGGTTCACCGATAAGACAGGGATTGTTCTTTGTTCTTCTTGAAAGAATCTGAATTACACGCTCAATCTCGCTGTCTCTGCCGACAATGCGGTCGATTTTGCCCTCTCTCGCCTTGCGTGTTAGGTCTTCACAGTAAAGATTGATGTGCTTTCTGTTCTTTTCTTTTTTTCTCTTTTTTTGCCCTTTTTATTATTATCCTGATTTGTCGCATTGTTGTTCTGTCCGCCGAACATACTGTTGAAAAATGCAGGGAATGCAGGTGCACCGTGAGAGAAGTCATCATCCTCGCTGCCGTCACCGTCTTTAACAAAATCGCCCATCTGCTCGGCAAGGTTATCCGCACCAAGCTGTTCCATAAGCTGCGACATATCGCCGTCACCCATACTGTTCATGAGGGGTGTTCATCTGATCCTGAACATTTTCAAGGTCCTCATCCGAGATACCCATTTTGCTGATAAGATCCTCAACCGGCTTGATTCCAAGCTCTTTTTTTGCACAGGTAAGGCAATAACCTGCCGTCGGGGCATCTTTTTAGAATTATTATTTGAAACGAAAACAACCGCAGGCCGTTTTCCGCATCTTGTACAAAGCATAGCATACTCCTTTTTAGGACACCAAATTGCACATTTGCTGTCATGGTAATATAAGAATTATACAACTGTTTAACAAATAATTCAATATTTATTTGTCGGAATTTATTTATTTTTAATGTCAGCTGTCTTTTTAAGTGATTCGTTGTACTCCTTAATCATTGCAAAATAGATTTTGCCGTAACGATACAAAGCGTATAGCATGGATGCGGCTGTAACCGAAAGCAATATCAGATCAAGCACCATATTTTCGTAGGCAAAAAAGGCCTTGAGAAATACGATAAGACATACGGAAAAGTAGAAAATGATTGTTCCGACCTTTCCGTACCAGTTTGCAGAAGGCGGAGTGAGTCTTTTTTTGATTAAATCAGCACCGCCGATGAGCATAATAAGGTCTTTGACCAGAAGTGTTACAAGAATCGGAAGAACCATAGGCACATAAATCACCATATACAGATAACAACCGCAAAAAGCGTTACCTTGTCTGCAATGGGATCAAGGATTTTTCCGAGAGGAGTTACCTGATTGAGTTTTCTGGCAGCCATTCCGTCAAAGCAATCGGAAAGCCCCGATAAACCTATACATATTGCCGCATATATATACTGTTCCGCAAGGAAAAAATATACAAACGGGATTATAAGCACAAATCTTACATAAGTGATAATATTAGGTATAGTAACCAAATCGGATGTTTTAAAGCTCCACACATCTTTTTCTTTTTCCATTACTGTTCCCTCCTGTTTCTTCATTCAGACTGCAACGCTGAAAAATTTAAAAACAGCACCCGAAATCATCGGGTTATTAAGCATTTCGGGATTTGAAAACTCAAGCACTCCCGAAAAGATATTAACGGCAAAAAATACAAGGATTGCCGCCTCTGCAAGTCCCAACACACCGCCGAGAAGCTTATTAATCTGTTTCACCACGGGTATTTTAAACACTCTTGCAAGTTTGTTTTTTTGACAAGAATTTTTATAATTATAAAGATAATTATTGATATAACTACACCGATAACCAAGCGGAACATTCCTGTGATAACCGGCTGAATAAGATTTTCCACCGAAGCTGACACCGCCGCTGCGGCAGAGTTCGGAACCTGAAAATCGTTTGTATAGACACTTGAATCCAATCCGAAAATTGAAAGGAAGAATCCGAGCATTCCCATAACCCAGTTTGGCAAAGCCGAAAAACTGTTTGCAATGGCTGAGTTGATGCCCTGAGTGTCAATCATTTGTTGCAGATTTGTTGTTAAGGTCTGCTGAACAAATGCCGTATAAACCCACGATGCAAAGAAAATTTGAAATGTGATATGCAAGAAAGCCCGTGAGAGCCACACCTGCAACATTGAGAATTGTAATTGCTATGCCACGCTTGAAATCAATAAAAAACAAAAGCGCAAACACGGCAATAATAATTATATCTGCAACCAAATTTATTACTCCTGTTTTGAAGTTTTTGAGCGGTATCGTCGCTCGATACACTGTCAAGGTCAATAAACCTAATTTGATTTACGCTGAGAATGTAAGCGGTGTAGTCCGAGGCAAGCACAATCTTTTTTTGAACCAGTTCCCGAATTTGTCGAATAAAGCAAATCGCCATTTTGATTATAACCGTAAACAACATTTCCGTCAAGGATTGCAACCGTACCCTTGTAGACAGAAAGCGAATCGGCTTTGTGTTCGGTATTTATTGTGTACTGTGCCCTCACCGTTGCTGTTATAGCTTATGAGAGCAACACTTCTTCCGTCACCGCTCCTTGAAAGAGCCATTGTATAGGTTGATGTATCTGTGTTAAAGCAGTAATTTGAAAGAGTTTTGTCCTCATAGCTTACTGTTTTGTAATTCTTTTCACCTTTTTTAACAATATAGCTTGCCTGTGAGCCCACAAGAACCGCCGTATCTGAGGTCAGATACTTGCAATCAAGCACGCTGTCACCCGAAATTTTGTAGGTTGAAACAGGCTTTTCCTGTGAAAAAATCAAGCACATAAACGCCCGTTACCGCTGAACCCTTATCACTTGACACACCTGTGGCAACGCAACCGGAGCCGTCCTTGTTAATTGCTACCGATGTTATATAATACTCTGAAAAAAGAATATTTGTAAATTCTGTTATTATTTTTGCTGTAGGCATACAGCGTTGTAAGATAACCGTTGTCCTCGGTAACAAGACAGTATGTACCGTTTGAGGCAACATCACCTGTGTATATTTTATTTTCGGCATTGCCTGAGTAAAGCGTTTCGTCAAAACTGCTTATCTCATAGCTTGAACTGCCGATTCCGTATGTGAGAAATCTGTTTTCATTGTTTTTCATTACGGGATTTGAATGAATGAGCTGAAGTCGTGCAACCTCTGTACCCGAATTTGTAAGGGTTACGAACGAGGTGTCCGACGCATACACGGCATGTCCCTGTGACACTGCAAAGTTGCCCGATGAAACCTCGGAACCGATAATGTCAACGGGATAGCCGTGACCGGCATTTCCGAGTACATCATAAGTCCACCAGTTTGAGATGTTCTCCCATGTGAGCTTGTCACGGTTTGCAAAGGCAAAAACTATAAGTCCTGCCGCAATGGCAATACACGCACCGAGTACGATTTTCTTGACAGCTTGCGGCGACATTTCGGTTTTTTCCTGTTCATAATCGTCAAGAGGCATATCCTCATAGCTCATTACATCTCTGTCGGTTTTATGTGTCTTTCGTTTTGAATAATGTCCTTTAAATTTTTTAAACATCAGCGTTCACTCCTTTTTTGTGAACTGTTGTCATTTTCATAATTCACACGATTCAGGTACAATCCGCAAGCCTGTGCGGTGGGACCCGAATATTTTCTGTTTTTCTTTTTCTATAATGGAGGGAATTTCATCGGGGAGCAATTTTACCCTGCTGAATCCTGAGAAGTGTTCCCACCATAATACGAACCATATTATACAAAAAGCCGTCAGCCTCAACCTTCATTGTAACAAGGTCGCCCTCACGGGTTACCGAAAAGGCTTTTACATTTCTGGTCATATCCCCTTTTTTCACGGTTATCAAGCGTGCAAAAAGGAAGTGAAATCGTGTCTGCCGACATATGCCTGAGCGGCTTTGTCGAGCAGATTTTCGTCAATTTTGTATCTGTAATGAAGTGCGTATCCGTCAAGAAACGGATTTCGCACCTCGCTGTTCCAGATTTTGTAGATATATTCCTTGCTTGTGCAGGAATAGCGGGCGTGAAAATCGGGTGCAACCTCTTTGCAGTCAAGAACCGCAATGCTTAGCGGCAGCCAGCGGTTAAGCGCCGCCTTGAGCCTTTCGGGCTTTATGGGATGCTCTGTTTTAAGGCTGATGCAGTACATATTTGCATGAACTCCGCTGTCTGTGCGACTGCATCCCTTTACATCAAAGTCATTGCCGATAATCTTTGAAAGAGCAGTTTGAAAAGCCTCCTGAACCGTCATTGCGTTCTGCTGAATCTGCCAGCCGTGGAACTCTTTTCCGTCATATGAAATTGTGAGAAGAAGATTTCTTAAACTGCCGCAGGCAGGAATATGTTGCATAAAATCACTCCGCCGATTAGAAGTGCGACCATTACAAAAGATACATAGTCACGCTTTGCCATATGAATAGTTTTCATTCGTGTTCTTCCTGTTCCGCCACGGTAGCAACGGCACTCCATAGCTGTTGCAAGCTCATAGGCTCTTCTGAATGCCGAAACAAAAAGCGGAATAAGAATAGGGATAAACGCCTTTACCCTCTGAATAATATTACCCGACTCCATATCGGCACCTCGTGCCTTTTGAGCCTGAGTAATTTTGTCGGTTTCTTCAAGAAGTGTGGGAACAAATCTTAAAGCAAGCGACATCATCATTGCAATCTCGTGAACGGGAAAGTGCAGTTTTGCAAGCGGCTTCATCAGTCTTTCGATTGCGTCCGTAAGCTCTGTCGGAGAGGTTGTGAATGTAAGACAGGAGCTTGCAAGGATAAGACATATGATTCTTACCGAAACAAAAATTGCTCTGTTAATGCCGTTTAAGGTAATTTTGAAAATTCCCCATTGTACAAGCGGATCACCCGAACCGTAGAACACATTGAGAATTGAGGTTACTATTATAATAAATATAATTACTTTCATCTTTTGAAATAGAACTTTGCAGGCACCTTTGCTTGCCGCAACAAAAAGTGCGGTAAAAAGCACAACAAGCGCAAGCGAAGCATAATTAAAAGTACAGAAAATAATTACGAGAAATCCGACAAGCATAATCAGCTTTGCACGGGGATCACATTTGTGGATTACGCTGTTCGCAGGAAAATACTGACCGAACGCAACATCTCTTACCATATTTTACCCTCCTTGTCAAGCAGTGAGGAAATACAGTCCATTGCCTCATCAACAGTAAGTATTCCTTCGGGAACATTAAAACCTTTTTCACGCAGTTCAAGCATAATCTTTGTTATCTGCGGGTACTCGAAGTCCTATTTTTTTTCAAGCTCTCGTCCCTTTGAGAAAACTTCTTTTGTCTTATCAAACATAACGAGGTTTGACTTGTTCATAACGATTATCTTATCGGCAACCCTTGCAATGTCTTCCATGCTGTGGGATACAAGGATAACGGTGTTTTTGCGTTCCTTGTGATACTGCACAATCTGGCTCAACAGCACATCTCTGCCCATAGGATCAAGACCTGCGGTTGGTTCGTCAAGAACGAGAACCTCGGGATTCATTGCTATAACGCCTGCAATTGCCGCCCTTCTCTTTTCACCGCCCGAAAGGTCGAACGGAGATTTTTCGAGAAGTTCATCTTTAAGTCCGGTAAATCTTGCGGCGTCATTTACCGCTTTTTCAAGCTCTGCACCGCTCTTGCCCATATTCGTAGGGCCGAATGCGATGTCCTTGGCAACGGTTTCTTCAAAAAGCTGATATTCGGGATACTGAAATACCATTCCGACTTTGAAACGGATTTTTTTCTGATATCCTTGGGATTTGCCCAGATATCCTCGCCGTCAAGAAGGACCTGTCCCGAAGTTGGTTTCATAAGTCCGTTGAGCATTTGAACAAGTGTTGACTTGCCCGAGCCCGTGTGTCCCATAATGCCGATAAACTCGCCTTTTTCAATTGAAAGGCTCAAATTATTGACAGCGGTTTTCTCAAACGGAGTGCCTGTTCCGTAAACATAGCTTAAATTTTTCAGTTCAAGCACCTTGCTCATGACAGCACCTCCTCAAGCATTTTTACACATTGCTCTGCATTGAGAGGAAGTTTGTCAAATTTCACTCCGCACCCCCTGAGTCTGTATGCAAGCTCTGTTGCCTGCGGAACATCAAGACGGTGCTTTTTGAGCAACTCCGCCTGTGAAAAAACATCTTCGGGCGTACCCTGAGTGAGGATTTTTCCTGCGTCCATAACGACAACTCTGTCGGCAAGGACTGCCTCTTCCATATAGTGTGTGATGAGGACAAAACCGTCATATTCTTTTCACGGTTGAGTTTTAAAAAGCGTTGTCATTACCTCGTCACGGCCGTTAGGGTCAAGCATTGCCGTGGGTTCGTCAAGAACTATGCATTGCGGCTGCATTGCAAGAATTCCCGCAATTGCAATACGCTGTTTCTGACCACCCGAAAGCTTGAACGGAGCGTGTTCACGGTAATCGTACATATCAACGGCTTTGAGGGCATCATCAACCCTCTGTCGGATCTCCTTTGGCGGTATTCCGAGGTTTTCGGGGCCAAAAGCAACATCTTCCTCAACAACGCTTGCAACAAGCTGGTTGTCGGGATTTTGAAGTACAAGTCCCACTTTTTCTCTTATGTCATATGTCTTGTTTTCATCTGATGTGTCATCTCCGTCAACATACACTTTGCCCTTATCCGGCAATAGCATTGCGTTGAGATGTTTTGCAACAGTTGACTTTCCGCATCCGTTGTGACCGAGAAGGGCAACAAATTCACCCTTTTTCGATATTGAGAGAAACACCGTCAACCGCATTTTTGTACGGCGGACCTCTTTCAATGTCGGAATATGAAAAGCTGATGTTGTCAAGTGAAATAAAGCTCATTTATTATTTCTCCCATATTGCGGTTGAGCCGCACGGCAATACAAGTCCCGTGTCGCTCACCTTCAGTCCTATTTCATCGCTTGATACTTTTCCGCCGAAGTCCTTCTGCAAAAGAACTCCGAGCAAATACTCCATTACAGCGGGAGAAAGTCCCGTTGTGTAGGAATTGAGAATGAAAAACAGCGGATTGTCTGCGAGAACCTGTTTGCACAGGGTTCCGAGTGAATAACGCTGTTCTTCAAGTTTCCAGACCTCACCGCCCGGACCTCTGCCGTATGACGGAGGATCCATGATGATTCCGTCATACCTGTTGCCACGGCGGATTTCACGCTGTACAAATTTCACGCAATCGTCAACGAGCCAACGGACAGGTCTGCCGGCAATACCGCTTGATGCGGCATTTTCCTTTGCCCACTGAACCATGCCCTTTGATGCGTCAACATGGCAAACGGTTGCACCTGCGTTCATACACGCAAGAGTTGCACATCCTGTGTAACCAAAAAGGTTGAGAATTTTAAGCGGTCTGTTTTCGTTTTTAATTTTTTCTGCGGCAAAATCCCAATTAACTGCCTGTTCGGGGAACACACCCGTGTGCTTGAATCCCATAGGCTTGATGTTGAAAACGAGGTCGCCGTAATTTACAGTCCAGCGGTCGGGAACTTTTTTGTACTGCTCCCAACTTCCTCCGCCACGATTTGAGCGGTGGTAACGGGCATGTAGCCGAATACCAAAGAGGATTTTTCTTTTTCGCTTGACCAGATAATCTGCGGATCGGGACGGATAAGGATTATATCTCCCCATCTTTCAAGTCTTTCCCCGTCAGAGGTATCTATAAGTTCATAATCTTTCCATTTATCAGATAATCGCATTATGCAAGTCTTTCCCTTACTACCTGGTGCGGCTTCTTCCGCAAGGTTCTGAATTTCTTCGAGGTTTTTCGCCCTCGAGCATTACTCTTACGAGAGGTTCTGTTCCCGACACACGAACAAGGATTCTGCCTCTGTCACCGAGGATTTCACTAACTCTTTCGATTTCAGCCTTGATTTCCCTGTCTGTATAGAATGAGAGCTTGCCCTCTCTGCTGACCTTTACATTAATGAGCACCTGCGGCAAACGCTCCATAATCTTTGCAAGCTGACTGAGCTTTTCGCCTGTTCTCTTCATAATGCTGAGAATCATTGCACCTGAAAGCTGACCGTCGCCTGTTGTTGCATAGTCAAGCAAAATGATGTGACCGCTCTGCTCGCCGCCGATATTGTAGCCCTCCTGCATCATAGCCTCAAGAACATATCTGTCGCCAACCTTTGTTGAAACAAAGTGCATATCGTTTTCTTCGCAAAACTTGTTAAAGCCCATGTTTGTCATAATTGTTCCGACAACGGCATTCTTTTTGTGAAGTACGCCTCTCTGCTTCATATCATTTGCACAGATTGCAATAAGGTAATCGCCGTCAACAAGGTTTCCGCTTTCGTCAACCGCAAGACATCTGTCGGCGTCACCGTCAAATGCAAGACCGCATGAAAGCTTGTGTTCACGAACATACTTCTGCAATTTGCTCATATGAGTTGAACCGCAGTCACGGTTGATGTTCACACCGTCAGGCTCGTCAAAAAGCATATGAACCTTTGCACCAAGCTTTGTGAAAAGCTTTTCGGCTGTTCTTGAAGAAGAACCGTTTGAGCAGTCAAGTGCGATTTCCATACCCTCAAAGTCGCAGTCAACTGCCGAAACAAGGTGGTCAATATACAAATCAGCCGCCTCTGTATCATATGTTACTCTGCCGATATTTTCATCTGTTGCGGATGCATACGGAACAACATGGTCAAGTACGATTTCTTCAATTCTGTTTTCGAGGGCATCGGGAAGCTTGCATCCATCAGAACTGAAAATTTTGATACCGTTAAATTCAAACGGGTTGTGTGATGCGGAAATCATAATACCTGCATCGGCATTGTATTTGCCTACAAGATAAGCAACCGCAGGAGTAGGAACTACCCCGAGAATGTGAACATTTGCACCTACCGAGCAAAGTCCTGCAATAAGTGCGCCCTCGAGCATATCGCCCGAAAGTCTTGTGTCCTTACCGATTAAAATTGTGGGGTGTTCAACCTCATCGCTGATAAGAACCATTGCCGCCGCTCTGCCTATATTCATTGCAAGTTCGGGTGTAAGCTCTGCGTTTGCAACACCTCTTGCACCGTCTGTACCGAATAATCTTCCCATTATATATATTCCTCCGTTAAACAATTTGTAGATTGTAAATTTTCAAAACTGCAATTTTCGGTATAACCCAAGTAAAAGCCTTGCACTCTGTTGAATTATACACTCATATTGTGACTGATTTATGACTCCCTGTCACCAAAGAGAGTCGGCTGTGTAGGCTGTGCATTTACAAACGCCCTTAGGAAATTCACAGCCGAGATGACTTGCAAGCCTCGGCAGTTATGCATCTGCCCCTCGGTGTTCTGCTGACAAAACCAATCTGCAAAAGATACGGTTCATAGACATCCTCGATTGTTACAGCCTCTTCACCGATTGCCGCCGCAAGTGTTTCAAGTCCGACAGGACCGCCGTTGTAAAAACGAACGATTGCCTCAAGCATTCTTCTGTCGTTGCGGTCAAGACCGAGTTCGTCAATTTCGAGTCTGTCAAGTGCTGTCCTTGCGGTTTCAAGTGTGATGACACCGTTTGACATAACCTGTGCAAAGTCACGCACACGCTTTAAAAAGTCGGTTTGCAATTCGTGGTGTTCCCCTTGAGCGGGACGCAATTTCAAGCGCACCGTCATGTTCAATTTTTTATTCCGAGGATTCCGGCACTTCTTTCAACAATCTGTGCAAGCTCCTCGGGAGTGTAGAGCTCAAGTCTTAACACCACACCGAAACGGTCACGCAAAAGGAGCGGTCAGCTGACCTGCTCTTGTGGTTGCTCCGACAAGTGTAAATTTTGGCAACGGCAGATGATACGAAGCCGCCATCTGACCTTTACCCGTGATGATGTCAATTGCAAAGTCCTCCATTGAAGGGTAAAGTATTTCTTCAACGGAACGGCTCAGTCTGTGAATTTCGTCAATAAAAAGCACATCGCCCTCGTTAAGGTTGGTAAGCAATGCCGCAAGGTCGCCCGGCTTTTCAATTGCAGGGCCTGAGGTTATTCTCATTGACACACCGAGTTCATTCGCAATTATTCCCGAAAGAGTTGTTTTACCGAGTCCAGGAGGGCCGTAGAGCAGTACATGGTCAAGGGTTTCGCCTCTGATTTTTGCCGCCTCGATAAAGACCTTGAGGTTTTCCTTTGCCTTTTCCTGTCCTATGTATTCCGAAAGTGTTTTCGGTCGCAGAGGGTTGTCGCTCTCTGCCGTATCTTCGGGAATTTCGGAAGTATCGGTTATTCTGTTTTCAAAATCAAATTCATCCGAGAATTCCATTTTACTCATATGTTACTGTCTTCCCATCTGTTTTAATGTGAGCGAAATAAGCTGTTCAACAGGCAAGGCGCTGTCGAGTGTTGCGAGTACGGGCGAAACATCCGAAGGAGAATAACCCAAAACTCCGAGTGCCTCGATTGCTTTCGGAACATTTCCCGCTGAAACATTCACGCTGTTCTGTGCCGCCTGTGCAAAGGAACTGTCCTCTTTAGCCGCTTTTGCAAGCTTGTCCTTGAGTTCAAGAACAATTCTCTGTGCAATTTTTTTTTGCCTATTCCCTGTGCTCTTGTAATTGTTTTGAGGTCATCGGAGGCAATCGCCATTGCAACCTGTTCGGGACTGAGCTCCGACAAAACCGCAAGTCCTGCCTTTGGACCTACACCGCTTACGCTGATGAGGTTTTTAAAGGTTTCAAGCTCTGCCTTTGTTGCAAAGCCGAAAAGGTCAACCGCATCTTCCCTTACATTAAAGGTAGGTGTAGAGCGTTACCTCTGTGTTAAGCTTTACGGCTTTGAGTGTGTTCATTGTTGTCTGGCACATATAGCCGACACCGCCGCACTCTACTACCGCCGCATTTGATTCTATTGCAATAAGTTTTCCTCTTACGGAATAAAGCATATTTAAAGTCCTTTTCCGTACATTACTCTTCTGAGCTGTGAGCCTGCCGCCTGTGTGTGACAGATTGCAATTGCAAGTGCGTCACAGGTATCATCGGGTTTCGGGATTTCTTTCAGCTTTAAAAAGCCTTGCGGTCATTTCCATAACCTGTGGTTTTTTAGCCTTGCCGTATCCCGTTACAGCCGTTTTGACCTGAAGAGGAGTGTACTCAAAGATTGGTATTTTAAGTTTTTGTGCCGCAAGCAGGGTTACTCCTCTTGCCTGAGCAACATTGATAGCCGTTTTCTGATTGGTCTGAAAGTAAAGTTTTTCGATTGCAAGGGCGTCGGGGCGACATCTGTTGAGAATAGCATAGGTTTCGTCATAGATGTACTCAAGCCGTTTGTTAAAATCAGTTCCGGCAACAGTTTCAATTGCACCGTAACCGAGAGTTTTATATGTATTCGATTGAAAATTGATTGCTCCCCAACCTACAATGGCATATCCGGGATCAATTCCAAACACTACCAAAACAATACCTCCGAAAAAATCCAAAAATGGCATAATAACATAGCTTAAAACATTATAACACACACAACTTTATTTATCAATAAAATTATTCGTTAATCTGCGTATTCCGCTCAAAATGTACATAAGAAACTTTGAACGGCTGATTTACTCGGTTTTTTGCGTGTTATCGGCACGGCTGAGCGTGATTTTTGAACCGTTGTATGACAAATCAAGCTTTTTTCCGTGGGGGAATATATTCAAAGGTGTAGTTTCGGTAAAGTTTCGGCACAAATATGACAAGCGTTGTATCATCGGCTACATATTTTCCACAAAGCTCCGCCTTGTCTTTTCCGGGGCTCATCATAATAAGGGACGCATTGCCACCGTCAAACGAAAGGCTTATCTTTCCGCCGCCGTCAAGCTCTGCACTCCAGTCTGTGCAGGTAAGCTCGTTTTGATATCCCGATGTGTCGGCACTACATGAACAAAGCAGAAAACATAAGCAGCTTAAAAAGCAAAATGACAAATTTCTTCATAAAAACCGCCCTCACAGGTATATGATATTATTACAGATTATTCATGAAATCAGAAAATTAGTACATATACCGTTGACGGCAGAAAACGAAATTTACAGTTTTGTTATAATTCTTGAAAAGCATAATTATTTTGTGTATATTGTATGGTGTGATTTTATGGAAAATTTTAAAAACGAGAACACGGAGGGATTGTTTTGCAAACATGAGATAACCGAAAAGCATAATGTTTTTGAAGAAAACGGAGAGGTTATGTGTGCAGGCTGGGCAAGAACGCCTGTTTTTTGAATATAACAGCGAACAGAGCAAAACAAGCGGAAAGACACAGCGAAAGGGATTGCTATTTCATAAGCAACACAGAGGTTTCGCTCTATCTTTCGGTTGAAAATTTAGGCATGGAATTTGCGGTAAAAATTGCGGTTGCCGACCTTAAAAGAGGCGGTGTGATTTATGATTGTGTTGTAAAGAAATTTGTTTTCAGCAAGAACGAGCTTCCCGAATCGGGCAGTTCGGGAGAGCTTTGTACACGGACAAAAAGACTTCAGCTGCAGTTGACAAACACACCGAACGGAAGATTTTTAAAATGTGATTTTATCGACTTTGGCGGCATAAAAAATCTTTACTTTAACATTAATCTCAAAAAAGACGGCGGGCGAAAGTCTTAACGAAATTGCACCGTTTGAGAGAGACAGAAAATATTTTTATCTCAAACGCTTTGTTCCCAAATTTGTCGCAGGCGGAATTATCCGTGTTGGCGGTATGGAATATTCTTTAAACGAAACAACCACAAACGCTTACTTTGACTGGACACGCTTTTCAAAAAGCCGAGAAAGCATAATTATCAGAGATTAAGCTCCGACTGCTTTATTGACGGAAAACGCTTTTCCCTCTGCCTTGCAAGCAGAGTCGGTGACAACCGTTACGGCAACGAAAATTGCTTTTTCACAGACGGTCATCTTGTAAAATTATCGCAGATAAATGTTAAAAAGCACAGGCGGAAAGCTTGACAGACCGTGGTACTTTAAGGCGGGATATTCGGCAGTTGACATTACATTCAAACCGTTCACCGTAAAAGGCGAGGCTATGGCGGCATATATGGACAAAACAACCGTAATTTTCGGCAGACTCTACGGAGAACTAAAGAGAGTTGATATGGATAAGCCGTTAGTCCTCGATAATTCTCAGGCACACATTGTTCTGACGGAATTTTAAAAATAAAATCGGCAAAAATAAACACGGCAATCATTTCAGATAATGAACTGCCGTGTTTTAATTTTATAAAATAAAGTCGGGAAAACAATGCTTTGCATTAAGCAAACTGTGTTCCCGACCGAAATTTTCAATTTTCCGTTTTCAACTTTAAATTTGTAAAATTACACTTCCCTGTTCGGGTCTGTGTTTTTCTGCTTAACAGGAGCTTTCGTAGCATCTTTTGTCGGTAAATCTTGCAAAGATTGAAAGCGTTGTGAGAAAGCAGATAAGAATGTACAAAAGAAGTGCAATTACAGAAGCAAGGCTAATTGTATAGCTTACCATTGTGAGAATTGAAATCACACCGAGCAGACAGCAGATGATTGAAACAATATTCTTCATATTGCGTTCTTTGTCAAGAGCGCAGAAGAAAAAAATCCTGCAATCGGAATAATGAAGAAAATCGGCATAAAGAGCGAATACTTAAAAACCGCATCATTTGAACCGCTGAGTCCCCATACAGACATAATATCAAATACGGAATAAGAATGGAGTACATTTTTTTTCGTCAATGTACTTGAAATACGGCAACGCACAGAGTACGATTTCAACGAGATAGAGCACACAAAAAGTGTGATTCTTAATTTTTTTCTTGTTTTTTGTTTTCGGGTATTTTGAGCATTTTGTTCCTCCGAGATTTTTTTAAAATCATTTTTAAATCATCAATATGTTACATTGTAACACAAATTATTCAGTTGCACAATAGAAATTTTAGTGTTATAATTATGACTAATGTACACAAAACACTGCATTCGTACATTGCTTTATTCTGTGCAAAAAGGAGATAATATAATGGGATATATTAATGAATCCGTAATTTACAATATTTATCCGCTCGGTTTTTGCGGAGCACCAAAGGAGAATGATTTCAAACAGGAATACAGACTTGACAAAATTTACGGCTGGATTGACCATATGAAGTCAATGTCGGTAAACGCACTTGTTTTCAACCCTGTTTTTGAAAGTTCAAAACACGGCTATGATACTATTGATTATAAAAAAATCGACTGTCGGCTCGGTGACAACGAATCTTTCAAAAAAAATTTGCAAAACACTTCACGATAACGGCATCCAGAATTATGCTTGACGGCGTTTTTTTTAATCATGTGGGAAGAGATTTCTTTGCCTTCAAAGATGTTCGGCAGAACCGTGAAAATTCAAGATATGCATCTTGGTTTGAAAATGTAAACTTTTGGAACAACAGTCCTTATAATGACGGTTTCAGCTATGAGGGCTGGGCAGGTTACTACGACCTTGTAAAGCTTAATCTCCACAATGACGAGGTAGTAAACTATCTTCTTGACTGTGCAAGATTTTGGATTGATGAGTTTGATATTGACGGACTTCGCCTTGACGCGGCTGACTGCATTGACATTGAATTTTTCAAGAAATTAAAAAATGTTTGCAAAGAGAAAAAGTCCGATTTCTGGCTCTACGGCGAGATTACCCACGGTGATTACAATCATTGGGCAAATCCCGATGTGCTTGACTCGGTTACAAACTACGAATGCTACAAAGGCATTTATTCAAGCCATAATGACCACAACTATTTTGAAATTGCTCATTCTCTTAACAGACAGTTTGCTAACGGCGGTATTTACAGAAATATCTACACATATAATTTCGTTGATAACCACGATGTAAACCGTGTTGCAAGTATGCTTAAAGACAAAAATCATCTTAATAATGTTTACACGATGATGTATACAATGCCCGGAGTACCGTCAATTTACTACGGAAGTGAATTCGGCATTGAGGGTATGAGAACTGCCTACAGCGATTATGAGCTTCGTCCCTGTCTTGACCTTGATTCCATCCCGAACCCGAACTATGAACTTCTTGAGCATATCAAAAAAACTCGGTGTAGTAAGACTTGCACTCGAAGCTCTCAAGTACGGCGATTTTGAAAACATAAATATTCAGAATGAAAAGCTTGTATACAGAAGAAAAACCGACAATCAGACTGTTTTTGTTGCATTCAACCTTACAGACCGTGTTGAAAGAATCGGTTTTGACACAGGCTGCAACGCAAAGCTTACAGATGTTCTCAACGGCAACGAAATTATTGATGTAAACGGTTACTATGAAATTGAAATGCAGCCGTATCAGTCAAGGATTCTTGTTGTTAATGACGGAAGTTTCAGGGTTGATTTCAATGCAGACAATGCAAATTGCAGGGCAGCTGAAATTGACGAAGCTCCTGCAAATGAAGAAACTTCAGTTAAAGCTGTTAAAACAGAAAATTGCTGTGAAAGCAATTCGGACAATGCCGAAAATACGACAAAAAGAAATCAAGCCGGGTATTTACCTACATTTCAAGGGGTGGCGAATATGAGGTTATCAACTTTGCAACCCACAGCGAAACAGGTGAAAAACTTGTAATTTACAGAAATCTCCACAACACAAGTGAAGTGTGGGCAAGACCTGTCGAAATGTTTGCCGAAAAAGTTGATGTTGACGGCAGAAAAACAGACAGATTTACTTTTATAGGTTGACAATAAGCGTAAGCAAATGATTAAAAAAGACCGAATATATTTTTTTTATTCCGGTCTTTTTTTGTGTAAAAATACTGCTTTTTTTAACCGTGATGACAAGATTTGACTATATTTTTTTGCAAATAGTGTGTTGAATAAATCACATAATATGATAAAATAGACATATGTTGTGTTATGACTGAATTTTTGTTTTTTTTGAGAGTAACTTAGGGGGATTGAATATTATGTTGAGGGATTTAAAGCCAACCGATAATGTAGGTGGTTTCGATGTAAGACCCGGCAACTTTCTTTTAAACGGTGCAACAACCGTTTCCGGCGGTGTAAACTTTACTATTCATTCGGTTTATGCCGTTGAGTGTACATTGCTTTTATTCAGACCTTATGCAAAAATTCCGTATGCAAGGCTTAGATTTCCGGATTCTTACAAAATCGGCAACACCTATTCAATGCTCGTGTTCGGTCTTGATGAGATTGATTTTGAGTATGCATATTCCTTTGACGGTCCGTATGAACCCGAAAAAAGGCATTATTTTTGATAAAAAGAAATACATTCTTGACCCATACGCAAAGGCTGTAATCGGTCAGAGCGGCTGGGGTAAAAAACAGGAGCATGAGGGGTGTTTATAAGGCAAGAGTTGTAAACAGCGACTATGACTGGGGCAACTGCACTCAGCCGAAACTTCCGTTTGAAGAGCTTATTATTTATGAATTGCATGTAAGAGGCTTTACTCAGGACGGCTCCTCAGGCGTTAAAAACAAAGGCACATTCGCAGGTATCCGTGAAAAAATCCCCTATCTTAAAGAACTGGGCATCAATGCCGTTGAAATGATGCCTATTTTCGAGTTTGACGAAATGGGCTCATATCGTAATTATGACGGTCGTCAGCTCTACGATTACTGGGGCTATAACACCGTATGTTTTTTTTTGCTCCGAACACAAGCTATGAGAGCGACCACGAGCATCATCACGAAGGCAGAGAGCTTAAACAGCTTGTTCGTGAGCTTCACGAAAACGGAATTGAAGTTATCCTTGATGTTGTGTTCAACCACACGGCAGAGGGCAATGAAATGGGGACCGTATTTCTCGTTCAAGGGCATTGACAACAACATTTACTATATGCTCACTCCGGACGGAAAGTATTACAATTTCAGCGGTTGCGGCAATGTTCTCAACTGCAATCAGCCGATTGTGCAGCAGTTTATACTTGACTGTCTGCGTTATTGGGTAACAGAATACCGCATTGACGGTTTCCGTTTTGACCTTGCGTCGATTTTGGGAAGAAACGAGGACGGTACTCCTATGGATAAGCCTCCGCTTCTCAAAAGCCTTGCGTTTGATCCGATTCTCGGCGGAGTAAAGCTTATTTCAGAGGCAGGGGACCCACGCGGACTTTATCAGGTCGGCAGTTTTCCGTCATGGAACAGATGGGCTGAATGGAACGGAAGATACCGTGACGACCTCAGAAAATTTCTTAAAGGCGACAGCCATCTTGCATGGGATGCGGCTCAGAGAATTACAGGCTCAAGAGATTTGTATGACCCTACCTACAGAGGCTACAATGCGTCGGTAAACTTTTCTTACCTGTCATGACGGATTTACTCTTTATGATATGTATTCATACAACGAAAAGCACAATCTCGAAAACGGCTGGAACAATACTGACGGTGCTAATGACAACAACAGCTGGAACTGCGGTGTCGAGGGTGATACAAATGATTACAATATCAACAAACTCCGTATCAAAATGATAAAGAACGCTTTTGCAACCCTTATGTGCAGTCAGGGTCCTGCTCTTTTCCTTGCAGGTGATGAATTCTGCAACACTCAGTTCGGCAACAACAACGCTTACTGTCAGGACAACATTATCTCATGGCTTGACTGGACAAGAAAAGGAAAAAAGCATAAGGATGTATTTGAATTTTTCAAATATATGATTGCTTTCAGAAAGAGATTCCATATTATTACAGACAGCAGAGGCAAGGCAACATGCAGTTATCCGCCTGTCAGCATCCATTCAAATGTTGCGTGGAGTGCCAAGTATTACGATGATACAAGAATGATTGGCGTTATGTACGCCGGTGTAAGTCTTAAACAACAGGGGCTTGACGAGTTTGTTTACTTTGGCGTCAATGCTTATTGGGATTATGTAAATGTTGAGCTTCCCGACCTTCCAGAAGGATACCACTGGAAGCTTTATGTAAACACAGGCAACGAGCCGCAGGATGTAATCCTTGAGGACAGAAATGTTATTCTCTATGACAGACGAATTAATATGGCAGGCAGAAGTGTCATTGTTGCTGTCGGAGAAAGATATTAATTATAAGGACAATTTCTTTGTTTAAGAAAACCGCCCCTACACGAAAATGTGTGGGGGCTTCATGTTTTTATAGGTTTCGGATTGTTGTAGAAGTCGAGAAAATAATCAATTTCACGGGTTATCTGCGTATCCTTAACAGGTTTTCTTTCACAGAGAAATTTCATTGCATCCTGTTCGCCTCAATAATCGTGAGCGGTGTTTTTATTTCGTGGCTTGCGTCCGTAATGAACCGTTTTCGCTTTTCATAGCTTTCGGCAAACGGCTTTGACTGCGATTTTCGAGAAAATCAATACAAGTGCAAACACAACGAGTATGCCTACAATGCTGATTACAAGAAATGACCAAAATGACGAAAGCTCTTTTTCATCCTCTGCAAGTAAAAGTCGCATTTGGTAACCTCCCGAAAGTTTTCTTATTCTATTATATATTTCAAACCTTAAACAAGACTTAAATGTTTCTGTCAATAAAAGTATACAAAGCTTTTTAATTCCTGTCAAATTGCATAAATAAAAAAAGTTTATTCCTTGAAATATCGGTGAAAAGTTTGTATAATTAGAGCAACAGTATTTTTTTAAGGAGAATATTTATGCAAAGAGAAAATTTGTAGTTTGATATAACATAATCAGCATTATGTTGCTCAATAATTGAGGAGGATTCTATATGCAAACAAAACTCGACAGAAAAAAAGATTATAACTATCGTTGCAATATTTTTAGGCGCAGGACTATTATTGAGTCTAATTCCTATTATTATTTCTTTCTTTTTATTCACACCCGCTTGCAGATGATTTCGGCTTTTCAGAAAAGGTGAATCACGTTGTAAAAAACGGCGGCGGATTATTTGATATATTATCAGCGAGTTTTCAGCAAGTAAAGGATACTTATTTAGATTGGCAAGGAACTTATGCAGCAATCTTCGTTTTTAGCCTTCAGCCCGCTGCTTTTTCAGAACATATATACTTTTTAACTACATTTGTTATGCTGACCGCATTGATAGCATCAACTTTGTTTTTTGTGAATACTATCTTTAACATATTAGGTTATGATAAAAAAATTGGCATTATTATTTCTTTTGTTATTTTACTATTATCAATACATTTTGTCGTAGATAAAAAAGAAGCATTCTTCTGGTGGAATGGAAGCTCGTATTATACTTTATTTTATTCTTTTTTCATTGTTGTTTTTTTCAATATTAATTAAACTGTATTACGCCGAAAAGATTATAAAGAAAGTTATTTTTCTGATTATATCCTTTATTGTTAGCTGCAATATTAGGCGGAGGTAATTATTCAACAGCTTTACTGACAACTGTTATATTAGCATTTGTTATATTCTTGCTAATCAAGCACAAGAAAAAAATATCATTATGTTATGTAATGATATTTTTAATTCTGATTACAGGCTTTGTGATAAGTATGATTGCGCCCGGTAATAGTGTTAGGGCAGCTACCCTAACAGGTGAATCTCCTGTAAAAAGCAATTATACATTCTGTATTTTACGCTGTGGTTTATATAGCTAAATGGACAGGTCTAGCTCAGTTAGCAGGCTTTTCTGTAATTGGATTCTTCGCTTATATATTGACTAAGAATTCCAAATATAAATTCCAGTATCCATTTATTGTGTTTGTTCTGTCTGTATTGGTCTTCGCTACACAACTCACACCGCCTTTATATGCTATGAACAGTGTAGGTTCGGGAAGACAGGTTAATATATATTATTATTCTTACTATATATTTATGTCCTTCAATATCTTTTATATTATTGGCTGGATTAATCAAAAAAAGACATAGTTAGAATTAGGACTAAAAACATACAGAAAAGCTTTTCTGTATGTACCTTGTTACTAACTATAGGTGTATTTTTTGTGCGGATGCTTGAATTATGGATTACACAACATAACATTTGTTGATACTTTATTAGCACTTAAGAATTCAACTCCGCAAACATACAGTGCTGAATACTTGGACAGAATCTCTCAAATCAAAAACGGCAACACAACAATAAGTGACATAAAAACTGTGCCTGACTTTTTTCTCGCCACTTTGCATCGAAGAAGATTCGGATTTTTGGATTAACAAACAAATTGCTCGGTATTATGATGTTGATAAAGTAACATTAAAAACAGAATAATACTCAAATGGACGAAGATGAAACCAATCACCTTCGCCCTTAACTATTTACGAATTTATTAAGTTAGCATTGACAATTTCTGCTGCTCGATTGCGGATATTATTTATTTTTCTTACCCATATCATCTAATTATCGGCTTTGAGTTTTCCAGCTATGCCTTCCTTTTCAGCGAGTTGTTTTACTAACTGCAAGAACATATCCTCCGCCCCTCATACCGCCATCCTTGGGCGGTTGACCGTTTTTCGGGAAAGTTCCGTTGTTGCCCTCTATGAGGGACAGTCGGCTGTCGGCTTTTTTTTGACAACATCAATATAGCTGAATGTGTTGATAAATCCTACTGTCAGCACAAGCACACCTATAAGTGAGCACATTGCAATTGCTATGAATTTTCTTCTCATGGATTTAATCATTTTTAGCCTCCAGAGAATAGCCCATATTTCTTGCCGCCTTTATCTGAACATTCGCACCGACTTTGGCAAGCTTTTTTTCGGAGATATGATATGTAAACCCACACAACATTCTGCTCTGTATCGGAATCGAACCCCCAGATTTTCTCCATAAACCTGTCTGGCGAAATAATCTGCCTCGGATTTGACATAAACATTTCAAGCATCTGATTACTCCTTGTTGGCAAGTCTTACACTCGCCTTATCGGAGGAAAGCTCACAGGTTGAGCGGTTGAGGGTTATATTTTCAAATGCAAGATTAGGCGATTCGGTTTCGGATTTTCTGCGTGTAACGGCTCTGATTCGTGCAATAAGTTCCTTTGCGACAAACGGCTTTGTAACATAATCGTCAGCACCGCTGTCGAGTCCGAAAACCCTGTCGTCAATTTCACTTTTTTGCCGTAAGCATGATAACCGGCAGGTCAAGTCCCTCATGACGGATTTCTTTCAAAACTGAAATTCCGTCAAGCAACGGCATCATTATGTCGAGAATTGCACACTCATAGTCACCGCCGAGAAGATAATCAAGCGCATCTTTACCGTTATAAACAGCGTCAACCGAATATCCGTTATGCTTTAAAATTGCCGTGAGAGCCTTTGAAAGCTCTTTTTCATCCTCTGCAAGTAAAAGTCGCATTTGGTAACCTCCCGAAATTTTTTCTTATTCTATTATATATTTCAAACCTTAAACAAGGCTTAAATGTTTCTGTCAATAAAAGTATACAAAGCTTTTTAATTCCTGTCAAATTGCATAAATAAAAAGTTTATTCCTTGAAATATCGGTGAAAAGTTTGTATAATTAAAGCAACAGTATTTTTTTAAGGAGAATATTTATGCAAAGAGAAAATTTTAAGTCGAGGACAGGTTTTCTCCTTGTAAGTGCAGGCTGTGCGATTGGCATAGGCAATGTCTGGCGTTTTCCGTATGTTACGGGCGAAAACGGCGGCGGATTGTTCGTGCTTTTTTATCTTGCATTTCTTGTGCTTATGGGAATTCCCGTTCTGACAATGGAGCTTGCAGTCGGCAGAGCAAGCAGAAAAAAAAAGTGCCGTATTAAGCTATAAAACACTTGAAAAGCCAAAGAGCAAATGGCACATTCACGGTTGGCTGTGTATGATAGGCTGTTACCTTTTGATGATGTTTTACACGCCTGTTTCGGCTTGGATGTGTTAGATTACTTCTATAAATTTGCAACGGGAACATTTAAAAGCGGAATGAACTCAGAACAGGTTTCGGGAGTGTTTAACAACCTTATGGCATCGCCTGTTGAGATGATTATATGGCTTGCGATAATCGTTGTATTCGGATTTTTTGTATGCAGTCGAGGACTTCAAAAAGGCATTGAAAAGGTCAGCAAGGTTATGATGGTTGCGTTGCTTGCACTGATTATTATTCTTCCAATCAACAGTATGATGCTTTCAAATGCGGGAGAAGGCTTGAGCTTTTATCTTGTTCCCGATTTCGGAAAGGTTAAAGATGTAGGACTCGGCAAGGTAATCACCTCTGCAATGAGTCAGGCGTTTTTCACACTCGGACTCGGAATCGCATCAATGGAAATTTTCGGCAGTTATATGAACAAAGACCGCACGCTTTACGGTGAGGCTGTTCAGATTTGTGCATTGGACACTTTTGTTGCAATTGTTGCCGGACTTATCATCTTCCCTGCTTTGCTTTTCATTTGGCGTTCAGCCCGACCAAGGACCTGCCCTTATTTTTTGTGACGCTTCCGAATGTTTTCGTAAATATGACGGGCGGTCGGATTTGGGGTACGCTTTTCTTTCTGTTTATGACATTCGCAAGCTTTTCAACGGTTATTGCCGTGTTTGAAAACCTTGTTGCTTTTCTTACCGACACATTCGGCATGAGCAGAACAAAGGCGTCAATTATCAATGGAATTATTATGTTCTTTGCGTGTCTGCCGTGTATTTTTGGATTCAACATTTGGAGTGACTTCAACATTCTCGGCAAAGGTGTGCTTGACCTTGAGGACTTCGTTGTCAGCAACCTTCTTCTTCCGATTGGCGCAATGGTTTATCTCCTGTTCTGCACAACAAAATTCGGCTGGGGCTTTGACAATTACTTTGAAGAATGTAACACGGGTAAAGGTCTTAAACTTTCAAGAGTGCTGAAGCCGTACCTTAAATACGCACTCCCCGTGCTGATTGTTATTGTGTTCGTTCAAGGCTTTATCGGGTAGGATTAGCAATCCCCTACGGCTCAAATTGTGCAAATTTGTACAATGTTACATTCCTATAAAATAACATATAAAAGCAAAAACTGTACAACCGAAAAAGGCTGTACAGTTTTTTTATTTTGCGGTAGAACCGCATTACAGAAAGGCTTATTTAATTGAATCAATCCATTTTTGAATTTCAGACTTTGGTGTACGCAGAACCGATTCATCAAAACGGATATTCATTCCCTGCTTTACATCGGCCGTACCGCAGGCATTTGCAAAATCTTTGAATGTGTGACCAATCCGACCGCCGTTGGTTGCAAACGGATAAACCGTCTTGCCCGAAAGGTCATTTTCCTTGAGAAATGTGTGCATTGCAGGGGCAAAAGTGTACCACCAAACAGGTGTTCCGAGAATTACCTCGTCATACTTGCTAAGGTCAATATTAAGCGGTTTTATTTTTGGGACAATAGCCGCTGTTCACTTCATTCTTGTCCTTGATTTACAACCGAGTTGTAGTCTCCGTCATACGGAACAACAGTTTCGATTCTTGCAATGTCAGCACCCGTGCTTTTCTGAATCATCTCGGCAATGCTTTTTGTGTTGCCACGATATGAATAATAAACGATAACTTTTTTCATATTCAGAAGCCGCCTTTCGATTAACCGAGTTTATTATATTCTTCATCGGTTACGGGTTCGCACCACTCGTTTGAACATTCTTCGCCCGGCATTTCAGTTGCGATGTGTGAGAACCAGCTGTCCTTTTTAGCACCGTGCCAATGTTTAACCTCGGCTGGAATTACGATTACCTTACCCGGTGTAAGGCTTACAGGCTCTTTGCCCTCTTCCTGATACCAACCCTCGCCTGCTGTGCAGATGAGGAGCTGACCGCCGCCGCTCTTTGCGTGGTGAATGTGCCAGTTGTTACGGCAACCAGGTTCAAATGTTACATTTAAAAGGTGAAGTCCGTCCTCGGGCTTTGTGAGTGAATTTAGGTATGACTCTCCGATAAAATACTATGCATAAGCTGTATTGGGAGTGCCTGTGCCGAATACATTCTGCTTTTCAAATTCATCCTTGTCTGCAATTTTCATAATATTATCTCCTTGTGTAATTAAACTTTTTAATCCAATCATTAACAATGCCTTCTGCCTTATCGGCATCACTTCCGAACAAGGAAAGTCCGTTTGTTACGGTTGCACCTTTGGCAGTATTTTTAATATCATTGACTGTGTTTGAAAGTCCGCTTCCCTCGTGAGTGCAGAACGGATGAATTGTTTTGCCCGTAAAATCAAATGCTTCAAGGAAAGTATAAACCGCCATAGGCATTGTTCCGCAGTAGTTTGGATAGCCGAGATAAATTTCATCGTAATCGTCAAGATTCGGCAATGAAACAAGTTCGGGTCTTGCCTTTGATTTAAGGTCTTTAACCGACTGAGCAACACATTCCTTGTAGTTTGCGGAATACGGAACTTTCTGCTCAATTTTTAAACATATCGGCTCCTGTGAGGTCTGAAATCATTTTTGCAACCTTTTCGGTGTTGCCGACTTTTTACATAGCGGTACTGACCGCCGAAATAATTTTCATCTGCTCGTGAATAAAATGCAATTAACTTTGCCATTGTAAATCTCCTTTGTTTCAGAATTTTTACTATTTTTCAGTTTGTTTTTTTACTTTACAGGAATATATTACACCCTGAAGTTGACTTTAAGTCAAGAGGCATTTTTGATTTTTTCGTATAATTTTTAATTAACTGCATAGGTTGCTTTCCGTACAACACTCTTAGCTTAAATATTTTGCTGTTACTTGTGGGCATCCGATGAACTCCTCTATTTAAAATTGCAAAAGCAATCGCTATACTTACGCTCGGGCATAGTATGTTTTTGATATTGCAAACTATCTGCACGAACGGAGAGTTGCGGTACATCGCAAAAAAAATACTGTACAACCGAGAAAGGCTGTACAGTATCGGATTTATTCTTTATAAGGAACTATTTCTTTTCAGTAAGAAGCTTATTGAGTTCGTCCATAAAGGTGTTAATATCCTTGAACTGGCGATAAACTGACGCAAAACGGACATATGAAACCTCGTCAATATTCTTGAGCTGATCCATTGCAAGCTCACCGATTTGCTTTGAAGTGATTTCACGGTCAAGGCTTGACTGAAGCTGAGCCTCAATATCATTGACCATATTTTCAATCTGTTCAATTGAAACGGGACGCTTCTCACAGGCACGGAGAATTCCGCCTGTAAGCTTGTTGCGGTCAAAAACCTCACGGGATTTATCACGCTTAACAACAATTATCGGAACAGTTTCAATCACCTCATGTTGGTAAAAAGCGTTTGCCGCATCTCAGGCACTCTCTTCTTCTGCGGATTCTTTCGCCGTCATCGGCAGAACGAGAGTCGATAACCTTGCTTTCTTCATAACTGCAATATGGACACTTCATACGAAAACCTCCGAATAATTATTCCCTAAAATAATTATAACATACCGTTTTCAAATTTCAAGTATAGAAAATTTACAATTTAATTACACTTTTATTGCATCAGAGATTGCGGTAATGCTTAACATTTCTCTTCTTTCTTTTTTTACGCTTACCGTGAATTTTTTGAAATAATAAGGTAAATGATGAGAACGAGAATGATAAGAGCGATAATCACGATAAACCAATAGGACTGAAATACTGTGCCGATGATGTTGAACACATAGAGAATTCCGCTGCGTTCAATCTTTTCGCCTGCAACAACATTAACCTCGGCAAGCTTTTGCTTTTCGCTGTTTGCATCTGCTTTGTAATAGATTGTTGCCTTGCCGACTACCGAGCCTTTGTCAAGCGGTGCGTCAACGCTTTCGGGAATATCCTGTTCAATAATTATATTCTCATCTGTGCAGTCTTTCGGAACAATTGCACTGAGGTCGGTTTCGGGATAAAGCAATGTACTGTTTTTTTGCCCCATGCAAGGTTAACCTTTACTTCGCAAAGCGGCTTTGACGAGGTGGCAACAGTGTTCATTTCAAGACTTGTCAACGCCCAGCGGAAAAGGTCTGCCGCATCGGTCATTGTTGCGTAGTCCTCGGTCACACCTTCCTCATACGGTGCGTGAAGGAGAATTGCCATATATGAATAGCCGTCTGCCGACGCTGTCGTTACAAGACATCTGCCTGCCTCGTTAGTCGTACCCGTTTTGATGCCCTTTGCATACATATAGTAATACTCACCGCCACGGTTGGCGTCAATGAGGTAATTGGTTGTTACAAGGGCTGTATCGTCACCGTCACAAGTGTATGTACAGGTATTTGTGATTTCTTCAAAGCGAGGAAGAGTGAGCGCATAGGTTGTGATTTTGTACAAATCACGGGCGGTTGTATAGTGGTCGGGATCGTGAAGTCCGTCAGGATTTGCAAAATGAGTGTTTTCGCAACCGAGCTCCTTTGCTTTTTTCATTCATCAGCTTGACAAAGTTATCAACATTGCCTTCACCGATATAATCGGCAAGAACCATTGCGGCATCGTTACCCGAGGGAACCATCATGCTGTAAAGCAAATCGATTGCAGTCATACTCTTGCCGACATGATTTTCAACATTCGCAAGGGAACTGCCTGTGTTTTTGAGAACATCAAGCACCGACTGCTTAATCGGAATTTTTGTATTATCAAGATCGGCTATGTTTTCAACCGCAATTATGTAGGTCATAATTTTTGTTGTTGACGCAGGGTAACGCTTTGAGTCGGCGTCTTTTTTCATACACGGTCTGACCTGAATCCATATTTACAAGAAGGATTGAGTCCGACTCGGTTTTTACATCATTAGGATAGGACGCAGCGCCTGCCGTTGTGAAAGCGGAACAGATAATGATGCAAAGCATACAGAGAAGTGAAAGTGTTTTGGTTATGGTTTTTCTCATTTACTTAATTCTCCCATTTATAGTTTTTCAGTTTAAAGCATTTTGTCCGCCACGCTCAAACAGGGCAGCGGTCTACCTCTGCTTTTAACAATCGTATTTCATCGTTTCGGATATCGCCGTAACGATCCATTATGCAGTCTGCAATTTTTTGAGAAAGTTCAAGGCTTTTTGTGTCGGCAAAATCGGCAATTGACATCTGCGGAAGTCCGTGCTGTCTGTGACCGAAAAAGTCACCCGGGCTCTCTCATTTTCAAATCTTCATCGGCAATAACAAAACCGTTGTTCGTTGAACACATGACCTCAAGTCGTTCTCTTGTTGTCTTACTGCCCTTGTCGCTGATGAGAATACAATAGGACTGCGAACTGCCTCTGCCAACCCTTCCCCTTAGCTGATGAAGCTGTGAAAGTCCGAATCTTTCGGCATTTTCAATCACAATAACCGTAGCATTCGGAACATCAACGCCGACTTCTATTACCGTTGTGGCAACAAGAACGGAATACTCATTCTCGACAAACTTACGCATAACCTCGTCTTTTTCATCAGACTTCATCTGTCCGTGAACTATGCCGACTGCTATGTCAGGAAATTCCCGCAACATCAAATCTGCGGCATATTCTTCGGCTGACGCAACATCGTCAAGCTCGCCTTCTTCAACAAGGGGACAAACTATATACGCCTGTCTGCCGTGTTTTTACTTCACTGCGGATAAAGTCATACACTCCGCCACGCATTGCAGAAGTTCGCAACACGGTTTTCACGGGTTTTCTTGACGGCGGAAGTTCGTCAATTATTGAAATGTCGAGGTCGCCGAAAATGATAAGTCCGAGTGTTCTCGGAATCGGAGTGGCACTCATAACAAGCAGATGCGGATTGTTGCCCTTGCCGAGAAGCTTTTGCTCTTTGCGCAACGCCGAATCTGTGCTGTTCATCGGTTACGGCAAGCGCAAGATTTTTAAACTCGGTTTTATCGGTAATGAGAGCGTGTGTTCCGATTACCATATCAATCGAACCGTCTGCAAGTGATTTTCTGATTTGTTTTTTTTCGGATTCCCCTGAGTGTGCCTGTCAGCAGACCAACCTTGATATCCGTATTTTCAAAAAGCTTTTTGAAATGTTTTGTAATGTTGTCGGGCAAGGATTTCAGTCGGCGCCATAAATGCGGTCTGAAATCCGTTTTTGGCAACCGTGTAGCAGACCGAGGCCGCCACAGCCGTTTTGCCCGAACCTACATCGCCCTGAACAAGTCGGTTCAGCGGAGATGATTTGTTGATTATATCGTTTATGCAGTCCGACACCGCCCGTTTTTGGGCATTTGTCATTGTGAACGGCAAAAGCGATTCAAATTCTTTTGAATAATCCTTTGTGATTTCAAGAGAGGTTACTCCTCTGCTGTGGTCACGCAGATTTCTCATTCCGAGGTTCAGCACAACAAGCTCTTCGGTAACAAGCCTTTTTCGGGCTGCTTCAAGCTGTTGGCGGTTCTTCGGAAAGTGAATGTCAAACAACGCCTGTCTGAGTGAGCAAAGGTCAAATCTTTCTCTTATGGCATCGGGCAAAGGATCCTTAATTTTTGACGGCAGCATTGAAAGTGCCTGTCGTACGGCTGATTCAACCGATTTACTCGGAAGTCCTGCCGTTTGTCTGTAAATCGGACGGATTTGTGTTCCTTTGACAGCAGGAGCAAAAGTCGGAGATACAATCTGCATTCCGTAACTGTCGGATGAGATTTTTTCCGTAAAAGAAATATTCTCCGCCCTGTCTGAGCATTGAGCTGATGTATTTATTGTTAAAAAACACAAGCTGAATTGAACCCGTTTCATCATAGACTGCGGTTTTGGAGATAATTCTTCCGCCGCTTATGCGGGTATCGTTTACAGATGTTGCGACAACAGCCTTTATGCAGACGGTTTCACCGTATTCAAGCTCGTCAATATGCTTGATGTTGCTCCAATCCTTGTATGTGCGTGGATAGAAATTAATCAAATCTCCAACGCTTTTAATCCCGAGTCTTGCAAAAAGTGCGGCACGCTTTTCACCTATTCCGTTCAAATTTGTAACGGGAGTTTTTATAAAGTGATGTCATACCGCACCTCCGTTATACAAAACGGGAGCATAACCGTAAAAATTATGCTCCCTGAAAAAATCCGATTTAAATGCTTATTCTACGCTGAGAATAAAGTAGTAAACAGGCTGGTCGCCCTTTACAAGAGTAATATCGGTTCTTGAACCGAACTTTTCACGAAGCTCTCCGTATGCCTTTTCTGCCTCTTCTTTCACTTACATCCTCACCATAGATAAGAGTAATGAATGAAGTGTCACGGCTGACCATATCCTTTGCAAGCTTGACAAGAGCCTTAACTGTGCTCTTTTCTGTGATTGTAAGCCTGCCGTTTTCAAGAGCGATAATGTCGCCCTCTTTGATTTTTTTACCGCTGAATTCACTGCTTCTTGCGGCAAAGGTTACAAGACCTGTGCCCACAGACGCAAGTGCGTCCGTCATAAGCTGTGCGTTGCTTTCGGCAGAAATCTCGGGATCAAAGTTGAGCATTGCCGTCATACCCTGCGGAAATTGTTCTTGTCGGAACAATGATGACATTTCTGTCTTTTACCATCGGGATTGTCTGCTCTGCGGCAAGAATGATGTTTTTATTGTTTGGAAGAACGAGAACATTCTTGGCAGGAGTTGCCATAATTGCCTCATAGATATCGTCTGTACTCGGGTTCATACTCTGACCGCCCGAAACAACATTGTCACAACCGAGGTCTTTAAAGAGGTCTTTAAGACCGTTACCTGCGGCAACTGCAACAAAGCCGAAATCGTTTTCTGGTTCTGCGGGAACAAACTTTTCCTTTTCAGCCTTTTTCTTTGTTGACTTGACATTCTTGTGCTGTTCCTTCATATTCTCAACCTTAACCGTGAGAAGCTGACCGAACTCAAGTCCTTTTGAAAGAGCATTGCCCGGCTGTTCCGTATGAACATGAACCTTGATAATCTCATCATCATTTACAACAACTACACAATCACCGATTGATTCAAGATAACTGCGAAGCTCGCCGATTTCGGTTTTTCAATCTCGGCATTTCTGCCAACGATGAACTCTGTGCAATATGTGAATCTGATGTCATCGTCAAATTCAGCGGCGGCACTTTCAAATGTGCTGACGGTTGCAGGAGCTGTGTCATCGTCAGCTTCAATCATAATGCCGTTCTTAATTACAGAGAGCATACCCTCAAAGATTACGCAAAGACCCTTACCGCCTGCGTCAACAACGCCTGCCTTTTTAAGCACGGGCAAAAGCTGAGGAGTGATTGCAAGTGCCTCGTTAGCCTTGTCAACGATTGTCTGCCATACAGACACAACATCTCTGTCATACTTAGCAGCTTCGATACCTGCCTCATAAGCCATTCTTGCAACCGTGAGAATTGTTCCCTCTGTCGGTTTCATAACAGCCTTGTAAGCGGCGTCAACACCGATTCCAAGTGCTGCGGCAAGATTTTTGCCGTCAACTTCTTCAATGTCTTTAAGTCCCTGGGCAAAGCCACGGAAGATTAGTGAAGTGATAACACCCGAATTGCCTCTTGCTCCACGGAGCATTGCAGACGCTGTGATACCTGCGGCATCACCTGCACAGGTACCGTCAAAATCTTCAAGCGCTGCAACAGCCGCATTGACTGTCATTGACATATTTGTACCTGTGTCTCCGTCGGGTACAGGGAAAATATTAAGATCATTTATACTGTTTTTTTTGGTTTGAAATATTATTCGCACCGGAAATAACAGCCTGTTTGAGAATTTGTCCGTTTATCATTTAGGCACATCCTTTTAATGTACATTTCTTAATCAACTGCACAAGCCGATTTTACACCGACAAACGCAGTTTTACAATAATTCACATTATAACATTATACATTATCAGCTTGTTTTTTGCAATAGTATAATACACTAATTATCTGCAAAAAAAAGCCGACTTAATCGGGATTGTTTCATATTTTTTTGACAATTGGAAACAATTTACTTTATGCTGATTTGTGTTATTCAATACGCATTGACTCGGCTGAAACGCACTTTCCGCTTTTGTCATCAACATCAAAAAGCGTACATTCCATTTTGCATTCTCCGCTTGCAAGGTCAAAGCGCTGCGGAAGCTTATTTTTCAGCTTTGCAATTATAATTTCGCTCTTTACACCGAGAACAGAATGGATTGTACCCGTCATTCCCGTGTCGGTTATGTAGCCGGTTCCCTTCGGAAGAACCTGTGCGTCCGAGGTCTGAACATGGGTGTGTGTTCCGAACATTGCGGAAACTCTGCCGTCAAGGTAATAACCCATTGCCCTTTTTTTCACCCGTTGCCTCTGCGTGAAAATCAACAATTATGATTTTGCTTTCAGCCTGTTTAATCATTTTATCTACACATTCAAAAGCGCAATTCAGGTTGTTATCCATATAGGAATTACCCATAATATTTATAATCGACACAATTCTTCGCCCTGTGTCAACATTAATTATACCTTTGCCGGGTGTTGAATTTTCGGGAAAATTGGCGGGTCTGACAATGAAGGGATTTGGAGTCAAGGCAGTCATAGACTTCTTTTCTGCGGAAAGAATGGTTGCCGAGTGTAATTGCGTCAACTCCGCTGTCAAAAAAGATGCTTTGCAGACACGGGAGTCAGTCCGTTGCCGTCAGCTGAATTTTCACCGTTGCAGATTACAAAATCAACGCCTTTCACCTTTTTGAGCGTGGGAAGGTTGTTGCGAAGAAATTCACAACCGATACTGCCTACGACATCACCTATACATAAAATTCTCATAGTTATCCCTCCGTTTGTGTCCGATTGCAAAATTTCAGTCGTTCAAAGCAAAACATACAAATTAATTATAACACAACTTTTCTATTCTGTCACATCAAAATCAACCTGATCTGCAATATTTTCGTTAAAAATATAATCTGTTGTCACCCTGTAGCTGCCTTTATTTTCTTTAACGGAAATTTTTTTTGAAATAACCTTGCTTTTATTCTTTGTAAAAATCTCATAGAGAATACAATCAGCCTTTGCAATCTCCTCAAGCCTTGTTTTTACTTACAGAGTTTTCGGTTGTTACAAGTTCACGGTCGGTTCTGATTTTAAGTCCTACCGGCAGAACAACATCATTTATAAACAGATTTTCTCCGTGAACTGTGCTTACAAAATTGTCGTAGTTTTCAAAGGCAAGGTTACAGGGAAAATCAAGCCATAAAAAATCTGAAATTTTTTCTGTCAACATAATTTTCGTCAGCGTAACTGTAGGTTACTTTTTTTCGGAATTGAAAGCGTTTGCTGTTCGGTAATGTCGGCATAAACCTTTGCGTTTGCTCTCAAGTAACGCATATCGCCCTGCTTGGTTTCGTCAAGCCCGCTGACAAGAATCTGACCGTTCACAACTCCGCTGCCCTTTGTAACAACAGGTCTGCCGTTATATGCCTGAATCCGTGTTATGACTCCGTCCTTAACCGCTTTTACATTGCAAGGATTTTTTGAGGTGTCAAGCTTCGGCTTTTTGTAGGTTTCTTTGACTTCAACCGTGTGACAAGACTGCCCGTTATGTTTATGCTCATCCAGCGGATATCGTCGCATTTCAGCTGAATATTGCGTTCTATCTGATCTGTATCGAGATTGTTTTTCCACACACCGACAGAAATCCCGTTATCACCAAGTAACGATTCAAGATATGTATTGCTGATTTCCTCTGTACCCGAAATTTTTACCGACCAGATAAAATTTGAAAGAAAAATACAGAGAATAATTCCGCATACCGCACCTGCAAAAAGTCCTGTTCTCTTCTTATAGCGGTTAATAATAAACGGCAGTCCGTGTTTGGCTGTTATTCTTGTTTTAACCCTTGATTTGCGTGCAAGGATTCTGATTTTTTTGTAGTCGGAAAGGTACATTGAAGCTGATATTGCGTTCTTTTTTCGAACGGGATTCCAAAGATTCACACCGTTTTTTGCGGTTATGTTCATAAATCTTTCGGGAAATTTTCCGCTTGCGGTAAAGTCCACACTTCCTCTGAGAAAGCGTATTATTATTTAAGGAGCATAGTTTCACCTCACGAAAGAAAGTTGATGTCGGTTACAAAGCCTTCAATTTCAACGCAGGAGCTTGAAATGCACTTCAATGTCATTCCTCTCCCGCAAAATGAAATTACGGTTTTGCAGGTATTAATTTTTATGCTTTTTCGCTGTCATAGAGCAAAATTCCCGTTGAACCCTCAACGGTTATTCTGCGGTTTCCGAGCATCTCTATATACGGCATTGTTCCCATATCGAACATCGGAGAAGGCAATCTTTCGTTTTTATCGGCAATTCGTTTCTTCTTTGGCAAAAAAATCTCCCCTGTTTTCGTTTCTCATTTATTTTTATGCAACTGCCGTCATATATATTAATTGGTGATTAATATGTTCCTGAGTAAAAGTGCCGTAAAGGCGGTGAATATTTTTAAAGCAATCGGAATTTTCCTTTTATGCATTACGGCTCTTTTGTTTTCAAAAGAATGTTCAAAGGGTGCTGAAAACGGCATAGGCTTTGTGCCTTTCAACGCTTGTACCGTCACTTTTCCCTTTCATGGTGCTTGCCTCATATATTACAGATAGCGGTCTTGCAGAAAAAATCGGCAGACATCTTTCATGGCTGACAAAACCGCTTTTCGGACTTGACGGTTGCTTTGCATCGGCAATAATTCTCTCGCTTGTCGGAGGTTATCCCGTTGGTGCAAAGACGGTAAATTCGCTTTATAAAAAAGGTGCGGCAAGTGAAAGTGAGTGTAAACGGGCAGGTCTGTTTTTGGTGTGTTCGGGACCGGGATTTCTTGTGAATTTTATCGGCGCACAGCTTTATTCGAGCATTGAAGTCGGGCTTATTATATTTGCCGCCCAATGCATCTCGGTTTTTATACTTGGATTCGCTTTAAAATTCGTTTGCAGAAACAAACTTGATGATAATTCCAATTTGGAAACATTAATAAGCACTCCGCAAAAAAGGCGACGCACTTGTAAAGTCTGTTCTTGACGGTGCAAGGGGAATGTTTTTGCAATCTGTGCATTTGTGGTGCTATTTTCGGCATTTACTGAGATTTTCTGCTCACACATTACGGATGAAAATATTCAAAAACCGTTTTTGATACTCACGGAAGTTTGCAATGCGGTTACTGCGGTATCGAAAGATTTGCCGATTGAGGTTGTTGCATTTTCGGCAGGATTCGGCGGACTTTGCGTACATTTTCAGATTTTCTCGGCACTTGGAAATATTAAGGTAAATAAAATATTATTTTTCTTTTGCAGAATTTTGCAAGGATTTATCACCGCATTGCTTACGCATTTAGGAATAAAACTTTTCTCCGTCACAACCGATGTTTTTTCAACATCAACGGTTGAAAATTTCAGTTTTTTCGGAGGAACTGTCCTTTCGGGAGCGGCTTTGCTTTTTTTACCGTTTTATGCTTTTTATATTCACTCAAAAATTACAAACAAAATTGACGGAGGTTACTTTATGTGCGGAATAGCAGGATGGATTGACCACTCACAGGATATGAGCGAAAGAATTGATTTGCTCAACAGAATGTCTGAAACGCTTGACAGGCGAGGTCCTGACGAAAACGGTTTGTACATTAACCGAGGGGCGGCACTTATGCACAGGCGGCTTGTTGTAATTGACCGTGAAAACGGCAAACAACCGATGTCGGTTCGTCACAAGGACACGACCTATGTCATTGTCTATAACGGCGAACTCTATAACACAGCCGAGCTTCGTGAGGTGCTGAAAGCATCGGGTTTTTCATTTCAGAGGTCACAGCGACACGGAGGTTGTGCTGAAATCGTACATTAAATACGGTGCGGACTGCTGCAAAAAGCTGAACGGAATTTTCGCCTTTGCAATCTACAACACAAGCGACAAATCTCTGTTTTTGTGCAGGGACAGAATCGGCGTTAAGCCTCTGTTTTACTACGAATACAACGGCGGCTTGCTGTTTGCGTCAGAAATAAAAGCGTTGCTTGCAAGCAAGATTGTAAAGCCTCAAATTGACGAACAGGGACTCAATGAAATTTTCTTTTTTAGGACCTGCAAGAACACCTTCGTTCGGAGTTTTCAAGGGGAGTATTTGAGCTTAATCCGGGCGAATGTGCAATGTATAGGCACTCAAAGCTTCGCCGAAAAAAAAATACTACACCGTTGAGGCAAAAAGAGCATACAGACAATGAAGTAACTACCATTGAAAAGACGAGATATCTGCTGACTGATGCAATTCAGCGACAGCTTGTGAGTGATGTTCCGCTGTGCTTTTTCCTTTCGGGAGGGCTTGACAGCAGTATAATTGTCAAGACCGCATCAATGTACAACAAGGAACACAAACTCGGCAAAATCAACACCTACTCGGTTGAATATCGTGACAACGAAAAATATTTTCAGAAGAGCAATTTTCAGCCTACTCCCGACTACGAATTTATTTCGATGATGTCAAAAAAAATGCCGACACAAAGCACAGGGAAATTGTCCTTGACAACACGCTTGTGTGCGACGCACTTTATGAAAGTGTTCAGGCAAGGGATTTGCCGGGGTATGTCGATGTTGACTCGTCACTTTTGCTCTTCTGCAAAGAAATTAAGCAAAACTACACCGTTGCGCTTTCGGGAGAATGTGCCGATGAACTTTTCGGCGGATATCCGTGGTATCACAACCATGAAATACTTTTTGATGATTGTTTTCCGTGGTCAAAAAAAGTCAGGATATTCGCAGGAGTATTCTCAAGGACGGTGTGCTGAAAAACGGCGAGGAGTATGTCAGACAAAGGTATCTTGACACAATAAGCCTTGCCCCAAAGCTTAAAAGTGACACCGACCTTGACAGGCGAATGCGAGAGATGTTCTACCTGAATTTTTACTGGTTTATGCAATGTCTGCTTGAGCGAAAAGACAGATGCTCAATGTTCAGCGGACTTGAGGTAAGAGTGCCGTTCTGCGATTACAGACTTGTTGAATATGCGTACAATATGCCGTGGGAATTAAAGGCATGGGGCAACCGTGAAAAGGGAATTGTGCGAAAGGCTTTTTGAGGATATTCTGCCCGAAGAAATTTGCTGGCGAAAGAAAAGCCCGTACCCGAAAACGCACAATCCGATTTACTTCAACGAGTGTGTAAAAAGGGTTAGAAAAATTCTTAAAAAGCGTTCAATTCTAAACGAACTGCTTGACCGAAAAGGAATTGAAGATATCATTGAAAATCCCGATAAAATCACAAATCCGTGGTACGGTCAGCTGATGAAAGCACCGCAGATTCTTGCGTATATAATCGAACTTGACTACTGGTTTGATAAATATAATGTTGAAATAGTGTAACGGTTATGTTAAAATCTGAGTGTAAAAAGCTCTGGGAGATGTAGAAAATTAACCGTAAACAATATATTAAACTGACCGATTTCTTCAAGAATAACAAATCCGCAAAAAATGTGTTGAAATTCGTATATAAAATTTTTCCGCTGATAGTATTTGCAAGCTATCCGATTTTGCTTGTATATACATTTTTTGTGGCAAAAAAGATTTGTTTTTAAAGTCGCTGACTGTACCTGCGGGGGGTGTTTTTTGGAATAACACTTCTGCGAATTATCATAAAAGAAGAACGCCCGTATGTGCGGTACGGAGTTGCGCCTGTTTTTGCAAAGAACCGCAAGCCCGACAGTATGCCGAGCCGCCACACCGCAAGCGCATTCATCATTGCAATGGCAATTTTGCGGTTCAATGTGTGGGCAGGAATTGCATACCTCTTCATTGCGGTTATAATTTCCGTATCAAGAGTGTGTGCAGGAGTGCATTATGTGCGTGATGTCATAGTCGGTGCAGCAATAGCAATCCTCTGCGGAATTGTATTTTTTGTTTTTGTTATTTTAATATAAAATTGTGCAAACGGTAACAATGTTACGCTCAATCATAATTTTCAATTTTAAAAAGCCACAGTAGATTTTAACTTTCTACTGTGGCTTTTTTGGTTGTTAAGTTGTGTAATAGCTGTTTATGTAACAGCGATATTATTTTTTTTGTCGGCTGTTTTTTCTGTAAGGTCGATGATATCGCCTGTGCAATGGGGACATTTTGTGGCTTTGATATCAATATCACTGAAACAGAACGGACACTTTTTTGTTGTGGGAGCTTCTTCAGGATTCAGGCTTTTTGCCGAGTGACATAACCTTGTTGACAAGCTTTACGATAAGGAAGATTACGAAAGCCATAATCAGAAAGTTGATTACCGCTGTGATAAACTTACCGTACATAATTGTTGCGCCGTTGATTGCAACCTGAAACTGGTCAAAGTTGACACCGCCGAAGATACCGAGAATCGGCGAAATGATGTCGCTTGTGAGAGAAGTTACGATTGCCTGAAAAGCCGCACCGATGATAACGCCGACTGCGAGATCAAGCACATTTCCACGCATTATGAATTCCTTAAACTCCGAAAAAAACTTTTTCATTTTGCCCTAATCCCCTTTATTTAATTTTCAAAATCAGCCAAGAATTGCCTTATGGTAAACCTTTTTACCCTTTTTTTTGATTACAACATAGCCTTTTTCAAAATCAGACTTTGCAACCTTTGCGTAAACATCTGTTACCTTTTCATCGTCAACAGAAACACCGCCCTGCTGAATGAGTCTTCTGCCCTCGCCGTTTGAAGGGATAAGTCCGCACTTCTTCATGAGGTCAAGAATTCCGATTTCGCCGTCTGCAAAATCAGCCTCTGTAAGAGTTGTTGAAGGCATATTGTCAGTATTTGTCTTGTTGCTGAAGATTGCTCTTGCGGCCTCCTGAGCCTTGTCAGCCTCCTCTTTGCCGTGAACAAGCTCTGTAAGCTCATGAGCAAGAATTTCTTTTGCTTTGTTGATTTCACTGCCCTCAAGCTTTGCAAGCTCATCAATTTCTTCAAGCGAAAGGAATGTGAGCATTTTAAGGCACTTGATTACATCGCCGTCATCAACATTTCTCCAATACTGGTAGAAATCGTAGGGGCTTGTCTTTTCGGCTGAAAGCCATACTGCACCGACTGGGTTTTTACCCATTTTCTTACCCTCTGAGTTGAGGAGAAGATTGATTGTCATTGCGTATGCGTTCTTGCCGAGCTTTCTTCTGATAAGCTCTGTACCGCCGAGCATATTGCTCCACTGGTCATCGCCGCCGAACTGCATATTACAGCCGTACTTCTGATAGAGAGCATAGAAGTCGTATGACTGCATAATCATATAGTTAAATTCAAGGAAGCTGAGTCCCTTTTCCATTCTCTGCTTGTAGCACTCTGCACGAAGCATATTATTAACGCTGAAACAAGCGCCTACATCACGGAGAAGTTCAACATAGTTAAGGTCAAGAAGCCAGTCTGCGTTATTTACAAGAAGAGCCTTGCCCTCAGAAAAATCGATAAAACGGCTCATCTGCTTTTTGAAGCAATCAACATTGTGCTGAATTGTTTCCTTTGTCATCATCTGACGCATATCTGTTCTGCCTGACGGATCACCGATCATACCCGTACCGCCGCCTACGAGTGCAAATTGGCTTGTTGCCTGCCATCTGAAGTCTTTTCATAAGGCAAAGAGCCATAAAGTGACCTATGGAGGCTGTCGGCTGTCGGGTCAAAGCCGATATAGAATGTGGCTTTACCGCTGTTTACAAGCTCTCTGATTTCTTCTTCGTCCGTAACCTGAGCGATAAGTCCTCTGGCTACGAGTTCTTCATATACTCCCATATTTAAAAATTCCTTTCGATTTTTGTCAGTTAAACAATAATATTATAACATTATTTAATTTATAGTCAACCTTTCAGGCATGAGTTTTGGTGCAAATCTCGCCGTTTTCGACTGTTATCATAACGGTTTTATCGCTGTCTGTCCGATAAACATTTTTTGCACACGCTGTTAAGCAAGGCTGTTATGTAGTAATCGGGAAGTGCCGTATCATCAGCCGAAACGCTTATTACAGCTGTTTCGGGGCTTGCCTTTGCAAGAAAATCTTCACTTGAAGAATACTTACTGCCGTGGTGTGCAACCTTGAGAGACATCGCATTTTAATTCTTTGTCAGAATTAACCATTGATTCTTCCCTTTTTGACGAAATGTCGCCTGTAAAAAGAAATCGCTTTTCGTCATATTCAAGCATTGTTACAAGCGAATTATCGTTTGTGTTGCCGAAGTTCTTTTCGGGTTGATAAAATTTAAAGGTCATATTTCCGATTCCAACGGGTTTGTCTGAAACCGGAATTACGGTTTTTATATTATTTTCTTTTATAGAATTAACAAGCTTTTCGTATTCGGGTGTATTGTGGCTGTCGGAATATTTTCCGAAATAAACAACATCCGTACCGAATTCATCTATGATATCGGGCAGCGAACCGATGTGGTCGCTGTCGGGGTGTGACACGATTACGGCATCAAGATGAGTTACCGAACTGCGTTTGAGATAGGCAGTAAGTTTATCGGTCACAAGATTTGTTCCTCCGTCAATCAGCACACTTTTTATCTCCGCATTTAATCAGCGTACAATCAGCCGAACCGACATTGATAAACGAAACAGAAAAATCGGACTCCATATCTGCTGAAATTCCGAAAAATGTATAGACATCGTTCCAATCGGGAATTCCGAGAGGTTTTCCGAATGAAACAAGCAGTACACAGGCAATGAAAAGTACGCATACCGATATTTTCAGTATGAAAAAGATTTTATTTCTTTTTGTTTTTTCGTCTGTACTTTGCGAACTTATCTTTGCCGTTTTTTGCCTCTTCCCTTCTGATTCTGCGAATTGCGGTTGTTGTTCTGTTTTGAATAACCGCCCTGTGTTTGTCCAGCCATCGGAGTTACAAGACATTTTTTATCGTTACCGATTAAATCCCGTCTGCCGGCTTTGATGAGTGCTTTGATTACAAGCGGTTTGTTTTCGGGAATGAAATACTGCAACAACGCCCTTTGCATTGCCTTTTTCATTTTCAGACTTGGGAACATAAACCTCTTTGAGAGTGTACGGATCAAGCTCCGTATAGAACATACTCGTTGAAATTGTACCCGGAGTCGGATAGAAGTCCTGAACCTGTTTTGGGTGAATGTTTTCACGCTTGCAGAAAAGCGCAAGTTCTACGGCATCCGAAAGTGTTGAACCGGGGTGTGAGCTCATCAGATACGGCACGACATACTGGTCTTTATTTTCCTTGCCCGTAAAATCGTAGAACATCTTACAAAAACGCTTGTAGCTTTCAATATGCGGCTTGCCCATTTTGTCAAGAACTGCCGCTGAACAATGCTCGGGGCAACTCTCAGCTGACCGCTGATGTGATACTTTACGAGTTCACGGAAAAATTCGTCATTTTCATCTTCAATAAGATAATCAAAACGGATTCCGCTGCGGATAAACACCTTTTTAATTCCCTTGAGATTTCTCAGCTTTCGCAAAATATCAAGATATTCCGTGTGTGAAACCTGCATATTCGGGCAAGGTGTCGGTGCAAGACATCTTCTGTTTTTTACAAAGTCCGAGCTTTTTCTGCTTTTCGCATGACGGAAGTCCCTGAAGTTTGCGGTAGGTCCTCCGACATCGCTTATGTAGCCCTTTGAATCGTGGATTATCAAGAAAACTTTCAGCCTCCTCAATAATACTCTTTTCACTTCTGACGGTTACCGCTCTGCCCTGATGAAAAGCAAGTGAGCAGAAATTACAAGCACCGAAACAACCACGGTTGTGTGTGATTGAAAACAGTACTTCGTTTATACCGGGTACGCCGCCGAAACTTTCATAACACTTTGGATACCAACGCTCATACGGCAGAGAATAGACATAATCAAGCTGTTTTTGTGTCAAGGGGCTGCATCGGAGGATTCTGCACAAGAATATACTTTCCGTGCCTTTGAATGAGGGTTTTGCCCCTTACTGCATCAGCCTCCTCAAGCTCCCTGCGTGATGCAATTGCATAGTCACGCTTGTCCTCTTTTACACGCTCGTAGCTTGGAAGTTCGACAACCGACTTTGGCACATAATCGTCTGTACGAATTTTATAGCAAACACCTCTTGATGTCGTAAAGCGATTCAACAGGATAGCCCTCGGAAAGTCTTTTTTGCAATTTCAATTGTCTGTAACTCGCCCATTCCGTACACAAGCAAATCTGCCTTGCTGTCGAAAATAATCGAGGGCATTACCTCATTTTTCCAATAATCATAATGAGCAAATCTTCTGAGTGATGCCTCAAGACCTCCGATTATAATGGGAGAATCGGGATATAGCTTTCTGATTATGTTGCAGTAAACTGTGACTGCTCTGTCGGGACGCCTGCCGTTTTTACCGCCTGCCGTATAAGCATCATCATGTCTTTTTACGCTTTGCAACCGTGTAGTGGGCAACCATACTGTCAATGTTGCCTGCCGACACCATAAAACCGAGCCTTGGTTTTCCGAACTGTGTAAAATCATCATCGTTTTTCCAATTAGGTTGTGCAAGGAATGCTGTTTTGTAACCGCAATCCTCAAGAACTCTCGTGATTATTGCCGCACCGAATGACGGATGGTCAACATAGCTGTCACCGCAAACATATACAAAATCGACTTCGCTCCAACCTCGATCACGCATTTCTTTTGCGTTCATCGGTAAAAAGCCATATTGAACCCTCCTTTATTTATTAATTAGCTCTGTTTTCAAGTGCATTTCTGCGTTCGAGCCATTCGTTGTAGGTCATGAGAACATCTCTCGGTTTTGAACCCTGATGAGGGCCTACAACTCCCATTTGTTCCATATCGTCAATCATTCTGCCTGCTCTTGCGTAGCCGACCTTGAGTCTTCTCTGCAAAAGTGAGGTTGATGCCTGTCCTGCTTCAATTACGCACTTGATTGCCTCTTCCATTTTGCTGTCAATATCAAGACCTTCGTCAAATGATGAATCTGAATCACCCGATTTTTTGCCCTGAGCAATTTCTTCAGCGGCAATTCTCTTGATTTTTTCTTCGATTTCAGAATTATACTGAGCCGAATATGCTTTCTTTATGTAGTGGGTTACACCCTCGATTTCTTCATCGGAAAGCGTAGCAGCCCTGAACACGAATAGGCTTTGGAGCGCCTACAGGCGAAAACAGCATATCGCCTCGGCCGATGAGCTTTTCACCGCCGCCTGTATCAAGAATTGTACGGGAGTCTGTGTTTGAACTTACCTTGAGTGAAATACGGCTCGGTACATTCGCCTTGATAAGACCTGTGATTACATTAACGGTAGGTCTTTGGGTTGCAAGGATAAGGTGCATACCTGCGGCACGAGCCATCTGAGCAAGTCGGCAGATTGAGTCCTCAACCTCGCTCGGAGCCGCCATCATCAAATCGGCAAGCTCGTCAATTGCAATTACAACACGGCTCATTTTTTCTTTGGCAACGGGAAGTCCGTTCACTTCAAGAACAGGCTGAATCTCTTCTCCCTCTTCATTAACAACAGGTGGATTTTTCTCCATATAATTCATATTTTTTTTCGATAAGAGAATTATATGAATCAATATCCTTACAATCGTATTCGGAGAAAATTTTATATCTCTGGAGCATTTCGTTTACCGCCCACGCAAGCGCACCCGCCGCCTTTTTTTTTGCGTCGGATACTACGGGAATGAGCAAATGCGGAATACCCTTGTATTTTGAAAATTCAACCATTTTCGGGTCAATAAGCAACAGCTTTACTTCATCGGGAGTTGCCTTGTAGAGAATACTCATAAGAATTGAGTTTACACATACGGATTTACCTGAACCGGTTGTACCTGCAATGAGCAGATGCGGCATTTTGGCAAGGTCGGTAACAACAATTTCACCAGAGATATCTCTGCCGAGAACGGTTGTGAGCTTACTCTTGCTGTTTCTGAACTTGTCCGAATCAATCAATTCACGCATTGTCACCATGCTTACAACCTTGTTCGGAACTTCAATTCCGACTGCCGCCTTACCCGGAATAGGCGCTTCAATACGAACACCGTTTGCGGCAAGGCTGAGTGCGATATCATCGGAGAGATTTGTAATTTTGCTGATTTTAACACCGGGGGGCAGGCTGTAACTCATAGCGTGTTACAGACGGACCTCGGCAGATGTTTACAATGCTTGCCTTTACCCCAAAGCTTGTGAGGGTATCAATAAGCTTTTTGGCATTATTCTGCATTTCTTCCATTGCATCGCTGTCATCGGAATTTAGCTTTGGTTTGAGCAACTGAATCGGTGGGAACTGATACTTCTTTTTCTTCTTTTTTTGAGAATTATCGGAACGAACAGCTCTGTCAAGCTGTTCCGCAATTTCATCGCCGGCCTCCTCGCTGTTGTCTTTTTTTGCTTTTGAGAAGTGCTTTTTGACGATGTTCTCAGTTTCGGCATCAGGCTTGACCTCTGTCGGTTCAGCCTTAGAAGCTGACTTTTCGTTTGAGATATCCTCTGCAATTGCAGAAACCGTATTGTCGGCACTTTTGCCCATAGGCTTGCTTGCACGATTGATTATGTTGATGAGATCCTGTGACAGATCCTTGTCTGCGGCATTTTCTTCCTTTGAATCCGGCAATATCCGTGTCAATTCCGTTTACTGACAACTTTGCTTTCTTGACCTTTGTCTTTTTGTCATCAAGCGGAATGTCAATAAAACTTCCCGAGGACTTTCTGTTTTCGCCTTCAAGCGCAATGTCGATATCGCCTCTTTCGGCAAGCTTGCTCTCACGGTTTTCTTCTCTGCGTTCTCTGCGAACTCTTGCCCTTTCCTCACCTGCTTCACGGATATGTACGGCTGTTCTTGACGCCGCCGCTGTCATATCTTTAATAGAAATGTTCGCAACAATAAGGATAAGTGCGGCTGTTACAACAAAGCTTGTAAAAGTGCGGCTGTACTGCCGAACAGGACAACAAGCGGATAGCCGAGCAGTCCGCCGATTATTCCGCAATCGAAAGTCATATACCTTGAGGTATCGGAGGCATCCTTGAACAGATTGCCAAGACAAGCAAAAAATTCATATCAGAATATTTTGCACCGCTGCCTGCGTAAAGCAACGCCCCGATAAACAGAATTATGACGACACAAAGGAAAAAGCTTCAGCTTATAGCGTGCAACCTGTTTCTCCTTTTCAGTCATAACACACAAATAAAAAAGCGTTACGGGAACAAGAAAAATTCCGAATCCGAGAACTCCGAAAAAGAAACTGCGTAACATTGTCCAGACATTTGAACCTTTTATGAAAATTATGCAGACAAAAACAGCCGCAACGGCGGCATAGAGGATTGCCCTTACACGCGGCGAAAGTCCGCTGCTCCTTTTCGGAACAGCGGATGCTTTGGTTCTGCTTGCAGTTTTTGCACCTTTTGATGAGGTTTTTGAAGAAGTCTTTTTTCTTCCCGACGCAGTATTTTTAGTTTTGTCAGCTTTATTTTTGTTAGCTGCCAATAAAATCACTCCATTTAAAATTTATGCAATTGGCGCACCTGTGAAAAGGTTTACGCCCGTGTTCATTTCGATGATTGAAATTACAATAAATGCAACACCGACAACCGCTGTGTAGATTACGAAAAAATTTCCATTTTGTCGGATTTCAGGAACCACTTAAAAATTACGACTGCAAGATAGCCTACAACTGCGGAAACCGCCATTCCGCTAATCAGCGGAAGAAACTCCATATTGCTTAAACCTTCGGGTGACTTAATTGCATCCACACCCTCAAGAAGTGCCGCCGCAAGGATTGACGGGATACCGAGTACGAATGTGTAGTCAAGTGCCTTCTGCTTTGAGATTCCTCTCATCTCACCGACCGAAAGTGTTGAGCCTGAACGGGAAAGTCCCGGAAGGAGTGCGGCACAAACCTGTGTTACACCGACAAGGATTGCGTCAACAACATTAAAATTATCTCTTGTTGCCTTTGCATTGCTCTTTGTTGCAAGATGTTTGTGAGTTGAGGCAACACTCTTGCGGTTACGGATAATACCGATTGTTAAAAAGTACGCTTGTAAGAATGAGCGAACAGGCAGTTACTATGAGAACAGGACTTGCGGAAAGCCGGTCTGCAAGGTCCTTGAGGTTTCATATCTGTTCCGGGAATCGGCAGGAAAAGCAAGAACAGCGGTATAAGACCGATGATGAGCATTACAACGAGATTACGGTTGTAATTCATTTTGCTCCATTTGAACTTGCCCGTGAAAATATCCTTGAGCATAAGGAAAAAATTCTTTGATAAGATCCCACACAAGTTTGTGGTAGAATGCAACAACGGCAACAAGTGTGCCGACATGGAGCATTACATTAAAGAAAAGATTGCTTTCGCCTGTGCCTGCACCGAGAATGTGCTGTGTGATTGCGAGGTGTCCGCTGCTTGATACGGGCAAAAATTCGGTAAGTCCCTGAACAATACCCTGAATAATAGCATCTAAAAATTGACATGGTTATGTATTCCCTCCAAAAAATAAGTTTTCAAATCTTCTTTTTTATTTTTGTACGCTGAAAAGCCGTATGGGTTGGCATAATTAAGATTTCACACAAATCATAAGCGTCACAATATATATGTATTCGGGCAAAACGCCCGAAATTCTTTTTCCTGCTTTTTTGAGCGTGATTTTGCGGACTTTGGCTTGCTCTCTTTGTTTTCTTTAATCAAATCATAAAGAGCGTCAATTGCGTCGGAAACTGTTCCGACCTCGTCAATCAAGCCTTCTTCAACAGCCTCTTCTCCCTCAAGAATAGTTCCGATATGCATTACAATCTCACCCGTGTTAAGCACAAGCTGATTATAACGGTCTTTTGTAATATTGGAATTTTCGGCAACAAAGGTTGTGATTCTGTCCTGCATACGCTGAAAATATTCAAAGGTCTGCGGAACTCCGAGTGTGAGACCTGTTGTTCTGACGGGATGAACCGTCATTGACGCACTCTTTGCGATAAAGCTTTTCTTTTGCCGCAACAGCAAGCGGAATTCCTATTGAATGACCTCCGCCGAGTACGATGGAAACGGTCGGCTTTTTTCATTCCCGAAATCACCTCGGCAATTGCAAGACCTGCCTCAACATCTCCGCCGACTGTGTTAATCAGCACAAGCAGGCCGTCAATTCTTTCGTCCTCCTCAACCGAAACAAGCAGAGGGATGACATGCTCGTATTTTGTGGTTTTGTTTTGTTGCGAAAGAATGTAATGACCTTCAATCTGACCGATAATCGTCAGGCAATGCAGCACACAGTCCTTATGAGTTGTGAGAACAGAACCTGTTTCGCCGATTCGGTCTGTTTGTTCTTCACTTATGGGGCTGTCGTTTGCAAGCTTTTTGCGGATCTTCATCCGGTGCAGGATTTTTAACATAGTTCCCTTTTTTTGATGAGACTTTTGAAGATTTTGATTTTTGTGGCATTGTATGCACCTCCGAGAATAGTTTCACCGAAATTGCACGCAAAATGTATGCATACAAAAAATAAGACGCACAAGCCACACTGTTCAATTGTAAAAAGCCTTTAGTGACCATTATACCATTACAGCAAAATTATTTCAATAATTTTATTTCTTTATTTCTAATAAGTAATAATTATTTAAAAAGAATTATAGTAGTATTAAAGAAATATTATTCCGACAGAACCTGTCGGAAGTTGTTATGGAGTGATATTCAGTTGACATCTGACATAATTATGGGTGTTGTCATTTTAGTCCTTATTTTGCTTTCGGCGTTCTTTTCGGCGATTGAAACTGCATTTTCGTTTGTAAACAAGGTGCGTGTTCAGCGTTACAAGGATGACGGCAACAAAAAAGCGGCAACAGCGCTCTACATAATCGAGCATTTCGACAATGCCCTTACAACAATTCTCATCTGCAACAATGTTGTAAACCTGAGCTGTTCTTCAATTGCGACTGTGCTGTGTATGAATCTTTTCGGTGACGCAGGCTCGGCAATTGCAACAGGTGCAACAACTTTTCTTGTTCTGACATTCGGTGAGATTGTGCCGAAATGTCTTGCAAAGGAACATTGCGATGCCTTTTCACTCAAAACAGCCGGATTGCTCAGAGGACTTATGACACTTCTTACACCGCTTGTGTGGATTTTCACACGATTTAAAATGATTGCCTTAAAGATTGCAGGCAGCAGCGGTGACGCTCCGTCAGTTACTGAAAATGAGCTTAAATACATTGTTGAGAGCATTGAAGAAGAAGGCGTTCTTGAAGAGAGCGAAAGCGAGATGGTTCGCTCTGCACTTGACTTTGACGAAACTACTGCCGAGGAAATTCTCACTCCGAGGGTTGACATCACATTTATCAGCGTTGATGACTCGCCTGAAAAAATCAAGGATATCATCATTGAAAACCGCTATTCAAGAATTCCCGTGTACGAAGGCACGGTTGACCATGTTGTCGGTATTCTCCATACAAGAGATTATCTTGAACGACTTGCAGACGGTAAAGCGCCCGATGTTAAGGAGCTTATGCAGCCGCCTTACTTTGTGTTCAAAACGCAACAGCTTTCCAAAATTCTTAATGCATTCAAACGCACAAAAATTCATCTTGCGGTCGTTACGGATGAATACGGCGGAACACTCGGTATTGTTACAATGGAGGATTTGCTCGAAGAAATTGTCGGCGAAATATGGGACGAGGACGAAGAAATTGAGCATAACTACTACAAAATCGGCAAGGGCGAGTTCCTTGTAAACGGTGATATGGAGCTTGAAGATATGCTCGGTCTGTTCGATATGGACGAGGACAGTCTTGAATGTGACAGCGTGACGGTCGGTGGTTATATTCTTGAACACGCAGGAACAATCCCTCACAAGCGTGACAACATTGAGGCCGACGGCTTTAAGTTTACCGTTATGGAGGTTAAGGATCAGCGTATTTTACGGGTTGTTGTCAAGAAAAACGATACTTCCGAAGAAAACGAATCCGATGAAAAAAGCGATAACAAAAAGTCTGAATAAATAAAACATAACAGGAGCAGTATTTTCCTTACCGCTCCTGTTTTTTTTGTATTTTTTTGCAGAGAGAAGTGCATAATGCGCTGACGGGGATACAAAGAAATGCCCACAAGGTGCTGTAAAACGGGCAAAAATCTGTCCTTTTAAATTAAGTCGGCAGTTTGAATAATCCCAGACATTAAGCCTGAATTTCAAATTGACAACACAACCGCAGCAGTATTCAAGTGCGGTAATTATCGCACTTCCCGATATGCATTTTTGCAGCATATTCATTTTTGAAAAGCGCTTGTAAAATCTGAAAAGCGACACAAACGCAGTTCCGCCCGTGACCGCCATTGACCAATGAGTTTTTCTCCGCCACAAAATTTCAAGCAGAGCGTAGCCTGCTCCGCCTATTGAAAAGAGAATGCAATCGTTACGCAACCGTAAACTTTTTTTCATAAGAAATCACCTGTTTTAGTTTTTGCCGAAACAGGTGATTTATTTAACCTATGAATTTTTTATTTTGTCAGAGCATCTCTTTTAGCTTCTTCAAGAGAATAAAGACAGTTGATTGCGGTCAAAAATGCGTTTGTTGAAAGATATGACGGCAGACCGAGTTTTTTAAGAATCTTCTTGCGGTTTATTTCCGAATTTTCAGTTCCCGTAAGTCCGAGGACAAATAGATCGGCTTTAGTAATTTTCCTTTCGGGAATATTATTTTCTTCGCCGATTATCTCGGCACCGCTTTTACGGATTGCATTTATTATAACCTCATCGCTGACGCCTTCAACGCCCAAAAGCCCCTCTTTACCGCCTTTTGCCTTGCGTTTTTCCTTGCCTTTGATTTGAGGAATATAACAATTTTTAATTTTTGAATTATCGACCGAGCCTTTGAGGAAATTCCTTATTACAAAGCCTGCACCGTCGCTGTCGGTCATTATAAGTATTCCCCTTGTTTCGGCAATTTTGCGGATAAGCGACTGCTTTTTCTTTGTCGGAAAAAACACGGAAACCGTTGGTTTCGATTATCGGAGCATCTACAATTGATGAAAGCTTTATCTTGTCATATCTGCCCTCAACTATGACAGCCTCACGGATTTTGAGCATTAGATTCTGCCCTCCTTTGCAATCAAAAGCAAACGGGAAATATAAGCTGTTCAATTAAAAATCTTTGATTAACAGAAACTGATTTCAGCTTTTCGTCTGTTTCAACAAGCACATCAAGGCTTTTCCGAAGTGCCTCGGTTGAAGTCCTTGAAACGGAGGTTCTCGCCCTGTTTAACACAAACGCACGATTTTTGTAGGCAAAATCTTTCGCCACGGTTTCTTTACTGACTGAGCATTCATCTGCAACACGCATACGATACGCATCGACATAGGCGGATGAAAGTGCATAGAGAATGTTAATCGGTTCTTCCCGCTGACAAAAAAGTGTGTCAAGCTTTCTGAACGCTCTGTCATCTCTGCCGTTAATAACATCGTCAGCCATATCATATGTTCTTGCTTCAAGGTTTACGGTTGACAAAAGGTCGATATCACGGTCGGTAATTTCCTCACCATTTGCATATGCGGCAATTTTGTTGACCTCGTTTTTCAGAAGATTGAGGTCATCGCCGACATTTGAAATAATCTTTGACGCATTGAGGTGTGAAATCAGCTTGCCGTTTTCGTTTGCCCACTTTGCAACATACTTTTCGATAATTTGTGAATTGATTTTTTCAAAACAGCAGACGCTGCCGATTTTTTTTCAACACGCTTTATAAGAGCTGTAAAAGAAGTTTTATTCTTTGACGGAACATAAGTCGGCATTGAAATTATGAGAACCGTACCGTCCCATGCTCTGCTTGTAAGCTCTTTTTAGAGTATCAAGCCTATCCTTTACCATATTATCAAAGTAAATGTCGGTCACAACAACACAGTTGCGTTCCGCCATAAACGGCATTATTTGCAGGGATGCGGCAAGTTCCTGAAAATCAATGTCACCGCTGAATGTATGATAATTGAAATCAGACGGATTTTTGCCTGCAACAGCCTCACAAAGCTTTTTTGTGTAACTTTTGACAAACATCTGCTCCGAACCGTAGATGAGGTACACAGGCGAAAAAGCTTTTGTTTTTAATTTGTTTTTTCAGGTCTGCTTCGGTGATGTGCGCGGCATTTTATCCTCCGTTCAGATTGACCGTTATGTTCCTTTCAGATGTTGAAATAACGGTTGGACTGATTTCTTTAATAGAATCATAATTTTTTCTTAAACTGCTTTTCCGATCCCGAAAATATCACGGTATTGCATGATATCAAATCGAAATTTTCGGGGACGGAATCAATCAACAAACAATCGGGGTTGCGATACTTTTCGGGCAGATTTGAAAGGTCTGCATCTGTCGGCACAAACAATACAGTCATATTTTTTCCCTTTTATGAACTGAAACATTGTGTTGTCAACGCAGATTACCTCATCCGTCACCGTATCGGAAAGATTCAGCGTAATATGACTGTTTCCGCCGAAAGTCTGTCGGCTGTTACCGTCAAAAAGCGTTCAAAAGATTTTGCTTTTTAATGTCATTATCATATACCAAAAATATTATTTAAGTCAAATTTTGTGACCGCAAAGCGTTCAAGAGAAGAATATTTATTATTCTGATTTGGAATTATCATATATTCAATATCTGAGTATCTTTCGCTGATATCGGCTGTCACATCATCTGCGCTTGCTCTGTTGCCTCCGCATGAAATCACGGAACAGCTGTCGGGGCAGTTGACTGTTGCAAAAACACCGTTGCCGACATTATAGATTTTCATTTCACCGTTATCGTCTGTTAAAAGCACATTGAGCGACGCTCCGATTACGAGGACTGAAATTGATATCGGAACAGAAATTTTGACATAGAATTTTCGATTTATTACAAACAATCCGCCGATTGCGAGAAGTACACTGACACCTATCCACACAAACCAATAGAGCGAATGGGTTTTAATTGTGCTGAATGGGAGTTGTGAAAAAGTTGAAACCAACCACAAAATTGCCTTTGAACATAATCCCGAAACGAGTCCAAACGGGTATGCAAAAAATGATATGAACGGGCAAATAAAAAGTACCGAACACAACAGAGAACACACTAAAAGTGCCGAAACAAACGGTTCACATAACAGAGAAACAAGTATGACTGTCGGGGAAATTCTGTTGAACGCAACGGCGGTTATCGGCAAAATCCACAGACATGCAGATACTGAAACCGACAGCATATTTACGCAGATTTTAAACAGCCTTTTGATATAATAGACAACCGTTCCGACAAAACCGTCCTTACGCTTGTTTTTGTAGTGAAAAAAAAATCTAAGCACAGAGCGTTCAATCGGTCTTGACCACAGAATTATGCCCGTCGTTGCCGAAAATGAAAGCAACATACCGATATCGGCTACCGCATATGGGTTGAAAGCTGTCAGGACAATTGCGGCAAAGCCAAGGTTATTCAGCGAGTCGGCTATTCTGAGATTTGACGATGCAAACGACACAATTATCATCATAATTCCTGCACGGACAACCGAATGCGCAAAGCCCGTTACAGCCATAAAGGCAATAACCGTAAATGTGGTAAAGCCTGTTATTATGAATCTGTTTTTTGTTAATTTTCTTACCAAGAACAATACAAACGAAGTGATTATAACAAGATGCATTCCCGAAACCACTATTAAAAAACGAAGTGCCTGTCAATGAAAAATCATCTTTAACGCTTGAATCAAGAGCTGTTTTCTCGCCCAAAAGAACGGCACGACAGAGCGTTGAATAATCCTCCGGCAACAGCATATCAAGGGAATTTTTCATCGCCCGTCTTATTGAAACCGCAAATGAATAAAAAGTTGTTACCTTCTCTCCTGTCACATCAATTTTGAAGCCGTCATAGGAATATGATTTCAGAAAAATTCTGTGACTGATCTGAGAGTTTACATTATTCTTGTATGTATGAGCCGTGAAGTTGACCTTTTCAAAAGGCTCTGCGTCAACATTTGAGTACGAAATAATTTGAATTTTTCGCATCTGACGGCTGACCGTTGATTTTGTCGGTTTTGATTACGAAGCTGCATGATGAATCGGTGGTGATGATTTCATCACAAATATATCCGCTTGCTGTAATTTCTTTATCAGAATAATTATTCATGACCGTGTTGTTAATATATTCGGAATAGCCGATCATATTGCCCGCAGAATATATTACAGCAAAAGCAAATACGCACAGCGACTTGCCGAATGATTTATTTTTCTTTGAAGCAATTAAAAATATACCGACTGCAACGGATAACACTCCTAACGAGCCGATTATTGCAAAGACAATTTCATTAAAATCCGAATAAAAAACGGCTGAAAGAACAAACAGGAAAGTAAATCCTATAAGTCCAAACAGCCGTTTCATAAAAAATCAATCCTAAAAATTATTTTTTACTTAAAGAAAAGCGGAAGTTCGCTGAGGAATATAATGTCATCTCTGTCCTTAGCGTCACCTTCGGCAAGGACTGACGCCCTGCCAACGATATTTGCGCCTGTTTTTTCAACGAGCGTTTCAAGAGCGTGAAGACTTTCGCCTGTTGAAATTACATCATCGACAAGAAGAACTCTCTTGCCGTTGAGAAGATTTACATCATCTTCGCCGCCAGGTAGAGTTTCTGTTCGTTTTTTTTGTTGTGATTGAATTAACGGTCACTCCGATAGGATTGCCCATATAAACCTTAACGCTTTTTCTTGCGACAACATAGTTTCTGCAGCCCTGACGAGCCATTTCATAGCAAAGCGGAATACCCTTTGCTTCGGCAGTCACAACAACATCGTGTTCGGGAACACGCTTGAGGAGTTCTCTTGCGGCAACCTCTGTCATCTCAATGTCACCAAACATAATAAATGCGGCAATATCAAGCTTATCGTTTACAGGGAATTTTCTGAGTTCTCTGTCAAGTCCTTCAATATTAATCTTATATGTATCCATTATTGCAGTCCCTTCTTATGCCATTGTGCCGTTGAGCTTTTTGCCGCCGAGGATGTGGAAATGCATATGCTTTACGCTCTGACAGCCGTCCTCACCGCAGTTATTTACAATACGGTAACCGTTTGTAAGTCCGAGTGATTTTGTAATTTCGGGAATTTTAGTGAAAATGTGAGCAATATTGCCGACATTTTCTTCATTAACTGCGTCTGCACAGCAGATGTGTTCCTTTGGAATTACAAGCACATGAACGGGAGCCTGTGGTTCAAGATCATAGAAAGCGAGAATTTTTTTCGTCTTCATAAACTTTTTTTTTGACGGAATTGAGCCGTCAACGATTTTGCAGAAAATACAATCTGACATTTTAATTCAACCTCTCAATATAATTTATTTTCCGTATCAGAAATATTTAAAATATAACAAATATCATACCAAAGTTATTGTACAACCAAATCACTTTTCGGTCAATACTGCCGTCATTTTTTGGCTGTAATTTTCTTTTCTTCACCTTTAAGAAGTCTTTTGATGTTTTCTTTGTGCTTTACAAGAACGAAAATGCCGATTAAAAAGAGCCGCCGCAGTTGAGAAGATTACATATGTAAGAGAATAATCCTTGTAAATTATGAAGTCAAAGATAAATGTCATTGCAAAGGTGTAAGGCGCATAGAGAATCGCACAGAGAACACTTGCAAGTGATATAATTTTTGAGCAGAGGAAGATAATTAGAAAAGTTACAATAATTGCGATGAATACACGCCAATCCTCTGTCAGCATAAGAGCGGCGGCGGTTACAACACCCTTACCGCCCTTAAAGTGAAAATACACGGGGTATGAATGTCCGAGAATACAGAAAATACCTGCAACATATTTTCCGCAGTTGATAAGCTCGTTTATAAAAATAGGGCTTTCACCCTGAAATGCAACCGATGCAAACGAGAAGATGAACCCTCCGATAAGCACGGCGATAATACACTTCAGTGCATCACACACAATTGTGATGATTGCCGGAACTTTACCGACGCTGCGCAGTACATTTGTAAAGCCTGCATTGCCGCTGCCCATTTGACGGATATCCTTTTTTGCCCTTTGTCACAATGCCTGTGACAAGAACAGCCGTGTTGATACTGCCGAGAAGATACGCAATCAATGCCGAAAGCAGAATCATCCACCAGCAGTTTGCTAAAATGGCCGAAATATGCTCCATTACTTTTCTCCTCTCTCTCTTACCACAATTTTAATCGGCGTACCCTCAAGAACAAAAGCCTCACGGATTCTGTTTTCAAGATAACGCTGCTATCAGAAGTCGAAAAGCTGTGCATTGTTGCCGAAGCAAACGAATGTCGGCGGTTTTACGGAAGCCTGACTCATATAGAAAATTTTAAGTCGCTTACCCTTGTCCGACGGTGGTTGAACTCTTGTTGTAGCCTGTGCAAGAAGCTCGTTGAGCATACCTGTTCTGATTCTGCGGTTTGCGCTGTCATTACAGCTTATGATATATTCAAACAGCCTGTCGATACGCATACCTGTTTTTGCAGAAATAAATACCTTTGGCGCATATGACATAAACGCAAAATCTGCGTCAAGCTTTTTACGGAACTCCTGCATTGTCTTATCGTTTTTTTCGACAGCGTCGCACTTGTTTACGGCAATTATACACGCTCTGCCTGCCTCATGGGGCGCAAGACCTGCAACCTTGGTATCCTGTTCCGTAACGCCCTCTGTCGCATCAATCATAATAACGCACACATCACTGCGTTCAATAGCCATTTTTGCACGGATAATACTGTATTTTTCGATATTATCATAGATTTTGCTCTGACGGCGAAGTCCTGCGGTATCGGTAAAGTTGAACTTTCCGTACTTATTTTCAACAAGCGTGTCGATTGTATCACGGGTTGTGCCTGCTATATCAGACACAATACAGCGTTCCTCGTTTGTGATTTTGTTTACAAGAGACGACTTGCCTGCGTTCGGCTTGCCGATTACCGCAACATTGATGATTGTGTCGTCATCTTCAGCATTTTCATCATAATCAAAGCTTGAAAAAGCCTTGTCCAAAAAGGTCGCCCGTACCGTAACCGTGAACGGCTGAAACCTCGATAGGATCGCCTAAACCGAGATTATAAAACTCATAGAATTCAGGTGACGGTTCGCCGAGTGTGTCGCACTTGTTTACACACAAAGCACAACGGGCTTGCCCGACTTCTGGAGCATCTGCGCAACATCCATATCTGTTGCAACCATGCCCGACTTGCAGTCTGTTACAAGGATAATAACATTAGCCGTGTCGATTGCAAAGCTGAGCCTGACGGCGCATCTGCACAAGAATAATATCATCTGATTTCGGTTCAATACCGCCTGTGTCAACAATAAAGGCAGTTTTTCCGCACCATTCCACCTCACCGTATATTCTGTCACGGGTAACACCGGGAGTATCGTCAACAATTGACAATCTCTGACCGATGAGTTTATTGAAAAGCGTTGACTTTCCCACATTTGGTCTGCCGACAACGGCAATTACGGGTTTGTTCATCTTATCAGTCCTTTCCTGCAATTACAGCCTCTACAAGGTCGTTTCCGTTGTTATTGACGGGAACAAGAGTTACACCGAGTTCCCGTTCAACATCATCTGTTGAAACATCATCAAGAAACAAATCGTTTTCAAAACGGAGCATTGATGACGTGATAATAAGCCTGTCGCCAAGGTCATCGCCACGGAGCTGATCAATAAGATCACCGCCTGTGACAAGTCCCGACACATTTACTCCGCCGCCGAAAAAGTTGTTCTTAATCGCCCTTGTATTTATAGTTATATTCGGGAATTTTTCGTTAATCATCGACATAATCCGCTTCATGTACGGAAACACTCCCTCACCGCAGGCAATTGTTACCTTATGGCAAAGGCTTTCGTCTGCATCAAGCTCTTCAAGCTTCCAGCCTACATCATCGGTCAGATACGCAATCATACCGATTCCGTCCTCAAGAGCGGAAAAAGTCCTCGTAAAATTCAGGTGACGGGATTTCTCTTTCGGCAAGGAGGTAAAATTCATCACCCGGAAAGAAAATTCGTCTGCCGTGCTTTTTGACGCACTCATCACCCATTTTTTCAATTATATCAATTGTCTGCCCTGCCGTTTCCTTATTATAAGGAACAAGCGGATAAAGGTTTTCACGGTAGCGGCGTGTAAGCCCGACAGGAACAATCGCAGTCATATTAACACCGAGGTTTTCAAGATCGGTCAATGTTCTGACAAGCTCGTCACCGTCATTAATTCCGGGACAGGAAACAATCTGACAGTTAAGCGTTATTCCTGCGTCTGCAAAGCGTTTGAGATATTTTAATGTATCGCCTGCAAAACGGTTATTCATCATCTTACAACGAAGCTCGGGGTTTGTTGTGTGAACCGACACATTAATCGGGCTTATGTGCATTTTTATAATTCGGTCAATTTCGTGCTCTGTAATATTTGTCAGCGTGATATAGTTGCCGAACAAAAACGAAAGTCGGCTGTCGTCGTCCTTAAAATAGAGCGACTCACGCATTCCCTTCGGAAGCTGGTCAATAAAGCAGAAAATGCATTTATTACGGCACGAATGCTGTTTGTCGATAAGATAGGTTTCAAACTCAAGACCGATTTCCTCATATTCTCCCTTGGTCATTTCTATGGTACGAACATTTTTGTCCTCATCCGCAACCTCAAGAGTAAGCTTGCGGTTTACCTGATAGAATCGGTAATCAAGAACATCGACAATCTCGTTTGAATTGATTGAAAGGAGGGTTTCCCCTTTTTTTTTATCCCTGCTTTGTCGGCATGACTGCCGGTTGTGACATCAAAAATTTTAACAGCCACACCTTCACCTCGCAAAACATTTTTACATACACTTTTATTCTACACAAAATACCGTTTTTAATCAACAGGTTTGCAAATTGTTTTTGTATATACGGTAAAATTTGCAAAACAAAAGGGCGAACAGATAACTGCCGCCCGTAATGTTTGTAATAAAAATTACTGTTCGTCTTTCTTTACAACAACCTGTCTGCCGTTGTACATACCACAGTTTGTGCAAGCCTTATGAGCTGCTGTTAATTCACCGCAGTTAGGACAAGCAGTAAGTTCAGGAGCATTAATCTTCCATACTGTTGAACGTCTTGAGCTCTCTCTTGCGTGTGATGTTTTGTTTCTTGGGTACTGCCATTACAAAAACCTCCTTACAAAATTTATCTTAGTCAATCAACTGTTTAAGTATCTCAAGTCTTGGATCCGTTTGACGCTTATCACAGGAACATTCACCGTTGTTGAGGTTTTGTCCGCAAATCTGACACAGACCTTTGCAATCGTCTCTGCAAAGATTCTTTGACGGGAGCGAAAGAAAAATGTCAGAAATTACAACATCATCAAGCTCGAGTGTAAAATCAGGTGTTTCAATATAGTCATCATTTTCCTCATCGGCAAGAGTCTGAATAAGCCTGTGTTCAAAGCTCATATTCATCTCTCTTGTATAAGGCTCACCGCAACGGTCACAGTCACGGCTGTAATCAAAGTGTGCATTGATTACAAGAGTAATCAAACTTGCTCTGTTTGTTGCTTTGGCAGTCACGACAACAGGAGTTTTGAATGGATAAACTCCGTCAACATCAAGACCTGACAAGTCAAGGTTATATTCAACTTGTTTTTCTTCACCGTCATTCTGAAAGACGGATTTAAGCTCAAAAAAAGCATATCTGCACCTCTTGACAGCATAGACACATATTAAAACGCTGTTTATTATTATACAAAAGGTTTGTCCCTTTGTCAACTAAAAAATACAAGAAAATAGGCTGTTTTTTTTCGGGAATTTATGACAATATTCGCTAATTTTCCCATATGGAATTTTGAGCCTGCAAAGTCACTAAGAAAGTTACTTTGCACTTGATTTTCGCTTTTCATTATACCTCTTAAACATATATAATGCAATAATAAATTGCAGTTGACATAAAACGGAATTTGTGATAGCATACTGTGTGGCAGTTCGTAACCATCCTGCCGGAAGGACGCCGATAGGCTGCTCCTTCTATCAAAACTAAGGAGAAAGGCACTGGGCTTTTTACGCCCTTTTTGCACCCTCTTTTTGTGTGGGTGCTTTTTTTTTTGTGCCGGAAAGAGAGTATGGAGAGATACAGTATTATTAATGAAAAGAACAGTTCGGGAGATTGTTCTTCTGCGTGGAAGCGGTTTGCGTTTACAGAAAATGCATCTTCTGCGACTACTACACCGACAGGTGCAGTGACGAGGACGAAAACTTTCGTCTTAACAAAGCCGTGCTTGAAAAAGTTACGGGAATTTTCGGTGACCTTGAGGTCATTAACTCAGGCTCGGTTTTTGAGCTTGACAAAAAAACACTTGATTTTATCAAACAGGTGTGCAAAGAAAAAAAAAAGATAAATACCATTCATTTTGAGGCACATTATCTTTATCGGAACAAAATCAGTCAGCTCAGAAAAGATTTTGCGGATTTTGATTTGAAAATGAAGCTCGGTCTTGAAACCTTTGACTGCGATTTCAGAGAAAATGTTCTGAAAAAAGGAATCAAAGAGAGCAGTCCCGCTGTTATTGCTGAGAATTTCGACGAAGCTAATTTCCTTTTCGGAATTAAAGGTCAGACAGCCGAAACCATGCAAAAGGATATTGAGTTGGGATTAAAATATTTTGAACGAATTTGCGTTAACATTATGTGTGACAACACAACGGAAGTTGAACCCGACAAAGCTGTCATAAAAGAGTTTATGCAGAAGGTCTATCCTGTATATAAGGATAACCCAAGAACGGATATTTTAATTAACAACACGGATTTTGGAGTGGGTGACTGATATGATAAATGAACTTTTGCTTATATTCTCGGTGGTATTCATATACGGTATGGCAGTTTTAGGCTATGCTCTTTTCGGCAAAGCGGGACTTTACTGCATTTCAGCCGTTGCGACAATTCTTGCAAACATTGAGGCTTTAATCCTTGTAAACGCTTTTCAATGGAACAGACTCTCGGAAATGTGCTTTTTGCGGTAACATTTTTGATTACGGACATTCTCTCGGAATGTGAGGGCCAAAAAAAGCCGCCAACAAGGCGGTTCTTACGGGAATACTCTCATCGGTATTTTTTCTTGTGCTTTCACAAAGCTGGATGCTTTACAATCCGAGTCCGAACGACGACACAATTATGCCGTCAATCAAGGCGGTTTTCTCAAACACTCCCCGAATGATTTTTGCATCACTTATTGTATATGCGATAAGTCAGCTGTTTGATGTGTGGCTCTATCACAAGTGGTGGAAGTTCACGGAAAAGAAATTCGGTGACAAGAGAAGATTTTTATGGCTGAGAAACAACGGTTCAACGCTTATCAGTCAAATTCTTAACACAGCCCTTTTCACCGCTTTTGCGTTCTGGGGAACTTATGATTTCGGAACACTCGTTTCAATCTTCCTTTCAAGCTATGTAATCTACATTTTCACAAGTCTGCTCGACACCCCTGCGGTGTATCTTGCAAGACTTATCCACGATAAAAAGGAACAGAAAAAGATTTCGGAATAAAAACAGCTTAATTGAATATTTTCAATAAAAAAGACAAGTCGTCGCAATAATTTTTGCGGTGACTTGTTGTGCTTTTTCAGGATTTTGTGAATAAACCATAATATTATGCTTTTTATAATATACAACATTCCGCATTTTTATAGTCATTTTTTAACAATATGTGCGAAAATGGCTGATTTTATCCTGAATCACATAATTTTTTTAAGATTTTTATTGACTTTTTCTGTATCAAATAGTATAATGAGGGCAAGTTAAATGCTTAATATTATTTATAAACTTAATTTTGGAGGTAAATATCATGCTTACTAAAAGTGAAGAAGAAATTATGTACTTATTGTGGGACCTCGATGAACCACTCACAAGCTCAGAAATTGTTAAGAAGGCTGTAAACAAAACATGGAAAAAGAGTTACATTAACCTTCTTATCAATTCTCTTCTCAAGAAGGACATGATTAAAGTTGTCGGTGTTAAGCAGATGACTAAGAACTATGCCCGTACTTTTTGTTCCTACAATGACAAAGGACGCTTATGCAATCAAGCAGATTTCGGACAGACCGAATTTTGCCGACAGCGATATTCCGACTCTCTTCTCAGAGCTTATTGAGAGAACCGAAAGCTCAGATGTTTTTGATGAGCTTGAAGCTCTCCTTAAAAAGCGCCGTGAAGAACTCGGCAAATAATCTATGCAAATAAGTTTTTATTCATTCTTGTTTTCTATTGCAATAAGCAGCATTTTTATAGTGCTGCTTTTACTTTTTTCAGAAAAAGGTTGCTTTTTGTAATTACTGCGGTCTTTATACGATTTTGGGATTGTATGTTGTAACATTTGTAAGAATGGTATTTCCGTTTGAATTCAAATTTACATATACAGTTTCCGATAAAAATGTGTATGCCGCAATAATGGATGTTCTGACTCCCAACAAAGATGTGCTGTTTGTTCCGGAATTCACATGGCTCAACCTGCTTGTAGCAGTATGGATTGCCGGAAGTGTGATATACATTTCACGGGTGATGATTAAGTATTACAAAGCAGTCAAAGCTCTGAAAGCAAATGTTATTGACGGAACACCCGAAATGCAGGCAAAGCTTGACCTCATTTCGCAAAAGTGCGGAATCAGAAGAAAAGTTAAGCTAAAAATTACCGATTGCGTTATCTCCCCTGTTACATACGGATTTTTCAATCTTGTTATTCTTATTCCGAATCGTGAATTTGACGACAGGGATTTTGGATATATCGCAACGCACGAATGCTGTCATATAAAAAACAAGGATATTTGGATTAAATTGCTGACGGAAATTTATTGCGGAATCTTTTGGTGGAATCCGTTTGCCCACCTTTTGAAAAAAAAGATTTAACCTACTGTCTTGAACTCAGGTGTGACAAGCGTGTTACAAGCAAGCTTAGCGAGAACAGATGTACTGTGTATTACGAAGTACTTGTAACGCAAATGAAAGCCTATAAAGAACAAAAAAGAAAGTGAAAAGAGCGACAGGGAAACTGCACTGAAAAGTGCGCTTGTCGGAATGAGTTTTGTAACCAACGATAAGGGCGAAAAAATTATAAGCAGAATGGAAATGATTCTGTACCCGAAGAAAAAACAGACAATTATAAACACAATGTTGTTACAGCTTTAATGGCATTGCTTGTTGTCGCTATATTCTTTGCTTCATACTGCTTTTTGATTGTCCCCGGTTGGGACGCCACATACGAGGATTGTGTAGCCGATCTCATTGAATCGGGTGAATACAATGATAATGTCGAAGTGTATGACGAAACAAATATGTATGTTTATGTTGAAAAAGACAAAAACCACTCACCTCATTTTTTTGAGCCTTACGATGAAAAAGAAAGGCATTGTCTATACAGACGACAATTCTATCATTATCCCCTATGAGCAAGTTGAGAACGGCGAATATAGTTACTGTCTTGTATTAAAGGAGAAATGACAGATGAAAAAGAAAGCCGCAAAAATTTTTACAGCATTTATTATGACAGCAATTATCGCACAGGGAACCGTTATGGTTGCAAGTGCAGCAGAAACAGATTCAACCCCCGACAGCGTTATAGTGATTGAAACCGCAACTCCTGACAGTTCATTTTTTGGAAAGCGGTGCCGATTCAACTGCTATTCAGCCAAGAGCTGATGTTATAGTAAGAAAATGGCGTCGTGGAAGTCACGGACAGCTCCAGTACAGAAGATGGAATCAAACTAAACTAAAATGGGTTGACGACGAATGGATTGACTACAAAGGTTAATCAACAGTAACAACGAAGGCGAAACAGACACAAATCTGTTTCGCCTTAATTTTTGTTTATTCAAAAAGATTCTGTTCCGACAAGTTGACGGATTCAACATCTTTAAGCTGACGCTGAATTTGACGGGTACGAACTCCGACAAGCTTGTCAAGTTCCTTGTTTGCCTGATCAAGTCTTTGCTGTGTCATTACAAGCACATCATTAAACTTGTCGAACTCGGTCTTTACACCGCCGAGTATTTTCCAAACCTCAGCACTTCTCTTTTTGCACGGCAAGGGTTTTGAATCCCATTTGCAACGAATTGAGCAGAGCTGCCATTGTACTCGGACCTGCGATATTCACCTTATACTCACGCTGAAGGACTTCAACAAGTCCCATATTGACAACCTCGCTGTAAAGCCCCTCAAACGGAAGAAACATAATCGCAAATTCCGTTGTGTTCGGCGGATCAATGTACTTATCGTGAATATCTTTTGCCTCACCCTTTATACGCTGAACAAGTGCTTTTTGTGCCGATTCAATGCGTTGCTTGTCACAGCTTTCAACCGCATCACGGAGAGCAGAATATGTATCGCCTGGAAATTTGGAATCAACAGGCAAATATACTGTACCGGCACCGTCAGAGGGCAGTTTGATTGCAAACTCAACGACATTTTTGAGCCTTTTTTTTTGTTGCAATATTTTCCTCATACTGCTCCTTTGTAAGGATTTCGGAGAGAATTGCACCAAGCTGAATTTCGCCGAGTATGCCCCTTGTTTTGACATTTGAAAGAACCTTTTTCAAATCGCCCACGCCTACCGCAAGCGTTTGCATTTCACCGAGTCCCTTATATACCTGTTCAAGTCTTTCGTTGACAAAAGCGAAAAAAAGACTTATTCATTTTTTTCCTCAAGTGTTTTTTGAAGCTTTTCATCAACTGTCTGTCGCATTTCATCAAGCTGACGGAGATTTTCCCGCCTTATACTTTCAAGCTTTTCGTCAACCGAGCGTCTGATATTTTCAAGACTCTGAACATTGTCGGCTGAAAAGCTGTGAAGTCTTTGTTCAAGCTGAATCGCCCTGTCATTTTGCGACTGTGCAAAGCTTTGCTGATTGAGCAATATCCTTTGAAGTTCGTCCTCCGTTCTGTTGTTATTATTCTTTTTGAGAACTGTTATTAATGTGACAACGCTTACAATGAGCGTTATTGCACAAAATTAAAAAAGCACAATAATCTCGGATGTCGTAAACTGCATATTAAACCTCCCGAACAATAATTCGATTTCACAATTAAATAATATCATTCGGGAGTTTTTCTGTCAACTCAGGTATCGAATATTGTTTCAACCCGTTTCCGACAATTTTCAGGTGAATATACAAAACGGTCGATACGGTCGCTGTCGCAATAGTATTCGGGGCATTTCGGATTATATTTGTAATCAAAGGTGTCAATAATTATCAGTTTGATTTTCATTTTTTCGGGAATGATACTTTTTATGTAAACGCTTGCCTGCTGACCTGCACGGACTCCCTCTTTTTGTTTCTGCAAGTCCTGCAAGATTTGGTGTAAGCTCCACAAAAAGCACCGTAGTTTTCCACGCTTCGGATAATTCCCGACACAGTTTCACCGGCACAAAACCTTTCGGCATTTTCTTCCCATGTAGCCGAGAAGCTCCTTGTGACTGAGGCTTATACGACCGTTTTCAACAGATTTGATAAGGGCTTTGATATCCATTCCTACAGTAAATCTCTCGGCAGGGTGTTCAATCCTTGAAACCGAAATTGTGTCAATGGGCATAAGTGCAACAATTCCGCAACCTATGTCTGCGAATGCACCAAAGTTTTCAAGATGAGTTATGCGGGCAGGCACAATATCTCCGCATCGCAACCTTGAAATGTATGCGTCAAGGCATTTGCGTTGTGCTTTTTCACGGGAAAGCATTACAATCGGTTTGCCGTTTTCGTCCTCGGTTATGTCGGTGACAACGAAACAAACAGGACGGTTCACCCTTGAAATCACGGCTATGTCACGAACCGAGCCGTCCTTAATTCCGATTGCACCCTCCTCCCTCGGAATTATGCCTTTTATGCCTGCAAGGTCAACAATAAGGTTGTGACTGCTGTCGCACACACAAGCCTTTGCCTCAAGAATCTTTTCGCTGTTTTTTGCATCCTCAAGCATCTTTAATGAGTGAAGTATATTTATGTTTTCCTGTTCGGATATAAGTTTTCCTTCGGGTAAATATTCTGACATTTTAAAGCCTCCGTCATATTTAGGTTTACAGAAAATCATATGAAAAAAGTTTTCTGTCTTATTACACGGACGCAATTTTTTGCAGAAAAATTTTATTGCATTTGCTACGCTTTCCTTCATATAAAAAGCGGCAAACTTGCATTTTTATTTCATTTATGATATAATAAGTAAGAAAAGTACGATGAAATCTGAGCTTTTGTTGAGTGCTTATTATACGAATTTATATCCCCCTCAAATTTTGCCATGCAAAATTTTCGATGGTGATTGTACCATAATGCACTTTGTGATTATGGTATAAAAAATGTGTGTGTTTTTAGAATAAAAATCCAGATTAGAAGAGCCGAGGTTGTTTTTTTTGGAAACATTACATAACAACAAGGCTTGACAGGAAGGAAACAAATCTATGAATACTTACAATCTTAAAAAAATGTGTGCCGTATCGGTTGCATCAATTATGTGTGTTTCTGCATTGGCATTTTCGGGTTGCGGTGACAAGAAGGCTGAAGTCTCGCAGACTCCCGACGAAACAACACCTGCAACTACTGCCGTAAGCACGGCTGATGAGCCTACCGCACAGAATTATCTTGAAAGCATCGGCATTGATACCGCTACTCTCGGAATCAATCCGAACATTATTCACGATTCAAACCCTGTCGGTTTTCAGCTTGATATGCCGAAGAACGGCGATACAATCGCAGTTGTTCACACCTCATACGGTGACATTACAATGCGGCTTTTTCCCGAGCAGGCTCCAAAGACTGTTACAAATTTTGTAAACCTTGCAAAAGCAGGAAAGTATAACAATTCACTTTTCAGCAAAGTAACAAAAGACTTTATGGTCAACGGCGGTTACTGCGGTACAAGCTCGTACGGCGATGCATTTGAAGATGAATTTTGCGACAGGCTTTTCAATATCAGAGGCGCTGTTGCAATGTCAAACACAGGTGCGGACACAAACGAAAGTGCATTTTTATCAATCAGAAAACTGCCGAAACATATAAGAATGAAGGCGGCTGGGAACATCTTGCAAGTCAATGGGATTCTATCAAAACCCAGCTTGCAAACTACAAGGATTCAAACCTTCTGACTGCATTCATTGAGAAAAACGGCACAAACTGTTACGATACCGACAGCGTTCCCGACAGCGTTAAAAAGCTGTATGAGGAAAACGGTGGAAACGCCTATCTTGACGGTGCATACAATGCGGTTGACAGAGGCTACACGGTATTTGCACAGGTAATTGACGGAATGGATGTTGTTGACAAAATCGCCTCGGCTAAGGTTGACAAGGATGACATCCCCGTTAAGAACATTGTTATCAAAAAAGCATTAAGATTACACAATATAAAGAGGAATCAACAACTCAGGCAGATTCGACATCTGCCGAAAGCGTCACACAGCCGACCACAGTCGGATAAGGAGCGGTTATGAACAGAATGCCCGTTGCAGCGATTATGTATGACTTTGACCGTACCCTATGTACGAAGGATATGCAGGATTACAGCTTTATCCCCCGTCTTAATATGACCGAAGACGAGTTCTGGAAATTTTCAAACGAACTCGGTCAAAGCGAACATATGGACTCAATTCTTGCGTATATGTACGCAATGGTAAAAAATGTCCCGTGAAAGGAATATGCCTCTTTTGCGAAATGACCTTGTTGAAATGGGAAAAAATGTTGAGTTTTTTGACGGCGTAAAGGATTGGTTCAAAAGGATTTCAGACTTTGGCGAAAAAGCTTGGAATGCAGGTTGAACATTATGTAATTTCTTCGGGTATGAAAGAAATTATTGAAGGTACGGAAATCAGTAAAAACTTTAAAAAGCATTTTTTGCGTGTGAATTTCTTTACGATGAAAACGGCAATGCCGTATGGCCTAAAACCGATGTAAATTACACCAATAAAACGCAGTTTGTTTACAGAATCAACAAAGGTGTTCTTGATGTTGCAAATGATGTTGACCTCAACCGTTCAATGCCGGAGGACAGCAAACGGGTTCCGTTCTGCAATATGATTTACATAGGCGACGGTCTTTCAGATGTTCCGTGTATGAAAATGATGAAAGCCTACGGCGGGTATTCAATTGCGGTTTACCGAAAAAAGGACAGCAAGGTTGAGGACTTGCTGATGAAAGACAGAGTTGATTTTATCTATCCTGCCGACTATTCGGAAAACACAGGTCTTGACCTCACCGTTAAAAAATATCATCAGAAAAATGGCTGTCTGCGGTCTTTTTGTACGATGAAAACCATGAGCAGAAAAAAAAAGAAATTCTCGGAAGATAATTTCGGTTGAATAAAAAAGTCAAGTATCAAAACGATGCTTGACATTTTTATTTATTTGGTATAATATAATTATAGAAAAGGAGATACCTGCGATAAGCGGATTCTCCACTTGTTGGTTAGAAGCTAACCGCCAAAGGTTCGAATTTTGGGCGGTTAGTTTCTTTTTTATTTAAATGTACATATATGTACGAAGAAACAAAATTACTTTTTATTGCCAAAGACTTGGTAACAAAGAGCGATAACGCTGACGATTAAAGTGCCGAGTAAACATACATCGGAAATTGTCATGGTTATCACCTCCTCTTGTGAGGAGAAACCGCCTACCGTTTAATGCAGGTATCACGGTTTTATTCTAACAGTTTAATTCTTATTTGTCAATTTAATTTTCAGACGGCAGTTCTTTACGGACTGCCGTTTTTTTGCATATATTCTGCATAACCTAAAAACATATCTTCACATCTGTAGTTGGTCTGTATTTTACGAAAAAGACTTGCAATAAAAAAAATCAAATCAAATATAATTTAAAGAGAGCGTTGCTCAGATTCAATTATTGTATAAAAAATATAACAACAAATTTTAACACAAAGGAACAAATAATGAATAAATTTCAACTTATAACCAATGAGGTAAAAAAGGTAATAAACGGTAAAGACAGGGCGGTTGTCACCACTCTGCTTGCGTTGCTCACAGGAGGTAACATTCTTATTGAGGATATTCCGGGTGTGGGAAAAACAACAATGGCGGTTGCGTTTTCAAAGGTGCTCGGTCTTGGATACGGCAGAGTACAGTTGACTCCCGACACTTTGCCGTCAGATATCACGGGCTTTGCGGGTCTATAACAAGGATACAGGAAAATTCACTTTCAACAAGGGCGCTGTATTCTGTAATCTTTTTTCTTGCAGACGAGTTAAACAGAACTTCAAGCAGAACACAGGCGGCTTTGCTTGAAGCAATGGAAGAACGGCAGGTTACTGTTGAGGGCAACACTTTCAAGCTTGAAAAGCCTTTTTCTGTTATTGCAACGCAAAACCCGACAGGAGCGTCAGGAACACAGCTTTTTGCCTGATTCACAGATTGACCGATTCACGGTAAGGCTTTCAATGGGATATCCCGACATCGATGCGGAATGTAAAATGCTGCTTAACAGAAGCGGTAAAAATCCACTTGACTCAGTAAACTGCATTGTGTCCAAGATTGAATTTCTTGAGATGCAGTCGGAGGTTCAGAATGTTTTTGTCAGCGATGATATGGCAAGATATATTGTGTCACTCATTTCGGCAACAAGAAAGCATCCGTTGCTTTCAAGAGGTGCAAGCCCGAGAGCAACAACGCTTTCACTGACCGATATGGCAAAGGCTGTTGCATTTGCCGAGGGCAGAGATTACATTGTGCCGAGAGATGTGCAGAATATTTTTATCTGCACCGTAAACCACAGGATAATTCTCAACGCAAAAGCCTCTGCATCAAAAAAGACAGCAGAAGAAATTCTGCACGAAATTCTCAGAAAAACTCCAAAGCCGAGGACTTGAAAATGATAAGGAACATAATAATTTATCTTTGTCTGCTGACGGGAACATTTTTGTTCAGCATTTTTTTATTACGCCTGGTTCTCATGGTTTTTGTTCCTGACGGTTGTTTCAATTCCGATAATCTCGCTTTTGCTGAGTCTGCCTTTTTATGATACGGAGTGTACGCTCCGATATTGAAATTTTTGCAAAAAGAAAATGTTTTTATCAAGGATGAGTTTTACATTGCAATATCAGGCAAGAAGAAGGAACCGCTCTTCTGCCCTATGCTCACGCTGAATATAAAATCAACCAACCTTACAGCAAATCTTTGTGAAAACATAAAAATCAGATTTTCGGGTACATTTACAAAGCCGTTAATCAGACAATGCAACAGTCTTACACAGCATTGCGGACAGCTTGACATTGTATGCAAAAACGGTAAAGTTTACGATATGCTCGGTATATTTTTTCTTCCGATCAGGATTAAAAAGCGTAGCTTTGTTCGTGTTCTTCCAAAACAACAAAAACCGAAAATTATCCCCGACAGCAGTAATTTCACGGTTACGGGGTACAAGCCTAAGCCTGTAGGCAACAGCGAAATTTATGAACTTCGTGAATACCGTCACGGTGACAGTCTGCGCAATGTTCATTGGAAGCTTTCGTCAAAAAGCGATGGGCTGATTGTAAAAGAACCGAATGTTCCGATAATCAAGAACTGTCTTATAATGCCGTTTGTCGGAGATAATGCAGACGAAAATGATGTTGTTTTTGCAAAGCTGATGTATGTCTGCCGATATATGATTAAGAGCATAGGCATTTTGCTTTGCCTGTGACAGAAACGGCAATCCTTTTTGAGATAAGATGCGAAAGCGATATATTAAACTATTTTTACGCCGTCTATCTAAACACGGAAAGCAGCTTTGTTGCCGGTACAAATGATTTTCAGCATTACAATCTTTTTGCCGATCGTGAGGAGGTTGACTTGTTGTGAAAAACAAAACAAGCTTTTTACGATTGACATTCTTCTATGCGTAACATTGATTTCAAGCCTGTTTTACTGTCTTGTCACCTCTTTTGATATAAAAACAGAATGGTACATCATAGTAGTTCCTACGGCAATTTTCTGCACAATTTACGGATTGCTTGCCTCCCTTGTCAAAAAAGTCGGGTGTACTGTTTATCAGCGTAGCAATCACTATGATTGTTTTTGTATTTACTTTGCTGTTTTCACTTGAAAGCATACTTGAGCAATTGAGTTATGTTATTACTCAAGCTTTAAAACTGCTTTCGCAATATCTTCCCGTACAGAACAAAATTATTTTGGGAGATACCCTCGGCACAAGCGCAACAGGACTTTTTGTGTTTATTTCGGCAATACTGAGTGCAGTTTTTACAATCAGCCTGATACGATACAAGCGTATTTTGATTCCGTCATTGCTGTCAATGGTACTGCTTGTCCCCTGCTTCATTCTTGTAAACACTCTTCCGTCGCTCGTTTGTCTTTTTTATTGCAATTGCAAGTCTTATTGCCTTGTACATTTCAAAGAACACACGCAAATTCAGGCCGTCACAGAGCGGTGTGATTGCGGCAATTTCATTCGGAACAATGCTTGTTGTGATGACAATTCTGCTTGCGTTCAATCCGATTGAAAAATATGAGCGATTTGACTGGCAGGAAAACCTTTTGCAGAGCATTGAAAACGGCTTTAATATTGATGACGGACGAAAAACTACCGCAGAAAAAAAAAAAACCTTAATGAAATCAAAGGTTCACTTGAAGAAAAAGAAAATCTCAGCGATATTTCTCCGCTGACTCAGACGCATACACCTGTTATGACGGTCACTTCGGCAGTTGGCGGTAATATTTATCTCAAAGGCACAGCATATGCCGACTACAGGGACAATATATGGAGTATCATTTCCGACAATGATGCCGCAAGATATCCGCAGGATTTCGTACCGTTTACGGCAACAATCGGAAACAATGCTTTAACCGATACAAGAGTTCATATGTTGAATGAAAGTAAGATTGCCTATGTTCCCTACTTCTTGGAAAGTCTACCCGACAATCTCAATTCGGTTGCCGATGTGTGCGTAAAAAACGATACGGATAAAAACGAATTTAATTATTCGCACTATCCGTTTTATGCCGAAAACACATACAGATACAATAATTCGGCCGAAGCGGAAGATTACAAAGCATTTGTGTATGACACCTATCTTGAAATTCCGAGAAAAACACAAATTGAATTGCGTAGGATTGCTGACCAAGAGGGCTTTCTCGACTCGGTGCTTACCGTTTCCGAAAAAGATTGAAATGGTAAAGAACTATATTTCAAACAGTAAAACCTATTCGTTAAAAACTCCGAAAATGCCGTCGGGCAAAGATTTTGCAACTTGGTTTCTCAACGAGAGCAACACGGGATATTGTGTTCATTTTGCCACAGCCGGCACGCTTATGCTGAGGGCACTCGGGATTCCGGCACGATATGTTACAGGCTACTATGCAACCGCATACGCAAATCAGTCCGTTACCGTAACAACCGACAACGCTCACGCATGGGTTGAGTATTACAGCGATACGGCGGGTTGGATTCCGCTTGAATGTACACCGTCATCGTTTCAGCCGGCAAGGTATGTCGGCTCTCAAAGAGCAAACGGCGGCAGTACGGACACAACTCAGCCAACAACCGTTGAACCGACAACAGCACCGACTGCTCCGACAAACGGCACGGTTTCTCACAGCACAAAATCGAAAAATGACATTAAATCTTCATTTGAATTTAACGGATTTACAATCGCTATGATGTCATTGGGAATTGTTGCCCTTGCTTTAATTGCAATTTTCTCAAGAAGAATTATCATTATCAAAAAGAGAAAAAAGGATTTGAAACAGGAAGAAACAATAAAAGGGTAATCTGCATTTATAAAGAACTTAAAAATCTAACGAAAATTTCGCATCTTCTGATTACAGATGAAGTGAAATCCGTGTACGAAAAGGCGAGATTCAGCAATCACACGATAAGCGATGATGAACTGAAGATTATTGAAAACGCTTACTATAATTCTGTTGAAGAAATTTACAATAATCTCCCTCGCATCAAAAAGCCGTATTACAAGTTTATAAAGGCAATAAAATAAGAAATGCTCCCGTACAATACGGGAGCGTTTTTACACAACAAAAGGCTCTTGAAACAACTCAAGAGCCTTAGATTTTGCTTTATACTATTTAAAAAGATTCTTTTTGTCATAATAATCCTTATCGACAAACTCGTCCTTTTCGCCAAGATTGCTATCACTGCTCTTGAAAAGTCCCCGAGCCAAAACGATAATCGTGATTTGCCATTCTGCGAATTCCGTAAGCAAGAATTGCAACACACACCAAAAAAAAACCAGAAAACTAACCAAAACATAAACAACACCTCTCAAAAGCAATACAATGTTAATATTTTTGTTTAGCTGATTATATCATTATGTTATATTCTTGTCAACAAAAAATTGTAATTTACCGACATAATTTTGCAAGTTAAGGTTCGGTACTGTTAATTTCCTTTTTGATATGGTAAAATGGTTGATGAACGGAGGGAATGCGATGTTTAATGTTACAATCCGTCAGGTTGGGATTGAGGAACGGGAAGAAATTATAATTTGCTGTCATGAAATCAGCGATGAGGTTATGTCGCTTGCAAACAGCATTAAGGGGCAGAAAAAGTTTTCTTCTTGCATCAAAAGACGGCGAGATGTTCAAGCTTGACACAAAAGGAAATTTTCTACATAGAATCGGTTGACAACAAAACCTTTATATACTGCAAAAACAATATTTATGAAACCAAACAAAAGCTGTATGAGCTTGAAGAAATTTTAAAAGGAACAAAATTTTTTCAGATGTTCAAAGTCGATGATACTGAATATCGGTAAAATCCGTTCCGTGTCACCGTCTGTCAACAGCCGTTTTGAGGCAAAGCTTGTAAACGGTGAAACGGCAATTATTTCAAGGCAGTATGTGCCGACCTTGAAGAAAAAAAAGCTTGGAATGTGAGGTATTGTTATGAATGATTCTTTAAAAGAAATTATAAAGGAAGTCATAAAGGACTTTTTCATAATCACGGTTGCAATGCTTTTTGTTGTAAGCCTTGCAAATTCAATTGCGTTAATCGAATACTATCCCCCTATTTTCCGTGGGTTGTAATGGGAACAGGTGCGGTAACTTCAATTCCGACTCTGCTTTTTTACTTTAAAGAAGAACCCACCAAACTGCAGGCTCGCATACGAATTGTCATTCATTTCTGCCTTATTCAGGCAATTGTTATGACCGAGGGATTTTTTGCTTTGGTTGGTACAAGAATTTTCCTATGGCGCTTTTGGTTTTTGCAATGTTTACCGCCGTGTATCTGCTGACATTTCTTTTCAGCTACATTACACGGACAAGCACGGCAAAATCAATTAATGAATCGCTCAAAAAATTTAACGCAGACGAGGATTATCAGGACGAATAACTGCATTTTGACATACAAAATCGCAACTTACTCCCCTCTTTTTGCAACACAGCTAAAATTGCTTTTCTTTTGAATTGCAAGGTGCTACTATGTTGACAGAAGGAGGGGATTTTTAATGAGTAACATAATCGAAGTTAAAAATCTTGTAAAGAATTATAAAGATGTTCACGCAGTAAATGATATATCATTCACGGTTGAAGAAGGTTCGTTTTTCGCATTTCTCGGAATTAACGGTGCAGGCAAATCAACCACAATCAACATTCTTTGTACGGTGCTTGAAAAAACATCGGGCAATGTTAAAATCGGCGGATATGACCTTGACAAAGGAAAAAAGAACAAAATCAAGGAGCTTATCGGAATTGTTTTTCAGGGTTCTGTACTTGACAAACAGCTTACCGTTAAAGAAAATCTTGAATCGAGAGCGTCATATTACGGACTCAACAAAAAAAAGAAATCGCCAAAAGAATTGAAAACCTTACACAAACCTTTGACCTTTCGGAAATTCTCAAAAAGAAAATACGGCACATTGAGCGGTGGCCAGCGCAGACGAGTTGACATTGCAAGGGCGCTTATTAACCGCCCGAAGCTCCTGTTCCTTGACGAACCGACAACGGGACTTGACCCGAAAACAAGGCTGCAGGTGTGGGGGAAATCATCCACAATCTTCGCAAAGAAACAGGACTTACGGTATTCCTCACAACCCACTATATGGAAGAAACTGTTGACTGCGATAATGTGGTGATTATTGATTCGGGCAAAATTGTTGCCAACGATTCTCCGCATAATCTCAAAAAAAGATTATTCGTCAAACAGCCTTGTTTGGTACACGGAAGAAAATTCTGAAAACGATAATCTTCTCAAGGCCGATAATCTCGAATTTGAAAGAGTCGGAGATGCATATAAAATCAAAATCAAAAACAGCAGACAGGCTCTTGAAATCACGAACAAACATACTGAAATTGTCGATTTTGAGATTATCAAAGGCAATATGGACGATGTGTTTCTGACCGTAACGGGTAAAAGGCTGGGTGACTGATATGAAATTTCAAAGAACACTTTGCTCATACAAGGGTATGACAAAACGAAATATAAAGGTATATTTAAAGGACAAAACCGCAATTATCTTCTCAATGATGACGCAGATTATCATACTCGGATTGTATCTTTTGTTTCTCAAACAGAATTATGTCGATTCAATGACTTCAATGCTTGACGGCTTCAACATCAAAACAGAGGACAATCTGATTAACGCACTTGTAAATTCATGGCTTGTATCGGGCGTTATCGGAACATCTGTTGTAACGGTTGCAATGAACTCGCTTTCGGTAAATGATTTCCGACAAGCAGAACAAGATTGACTACGACTACAACGCTTCTTCCGTAAAGGGCAGTACGGTTGTTCTCTCCTACTTTTCGGGTGCGGTTGTAAACACAATTGTAATCAGCGCAATTTTGCTGACGGCAGGCATCGCATTTTCGTGCATATCTGGTTCAAGTTTTCCCGAATTTACAGAGCTTTTAAAATTATACGGACTTGTGATTTTAGGCTCTGTTTCGGCTGTACTGATTCTTATGTTTGTTGCGTCATTCTTCAAAAAAGAATTCAACCTATGCCGCATTCAACACACTTATTTCGGTTGCAATCGGTTTTGTAATCGGCGCATACATTCCCGTCAGCCAATTTTCGGACGGAGTTCAGACATTTGTAAATCTTATCCCCGGCTCACACATTGCGGCTATGATAAGAAATGTGCTTGTCAGCCCGTGCATTAACGACATTTCGACCTCACTCGCAGGAGCAGACCACGGAATGTTTGCCGCAGAGGCAGAAAAAGCGTTTGCAACCAACCTCAACCTTTTCGGAAACGAAGTGGATTTCACATTTATGATGATGTACTCAATCGGTGCAATCTTACTTTTCCTTGTCCTCAATCTTATATCATACAAATTCAGTTCAAAACGCAAGGACTGATTTATGACAGATAAAAAGCCGACACTCCGAAAAGTGTCGGCTTTTTTATATATAGTTACTTCCAAACTTCTTCTGCAATTTCTTTTACAAGCGCAAGCTTTGCCCACTGCTCTTCCTCGGTAAGCTTATTACCGATTTCGCAGGATGCAAAACCACACTGGGGGCTCAGACACAATCTGTCAAGCGGAATATACTTTGCCGCCTCATGAATACGATTGATTACAGTCTGCTTATCCTCAAGAACAGGTGACTTTGTTGTGATAAGACCGAGAACAACCTTTTTTGTCACCGCTCACATATTTTAACGGTTCAAAACCGCCTGAACGCTCATCGTCAAACTCAAGATAATAAGCGTTGACATTTTCTTCACCGAAAAGTTTCTCTGCAACAGGATCATATGCACCGCTGCTGAAGTATGCAGAATGATAGTTACCTCTACAAACATGAGTATTGATTACGAGGTCATCGGGCTTACCCTCAATTGCAAGGTTGTTTACCTTGAGAAGTTTCTCACTGATACTCTTGAAATCTGCATCCTCGCCATAGCGGTTTACGCTACCCTCCGCAACAAGAACGCCCCATGTTGCAGTCGTCAAACTGGATATTTCTGCAACCTGCATCGTAAAGATCTTTGATTACCTTTCTGTATCCGTTTGCAATATCGTTGATAAGTTCTTCATCTGTCGAATAGAACTTCCTTGTCGTTTCAATATTTGCAGGAATGATGAACTGCTGGAAAAACTGTGCGGGAGCAGGAATTGTCTGCTTTGCTACTGTGTTTTCATCCTCAAGAGCCTTTACAAATTTGTAATGTTCAACAAACGGATGACTGTCAACCGAGATTTCGCCGGGAAAGCCATGTATCGTCAATCAAAGCCTGTTCGCCGTGGAATGTAACACCGTTTTCGGTTTTTTGTGTTCAACTCCGTTAAATCCCCACATGAAGTCAAGATGCCATGTTGCTCTGCGGAATTCACCGTCGGTAATCGCTTTTATACCGGCTTTTTTCTGTTTTGCAACAAGGTCAAGAATAGCCTTGTCCTCAACTGCGGTAAGCTCTTCTTTTGTGATTTTACCGTTTTCAAAATCAAGTCTTGCTTTTTTTAAGATAATCGGGTCTTAAAAAGCTGCCTACTGTTTCAAATCTAAATGGTGTGTGCTGTTTACTCATCTTAAATACCTCCGTGGAAATTTGATGAGTTAATTATATTATGAATTCACAGACTTGTAAAATACTTGTTATCAGCCGTTTGCTATTAGTTTTTCTTATATCAAATATGTTTCTTTAAAGCCTCAATATATGCCTCGGCAAGGTAACTGTGCAGAATCTTTTTATTTTCGATATAACCGATTTTCATATTGCCCTCTTCATCAAGGGGGATTGCGGTTATATTATCACCGTTAAGCTCATTGTCGATTACACCGCTGCAAACTGTGTAGCCGTTGAGTCTGATTAAAAGGTTGAACAGGGTTGCCCTGTCAGTCACTCTGATATTTTTTGTACGCCCGACCGTGCTGAAAAGTTCTTACGAATAATAGAAAGAATTATGCTCCCCCTGTTCAAACGAGAGATACGGATAATCGGCAAGCTCCTCCATTGTAACGGATTTTTTGTCTGCAAGCGGATGGTCGGTTGATACAAACACATGAGGCTTTGCCGTAAAAAGCTCGGTAAATGTCAGCGACTTTGATTTTATAATTTTCATCAGCGCATCTTTTTGTTAAAGCTGTTGAGATAAAGAATTCCGATTTCGCTTTTCATCTTTGCAACATCGTCAATAATTTCGTAGGTTTCGGTTTCACGAAGTGAAAAATCGTACTCCTCGCCTGCAAACCGTCGGATAAGATCAACAAATGCATTGACTGCAAACGAGTAGTGCTGGGTTGAAACGCAGAACTGCTGCTTTATCTTTGTTCCCGACTTATACACTCCCTCAAGCAGGCTTGCCTGTTCAAGAACCTGTCGTGCATAACCGAGAAATCTTTCACCCTCGTTTGAAGTTACAACGCCCTTGTTTGTGCGTGTGAAAATCTTTATGCCCATTTCCGTTTCCAACTCACGAATTGATGTTGTAAGTCCCGGTTGGGAAATAAAAAGTTCTTTTGACGCTTCACTCATTGAGCCTGTGCGGGCAACGGTGACAACATATTTTAACTGTTGCAAAGTCAACCTTGTTCAATCCTTTCAAAAACAAATTCCCTCATTCAACATAGAAAACACGGTTTTCTTTCTCGGTGAAGTTTTAGGATATTCACCGTTCACATAACCGATAACGCAGTGACCGATACCCTCATAGTCACCCTCAATGCCGAGTGATTCGAGAATTTCTTTGCCCTCTTTGCTTTCAAATTTCTTCCTTTGCACGGTGAATCCAACAACTTCCAAGTCCCTCATCATGGGCGGCAAGCATAAGATTTTCCATTACAAGAGTACCGTCGTATAGATATGTAGGCGCAGCTTTGTCGGCAAGCACAATCAGCACAACGGGAGCGTTATAGAACGGATCAACATCTTTTCCCATAATTTCGGCATTCATTCTTGAAAGTCTGTCACGCATTTCCTTGTTTGTAACGGCAACGATAATAACCGGCTGTCTGTTCATTCCTGACGGTGCATACAGACCTGCGGAAATGATTTCATCAATAACTTTCTTTGGCGGCATATCAGACTTAAAGCTGCGGACGCTTCTTCTTGATTTCAGTTTTTCGATAAATTCACTCATTATGTAAACCTCTCAGTCCTCATAAAATTTTGCAAAATCCTCAACGGATTTTCTCTTCGGTCTTACGATTTCGGAATCAGTGTAACCAACTGCGATAACGCTGACAACAGCCTCTGTTTCGGGAAATGTCAAATTCTTTTCTGAGCTTTTCACCGTCACGGATACCCATAACAAGAGTTGAAATGCCGAGTTCGGTTGCCTTTAGCAAAAGTGCCATATTGTTAAGGCCGAGATCGTAATATCCCCAACCGTTGCCGATTTCAGTCACGGCAGTACCGTCTTTGTCAAAACCCGAACGATTGAGAACAACTGTTGTCACGATATATGCGGACGCATTTTCTGAATTTTTCCTGTTAAATTCAGGGAGTGCCTCTCTTACGGCATTCTTACTTTTCTCGCCTGTTGCAACATAAAAGCGCGGCGTCTGCGAATTCTTCCACGAAGGAGCAAGATTTGCCGCCGACAGCATTTCATCAAGCAGGCTTTTTGTCAACTTTTTTATCTATATAATGTCTTGTGCTTTTTCTGTTATTTAAAGCCTCAGATAATTCCATAATCAAACCTCCAAAATTTTTATACCTATATTGTACCAATGGAGTGGGAATTAATCAAGGGTTAAAGCAGAAATATAGAACAAAATCGGTATCGTAAAAACTGCCGTAAGCTGTGACACAAGCGCCATACTTGCACCGTCATCGGGACTTTTTCCGTAGGCTGACGGAATGATTACCGTGTTAAGTCCAAGCGGCATTGCATTTGCGCAAAGTGTTGCAACAACTGCCTCCTGAGGTGCGTTAAAAAGCTTTAACACAAGCACCGAAACCGTTGGCAGAAACACAAGGCGGATTCCTGCAACAACATAGGTCTGCCATTTGCCGAAAAGATTTGCAAAGCTGTAGCCGCCTATTACAAAGCCTGTCAGAATCATTGCAATCGGAGACATACAGGCGGCGGTTGAATTGATTATTGTTGTGACAAGTCTGAATTTCGGAATCGGCAATAAACCGAGAATTGCTCCGATAAAAATTGAAACAAAAATCGGGTTAACAAAATTTTTCATTGAAAATTTGCCGTGTCCGTTCGGCACAAGCCACGCAATTCCTATTGAATAAGTAAACAGATTAAGCGGTAAAGTGAACATAAGATAGTCGAAAAGCTCCATGCTTTCTGCGCCGTATATTCCCGACACCATTGCAGTTCCGACAAACCCGAAATTTGAAACGGAAATTGAATAGCGGTACACCTTTTTCAGATATTCCGTTTTTCCGAGAAACCTTGAAACGGCAAATCCCGTTGCAATGCAAAACAGCAGAACCCCCGTGCTGTAGGCAATGAACACCCATTTTTCACTTATGTTTTTTACTGTACAATTGGTGCGGAATGTGTTAATTACAACGGCGGGCATAAGAATTCTGTTCTCAAGCTTTGAAAAAATTTCGGCTGAATTTTCCGGCAAAAATCCGCCCTGTCGGATTGTAAAACCGATAAATATAAACGAAAACAAAACCGCAATCTGAAAAATTACCGATGAAAAAATCTCCACAAATTCATCCCCTTTTAAAGCCAAAAACACCCCCAGTCCGAGGGGCTGAGGGTGTAAGCTTCAAATCAAATTACTTGCAGCTGCACCTTTTTGCTTCAAAGCTCTGGCAGTCCGTACACTGACAAACAGTCGGATTTGCCTCGTGAGTGCCGACCTTGATTGCTTCAAGCGAACAGTAGTCCTTTTGTGCTGTTGTGATGCTTACAGTTTGTTACCGAGCACATAATGCTTTGGTTACAATATGCATTGTTTTCCATAGTATTCATTCTCCTCATTCATTTTTGCGGATTAGCCGCTTTTTTATATTGTTTCTGCATTTTGCGGATTTATACCGCACACTTTGAAACATCTGCAATAAAATGTATTGAGGTGAATTACATGAATGTTGTATCGGCTGTTTTTCTTGTTGTTTTTGCCGTAATCGGAATTTGTGCATTTATCCGTGAATTAACATTTTTTATCTTTCGTAACAGAAAAAATAATACCGTTATGTTTGTTGCTCCCGTCAGCGGAAAATGTGAAAATGCCGAATATATTTTTGCGAAGTGCTGCCGCAAAGGTAAAATGGATAAGCAGAGGAAGAAATGACTGTGTAATTTGCCTTGACTGCGGTATGGACGATGAAACAAAAAGAATTTGCCAAAAAATATGTCGTGACTACGGCTTTGCAAAGCTTTTGACAAAACAGGAATTTTTAAAAATGATAAAGTAAAAAAAATCAAACGAAATTTAAACAAAAATACTGCCACGGAATATGCCGAGGTTTTGTAAGGCAGTATGATAAAACTGAATAACCCAAGACATTGCCATGGCAGTATGAGGCTTTGACTGTAAAAGGTCAAAGCCTTTTTTCTTATCAAAAGTCTGTGAGTGCATTTTTTGCATAAATCGAAAAAGAGTGTAAGAATAGGCATTATAAAAAAGCACTATTATTATTTGTTTATAATTACATATGTATCTGTTATATTGTACAAAGAAATGTGAATAAGTTTGTAGACAATTATAATTGTATTTTATTGTTTAAATGTAGTAAAATTCAATTAACAAAACAAATCCCCTTACAATAAACTAATATAAAAATTAATGTTTGTGTGAGTGCTGTGAGTTTTGTAATTTCTACTTTGGTAGATTATTAGTTTTATTGTAGACAAGAAAAAATAACTTTAAACATGAAAGGAGAGCTAATATTTTATGCAAGAGCGTAAAAAATATCGCATCTTACACACAGAAATTCAGTTCAAAAAACAATTAGGATGCAACTGAATCCTGTAGGTAAAAACAATGGATTATTTTCAAGCAAAGCAAATTCTTGAGAATGATGAAAAGCTTAAAGAGGACTATCAGAAAATCAAGGAAATAGCAGACAGGTTTTACAGAAATTTAAATGAGGATGTACTTTCAAAAACCGGGTTAGATAAATTAAAAGATTATGCTGAAATTTACTATCACTGTAATACGAATACAGACCGAAAAAGACTTGATGAATGTGCATCGGAATTAAGGAAAGAAATCGTCAAAAATTTTAAGAATAGAGATGAGTATAACAAACTATTCAATAAAAAGGATGATTGAGATAGTTCTTCCCCAGCATCTTAAAAATGAGGACGAAAAGGAAGTTGTAGCCTCATTTAAAAAAATTTCACAACATACTTTACAGGTTTCTTCACTAACAGAAAAAATATGTATTCGGACGGAGAAGAATCCACGGCAATCGCATATAGATGCATTAACGAAAATTTGCCTAAACATCTTGACAATGTCAAGGCCTTTGAAAAAAGCAATTTCTAAACTATCAAAAAACGCAATTGATGATTTAGATGCCACTTATTCCGGCTTATGCGGTACAAATTTGTATGATGTTTTTACAGTTGATTATTTTAACTTTTTGCTTCCACAATCCGGAATTACCGAATATAACAAAATCATCGGCGGTTACACAACAAGCGACGGTACAAAAAGTTAAGGGTATTAACGAATATATAAATTTGTACAATCAACAAGTATCCAAACGGGATAAAATTCTAATCTTAAAATTTTGTATAAACAAATTTTAAGTGAGAGTGAAAAGGTATCATTCATACCGCCAAAGTTTTGAAGATGACAACGAACTTTTTATCGGCTGTTTCAGAGTTTTACGCAAATGACGAAACCTTTGACGGGATGCCATTAAAAAAAGCAATTGATGAAACAAAGCTATTATTCGGCAATTTAGATAATTCCTCTCTTAATGGGATTTACATTCAAAATGACCGATCCGTGACAAATCTGTCAAACAGTATGTTCGGTTCTTGGTCAGTAATAGAAGATTTATGGAACAAAAATTATGACTCCGTTAATTCAAACAGCAGAATCAAAGATATTCAAAAGCGTGAAGACAAAAGAAAAAAAAAGCATACAAAGCAGAAAAGAAACTTTCACTTTCATTTTTACAGGTTTTGATTTCCAATTCTGAAAATGATGAAATCAGAGAAAAGTCTATCGTAGATTACTACAAGACTTCTTTAATGCAACTTACCGACAATTTATCAGACAAATACAACGAAGCAGCACCTCTGCTCAATGAGAATTACTCTAATGAAAAAGGTTTGAAAAATGACGATAAATCTATTTCATTAATTAAAAATTTTCTTGATGCCATAAAAGAAATTGAAAAATTCATAAAGCCTTTGTCCGAAACTAATATTACAGGTGAGAAAAATGATTTGTTTTACAGTCAGTTTACACCATTACTTGATAATATCAGCAGAATAGACATATTATATGATAAGGTCAGAAACTATGTTACACAAAAAAACCGTTTTCAACCGATAAAATCAAGCTTAACTTTGGCAATTCACAGCTATTAAACGGCTGGGATCGAAACAAAGAAAAAAAGACTGCGGTGCCGTTTGGCTTTGTAAAGATGAAAAATATTATCTTGCAATCATAGATAAAAGTAATAATAGTATTTTGGAAAATATTGATTTTCAAGACTGCGATGAAAGCGATTGTTATGAAAAGATAATTTACAAGCTTCTCCCCGGTCCAAATAAAATGCTTCCAAAAGTTTTCTTTTCAGAAAAGTGCAAGAAACTTTTGTCACCGTCAGAACGAAATACTTAAAATTCGTAAAAACGGCACTTTCAAAAAAGGTGATAAGTTCAGCCTTGATGATTGCCATAAGTTAATTGATTTCTACAAAGAATCATTCAAAAAGTACCCAAATTGGTTAATTTATAACTTTAAATTTAAAAACACAAAACGAATATAATGATATCAGCGAATTTTATAATGATGTTGCTTCACAGGGATATAATATTTCAAAAATGAAAATCCCGACAACATTTATTGACAAACTTGTAGATGAAGGAAAAATCTATCTTTTCCAACTCTACAACAAAGACTTTTCACCGCATAGCAAAGGTACTCCTAATCTGCATACACTTTATTTTAAAATGTTGTTTGATGAAAGAAATCTTGAAGATGTGGTGTACAAAAGCTTAACGGTGAGGCAGAAATGTTTTATCGTCCTGCAAGTATAAAATATGACAAACCAACTCATCCCAAAAACACACCGATAAAAAATAAAAATACACTCAATGATAAAAAAAGCAAGCACTTTTCCTTATGACTTAATTAAAGATAAACGCTACACTAAATGGCAGTTTTCACTTCACTTCCCTATTACCATGAATTTTAAAGCTCCGGATAGGGCAATGATCAATGATGATGTCAGAAATCTGCTGAAATCCTGCAACAACAATTTCATCATAGGAATTGACAGAGGCGAAAGAAACTTGCTTTTTTATGTCAGCGTAATTGACAGCAACGGTACTATAATATATCAGCACTCACTCAATATTATCGGAAACAAGTTTAAAGGAAAAACATACGAAACTAACTACCGGGAAAAACTTGCAACAAGAGAAAAAAGAGCGTACGGAACAGCGCCGTAACTGGAAAGCAATTGAGAGTATAAAAGAACTCAAAGAGGGCTATATCAGTCAGGCTGTGCATGTTATATGTCAGCTTGTTGTCAAGTACGATGCAATCATCGTTATGGAAAAGCTGACTGACGGATTCAAACGAGGCAGAACAAAGTTCGAAAAAACAGGTTTATCAGAAATTTGAAAAAATGCTGATTGACAAACTTAATTACTATGTTGACAAAAAGCTTGATCCCGATGAAGAAGGCGGTTTACTTCATGCCTACCAGCTTACGAACAAGCTTGAGAGCTTTGATAAGCTTGGTACGCAAAGCGGTTTTATTTTCTATGTCCGTCCTGATTTTACAAGCAAAATTGATCCCGTTACCGGCTTTGTAAATTTGTTGTATCCTCGATACGAAAACATTGACAAAGCCAAAGATATGATTTCAAGATTTGACGATATAAGATACAATGCCGGCGAGGACTTTTTTGAATTTGACATTGATTACGATAAGTTTCCAAAGACTGCGTCTGACTATCGCAAGAGGTGGACAATCTGTACTAACGGCGAAAGGATTGAAGCTTTCAGAAATCCCGCAAACAATAACGAATGGAGTTATCGTACAATAATTCTTGCAGAAAAATTCAAAGAATTATTTGATAACAATTCTATAAATTATCGTGATTCTGACGATTTGAAAGCTGAAATTCTTTCACAGACAAAGGGCAAATTTTTTGAGGATTTCTTCAAATTATTAAGACTTACCCTACAGATGCGAAACAGTAACCCTGAAACAGGCGAGGACCGTATTCTTTCTCCCGTCAAGGACAAAAACGGTAATTTTTACGACAGTTCAAAATATGATGAAAAGAGCAAGCTTCCGTGTGATGCCGATGCAAACGGTGCGTACAACATTGCCCGCAAAGGTTTGTGGATTGTTGAACAATTCAAAAAAGCCGATAATGTTTCAACTGTCGAACCGGTAATCCACAATGACAAATGGCTGAAATTTGTTCAGGAGAATGATATGGCGAATAATTAAATTCCGACTCTTTAACACGGTACTGTCGTTAAATATCACTCCGACAGTACCGTTGTCAAGGCTTGATATTTGACACAGATAATAAAAAAGAGTATATAATCAGACTAAGGATACATAGAAAAAGTTTGGTTTTGCCAAGAATGAAAGATTCCCCTTTGTTGATAGTCGGCTAACTTCTGCAAACCCAAGTCTTAATATTTATTTTTTTTGTCCATATGGGGTTATTGAACAATGAAAAAGTTATTACAATCTCACATATGTTATTTAAGTTATTTTGAAATTTATGTGACATCATACAACGTAAGGGTTTAATAACCCTATATAATTTCTACTATTGTAGATCATATGCAAGAAAAAAACAATGATTTTGATGTTTAATAGCCCTATATAATTTCTACTATTGTAGATTATGAACCGTGACTGTTTGTATGCTTGGGTTTAATAAACCTATATAATTTCTACTATTGTAGATAATTGCCGCTTTCCCCACTCGGAGAAAACGTTTAATAACCCTATATAATTTCTACTATTGTAGATTTACCGTTGGCTTCATAGAACTGCTCATGTTTAATAGCCCTATATAATTTCTACTATTGTAGATCCTGCCACAAATGCCTCATTTCGTGTGAGTTTAATACAACCCTATATAATTTCTACTATTGTAGATAGTCAGACACGATATTACAGATAGGAGAGTTTAATAACCCTATATAATTTCTACTATTGTAGATCGCTGCAATTGTTCTCAAATGCGTATGTTTAATAACCCTATATAATTTCTACTATTGTAGATGGGTGAATCGGAACAATACGATTTTTGGTTTAATAACCCTATATCATTTCTACTTTTTTGATTAGATAAAAAGGTTACTTACACCGATTAACAACAAATTCATTTTGCTACAAAAAATACAAGCCACACACAAACAAAAGCAGAGAGTCCGAAAAGCTCTCTGCTTTTTATCGTTTTTTAACATTGTACCAAACCGTAACAACAAAGTTACCTACATAGCTATGGGAATTATCATAAACAGAAAAAGTCACGACTGCATATGCAATCGTGACTGGGTTGGTGGAGATGAGGGGAATTGAACCCCTGTCCGAAAAAATCATTGCCAAGGGTTTCTCCGAGCGCAGTTGGTGTTTTAAATCTCCCTCGGTGCATCGCCCATCAACAGGCTATGCACTTTGGCAGCTCCTAAACTGTGACAGGGTTCGGAGCGCTCCCCTGTTCACATTTACCTCTAATCGACGCCCCTTACACAGCCGAGGTACTCTGTGCAGGAACGAGCAGCACTCAGGCTGCTAAAGCAACTGTTTTGTTGTCAGTTAATTTTAAAGTTGCGGATTTTATAGCGGCTCCGCACCGCTGCTCGCTTACCAAGGTTCCCAATCCCCGTCGAAACCTTTACATCCCCATATTCAATTTAAAAATTTTATATTGAAAACCTGTATTCAGCGGCAGGCTTATCAAGTATTTTTTCACAGCAGACAAGACAACATTCAATATGCTTTGTATTCGGCTCAATCGGTGAATATATCACAGCCGTTTTCAAATCGCTTTTGTTCGAATCATCCATTGCAAAAGCAACAACGCCGTCATCGGTTGCCAATCCGCCCATACCCTTGAAAGGTTTGTCAAGCTCATCAAAAGGCAGAATATCACTGAGATTTCATCGTCACACGAATACTCAACATACGGAAACACAATATCATTTTCAACAAATTCTTTCATTTCGGAATTATCGGCTGAATACAAAAGTTTAAGATTTTTAATCACAATCTGATTTTCACCGTCAAAAATTCCAATCGGAATATTTACTTCCTTGCCAACTTCAAGGCTGAGTTTTGCTAACGGATAATCTGTCTTTTGATATTTTGAAAATATTATTTCAACATTCTTTGTCAAATCAAGCAAAGACAAATCATAAATCTTATTCTCAAGTTCAATAAAGTTTATGAACAGAGAATCAAGAGGAGCGTCGAAAAACCTGTCGCTCTTCCAACCGAGTTTCATAAACTCTGAGATGATATATGACCTTGTTAATTCGCAACATTCAAGCGTTTCACCGCATACTGAATCAAAGTCAAAACGCTGTCCGTCAATTACAATTGCGGAAAAATCATCAGACAAATCAGAATTATTTTTCTTTTCAAGAATGATATTTTCTCTCAAAGTCAAATCTTCACAGCAAATATCCTCTTCGGCACAATTGAAATTCAGCAGAACAAGTTCGGTTTTATCGGACGAATTTGCAAAACCGAGTACAGAATAATCGGTATCAAAGGCGAAAAAATCCCGTCCGATTAAAGCAAAATCGCTGTATTCCGAAATATTTTCGTACAAGCTACGCAAACTCATAATAACACCAAACTATCTTCTCTGTTCTTTAATGGCACGCTCCATATCACGCTTTGCGGAGCGTTCTGCCATATCGGCACGCTTATCGTATAGCTTTTTGCCTTTGCAGAGTCCAACCTGAAGTTTTACCTTGCTGTCCTTGAAATACAGACTAATCGGGATAAGTGAATATCCCGTCTGCTTAACCGTGCCGTAGAGCTTTAAAATCTCTTTTTTGTGCATAAGAAGCTTTCTCACACGCATCGGATCACGGTTAAAGATGTTTCCCTGTTCGTAAGGAGAAATGTGCATTCCGTTGACAAAAATTTCGCCGTCAACAATTGAACACCAGCTGTCCTTGAGATTTACTCTGCCGGCACGCAAGGATTTTACTTCCGTACCGCAAAGCTCAATTCCGGCTTCATAGGTTTCCTCGACAAAATAATCGTGTCTTGCCTTTTTGTTCTGAGCAATCGTTTTCATATTTGCCACCGCACATCCTCCTTTTCTACTGTGGAATACAAGATTATACTACTGTTTTGACAATTTGTCAATAGTTTAAATCAAGAAATTAAATTTCATTTCTGCCCTCAAGAGCCTTTGCAAGAGTGTATTCGTCAGCATATTCAAGGTCACCGCCAACAGGGATACCGTAGGCTAGTCTTGTCACCTTTACACCAAGCGGCTTTAAGAGCTTTGAAATATACAGAGCCGTTGCATCGCCCTCAACGGTCGGGTTGGTTGCCATAATGACCTCCTCAACCGATTCCTCGTTAAGCCTTGCAAGCAGTTCTTTTTTATTGTAAGGTTGTCGGGACCGATATCGTTAAGCGGTGAGATTGAACCATGGAGAACATGATAAACACCCTTAAATTCGTGGGTATTTTCAATAGCCGTAGCATCTCTCGGAGTTTCAACAACGCAGATAACGGAATGATCCCTTGCGGGATTTGCACACACGGGACAAAGGTCTTTGTCTGTAAGATTACAGCATTTACTGCAATAGTGAATCTTTGTGTGGGCGTCCATCACCGCACCCGCAAGCTGTTCCGCTTCTGTTTTTGACAGATTGAGAACATAATATGCAAGTCTTTGAGCGGTTTTGTTACCGATTCCCGGCATTCTTTCAAACTGCTCCACCAAATTTTCAAGCGGAGCAACATTATATCCCGACATAATCAGAACATTCCCGGAATGTTAAGTCCGCCTGAGATTGTTTCCATTTTGTCCTCTTTTTTCCTTAGCGGCTGCTCTGATTGCCTCATTTGCGGCTGCCATAACGAGGTCTGAGAGCATTTCTACATCCTCGGGATCAACAACTTCGGGTGAAATCTCAACCTTTGTGAGTTCCATTTTGCCTGTTACTGTAACCTTAACTGCACCGCCGCCGGCTGTTGCCTCATACTCTTTTGTTTCGAGTTCCTTTGATGCGGCCTCCATATCATCCTGAAGCTTCTGAGCCTGACGGGCAAGCTGCTGAATGTTGTTTGCTCCGCCGCTGCCGTAACCCTTTGGTAATCTTGCTTTCATAATTTTATCTTCCTTTCGGTTATTCTTGTGTTATTATTACATCGCTTCCCTGCAAGCTTTCAATAAGCTTGTCAACGGGATCGGTTTTTTCTTCCTGTTTTGCACTCGGTCTTTTATACGGACCGAGATTATAGTGCTGACCTGTTGTTTCTAAAATAAGCTGACGGATTTCCTGTCGTCTTTCGTTCTTTTTGAGGAGTTCAAAAGCCATTTCATTATCTGTGTCAATCAGCAAATATTTTCCGCTTGTGTAAGCGGCAGAGAATTTGCAAATGCCGCCGCAATTGCCCTTGAAACAGGTTTCATATTATTGACTACCTCTGCCCAATCGGGAAAAGGCTGTGCGTTATTATAGATTGCATCAAGGTCAACGCTCTGTCTTTGAGCTGTTTTCTTAGGCTTTTGCTGTGCAGAAACGGGTTGTTCCTGTATTGGCTGAACGGGCTGTTTCGGTGTCGGCATCTCAACAGGAGGCGTCGGAATTACCGGCTCGTCCTTTATTTTTTCCGAAACAGGTTTTGTTTCCTGTGACTTTTCGGGTTCGGAATTTTGAGCCTCGGGTTTTGGAGGTGCATTCTGAACAGACTGCGGTACAGTTTGCACCTGTTCGGGAACATAGTTCACCTTTATTCCCTTTTTAACAGCCTTTTCAAGAGCGGTTACCCTTGCGGTCAAAGCTTCAATTGTACCGTCAAGCTCAGCCGATGACAGCTTTACAACCGCCATTTCAAGCTCTGTTCTGTCACCTGTTCCCCTGCCCATATTCTGATATGCCTTTGAAAGCACATCCATATAATAAACAATGTCGGCAAGTGAGAGGTAATCCGACTGCGTTTGAGCCTGTTCAAACTCATCGTCAGCCATAATCACGATATCCCTCGGATTTTTACCGACTTTATGAGCATAAGCGTTCTGAAATGCGAAAGCAATTCATCGCAAAGCCTTGCCATATCCTTGGACTCACCGTAAAGCCTGTCAACAATTTCAAGTGCCTTTGCTGTGTTCTTATTGATTACACAGTTAGAAAGCTCAAAAAGATATGTCTTTCTCGCAAGTCCTGCGGCACTGCGAACAACATCTTCATCAATTTCCGAGCTGATTGCAATGCATCTGTCAAGAAGCGAAAGAGCATCTCGCAACGCACCGTCAGCAACAGATGCGGCAAGCATTGCGGCACTGTCGCTCAGTGTCACTCCCTCCTGATTTGCAACATAGAGCAGTCTGTCTGCTATTGCACGGGGTGGGATTCTGTGAAAAAATCGAAACGCTGACAGCGTGACAGAATTGTCTGCGGAAGCTTGTGAACTTCGGTAGTTGCCAGAATGAATATGACATGTTCGGGAGGTTCTTCAAGCGTTTTGAGCAAGGCATTGAACGCCTCGGTTGTGAGCATATGAACCTCGTCAATGATGTAAACTCTGTATTTGCACTTTGCGGGCTTGAACTGAACCTCGTCAATAATCTGACGGATATCGTCAATTTTTCTGTTGGATGCGGCATCCATTTCGACAATGTCGAGGATACTGCCGTCGTCAATTCCCTTGCAGATTTCACATTCACCGCAGGGATTTCCGTTTACGGGATGAAGGCAATTGACTGCCTTCGCAAGAATTTTTGCACAGGTAGTTTTGCCCGTACCTCTTGAACCCGTAAAAAGATATGCATGGTTAAGACGGTTGGTGCTGATTTCGTTTAAAAGAGTTGTGGTTATGTGTTCCTGTCCCGAAACATCGGCAAAGGTTTTCGGTCGCCACTTTCTATAGAGTACCTGATACAAAAATTCACCCCGCAATCAACAAAAAATGCAAGCCGTCAGCCGAAATAACGGCAATCGTACAAATGAGTGAACGACAGACTTACTGCATCGCATCGACAATACTGCTTAATGCTGCTCGGTTCCCCGCCTGACATGATTCACAGACCCCAATCGTACAGGGCCTGTCGCTCACTTAATTGCACGCTTTTTGACTTCTTGCAATTCTGAACTAAATTATTCATTTCTTTGTTCGTAAAAAGAAATATATTGTACAAAAGAACACCATTGCAAGACAAGCTGATTGTTCAGTCTGCTTTACAACGAGCTTATTATACCATAACCGATTAATAAAATCAATAGGTTTTGGTTATTTTTTATTGTTTGCAGTCGCAGAAAGATATCGACTGTTTTGCAATGGCAAACCTTGTTCACCGTTGCAAATGAATACACATTTTTGATTAAATCATAAGTTATGTGAATAAACAAAATGTTACATCAATGCGGGCGTCCAATGAACGCCCCTACAGCATAGACTGCATAAACACTTGCAATTTTGTACTCGGGCATAATATGCTGTTTATTATGCAATCTATCTTCACGAATTGGGAACGGCGGCTCGCCGTCAATTTTTAATTTGCTAAGATTTCCCTTGCAACGAATACACCGCCGGCGCTGGCATGAGAAAGTGAATGTGTAACGCCGCTGCCGTCACCGATGATATAAAGTCCCTTGTGGGGGCGACTCAAGGTGCTCGTCAACATCAACTTCCATATTATAGAACTTGACCTCAACGCCGTAGAGAAGTGTGTCATCGTTGGCTGTGCCGGGGGCGATTTTGTCAAGAGCATAAATCATTTCAATGATTCCGTCAAGGATTCTCTTTGGAAGCACAAGGCTCAAATCGCCCGGTGTTGCATCAAGAGTCGGAACAACAAGTCCTTCTTTGATTCTGCTCGGATTGCTTCGGCGACCTCGAATCAAATCACCGAAACGCTGAACAATTACACCGCCGCCCAGCATATTGCTAAGACGGGCAATGCTTTCACCATAACCGTTGCTGTCCTTGAAAGGCTCTGAAAAATGCTTGCTGACGAGGAGTGCAAAGTTTGTGTTCTCTGTCTGCTTTGCCTTGTCCTCATAGCTGTGACCGTTTACTGTGATAATGCCGTTTGTGTTTTCGTTTACAACGCAACCCTTCGGATTCATGCAGAATGTACGCACATTGTCCTCGAACTGTTCTGTGCGGTAAACAATCTTGCTTTCGTAGAGTTCGTCTGTGAGGTGTGAAAAGATTGCGGCAGGGAGCTCCACACGAACACCGATGTCAACACGGTTCGACTTTGTGGGAATGTTAAGGTTATGACAAACATGTTCCATCCACTTGCTGCCGCTTCTGCCGACTGAAACAATGCACTTTTTGCACTCATAATTTTCATCGGCTGTGTCAACAAGATAACCTTCCTTATCATTACCGTTCTTGAGTTCAACATTTTCAACAGGTGTATCAAAGTAGAAATCAACCTTGTTTTCAAGGTAATCATAAAGATTTTTAAGCACAATGTAGTTGATGTCCGTACCGAGATGACGGACTGATGCGTCAAGAAGATTAAGCTTATTCTGTAAACAAAGTTTCTTAAAGCTTGTGCCTGCTGTGGAATAAAGCTTTGTACCCTCTCCGCCGAACTTCATATTGATTTTGTCAACATATTCCATAAGCTCAATGGCTTTTTTCTTGCCGATATGTTCGTAGAGCGTGCCTCCGAAATCGTTTGTTATGTTGTACTTGCCGTCCGAAAACGCACCCGCACCGCCGAAACCGCTCATAATGGAACAGGTTTTGCATGAAATGCAATTTTTAACTTTGTCACCGTCAATCGGACATTTTCTCTTTTCAAGAAGATGACCTTTTTCAAATACGGCAACCTTTATTTCAGAGTTGTTTGTTACAAGCTCATATGCAGAAAAAATTCCGCCCGGACCTGCTCCTACAATAATAACATCGTACCTTTTTTCATTATCATTTTCTCCTTTATTTGTTGTGGGTAACATTTAAGGGCAATAAAAAAACCGCCAAAACATGATACTACGCCCCTTAACGGGGATTATAGTAAACTGTTTAAGGCAGTTTGTAGAAACACCCGTCCGTATTACGGGCTTATACAATCCAACTTCTGCACACGGCAGAAAATTGTTCTGATAAAAAGTCATCAAAACCTTGGTTATTGTAACAAATAACATCACAATTGTCAACAAAAAACGCAAAAAATTTAAAATAATTTATTTTTCCTTATTCGCATAATAAGCCACATAAAAATCGGGCAACAATTATGTTACCCGACAAATGCTTAAATATTATTCGTACTTTTCTGCAACCTCGCCAAGACGCTTGTAGATGCTGTTTTCGGGAACATAACCTCTTACAAATGAAAGCGGATAGATGTTGGTGTTTCTGCCGATTACCGAACCGGGGTTAAGAACGCTGTTGCAGCCTACCTCTACATGGTCAAACCGAGCATTGCACCGAACTTTTTAACATTTGTATCAACCTTATCGCCGTCGCAAAGAACAGTTACAAGGCTCTTGTCACTCTTGAGGTTTGATGTGATTACACCTGCGCCTGTGTGTGACTTGTAGCCGAGAATACTGTCACCGATGTAGTTATAGTGCGGAGTCTGAACACCGTCAAAAAGAATTGAATTTTTAAGCTCTGTTGAGTTGCCTACAACTGCACCCCTGCCGACAATTGCATTGCCTCTGATAAAAAGCACACTGTCTGATTTCGGCATCTTCGCAGATAATGAGCGGTCCGCCGAGATATGCGGAGTCAAAAACCTTTGCACTTTTGCAACCCACACATTTTCTCCCCTCTGCTCGTAGATTTCGGGATCAAGAGTTTTTCCGAGTTCAATGATAAATTCGCTGATTTTCGGAAGAGCTTCCCACGGATAATCAACAGTTTCAAGCAAGGGCTTTGCAATAGTCCTGCTGTAATCAAACAGATTTTTTTGCCAATAATTTTTTTCGTTTTCCATTTTTAACATTTACTCCCAATATATATTATTCTTTCAAAAGAATTTTACAGTTTTATACCTCAACAAAGAACAGCCAGTAACCGCTTGCGTCCTTTCCCGCAACAAACTCAACTCCTCCGCTTATGTACTTTGAAAATACATAGCTTTTGCCGTTCTGAGGATTTGTCACGGTGGCACAACTGCCCTCATGAATCCAACGCTCGTTGAAAACATTAATTCCCTTGATGAGAAAAAGACTCTTTTGAGGTTTTGCCGACAAATCTGTAATTTTTCATAAAATCAGCCTTCTTTAACCTTTTTGCGGTGACAGCCTGTTGTCAAGGCCTGTCTTTTTAAACACAAGCACAACGACAACGGCACAAATCACGCCGAGTAACATTCCGCAGAGAACATCTGACGGATAATGAACATAGTTATAAAGTCTTGAGAATACAATCAAAAGCGCAAGTACAAGTGCAGGAATTCCGAATCGTTTTTGTCCTTGATAAGCATAACGGTTGCCGCCGCAAGTGACGAACAGCTGTGTCCCGAAGGAAAGCTGCTGCCTGACGGAATGGCTATGTTAAGCCCAAAGTCGGGATTCAACTCAGACGGTCTTGCTGAATAATCAATATTCACCATAAACGGCCGTGGTCGGTTTATAAGATTTTTTATTCCGATTTCACCGACAAGAAAGCCGATTGCCATTGCAACAAGCATCATAACTCCCATTGAGCGAGTTTTTTTTTTTAAATTATAAACACAATGCCGACTGCAATCCAGAAAAGTCCCATTTCACCCATATAGCTGAAAAAAAGCCATAATCGGATCAAGAAAAAGAGCATTTAAATGTGTTCTGAATAAATTCAAGAACCGAGGTGTCAAATGATTGAATCATATCAAAGAATGACATATCATTTTCCTTTCATAATATCATTATAACAACCAAAAAACAGAATGTCAAATTAAATAAATTTTAAGTTATTCGCATTCATTCATTTTGCAAGTTTAGCATAAAGTGCTTCGTCAACAACAGCCTCAACCGAAAGTCCTTCGGCAACATATTCTTCATAAATGAGAGTGCCTTTGTTGCGGATTTCGTTTTGCAAGACCTGCCTGTGCAAACGGCAGAAGAAGTTTTACCCTTTTCATTCTGACGGGAAGATTGTTCTCAATTGCATTAAGAAGTTCGTCTATGCCCGTGCCGTTCTTTGCGCTTATGCGAACACAGGCTTTAAAGTCCTGCGCAAGCATAGTTTCGTCAAGCAAATCGCACTTATTGAGAACGGTTATAATCGGTGTATCACCGCAACCGAGGGATTCAAGCAAGTCGGTTGTAACCTGCATATGTGTTCTTGCCTCGTCACTTGATGCGTCGCATACATTTAGAATAATATCCGACTGTGCCGCCTCTTCAAGGGTTGAGCGGAATGCTTCAACAAGGTGGTGCGGAAGTCTGCGAACAAGTCCTACCGTGTCAATCATCATAACGGTTACACCGCTCGGAAGCTTCAACGCTCTTGAGGTGGGATCAAGCGTTGCAAAAAGCTTGTCCTGTGCAAGCACACCCGCATCTGTGAGATAGTTCATAAGAGTTGACTTGCCTGCGTTTGTGTAGCCAACAATCGCACAGGTTATTACACCGTCTTTTTTTTCTGCGTGAACGCAACATCTGACGATGCTTTTCAAGGTCGGAAAGCTCTTCTTTCAGGCTTTCAATTCTTCTGCGGATATGTCGTCTGTCGGTTTCAAGCTTTGTTTCACCCGGACCTCTTGTACCGATACCGCCGCCGAGTCTTGACATTGCGATACCCTTGCCCGTAAGTCTTGGGAGCATATATTTAAGCTGTGCAAGCTCAACCTGAAGCTTACCCTCTTTTTTTTGACCTTGCTCTCTGGGCAAAAATATCGAGAATAAGCGTTGTTCGGTCAATTACTCTGACATCTGTTTCAGCCTCGATATTTTTAATCTGTGTCGGAGAAAGCTCGCTGTCGTCGAACACAAGCAAATCTATCTCCTGCGATTCGCAGATTTCGGCAATCTCGGCAAGCTTGCCTGTGCCGACAAAAAGTACCCTTTTCAATTTTTTGCAGATTCTGCGTTACCGATAAAACGGGATCTGCTCCCGCACTTTTTACAAGTTCAAAAAGTTCGTCAAGTGACGCCTGTGCGTCATATTCGCCCGTGTCAACACTGACGAGCAATGCACGGGTAATTTTTTCTTCGTTACTTTTAAGCTCCATAAAATCCTCACTTGAAGTTATTTATTCATACTTTTGTCAAAACAGGTTTTCATATCCTCATCCGTGATTTTTCTGATAGGCTTGCACGGATTCCCCACAGCTACGCAGTCGGACGGAATATCCTTTACAACAACGCTTCCGCCGCCGATTACAACATTACTTCCGATTGTAACGCCCGGCATGACCTGAACTCCTCCGCCAATCCACACATTGTCGCCAACGGTAATCGGATAGGCATACTCAAAGCCTGCGCGTTTCTTCTCGGATAATCAACAGGATGACCTGCCGTGTAAAATCCACAGTTTGGTGCAACAAAAACATTGTCGCCGAATTTCACCTTTGCACAGTCGAGAATCACCATATTGTGGTTTGAATAGAAATTCTCACCGAGTTCGATATTGTAGCCGTAGTCGCACCAGAACGGAGCGGTAATGTAGAAATTTTCCTTTGTACTGCCGACAATTTTCTTTATAAGAATTTTTGAGTCTCTTCATCTTCAAACGGAAGATTGTTGTACTCTCTGCAAAGATTTTTTAACCGAACAGCGTTCATTGCGAAGCTGTTTGTCGCCCATTGGATTATACATCTGCGAATTAAGCATTTTTTTTTTTTTTCAGTCATAATTTTCTCCGTTAATAAATCACATAACAAAATTTACATAACAACGCTTATTATATTATAATCTCACCTTCAATACAAGTAAATCCAAAAATTAATTTACTTTTCAACTGACAACAAAATTCAATTTTAAAAATTCATAGGGAGGATAATGGGACAGCGGTCTTTTGTATAATATAGTTACATTGAAAATATCAATGGAATTTGCAGAAAAAAACGATTAAATTATGAGATTCCGTTTTGATTTGAGGAGGAATTATTATGGAAGAAAAAAGAAAAACCGTCACATCAACCGAAGTAAAACGCAGATACAATCAAAAAGTTTACAGTCAAATTTCATTTTCCGCCCCAAAGGAACTTGTTGAGGAATTCAGAGGGATATGCAGAAATATCGGAATTTCACAGGCAAGTGTTTTCAAAAAAAAAAGTTTATCGCCGATTTTGTTGAAAAGTACAGATAAAATCAAAACCACTCGTTGAACGGATGGTTGCACTCTGCAGAAAAACCCGAAATTCAAGCTGACCAAATTTCGGGCTTTTTATTTTTGAATTTTAAATTTTTTCAACCTGCTGTTTCAATTTGCAAAAAATTTTAAGAATATATATTCAAAGAAATAAAATTGTGGGTGGTATAATGATGAAGAATATATACAAGGTATGTAGAGGCAACACAGGTTGTCTTTAATTAAGGAAGTGGCAAAATGAAAAAACTATTTACTATTATTGTGTGCAAGGTTCTGAAATTTGTCGGAGGATTGCTCGGCAAGGGCAGCAGTCTGCCGGGACAGATTGCGCTTAAACTCTGCCCCGATATTCTCGGACGAATTGAACTGCCGAAATATATTGTTGCCGTAACAGGCAGTAACGGCAAGACATCTACCGTTGAGATGATTGCACATATTCTTTGTGAAAGCGGCAAAAAAAAGTTGCCTGGAACAAAGAGGGTTCTAACCAGATTGAGGGTGTTACAACTCTTATTCTCGGCAGTTGTACTCTTTCGGGCAAGGTTAAATCGGATATTCTTCTCATTGAAAGTGACGAACGCTTTGCAAAATATACCTTCAAATACATCACACCGACTCATTATGTTATCACAAACCTTTACCGTGACCAGCTCACACGAAACGGTCATCCGGAATGGGTTTACAATGCCGTAAAGGATAGTATTCATCCCGAAACTCAGCTTATTCTTAACGCCGACGATCCGCTTGTTTCGTGCTTTGGCTACGGCAGGGATAATGTTGTATGGTTCGGTGCAGGCAATCTTCCGACCGATACAAAGGAGTTTGTCGGTGTTTATAATGACGGTGCATATTGCCCTCACTGCAAATCTCCTAGGACATATTCAAGCTATCACTACGACCACATCGGCAACTATGAATGCCCTAACTGCGGTCTTAAAAGACAGGATACAAGCTACACAGTTACATCTGCCGATCTTGAAAAAGGCGAAATTACAATCAACAATAAGTACAAGATTGAACTTACACTCAAATCGCTTTATAATGTTTACAATTTGCTTGCGGCATTTACCGTTGCGTCAATCACAGGTGTTGACGGCAACACAATTGCAAAGAGCCTGAGCAATTATGTTCTTAAAAACTTCCGTGTTGTAACATTCACGCTCGGGAAACAGAAAGGGTACGCTTGTTACATCAAAACATGAAAACAGCATTTCGTACAATCAGTCACTCAAGCTTGCCGCATCCGACAAGGATAAGTGCGATGTTTTGATTATTGTTGACGCAGTCAGCAGAAAGTATTTTACAAGCGATGTTTCATGGCTTTGGGACATCAACTTTGACCTTCTCAAAAGCGACAATGTAAAGAACATTGTGCTTGCAGGAACATATTGCAACGACCTTGCAACAAGATTTTCTTTCTCAAAAGTTGACAGAAACAAAATTAAGGTTATCAAGGACATTGAAGAAGCCGTTGATTATCTTGACAATGACCGCAAAGAAAAGATTTATGTAATTACCTGTTTTTCAGACAAGGGTAAATTTCTTGAAAAGGTAAAGGTGGACTGATTATGAAAATTCTTCATTTGTATCACGATATAATGAACCTGTACGGAGAATATGCCAATGTTTCTGCGCTTGAAAGAATGCTTGAAAAGAGCGGTGTAAAATTTACAACCGACAGGCTTACCCTGTTTGACAATGCCGACCTGGGCGATTACGATTTTATCTACATCGGTTCGGGTACAGAAAAAAATCAGAAGCTTGTTTTGCAGGATTTTAAAAAGTACAAGGATTTTCTTGTTGAATACATCAACAGCGGCAAGGTAATTCTTATGACGGGCAACTCGTTTGAAATGCTCGGAAAAACAATTACAGACTCTGACGGCAAGGTTTTTGACGGACTCGGAATTTATGATTTTACAGTTACCGAGCAGAACAAACGCAGAATTACAGGCGATATTGTTTATACATCTGACATTCTCACAAAACCTATTGTCGGCTTTGTAAACAAGTGCAGTGAAATTAAAGGTATTAAAAATCATCTTTTTCTCTGTTAAACACGGTCTTGGCGATTATGAAAACGCAAAAGCAGAGGGCTTGAAGGACAAGAACCTTTTTGCTACTCATGTTACAGGTCCTATTATGATTAAAAATCCGCATTTTCTTGAATATATTGCTTTGCAGATTTCAAAAAATACGGATGGCTTCAAGCCGTGTACGGATTACCTTGACTATGAAAGAGCGGGCTACGAAATTACTCTCGGCGAACTCACAAAAAGATTTGAGGAGTAAGTTTTAATGAACAACGACAATCTTCTTCAGCTTGAGGGAGCAATTGAAAGCGTGGTTTTCCGAAACGATGAAAACGGCTACACGGTAATTGAGCTTGCTGACGGTGACGATTATCTGACCGCTGTCGGAATTATGCCACAGGTGTCGTCGGGTGATGTTGTAAAGCTTACCGGCAAATATACAAATCATCCGAGCTACGGCAGACAGTTTGCCGTGCAGATTTGCGAAATCAGCAGACCTACCGAGGCGGCTGATATTCTGCGTTATCTGTCATCCGGAGCTATCAAGGGAATCGGCACTCAGACCGCACAAAGGCTTGTAAAGGAATTTGGCGAGGCAACGCTTGATGTGCTTGAAAATCAGCCCGAAAAGAGTTGCAATGCTGAAAGGAATTTCTTCGCAAAAAGCCGAGGATTTTTCAAAGCAGTTAAAGCAGAACACAGGCGTGCGAACACTCATGCTTTTTCTCGGCGAGTACGGAATTTCAAACACTGCATCGGTCAAAATTTTCAACGCTTACGGTCCGAGCTGTGTCGATTTAATCAAGAAAAATCCGTACATTCTCTGTCAGGGTGATTTTGGGGTATCGTTTGAGAGTGCGGATTTTATCGCTAAAAAGAAAAAAAATTAGAACCTGATTCAAATGTCCGTATGCGTGCAGGAATCGTATACATTCTTCATCACAATGAGCGAAACGGTCACACCTGTCTGCCAAAGGAAAAGCTGCTGAAGGTTTCAACCGATTTTCTCGGAATTGACGGTGAAAAGGTTTCGGAGTGCATGGAAGAAATGCTGTTTGACCGTTCGCTTATCGAGGATAAGATTGACGACAAAAAATTTGTGTTTCCTCCCAATGTTCACCTCTGCGAAAATGTACATAGCGTCAAGAATAAAAATGTTGCTTAAATTTCCGTCAGAAAAAATTAAAAACATTGACAAGGCGATTGAAAAATGTGAAAAAGAGGACGGAATCGAATATGCCGATTTGCAAAAGAAAAAGCAATCACTATGGCACTTACCGAGGGTATGCTCGTTCTGACGGGCGGTCCCGGTACAGGAAAAAACGACAACCCTCAATGCTATAATAAAAATAATGAAAGCAAACGGCAAAACTGTTTTGCTTTCTGCCCCCACAGGCAGAGCGGCTCAACGAATGAGCGAGCTCACGGGCGATGAGGCAAAAACTCTGCACAGACTGCTTGAGGTCAGCTGGGATAAACATGACAACCCCGTTTTCAACAAGAACGAACGCAATCAGCTGAAATGCGACGCATTGATTGTTGACGAGGTTTCAATGGTGGACGCATTCATTATGGAAAGCGTTATGAGAGCGCTTTCCACAGGATGCAGACTTATTCTTGTAGGCGACTCTCCGACCAGCTCCCTTCCGTAGGTCCGGGTAATGTGCTCGGCGATCTTATCGAAAGCGGACTTATTCCCGTTGTACGGTTGAATGAAATTTTCCGTCAGGCACAGCAGAGTCTTATTGTCACAAACGCACATAAGATTGTGAACGGTGAAATACCCATTCTTAATTCCGCCGACAAGGACTTTTTTTCTTTCTTCAAAGGAACAACAAATCAGAAGTTTCAGCGGTAATAGCTGACCTTTGTGCAAATCGTCTGCCAAAGGCATACGGATATTCTCCGTTTGAAAACATTCAGGTGCTTGCTCCGTCCAAAAAGGGTGAACTCGGAACTGCCGAGCTTAACCACAAATTGCAGGCGGCACTAAATCCGAAGGATGACGATAAGGCGGAAATCACAATCGGTTCAAAAACCTTTCGTACAGGTGACAAGGTTATGCAGATAAAAAACAACTATGATATTCGCTGGTTTCGTGAAAACGGCGAAACGGGCGAAGGAATTTTCAAACGGTGACATAGGAATCATCACAAGGATTGACAGAAAGACAAAATCGCTTGTCGTTAAATTTTTTTGACAAGATTGCAAGATACACCTTTGAATTTGCGGGCGACCTTGATTTCGCCTACGCAATCACGGTGCATAAAAAGTCAGGGCAATGAATTTGACGCAGTTATTATACCGATGTTTTCGGGACCTCCTCAGCTTTACTACAGAAATCTGCTCTACACCGCTGTTACAAGGGCAAAGAAAACGCTTGTGCTTGTCGGCAATCCGTCAACCGTTGAATATATGGTAAACAATAACCGCCGTACAAAACGGTACAGCGGTCTTAAAGAATTTTTACTGAGAGATGACACACTTTATTAAGAAAGTTTTCGGCACAATAAAAGGATTTTTCTTTACGGTTCGTTGTCCGTACTGCGGAAGGGTTATTGAACCGAACAAAAGCTGTTGTGACAAATGCAGAAAAGAATTCCCCGAAATGCCACTTGTACGATATGCAACCGGGAGGGTACATCTGCACCTCTCCTTTCCCCTATGACGGAATTTTTCGCAGGGCAGTTCTTAACTTTAAATTTCACAACTGCGGTGCATATGCCGAATTGCTTTCACACGAAATGGTTCGTTCAATAAAAAGATGTTTACCGTGACAGGGAATTTGACCTTGTCACCTGTGTGCCGATGCACAAGGATACTCTCAGAGAGCGTGGATACAATCAGGCTGAGTTGCTTGCAAAGGAATGTGCAAGGCTTCTCGGCATTGAGTATGCCGACCTGCTTGCCAAAACAAAGAAAAATAAAAACCCAGCACAGCATAAAGGCGGCTGAAAGAGCAAAAAAATGTTATAGGCGTTTACTCGCCGATTGACAAGAATTTAATCAAAGGCAAGCGAATACTGATTATTGACGACATTATTACAACAGGCAGTACGCTTGGCGAATGTGCAAGAATACTTAACAAGTGCAAATGCGGTGAGATTTGTTGCTGTACGCTTTGCACATCTCTGCTGATATAGCATTGGAGTGATTAAAATGGATATAGCTGTTGATCTCGGTTCTGACAGAACAAGAGTTTTTATTGAAAATAAAGGAATAGTGCTTGATGAGGCGAGCGTTGTTGCGTTTGATGTTGACACCTACGACATTGTCGGCGTCGGCAACGAGGCTTATAAGATGATTGGCAAAACGCCTGCAGGCATAAGAGCAATGCACCCGATTGATGACGGTGTTATTTCACGCTCCGAACTTGTTGAGGATATGGTTTCAATTCTTATAAAAGAGGTCAGTCCGTCAAAGGTGACTATGCCGAGAGTTGTTGCTTCAATCCCGAGTGAGGTTACCGAGGTTGAAAAAAGAAGCGGTTGTAAACGCAGTAAGCTCAATCGGTGTTCGCAAGGTGTATCTTATTGAAGCACCAAAAGCGGCGGCAATGGGCTGTTCGCTCGACATAACAAGTCCTCACGGCATTCTGATTGCAGATGTCGGCAGCGGTACGGCAGATATTGCCGTGCTTTCTCTCGGCGGAATTTCGGTTTCCAAGTGCATAAAGTCGGCAGGCTGTGCAATGGACGAAGAAATCGTTAAATACATCAGAAAAGAGCATAACCTGATTATCGGCACAAACATGGCAGAGGCCTGCAAAAAGGCTGTTGGCTGTGTAAAAATTCCGAAAGAGCCTAAGCTTTTCAGAGTTAAAGGCAGGGATGCCGTAAGCGGTCTGCCTAAATTTATTGATGTTGGCTATGCCGAAATCAAGCCTGTAATTGAGGATATTGCGCTTAACATTATCAGGGCAATTAAAGATGTGCTTGAACAGACTCCGCCCGAGCTTGTCGGTGACATCTACACGGACGGTATAATTTTGACAGGTGGTCTTGCCAAGCTGACGGGATTTGCAAGGCTTCTCAGCGAATCCACAAAGCTGAAAGTAAGAGTTCACAAAGCCGCCGCTGACTGCGTTATCAACGGTTGCGGCAAGGCAATCGAATATATTGACCATCCCGAAAAAATACAGCCGGGTGCAGTCAATCCGCTTATAGAGGCATTTTAATTATAATTTTAAACATTTTATCCGCAGATTTTACCGTCTGCGGATTTTTTGTAACATGGTATTGTCAAATCCGAAAATATGATTTAACAGTTGTCTTTATTCCGTTTCAGTACCGTACTTTTTTCTTCTTTTTTACATAAAAATCTCCCCTTAAAGCATTCCCTGAAAACCATGTTTTTCAAGAGTCTGCTTTAAAGGGGATTATATCAGTTAACAATTGTTCTCCGCTTTTGTTTTATAGTTCATTATTCTTTCAAGAAATATCTGTACTTTTTCTTTGGCTATCTCTCCGCTGTTTTCAATTTCGGTATCGTCAATGTAAAACTTGTGTTCAGCGGATTTCTTCAAAATATCAAGCAATTTTTTCTGTTCATCCGCTTTGTTAATGAAAACGGACACGGCACAATCACAGGCTATGGAAAATTCTGCCGGTGTTTTTGAAACAAGTGCGTCGTAAAACCTTTCTTTTTACGCTTTCAAATTTATTTTCCGTGTCAGTCGGCAAAAGCTTTGTAATCATCTTCCAGGTATTCCACGCAAGAAAGCCATTGCAGTTGTCAAGACCTTTGGCAACAAATTCAAAGAACGGATAGACAAGTTTCGGATTTACTTCGCAAATATACTCAAGAACCTGTTCCGCCCAGTGAGCATTTGCGTAATCATCGTCAAGAAAAATCTCAATAAGCAAAGGAACAGTCAGAATTTCTTTGCTTGCAAGCTGTGCGTAATATTCTTTTTCAAACCTTTGTTCAAATTCCTGAAAAATCTGCTCTGTTTTCATAAATTCCCGTCCATAAATTCACTTAAATTTTGGTTTAATACTCCTAATATAATACTGTATATTACATTCTTTTTCAAGGAAAATCATATTAAAAGTAACATTCCCCCGAATTTTATCGGAGGGAATGCTTTACTGTTAGCAGAATATTAAGAAAAGGTTGTTGTCTGTAGTTCTGTTATTCTGAATAGCTTACCCAGACACCGCCGGACTTTGAACCCGGATTTGCACGGAAACAGTTCTTACCGTCAGCAACTGTCAAGTCGTTTGTCTGTGTTTTCCATGTTGATTCTGTGTCCTTAAAGAGGAAACAGTTTGCACCGGGGCTGAGTGGTGTGTCAAAATCGTAGTACCAGATATCTGTACCTGCAATCTTATTCATGTGAGCTGCTGCGTTGCCGAGTCCGCTCTCTGCCCAACCGTAGATATAAACATCAGTATAGTGTGCCTTTGAGTTATCAAAGTAAACTCTTGAAAGTGTGAATGCAGGCTTCTGCTCCGGAACATACGGAGCTGTTGAAACAGCTTCGTCATTGCTGAGTGCGATGCAGTTGTTTGTCTTTGAAACTGTTGCATCCCAGCAATTGTAAACATTACCGTCATCACCGCCTACAGGCTTTTCGTCAACCTCTGAAAGAGAACGATAAACGCTGACATTTGAAACTGTTGCAGGAACTTCAACTGTGTAAACATTCGGGTAAGCGTCTGTATCCTGCTCAAACTGATAGCTTGCACCTGTGTCAAGGTCATAAGCAAAGAGTGAAACACCGTCAGATGTCATCCAGCCAAGCTTAGTCTTGAAGTAAAGAGTGTATGTGTCAGCAGGCTTTGTTGTAGGCTGTGCAGTTGGCTTTACGGTTGTAGGCTCAGCGGTAGTCGGCTCAGGTGTTGTCGGCTGTTCTGCCTGATAAACATCACCCGTGCGGCCCCAGTCTTTGAGATGAACAATGTACTTCTGAATCAATGTTGCGTCAACAACAGAGATTGTATTATCCCCATTAACATCAGCAAGAATCTGCTTGTCAGCCGAAAGTGTTTCAAGCTGAGCGACATGTTTCTGAACGAGTGTTGCGTCAACGATTGTAATGTCACCGTCACCGTTTACTTCACCGTAAACAGCATTACCCGAAGGCTCTGTTGCGGGCTGTGCGGTTGTAGGCTGAGTTGACGGAACAGGCTTTGTTGTAGGTTCTGCTGCAGAACCCTTTGTAACATCAGTAGCCTCAATCTCAACCTTTGTAGGTGTAAGAGTTGTATCCTCCCATGTACCTGCCTTTGTAAGCGAGAATGCCTTTGATGAACCGTTGAGGCTGATAGGTGTACCTGTTCTGCCCGGATACTGCTCGCCGCCTTTTTCAGAGATGATTACTCTTGTGTTGGCTGAAGTTGAAAGGTCAAAATCCGACGCAGCCTGGTTTTCATCATCCTCATCAGCTGAAATACTTGATGACTTCGGAACTTCGTAGTAATAGTAACCTGTTGCAGGATCAAGAGTCATTGCTTCGCCCGGCCAGTTTGCATTCTTGTAAACAGTACCCTTGTTTGTGGTTTCATCAAAGATGTAAACCTGGTAAGGTGCTGACCAGCCCTTCTTGTTAGCAGGGTTGAAGAATACATACACTCCCGATTCCTGAGCGGTACTCTTTGCGTACTTATAAACCATTGAAGAAGTCTTTACACCGTCGGTTGCCGTAACTGTGAGATTGATTGTTTCGCCCGGCTTATAATCTGAACCGATGCGGATTGATGTTGTACCCATAAACTTAACAGGAGTTGAATCATCAAGACAGTAAGTACCCGATGTTGCGTTTTTTTCAAGACTGAGTGTAAGGGTCATTGTGTCGCCCCTGAACGAACCGCTTTCAACAGAGTTTATTGCCTTCGGGGTTGTTGTACCGTTGTAAACAACAGCAACACCCGTGTTGCCGATTGAACCTGTGAGAACGCCGTTTGCAACCGTAAACTCAGCACCTGAAACCGTATCCGTATATTTGCCGTCTGCAAGACCTGTGCCGGAAATACTTACGCTTGCGTTTGTACCTTTACAATTTGAAAGAACGATACCGCTTGTGCCTCTTGCAACATAAGCAATGTCGCCTGAAGAACCGAGCTTTTCAGACTGACCTACAAAAAGGTTGTGGAACTTGTTAATTTCGGAAACAGCTGCTGTGCTCTTGTAAGTTGAATCCGTTGAAATGTTACCCATGAGAGCTGTTCCCGGACGGGCAAAGAAAAGTGCTGTTGAATCTTTTTCTTGATGCAACGATTGCCCATGCCTTTACAACATTTTCATCCGAAACATCGGCAGTGTTTGAGAATCCCGATGAACCCGAGCTGCCCTCGTATGTATCGTGGCTTTCTGCCCAGAGAACTGCATTTGACGCTGCAACACCTGATTTGTATTTCGCATTGGTAGCTGTGCTTGCCTTACCCTTTGTGACATTGTAAAGCGCTGCGTCGCCCGTTTTGTTGTCAGTAACATTGATATACTTGGTGTATGAGGAGTAGCTTCTGTCTGCACCGCAGTTGTTAAGAATTTCACCGTAGATGTAGAGGTCATCGCCTGTTTTCTGTGTGTAGTAAGAAGAAGCCGAGGTTGTTATATTTTTCCAGTAATCAGACGCATACTCGCCGTCATCCTCTGTTTCAATATGCTTTGCGGCATCAACAAACGGAAACCGTCAACACCGCAGTCGATGCATTCCTTGAGGAGGTTGATAATGTATCCCTGAACAGCAGTATCGTTTGTTACAAGGTCAGGACACTTTGAAACATGACCCTGAACAACTGCCTGAACCGAACTGTCGTTTGCATCGCCTTTGTACGTACGGGTGTAGGTTTTTCTTTTCTTATAGAACTCAGGCTCGTACTTTTTAACCTGATTGCTCACAGTCTCCGGCCTAGCTTCATCGGCATTTGCAATATGGTTTGAAACGATATCGCAGATGATTTTGATGCCGTATTTGTCAGCCTCATCACAAAGTGATTTAAGATCATCCTTTGTGCCGAGCCATGACTCCTCTGCAATATGGAAGCTGATCGGCTGATAAAGCTTCCACCACTGACCTGTTACATCGCCTGAGGTTGAGTAGTCCTTTGGCTGCTGAACGGGAGAAGTCTGAACTGTTGTGTATCCTGCCGCTGCAATTGCGGGAAGGTTTTCTTTGATTGTATTGTAAGACCAGTTGAATGCGTGGAGCATAACACCGTCGCCGACCTTATCACGAAGGGTGCTGTCGGCAGATGCAGTCTGTGCGGAATCAACCTCGGCAGCATTTACGGAGGTAATTGCCGCAAAAGAAGATGTCAGAAGCGCAGACGCAACAACAAGACTTGCAATCTTTTTTTGCTTTCTTCATAGGGAAAACATCCTTTCATAAAATTTTCGATTTCATTATAACAAATTTCACCAAAAAAGTATATACTTTATGTTACAAATTCGAGGGCTGTTTTTTGTGCAGATTACACGGTTGTAAAATTTTTTTAACAATAATTTTGCACCAAAAAGCATTATATTTAACCTTTTCTGACTCTGTATGAGCTTTACTTCTTTAAAAAAGAATATTAGTGATGCAAATTTGATTTTCTTTTTACACGATATTGATTGACATTTTTATGCATTTAGAATATAATCAAAGAGCAGTTGTCCCCTGATGCTTATGTGACGGGTGACATTTCGGAAAATTTAAATTGTATTGCGTGCAATCGCTTTTAAGCGGTTAATAAGGATTTTGTGTAAAGAAAAAGGACGGGGCGACACAGCCGTCTTATTTTTCTGTTCAAAAATTCTGAGCATCATGGTTATGTCTTTGCAGAAACGGCAGAGCGGACTGTGTTCGCCTGCATTTTTCAGGCTGACACAATCCGCTTTATTTTTTACGGATTTTACTGTTATCACAACGGAACAGGGGTGCATAAATGGAACAGACATCAAAGAAAACAATAGTTTCACTCAAGGATATTTTCATCAAATTTGACGGTGAGGTAATTCTTAACCACATCAACCTTGATATAAATGAAAAGGAATTTGTAACTATTCTCGGTCCGTCAGGCTGCGGTAAAACCACAACCCTGCGCATCATCGGCGGTTTTGTTGAACCCGACAGCGGCGATGTCATTTTCGGCGGCAAAAGAATTAACGGAACTCCTCCGAATAAAAAAAATGTAAACACGGTATTCCAGAAATATTCTTTGTTTCCCCACCTCAATGTTTTTTTGATAATGTGGCTTTCGGACTCAAGCTTAAAAAGATGCCGAAAGATGAAATAAAAAAGCGTGTAACCGATATGCTTGCAACCGTTGACCTCAAGGGTTATGAAAAGCGTTCCGTTGCAAAGCTTTCGGGCGGTCAGCAGCAGCGTGTTGCAATTGCAAGAGCGCTTGTGTGCGATCCCGAAATCATTCTGCTTGACGAGCCTCTCGGTGCTCTTGACCTTAAACTGCGTAAGAGTATGCAGCTTGAGCTTAAGGAAATCCAGCAGAAAACTCAGAAAACATTTATATATGTTACTCACGATCAGGAAGAGGCTCTGACCATGAGCGACCGTGTTGTTGTTATGAACAACGGTGTAATCGAGCAGATTGGTTCTCCCGAGGATATATACAACGAGCCTGTGAACGCATTTGTTGCAGACTTTATCGGTGAGGCAAATATTCTCAACGGAATTATGCTTGATGACTGCAGAATTCAAATTCTCGGCAAAGAGCTTGAATGTGTTGACAAGGGATTCGGCAGGAATACTCCTGTTGATGTTGTCATCCGTCCCGAGGATATTGAAGTTACCTCTCCCCGAGAGGACGGTCAGCTTGTCGGAACTGTTGAGAACACAACCTTCAAGGGTGTTCACTATGAGATGAGCGTAAGATGCGGAAAGTGTGAAATTCTTATCCACTCCACTAAATCGGCTGAAATCGGAAGCAAAATCGGTATGAGGGTTATCCCGTTCAACATTCAGATTATGAACAAGCTTCTTCCGTTTTACGATAATGTTATTGAGACAACCGTTACATACGCAAATCAGAACGACAATTACTTTGAATTTGAGCTTGAGGGCGAAACCGTTACCGTTCCCGATAAATACTATGAAGAAGGTACAAAGCTAAAAATCACTCTGCCGCCCGACGCTCTTTCGCTTGCAGGCGACGGCGTGGGCGATATTAAAGGATTTGTACATTGAATCCGTAGTTTACAAGGGTGAACACAACGAAATCATTCTTGAATCGGACGAAAGAAAGTGGCTTATGCTCAGCGATACGGACGAGCAGGTCGCAACCTATGTTCCGCTTTCATTCAACTTTTCAAAGGCTCGGTTTGAGGTAATCTCAGAGTTTTCGGAAAAGGAGGGCTGATAAATGAAATCACGCAAGCCCTCTATTCCCTACATAATCTGGATGGTTGTTTTCACAATGATTCCGATTATTATGATTGGCTTTACCGCCTTTACCGACAAGAACGGTAATTTTTCGCTTCAGGCATTTACAAATGCGTTTTACTACACAAATATTTTTGTAAAATCACTTTGGATTGCGCTTATTTCAACGGCAATCTGTCTTGTACTTGCATATCCGCTTGCATACCTTCTCACGAGAATGAAAGAATCAACCCAGAACACGCTCATTATGTTGCTTATGATTCCTATGTGGATGAACTTTCTGCTTAAGAATCTACGCATGGGTGACGCTTTTGCAGGACAACGGTCCGATTGATATGATGCTTTCGCTTTTGGGTATTCATTCAACCTACATCGGCAACACGGGTGCGGTAATTCTCGGAATGGTGTATGAATATCTTCCGTTTATGGTTCTGCCGATTTACACCGTTATGAGCAAAATCGACAACGGTCTTATTGAGGCGGCGCAGGATCTCGGTTCAAACAACTTTACCGTATTCAGAAAGGTTGTCGCACCGCTCAGCGTTCCCGGAATTATTTCGGGTGTGACAATGGTATTTGTTCCGAGTGCAAGCACATTCCTGGTTGCACAGTATCTCGGCGGTCCGGACGACATTATGATTGGTGATGTCATTGAAAAAAATATTCTGGACAGACCAAAACACGGGTTCGGCAATTTCATTGATATTAATGATTTTTATTTTCGTGTTCCTGATAATCATGAACTTGTTCGGTGATGAGGAGGCGATTGCATAATGAAAAAGAAAAAAAACAGGTATTCTTTCAAAAATTTACATTGCAATCCTGCTTATTTTCCTTTATTCGCCCATTGCCGTACTTATCTTCTATTCCTTCAACAACGGCAAAACTACCGTCTGGAAAGGATTTACATTCAAATGGTATGTACAGCTTTTTCGTGACGACAATATTATGAACGCATTGTGGAACACTGTTATTATTGCCGTTCTTGCATCTGTTTTTGCAACAATACTCGGAACTGCCGCCGCAATCGGCATCAGCAATTTCAAGGGCAAAAAAAGAATGCTTATTCAGAATGCATCAAACATTCCGATCATCAGCCCTGACATAGTAATGGGTGTTTCTCTCATGCTTTTGTTTACGACTCTCGGAGTTATCTTTAACTTTGAAATGGGATTTTTCACGGTTTTAATTTCGCACATATGCTTTTTGTGTTCCGTTTGTTGTGCTTAATGTTATGCCGAGAATCAAACGAATGGATCAGAGCATTTACGACGCCGCCCTTGACCTTGGCTGTAACCAATGGCAGGCATTTTACAAGGTAATTATTCACGAGCTTATGCCGGGTATTTTCTCGGGTCTGCTCATGAGTTTTTACATATTCTCTTGACGATTTCATCATAACATATTTCACAAGAGGTGCAAAATTCCAGAACCTCTCTATTGAAATTTACTCGATGACTCACAGGAGAATTTCACCGAAAATCAACGCTCTTTCCGCACTGCTTTTCCTTGCTGTACTCATTGTTATGGTTATTATTAATCTGCGTGACAGACACGAAGAAAAGGTGCAGAAAAAGAGAACTTGATTTTAAAAATTTTATTAATGGGAGATTGAGAAATGAAAAGAATCATCAGCATTGTCCTTGCATCTGCAATGACGGCAACATGTGCGGCTTGCCTTTCAGGCTGCGGCGGAGGTGCTTCGGCTGACTCAGCTGACGCAGGAGAAGTTAATGTTTACAACTGGGGCGAGTACATTTCAAACGGCGAAGATGACTCACTCGACATTATCGAGGAGTTTGAAAAACGCACCAACATCAAGGTAAACTACACAACCTATGAAACCAACGAAGAGCTTTACAATATGCTGAAAAACAGTAATGTAAGCTATGATGTTGTCATTCCGTCCGAATATATGATCAGCAGAATGATTGATGAGGATATGCTGTTGGAGCTTAACTTTGACAATATTCCTAACTACAACAATCTTATGGATCGTTTCAAAAAGCTTGCCTGCGATCCCGAAGGTAAATATACCGTATGCTACAGCTGGGGCGTAACAGGTATGGTTTATGACAAAACAAAGGTTAAAACAAAGCCCGATTCATGGGACGCACTTTGGAACAAAGACCTTTCAGGTCAGATTCTTATGTTTAACAACAGCCGTGACGCAATGGCAATTGCAATGCAGCTTGAGGGCATTAATCCTGCTAACTGCACCAAGGAAGATGTTGACAAAGCCGCCGCTAAGCTTAAAGAGCAGAAGCCTCTCCTTAAAAAAATATGTAATGGATCAGGTATTTACTGAAATGGAAAACAGCCAGTCGGCAATTGCTCCGTACTACGCAGGCGACATTATGACAATGATTGATAACAACGAGGATCTTGACTACGCAATGCCAAAGGACGGCTCAAACCTTTTCTATGACGCAATGTGTATTCCGAAATGCAGTAAAAACAAGGAAAATGCAGAGAAGTTCATCAACTTTATGCAGGATCCGGAAATTGCCGCCGCAAACTTTGAATATCTCAACTATGCAACACCTAATCAGGTTGCATATGACGATTACATTGATGAAGACGCAAAGAAAAAACGAATTCATCTTCCCGAGTGACGAGTATCTTGACAAATGCTATGTATTTTCAAATGTTTCCGATGAGGTTTATTCCTATATGCAGGAACAGTTTGTAAAAATCCAGGCAGACTGATAAGCAATAAAATTAATCCCGAGCAAAGCTTTTGAAGGCTCTGTTCGGGATTTTAATTTTGGTAAATTTTTAAAAATTAATCATCCCCCATTTACACAGCCTTTAAATTTTATGTTATCTGAAAAGTATTATTCCTTATTTTAAAGGGTTTCCATGACAGGTTGTCATATTTGCTCTGCGAACACTCAAAATACACAGAATTAACGGGGATTCGCTCAATCTTACAAATAGATTTCAATTGCCTTGTTTTGATTGACAAATTAGGAAAAAGTAATAATATAATATATACTGTTAAAGAGTGCATAATACATTTTTCGATTTTATTCACTTGCAGGCGGGCGCCTGTGCATCACAAAAGAGATAGGATGGTATAATAATTGTTTACAATTTTAAAAAGAACATCGTGGCTTCGGAAAGCAGATTTTGCTCCTTGCCAAAAACGAACTTATTAAAACTTACAAAGGCGCCGTAATCGGTCCTCTTTGGGCTGTTGTTAAGCCTGCGTTTACAATTTTTGTTTACTGGTTCGCTTTTTCCTGCGGTATCAAACAGCTTAAAACACTTCACCTTGACATCGGCGGAGCACAGCCTTTTTCCATTGACTTCTTTACTTTTTATGTTCATCGGTATCATTCCGTGGTTCTTTATTCAGGACAGCATAACGCAGGGTGCAAAGGAACTGAGAATCAACCGTCAATTTATTACAAAGGTTAAGTTCCCCGTTTCAACAATCCTTACTTATACAGAGGTTTCAAGGCTTTTTGTTCACCTGATTCTTATGGCATTTATGTACGCATATGTACTTTTCACAATCGGACCGAGCTGGTACAATCTGCAATTTTTCCTGTACTGTCCGTTGATGTTTATCTTCTTCCTTGCACTCACATGGTCAACAGCCCCGATGTCTGCGTTCAGTAAGGACTTTGAAAGCCTGATTGTTTCCGTTATGTCAGGTATTTTCTGGTTATCTGGTATTATGTACAACTCCTACGGCTTTGATTCGCCGTTTCTCAACAAGCTTATGCTTATCAATCCGATTAACTTTTTTCGTAAACGGCTACCGCAACTGTTTCCTCTACAACAGACCGTTCTATGCAAACAAAACGGAATGTCTTGTTTTTTGCAATCGAATTTGTTGTAATTTTCGCCCTTGGTATTTTCAACTACAACAGACTCAGGAAAAAACTTCCTGATGTACTTTAAGGAGGTAATATTATGGCTGCAACAAAAGTATCCGATCCGATTATTACCTTTAAAAATGTCAGCAAAACCTATACTCTCTACAAAGATGACAAGGCAAGATTCAAGGCTCTTTTCTTTAAGCCGAGAAATGCAAAAACGAACAAGGCACTTAACAATGTTTCAATGGTAATCAATCGTGGCGAATCGGTTGGTATTGTCGGTGACAACGGTGCAGGCAAGTCAACTCTGCTCAAGATGATTACGGGCGTTGCATTTCCCGACGAAGGCGAAATCACCGTTGACGGCAAGGTTGCCGCATTGCTTGAGCTCACTGCAGGCTTTTCCATGGAAATGACAGGCAGGGAAAACATTTATCTGAAGGGTTATGTTTCTCGGTCTTGAGGACAGCTACATCAAGCAGATCGAGGAGAAAATCATCGACTTTGCAGAGCTTGGAGATTACATTGACCAGCCTGTAAGAACATACTCAAGCGGTATGAAAATGCGTCTTGGTTTTGCTATCAATGTCAACATTGAACCCGATGTTCTTGTTGTTGATGAGGCGCTCTCGGTCGGTGACGCAACCTTCAAAAAAGAAGTGTAAAAATAAAATTAAAGAGATTATCGAAAGCGGTGTAACCGTTCTTTATGTAAGCCACAATGCCGCTTCGGTTAAAGAAATCTGCGCGCGTTCAATCTTCCTGAAAAAAAGGAACTGTTATGTTTGACGGACCGACAGATGAAACCCTCAGAGTTTATGAGGAATCAAAAAGAAAAAAATAATTCCGTTTCGGAATAAAGCAAAAGCTCCACAATTGCGGAGCTTTTCTGATTTATCTGAGAGGTAAACCCATATGGACTGTACCGTAAAAGGCAATCTGCCCTCCGAAATTTTTGAGGACATTAAAAAAATTGCAGACAGCAGGATAAATTTGCAACAGTTAAAAAACAATACTGTTTTCGTGTCGGACTGTCACGGACTTATTGCATATTACATTATATGCACATTGCTTGAGGGCAATGATTTTTTTTTCGAAAACAACACAAGGGTAATCACCCTTGCAAAAAGCCGTGAAGATGCCGAAAAGCAGTTCGGCAACCTTACTCTCCGCAAAGATTTTGTTGTTGAAATCGGAGAGTCAAAGAACTTTCCGGAGATTGAAAGAGCCGACATTGTAATATACTGCAACTGCCCGTGTGAGGTTGCAGAGGAAGATTGCAGTAATCCCGAAATTGCGGATACAATCACTTCGGGCTTTGCAAATGTGCTTGAATATGCAAAAGAGTCAAATGCCGAATCGGTTCTGCTCGTATCTTCATATATGGTTTACGGGGAGGTTTTCAGCGGTAAAAGTAACATTTGCGAAAACGACCTCGGCTATCTTGATCCGACCGATGCCGACAGTGCATACGCACAAAGTATGCGTTCAGCCGAAACACTTGCTGTTTGCTATGCTGAAAAATTCGGTATGAATGTCAAAATCGCCCGTCCCTGCCCCACACTCGGCTGTGTCAGAATGAGCGATGAAAGAAAATGGGCAAAGCTGATTGTCAGTGCGGCAAAAAATCAGAGCATTATGCTTACAGATAACGGTAGCGAAAAATTCAGCTTTTTGCTATGTGACGGACACGGTTTCTGCATTGATTGATATTTTGCTTAACGGAAAAAGTGGCGAGGCATACAACATTTCAAACGATAACGCAAATGTGACAATGCGGGAATTTGCACAGCTTGTAAAATCGGCAAATCCCGAAAAGAATCTCTCCGTAGTGTTCGTTCACAGAAAAGACGAAGAAGAACCCGAATTTTCTCCGTCATCCCCCCACACCGTATGTTTTGTGCAACGATAAAATAAAATCACTCGGCTTTAGTCCGAAAACCCACGCTTAAAGACGGAATAAAACGCAGTATAAGAGCAACAGAACTGCGTGCAGAATTACGAAGGATAAAGTAATGCGTATTAAAGATTTTTTAAACGAATTTGAGGCCGACAGGGCGGCATTGCCCGGAGTTGAAAAAGAAACTCTTGCAAAGCTCAGGAACAAAACAATTGTCATCTCGGGCGGTGAACTTGCAAGGTGTCTTTGCTATGCCTTTCTGTACAATAACGAGGCTAAAAGGCTCGGAATAAAAGTTATCCTTCTCGGCAAATCACGCACCGCAATGGCATCATACCACAGCGAACTCTTGTTAAGAGATGATTTCGATTTTGTCGATTATAATTCTGCATCAGAAATTTCAAGTGCCGACTATGTAATTACAACAGGAATCTGCGGTGAACATACAGACAACAACCCACAGATTATGATTGACGGCATTGCAGAGATAAATGCCTGTGCCAAAATTGCAAAAGCCACAGGCGCAAGAGTTGTCGTTGTGAACGACCAGCAGAATTTACGGCAAAGCCAAACCGCACAGAGTTTATTCCGAAAACGAGTACGCAGAACTTGACGCAACCTCTCTCTCATCGCTTGCAGGTCAGCTTATGAGAACAAGAGAAACCACCTTGCACTCGGTTTTGAAGAACAGCGAATCAACCGTTACAACGCTCAGAACGGGCATAATTTTGGGAGCGTCAAGCAACTTTACAAGCGTGCTTGATCCTGTTTTTTGACGATATAGCCAACCGCCGTGACACAGTTGTTCCTGCAACAAGGGATCGCTGCACCTTTGTTTATATCAACGATGTTTTAAAGGCGATTGTTTTCGCAATGACAAATCTTGAAGAAAACGCAGTTTATAATGTCGGCGGCAAAAGCTGCAACGCATCGCTGATTATGATTGCGGCTGTTCTCAACGATATTTACGGCAGTCGCTGTACAATTGAGTCGGGCGATTTTACGGAGCTTGACGGCTGTGCAATTAATTCAAACAAAATTTCCGTAAAAACGAATGCACTCCCGACATAGACCTTGAAACCATGCTGAAAATCTGCATAATGGACAAGATGAAGTCCGAAAAAGTTCTGCGTATCCCCCACTCACACGAGCGCAGACTTGATTCAATTCACGAAATTCAGCTTGCATTTCTGCTTGAAACCGACAGAATTTGCCGAAAGCACAACATAAAATATTTTCTCGGCGGAGGAACACTTCTCGGTGCAATCCGTCACAAAGGATTCATTCCGTGGGATGATGATGCCGATATTATGATGTTGCGTGAAGATTTTGACCGCTTTTTGCGAGATTGCGCCAAAGGAACTTCCGAGCAATATGACTTTTCAATCGTACCATACGGACAAATCTTGTTTCTATGAATTTGCCAAGGTCAGACTTGACGACACTTTCTTTGCAACCGACTTTGCAAAAGACCATCACGCAATGCACAACGGAATTGCGTTTGATATTTTCTGTCATGATAACACAGCCAATTCAGCAATCGGACGCGAAAAATTCATATGGCTGTGACTCTGTTCACAAGAGCGCTGGTGTTCAATAAATGGAACAATCGCAAGGCTGAAAACGGCAGTAGAATCCAGAGCATTGTAACAAATTTCTGCAAGAAAATATTTCCGCTCAGATTCAGTATGTGGCTTGAAGTCCGTACTTTAAAATTCTTTAAAAACAAAAAGAATGCAAAATATCTCTATGACGGAATGGGCAGAAATATTTATAACGGTGCTTTTCCAAAGAAATATCTTGACGATGTTGCTTATGCCGACTTTGAGGGTTACAAGTTCCCCGTCCCAAAGGAATATGACCAGTACCTTACTTTCCTCTACGGCGACTATATGGAGCTTGCACCGCTGTCAACAAGAATGGGTTGCCACGAAATTGCCCTCTGCGACATCGGAAAATATGACGGGTTCAAAATCCGCAAACCCGATTCTGAAAAATAATCAGCGTAAAACAGACCGATAAAGTAAATGTCACTTGACACTTACCTGTCGGTCTGCTATAATAATATAGCACATTTTGGGTGCTGTTGCGGAATCAGCTGAAGAGTAAGCTCCGCCTCGGTTTCCCCACCGTGTAAAAAATCAAGGGAATTTAAATTGATTATGCAAAAGTTGACACAATCATTTTCAACTTTCCATTTTCAATTTTCAATTTAATAAGCAGGTATGGCGGAATTGGCAGACGCGCATGGTTCAGGTCCATGTGAAAGCAATTTCATGCAGGTTCAAGTCCTGTTACCTGCACCAACAGCCGTTTCTTATGCAGGGACGGCTGTTTTGTATCGCATTGTCGGTCTGTTTTATGGTGATTTTCAAAATATTTGAATTAATTTTGAATAAAAAACGAAAATTATGTTGACAAATCCGAAAATATGGTATATAATAATCAAGCTGTTGTTATTAAACAACATTTCGAGGTGTAGCTCAGTTTGGTAGAGTGCTTGGTTTGGGACCAAGATGCCGCAGGTTCAAGTCCTGTCACCTCGACCAAAAAAAAGGTGGTTTTTTAACCGCCTTTTTCTTTTTTTTGCCAAAATTACTTAAAATGCCTTAAAAGTGGCTTAAACACTGGGTTTTTGAGATTTTAAAAATTCAGTTGAGTAATTTTGAATTAAGTTAAAACAAGATAAAATGCAGTCAAACTTACTGTCAAACTTACTGTCATTTTAGTTTGCCTGCCGATTTTCAAGGAAACAAGATAATATATTTTTAAATTTTATTACACCGTAACACAAAAAGATTTTTCTATTATTAAAACAACAAAGAGGTTAAGCAATTTTTTTTTCTAATGCTTAACCTCTTTTTTTATTTTGTTGATTACAAAGCATTCCCATACCATAACAATCCTCTATATTTTTTGTTCTCAATTAACATTATGCTTCATCACCTACAAAACTGTATATTGTCATCTTAATACTTCCTTTCTATTTTAAATATGATTACTTTCTAAAAATACAATTTAAAATTGTACCCCATATAAAAAGCACAACCCAGCGCTAAACATAGTATTCCACCTACAAGCACCAATACACTGCAAACCACACTATGGTTGCCCCTCTTATACCAATAATATAAATTTAACACACACGAAGTTACTACTACTATTAAATAGTTAAACAATAGCATTAAGCATCCATCAATACCCATATACTCTACAACCTTTCCTTTTATTTTATTATATTTTACCATATATTATATTTTAGTTAAATACTTTCTTGTATAGAAATATTATTTTCTATACAAAAGAGGACTCAACATTGAGTCCTCTTCCCTTGAAATATTAAACCATGATTAAAGTAGTTAATATCAAATGTTATCTGCATTCCCAATGACCGCCGTCTTTAACCTTCTCATCCCAAGGTTTTTACCCATTCTTTGTCTTCTACTGTTTTTGTGCCTGTCTGTACATATTCTGTCTCATGGTGGTATGCACCTGCACCGTTAGTTTCCAGTTCCCAAGTAAGATGAGCCTTTCTCTCCTTAGCATCTTCTATTCATCTTCATGCCACAATTATTACATACATCATAACCTATCCAACCATATACTGGCTCCTCGTGAGTACCTACTACCTTCCAATAGCCATCATGGTGAACTGTTTTGTAGTCGTCTACCCATACCTTCTGCTTTGGCTTTGCTGTAGGTGTTTCAGTCTTTGAAGATTCACTTGGCTTAGCTGGCTTCTGGTTATTACTCGAAGAGTTGCTTGGCTTAGCTGGCTTCTGATTATTACTTGAAGAGTTGCTTGGCTTAGCTGGCTTCTTGTCGTTATCAGATGTATTTGTTTTTGAAGAGTTGTCTTTCTTTGAAGATGTATTTGACTTAGTATCTTCTTTCTTTTCGGTGTTACCCTTGTTGCTGTTGTTTTTGTTAGATACCGTAGTTTTTACATCGTTAACCTTAACTGTAACTGTCTTACCGTCATCAGTTTTTACTTCTACTTTGCCGTCTTTTACTTCGACTTTCTTACCATTCTTATCAGTGATGTTGCCGTCTTTGTCGACCTTTTAGACCGTTATCCTCAATAGCCTTGCTGACCTCAGATGATACAGTTGAAGTCTGTACGGTTGAAGTCTGTACGGTTGAAGATATTACTGACGGTTCTGTCGGTTCTTTCTCAGCGTTACAGCCTGCAAGAATGCTTATGCCGACTGCTGATGTGCCTGCAAGTATTGTAGCACCGCAGACAACGGCAATTACCTTGGTTTTTACTGTCGCAGTTGCTGTTGCCTTTACGATAGATGAAACTGTTGACTTTGCACCTGTCGCAAAGCCTTTTGTTGCAGATGTTGCAAGTGTCTGTCCGTTCGGGAGCTTGATTGTAATGTTCGGTACTGCAAGGCTCTTTTGCTTCTTCCTTGAAAATAGTTGTAAAGAAAGGTACAACAACAACACCGTGAAGCTTGTCACCGCTTTTTTTTTTCGTAATCTTCAATTGCAGTTTTCATCTTTGCCCTTGAATAATTGAGCCTTGAAAGCACAGTACCCCTTGAAACATTCAAAGACTTCTGCGATTTCATCAACAGTCATTTCATTAAAATAGTGCATAATCACTGTCTGATACTGAACATCGGACAGTACTTCCTGCATAATCGAAAGAATAATTTCTCTCTTTGCCTTGTCTGAAATGTATTCTTCGGGAATTGATATACGCTCGTCAACTATTGCCTGATTTTCAAAAATTTCATCGTCCAGTTGGATTTCACCTTTACCTTTCAAATAATTTTTTGCACTTATTAACGGCAATTCTGTTAAGCCAACTTCTGATTTGTGATGATTTTTCCAAAGATTGGATTTTTAAAAAAGCCGTTATGTAAGTTTCCTGCATAATGTCCTGTGCGGTTGTTTCGTTCTTTAAAAAGCTGATACAAGTAAACCACACTTCACGCTCTGTAAGCTTGTAGAGCTTTTCAAATGATTTGTTATCTCCCTTTTTTAATTTTCTCTACTAAGTGGGAAATGTTCATAAAATAACCTCCTCTCATTTCCTTTCATAATATAGACAATTTAAAACGGCTTTTGATTTTATAAAATCCGAAAAAATTTTAAAATTTTTCAAATTTTGTCGATTTTTTTTAAAAAGCAAATATTTTTCGCATAAAACAAAAAGTGCGTAGCTGAAGCTACGCACGAAAAAATACATAGCTTTGATTGTTGCGACACAATATTTCACTTATAAGGTGTGAAAAGTAAAGCCTGTATTTTTACCAAAATAAAAATACACACTTAGGTGAACTTAAAATTAAATTTTTGTTTGGCATTTTTATTTTGGCATACAATATGTGAAAATTCAATATTATTTTAAATTAACTTTTAAAATTTATGTAAAAGAATTTAACAATATCAATTCCGTACTATCATATTTCTGTTTATCAAACATCCGTTTACAAGCAAAAAGTATATCGTTGTATCATTGTTATTGTACAGAATTAAATTTGCATAAAAAAAAAAATCAGGCAATCGTTATGACTGCCCGATTTGTTTTTGGAAAATTACAATTTTAATCCTATTTATGCACTGTTTTACACGCACTAACCGTAATCAAAGTGCCATGACTTTTTGAGAGATTTCTGCCGGAGATGACACTGTGCCGACGCACTTGTACTCTTCGGTTTCTTCCTTGGTTTTAAAGCCCCAGCCGTATAGCACAGCGAGGAAGTCCATACCTATTTCTTCCGCACCCTTTGCCTCGATTGTGCTGTCGCCGACAAGGATACTTTCTTCAACAGAAACTCCTGTCTGCTCACACGCCTGCAAAAGCAGATGACTCTTTGTGAGGTTTGTACCGACATCTGTTGCACATACTGCGTCGAAAACATCCGACGCCTCGTAGGTTTCAAGAATATCCGTTGTGAACATTCTGTGCTTTTGAGTTGCTATTGCAAGCTTAAAACCGCTTTTCTTGAGTTCACGAAGAGCGTCATAAATTCCGTCATAGACGGTGAACATCTCTTTTCCTTTCTGGGAATAAAGTTTACTGTAATTCTTTACGGCATATTCAATTTCGTCATCACTCATATTAAAGAGCGTTTTAAATCCGTATTCAAGCGGTGCGCCGATTACTCCGTAGAGTGCACTGTGTTCAACAGGCTCATAGCCCATTGCAACTGCTGTTGTATTGAAACAATATAAAATTCCGGGGGCTGTGTCGGCAAGAGTGCCGTCAAAGCCAAAAACAACTAATTTTTTCATAAAACCACCCAATCTGCAAATAGATAAATTCATAAACAATTTTTTTTTAAAAGTCTTTGTCCTGCAAATATGGAAATGCATCTCAAGGGAAATTATACCATTTTACGGAGATAAATACAATACTAATTACTCCACAAGTATTAATTTGGGAATAAAAGTGCCGAAAAAATATGCAATTATTGTTCTTTTGCAAGCACATGCCAATCGAAACAAGTCGAAAATCAGAGCTTTCAACTTACTTTATTTCTTGACAACATCGTGTGTGCGTTATAAAATTGAAGTACATTATATTGAAAGGTTATTATACTATGGCTTCTGCAAAGCATAAAAATCCGCCTGCCAAACCCAAAGAAAAATATTCGGTACAGCAGGCGCTTACAAACTACTATCTGCTTATTATGTTCACGCTTTTCCGTTGTTTTTTTTTACCGACGCATATTTTAACATCAGGCATGACAAGTATTACTTTTTCATTATATTGACGGGTATTCTCGTTATTGCGGAATTTCTTATTATTATGACCGCAAGCGTTGATAAACCGCCGGAAGACCCAAAGCTTGAAAAGCCTAAACCAAAGCATTTGTATGAAGAGCTTTCGTTTATGGACTGGGCATTTATTGTATTTCTCGGGATAAATGTCATTTCAACGCTGTTGTCTGCAAACCCTTTGGATGCACTTATGGGTACTCAGGGACGAAACAACGGACTTGTGCTTATGGCATTTTACACCGCAGCATATTTTATGATTACAAGGTGCTTTAAATATTTTGAATACATATTCGTTGCGCTTGCGTTCGGTTCAATGATAGTTTATGCACTTGCGGTACTTAACTCATTCTATATTGATCCTCTCGGGATGTTTACTCTTCTCACCGACCAACAGACTATTACCGACTTCACTTCAACAATCGGCAACAAGAATCTGCTTTCAAGCTACATCTGCATCGCTATGCCTGTTATGATTGCAATGTCGGTTATCACGGAGAAAACCTTGCTCAGGGCAATTTATCTTATTGCAACAGGATTTGGCTTTGCGGCTCTTATGACTGCCGACAGCGATTCCGGCATTCACGGCATGGCTGTATTTATGATTATTTACCTTGTATGGTTTTCAAACAGCCTTGTCAGACTGAAAAGATTTTTCCTTTCGGCAACTGTTATGCTGTTGTTTGCAAAGCTGCTCAGATTGTTCTCGCTATGCTTTGACGACAAAAAAGTAAGGGCTTTGATAAGTTTCAGGAAATTTTCGTTTTCTCAGGCATCGGCTGGATATTGCTTGCAGCTTGTGCCATTATTACAGGGGATTTTGTATCTTATTGATTACAAAAACCAAACATCACAATTTCAAAAAGCCGTGCCGATTGCTCTTGCCGTTGTATTCGGATTTTGTGCTGTTGCCATGATAGGAATTATGGTTTATTTCAGCTGTATTGACACAGAAACCGACCTCGGCAGTTTTGAAAGAATTATCCGCTTTAACGATAAATGGGGTACACACAGAGGCTTTATGTGGATAAGGTCGATATGGATTTTCGGCGACGCTTCATTCATTGAAAAGCTGTTCGGCGTAGGTCCGGATATGTTCTACTCCGCATTCAGTCCGTACTTTAACGACCTTTCAAAATACGGTGACAGCTCAACAAATGCCGCTCATAACGAATATCTAAACTACCTTATCACAATCGGAATTACGGGACTTCTCTCCTATCTTGCCATTGTGTGCGGTACGATTAAGAACGCAGTTAAGTATGCAAAGGAAAATCCGATGCTGATTGCGTGCGTTTCGGCTGTTATCTGCTATGCTGTTCAGTCTGTTGTAAACCTTTATCAGCCGATTACAACTCCGCTGTTTTTCATCTTCATAGCTTTGTGCGAGGCTTTTGTAAGAAACGCCAAGGCTGAAAAAATCTGCCGTATAAATATTATGACTGCATTTCAATTCGGATAAGAAGATTCTGCATTGACTCGTTGCGGTCACGGCGGTATCGTCCCAGCTCGTAGAGGCTGTCGGGATTTTTAGTAATTATATTGGGCTTTTCCGTACAGGTTAGTGTACACGAAAAGCCCATTTCTTTTATCAGCTTTTCGGTCAGGTCATTTTTTGCACCGAATGGATATACAAAGCAGGTCGGTTTTTTTCCTGTTGCATTTTCAAGCAAGGCTTGAGCTTTGACAACATCTTCCGTAAGAATAGATTTATATGCTTCGTCACTCTCCCCCCGCTTTTGGCAAAACACCCTTTCGTGATTTCAAAGAATGCATATCGTACGAATGATTCTGAATTTCAACATAGCCAGAATCCGGACATTTCTTTCATATCGTCAAAAGTTATATGACCGTAGGTCACGGAAATGTCCTTGGTTTCGGTGAATTTTTTTTTCGGACACTGACGCAATCGGAGATATGACCGCCTTGCAGTTGTATTTTTTCGAGCAAAGGGAGTGCATAATAATAATTATTATAATAGCCGTCGTCAAAGGTCAGCATAATGCATTTTTCGGGCAATGATTTTTTTGCCGTAAACATAATCGGTAAGGTCTTTTACAACAACGGTTGTGTAGCCGTTTTCGGTAAGATATTTTAAATCGTTTTCAAAAAGAGTCGGTGAAACGGTGTAGTCATTTTGCAGTTTTTCATCCTTTAAAAGTGAGTGATACATTATTACGGGCAGTTTTACGCTGTCGGTATCAGCCGTTGTTTCTTTGACTGCGCCTGTCATTACCGATATTAAAATTACCGCAGACAGGAAAAGTGCCGTAAAAATGATAATTTTTACTGTTTTGTTTGATTTCACTATATTTCCTCCCCAATTCTTTGTGCAAGATTTTTTTATCTATAATTCTTTATTGTAAATATAATCAAACAACTGCGTGATAGAATATAGCCAAAGTTAATACTGATTACTGATTTTGGCCAATCGGTACTGACTAATATTGCATAAGGATTTATGAATTATGGCAAAAAAGAAATGTCAGCTCAAAACGCAATGCAATTTACAACGCTGTGTGCGGTACGGACACTCATCCGAGCGCACGCTGGGTTTATGATAAATTAAAGCCCGAAATTCCCGACCTTAGTCTTGGCACGGTTTACAGAAACATTGCTCTTTTTAAGGATGAAGGAAAGGTCAGCGTTATATGCAATGTAAACGGTGAGGAGCGTATTGACGGCAACACAGAGCCACACCCCCACTTTGTCTGCAACAAATGCAATGCAGTTATTGATGTTGAAGACAATCAAAATGCTGATGACCTTGAGTCACAGCTTGCCGAAGAGGGATTTAAGGTGGAAAAAAGATTTGTTATATAATACGGCATATGTCCTAAATGTTCGGCAGAAGTACACTAATATTTATTACAAAGGAGAAGTAATTATGAAATGGTATTGCACAGTATGCGGTTATGTTTATGAAGGTCCCGAAGCTCCCGAGGCTTGCCCTGTTTGTAAGGCACCGAAGGAAAAATTTAAGCAGATGGACGAGGAGGCATCTTTCGCAACAGTTCACGAGGTTGGCGTTGCACAGGGCGTCAGCGAAGATATTCTCAAGGATCTCAGAGCTAACTTTGAGGGAGAATGCAGCGAAGTCGGTATGTATCTTGCAATGGCAAGAGTTGCAGACAGAGAAGGCTATCCCGAGGTTTCTGCCGCATTTACAAAGTATGCTTTTGAAGAGGCTGAACACGCTGCCAAGTTCGCAGAGCTTTTGGGCGAAGTTCTTACAGACAGCACAAAGAAGAATCTTCAGATGCGTGTAGAATGCAGAAACAGGTGCTTGCGAAGGTAAGTTTGACCTTGCAAAGCGTGCTGCAAAGGCTCAGAACCTTGACGCTATTCATGACACAGTTCACGAGATGGCAAAGGATGAAGCAAGACACGGCGCAGGCTTTAGAGGTCTTCTTAACAGATACTTTAAGTAATCATTAAAAAATAAAAAATCAAAAAGTCAGCTTGATAATCGTACGACCAACAACTAACCGATTACACAACAGACTTTGAACAGGAGATTTGATAGTATGAAATATGTATGCGATGTTTGCGGATATGTTTACGATCCTGAAATCGGCGATCCCGATAACGGCGTTGATGCAGGCACAGCATGGGAAGATGTACCCGAGGATTGGGTATGCCCTCTCTGTGGTGTAGGCAAAGACGAATTTTCCGCAGAAGAATAATTAACAAATTGGCAATTTGGGAGCAGGCAATGCTTGCTCCCTTTTGTGTGTACGGGGAGTAAATTATGAAAAAAATTGATTTCGTGGAATGTAAACGGACTTCGTGCCTGTGTTACAAAGGGCTTTGAGGACTTTTTTTAAAGATGTTGACGCAGATATTTTCTGTCTTCAGGAAACAAAGCTTCAAGAGGGACAGATTGACCTCTTTGCTTGAAGGATATCATCAGTATTGGTGCTATGCCGACAAAAAAGGCTATTCGGGAACGGCTATGTTCACAAAGGAAAAGCCTTTGAATGTATGTTACGGGATCGGCATTGACGAACACGACCATGAGGGGCAGAGTTATCACGGCAGAATTTGACAATTGCTTTGTTGTCACCTGCTACACTCCAAACTCGCAAAGCGAGCTGAAAAGGCTTGATTACCGAATGAAATGGGAAGATGATTTCAAGGCATATCTGAAAAAAACTTGAAGAAAAAAAAAGCCTGTTATTATGTGCGGTGATTTGAATGTTGCACACAAAGAAATTGATTTGAAAAATCCGAAAACCAACCGTAAAAATGCAGGCTTTACCGATGAGGAGCGTTCAAAGATGACAGCGTTGCTCGATGACGGATTTATCGACACCTACCGGCTATTTCTATCCCGACACAGAGGGCGTGTATTCGTGGTGGTCATACAGATTCAAGGCTCGTGAAAAAAATGCGGGCTGGCGTATTGACTATTTTATCGTTTCAAAAGCTCTTGAAAGCAAGCTTGACGGTGCAAAAAATCCATACCGAAATTTTAGGTTCTGACCATTGTCCCGTTGAACTGACGATTGACATTTAAAAAGCAAAATAAAAAACCCGACACAGCATACACCGTGTCGGGTTTTTTTGTATATTATGAAAAATTTTCAAGACTGACAATACAAATTCCAAAAGTGCCAATTGACAAAACGGGAATTTCGTCTTGACAAATGATTTTTTTGCAAAGAAAATGCTCCGACGCTAAAAAGTATCGGAGCATATATGAGCTTTTTTATAATTAACTGACGGTAATTTTGTTCTGACCGCCTGTTATGTCGGAAAAATTGTTTTTGGCACTTTTTACGAATGCGAAGATTGTCTTCAAAAAAGCATATTTCTTGTTTTGCTGTCAAGACCTGCAAAGGATTTTAGGATTGTTCCCGTGTTTTTAAGCGGATTTTTCAGCATCTCATTAAAGGTTGAGGTTTTCGGTCAGCGACAAAAGGGCAAAAACCTCTTTTGTGAACTCCCGTCTTTGAGCAATTGTCAGCGATTCAACAAATTCTTTCAGCGTGTGGTCAAAGAAAACGCTGAAATTTGTAGTGCTTTTCAGCCTGATAAGACTGTTCTGCTCAATCTCCCATGAATAGATATCGTGCTGAAGAAAACCTTTTTGATTGCTCTTTACAATTGTGTAGCTCTCCTCATGCTCAAATATCATGCCGAAAATGCTTGACTGCGGAACAAAGGTGTAAATTCTGTCGTCAATTTCATAAAAAATCCGCTGTCCCTGATTTTGTCAAGAGAAAACCCCGGTCCGTCAAAATTGTAAATATAATCAATATGATTTCTTGAATTTTCATCGGTGAAAGCACCGGCATAAACCGCAAGATTTCCGCCCCCTTTGAGTGACCGCCCAGAATGAATTTTCCGTTGAGCATACGGACTGCCTTTTCAAAATAATCAAGAGCCTTTTTCTGTGACGGCAACGGAAATGTGAAGAACATATTGAAGTCCTCCTGCCAGCCGACAAGAGAAAAGTCAGTTCCTCTGTATGAAATAAAATAATTCTTTTTTTGAGAAATTCAAAAGTGATTGCGGAAAACTGCATACTCACATCGGACTCAACCTCGTTTACATACCCCGAAACAAGAATTTTGCCGAATCTCTTGCTCTCTGCCGTCGCTTTCAAAAAGGTCGACATCACCCTTCCACAATATATTTTTCTCATAATCATCGGTTGCAAACACACGCATTGCCGCCTGTTCAAGGGTAATTTCATCAAACAGACAGGACGATACCGCACCGTCAAAAGGAAGATATGAAAGCCGTGAAAGCACAAGTGCGTCAAGCTCGTTAAAACCGTCCTGTTCAAATGTCAAATCGCCGCGCCAGCTTATGTAATCAAATATGTCAGCCATACAAATGCCTCCAATCTGTTGTTTCTCTGTAATTATTGTATCACTTTGTACTAATTATTTCAATGCAATTTTGATAATTGTAAAAAAAAGGACAAACGAATTCGTTCATCCTTTAACAGTATATGAAGTTATCTGAATTTTGCGATTTCTTCAAGAAATTGTTTTCCGAATTTTTCAAGCTTTGTTCTGCCCACACCCGAAACTTCAAGCATTTCATCTGGTGTTTCGGGGCATTTTTTGCACATATCAATCAGCGTTGCATCGGTAAAAATAACATAGGCAGGAACGCTCTTTTTGGATGCAATGCCTTTTCGCAAAGCCTTGAGCGCATCAAGTAAATCGGAATTAACAGGCACTTCGGGGCGGTGCGTTTTGACAACCTTTTCGGAGTTTTCAACTTTCTTCATCACAAGCCGTTCCCGCCCGAAAAGCACATCTCGGCTCTTTGGCAAAAGTTTTAGAGCCTCGGTTTCATTGTCGGCTGAAATATACTCCTTTTCGGCAAGAAAGTCAATTGTACCGAAAATATGCCTTGCCGTAACCTCTTTCATTATTCCGTAGGTTGACTGACTGTTAAGCTCAGCTTTTAGGATTTTCTCGCTCTTACTGCCCTTTAGCACATCACAAATCACTGTTTTGCCGTACCTTTGTCCTGTTCTTGCAATACACGACATAATTTTTTGAGCGTCAATTGTAACATCAACAAGCTTGTGAACGGAAAGGCAGTTGGAGCATTTTCCGCAGTAAGCCTTTTTTCACCGCCGAAATACCGCAGAATAAATCCACGCAGACAATCGTTTGTTGTGCTGTAAAAGGTCATATATTTTAAGCGTTCAAAATCACGCTCACGAATTTGCTCGTTTTCTTCAATTGTAAGCTCATCGTTGCCCTCGGAATTTTCAATCATAAAGCGATTTAGGCGAACATCCTTAGGACTGTAGAGCAAAAATACAATCAGCCTCACCGCCGTCACGACCCTGCCCGTCCTGCCTCTTGATAGTAGCTTTCAATGTTTTTCGGCATATTGTAATGAATTACATATGTAACATTTGACTTGTCAATTCCCATACCGAAAGCATTGGTTGCGACCATAATATTTTTTTTCGGTCAAAAACAAAAATCCTCCTGATTTTTCCTGCGTTCGTATTCATCAAGTCCTGCATGGTATCTTGCCGCCGAAAAGCCGTTATCGCAGAGCAATTCGCAGACAGATTCAACATTTTTTCGGGTTGCACAATAGACAATTCCCGACCTGTCGCCACGCTCCCGAATGAGGTCAATAAGCTTTTCGTCCTTTGACGATGACTTTATTACACCGAAGAAAAAAAGGTTGGGGCGGTCAAATCCCGTTGTAATTTCAAACGGATTTTCAAGCCTGAGAATTTTCTTTATATCTTCTTTTACATCATTCGTAGCCGTTGCGGTAAATGCTCCGACAATCGGACGATTTGCAAGGCTTTCAACAAATGAAATAATTTTTGAGGTAACTCGGTCTGAAATCCTGTCCCCATTGTGAAACGCAATGAGCCTCGTCAACTGCAACCATTGAGATTTTTATCTTTTTACAGGTGTCAAGAAATCCGTCAGTCAACAGCCTTTCGGGTGCAACATAGATGATTTTGTATTTTCCGTGTTCAACATTTGAAAGCACTCGGAGAAATTGCGGATATGAAAGCGAGCTGTTTATATATGCCGCAGGAACTCCCGACTGAACGAGTGAGCCGACCTGATCCTTCATAAGCGAAATCAGAGGTGACACAACAATTGTCACCCCGTCAAAAAGTAATGCAGGAATCTGATAGCACATAGACTTACCCGCACCTGTGGGCATAATGCAAAGTGCATCTCTGCCGTCAAGCAAAGCGTCAACTATCTGTTCCTGTCCGTCTCTGAAAGAATCGTGTCCGAAGTAATCTTTTTAACACGCTTAATTTATCACTCATCTTTTTTGCCCTTATCTATCATTCTTTATTGGAATTTATAATCATTGTATTCCCTTTCAATCCAAGCCATAAGCAGATTTACAATTTTCTGCTGTTCGACCTCGTTAAGCTGTTTGTCCCTTGCAACTCTGTACCACTTGTTAAGACACCCTCTGCAACAACAGGCACAGGCATGCTGTGCGATAAAAACAGGGTGTCCCCTCATAGGCGTTTGCTTTCCGTCATTCGGAATATATTTTGGTGCAAGCCGTGTTCTGACAAAATCTTCTGCATGGGAACGGATTTTATTCATTCCCTTTTCATTAATATAGTCAATGTCCTTTTGCTTTAAATGAAACCGACTGCGAAAATCAGATTTTTTCAGTTTGTTTAGTGCCTCATCTATCGTTTGCATTGTTCATGCCGTCTTTTTTATTGTCATACCTTAATTATAAACAATTACTACGGTAATGGCAAGAAAAAATGCACTTATTTTCTGTTACAGAAAAAACAACCCCACGATCATTTTACCGTGGGAGTTGTTTTCATAGGGTTGCTTTTCAATTATTTTTAGATATTAAACATCTTTGCAATATTTTTTCAGCAAGGGCAAAGAACGCTTTTTCGAGCGAATCCAAGGTTTGTTCCGTCATACTGACCGACATACTGTTTTTGTCGGAAAATATGATTTCAACGATTGTAACCGTGGCGTCATCGACTGTCAGTTCTTTGTTTTTTGGATTATATTTTTTCAGAATTTCCAATGCGTCTTCGGCGGTGTCACACAGCAGTCTCATATCCGTTTCGTCGATCAAAACATTTTCAAAAGCGATATAACCGCATTTGCAGATAGCGTCAAAAAAGGAAATTTACACCTTTTTTTCGCACATAAAAAGAACAGCAGTAGTCAAAATTTGAATGATTTTTTGAATAGCTCACGGATACAATTTCTTTTTTTACACGCATTTTTCGTTTGGAAATATTATGAAATAACGACCGTAAAGTCATATCGGTTATGTCATGGCAGCCCCGCAGAACGGACAGAATTTCGGCGGATTGCCGTCAGGCTTATATCCGCAAGCCGAGCAAACAATTGCCGCAGCATTTTGCGGAGTAAACGGCTGTGAAACTTGCTGATTTACTGTGTTGCTCTGCATAGGCATACCGTTCTGCTGATAGCCCATATTGTTTTGCATGGGCATTCCGCTTTGCTGATAGCCCATATTGTTCTGCATGGGCATTCCGTTCTGCTGATAACCCATATTGTTCTGCATGGGCATTCCGCTTTGCTGATAACCCATATTGTTCTGCATAGGCATTCCGCTTTGCTGATAACCCATATTGTTCTGCATGGGCATTCCGTTCTGCTGATAACCCATATTGTTCTGCATGGGCATTCCGTTCTGCTGATAGCCCATATTGTTCTGCATACCGTTCCTTATTTGTTCACACAGTCTCATTAACTGCATTCCGTCATCAAACGCTCTCATAAGCTCATTCCTTACAGTACCGATTGACGAATCAACATACATTGATATATCGGTTATGAACGGATGATTTACGATGAATTTTGCTTTTAAAGAAGATATTCTTTGCGGTGATGACGATGTGTTTGTATCACGAACATACGGCTGAAGTGCAAGCGGAACATCAAGCATACCGTTTTGCCCCGAAAATGAGTTTGTTGTATCAAACTGACTGCCAAAACCGCTGTTCCTGCCCTGACGGTTATCATAGCGGTCATACTCATCAGGAATTCCGTCACGGTCGGAATCCTGCAGAGTTGTATATCCAAGCTCAAGCCAAAAGTCCTGCAGCTGTGAAAAAAATCAAAAATTTCAGGATTGCTGTTTTTTTTGAAATCTCTGCCTATTGTAAAATAGAATTTTCTGTTATTAAAATCTACAACAAGCTTTTCGTTTGTACCGGCACTTGCCGACTGAACAAATGCCGAATATTTCTGTCTGTTCTGTTCACGCTGTTCAAGATGAGCTTTAACATCTGCTAATGTTCTGTTTTTCCAGCCTGATGAAAGCGAACTGAGCTTGTGCTTTTACAGTCGCTGCAAAGATAACCGTCTGAAAGCTTTTTGCCTTGTGAGGGCGTTTACCTTGTCACCGCAAAGGTCACAATATTTCTTTTCAAATAGTCCCATAAACTTTCTCCTTTACAAAAGATTCACGATTTTCTTCTGAATATTTGTAGCATCAATAACTGATATTGTGCCGTCACCGTTTGTGTCTGCAATTTTAAAAAAGTGTAATCGTCAAATTCTTCAAGCCCGACAATGTATTTTTGAACCAAGGTTGCGTCCACAACATTAATAACACCATCCATATTGACATCATACGGAACAGTAATTTTTACATCAAAACTAATATCGTCTTTATACAGATATATCTCATACACCCTTGCAATACACTGCGGTTTGCTTACAGTAATGACATATTTGCCTGGGGATGTATCAAAAGCCACATATAAGGGTTTTGCATTACTGTTTACCGTTTCATGTGTATAGCTGCCATTATAGACGCCGTCAGGAGTGTATTTATCAAACCTTAATAGTAATAGTGTCATCCGGTAAGCCGCCCGTTCTTAAATCCAGTATAATACGGGCCTTAACCTTTTGCGTAACTTTAACCGATACACTGTAAATAACATCACCGTTTTCACCCGTGACAGCACACCTGAAATGAGTTTCATCAAAATCCGTATTCGGTCTGATGCTCAAAGCATTTGTTTTTGTACCCTTGAAGGAAAATTTGTTTGATGTGGATGAGTTGTCACTTATGTTGCGCCACACATATCTTCCTGTGCTTCTCCTTACTTTCATCTGCCACTGATAGCTTGCGGCATTGTTGGCAGTAACCGATATAGTTCCTTCTTTGCCTTTCATAATTTCTGCCTCAGTGAACTGATGTGAAAATGAAGGTGATTTATCTGCAACAACGTAATATGCCCAAATATAATATTGACCTGTGGTTTCATCCTGAAGAATTGTCGCCTGACCGTCGTCGTTGTACAAGCCACATACTGCGTTCTTGGCAACCGCATATCCCCCTCTGTTCATATTAAAGTATAGCTGACAACAATACATACCGCTGTCAAAAGCTTCTCCGTCGTTGAGCTTTCTGCTAACTTTGTTGTTTTTTTGTACTCATACCACTCAATATAATCAAAACTGTAGTAAGTGCTGTTTATCGGAGTTGCCGTAGTTGAGGGATTTTCCGCTGTTCAGGTTTCTCCAAGCCTAAAAATCCAATTATAGGAATTTCTGTCTTCTCAAGAAGTCCCGGAAAGTTACATTTTCCCGAATAAAAAGTACCGCTCTTTTTGAACCCGTTACTTTACATCTAAAGACAACATCTTTCCACCCTGAGTCAGGTCCTACAAGTTCTGCGTAGGTCTGAAATTTAAGATGGTCTGTAAAAACACCCGAAAATTTCGAGTTGGGTCTGTTGGTTTTATCGGAGAGGTTAACCCAGTTTAGGCTCGGATACTTTGCCTGCCATTGATAGGTAAAGGTTTCGTCTGTACTGCCGCCGTTTACTCCCACAATAATGTTTAAGGACATCTCCTATGTAAACCTCGGTGTCGATATATTTGATATAAGCCTGAGCCGCCGCATTTGCGGTTATGGCTGTCATAGGAAGTGTTGTCAACAGCATGAGAAAGCATAAAACAACACTCGAAATACGCTTTGCTTTTTTCGTGATTTTCATAAAAATCCCTCCTTCATGCCCAAGGATCAACCGAAGCCGGAGTTCGTATATCAGAGAGTGCAAGATTACGCCATAAGAACCATTGATTGCCCTTTCTGCGAAGCTCAATCGGACGAGGTGAGTCTGCTCCCGACGACTGAACCTGAACCTTTGCATAACCCTCGCTCTGATAGGTATATGCATACTCGGAAACGGTTATTTTGTACGGAACATTCGGTGTATAATCGTTCTTCACGGATGAACCCTCAAAATATGAGCGAGGAATATATCCCCCCTGCCCTTGATTCTGTCACGCAAAAACTGAACATCCATCCCGTTCATCGGCTGAGGTCCTTTTAAATTACATTAAGCATTTCTATTGTGTTTTCCGGACTTTCATCATATTCAAGCAACACAAGCATAGCAAATGCCGCTGTTGAAAGAGGTGACGAAAAGTCAAGCTCCGGCATTTTTTTTGAGTTCATCTGCATTTTTCGGATAATCGGCAAATACAAATGTTTTGCTTTTGTGCATCGCATTGTTTACCGCTCCCGAAACGGCCTTTGAAACATTGTTTTTTACAGCCTGATTTGTCATATTTTTTAAGCTGTCAAATATACCCATAAACAGTACCTCCTTTTTTAAAGTGCGTCAAGTGCGGCGGCAAGATAATCTGCCGTTACGGATGAATAAAAAAACGAGCTTATTTTTTTCCGAATTGTTTTGCCTGTTTAACCCTGTCGGCAAGGTCGGGATATGCCTGTTCGTCACAGAGCAGAGCCGTTTTACAGCTTGGCAAATATTCCTTTACTTTTCCACACAGCTCAAGCCGTTTCTCAATAGTTGAATCGGCAAGTCTTGGTGACATCCATAAGTAAAACATCAACTCTTTCTGCAATGCACAAATCAAGAATTTTCCCGTCTTGATTCGGTGAAACATTTTCAATACAAAATCTTCCCTTCTTTACAAGGGCATTTTGAATAGCCTCACTGAGCAAATTATTCTGAACACTGAGCAAAATTTTTCTTCAACGGACATCACCCCTTTTCACCTATATCTTTCACTTATATTGTACAATTTTGCAATAGAAGATGAATGTGCCAAACGGCATATTTCACAACATAAACAAAAAAGCACAGCCGCTCGATTGTTCGGACAGCTGTGACCTTGTGCTAAAAAATATTTACGGTGGGTAATTAAAAGGGGGGTAAATAATAAAAAAATTATGCTTTGTTCTTAACAGCGCCTATAATGTAAAGTACAGGGATAGCAAGACCGCAGATAAGAGAGAATACATTGAACTGTGATCCGCCTATCATGCTGATAATTTCGCCTGCAATACACATAACCGCAACAACAACACCCCATACAATACATGTATTTGCCTTGTGCGGAAGTTTTGCGTTGATAACGCCGATAATACCTGCAACAAACTCAGCAACCGCACTGATAAGTGCGAAAACGCCGCCGACATAAAGCATAGTCATATCGTATGTACCGTCGTTAAAAGCTGCAAGTGCGGCGATACCGAGAATGGCGATGATTGACACAACCAATGCAATAGCACCGAATACAATCATAAGGATTCCCGTTACTTTAAGAAAAGTTGAACCTTTTGCCTCCATAGTTTTTCCTCCTGTCATTAAATAATAAATTTTATGCATCTTTGTCTTTGATTATTAATCGGACAAAGATAGCGTTTTGCACAAAAAAGATATTCACCGTCTGAGCAGTTTATATCCTGTAATTGTATTATACTGTTTTAACAGCAAAAAAATATGTGCCAAACGGCACATATTCAAAAAAAGTATTTATTTGTCGTTAATTCTATCGTCAAGGATTACAAGTCCCGCCTCTCTTGCCTTTACGGCAAGCTCTGTTCTTGACTTAAAGCCTGTTTTTTCAAGCATATACTGTATATAGTTCTTGACAGTGCCCGGAGCAATGTAAAGTCTTTTGGCAATTTCCGTGTTTGTATCACCGCTTGTCAGTTCACGCAAAACCTCAAGCTCCCTTTCGGTAAAATCCGTACTCATTGCGTTGCCGAATTTAATTTTGGGAGTTGTGTCGGGAAACACACGCTCACCGTTCATTGTTCTGTCCATAAGTTCAATAATAGGTTCGGAACTTACCTCTTTGTACCAAAAGCTGTCAACCCCTGCATCCTTAGCACGCTTTAGATAGGAATATTCGGGCATTGAGGTAACAATGATTTTCTTAATTTTCGGGAACTTTGCTTTTTATTCTTTCAGCCGCCTCAAGACCGTTTGCCCCCATTGAAGTGCAGATATCCATTAAAATCAGGTCAACATCGGAATTTTCACAATGATAATCCGTCATATCGGCATTACTTATTGAGCCCGCAAGCGTATAGTTTTTCGCTTTGGTTTACATACATTTCAAATAAAGTTCTCGGCATTGACTGATCTTCAACTATCAGCACTCTTGTCATACTGCAGCACCTCGCTTTTCGGTATTGTGATTTCAAGAACAAAAATTTCGGAAGTCGATATTTTCATCTTCCGCCGATTTGCTCCGCTTTTTTTTTTCTTACGGAAGAAAGTCCGCCGCCCTCATTGATTTTTTGAGGCGGTTTTCTGCCGTTATTTGCAAATTTAAAAATATATTTTTTCACCGTCGTCAAGACTTTCAAGAATCATTTTATCTGCTTTTGCGTGTCTTGCGGCATTGTTAAGGCATTGCATTGTTGCAAAAGTCAGAACCCGTGCAACCGCATTGTTATCAGTCGGAAGATTTCCGACTGTTTCAAGCGTTATTCCGACAAGCTTTGCGGCATTTTCAATATCCTTAGCAAAGTTTTCGTCTTTGCAATCATTCTCTGCGGTATTCAGAACAGAAATATTGTTTTTCCACATTTCAAGTAATTTACTGTTATTTTCAGACAGAGTGCCGTTTTCAAGATATCTTCTTGTTGTTATCAGCGTACTGCCGAGCCTGTCATGAATTATCTCTTTTTGTGCGAAGAATTTCTTCTTCTCTTGTCAGATCATAGACCATTTCATTGTATTTTTTCAGATGAGCATTAACCTTTTTTAACTCGCCTATTTCATATTCCAAGGTTGATGTAAGCTTTGTAAACTCTGTTATATCGGTTGCCGCAAGCTGAAAATACGGTTTTGAAAAAATTTCCGTTTCCGACAACGAAAAACTGAAAACCCTGCCGTCCTTTAATCTGACTGTAAATGCCCCGTCATTTTCATATTGAGAAGCCTCTTTTTATCTTCTCTCTGAAGGGCATTGCAACATTAAGCGATTTACCCGTAAGTTCAAGGCATATGCTTTCCATAAGGTTATTTTTCAATACAACAAGTCCGTTTTCGTCAAAATAGCAAAGTCCTGTCGGCAAGCCGTCAAAGCTTTCTTTAATTGACATTGCGGTAATATCGGTATTCCTGCAACGATGAAGCCTTACCGTTATGTACACAGACATTACAGCACAATATGCCGTTATGCCGACAGACAGAGCAAACGGCATTCTGCCAAAAAATTCAGCCATTTTATTAATTTGGTTATCATAATATATTTTACTCAAGACATGAGTGCTTACCAAAAACATTGTCAAAGAGATTACTGCAATTATAACCGCTGAAATCGGTTTCCACAACCTGATTTTATAAAGGAAAGATTGCGTTGCGTTGTATATTGCCGCACAGGCAACAACAAATTGCACACTCATCAATATAACACAAACAAACGAACGCATTTCAAGGATGGGTGTCATATGTCATCACCTCCGCTTTGCATACGAACAAACACAAACAGCGTGTCGGCGTCATATTCCGTGGTGACATTTCCGCCGAGTTTTATAATATCGTCAAGTAAATCATCAGGAATTTTCATTTCATTTTTGCTGTCACAGTTGATTTTTAAATCAATAAATTTCTCATTGACTTTTAAATTAAACAGCAACGCATCTGTGCAGTTCATTATATGCCTTATAAAAATCCCGATGAATTTAAAAAGTGCAATCGTTTTTTCGGCTGAAATTTCTCCCGAAACATTACTGAAAAACGAACACGAAATTCCGTAAACAGAAATGTACTCGGCAAGTTCTCGGATACTGTTTTCAAGCTCAAAAGCATTCAGCATTTTTCTGCTTTTTTTTGCCATAATGAGCAGATTGCTTATTCTCTTGATGTAGACATTCACAACACAGGCACGGGCATAATTGACCGAAATATCTCCGCTGTTATTTTCAATGTTTTTGAGTATATTTTCAAGGTCGCAAAGCTGAGGACGGATAAATTCGGTTATACTGTCATAGAGCTTGTTCTGTTCGGTTACTGCCGCTCTTCGTTTTTTCAGCTCTGCCTCTGATTTTAAGATTACATTGTATTCCGAAATCTGCTCTTTTACTTCCGAAAGTTCTCTGTTAATTCGGTTAATTGCCGATATATCTTCTGTCCAAACTACCTTACCGCCTTTTATATTATGCTTTTTAAGAATTATATTTTCATCAATCACAACACTGTTACCGTTTTGCAGAACAACATCTTTTGAAACATTTGTTGCGTTTTTAGAGCGGTATTTCACATTGCCCTCATTGTCAAATATGAGAGTGTTAAGATTTGACGCATTGAAAAAATCGCCGTAACCCGTATTTGACGGCACAAGACCTATCTGAATAAGGCTTTCCCATAGAGCAATTGAGGCAAAACAGAACACCTCGGGAACATTGTAAATTCTAAGTCCCGAATATCCGTGATTCAGATTATTCCAGAGCGTGTAAATTATTGCGACAAGAATTATTACAATCGGAATCCACAGCTTTTTGCGTGTTGCGGAAATTCTGCATCGATTGATTGAAAGCACAATTGACGAAAGTACAAGTATAAAAATCCACACTGCAATTACATAGTAAACAGGGCCGTAACTGTATTGTTTGTTCCAATTGTGAAAATCAGGTTCAAATACAAAAGCAAGCTGATGAAAATCGTTCGTCATAACAAGCAGCACAAGAACGGCGGCAGGTATAATCAAAAAAAGATATTTTCGGTTATTTGTATTTTCGGGCTCACCGATATTCAGCATTGCAAAAAACATCATAAGCGGCAAAAACACCATTGCTATGTAATATGAATACCAAAGATACCGTCCGTATGTGTTGATGTCGGCAGGGCTGTTGTATTTTATGGCACGAAGAGCCATCCACAAGAGCATAAGCGCCGCAGATATCACAAGGCAGATTCGTATATTCTTCTGAACAATGCGATATGCAACAGACACACCCCAGCCTATAATAAGCCCCAAAAAGATAATAACATCAAAATTTTCAATATAATTGTCCGCCGAGGAAGTAAGATGAGAAAAAAATTCTCACCGCACCTCCAAACAGGAAATATAATTATCCCGACAACAGTCAGAAGCTTTGTTTTGTCAACTTTGCGAACCATATGCCACCCGTCAGTTATTTCAAGTTTAATTTCAGCAACATAATTTTTTTTTTTAAAATACCAATGTTGCACACCATTTTACTACATAATAACACAATATAACGGATTATACAATTCATATTTACCGCAAACTTAAACAAAAAAGTAAATAGTTAATTTTCAAAGTAACTTTCATGCTGGAACTTACTTTGGAAATTAACGCACTGAAATCTTCCTTGTTTTGGACTGTAATCAATCGTGGTATTCTTAACAAATTTATTATATTACAAAAGGCACATAACCGAAAGTGATAACGGTTATGTGCCTTATTGTTTTTTTGCAATGCTGTTTTTTCACAGTCCACGAGTAAAATTTGTACCCTAATTAGATTTACACTATTCTCAAACGCAAGCACGGCAAGTTTTGCTTTGGCATCGGTTTTACTACCTTATAGATTTACACTATTCCCTCAAACCGCAATGGCGGCACGGCTCGGGGTCTTAGAGTTTTACTACCTTATAGATTTACACTATTCTCAAACTGCATTTAGGTGGCAACGAGTGAATTATATGTTTTACTACCTTATAGATTTACACTATTCTCAAACTCCGATTCTGGAAGTAACCTTACCTCGTTTGTTTTACTACCTTATAGATTTACACTATTCTCAAACTAGCCGTCAAAAAAGTATATGCGGTTGGGTTAGTTTTACTACCTTATAGATTTACACTATTCTCAAACAAAGAAAAGAGAAATAAGAAATTCAACGCTTGGTTTTACTACCTTATAGATTTACACTATTCTCAAACTACCCATTTAGGCGTTCCGTCATCGTTAAGTTTTACTACCTTATAGATTTACACTATTCTCAAACTGAAGCAGTTTTTTTTTATTTCGAAAATGGGTGTTTTACTACCTTATAGATTTACACTATTCTCAAACCTTCATAGTCCATTTTTAATTTTTTAATGCTGTTTTACTACCTTATAGATTTACACTATTCTCAAACGGTGGGGGAATTGCTATTTATGGGGGTTTAGGTTTTACTACCTTATAGATTTACACTATTCTCAAACCCAGTTGAAAACTTACTGACGAATGAAGAGTTTTACTACCTTATAGATTTACACTATTCTCAAACTACAATTGCCGTGAACAGTTGAAAGCTCTTGTTTTACTACCTTATAGATTTACACTATTCTCAAACCTTTTGTACAGAACAAGCACACAGCTATCGGTTTTACTACCTTATAGATTTACACTATTCTCAAACTATTCACAGGGACAGGACAATCAGGGTTATGTTTTACTACCTTATAGATTTACACTATTCTCAAACTAATAGAAAAGGTTGAGAGCCTTGAAGTTCGTTTTACTACCTTATAGATTTACACTATTCTCAAACATTCATGCATCGGACTTGCAGAAGTAATAGTTTTACTACCTTATAGATTTACACTATTCTCAAAACTACCAGCGTGTGCTTGAGCATTTTGACAATGTTTTACTACCTTATAGATTTACACTATTCTCAAACCTCAAATAGGGAATAAAATGCACCCACTATACTGTACACGGCAAATCTATAAGGTCATTTTATAACATTTGTATAATGATTGTCAATAAAATTCGCACAAATCATTATCAATCACAACAAGTTTTTCGTATTCAGAAACTTCTTTCGGCACTGAGTTTTCAATGTTAAGCAAATATATACCGTGCATAACGGCGGATTCCAAAAAGATTTTCACATTCTCTGTCATCAAGATAAATATGCAGATTTTGAACAATAAAACACTTTATTCCAAGATACTCTTTCATAAGTTTGAAATATCTTAAAAAGATGACCGACATTATCATCCGAGGCATCTGCAGGCGCAAATGAAAACAATTTTACTAATGCCATTGTTTCAATACTTTCGCAGAACTGAAAATCATAATCATTTTCCTTAGAAAGCTCGCAGCACAGGCTCCTCACACATAAAGCTTTAATTTCTGAAATTTGCGGAAAATATTTTGTATTACACAAATTTTCAAAAAAGAATTTACCTTAGTCATCATTTTTCTGTCAGAAAATTCAAATGTAAGAACGCTGTCAACATATTTGACTGATTTTGAAAAAATCAAGCGGCTTAAAATTTTCGGAAAACACAAACATTTCATTACAATCACATTCACTAACCGAAAGTATTGTATGTCTGAAAAGTTTTTTATTTTCTATAACAAGAGTGACCGCATTGCTTTTTGAAAAATCAAAAGGCTCCGACATATACTTGAAAAGAAATTTCATAGCATTAACAACCTTTCGTCACTGTCAACGGTATCACTTGAATAATCGCCTGTAATTATCTCAATTTTTGAAAACTGTTTTTCGGTAACAGACAAAATCTGAACAAGTCCTTCCGGCGGTTTATTCTTTTTCAAAACGTCAATTATTGCCGCTGCCGTATTCTGATTCAACGCAAGCTTAACATACACAGATTCCTGCATCATCATAAAACCGTTTTTAATTAAATATCTTCTGAATTTTCCGTAGTTATGCCTCTGTAAAGGAGTTTCAACGGGCAAATCAAATAAAACCATTATTCTCATAAATCTGTAACTCATTTTCCTGCAAACCTTATAAGCGAGGTATCACATTCTTCTATTGCATCAAATACACTTTTGCAGTATATTTTCACGGCATTTATAAAAGTTTGTGTTCTGCCGTCAATTTTGAATGCATCGTTTAACAAATTGAATATTGATATTTTTTCTTCTTTTTCAAACTTTTGAGGATTCATATCCTTTACCGCTATATCAACGAACGGGCGAAAAGGTTCCATTAAATCACAGCTCAGATTGTATTGATTAAACATATTATCGTGAAATAATCCCAATTGTGTGAGATATCCATTTGCTGTAATTTCTCGGTTAAAAACGGAAAGAACAATACTGTAGCCATAGTTCAGAGCAGCATTTATAGGACACATTCGTCATTGCGACTGAATGATTTTCCGAACAAGGCATTAAAATACACCTTGGCGGCATGTCCTTCTCTGTTTGATTTATCATTAAGTTCAAGCTCATCTATATATCCCATAAGCATACTGCTTTGTGGAAGTTTGTATATTTCAAGAACTTTAGCTTGATTCTTAATTTTTTCGGCTACAATCTGAGTCCACACACATTGCTTTTTACCGTTTCATTCCACGCAATTTGTCTTTTAATTTTAAGACTGCAGTCATGACTACCGTAATATGGAGTAAGTTCCGAAAGAGGATTGTGCTTTTCATCGCAGAATATGACCTTTACTTTTTTTTCTTGATAAGCTCACAAAGGAGAGCGGCAGTAACCGAAACAGCTGTACTTTCAATAACAAGCACGGATATTTCACTTATATGCACCTTTACCGTGCTTTCAACATCACGCACAACAAGGTGTCCCATGCTGTAATCCAGCTTGGATGTTTTCGTAATTACTACCGTTCCCTCCAACTCATCTAAATATCCTCTTTTCTGATAACTTACATATGTAACAAATCAATCTTCTTCTCAAACAAACCTGTTACCGACTGATGAACAAGATAAATCGACTTTACACCTTTAATCTCCGACAATACGGAATTTAAACCAACTCTTCCCGAAGAACTACCCTCACCAATATACGTAAGATTTCCTAAAACAGCATTACAATGTATGATTTTGAGTATTTCTGTAAGAACAAAACATTGTTTTCTAATATCCAGTTTTTCAAAAAGCATCACGGTGAGATGCGATTTTAACACCCATATCACCAAATTTAACTTTTAAAACTGTATCTGTCATTTTATAGGTTAAAATATCAAACAACTTCAAATTCTCATCGGCACTCACTTTGTCAAGCTCGGTAATATTGTAATTTTCAGGCTTGGAATTCAACTTAACAACATTTCTGATATATTTTTTTTCAGTATCATAACTAACTGTTAACTGCATGGCTGGTTTGTATATAATTTGCTTACCAGTCTTGGCACTTATATGCATTCTGAAACCGTCAATTTCAATGCAGGCATTTTATTTTACAACGGGAATCAGAACCACAGGATTTTTTTCAAGCCAAGAGTTTCACTCAGATATTTTTCAGGGTTTGCTTCATACCGAGCCTTAATGTAAGAATCAATTGCAACAAGCTGACGCATTTCTTTGCCCTTTTTGCCCTCGTATTTAACAAATGAAAAGTACGAAGATGCCGGCTTGTCATAACCTCCGTATTTACTGATATCCGAAAGCGGAGAGTTCTGTTTTAGCGAAACCTGACCGCTTCCTTTTTCAGAGGATTCATCTTGAAAAGTCCGCCGTTTCTTGTTAAAGCATACCTTGTAAAACGGATATTGTTCTTATTCATAGTCTTTCTGACAATTTTGATTGACTTATTATCATCAATTGACCATGCGTTCGGTGTATTAAAACTGAACATTTTGTTAAGACTGTATGTTTTAGTCTGCAAACCTTTTATAAATATGGATTTGTTGTGTGTGCAGCGTTCGTTATACACATTGCCGACAACAATATTTAGATAGGCATCTTTTTGCATGGTGAAAATCGTTTACTTCTCTGCATTTTAAGAAATCATATTCGTGTCTGAATTCAGAAACCGTTGACGCTTTTACATACACAATTTCAGTATCGGGATACAATTCTTTAAAAAGTGACGCAACTGCTTTTGTTGATTGAGATGTTTCAACAATCTGTCTTGCAATAAAATCTGAAAGTTCGCTATCAGAAAGCGGAGTTGCCCTTGTAAGCCTCTCGTACTTTTTCTTGCTAATAAGACCTTTATCCATAAGCAAATGCCAGAAGCCTTTCATCTTTTCACGAATTGAACTGTCAAGCGGATATGTATTATCCTTGTGAGCATTAACCTGTTTCTTTACAAGGACACGGTTATCAAGGCTGTCATCTTTAACTTTTGAACGCGGGAAAATGTGATCCACATCATAAATGTTTTGATTGTACAATTCCGACAGATTTATCGGTTCTCCCGTGTACATACACTTGCCGAATTGAGTATAGTAAAAAAAATACAGTCTGTCTCTTTTTAAATTCATCATCAGGTGTTTTTTTTCAATAGATTTCCAGAGTTCGCCCGAATCCTCACCGCATTTTTTATATAAATCCACAAGCTTGGTCTTTCTTGACTCTTTACGGCCTTTGTCGCCCTTCACACCGTCTTTTCTTGTCATCTCAACAAATATCTTTTTTAGGTGCATGACCTTGAATTTTGTTGATTTCATGCATAATTTTCAAAGACTGATACACAGGGCGTTTTACCGCAGGAGAAATATAGAGATTCTCCACCATTTTCTCAAGACTTTGCCCTGTTTGAATACCGTCAAGATAGTTTTGTCTGCTCTGTTCAAAACCGTATTTTGAGCCAAGCAGCTCCATAAGATTATCATTTGTCTGCCATAGTGCATGGATAATGTTAAATTGCAACTCGCCTGTATTTTTTTATCGACATTATAAACTTCGGTAAGAAACTCCTTTGATAATCTTCCCCAATCCTTGTATTTGAGTTTAGAAATTCTCATTATATCTTCATCCGATAATTTTGAACCGAGCTGCCTTTTTTAAACGCTTTCTTAAAAGTTTTTATCATCGCCAAATACAGTTATAGCTTTTATAGCGTCCTCTTTTTTCGCTGTCGGTCAGATTAAACTGTGACATTTCAATTGCGGAACGCATACTTGACTTAAAATTACCGTCAATGCCTGTGATATCAAAAAGCAACACCTTTTTTCGCTTTTTAGATAATTTAGCAAATCTTTTCTTCTGACCTTTTTATGCGTCATAAACAAGTCATTAAATATTGCCTGTTTAAGACTTACATCAGGCTTTTTTCCGTCAAGTCTTAAATTATTCAGTTCATTAAGAACCGTAAAAAGCACTGTATAAAATCGAATTCTTAGGTATTACATCCTTCGTTGGAAGATATGTACATTTTTTTGAAGTCAGATTATTTATAAAATTCTCTGCCGATTGCTCTATGTCAACAACACTGTCAAAATTCCACGGATATATTTTTTTTCATTACTTCTGACAAGCCAGAATTTTAGGCTGTGATTATTCAGCGGACCTACATAATACGGTATTCTGAATTCAAAAATTTTGACTATCTTGTCACTTACAGAAATTCCGTTTTCATCTTTATTATTAAGAAATTCAAGATATGTTGAAGCATTTTTCAGAATTGCTTTCAGCTCACTCCTATTCACCTGCATAGGAATAACGCCGTTATCTTTTACGACAATTTTCGGCATAAATGTGCCGTTTTCAATCTTATCAAACATTTCTTCATAGCCTGTTTTGTCAAGCTTTTCAAACTTTTTCTTCAGATATTTGCAGAAATCTGCCTGATTTGTACGATACTGAATCACACCGTTTCTGCCGTTTTCTTTGTACTTTCCGCAATATGCCGTATAGTTATCAAGCTTGTCCTTTGTAAATTCTAAAAAAATTTCGCCATATAACAATTTACATCTCTCTTTAACGAAATCTTTGAGCATTTTCAAATCTGAACTATGTTCTTCATATGTTTTGACTTTAGCAAAGGAAATATACTTTTCACCGTTCAAAATATCTGCAAGAATTGCCCAGTCATAAACTGCCTTTGCTTTTTCGATAAGTTCAAACTTTTCTTGTAACAAATCACGGTATGTATTTTCATTATCGTCATAACCGCTTTCAAAGGTAATACCGTTTACCTCCTCACTATCAAACGACTTATCACCGAACATATCGGAAAATTTAACCTTTCTGCCACACATCAAATCTATCAAAGCGGTTTCATATGGATTATTTCTTTTACTGTAACCGAAAAGCTTGTACGATTCGGACGATTTTGCAGTTTTTCTTCAATGTTTTGTCCTTTAATATTTCTGAAAATCTTAACGAATCATTGCACTCAAATTCAATTTCATATTCTTCTTTTTAAGTAAAGTTTTAAATCGTCAAAAAGGGCTTCAAACGAGGACTCACTTTCAAAATCAGACCCCATATTATCAAACAAGAAATGTCCCCTGTGTTTTATAATATGATGTAACGCAAGATATACAAGTCTTATATCGTGTGGTTGTGAGCTCTTAATCAATTCTTTTCTAAGATGATATATTGTAGGGTAGTCTGTATGGAATTCTTTATCGGTGTAATTACCGTCTGCAAAAACCGCATACGGAACATTTGATGATTTGTCATCAAGATACAGACAACTTTCTTTTTTAATCTCTGATAAAAAGCATTGTCAACTTTTGAAATTTCCTCATCAAAAAAAAGCCCGTTCCTATATCAAATCCTACATAATAATCGTCATTAAAATTCTTCATAAATTTCCTCCTTTTCTATTGACAAAGTATTTATTTTGTAATATTATTAAGATAATCTAATTACCTTATTGGATTTACACTATGAGTTCAAATAAAAATTCATTCTATCCGTTGCTTAGGCAACCATCACAGTGTGTGATTTGAGGATTCGGTTTTCCGAATCCTTTTTTTTGTCTAATTTTAGCACATACTATAGTTATTTTCAATATCTTTAAGTTATTTTATCCTTATTTTTAGTACATTTTATTCAGTTATACAATTTCGGTATACTTTCTATATATTTTGCATAGTATAACATACTACTATCAGTATGTCGTATTATGCATTTTTAAAATCAAAAGATTTCTGCCTTGCCAATTGCTTGCGGTGCGTAACCTTAACCCTCATCAAAGCCCTTCTATTTCAAATATTGCTCTATAATAAAAGTTAGGGCAAAAAAGAGCTGCAAATAAAAAAGGTAAAAAAAGTAGAGCATATTTTGCCAAAATCCGTTAAAAGGAATTGCTTAAAAACCTGAAACGGAGGACAAAATATGCTCTACAGATATTTTACAGAAAAGCTCTTAGGGTTCTGCTCGAATGTTCTCTGCAAAAAGACATCGAAGAACTTAATGCTAAAAAAATTGAGTATCCCAACGGCTCAATGCACACGCTGTATGAGGCAGAACAACAGCAAAGAGCTTTTTGAACGCAAAATCAGGGCAACCAAAAAGAACACTTGCCGCTTGTGATGAGGCTCTTAATAACCTCTCTGACGAAGAACTATTACAAAAATTAGAAAAAAATTTCAGCCACTATTCAAGCAAGTTGAAACGGCAGGAGTCAGAACTGAATAGCTTTTGTAAAAGAACAGGATTACTTCCTGACGGTTCACGCTCACAAGTTTACGGATTTGGCAGAAGTACGGCTCAAAAAAAGCTGTTTGGAAAAATAAGAAACAAAAGGTTGATGCGGCGGCAAATAGTGCTATTAGAAATACAGGCAAGGTTTTGAGTTTAATAGCAAAACAAGTTTTCGTATTAATATTGATGGATATGATCAAGCTATAATTGATGGATTATCTTCTGCAAGTAAAAGGGTTGCTGAATTAGGTTCAAAAGATGATTTAGAACATTTAATTCTTGTTGATTTATCTAATGGAGCACATTCTTATTTGGAAGTTGGAAATCATTTTTCCGTTGGATTTAAAATATAAGAATGGTATAATAACGGCAGGTGAACGAACAAGAAGGCGTGAAGAAATTATTGTAGATGGGTTACTTAAAAAGTTTACGAAAGGACTGATTGAAATTGAGTAATAACTGGGCTACAGGAACATTGAAAGAAGCTCCATATTGGAGAGAAGGAATGTCCCCAGAAGAGTATGAAATCGAAAGAGATTATTTTAATGCACATATTGAAGATTTTTATAAAGGTATTTATGTGCCACTCTGGAAACAAAAAATCAGATTAAATTTCACTATATCCGATTTTTTTGTACAAAAGGTAAAGTTACATAGTTGATTGAATAAAAACAAAAATCAAACGAATTTAAACGGGTATTAAAGGGGTGTTTGAAACATCCCTTTTACTTTTACCCACAGATTATGGTTATAAGCTCCCGAATTTCGGGGGCTTTTAATATTGCTCAAATATCTGAGCATACACACAATTGCTAATAAATTGAAAGGAGCAAAAGCAAACAAATGGACTTAATGGTAATTTTAAAAACCCTGTTTGGCGGCGAAACTTTGACATTTGAACAGTTTGCAGAAAAGGTGAACAATGCGGCAGATGTTAAGCTCGGCAACCTTGCAGGCGGTCAGTATGTCGAAAAAAGGACAATTACGATGATGTATCAAATCAGCTTGCAAGTGCAAACGCAAATCTTGAGGGTTATGACCCCGACTGGCAGGATAAGGTTAAGCAGGCACAGACCGGACTATTCTCAAAACACAAAATTCTCGGCGGGCTCTCCTTGATTTAAATTGTCAGGCGACTCCCGTAGTAATCTCAGCAGGTCAGTATGATAAAATAGCGTCTGAACATTCCTTTTTCGTGAGTATCTTATATTATTTACTTCAAATTCAGCTTCTGAACGATAATGTTATTCCAATTCTTTGATTCCTACACTTTTCAAATACCGGTAAATTCCGTCATAATATTCTGGTTTTTTTGCAGTCGTGTCAGTTTCATCACCTGGCGGTACAAAAATAACAAATCCCTGTCTTGCCCTCGTCAGGAGGACTCTATAAGCGTTTTTTTCAAGTAAAGAATATTATCTGCAGATTTTATATTTTGCCATTTTGTGCCAACAAATTTCAGATGTTTAAAATCACCATTTTCAAATCTTAAATCTGCATCCCAACAAACAATTGTCCAATCAAGTTCAAGACCTTGAATGTCGAATTCTGTTGCGGTTTCCTCAAAATGAAATGATGAACGAACATCGTTTTTACCGTTTAAAAAAACCAATTCGTGTCTTCAATTTTATTTTGAACCCATATTCCGTATTTTCTGAGTCTTTTTTGCACCGGAGCTTGCAGTAAGCCCATATCTTTGCGATCCTTTTGCCTGACTTCTAACCCATAGTTTTGCTTTGTGTAGATTTCGAGTCACAAAGACAGGATAATCATTCTTAAACTGCTCATACAATCTTTTAGCAGTATCAATATCCACATCAAGAAGAGCCTTCACAAAATTTGAAACATTTTCACTTCTGAATGAACGTAACGAAACGGCTAAGTGCAAATCTTCAATTATGTTTACATTCATATTTTTCGTCATTTCGGCAAAATTATGCCCTTTGGAATATTCGTCATCAGTGATTTTATCGGAAACATAAATGTCCCAGTTTGGATAATTATTTCTCAATGAATCAAACCATCCATAAATACCGGCCGATTCACCCTTATTGATTTCTTGACCGCCACCGATTAAACATATTATTGTTGCCCAGTCATTGTGACGGTTTTTAATATACTAATCAGAAATTCAGGTTCTGACATATTAAAATCTTCAATATGTTTCTTCTTTTTTCATAAAATCAGTCAAATTTTGTTCGTCCCAAGCTCGTTGAGCTTCATCGAAAATTGCAACTTTTTCAACAGGAGGAGTATCAACAGATATTGCGTCATCCCTAAAATGATGAATAATTTGTATGAATTCTTTTTACTTTTCTGGAGGCTTCTTTTCTTGAAATATGATTTCTCTTTGCATCATCACGAGCAAGTGCTTCTTGTAAAACATCAACAAGCGGTCCATTGCCCGAGAGAAATACAGCATGCTCATCTTCAGCTATTTTCTGCCTTTCTACAGCTATATTAAGACCTGCAAGAGTTTTTCCTGCACCCGGAACACCTGTAATAAAACAAATTGATTTTCTGTTATGAGCTTTGCTATAATCTATAATTTTATTAATCGCTTTAGTAGTTTGATTAAGATTTTTCGCACTTGCATCATTTCTCGAAATATCTAACTTCAACATTGTGACCGAGATACAAGGCCTGTGCAGCCTCTATAATCGTCGGTGTTGGCATATAAAGTGAGTTAATCCAATCATCAGGTATTATTTCATCCTGAATAAATTTTAAAGAAACTTCTGTTATGTATTTGGCAATTTCGTATTCGTTGCAACAAATCGTTTCTAAAACATTATCTTTTGAAATCCGAATTTCTTGTTTTACGCTGTGAGCCTTAGTGGAAATTAAAATTGGAACTAAAAGTCTGTTATGGCTTTCTTTGTGAAAGCAACTTAAATCAAAAAGCATAGTCAGTTACTTGTTCAATAGCATATGAAGGGTATTTCTTTTTCACCAACTTTAAATTCTAACAGAAAAATTATTCCTTTATAAATAACAATATTATCAACTCGATTACCTATTCGTGGAATGGTATATTCAAATATAATATGTCCATCTAAAAACTGAGATAACTCTCGCTTCAAAATTTCAATTTCTCTATTCCAAGTATTCTATTTTGTAAGTCCTCAGCAGAAAACTGGTCATTCGTTGTTATTTCGCCAAATATACTGTAATTATCTTGATTTAGGAAACTTTGAATGTCATTTGAATAATATGAACGTTTTACCATTATGTATTCCTCATTTAAAATTAGTTATATGATTATAATAACATATATATGTATTATTGTCTATTGTATGGTTGAAAATGTCAATGTAATAAATGATAGATTAAAAAGTTTGGCACCATGCCCGCGGTGATATTTTAAGATTTATAGTCAGGCGTATGTTCATAAACATATTAATTCTACAACAAAACAAGCGACAGCTTAATTTCTGTCGCTTGTAATTATCATATATTCTGTTTTTTTCGGGTTACACCAACTATTGACATAGAGCCTAAAAAAGAAAACAGAGTAGTCAAAAGACTACTCTGTTGTGGCTCCCCCCCAACTGGGCTCGAACCAGTGACATCATGATTAACAGTCATGCGCTCTGGCAAGTGTAGGGAAATAAGCCATTCACATTAAGTTGTTATATATTAATATATTGAAAAGATTGCGGGGCACTTTTTATACCAAAGTCATTTAAATCCTTTGGTATCTCATATTCTATTATATTACAAAGCTTATTGGCGATAGCCTGAAATTTATCTTCATAATATTTATCATAAAATTTCTTATTCACACCAGAATCATTTTTTGTTATCTCCCAGATTTTACTCGGAGAGCCTTCTAATATGCTTTCAACATCAGCTTCACCAACAACTTTCATTATTGGGCTTGTCGAATAAATAAATATTTTATTAACCTCTTGTTTGCATTTAGATTTTCTATATTCATAAATCTTCTCTCCACGCATAATTCTATCTACATATTGTGGATTTATAGATAACAATATTGCACACATTTTTTTATTACTCCTATATAAACAATTTTAAAGTTAATTATATTTGATAAAAAAGCAAAAAATCAAGAGACTTTAAATATTTTAATAAATTATATTTCTGTTAACTCCTCCTAATTCAACTATACTATCAAACTGGGAATCATTGATTTTAAAAAATCCCCAATATTCCTTTCTATCTAAACCAACTTTTTCAATTAAACTATGCCGTGTCAGTCTATTTTTTTTTTTAGAGCAATATTGTAAGTAAACTTTATAATTTTGCACCCACCTTTATTATACCAATATAATAAATCCTTCTTATCAAACACACTGTATTGACATGCATATTGAAAAAAAATCATTAAAAGAAGTAAAAGCGCCCTGATTTTTTTACTTCTTCAACAACACAAATTGAAGTAACAACAGATGAATATTCTGCTATCTTATTAAAATCAGACGTTCTATAGAGTACTAATATATCTCCTCTTTTTTTAGTATTTCAACGTCCATTCTACATACATATATTTTATGTATAGAATTTCCATAAGAAACATCTTTTATAATTTCAGCACTTTCAGTTTTTAAGATAGAATCGGTAAACATGATAGAATGATATTTAGGATATAATGCTTAAAAGATATTTATTAACACCCGTGGCTTTCACTAATGGATAATCTATGCTAATATTTCCAGAAATTTTTCGCATATCTTTCACAAAAACTTTCTCACAATTAATCTCATCACCTTTTTTTGCCATATTCATAAAATCCAAACTGTTTAAGCAAATTTATTAATCCAAAATGTTTAGGAAATATTGTAACATAACATAAATCAGCATTTTTATTAACTGCAGTATCAAATATAATCTTAACAAATCGTTCTCCTAATCTTGTTCCATGTTGCATCAATTTTAAAAAGTACCAACTTTTAAAATTGTATTAGCGAATATTGTTGGTTGCACATCAGCTACAATATCTTTCTCACTTTTCAGATAAAAGAAAACCCATTATCTTCCCATTATTATCATACTGAACATAAGCTTTTTTGGTTATATTTTCTACGGAACCAATTTTCAAATCCAGGATAGTCATATTTTAAAGAATCAAAAAACTCGTCTTCAATGCCTATTACTCATTAAAATATTTTTCATTCATTCTTTACCCTCCTCATATCACCCTTATTCAACTTTTTGACACATTATCCTTAGCGACAGAAGCGTAATACAGTTCTGTAAGTTCTGAGCGTAAAAAATCATCATTTAATAACTTAATAAATGCTGTTTTAGAAACTTTAGTATCTAGTCTAATTTTTTTTGCCATCTTCACTATATTTAAATTTACCAATTAAACCCGGTGTTGTTTGAGTAAATTTAATTATTTTCTCATTTGGAATATTTAATTTGATTATAGGAGAATTATCCATCACCTTTGAAAGTTTTCTTGCATAGGCAGGGTCATCAGTAGAATCTTTTAGCACCTGTATATCTTCCAATAAATCGATATTCTCAATTTCAGCAATTGTTTTTTCCGCTCGCTGATGTATAAGTGTCTCAAACGCAAAATTTTTTTCAAAAGATTTTATATCAATAACCACTAAAGTATCTTTTTACTTTTATTAGTTGAACTGTGCCATTTATTCTTATAATATCATCTCCATCAAACTTAACAAATCTTTTATTACTTTTTTGCATAACAAAAATGAGCCTTTTTTATCAGTGAAATAGGATAGTGTTTCTTAAACATAACTAGTCCTTTGCCCATAGTTCCTAAATAAATAATATAACCATATAAGTCTGACAAGTTGTCTTCTTTAAATAAAAAATGTTCTAATTTAATTGCTTCATTAATATCAAAATTTCTTATAAATCCAATTTCCTCAGGGAGCTCTTCACAATCATACTCGTACACAGCATTTGTTCTTTCGTCAGCCGACGATAATTTACACAAAAAGACAACTCATCGTTATTTGAAATCGTATCTTTGAGATAATCTATAAACATATTCTTCAGTTCAGTATCTGTATTTTTATTATCCAAATCTGCAATTTTACAACTCAGAGTTTTATCTTCATTCTTCAAAAATAAAGAATAATTTTATTGAACACACATCAGATATTATATTTTTTTTGA